>Ga0308166_1000089_pt1 | contig 212951 bp, 197 predicted proteins | sample PhyCR2_2_FD_202137 | JGI IMG/M metagenome (GOLD analysis project Ga0308166, IMG submission 202137) | Phyllosphere microbial communities from UC Gill Tract Community Farm, Albany, California, United States - DLSLCC.R2 | ecosystem: Host-associated > Plants > Phyllosphere > Unclassified | place...
GTACGGAACTCGGGTGTGTGTTGCTTACGTATTTTTTTGCTGGTTGTGGCCGGTTTTGTCATGTGAGTCACCTCTGGTTGAGAGTTTACTCACTTAGTCGCGTGTCCACTATTGGTGGGTAAGATCAGCGTAGGATATTTTCCGTTTTGCGAGCGGGCCCCCATTACTGCATTACTTTTTCTGGATTCCACCTCTATTTCCCTGACCGCAAAGTTTCAAATGCATTGCGTATCATTATCGAGATACTGAAGGTTCGTCTGTGATGTGTGCAGGAATAATTCCTTTTGCAGAACGGCCCCCAATAAGTACACTGCGATTTTGGACGGTATGATGCCCGTTCATGGTTAGCCAACTTAAAAGGATGCGATTGAGTTTCTGACCATGAACAGTCTCAAAAAAAAGAAGTCATTTATTTGGGGTGGAGAGAATGCCCGCGCAGAGCAAGATGTTCGGCAACAGGACGGTCAACGCTCAGTGGGCCGCCCCCCTGCACAATCAGCAGCAGGCAAATCACAATATAGGCCGATTCGGGCAGGTAAAACAGCCAACTGTACCAGGTGAGCAAATTGAGGTTTGCCGGAATCTGGTGTAGTCCGACGGTAAATAGTGCTACCAGGCTGATGATCATCAGCACCAGCGCGCTCAGGCGTGTCAGGAATCCCGCTGCCATCAGCAGCCCGAACAGAGTTTCGCAGCCGGCAACAAAAAATGCCATAAATGCCGGGAACGGTATGCCCGCATCGGTGATGGTTTCCAGCATCAGAGCCTGGTTTTCTGGCATAAAGACTTTGTTAAAACCGGAGGCGAAGAAGAATAATCCGAGAGCGATTCGCATTATCATTAGCGGAATAAAGCTGCGCGAGCCCGGCGTCTGAAACAAAGTCTGCAAATAGGTCATAAATATTCTCCCTGTTATATGGATTTAATGCGGCATGTAGGGGGGTATTTATCCATCCCTGACGCAGGTCAAGTTTATATAGCCTTAGATTCGCTGCGCTGTTGGAACATACTTAACGCAGCATTCGAGAGCAAGCGCTGTACAAATAATTACATTTTGGGTGGTACAGCGTATTCCCAATACTCCTGCTTCAGCCCGGCAACGAGCGTGCCATTATCGTTAATTAGTATGGTGCAATATGTTAAACACCACTGTAGTTACAACATACAGATATGGTATTAATAAACCCTTAAGCATCGGTAGATCCATATAGGTCAAGAAATCTACTAAACTACGTAAGCTTAACAGTACATATGTGAAAATCATCAATAATGCATTCCCTGTATAACATCTTGTTTTATAATCATATAATACAACGACCTCCTGATGAATGTATGAAAAATGCGATTCCTGCCGGTTAACTATACTTTCCCCTACCCTGCTGATAACATCATTTTTTGAATTCAACTTTGCGAGTAAAACCCGTTAAATGATCTTGAAATCACTTTTGCTACGCGTTGCTTTCTTTCCCTGTGACTATAAGTCAAAAAAAATAGATGTTGAAAATATAAACCTTGCCGTTATTCATATTCCCGACCAAATCGGGGATGCGATGTCCATTTTTCCTGTAATACGTTCGCTGGAAGCCCGGCAGATACAACATTTAATTATCGTCTCTTCCACGATGAACAGGCCGGTGTTTGACGCACTATCCCTGGACCGGACAACACTGACGGTCATCAGCATGCCCTTTCAGGATGAGGCATCATTAACAGATATAAAAACTGTCGCCAAAAATATCCGTCTGACCTACGGTGAACCGGATCTTTGTATAGAGGCGATGCGCAACAAAAACCTGAAGACTATGGTCTTTATCAGCACGCTGCGGGCCAGAACCAATTTCCAGATCGTTGGCCTGCCGCTGAAATGCTTTTCGCCGGCCTGTAAGATCCCGTCGCGAATGGATCAAACATTTCGTGCCCCGGTGCCCATGAGCTGGGCAATCATGATGCGCGAAGCCGGATTCCCGATCGTCAGGGCGGCATTTGAGTTTCCGCTGGGAGAAGAGGTGCTGGCGGAGGTCCGCCGTGAAACAGCCCCGCATGGCGACTATATTGCAGTAAATTTTGAAGGCAGCGCAGCGGAAAGAACATTTACGCTCTCTACAGCCAGAAAACTCATCGCGCAAATCCGCTCACGACTCCCCTTTCCCCTGTTTATCGTTCACAGCCCGAAAGGGGCAGATACCGCAGCGGAACTCTGCCGACTTTATGAGAACGTTCACCGGCTGTCCTTATCCCCTTCTATCACCCGTTCCGCCGCGGTTATTAAGGATGCGTTAATGGTGATCACGCCGGATACCTCGATCCTGCATATTGCCAGCGCCTGTAACGTGCCGGCAATAGCGATCTATACCAACTATAAAACGCGCTGGGCCACGATGCAGGATCTCTCTGAGACCATTGTGGTGGGGAATAACATTAATCAGATCAATCTGCATGAATTTGATACTGCGCTGAGTAATATTGTTGGCCGCTTTTGCAACTCCAGCAGAATCGCCCGGTCGGTCTTCTCAAATTTAAACATTTAGCGGCTCGGTTTTCTTCATTCCCGGTGCAATGGGTGTCATCGGTCGTGTCGTTTTGGGGCATTTTGAAGATCACGCTGTTGACTTAATAGCGCTGTCTCGACGGGAACCGGGTTTCGAGACCCGGGCTAAACATTTTCCAGTCGATCTCACAGAACGGCACTCCTGCGAAGCGTTACTTGCGCAGGTCCCGGGTCTGGCCGCGTATCGCGAAATTTTTTGACATACCGGTCGGTGAGCCGTTCCCGTTGTCGCTTGCAGAAATGATGGCTGACAAGGGACCGCAGTGGAAAAACTGACGAAAGATCAACGGTTTAATGACTGTACTGATACGGAAGAAATATTCATTGACAGGCTGAATGCGCTGCGGGAGCAGGGCTTCATTCCGTGAGATACCGGAGCGGGCAGTCCGCCCGCCAGCCTTCTGCCTTATGCTTCAGCGCGGAAACGCTTTAAGAATAAAATCACGGACGTAGGCGGTCCGGCTGTTATTTGCCGTTCGTTTGTTCCAGACCAGATACAGGTGATTCATCGGGGCGATTTCTGCCGGTGTCACTGAAATCAGGCGTCCGCTTTTCAGATCATCCGTACAGTGATAATCCGGTAGTACCGTCCATCCGTGACCGCCGCAGACAAGGTCGCGGATGATGCGCAAATCCGGAATAGTGAAGGCGGCCTGCATGTCAGGGGCTCTCTGAAACAGAGTAGCCCAGAGCGATCTGATCAGCGGCAACTCCTCGTCGTACGCAATCAGCGGTAACGAAGCCAGCTTTTCAGCGTCAGGCTCTGATCCGACCACCTCTGACATGGCGGGAGCATGGACAAGGAGCATGCGTTCTGTGAGCAGATGAGCGTAGCCATACAGGCGTTCATCAGGCATCGATGCGGTCACGGCAAGATCCACGCTCCCTTCCTGAAGCAGCGAGTAAATCCGTTGTTTATTGCCGGTATGAAATCGCAGGCGATATCCCTCGCCCATTAATGGCGCCATAACTGCCCCGAGCCGGGAATGAATAAAATCCGGTGGCCCGGCCAGATTGACGGTTCCCCCGCGAACCGGACCAGATCGAAAAGAGGACAGCTTTTCTTCCAGACCGTCAATGAAAGGAGACACTGAACGGGCAAGCTCATCCGCAGCTTCGGTAGGCGTCACGCCCCTGGCCTGCCTGATGAACAGACGTTTGCCAACGAGTACCTCCAGAGACTGGATATGCTGTGATGCCGCCGGCTGGGTGATGCCCAGCAGCTCTGCCGCCCTTGAAAAGGAACCAGAGCGATAAGCCTCAAGAAACGTTCGCAGATGGGTAAGATGACTCATAGTGGCGCGCCCTGGAGAAGAAGTTTGTCCTGACAGTATCCCACCTGTAAAGCCTCTGCCAGTTCACGCACATAGTCATCCTCTATTCCCCATGCGCACAGCGTTACCTGAAGTTTCGATACATATTCAGCATTGGTACCAATATCTCCGCTTGCGGATGCGATGCGCGCCGCCACGCTGGCGGTACGGTTATCCTGTTCATAGTGCGGATGCAACCTGTCCGAGACAAAAGCTAGCGCCTGTATTTCCTCACCGTTTCCAAGCGAAACATCGACCCAAACCGGGCGATAAAGGCCGGTGATCATCTCGCGCGTCCAGACCATTTCCAGCTCATGAATGAGAGTTGACTCCGGCAACCTGAACGCAATCCCTTCGGTCATACCTCCTTCGTCCAGCGATAACATCCTGCCGGGAATCTCAGGGGTGGCGCGGCCGGAAATCAGCCGGATGCAGAAACTTCGCTGCCAGCCGTTCAGCCTGGCCCGCTGCATTTCTTCTATCGCCAGTGCGGGGTTCCACATCAGTGATCCGTAGGCAAAGACCCAGACAGGAGCGCCCGTCGGGCGCTCCTTCAGAGTAGAGAACAATGATGCCCGTATTTTTTCGGCATCCCAGCGCAGATGTGCCGGGAGCAGTGTTTCATGTGCCCTGACAAAAGCGCCATTAAGCATATTCTCACGGGTAAGCATACTATCTCCTTTTACCGACCCACGTTTTGAACCTGAATATGTGAACTGCTGTTACTGCGTCTGATTTGCGAAACCAGCAGCAGCAGACCGAGCAGTGAGACCGCCGCACCGCTGATACCGGTGTACACGATACCGGCGTGTGTGATGGTAAGTCCGCCCAGCACTGAACCCAGCGCGATACCGGAGTTGAAGCCCGCGATATTCAGACCGGCAGCAACGCCCTGCGCATGGGGTGCATGTGCTTCAGCCACGCCAATCAGGCGGGCCTGCAGGGCAGGCACTGCGGCAAAGGTCAGCATCCCTAGCAATGCCACCAGAATGCCCATGCTGATCGGTGAGGTTACCAGCAGCCATATCCCCAGTAACACAACAACGATGCCGCTGATGATGAGGATATTTGCACGATTTATCCCCATGGTATCGGTTAGTTTTCCACCCAGAATGTTGCCTGCTGCAGCCGTGATACCGTAAACCAGCATAAACAGGCTGACGGTCGCGGCCGTCACCCCGGTCACCTGCGTCAGAACTGGCGCAATAAACGTATAAGCCGTAAATGAACCGGCATATGCCAGTACCGTCACCAGCGCACCGGCGAGCAGCTTACGGTTAAACAGCATGCTGATATTTTGTATAGCAGAGCCGCCCTGTTCGCTGGACTCGCTGCGTACCGGATCTTTCATGCCAAAAAGCAGTCCCAGGAATCCAAGCGCACCGAAAGCGGCAATAGCGCCGAGAACAGGACGCCATGACACCACACTACCCAGCCAGGTACTCAACGGCACGCCGACAGCCATTGCCAGAGTGAAGCCGCCAAACACCACGGCGACAGCCCTGCCAGCTTTACCCGGTCCGGCGAGGCGAGCTGCAGTACTTGATGCCGCAGCCAGAAACAATCCATGCCCCAGGCCCGCGATGAAGCGGGCAAAAAGCAGTTGAGATAGCGTGGCAGAAAACGCGGCTGCCAGACTACCCACGGTAAACACAACGGCCGTTGTAAGCATCACATTTTTCCGGCTCCAGCCCGCCGTCAGCGCAGACAGTACCGGCGCTGCAAACGTTGCGCCCAGTGCATAGGTGGTAACCGCTGCGCCTGCCTGTTCCACGCTCACACCCAGTCCCTGAGCCATGACATCAGTCAGCCCGATCGGGACAAACTCAGCGAGTCCGAGCGCAAAAGCGCTGATGGTGAACACATAAATAACGAATGGCATAACTGCCTCCTGATATAAGTAAGGATTGCAGTCTGAATAACCATCAGTAATAAATAAAATAATCTAATTTACATTAGGTATAAATCTATTTATGCGTTGGTGCGGGTTAAATCCTGAATCAAAGCAAGCGCTTCTGAGAGCATCATTTTCGGAGTATGAATAGCGTTATCCCGTTCATACCCGCCGGGACTCTTAGCCGGAAACCGATAAAAACTTCTGGGTTGAACTGCTGTATTTAGGTATATTCAAATGTCGCAGAGATATTTCAGTTGCGCTTTTCAGACTAATCATAAATGGCTCACGTTCGCTATGAGCATTCAGCGGAAACCCGCAGATTTTTATTACATATTCGATAAAGTTTTACGCTACTTTCCAGCTACTGGTAGTAGATGAAACTGGCGATTTTGCAGCTACTAACGTAGTCATCGGTACGTTTGTTTGCGAATGAAAAAGAGAACAGATAATGCGGGTAGTTAATCTAAGGCAGGCAGAGCGCTATTTATCTGCCTGCTTTTATGACATTACTTCGACGTCAGTGCATAGCTTTCAGCAAGGAGACCGTGGATTTCCTTTGCTGATAAGGGCCCTGAAAGCAGCACGCTAATCCAGTGCTCTTTATTCATGTGATAGCCCGGGAGGATGCCCTCTTTTTTTCGCAGGGAACCTATATGTTCCGGCCTGACTTTAACCTCCAGAACATCAACTTCAGCCTCATCTATCAAACCGAGTTTGGCTCCCGACACATTCATCACCAGGGCAAACCATTTGTCGCCGTCCTGATGACGAAGAACGGCATAGTACGGAAGCTTATCCCATAAGTACTCGGGCTCAGCATTGTACTGTTCCTGAATGTATCTGAATAACGTCTCTCTTTTCATTCTGATATCTCTCCAGTTTGACACGAATTTCACAGTTAAAAATGAAGTCAGGTGGCAGGTTCATACGCGCCCGAAATAAATGCTTTCAAGGAGGTGAATAATCTCGGCTGAAGACAGCCCGCCGGCAGGGTTAAGAAAGTTCTGCAGCAAAATTCCCTCCAGGCACACGTCGAAAGCGCGCGCTTTCTCAGGTGATAGCAGGCGCTCCAGACTTTTTCTCACCGTTTCAGACCATGCGGTAAGGATGGGGCGGTATGAGGGCTCACGCGCGGCCAGAGAATAAAACTCATAGAGCACTGCCAGATTATTTCTGTTTGCCCACTCTCCGTCGGTCAGTGCCTCCGCCAGAATATGTATCGCCTGAGCCGTCGTTTCGGCCTGTGAAAGACGTCCTCTGGCGAATTCCCCACCTTTCTCTGCAAAACGGGAAAAAACGGTGTACAGCAGTTCGTCCTTACCGCTGAAGTGATATGTCATGGAGCCCAGCGATACTTCTGCCATATCGGCTATTTTTCGGAGTGTCACCCCCGCCACACCATTTTTCGCGATGACGTCATAAGCCATGCTCATTATCCGTTCTTTTCGTTCCGGATCATGGCGGCGCTGTCTTTTTGTGTTGCCCTGCATCAAATAATTAAACCCCACTTTATCTCTATATGTACAATCGTACATAATGATAGCATTCTCAGCCATCAATGAAAAAAGATAGAGCCCGGACCTGAACATTTCGCCCACGCGGCTCCGATGCAGCATCCAAATGACGGGAAGGTCAGTGGCCGGCAAACCCGCTCAAGGCACCCCTGGTACTGAAACGCAAACATGGAAACTGGTCAATGACGTTATTTCACTATCCTGAGACAAACCCGGTCATTTTTTCACTGGGTCCGATCACGACAAACTGGTATGGCCTCTGGTTTGAAGCCGGGTTTCTGGTGGCCACGCTGTACAGCGTATGGTTGTGCAGAAAAAACAGTCCTCCCGTACGTGCGGACCAAATGAAGGCGCTGGTTTTCTTCGGCTTTGTCACCGTTTTGGCAGGCAGCCGGAGCGGCTATTTTCTTTCGCAGCCGGCTTACCTTTTCAGTGCAGATCCCTTTGCTGTGCTGCGGTTCTGGGAGGGCGGGACGTCGTTTTATGGCGGGCTGGCCGCAGCGGGACTGTTCCTCGCGGGCTATGCCCGCTTGAAAAAAATTGACTGGTTCAGGCTTACCGACAGCGTAGCGCCGCTGGGATTTATCACGGCTATGTCGGCAGCGGCCGGGGATATGTCCAACGGTGTGCACTGGGGCAGCGTCTCACTGAGCGTTCCCTGGGCTGTACTCTTTCCGTTGTCCGGTTGTCAGGACGCCCTGTTGGCAAGTGTCTGTCCGCTATATCGTGAATGGCTGCAGGTCCACGAATATAGCGTTCTGCCCCGGCATCCGCTGCAGATTTATGAATTTATCCTGGGATGCATATTCACCCTTGTAATCGGTCTGACGGCCCGCTTCCGGATTAGCAGGCCCGGTTTTATAACTGGCCAGTTTCTGATCCTGGCTGGCCTGTACAAAGGAATAACGCTGGTCGTCTACGCAGAGGCGGTGCCGGTTGACGGCGTTCTTCAACTGCTTGCGGCAACAGGCTCGTCCGGGGTAGGCCTTATCCTGATGCTCAGGAATAGGCGTTCAGAGAAAATGTTATGTGTCTGAACGCACACAAACCTACACAGCCCAGTTCAGCTGAAGCCTTGCTTAAAGGGCTCGCCGCTTTCAGACAGACCCCAGGGCATTCCTGTCTGTGAAGGCATCTGAGATTTTCCGTGCAGGAAAAACGGCTCAGTGCGGCGGCGTATCTCATTGGCCGGGCGCGCCTGAGAAAAGAAATAAAAGATTTACCGCATATCCGGAGAACGACTATGCAACCAACCCGAATAGCGCTTTACCTGGCGGCCCTGACCGGCGCACCTCTGGCCTGGGGCGCTGAAAGTGATTTTGCCAGACTGTGTGCTGAACTGAAGAACGCCGATTTGTATCACACCCAGATGAAGTCGGCTGATTATATTGATAACGGCATTATTCCGGCCGATCCGAACTCGGCCATAACCGGGTCGACAGTCCGGGAAGTCCGGGCGGGCGCACACTGCGTCGTACGGGCTGAAGTTGAGTCTCGTATCGGTGCAAATGGCCATCACTACGGCATCAACTATGAGCTTCGTCTCCCGCAACAGTGGAACGGAAAATTTCTTTTCCAGGGGGGAGGTGGCTCTAACGGCTTCGTGGCGGCAGCGGTAGGGAGTATTCCAAGCTCAAATAGCACGGCCATGTCGGCGCTTGAGCGCGGATATGCAGTCGTTTCAATGGACAGTGGACACGCCACCTACACACCTGAGACTCCAACTGGCTGGGATATGGCGTTTGCCGGTGACCAGCAGGCGCGGCTTGACTACGCGTATACGGCTATCGGCAAGGTGACTCAGCAGGCGAAAACGCTGATTAACGCGCTTTATCAGAAAGCACCCCGGCACAGCTATTTTATGGGCTGCTCAAACGGCGGGCGTGAGGCCATGATTGCCGCACAACGTTATCCCAATGAGTTTGACGGGGTGGTCGCTGGTAACGCCGCCTTCCGCCTCTCACGCGCCTCGGTAAACGCATCCTACATTCAGCGGGCGCTTGACACCTCCTCGCCAGGCATGGGATCGAGTTTGCTCACGGCGCGGGATTTAGCCGTTCTGCAAAAGGGGATCCTCAAACAGTGTGACGCGAAAGACGGGCTCAGTGACGGCATCATCAATGCCTGGGAGCAGTGTGATTTCAGCCCTGACATGGTTGCAAATGAACTGGGCAAAGAGAAGGTCGAGCTGGTCAAAACCATTTTCTCAGGCGCCAGAAACAGTCCAGGCGAGGCGCTGTATACCGCATTCCCTTATCACTCCTCGCTGACAGATCCGGAATGGTACGGGTCATGGTTTGGCCAGGATTTTGCCACCTCCACATCCATGAATGCCACCCTCATGGTGCCCTTCCTTATCACCTATTTTTCCCAGCCTGCTGTGGCCGAACTGTCGACCTTTAATTTTGATACAGACGTGGCCAGAACGCTGAATACCCGTGGACTGACGGATGCTGACAGCCCGGACCTGACTACATTCCGGGCAAACGGCGGTCGTATGGTGATTTTTGAAGGTACCGCCGATCCGTTTTTCTCAGCCTATGACCAGCGTGACTGGTACCAGGAAATGGATCGTTTTATGGGCAACGCCCCGGCGTTCGCCCGCCTGTTTAATGTCCCGGGGCTTGCCCACTGCTCCGGCGGAAACGCCCTTGATGACTTCGATCCGCTCACCACGCTCGAGAACTGGCGGGAGAAAGGCGAAGTCCCGGATTTCATGCTGGCAAAAGGCACCAAAGTGTTTGCCGGTAAATCACAGCCGGTGTGCGCCTACCCGAAAGTGGCGATGTACAAAGGCGGTGACGTAAATAAGGCCGAAAGTTTCGAATGCCGCTGAAGGTAACCACCCGGCCCCTGAGAACGTCTGGGCTGGCGTCATCGTCAGGCCCGCACACACCCATCTTCGAGGCAGCTGTCTGCACCCTTTAGAGGCGCAGCTGCACTAACGGTCTGACACTGTAGAAGGAACCCGTAATGAAAAAAGTATTAATAATATCAGGACACCCTCATCTGGATGAGGAGTCGTTTTCGAACCGCATCATTATGGACAGGATGGCGCGGCTGTTACCGGAGGCGGAGATCCGCCGCCTTGACAGGGCGCATCACCACTATGAGTTCGATATCAGATCCGAGCAGGAGCGGCTGACAAAGGCCGACGTTATCGTGTTTCAGTTCCCAATGTTCTGGTACGGGGTGCCTGCGCTGATGAAGAAATACCTTGATGACGTGTTCGCCCACGGCTTCGCCTATGGTTCAACCGGTACAGCCCTTAAAAATAAAACGCTGCTGATCTCCTTCACGACCGGAGGGGCAGAATCTGATTACCGCTATGACGCAGAGCAGCGTTATCCGGTGGAAGATTTTCTGCCCTTCCTGAAAAACCTTGCCTGGTACTGCGGTATGAACTGGGGAGGATTGGTGTACACCGGGGGGTTGATGTTTCTTCCCGGCCAGTCCGACAGCGTCAGACAGGAACTGATAAAAAACGCTGAAGATCATGCCAGAACGTTAGCTGATACCCTGTTACGTCTGAACTGACGTCCCCGGGCTACGCCAGCAATACGGGCGGCAGACAGGTTCTTAACGATTAACGGAAATCATGCCTCTGGCTGCTATTGCCGCCTGACGGCAAAAAAAGGGGCTTTCGCCCCTTATCTGTCTTACCGCTGTCTTACGTGGACGGGTTCAGGGGATCAGGATCGACGCACCGGTGATTTTCCGGCTTTCCAGCTTCTCGTGAACGGAAGCTGCGTTTTCTAGGGATTCGGTCAGTGCAATATCTGCGGTTATAATGCCTTCGCGTATAGCGGTAAACACTCCTCCCGCTAGCGCAGCAAGATCTTCATGATTCTGTGTAAAGGTGGCCAGCGTAGGTTTCGCCAAGAACACAGACCCTTTTCCGGCAAGGAGGCTGATGTCCAGGGGCTCCACCGGACCGCTGGCCTGACCAAAGTTAACCATCAGTCCGAGCGGCTTCAGGCAGTTAAGGGACTTCAGGAACGTATCCCTGCCCACAGAATCGAAGACCACATCCACTCCCTGACCCTGGGTCAGTTCGTGTACCCTCGCGACAAAATCATCTTGACTGTAGTTTATCACCTGTGAGCAACCCGCCGCCCTCGCCACTTCAGTTTTGGCATCGGAACCAGCGGTGCCGATAACGGTCACGCCCCTGCGGCTGGCCCACCGGCTGAGTATCTGACCCACCCCACCTGCCGCAGCATGAACAAGGATGGTCGCCCCTGGCGTGATTTTCCAGATGCGATGCAACAGGTACCAGGCCGTCGCGCCTTTCAGAAAACTTACGGCAGCCTGTTTATCATCAATATCATCCGGGACAGGTATCAACCGCCACGCGTCAATAAGCCGTTTTTCGGCATAGGCGCCAGGAAAGTTGAAATACCCGACCCTATCACCTACGGAAACCGTATCCACGCCGCTGCCCACGGCCTCGACAACGGCAGCCGCCTCGACCCCGATGGTCGCAGGAAGCGTCAGCTGATACTGGCCCTGTGTGGCAGAACGGTGATAGGTATCAATCATATTAACCCCTATAGCGGTGTGACGAATGAGTACCTGACCCTCACCGGGTTCGGGGAGTTCAATGGTCTCAAACGTGAGTACGTCAGGGCCACCTGCGCTATGGACGCGAACTGCTTTTGTTTGCATATTGATTCCTCAGTATCAGATAAAAAATCCCACCATCGCGCGCGTGGCAACACCTGCGATGTCAGAAGGGTGTAATAAAAAACCTACAGCCCCGTCCACAGGAAGTACAGGCGGGATCCTACCTTGTACAGCCATGCCCAGGTAAAGCGTGGTCAGCGCGTTGCTGCCGGCAAGGTATTTGGTCAATGCAGGCAGAATGCACTCCGTAGAGAGAAAAGTTGATGTCTTCTTCAATGCAGGTCTGTTCTGTAAAATAAGCATCATTTTAAACCTAAATTTTTGCAAGATGTACAGTCTGAATTGGATGTATGCTATGCAAAATTGCATAGCATACAGAGGAGAATGATGAAAACATTTGACTGGGATAACTTACGTATTTTTCTGGCGGCAGTACGCGCCCATTCTGCGGTTGAAGCCTCCCGTCTGCTGGGCATGAGTCAGTCGACCGTTTCCCGACGCATTCAGAAACTGGAAGCTGAGACCGGCACCATACTGTTCGATCGTAGTACGCAGGGCCTTCGTCCGACCCCGGCAGGCCAGAAGCTGCTTGAGCATATTGAGGGTCTTGAAGATACACTTTCATTCGTTGAATCTAATGTCTTCGGCGACAACCGGGCCCTGACGGGTGAAGTAAGGCTGGGTACCACAGAAGGGTTTGGCGCCTACTTTGTTGCTTCTAATATGACGGAGTTTTGTGCCCGGCATCCTGGCATTACGGTCGATATTCTGTCTCTTCCCCGTTCCCTTAACCTTTCCAAGCGTGAAGCAGACGTTGCCATCGCCATTGACAGGCCGGTTCTCGCTAATATTGTCACCACAAGGCTGACTGACTACCGGATGCTACCTTATGCTTCCGCGGCTTATCTGGACAGCCACCCGGTAATAAAAAAGCGGGAGGATTTCAGAGTTCACCGTTGGATAGACTACATTGACGATTTGATATTCTCCCCCTCGCAGTTTTCCCTGCAGGCCTGGCTGCCGGGGATCAAACCGTCACTGAGAAGTAGCGGTGTAATTGCGCAGGCGCAGGCGGCACGTTCGGGGGCAGGTATTGCCGTTCTCCCCTGTTTTATCGCCACGCTTTATGACGACCTTATACCGGTACTTCCCGACGCCGCCGATATCATCAGGACGTTCTGGCTGGTATCTCCGCAGGAGAGGCGTGAGCTGGCGCGCGTAAGGGTCTTATGGGATTACTTGCGCTCAGTCACCGAAGCCAGTAAAGGAATTATGATGGGTGGAAGAGAGTAATGAAGAGGATTTCCAGCCCTTTACTGAATCTGAAATTCAGGAGTGGGCATGCCCTGACAACAATGCTGTAAGCGCATAACGATTGTCAGTTGTTAGCTGTCAGAATTTTGGATGGTGCAGTTGGCCACGCAAAGAAGAGTGCACTGGACTATGAAACCCACTGCGGCAGTAGAGGGAGTTTTCGCCTCCAACGTGTTCTCCCATATCGTACACCCAACATATTACTTCTTGATCAAAGATGACCTGCCGATTAATTTTAAAACTCCGCTCTATTGAAAGAACAGCTCACGAGCGAGCATCATTAAGCCGCAGGAATACCAATTTCTTTTGTTTGTAATCCAGTACAGGCGGACGACCAAAACGTTTTCCAGAAGCTTTACCCCTGGCGATACCAGCATGGGTACGCTCAAACTCAGCAATCGCAGAGATAGCCTGCATGGTCATTTTTCCGGCAGGGCTGATGAGGTCCACACCGCCCAGGGCCAGGCTGTGAACGCGTATTTCTGACATAGCAAGCAGTTCCACGGTCTTTCTGATATCCATAGCATTACGACCAAGGCGGTCCAGCTGAGCAAGCTTGATTAAACCATCAGCCTATTCATGGTCTTTGTAGAAATGGCAGTATTACCCGCGCGGAGCAAGATTTTTGGCAACAGGATGGTCAACGCTCAATGGGCCGCCCCCCTGCACAATCAGCAGCAGGCAACAAAAAACGCCATAAATGCCGGGTACGGTATGCCCGTATCGGTGATGGTTTCCAGCATCAGAACCTGGTTTCTGGCACAAAGACTTTGTTAAAACCGTAGGTGAAGAAGAATAATTCTAGAGCGATTCGCATTATCATTAGCGGAATAAAGCTGTGGGTGCCCGTTCCCCTGTATATCGTTCACAGCCCGAAAGGGGCAGATACCGCAGCGGAACTCTGCCGACTTTATGAGAACGTTCACCGGCTGTCCTTATCCCCTTCTATCACCCGTTCCGCCGCGGTTATTAAGGATGCGTTAATGGTGATCACGCCGGATACCTCGATCCTGCATATCGCCAGTGCCTGTAACGTGCCGGCAATAGCGGTCTACACCAACTATAAAACGCGCTGGGCCACGATGCAGGATGTTTCTGAAACCATCGTGGTGGGGAATAATATCAATCAGATCAACCTGCATGAATTTGACACTGCGCTGAGTAATATTATTGGCCGCCTCCGTAAGGATGGCGTTTCCGTCTATTCAACTGAATAAAAACCCGACCGGTATGGCCAACGCTAACTACCAACCGGGGACAAAAAACGTCGCTTACCGTCGGTATTTCAGCCTGCCGGCACCCAGTATTACCGCTAAAAACAGCGCGGCAACCAGTCCAAAGGCGACACTGAGGCTGGTCAGATGCGCAATACCACCGATCAGCGCCGGACCGCCCAGCACGCCGAAATATCCCAACGTAGCCACCATCGCCACCGACCGATTCACCGGCATCACCGTTTCCTGCCCCGCCAGCGTGATCAGCACCGGAACAACGTTTGCCGCACCAATCCCCACGATAGCGAAGCCAGACAGCGTAAACTGCCAGCCCGGAAGCAGCACCACCATCAGATAACCCGCCATGCCCAGCAGCCCGCCAATCATCAGTACCTTCTTCCGGCCTAATGCACTGACCACCGCATCGCCGGTCAGACGCATCAGCGACATCGCTATAGCAAAGGTCGCAAATCCCCATCCCGCATGCTCAACGGACAGCCCCCGTTCGCGGGTGATAAAAATGCCACCCCAGTCGAGGATCGCGCCCTCGGCCATAAAACAGATCATCGCCATCACTGCCATCACGATCAGGCGGAAATTGTAGCGCGCAGGCGCCTGCTCTTTTTCCTCTCGCGGCTCCTCCTTGCCTTCGGTCAGCATTGAGGGATACACCCCCAGCGAGATAAGCGCTACCGGTACTATTGCGCACAGCGTGACCTGTAACGGCTGCATTCCGTAGCCAAGCAGCAGCGCGCCGCCGCCCGCGCCGGCAATGCCGCCTACGCTCCACAGGCAGTGGAAGCCGGACATCAGCGGTTTATCCGCCGCCTGCTCGACCAGCGTTCCCTGCACGTTGACCGCCACGTCCGCCAGCCCGATACCCACGCCAAAAAGCAGCAGGGCCGCAGCCAGCAGCCGAATATCCGTTAGCGTGGCCAGCAGCGGTAGCATCAGGCAATAAAGGATAACGGAGGCAATAATCACCGCGCGACAGCCCACTTTGCCGATAAGACGCCCGCAGCCCAGCATGGCAACAAGCGATCCCCCGCCAAGGCACAGCAGCAGCAGACCCAGATCCCCGGCCTCCGCATGCGTGCGTATCTGTGCATAGGGCACCAGCGCCGCCCACAGCCCCATCGCCATGCCGGTAACAAAAAAGATCGCCCGCGTGGCGATCCGTCGCGCAGGGCTGCCTAAAGGTGCCAGCGCATCTTGCATCAACATATCCGGTGTATCCTTATTATTTATGATACTTTTTAAAAGTAACTTACTAAGTGAGTATAGGGCCAGCAGGGAAAATGAGTCAACGGGCAAATGCTGAGTTGCGGGCAGGCTGAGGCGTTAATCTGCGTAGAGGCGATAGCGGTTATAGTCGCGCAGCGTGCGATCGGCGATCCCCTGCAAATAGTCTTCACGGATGGTACTGCGATAAACCAATGTGGGCAGATGCTTTTCCGGGACATAACGCTGGCAAAGCCGCTGGATATCCGGCAGCTGGTCGGCCTGGAGATTTTCTCCCGCCACCGCCACGGTCAGCGGGTTGATCAGCGCAGCAAGCGAAACAATCGTTTTCGCCATCTCTTCAACCAGCGACGGCTGACCTTCCACGTTAAACGGCAGGTGCAGAACCTCGCCGGCGAAATTACTGGCACCGCTAAGCACCTGACCGTTAATCACCATACCGCATCCGGTACAGAGTACGCCGGGCTTATAAATATAGGCCACGGGCGCGCTCACCTCCGCACAGCTGCTGCGATAAAACCCCCAGACCGTAAAGTTAAGATCGTTGCCAGCAAGGGTAAAGTAACCGGTATTCTGCTGCGTTCGCTGCGCAACCGACAGGCCGGTAAACAGGGAAATATCGCACCATGCTACGGTATCCTCGACGATCACCCCCGGCAGTCCGATCCCAATCGCCCTGACGCCAGGCCAGTCGGTAAGGAGCGCGGCCAGCGCCCGATCAAAGGTTGCAAGCGTTAGCGGTACAAACGGCCTGGTTCCCTGCATCAGGATCTCACCGGTTGCTGAACTCACCGCCCAGACCAGCTCTGCGCCCTCGTCACTGCCCGCGGCATACAGGCTAAGTACGGAAAAGAAATCCGGATTGCAGGCATAACGCTGCGCGGGCCGACCACCGCGGGAAGCCTCCCGCTCCAGAGCCAGCACTTCACCGGTCAGCGAAAGTTCATTGAGTACCGCACCACAGGTGGCGCTGCTTAACCCGGTCTGCTGCGCCAACTCACCTTTGGTCGCTGTCCCAAGGGATTTAAGCAAATCGGTGACCCGCGCAATGTTACTTTTTTTCATTTCCCGGGTGGTGGTACTCAGTGGACTGTTCATCTTATCTCATCGTGATCGGCGGGATTGCCGTTGTAATTTACCACAAACGCGGGAACCCGTTTTCCCTTTGCTGTGTGGCGATAATCGCCTGCCGCAGCGAGTCTTCAACCCTGTTATGATCAACCGGCAGCATTCCTTACGCGTCTCTTTATTAACTGCCGTTTTGCTCTATTAATTACCGTGCCGGAGATGATGAGATTTGATGGCTGTCAAAACCAGAGCGGAAACCGTTATCAAAAACTGCATTCTGTGCATTATGATAAATCGTTATTCGGCAGAAAATGTCATCCGTCAATCTTCTCGCACAGATTCAGATGGGTCACTCTTCATTAATTTCATCCAGAAAACGCGGAGGATGTTCCTGCCACTTATTTTAGATTAATCAAAGAGGGTCATCCCGAATAATCAATTTTTATTACTGGAAGCATTATGAACTCAAATGGAAAGAATGGTCATTTATACTATCAAATAAAAGGAAATGGTCCACTAGTCGTACTGCTGCATGGCTTACTGATGGATGGACACTCCTGGCTTGCAAACGGGCTGGTTGACGCACTGAGTCAAAATTTTTGTGTCGCTTACCCCGACATGCTGGGGCACGGTAAGAGTGATAAGCGAGCTGAGGCCAGACTGTATGACCAGGAAAAACAGGCGTCAAACATAAATAAATTAATCAATGCATTAGGCTATAATCATGCGCACATCATAGGCTATTCTTCAGGCGCTTGGTTGGCTACAGGATTAGTTAAGTATCATCCGCAGTCTCTGACTTCACTGATCATTGGAGGATGGGACATTGAAAATGGCTTCCCTGAAGGCCCGAATGGAAAGCTTGATTTCGATACCTTTTTTGCCTATGCGGAACTAACTGCCCCTGAATTAACTACCGGGATGACATCTGAGACAAAATCAGCTGTACGAAACTGTTTCAATGCAATCAGGACGTATGACGGTCTTTATGATGCTAAGAAGCTAACCCAGACGACTATACCTAAACTACTTTGGGCAGGGTTAGATGATATTTACTATCGACAGCTGAATGCCTGGAGCGTTGCGAATAGATATCCATTCATTTCAGTAGCAGGTGATCATATAAGCGCAATACGCAAGCTGGAGCCTGCCATAATCAGTAGCATTTGTGACTTTGTAAAAAAAGTTGAGTTTGGAAGTAACGGTATTAATATTTTTAACAATGAGTTACCACCTTAATGTGGTTTTAGTTCGGTCAACCTTTAAATCCCATAACCAAGTTAAGCCGGAAATTAATGCGCAACATGAGTTAAAAGGACGTTTAATGCTCAGACTTTATACGCTATATGAACTGGTACGAGAGCTGTCACCCGAAGACTTCCAGCACATACTTACACCGGAGTCTGCGCTGGAAAAAGCGGCCGTCAGTTATGATCTCGACTACAGAAACTACACAAATCTACCATTGGGCAGAGTCCCCAGGACCCTGAGCATTCCAAAAGACAAACCCTATATACGGGCAGGTCGTTCAGTATACGATCCGGTTTATGACGACCTGGAAATGAACCTGATGGAAGGCTGGATTATTGGATTAGATACGGATGAATGCTGGGATGACATCGTAAATCCTTTCTATATTGATGCAGATAGTAAGCTTATTTTTGATAACGAAGATCCCTTTTTCTGGGTTCTCAGTGAGTTCCAGAAAAGTTATCAAATAATCATCCGTAATCAGGATGGCAGAAAACCCACACCAACAGAGAGGTTTGACCCTTCCGGTCAAACCGTACAGCACGCTCAGGCAACTAAAATCATCAACAGCAAAGCTGCCGGGAGGCTTCTGGCGGCTGGCGGTATCTACAATGGGAATGTTGAAGGGTTCCGTAAAACTGCCGAGCAGCTGGGCGGGGACGCTCCAGCGGGATACCATCAGGTGCTGAATGAGACTACTAAAGGTGTGGCGATCGCGGCGGTTTCTGTCGCGGCCGGTCTGGGTATAGGTCGAATGGATGCAGCTCGTGAAATCGGACAATTAAATAAGTTAGCAGCTCAACCTGAAAAACTGACTGGAGGAGAAGCCCGGGCTCAACGATTCTCTCAGAACTGGCCCTCCGGTGATTTGGGGGCTGCGGTTAATAAATTTTCAGGTAGCGATCCGACTATTACAATCACTAAATCAGGTAAGCAAATTTTTACGAATCCCAAAACAGGTGTCCAGGTTGTAGAAGATTTATCAGGACGTTATTTTCGCATCCATGATCCGTCGTTACCAGGGAAAAGAACATACCTTGACCTTGATGGAAACATTCCAAATAATAAAGTATTGGATACAGAGGTTCAGGTTGGCAGAACTCAAAGTGAGTATAATGAAGTCACTCATTTTAAAATTTATGGTGGTCAATAGCATGAAGTGCATATCTGTCCCTACCAGCCAGGAGGCGATGTCCCGGCTTGATTTTGATGAATGTATCGATGGTGACTTAATCGACGTGAACATCACAGATGATCAGTATCAAACCCTTGTAGAGCTGGGGTTGATTCATTCACTGAACGACTTATTCGACATAACTATCGATGAGTTTGAAGATGAGAAAATAGTAGGTGTCGATGACCTCACTCAGGCACGATTACTCATCGAGAATAACTTTTACTCTGATGAAAATAAGTCTGTCAGCATTTTATTATCTCAAGTCATCAACGCCGCGAAGTACGAAACTGGCGTGTTCTTCTACTTTTGATCGGGTTACTGGCAGACCTGCCAGTAACAACCCAGACCGGGCAAGCCGTTCACCACCGCTTGCCTCTCCGAAAATCAGAGTTAGCTACGTTTTAGCCCGTAATCCCAGCCAGCGTATCAGATGTTCACTGCCGGGCTGATTCAACGACCGCTTCGGCCAGGCAAGGTAGTAGGGCTTACTCAGCGGTAAACACCGTTCATCAACTATCACCAGATCACCCCGTGCCAGCTCATCAACGATCAGTCTACGCTGGCCCAGCAGCAGCCCCGCTCCGGCAACGGCGGCATCAATCGCCAGCGCGCTCAGATTAAAACTGAATGCGGGTTGCCGGGAGCAGTTAGCGATCCCCATAGCCGTAAACCAGCTGTGCCAGTCGGGGAGATAGCGCCCCTCGGCGCCCCAGTCAATATGGATTAAGGGTGCCCCGGCCAGCACGTTTTGGGCCGTATCGTTTTGCAGAAACGATGGGCTGGCAACCGGCAACACCTCATCACGAAATAACAACTGTTTGTCCAACCTGGGATAGGCGTCCTCACCGAAGCAGATTACAAAATCTGCCCGCATCGCATCGAAATCCACTTTAGCGTGGGTGCCGTGAAGTGAGAGCTCGGTATCCGGGCGCAGGTCGCGCCACTGGCCAATATGCGGTATTAACCACTTTGTGGCGACTGACGGCAACGCATAGAGCGTGAGTTTAGGTAGCGCCACGGTATGACGGATGTTCTGCTGGCCGAGGTGTAAAATTTCAAACGCCTCGATCACATAATGCAGATACTCCTTACCGGTATCGGTCAGCGTCACGCCGTTTTGCGTGCGGATAAATAACGGACTTCCGAGCTGGTCCTCTAACTGCCTGATCTGCTGGCTGACGGCGGCAGGTGTTAATGCCAGCTGCGCGGCCGCCTTAGCCAGGCTGCCCAGCTCGGCCGCCGCTTTGAATGACTGTATAAGACTCATTTTGGGCAGACGCGATACCTGAGGGGACATTAGATTTCCTTAGTGACCTGTTAAATTTATATCAATACGCGCTCAGGTATCAGTCAGTTAAAGTAGATCCACACCCGAACACCATGAGAACCGATGCTATGTCTACTTTAATTCGTTATGATTTACATCCTCTTTCTGACGCTGACTGGTGCCGCGCGTGTCATGAGCAGCTTAACCAGCAGGGTGTACTGGTACTGCGCCAGTTTCTTCAGCCCGCCGCACTTCAGGCCATCATTGCAGAAGGTGATGCCAGGCGCCATCTGGCGTATTACACTTTTAGCAAACATAACGTTTACCTGATGAAAAAGGACGAGCAGTTCAGCGCGCACCACCCGCGTAATCGCGATGTGGTCAGTACCAAAGGCTGCATCACCGATGACCAGATCGCACAGAATTCTCCGCTGAGAGGGCTTTATGACGATCGGGCGTTTCAAGAATTTCTTTGCGGCGTATTAGGAGAGGATGCCCTCTATCCCTATGCCGATCCGCTCTCCTCCATCAATTTGCATTATGCGGGCCAGGGCCAGGAGCTGGGGTGGCATTTTGACAACTCCTCCTTTGCCATCACGCTGTTAGTTCAGAAGCCGGAGTCAGGTGGCGTGTTCGAATACGTTAAAGATCTGCGTAATGCCGACGCCGGAGACATGAACTACGACGGCGTGGCGGACATCCTGGATCGGCGCCAGGCAGTAGAGACGCTGAGCGTTGAGCCCGGTGACCTGGTGCTGTTCCGCGGGCGCAACTCGCTGCACCGCGTTACGCCGACAGAAGGCGACACCACGCGTATGTTAGCTGTTCTGGCCTATAATACCCGGCCGAATATTGAGCTGTCAGAAACCGCCCGAATGACCTTTTACGGACGGCTGTAGCGAAGACAGCGCGAAGAGACAATCCCAGGCTACGCTCTCGCGTCGGCCTGGGAGCCGGGCACGCCGCATGGCGGTCAGGCATCGCATACTTTTATCTGCCCGACAGTCGCTCGCTGCACCTGCCGAACCGTCAAAACGGCTAACCAATCCGGCTATCAGTCTGCTTACCAAGCCTTTCCCGGCGCGAAAAAATCTGTTACACCGCTGTTTTAAGTCACGAAATTAATTAAATTCGTTAACCTCTCCGCGATGAACTAACATTTTTACTTACATCTAAACACTCAGGTGGGAGGGGAGTATGGATCATTCGTCCGGCAACGGCGCTGCACTTTCAGGGTATCATTATTTGCACGCGACGCTGCTTGAATGGGGGATTACCCGTTATGCCGGGGTAACCGGCGGCGGCGTTATTCACTTCCTTAAAACCCTTGATCCCATGACCTGGCCCTGCGCGGAAGACCCCGCCTTTTTTTCCATCGCCGAGTATCCCGCAGGTTTTATTCCGCTGGGATACTATCTGACCGGCGGAAAAATAGCGGCCGCCGTCGCGACAACCGGTGCCGCCAGCAAGCTGTTAAGCTGCGGCCTGAGTGACGCTAAGCTGCACGATATTCCCGCAGTCTATATCGTCCCTCTTTCCGCCGAGGAGGGCCGTGGACGGGCGCCGCTTCAGGACACGTCGGAATACGGCAGTAATATCGTGGAACAGTTTCGCAGCGAACTGCCTGACGCCGTTTTTGTGCTGGACGACGCGGACACCTTACAGGCAAAGCTTCTGCTGGCCCGTCATCAGCTGGCCTGTTCCAGACCCATAGTCTTGATTTTACTTCACAGCGCGTTGGTGAAGCCGGTGGGTGAAATAATAGTGGAATCGGCCCCGCCCGCCCCGCCCGTATCATCCGGCCTGACCCGGGATTTCCTGGATGCGTTTCGCCGTGACGTCAGCGGCCGCAGACTGGTGCTGCTGGTCGGTGAAGAGATGGCCCGCTATCCCGATGCGCGAGAATTAACCACCCGTCTGAGTCAGCGGCTGCATTGTGCCGTGATCTGGACGATTAACGGCGCCAATGCCGTGGATCGAAACAATCCCTACGGGTTTGGCTATATTTCCTTTGGCGGCAATGACGAGGCGCTTTCGCTTTATCAGTCTCTGGGCGAGGACGACGTACTGCTGATTCTGGGTGCCTGCCCTGATGAATATACCGTTAATCAGCTCAGCTTTGCGGCCGCCAAAACGTATTTTTTCAGCAGCTACCCCGGAAGCTACGGCCAGATAGACCAGAGCTTTGCGCATATGGCCGGGGGACTGTATCACCACGCGTCCGGCCCGTTAGATCGGTTGCTGGTCGATCTGTCAGATGAGGCCGAACGACTGTCGTTTGAGAACCTGTATTCCGTAGCGGCACCGCAGACACTCAATCATCGTCAGTATCCTGCGCCGCGGGAAGGGTATGCCGATATGGTCAAGGTTTATCAACGCCTTGACCGCTGGTGGCCCGCGGGCTCAACAGGTTTTGACGATGTCTGCCTGGCTTACAAAGATCGGCAGTATGTGACGCAGCGGCCCAATAACCGCATCCGCTTTCATTCGCTTTACCGGGGTTCAGCGATGGGCGGCGCATTCGGTGCCGCGGTTGGCGCAAAGTTATCTGCACCCGATCGGCCTGTATTTCTTTTTACCGGCGACGGCTGCTTCCGCTTATTTTCCGGCTCGCTGGGCGAAGTCAGAGAAGCAGGGCTGGTGATTTTTTTACTCAATAACGCCAGCTTCTCCATTGTGGGTCAGGGGCTGCCCGTGATCCTGCCCGACGTTGACGAAACGCATTATCATGCGCACCTCACCACGCTGGACTACTGCGCGATAGCCCGTGCCTGCGGCTGGGAAGCGGAAAGGCTGTCTCACGATCTCAGCAATCTCGACAGTCTGTTAGAACGAATTGGTCCCTGCCCCGCTAAATCATGGCTGATTGATATCCCCGTCGATGCTCAACAGGTGCTGGGACATAATCCACGAGTGAGGAACCTCTAATGCGCGATCTCCAGGACAGGACACTAATAGAGCGTATCGCGTACTGTTATCACACGCTGGCCGGTGAACCGTTACCCTGCCCTGAAACGGTAGACGATCGGTCCGACTGGCTGGATAAGCAGGCGCCGTACAGCCTTCTGGCCCACGGCAATACCGCCGATCCCTGCTTTATTTATGCCAATCACACTGCGTTAGACTGTTTTGGCTACACGCGAGAGGCGTTCCTGCGCTTACCCTCGCGGCTCAGCGCCGCCAGTCCGGATCGTCAGGCGCGTCAGCTGATGCTCCAGCGTCTGGCAACGGAAGGTATCGTGTACGGATATTCGGGCGAGCGTATTCCCCGTCAGGGTGAACCCTTCACTATTTATAACGGCGTTATCTGGCAGCTCACGGATGATAAGGGGATCCCCTGGGGACAGGGTGCACTGTTCTGGCTTTCGCCCGAGGCCAGTCTGCACAGTCCGGCGCGGTCAGCCCGATAACCTTCTACCTCACCGCGTAACGACAACGCATTCCGCTCGGAGGGCAGATTCAGAACTCCCGCGCGGCAAGGAAATCAACCAGCGCACGAATTTTTGGTGAAGCCTGTTTGCCCGACGGCCAGAGAATATTAAACACTCCCTGTCGCTCCGCGATACCCGGAAACAGAGCGACCAGCTTTCCCTCTGCAAGCAGCGTGTGAATAGCAAAATCCGGCAGAAAGGCGATGCCCAGCCCTCTGAGCACAAAGCAGACGCGCGTTTCAATGTTGTTACAGACCATGGAAATGGGCAGGCTCAACTCACTGTCATCCCCCAGCGGCCATTTCTCCAGCTTGCCGCTGCTGGGATAACGGTAGTGCAGACAGCGATGCCCGGGCAGTTCACCCACGCACTTTGGCGTACCGCAGCGGGCAAGGTAATCGGGAGACGCCACGATTTTCAGGGTAAACGTACCCAGCCGGCGGGCGGTCAGACGTGAATCAGCCGGCTCTCCGGTGCGGATAACCGCATCAAAACCTTCTTCAATCACATCAACCATTCTGTCGCTAAAATCCAGATCCAGCTCAATGTCCGGATACTGCTGCATAAAATCTCCCAGCGCAGGCAGCAACAGGGAGCTGACCAGCGGCATGCTGATACGCAGCCGCCCCGTCGGTTTTTCCGCCGCCTGCGACAGCTCTAGCTGTGCGGCCTCCATCTCATCAATAATACGGCGGCTGCGCGCCAGAAACAGCGCGCCCTCCGCCGTCAGGGTGATGCTGCGCGTACTGCGATGAAACAGCCGCACGCCAAGCCGTTCTTCAAGTCTGGCAATGCTTTTACTCACCGCCGAAGGCGATAGAGCCAGCTGCCTGCCTGCTGTGACAAAGCTGCGTGTTTCCGCCACCTGTACAAAGACCACCACACCGCTAAAGCTGTCCACGCTCACCTGCCAATTAACGAATTATTTTCACGAGTTAAAGGAACTATACCCTACTTTTTCTTTAATCTGCCGCTGATTAAGGTATGCCGACATTAATCCGAACTGGACACCCCGATGAGCAATCCCGCACATTCCTTAACGCAGGCAGAACGCAGCACGCTGCCGGTTTCCGCCCTGCTCGCCCTGGCGCTGGCCGGTTTTATCACCATCCTGACGGAGGCGCTGCCGGCCGGACTGCTGCCGCAAATCAGTCACAGCCTGTCGGTCTCCCCTGCCCAGGCGGGCCAGCTGGTGACGCTGTATGCTTTGGGATCGCTGCTGGCCGCGATCCCGCTCACGATTGCCACACAAAGCCGGCGGCGCAGACCGCTTTTACTGACGGCGATTGCGGGATTTATCGTGGCCAACACCCTCACTGCCGTCTCTGTCTGGTATCCGCTGACGCTGCTCGCCCGCTTTCTGGCCGGTGTCTCGGCCGGTCTGCTGTGGGCGCTGATTGCCGGCTATGCCGCCAGGATGGTGCAACCGGCGCTGAAAGGACGCGCCATTGCCCTGGCAATGGTCGGCACGCCGCTGGCGCTGTCAATTGGCGTACCGCTGGGCACTTTTGTCAGTGAAATTATCGGCTGGCGCAGCTGCTTTATCGCGATCACCGCCATCTGTCTGCTGCTGATGCTGTGGATCGTCGTCAGCGTACCGGATTTTCCCGGCCAGCCCACCGGACGACACTATTCTCTACCGGGTGTGCTGAAGCTTGCGGGCGTCAGACCCGTGCTCGCGGCCACGCTGATCTTTGTGCTGGCGCACAATATTATTTATACCTACATCACACCCTTCCTGGAGGCGGCGCGGATGGCAGACAGTGTCAGCGCGGTGCTGCTGGTATTCGGCATCGCTTCGCTGCTGGGTATCTGGCTGGTCGGTCTGACAATTGACCGCTGGCTGCGTGCCGGGGCCCTGCTGGCAACGCTGCTGTTTGCTTTGGCCATGATATTACTGCATCGGGGAGACGGCAGTACGACAACGGTCTATGCGGCAGTCGTGCTATGGGGGCTGGCATTTGGCGGCGCGCCGGCGCTGTTTCAGACGGCACTGGCGAAAAGTGCCGGAGACGCGGCCGACGTCGCACAGTCGATGCTGGTTACCGCCTGGAATATCGCCATAGCCGGAGGCGGCGCGGCAGGGGCCGCGATCCTGGCTTTGTCCGGGCCGGCGCTGTTCTCTCCGGTGCTGGTCGTGCTGCTGGCCCTGACCTGGGCGGTGATCTGGCGCGCCCGGCACGAGGGCTTTACCGCACGGGAACGGAGCTAAGGCTCCATAAACAGCAGCGCCCGCTCGTTCAGCAGAAGTTTTTCCCCCTGATAACGATGGGAAAGCTGATGATAGGAGGAGGTTGCAACAATCTGCTGAATATTGTCAGAAAGCGCGTTCAGCGCCTGCTGCATCTGCGGCAGGTAGCTGTGCGTGTCGTAAACCCGATCTATCCCCTCAAGCGCATGGTTCATGATCTTTCGCGCCACGTCGTTGGGTGTATCCAGCGCCGCCAGCCGCGAACGGGCCGAGCGGCGCAGGTCGCGGGTGGTAAACGGCTCCAGGCCCAGGCCACGGTCGGCGCGGTTCATCCTGCGCAGCGCCTGGGTGATGGCACCGCGGGAAAGTGGTTGTGACAGTGTCACGGGTGACGGCACCAGCCAAGGTGACGTCTCCGGGCTGTTTCGCATCAGGGCGATAATACAGGTATGCATCAAGGGTGAGATCGGCAAAATATGTTCACGCTGCGATTTATTGCGTATCCCCTGCCGCCAGATGCCGGAGTCCAGGTTAAACTCCTCTTTTCGCGCCTGCACCACCTCATCCGGCCGCCTGGCCGACAGCAGACAAAGCCGCAGCGCCCAGCGGCACTGCTCCGACAGATCCCACCCGTCAAGTCCATGCCAGAACACCCAGACCTCCGCATCGCTCAGGGTACGGTTACCCGGTGGAGTGCTCCGTCCGGCGATATCGCGCTTTTTCATCGCACCCAGCGGCGAATGCTCCAGATACCCCTGCATTTCGGCCCAGCCAAGAAACTGTTTACAGAGAGAGAAAACCCGCCTCGCCTCCTCTTTTTTACCGTCGGCAATCAGGATATTAAACAGACGGTTGAACTGAAGGCGGGTGACGGCATTCAGCGGACGCTCACCAATCACCGGCAGAACGTGCTTTAACAGCGAGGATACGGCGATTTCGGGACGGCGGCGGGTTTGTAACAGCGACAGCCGCACCCACAGTTTCATCACCTGCTGCACGCTGCCTTCGTCGCCACTGGTTTCCAGACGGGCCAGCGATGCGCCGCGCACCTCGTTCAGCCAGACCAGTACATGGCGACCAACGTGGGGCGAGTACAGAGAGGCCGGGGCGTCGATGTTAGCCATCGGCGACGCCTGCGGTTATCGGATACGGCAATATCATTGTTCAGCCCCTCGGCACCGGTGCCCTTCTTGCAGGGAAATGACCGCTCACCGCTACTGGCTAGACGGGGGGCTAAGTCGATTAATACTGAGCCTATTTTATCCGTTCACTGCCCGTGACTCCAGACTTAATAGGTCTGGAGTCACAAACAGCTCGCAGCGTGAATTCTATGTAAAACGGCGCGTCAACTGACGACGCAGGGTGTAACCGGCCTCTAAGCCTCTGAGCCTCTGAGCCTCTGAGCCTCTGAGCCTCTGAGCAAGGCAGATAAACCACAACCAGGTAAAAAAGCTACGCTGTCTGACACGGTTTCACCGTAACGTTGCAGCGGGTTAAGTCAGCACGCCGAAGGACGCCGACGCTGCCTGAAAAAATCGGGGCACTATGGCCCAACGGATCGTCGTTTGTAAAAAGCGTAAAAAGTATGTTGTAACTAGAAGGTAGTCATCGGCGGCGTTAGCCGTTAGATCTCAACAATAAGAGAAAACGTTAAAATCTATTAGAGATAACGATGATTAAAAGGCAATGTGGCAACAATACTGTTGCTTTCTTTATCGATAATAGCCTAACGCTGTCGCGTTAAGCCTTAGCCCTCAATGGAAAAAAAGCGTGAATTAGTCGTAATATTTTTAGGTATTTTTATTAGAAAAGGGCAAAAGTGAGGCCGCCATCAGATTTCCATCCTCTCGTTTATGTTGATAAATGGATTTTCTCATTTTTTCTATCATAAATGAGGGTGACAGGGTAACGCGGCGGAGTAATAGATTTCCCGAATTGTATTAGTAACTGAACGTAACATCGGAAGATATGCTACAACTATAGATAATAAATTAAAAAAAGCGTCACCTGCCGCCGGCACCGGGCTTATCGCCCCGAAGAGGGTAAAGTTTCAACAGATAACGATTGTCAGACTAAGGAATCGTTAAGATTTATCCCATTTGTTGTAAATATAACCCTACAGGAAATCGTTGCCCCGGTGACAAAACTTGTGCTGAAGTAACATTTAAAGAAACATTTTTTTAATTTAGTGTTTTTTCGTGATTCATTTGTCTGTACACTTGTCTTCGATACAGATGTTGACTAAATTTAAACCAACCCACAGGTTATGGATTCCGTTATGAGTGAAACGCTGAAAGTATTAAATAACATTCGCACCCTTCGTGCCCAGGCTCGTGAAGTCTCTTTAGCTGAACTGGAAGAGATGCTGGAAAAACTTGAAGCGGTAGTGAACGAACGACGTGAATCAGAAGCCGCTATCGCTTCTGAGATTAAAGAGAAAGAAGAGAAGCTGGCAAAATACCGTCAGATGCTTCTGGAAGACGGTATTGATTTAAGCGAGCTTACCGCCGCTGAAACAACCACCGGTAAAACCCGTACTAAACGCGCGCCTCGTCCTGCTAAGTACGAATATACCGATGAAAACGGCGAAACCAAGTCATGGACAGGCCAGGGTCGTACGCCTGCGGTTATCAAGCAAGCGCTGGATTCCGGCAAATCTCTTGACGATTTCCTGATTAAATAATGCTAACGGGCCACTCATTACCGGGTGGCCCGTTACTTTTATCTTCCCCGACTTTTATCTTATCCCGTAATAAAAAATTCCTGGTTTGATTACGCCACGCGTCATTCAACGGTTACACTCCGTCTTCTAATTCAGCATCCGATATCCCGCTCAGGCTCACGCGCGACACCGCGTCAGTGCAGACACCCTGCCTCGCGAATGTTGTATCAGCGATATAGATCGCCTGCCTCTACAGGTTACTTCATGCATCGCCGCCGACACTCTCTTGCGAAAAGAAATGACGTCCGGCCAGCACTAATATGTCTCAGCCCCGCCGTTCAGCGTGTTATTGCCAGCCAGCTCCGCAAGAGCATCGGAGGGGGAATCTGTAAACGAATATCTATTACCCTCACCCGAACGCAGTGAGAAAAGTTTCTCTCTCCAGCCCGTTTTTTTTGTTGAGGGTCAATCTGCGTAAAGCACCGTAAAACATCCACGAAAATGCTATTTGTTTGCTCATCCTCAGCCGCCATTTAATAAAGAGGGTGACAGATAATCCCACTGCACGGTGCCGCCTTTATCGGAGAAAAGCGGATATTCCTCTTTGAACGCCCAACTCCTGCTCCTGCCTGACTACGCCTTATACAAAAAATGCAAATGCCTAGATCAATTCCTTGGTTCACCAACCCCCTTGTCAGGACTGATTATTTAACGCATGAGATAGCACAAACTGACAATAAAGGAATTCTTTATGCGTACGTCTTTCCGCCTGACGGCCCTTGCCGGGACACTGGCGCTTTTTTCAGGGGCCAATAACGCGCACGCTGCCGAAACACCCGTTCAGGGCGGCACGCTGATTTATCTGGAGCAGCAGGCCCATACCAATCTTTATCCACCGGCCGGTGGATTTTATCCCAACGGCGGGATCCTGAATCAGATCACCGATAAATTGACCTGACAGAATCCGCAAACGCTTGAAGTAGAGCCATGGATTGCAGAAAGCTGGAGCAGCAATCCGGAAAAAACGGAATACACCTTTACGCTGCGCCCCGGCGTTACGTTCTCCGACGGTACGCCGCTCGATGCCAACGCAGTGGCTAAAAACTTTGATACCTACGGGCTGGGTAATAAAGCGCAGCGCCTGCCGGTGTCGGAGGTAATTAATAACTATGACCGCAGTGAAGTGATCGATCCGCTGACGGTAAAGTTCTATTTTAAGAAATCCTCACCGGGCTTCTTACAGGGCACGTCGACCATTGGTTCCGGCCTGGTTTCCCTCAGTACGCTGGCGCGTAACTTTGAGGAGCTGGGGGACGCCCGCCATATTATTGGCTCCGGTCCGTTTGTGGTCAGCAATGAAAAGCTGGGTCGCGAGGTGGACCTGGCGGTGCGAAAAGATTATCAGTGGGGGCCGAAAAACGGTAAACAGCACGGCCGCGCGAATCTCGATGCCATTAAAATCATTGTCACTCCGGAAGACAGCGTACGTATCGGGGCACTGCTGGCTGGACAGGCGGGCGCTATTCGGCAGGTGCAGGCCTATGATGAAAAGCAGGCCGAACAGCAAAACTTCCCGATCTACGCGGCGCCTACGCGCGGGGTCAACGACAGCCTGAGCTTCCGCCCGGACAATCCGCTGGTGGCCGATGTAAAGGTGCGTAAAGCCCTGCTGCACGCCACCAACAGCAAACAGATCGTCGATACGCTGTTTTCACCAAACTATCCGGTTGCCACCTCCGTGCTGGCAAATTCCGCCGCGGGATACGTTGATCTCAGCGACAAATTGACCTTTGACCCGGCGCTGGCCAACAGACTGCTGGACGAAGCGGGCTGGAAGACGGGTAGCGACGGCATTCGTCAGAAAGACGGTCAGAAGCTGGCGCTCACGGTCTACGAGTCGCTGCCGCAGCCGCAGAATAAGGAAGTACTCCAGCTGGTGGCGCAGCAGTGGAAACAGGTTGGCGTATCGCTGGCGGTAAAAGCGGGTGATGCGGGCAGTAAAACCATCGATAATCTCGATCCGCTGAAAACCCCGATCAATGTGACCGAAGTAGGCCGCGCCGATCCTGACGTAGTGAAGAGCCAGTTCTATCCAACCAACCGCGATGCTTTGTTGCAGAAGGGCGGCTCCAGCAGCCAGGTTAAGACCTTCCGCGATGACAAGCTCAATGCCCTGCTAGAAGGGATCGCCGCTGAAACCGATCCGCAGAAGCGCCTGGCGCTGACCGGCGATGCGCAGCGCTATCTGATTGAAAATGCCTACAACATCCCTATTTTCGAAGAGCCGCAGGTCTTTGCCAGCGCGCCGTGGCTAAAAGGTCTGACCTTTGAAGCCGTCGGCCGCCCGAGCTTCTACGGCGTCTGGCTGGATAAACACTGAGGCAGGTCGTAATGACGGATTATTTCATACAGCGGCTCGGGCAGGCTCTGCTGGTGCTGTGGGCGGCATTTACTGTCTCCTTTGTCCTGCTCCAGGTGTTGCCGGGCGATGCCGTACTGATCAAGTTTCAGAATCCCGACCTGGGACTGAGCCCGGCGCAGATAGAAGAGATGCGCCAGGCCTACGGCGCCGCCACACCGCTGTGGCAGCAGTATCTGCACTCGCTCGGCAGTATGCTGCGCGGTGACTTCGGTTTCTCCGTGCAGGCCGGCGTAGCGGTCAGCGATCTGCTGGCGGAAAACCTCCCTGCGACGCTGCGCCTGGCGCTGCCGGGCTTTCTGCTGGCGCTGCTGCTGGCCGTTGCGATTGCCTTCAGTGCCAGCCTGACCGGACTGCGCTGGCTGCGGAATGCGCTACAGTCGTTGCCTTCACTGTTTATTTCCATACCGACCTTCTGGCTGGGTATCGCGTTGATCCAGGTTTTCTCTTTCCAGCTGCGCTGGATACCGGTGATCAACCCCGGCGAGTGGACGGGGCTGATCCTGCCGGTGATAACGCTGGCTATCCCCATTTCCGCGCCGCTGGCGCAGATCCTGATCCGCAGTATTGATCGGGTGCAGACCCGGCCGTTCGTGGCCGTCGCCCGAGCCAAGGGTGCCGGTCAGCGGCGGGTACTGTGGCACCACGTTGCACGCAACGCCCTGCTGCCGGCACTGACGATTGCCGGTCTGCTGCTCGGGGAGCTGATTGCCGGGGCGCTGATCACCGAAACGGTGTTCGGACTGAGCGGCCTCGGCCAGCTCACTCAGCAGGCGGTTAATAATCAGGATGTGGCGGTACTCCAGGCGATTGTGATGATCTCCGCCACCGGCTTCGTACTGATTAATCTGCTGGTTGACGCGATATCTCCCCTGCTCGATCCGCGAATCGGGCGCTACCGGAGGGCGACACAATGAGTCTGGCCGATCTGAACAGTATCGATAAATCCCGCCGTCTGCGCTGGCGTCATTTTCTGTCCCGCCGCGTACAGCCGGGCCTGCTGCTGGCCTGGCTGGTGATTGCCGTGGTGATCCTCTGGGCGCTGTTTCCGGGCTGGTTTACCGGCTGGAGCAGCACGGAAGGCATTCCCGGCGCGCAGCGCCTTGCGCCGCAGTCCGGCCACTGGCTGGGTACCGATCAGCTGGGGCGCGATCTCTATGCCCGTATTGTCTGGGGAGCGTCCCACTCGCTGAGCGGCGCGCTGGTGGCCGTTGCGCTGGGTCTGACGGTGGGAACGCTGCTTGGCGTTGTCGCCGGGGCGCTGGGCGGCCGCTGCGAAAGCGCGATTATGCGGCTGGTGGACGTGCTGCTGGCGATCCCCGGCCTGCTGCTGTCGCTGAGCATTATTATCCTGCTCGGGTTTGGCACGGTGAACGCCGCCATTGCGGTGGGGATCACCTCGATTGCTAACTTCGCCCGCCTGTCGCGGGCGGAAGTGGTGCGGGTCCGTCACGCCGAATATGTTGAAGCCGCCTACGGCAGCGGGGCCACCTTCCTGGCCGTACTGTGGCGGCATATCCTGCCCAACTCATTGACGCCGGTGCTGGCATTTTCCGCCCTTCAGTTCGGCAGCGCGATTTTGGCGATCTCCACCCTCAGCTTTCTCGGCTACGGCACGCCGCCGCCCACTCCGGAATGGGGACTGCTGATCGCCGAGGGCCGCAACTATATCTCTACCGCCTGGTGGCTAACCACTTTCCCCGGCATTGTCGTGGTGCTGGTGGTGCTGGCCACTAACCGTATCAGCCATCACTTTTCAGGAGGACGCCGATGAGCGCATCCACGCAGCCGGTTTTACAGGTTGACCGCCTCAGCGTAGCCTATCGCAGCGGCGGTGAGCAGAAGCGGGTGATACACAACGTCTCGTTCAGCCTACAACGGGGAGAGGTCGTGGCGCTGGTGGGCGAGTCCGGCTCGGGAAAAACCACCACCGCGCAGGCGATAATCGGCCTGATGGCGGAAAATGCCGTTCGGGAAACCGGAGAAATCTGGCTCAACGGCGTGGAGATTAGCCGGTGGGCGCAGAAGCGTCTGGACGGCGTTCGCGGGGCGGTTATCAGCCTGATACCGCAAGATCCCGGCAGTTCACTGAACCCGGTCAAAACCATCGGCGCACAGGTCGAGGAGATCCTGCAACTGCACGGATCCCTGAACCGCCGTCAGCGGCGGGAGCGCGTGGTCGCACTGCTGCAACGCGTTGGCCTGTCGTATCCTGAACAGCGGGTGGCGCAGTATCCGCATCAGCTCTCCGGCGGCATGAAGCAGCGGGTGCTGATTGCTATCGCTATCGCGCTGAAACCGGCGTTGATTATCGCCGATGAACCGACCAGCGCTCTGGATGTGACCGTGCAGAAACGCATTCTGGACCTGATCGATGAGCTGCGCCACGAATCGGGGACGGCGGTGCTGTTCGTCACCCACGATCTCGCCGTGGCCGCGGCGCGCGCCGACCGTATTTTGGTATTCCGCCACGACGAAATCCTGGAGCAGGGCGCAGCGCGGGACATTGTGGCCTCGCCGAAAGAGACCTACACCCGCCAGCTGTTTGCCGACGCTCCGGCGCTGGCAGAGGCCTGCGCCTTGCCGCCCGCGGCGACGTCGTTTTCCCCTCCGGCCATCGACGTCAGCGGACTGAATATGCATTTTTCACTGGGGGAGAATGAGGGTTTCCAGGCGCTGGACAATGTATCGTTCAGCGTACGGCGCGGCACCACGCATGCGCTGGTCGGTGAGTCCGGTTCGGGCAAAACCACCCTCGCCCGCATCCTGCTTGGTTTTCAACAGGCGGACAGCGGACGGGTGGTGATTGACGGGGTTGACGCCTCCTCACTGCGCGGCGAAGCGCTGCGTCAGCTGCGGCGTAAAATCCAGCTGGTCTATCAGAACCCGTTCGCCTCGCTGGATCCCTCCCAGACGCTGTACCGGATCATTGAAGAACCGCTGCTCAACTTTGAGCCGCTGAGCCGACAGGTGCGCCGTCAGCGGGTAGAAGAGGCCGCCACCCGCGTAGCGCTGCCTCTCGCCCTGTTGGATCGTCATCCTCACGAGCTGTCCGGCGGACAGCGCCAGCGGGTGGCGATTGCCCGGGCGTTAATTCTGCGCCCGCAGATCCTGGTGTTAGATGAAGCCACCTCCGCGCTGGATGTCACCATTCAGGCGCAGATCCTCAACCTGCTGTCGCAGCTACAGCAGGACCTGGGCCTGAGCTATCTGTTTATTTCTCACGATCTGTCCACCGTACGCCGACTGGCCCACAGCGTTTCCGTCCTGCGTGCCGGGCAACAGATCGACTACGGCAATACCGCCGACGTGTTTAACCGCCCCACCAGCGACTACACCCGTGAACTGATTGCGGCTATTCCCGTTTTGACACGCGCTAAGGACACCGCATGATCCTCAAACGCCTTGGATTTTTTACCCGCCTGCTGGATAAAGCCAGTGCGCAGGAACGCTATCGGCTGGCCACGCTGCAAATTCAGCACGCCGAGCGCTGGGGATTTGATACCGCCTGGATCGCACAGCATCACTTTCATGAGCACGAAGGCGGCCTGCCGTCGCCGCTGCTGTTTCTGGCCAGCGTCGCGGCACAGACCTCCCGTATTCGCCTGGGCACGGCGATCATCACACTGCCGATGGAGAACGCGCTGCGGGTTGCAGAGGATGCCGCGGTGCTGGATCTGCTCAGTCATCATCGTCTGGAGCTGGGTCTGGGATCGGGCGGTACGTCGACCTCATTTCTGCCTTTCGGACTGACCGTTGAGCAGCGCGCCGACGCCTTTTCCGCCAACCTGGACACACTGCTTCAGGCCTGGGGAAACCAACCGCTGGGCCACGCGGAAAACCGCCTCTATCCCGCCGCGCCGCAGCTGGCGGAACGGCTATGGCAGGCCACGTTCTCCGTGGCCGGTGCAGTCCGCGCCGGCGCCGCAGGACATGGCCTGATGCTGTCGCGAACCCAGCCGCGCCCGCAGGGACAACCGCGTCGGCCGCTGGATGCGATGCAGAATCCCATCATTGATGCCTATCTGGCGGCGCTGCCGCCGGGCGTTGAGCCCCGTATCCTCGCCTCACGCACCGCGTTTGTCAGCCGTGATGGTGCAGAGGCCCGCCGTCTGGCCCAGCCGGGATTAACCGCCCAGGCGCAGCAGCATCGCGCGGCGGGACATGAGGTGCAGGGCGACACGCTGGATGATTACATCGCCGCCTTTGACGCCCACCTCGGCACCCCGCAGCAGGTCGTCGCGTCGCTGCGACAGGACAGCTCGCTGGAGCGGGTAACCGACGTCTCGTTCCAGGTCCACTCCATCGATCCGCCGCATCAGCAGATCCTGACCTCTATAGAACTTCTGGCCACCGACGTCGCACCGGCGCTGGGCTGGCGTAACCGTACCGAATCATAAGGAAACCCCATGACGCAGTCTCAGGATCTATTGCAACGGCTGGCCGGAATTGCCGCCGACAGTCCGCTGGCGGAAGCCCGTCGTATCCGCGAAGCCGCAACCGTACATACGCAGGGCAGCTACGACGTTTTGTTTAACAGCGATGACAAAGGCGAGTTCCCGCTGGCGGCCCGGCTGACCGTGGCTCAGCGGGTGGCCGGATGGCACGGCGAAGAGGCGCTGGCGGCGCACTATACGGAACGGTTGTCCGTCTCCCCGGCGGCGGACGAACGCCTGTCGGCGGCGCTGGCCCATGCCGAGCTGCTGACCTTTAAACCCGCCAGCGCCGGGCCGGCCGATCTGCGCACTCTCGGGCAGGCAGGATGGAACGCAGGCGCGATTGTGACCCTCTCTCAGCTGGTGGCTTTTGTCAGCTACCAGAGCCGTCTGCTGCGTGGCTATCGTCTGCTGGACGGAGAAAACGGTGTCGCCGCCGCAACGCAGCCTGCGGTTGCAGCCGCCTGGCGTAGTGAACCGCTGACCCTCAGCGGCAAAAACGCCCCGCCGGCATTCACCCGCGAGGAGCTGGGCTGGGAACCCTGGCTGGCGGCGAAACCGCTGGCGGAGTTTAACGCGCTGGAAAAGACCACCCTGGCAAAATTTGGTCACAGCGATTCCGACTATTTCCGCCTGCTGGCGCGTAATCTGCCGCTGCTGGAGCAGCGTACCCTGGCCGACAAGGGCATTTTCTTCACTTCCGGTGGGCTGCCGCGCAAAGAGCGGGAGCTGGTTGCCGCCGTAGCCAGTAAGGTTAACGGCTGCATTTTTTGCGCCTCGGTTCACGCCCGGAAAGCCGCCCAGCTGTCAAAACAGCCCGAAGACGTCCAGAGATTACTGGATATCGCCCCCGGCCAGCCGCTGGCGGTAGAGCAGTCTCCGCGCTGGCTGGCGCTGATCGATTTTTCCGCCGCGCTGTCGGCCACGCCGCCCACCGCGCATGTGCAGCAGCTGGATGCACTGCGTGAACAGCGGCTGAGCGAGCTGGAGCTGGTGGACGTTATCCAGTCGGCGGCCTTCTTTGCCTGGGCCAACCGCCTGATGCTGACGCTGGGTGAACCTTACCGTACCCCCCCTTTAACCACTGTCGGGTAAGCCAGCCGCTTGCCCGTTTTACAGGAGCAGATGTATGTTTCAGCCCCGGCCCGAACTGGATCATGTGGTCATTAACGTTGGTCCGCAGCTGGAGGGCTCTGCGGCGCTGTTCCGCCGTCTGGGCTTTCAGCTCACCGAGCGCGGTCACCACTCTCTCGGATCCAGTAACCACCTGGCGATTTTTGACAATAACTATCTTGAGCTGCTCGGCTATGAGCCGGATCGCGCGCATCTTCGCGGCGAGCTGTGGCAGTCGCCTCCCGGCCTTTCCGGGCTGGTGTGGAAAACCGATGATGCCGACGCGGTGTACCGGCATCTGCAAAGGCAGCAGCTGGAGGATGCTCCCCCGGCCGCTTTTTTCCGCCCCGTTGCATTGGCGGACGGCAGCGAGGGAGAGGCCCGCTTTCGTACCGTCGCACTGAGCGCTGAGCGGGTGCCAAACGGACGCAGCTTTTTCTGCCAGCACCTGACGCCGGAAGCCGTCTGGCAGACGGCGTGGCAGGCGCACCCCAACGGGGTCACGCAGATCCGCGAGTTTGTTATCGCCGCCGACGATCCCGCACAGGCCGTAGCGGTGTACGCACAGCTCTTTCCTGACGCGACGATACAGGAAGAGGCTAACGGCGAACGGAGGTTGACGGCCGGTGCTGCGACTCTTCGTGTTATTCCCACGGCAGCGGCCGGCGCCGAGTTCGGCCCGCTGCCGCAAGGGTATGACGGCAGCGCCAGAATGATCGCGCTGAGCCTGCACAGCATATCGCTGGATCGGGTGAAGGAGAGTCTGACGCGGGGAGAGATCCCCTTTAGTGAAGATCCGCGCGGCGTGCTGGTCGATACCGGGCATGCTTTTCAGCTGGCGCTGCGCTTTACGGCCTGAGGTTTGATATTACCTCGTCTGCGGGGGACGGGATAAGGGGCCGGTGGACGGCCCCTGACGTTATCCCAGATACTCGATAATTGACAGCCCGCCGTTGTAGTCGGTGCTGTAGATAATGCCCTGTGCATCCACGAACACGTCACAGGACTGGATAACCTGCGGACGGCCCGGACGCGTGTCCATCATTCTGTCCGGCGCCGCTGGCACCAGCGCGCCGGTTTCCACCGGACGATACGGATTGCTGATGTCATAGGCGCGAACTCCCGCATTCTGCCAGGTGGCAAAAATCAGCGTGGAGCTGATAAAACTGCCGGGGCGATTCTCATGCAGGTTGTGCGGGCCAAAGTGCGCCCCTTTCGCCACGTAGTCAATTTCCTGCGGCTGCGGGAAAGTGGAGATGCTGACCGGGTTAGACGGTTCACGAATATCAAACAGCCAGATATGCTTTTCGCCATCCTCCTGATTATCCAGCACCGCCTCATCCAGCACCACCAGCAGATCGCGGTCCGGCAGCGGCAGCGCGGTATGCGTTCCGCCGCCAAACGGCGGGCTCCAGTTACGGTGCGCGATAAGCGTAGGCTGGGTGCGGTCGCTGACGTCCAGCAGCGTCAGGCCACCGTCGCGCCAACTACCGTAGGCGACATCGCCGCTGATAATGGCGTGATGCAGGGCATAACGCTTCCCTTCCGGCCAGTCGCTCCGCTCCCCTTCTGCCGTATTCATACCGGGCAGCCACCAGCGTCCGGCCACCTGCGGCTTCTGCGGATCGGCCAGATCGATGGTCAGGAAGATATAGTCAGTAAACCCGTCCAGCAGCGCGGAGACATAGGCCCAGCGGCCGCCGACGTACCAGATGCGGTGAATGCCGATACCGTTCAGCGACAGGAAACTGATCTCACGCGGTTTATCCGGCACCGAGATATCAAAGATGCGCAGTCCTGCGCTCCATCCCCGATCCTGCACGTCGCTGACCGTTTCCCCGACCGATCGGGTGTAGTAGACCTTTTCATCGGCAAAGCGGACGTCGGCAAACAGATCGCGGGCGTTGATCACCAGCAGCAGATCGTCATGCGCCTGAAGATGAACGTTCCAGGTTCCCGGCGGCGCCGCCACATAGCCAGCGGCGCGTGGATTTTTAGGATCGCGGACATCGATAATCGAAAAACCGGAGGAAACCATATGGCCCACGTAGGCAAAGCCACGGTGTACCATGATCTGGACACCGTCCGGCCGTCCCCCCTGGTCACTGTGACCGATCAGGCGCATGTTCCGACTGAACTCCGGGGTCGGTAAACTGTTTGACACGGCGCGATCCTTACTTTTTGTTTTTCGCTTCCAGGGTGGTAAACCACGGAGCGACGAAGTCCTGAGTCTGTCCCCAGCCCGGCACCACTTTATCCAGTCCGGCGACGTTCACCGCGCCAGGCTGACTGACCAGCAGCGCCTGCGGGATGGCCGAGGCTTTAAAGTCGTAGCTTGCCGGCGTGGGTTCTCCTGCCAGCTTCAGCGCAATCAGACGCACGTTAGTGGCCCCGATCAGTTTAGGGTCAACCGCCGCCGTCACCTTCCACGGGCTGCCGGCTTCGCGCATCAGCTGCAAATCCTGGTTAGAGACATCGATACTGTAGAGTTTGATCTCCGTACGGCCATTCTCCTTCAGCGCTTTCAGCGCACCCTGGCTGAAGGCATCCCACGTTCCCCAGATAGCGTCCACCGATCCTTTCGGATATTTTGCCAGCAGCGCACCGACTTTATTGGCCGTATCGCCCTGCACGTCAGAGGAAACGGCACCGACGGACTCCAGCTCCTGAATACCCGGATTTTCCTGTAGCATCTGCTTATAGGCCGCCTGACGACGCTCCATCGGCGGGTAGCCGGCAACCCACAGTTTAATGATTTTCGCCTTACCGTCATGATCCTTAATCAGCTGGCCAAAGGAGAGCTCGGTCAGTGAGGCGTCATCCTGCTGGCTAACGGTTGCACCCGGGATCTCGCCTTCTACCGCAGTATCAAACACGGATACCGCAATTCCGCTGTCGATAATTTTTTTAATCAGCGGCGTGGAGTAAGGCGCACGTCCCTGCGACAGGATAATGCCGTCATATTTCTGGCTGATGGCCTGGTTAACGAAATCCTGGAATTTCGCATCGTCACCGTTGGTCAGAAACGTGCTGACTTTGAAACCCAGCGCCTTGCCCTGCTGCACGGCACCCTGCACAAACTGCGTGGTGTTATCGTCGGAACCCAGATTACGGATCACCGCAATGCGCACCTGACCATCATGGCTGGCAAGTTTCTCCGGCACCGGGGCCGGGGTAGAGGCATGCACGGGAAGAACGCTGGCGACCCAAAGGGCCAGTAAAGGCAAAAGTGGTTTCATCTGAAATCCCTGTATTGAAATGAATAAAATAAAAGACGCAAACGGACTGGTGTGTCACTTTTTCACAGCACCTGACCGACTGACAAAGAAGTAAAAGGAATAAGCAGCTGTTAAAAAAGTATTAGCCTGCCGTGAAGCCTGTGCTTCAGGATAGAAAAAAACTGTAAGGATCATCATGGACACCACCGCGATTCAGGTCGTCACCGGCCCGGCGAACTACTTTTCCCATTCCGGCGCGCTACAGCGACTGGGGGAATTTTACAGCGAACGGCAGCTTTCTCATGCGGTATGGCTGTTCGGTGAACGCGCCATCGCCGCCGCCCGTCCCTGGCTGCCGGACAGCTTTTCACTGCCCGGTGCGAAGCACATCGCGTACGGCGGGCACTGTACCGATCCTGACCTGGCCAGGCTGATGCGGGAAGCCGGTGACGATCGTCAGGTGGTTATCGGCGTCGGCGGCGGTGCGCTGCTGGATACCGCTAAGGCGCTGGCACGGCGTCTGGGCCTACCGTTTGTGGCTATCCCGACCATCGCTGCCACCTGCGCCGCCTGGACACCGCTGTCTGTCTGGTACAACGCCTCCGGTCAGGCGTCGCACTATGAAATCTTTAAAGATGCCAACCATCTGGTGCTGGTGGAACCGCAGATCCTGCTGGCGGCACCGGCTGACTATCTGCTGGCGGGGATCGGTGACACGCTGGCGAAATGGTACGAGGCAGTGGTGCTGGCACCTGAGCCAGAAAACCTGCCGCTGACCGTGCGGCTGGGGATCGATACGGCCGCTACCCTGCGCGACGTGCTGCTGAATCAGAGCGAGGCCGCGCTGAACGATCGGGCACGCGGCGTGCTGAGCCAGGATTTTCGCGACGTGGTTGATGCCATCATCGCCGGGGGCGGCATGGTCGGTGGACTCGGGGAACGCTATACGCGTATAGCCGCTGCCCACGCGGTGCATAACGGTCTGACCATGTTGCCGCAAACCGCGCCCTATCTGCACGGCACCAAGGTCGCCTACGGTATTCTGGTGCAGTGTGTCCTGCTGTCCGATGAAGAGACGGCCCGCCGACTGATCGCCGCCTATCGGCGCTTCAGGCTGCCGACTACGCTTGCCGCGCTCGGCGTGGATGTGAACGATGCATCCCAGATTGATCCCGTAATTGCCCACACGCTGCGTCCGATAGAGTCCATTCACGCCCTGCCGGTAACGGTGACGCCGGACAGCCTCCGTCGGGCGATGCTGCGCGTTGAAACTCTGGGTCGCTGACGTCATACCGCAGCCCGCACACGTCTCTCTGTTAGCGCAAAATTATCCACAGGATCGGGGGATAATTCGGTGAGTAACTGTGTGGGGGCGGCTCAGGGTATGTCAGAACATTTCGTAATATATTGATAGGAAATTATTTTTTATCGCCGCTTCTCACCGTGAAGCGTCCGCATGGCACTGGCTGCTTTTATCGCCGTTCTGAGCTAAGCCGGTGAATATAGCGTGACATTGTCACATCATCGACGCGGGCAGATAGTGTAAATGATAATTTTTGTTATTCTGTCAGTGCCCCTTTTCCGCAACGTTAAACGAGTAAAGACAATGAAGGACAGGACAGAAGTGACGCAGATCGGCCGGGATAAAATCAACATTATCGGCGTGGTCAGCGATGAGTTTACCCACCCCTACACCGTAACCCTGCTAAACGAGCTGACCCGCCAGCTCAACAGCCGTGGCTGCCTGACGCTGTTGCTCAATGCCAGTTCCCGCGAAGGGTATCAGGCCGCGCTGCGTGCTGCCGCACCGCTCTCGCTGGACGGGCTGGTTTTCCTGGCCTCCGTGACCGGTGATGCGCTGAGCATCGCTGCCGATATCCTGCCCGGCACACCGGCAGTCAGCGTGGGTAACGGCGCGACGGCCGACGCACAGGCGGTTAGCATTGACGGCTACGCTGCCGGTCGCCAGGTCGCCAGCCTGCTGCTGTCACAAGGCTATTCCCGTTTTGGTTATTTGCAGGGACGGGCCACCGATCCGCTGCCGCAGAGAGCCGGTTACGCCGCCGGTCTGGAGGCCGCACACCGACCGCTGAAACAGATCCTGACTGCCGATGGCCTCGATCGTGAGCATGCTTACCGCGCAACCCTGGCCTATCTGAAGCAGACCTGGGCTTCCGAGCGCATTGACGCCCTGTTTTGCGATAATGATGAGCTGGCCTTTGGTGCGCTGCAGGCCGTGCATGATTTTGGTGAACGGGTACATGTTGGCGTCGTCGGGTCCGATGACAGTGACGAGGCACGTTCACCAACCTGGCACCTGACCACTCTTTCACAGCGGGGCGACTTACTGATCGCCGAAGCGTTGAATCGCCTGCTGGATAACCGGCGCGATGAGAACGGAGCATGGCGCCAGGGTGAGCTTAAAGTCAGGCATTCGCATCTGAACCGCGAAGTGATGAGTGAGCCCTCTCAGTGTGGTTGCGCCATCCGCCACTGACATCATTGATAACCTCTCCCGCATATCGGCCAGCCGGACTCTCCCGACTGGCTTTTTTTTGCCCCACGATCGTTTTTGGATCGCTGTCGGGATCGTTATCACTATCCACTGTAGAGAGTGGAGCGCGATCGCAATAACCACTGTGGGAAGTAGCGCTGCCGCTGTCATTAGGGTAAACAGTCACAACCACTGCGGTGAGTGATAACCACTGGAGAGAGAAACAACCACTGGAGCAAGCACGCTAACCACTGCAATCAGTAAACCGACATCCGTCCGCATCAGGCAGGCACAGTCAGCCATGTTAGTAGTTACTGACACGCTGAATAACAAGGCCTTACAGGTTAGTGCTTACCAGGGGGGAACGGAATAACCACTGTAGAGAGTGACCTGCTCATTGCAGTGGTTGCCCTGCTCTCTACAGTGGTTATAGGTGGGGTATACCCGGATGCTCTCTCTCTACAGTGGATAGTTAAATCCGTGGGGACTCGCTACAGTGGTTAGCTTTTGCGACCGTTGCGAATTTTTTCCAACAGTTCAAGCTCTTCCCGGGAGAGCATCACCATCTCACCTTCCCGGCTCTTTTCACTGCTTTCAGGGACATCATCAAACTCGTCTTCACCGATATCGGGCAGGCTCAGCGGGATGTCGGCCGGGCGCAGTTTAGGCCGGCGATAGTGGATGACGAAGTAAACCACCTTCCCTCTTTTAACCTCGGTATAGTCCAGATAGCCAATCTCTTTCAGCTGTTCCATCGCCTTACGAACGGTGGCGTTCTGGGTAATGGTACGTGAAGTGAGATTGAGCCTGGCCCGCAAACGCGCCATCGAAATCGGGGCCGGAGAAGGCGGCAGACTTTCAATGAAGGTATAGAGCGCCTGAGCCGACTCTTTGCGGGACAATTCGTTGATCGCGCGCAGCTGTAGCAGCACCTTTTTATCAAACTGATAGAGTTCAAAGATCTTCGGATCCGCCTGTAGGGTAACCGAGTCGTTTTTAGTGCTGTATTTGGCCGACTGGACCAGGTGAGTAACGTAATATTCCCCTTCCCGACTGCTGAAGGCAATGGTGTTGGTCGCGATGCGCGTCAGAGACGCATCCAGACGGCTTCTGAGGCGCGCAGAGGACCTCACTGAGGGGATGCCGCACAGTTTGGCAAAATCGACGAACGGCAGCGTTACGCTGTCTCCCAGCACCTTATATTTAGCAAAGGCATGAATGATCCCGACCCAGGTTTTAAAATCATTATCCATATCAAGACGGGCGCCGGTGATCTTGATGTTCTCATACCCCTCCGATTTAACGATCGACAGCTGCTTCAGCTCTTCCGTTACATCCATGGTGGACATCTGATTCTTGCGTCCCCTGGCGGTGGACTTCAGCGTGGGGACAAACAGCCCCAGCCTCATCAGCGCGACCGGCTGAACGGTATTGTTCGTGTTCGGCGTCAGGTTAATAACTTCACCCGTACGTTTATCCGTTTCACTGAATGCATCAGCTATCATTCTGTTTTCTGGGTCTTTATCCGACATTTTATACATTCCGTGAACGGGCAGGCGTGGATCCCGGCAACTGTTTATAGTGGATACTAACACTCACTATAGCGGATGTTCTACTGACTACAGAGGTTTAATTGCTCACTACAGTGGCTGCTTTACTCTCTACAGTGGATAACAAGCCCCTCCAGGAGCAGGTATCACGCGGGCTGAGCGGCTGTCGGGATCTTTATGGTTCTTATAGGGTTCTTTCTGGATCTTATTATTGGATCTAACCCGTGGACAAACTTACGGTATTTCAGCCTGAAAAAATGTGGATAAGATCCGATAACCCCACCACAGAATGATCCTGTTTACTTTATAAGCGGTGACAGCTCTGTTTTTGTCCTTATTCTTTTGAACCGTACGTTATCCCCAGCCGCCTGCATCCGTTTCTGACTACAGTGGTTTCTGTCTACTCGCCAGCGCGGTTATTTGGCTTACCACAGCGGTTGTTTCACTCTCTCCAGCGGTTAGTTTACTCTTCACAGTGGATAACGATCCGTCCTCAGGCCAGACAGGATAAGGGCTGCGGGTATGCGGGGATCTCTTAGGATCTATTAATGATCTCTACAGGATCTAATTATTGGATCTGGCCTGTGAATAACGGGGGTAAAAATTAATAATCTCACCCTGAACATCGCTTTTTTACTTTTCCTCAATAAAGAGAACCAGATGATATTAAAACCACCTTTATGTTGATAATAATCTCACTATGTAGGATTATTGATTTTATGACGATAAACTACATAGGTGGAGACATTGATGAATATGGATTCGCATCAGACTGAAAAAATTGCCCAGCGCGCCGGTAAAATGCTGACTTCGCTTACTGAGCATATCCAGGCACAAAAAGAAGAACTGAAAGAAAACAGCTATTTTCAGGTTTACGCTAAGGCAGCACTGGCAAAACTGCCTAAGCTCACCCGGGCAAACGTAGACTATGCCGTCAGTGAAATGGAAGAAAACGGCTATATCTTTGATAAACGTGCCGCGGGCTCATCCACCAAGTACGCGATGACAATCCAGAATATCGTCGATATCTACCAGCAGCGCGGCGTACCTAAATACCGCGATCGTCACGCCGAGGCGCTAACGGTGTTTGTCGGTAACCTGAAGGGCGGTGTCTCCAAGACGGTATCCACCGTTTCCCTCGCACACGCCATGCGTGCCCACCCTCACCTGCTGTTTGAAGATCTGCGTATTCTGGTTATCGATCTCGATCCTCAATCTTCGGCAACGATGTTTCTTAACCATACCCGTGCGGTGGGCATCGTTGAGACAACGTCTGCGCAGGCCATGCTGCAAAACGTCAGCCGTGAAGAGCTGCTGGAAGAGTTTATCGTCAGCTCAGTAGTGCCTGGTGTGGATGTTCTGCCGGCTTCAATTGACGATGCGTTTATCGCTTCCGGATGGGAAGGTCTCTGCCGTGAGCATCTTCCGGGTCAGAACCCGCATGCCGTTCTGCGGGAGAACGTGATTGATAAGCTGAAATCGGACTATGATTTTATTTTTGTCGACAGCGGCCCACATCTGGATGCCTTCCTCAAAAATGCCATTGCCGCTGCGGATCTGCTGATGACGCCGGTGCCGCCTGCTCAGGTAGACTTCCACTCTACGCTTAAGTATCTGACCCGCCTGCCGGAGCTGGTGAATATAATTGAATCTTCAGGCTGCGGCTGTCGTCTGCTGGGAAATATCGGCTTTATGTCCAAGCTGTCCAATAAACCGGATCACAAGGTGTGTCACAGCCTGGCAAAAGAGATCTTCGGCGGAGACATGCTGGATGTTGCCCTGCCCCGGCTGGATGGCTTTGAACGCTGCGGTGAATCGTTTGACACCGTGATTTCAGCCAATCCCTCTACCTATATCGGCAGCAGTGAAGCCCTTAAAAATGCGCGTGCCGCCGCTGAAGATTTTGCCAAAGCGGTATTTGACCGCATTGAATTCATCCGCATTAACTGAGGTCCCTGATGAATATGAAACGGAACACTATCGGGCGCACCTTCAGCGCCCCGGTACTGAACAGTGAGCCTGCAACGCAGCCGGTTAAACAGGTATTCACCCTGTCATCAGGTAAAAAGGCGACGTTTACCCGGGTTACCGTCCCCGCTGATGAGGTGGCCGGCAAAACGTTTGTGGTACAGGAAATCAACGGACGCGATCAGGCCGCGCTGACCCCGGAATCTCTGGAAGGCATCACGCGAACGCTGCGGCTTCAGCAGTTTTTCCCGGCAATTGGCGTACGCAAAGGCGAAAACATTGAAATTCTCGACGGCTCACGCCGTCGCGCCGCGGCTATCCTCTGCCAGGTCGGCCTGGATGTGCTGGTTACGGATATTGCCCTGACCGCCGCCGAAGCCAGAAATCTGGCGCAGGATATTCAAACGGCGCGGGAACACAATATTCGCGAAATTGGTCTGCGCCTGCTGGCACTGAAAGAAAGCGGACTGACGCAGAAAGAGATCGCTGAAGATGAGAATCTTTCGCAGGCGAAGGTGACCCGCGCGCTCCAGGCAGCCAGTGTTTCCGCCGAACTATTAGCCGTTTTCCCGGTCCAGTCAGAGCTGACTTACGGGGACTATAAAAACCTGCTGGCCGCCGAGGAAATGCTAACGGGCATGAGTATTTCCGTGCCTGAGCTGCTTGAGAACATCAGTCCTTTGGTTAGCGATATCCGTACCCAGCCGACGTTGGCGGAGGATGAGGTTAAAAACAAAATCATAGCGGAAATAAGGAAGGAAGCCGCACTGCTGGTGATGACGCCGGCCAAAGATAAGGTGGTGACTACTCCGCTGTGGGATTTTTCAGATAAAAATCGCTATGCTCGTAAAAAGACGCGCGGCCGTACCTTTAGCTATGAATTTAACCGAATGCCCGCTGAGCTTCAGAGCGCAATCGACAGCGCGATTGCCTCAGTCCTGAATCGCCATCTTAAAGGTTAGACCAGGATCCCCCGCATTTTCAGGCTATGACGTTCGTCTGGGTCCCAGGGAGACTACTCCCTGGTTTTCAGTCGATTTTACGCTGTTCTCCACCGCGATTTAATGTGTAAATTATTGTTTTATATGTATTTTTTAATTGAATTTCAAGGTGAAATCTCCAGTGTTTCACTGCCTCACTGCCTCACTGCCTCACTGCCTCACTGCCTCACTGCCTCACTGCCTCACTGCCTCACTGCCTCACTGCCTCACTGCCTCACTGCCTCACTGCCTCACTGCCTCACTGCCTTGAATCGTCCGCTGAAGAGGCATTCCAGATTCGCGCTATAAATCCGAAACTTTTCTCGATGTTATTGTCAGAGATATAGTCCGGGTGTGAAATACGGTAATACACAGCGTTCATTCCGCTAGCTAAGCAATCAAAACTTCAGCTGATGCTGCCCTTCCCACTTGTTAAAACCAAACGACTACATCTAGTTCGGCTTAGCCAGGGTTCGGCAATCCACGCCTTCTTGCTCTTAGCGAAAACCCTCAATCAGCGTATCTATGGCAACGCGCACCCTTCGCGACATGGCTTTTGTTTTCAGCCAGACGAGGGCGATCGGTAAACCGTCTGTCTGAGCATCAGGAAGTAGCTCGGTCAGCTGGCCATGATCAAGTTCGTCACTCACCAGCCAGTGGGGAAGCTGTGCGATGCCATATCCGGAGATCGTGGCGGAACAAACCGCGCTGACGGTGCTGAAACGCAGTCCGTCCGAGGGAGGTAATTCGAGTGGACTACCGTCCTCGCCTGTTACTCTCCATCCCTGAGGGCGGCCGTGCTCCGATACAGTAATATGTCGGTGATGAGACAAATCGTTGAGCGTGGCGGGAACCCCGTGGGAATGCAGGTACTCCGGTGCAGCACACAGTATCATTCGCTGTGTACCCAACCGCCGTGAAATGAGATCGCTGTGGTGTCCGGGATGACCAATGCGCACGGCCAGATCGATACCGCTTTCAGCAAGGTCAAGCCGCTGACTGGAAAAATGCATATCAAGAGAGAGTTCCGGCCAACGTCGGATCAGCGGCAGCAGAAGAGGCATAATGCGTTTCTCACCGAACAGCGGCGGAGCGGCAATCGTCAGACAGCCAACGGGCGTCAGGGCATGTCGGGAAAGTCGATTTTCAGCATCATCAAGGTCGGCGAGAATACGCAAACAGTCCTGATAAAACTGCTGGCCTTCGGCGGTCAGTGACAGGGTTCGGGTCGTCCGCATAAAAAGCTTTACCTGTAGCCGTGACTCAATACGGGCGATGGCCTTCCCTACCGTCGACCGCGACTGACCCAGCTGCTCCGCTGCCAGACTAAATCCTCCTGCCTGCGCTGCCTGAACAAAAGCGCGAATGCCGCTAAGGCTGTCTCCGGGGATCATAGATACCTCTGTGTAAGGGCGATTCTCGTTCGTCAGTATGGCGAAAAATCAGCGCGAATAGATACGTAAAAAAGAGCTAACCTCAGACTCAAACTCATCTGGACAAGCTTATGAATACTAATCGGAAACCGCGACCTGCTGGACAACGGCGTTTTATCATCGGGATTTGCCTGGCGAGTTTTGCAGGCTGCCTCGACTTTACCGTCGTTAATACCGCCCTGCCAGCCATCCGTGAGCAGTTTTCTGCCGGGCTGAATACCCTACAATGGGTAATGACACTGTTTGTCATGGCGCTGTGCTGCTGTATGGTTCTTGCCACCCGACTGGGGGAACGTTACGGTAGCCGATCGGTGCTGTATGGCGGCATGCTGGTCTTTTCTCTGGCATCACTAAGTGCAGGGTTGGCGCCCGGGTTACCGGTGCTGATCGTCAGCCGGCTATTTCAGGGAGCCGGCTGTGCCGTGCTGTATACCGCAACGACGGCGATGCTGGTTGAGGTGATCCCGGAATCGAGGCGGGGACGTGCGTTGGGTATCCTGTTTGCTGCTAACGGACTCGGTCTCACGCTGGGGCCGGTGGCGGGAGGGGTGTTGGTAGAGCTGTCGGGCTGGCGGGCGATATTTTTGATTAACGTTCCGCTGATGCTCGCCAGCTATCTCTGTTGCCGCGGGGCGATTAAGACATCCGTCGAACGTCCGGCGATTCGGATTGATTTTCCCGGCTGGCTGCTGATGAGCACCGGAGTGGTGCCGGTGCTGGTGTGGTCAGCGCACGTCGACAGATGGGGAGTAATCAGCCTGCCCTCAATTATCCTCCTGCTAACTGCGGTAACGGCACTCTGCCTGTTTACAGTCAGGGAACGCCGGATCGCCGAACCCTTAATCGACCTCAGCTTGATAAGCGTGGTTCTTTTTCGCCGTGCGTGCCTGCTCTCCATTTTCCTCGCCGTGTTTTACTGCGCATCATTCTTTCTGCTGCCGTTTAAACTGCTGGCGATCTACCCCCTGACATCAGCAGAACTGGGTCTGATGCTGTTGCCGGTCACGCTGGTCATGGCGCTCACGTCACCATTGGCAGGAAAGCTGGCCGACCGCTTTGGGGCCTGGCCGGTGCTGGCAGGTGGATTTATCCTCTTGTCACTGTCAGCGATGTTACAAAGTACCTTTGCCGCTCCGCAGTCATCCTGTACGTTGATGACGGCGTTCGCTCTGATGGGTATTGGCTGGGGAGCAGTTCTGGGGCCGGGCGTTGCCGCTGCCCTCTGCACACTGCCGCTGAGTCAACATGGCCAGGGGATCGGAATATCGTGGACGCTGCATAATCTGGGCGGCGCGCTGGGGCTGACCGTCGCGACGCATATCTTTCAAAGCGGAGGACTGGTTTCAGGCTATCGATGGGTGATGTGGTTACTGGCCGGACTGTCGTGTGCCGGGGCAATAATCGCACTTATCGCCTGGCGCAGCACCGGCCGCAGGGCGACCGATGCTGTTGCTGTTGAAGAGTAGTGTGACTTAACCGGTTACCGTCTTCGCGGCAAAGCGTTTGCGCAGCTTTTGCAGTTTTGGTGGGATCACCGCCAGGCAGTAACGATTTTCCTGGCCTTCACCGGCCCAGTAATCCTGGTGATAATCTTCAGCCGGATACCAGGTGGCATCATCTTCAACGGTGGTCACCACCGGATCGCTGTGTTCGGTCTGAGCGCGGCCAATCGCGGCTCTGGCCTCCTGCTCCTGCTCCGGTCCGGCAGGGAAAATGGCCGAACGATACTGTGTGCCAACGTCGTTACCCTGACGGTTCAGCTGGGTGGGATCGTGAGTGGCAAAGCTGATGTCCAGCAAATCGCCGTAGCTAATCTGCGCGGGATCGAAACCAATGCGAATCGCTTCCGCATGGCCGGTGTCGCCGTTGCAAACCTGTTTATAGGTCGGGTTCACGGTATGTCCGCCGATGTAGCCGCTTTCAATGGTCTCCACACCGCGAATTTGTTTAAACACCGCTTCCGTACACCAGAAACAGCCGCCTGCGAGGGTCGCATATTCTGTCGCCATTGTTTTTACTCCTCCAGGGAAAACCCCGTTTAATCGCTCTGTTGTGAGAACCGCCCGCGTCATTTGCGAGGTCGGTTCCCTGTCCGTTTTATTCTGCTGTGGATACGAATACAGTGTCGCACGACGCGGTTCGCGAACCTGATAAATGAGAGTCCTGCGCGCATCTTTACATAGTTTATTTTGGAATAGGCTATAACCGTTGGTTATTGGCTGTGCGGCGATGAAGGAAAGAAAATACAGATAATTTATAATACATTGATTTTTGTCAATACCTTAATAAAAAAGGTGTCTTTTTGGTCAAAACACTGACATTCCAGTTGGCTGAAGCCGTTTTAACCCGAACTCCCGGTGACGCGGAAAGGTGCAACGCGCGTGACGGCGTTATGGACTTTCTGGCCTGTGCTTTTCCGGTGCTCCACGGCAGCGTGCTGGACAGCGGACTGGAGCCGGTTATCCGCACGTTTCCCGCTACACACTCCCGGGAAAACCTGGCGCTACAGCTGGGCTACCTCAGCCACGCGCTGGATTTCGATGATTACCATCCGTCATTTCGCGGCCATCCGACCACAGTTGTGCTGTCTGCGCTGCTGGCGCTGAGCCGTCACTCCCCGAACATCGGCGTGGAGGCATTCCTGGATGCCTACATTACCGGCGTGGAGCTGGCCGGCAGACTGGGGATGGCCATCGGCACCCGCCACTACAGCGCCGGATTCCACAGTACGGCGACGCTGGGCACCGTCGCTGCGACGGCTGCGGCCTGCCGTTTACTGAATCTCAGTATCCGGACTACGCAGGTTGCCCTCGGACTGGCGGCGACTCAGGCCTCTGGTCTGCGCAGCCAGTTTGGTTCCGCCGCCAAACCCCTGCACGCAGGTTTATCGGCCCGCAGCGCGGTCAACAGTGTACTGCTGGCGCAGGCCGGCTTTCACGGTCAGCCGGATGGCGTACTGGAAAGCTTCCTGGAAATACTGGGGTTTGGTGCTGCACAACCGCAGCGACTGCTGGAAAGCTGGGGGGATCCGTGGCGTATTGTGTCGCCCGGGCTTGAGTTTAAACGCTATCCGACCTGCGGCGGCACCCACAGTGCCGTCGAAGCCGCCTTTTATTTGCGGCATCAGCTGCTGGAGAGCGGTAAGGAGGAGCCTGAGCAGATCGTTGATCGTATTGAGGTCAGCTTCCCTCCCGGTGCGGATACCGCGCCCAATATTACTGCGCCGAAAAATGGCGTAGAAGCGCGCTTCAGCCTGGAGTATACGATTGCCGATGCGTTAATCAACGGTACGGTGGCGCTGGAAAACTACACGGAGACCGCCGTAAAGCCCGGGATTTCCGCCCTGGCCGCCCGCGTAAGCCGCCATCCCGATCCGACGGCACCTGCCGATGAGCTCGACCCCGATCGCCGTTTCCATCGCGTTACGCTGTTTCTGCGTGACGGTACAACCTTGAGTCATTGTGTTACCCGCCAGGAAACCGCAGCCGCCTTTACCGACGTCAGGGCCAAGCTGCGGAGCAGTCTCAGCGTGCTACCCGCTGCACTTGCGCAGGGGGTCTTTAATGATGCGCAGCTGAGCAGCGATGCCGCACTGCATCGTCTTATATCCATGCTTAGTAAATAACAACAAAGGATCTCTTATGTCCGCAGTAAACACCACATCGCGTCAGCTCCGCCTGGGGCTGTTCGTCCAGGCGCTTGGCCACCACGTTGGCGGCTGGCGCGCTGAAGGCGCCAAGGGCTCAACCACCGACGTTGACTGGTTCACGTGGATTGCCAAAAAAGGGGAAGAGGGACTGTTCGACATGTTCTTCGTCGGCGATGCCCTGGCGACCAGCGTTCACCGCCTGCCCTCCACCATGTCACGGCTGGAGCCGCTGACGCTGCTCTCCGCGCTGGCGGTACAGACCCGCCACATCGGTCTGGCCGCGACCGCCTCCACCACGTTTGACGAGCCGTTTCATCTGGCGCGAGCGCTCTCTTCGGTCGATCACATCAGCCGGGGACGCGGTGCCTGGAACGTGGTGACGTCCTTCTCCACCGATGCGGCGCGTAACTTTAGCCGTAGCGATCTGCCCTCTCATGCCGAACGCTATGATATTGCACGGGAATTTCTTGAAGTGACCTTCAAGCTGTGGAACGGCTGGGAAGAGGGCGCCATCGTGCGTGAGAAAGAGACGGGTCGCTATTCCGACGAGGCGAAAATTCACCCGGCGAACCACCAGGGGAAATATTTCCAGGTCCAGGGGCCGCTGAACATTGCCCGCTCCCCGCAGGGACGGCCGGTAATTATCGAGGCCGGCTCCTCCCCCGCGGGCCAGAAGCTGGCGGCTGAAACCGCTGAAGTGGTGTTCACCGCCGCCGCGTCGCTGGAAGAGGGCCAGGCCTTCTACCGCAGCCAGAAGCAATTTGTCCGCGAGGCCGGACGTAATCCTGATCATCTGCTGATCCTGCCCGGCGTGATGCCTATCGTGGGCCACACCCGCGAAGAGGCTCAGGCTATCTGGGACACACTGAATGAGCTGGTCGATATCGATAACGGTATTGAACAACTCTCTGCGCGCTTTGGTGTGGATATGACCGCCTATCCGCTGGACGGGCCCGTACCGGAAATTGGCGGTACGGAAGGGGGACAGAGCCGTGTGAAGCTGCTGACCGAGCTGGCGGCGCGTGAAAACCTGACCCTGCGCCAGCTGGCCGCCGTCGCCGCCGGTTCCCGCGGTCACCGGGTGATCGTCGGCACCGCTGCCGACATTGCCGATGATTTTCAGCGCTGGCTGGAGCAGGAGGGGGCCGACGGCTTCAACATCATGCCGGCCGTACTGCCAAACCAGCTGGAGCTGTTTGTGGAACTGGTGGTGCCTGAGCTTCAGCGCCGTGGCCTGTTCCGCACCGAATATCAGTACAGCACGCTGCGTGAAAACCTCGGCCTGCCGTCGCCGGAAGAAAATTTTGCCGCTGTGCCTGCACGGGCATCTGAGAAGGAATAAATCATGAAAAAGACATTACTCACCGCCGGTCTGCTGGCACTGCTGCCGTTAACCGGCGCACAGGCCGACGACCGCGACGTGGCGTTCAGCAGCAGCGTGAAGCCGGAAGTGGATAAAACCCTGCATGCGCAGCTTCCGGCTGATATTGTGAAAAAAGGCTACATCGTGGCGGGAACGAACCCGAACACGCCGCCAACGACCTTCTATCAGGAAGATAACAAAACCCTCGCCGGGCGTGAAATTGATATTGTCAGTGCGGTTGCCGATCGTCTGGGCGTCGCGGTGCGCTGGCGCGATACCGGCGGCTTTGACAATATCATTCCGGGCCTTAAGTCAGGCCGTTACGATCTGGCCGCCTCCAATATCGATGCCAATAAAAAACGCCTGCAGCAGGTGGACTTTGTCGGCTACTACAACGCCTCCAGGCTGGCACTGGTCGCCCGTAAGGACAGCGGTCTGGGGCCGTTTAACACCTTTGCCGAGCTGTGCGGACAAACCGTTGGCGCGGGTGCCGGAACGTCCCAGGTTACGCGGCTCCAGCTGGCCAGCGACGCCTGTAAAGCGGACGGCAAGGCGGAGATTACCATTCCGATCTTCCCCGATCGTCCGGCGGGCGTGCAGGCGGTGATCAGCGGTCGTGTGCCGATGTTCTTCGGACCGTATGAGGGACTGCGTTATCAGGCCAGCCACGTCAAGCCGCTGACCCTGGCGGGTGAAATCACCATTGAAGACACCATCGTTTCCATTGCTCTGCCGAAGGGATCGCCGCTGGAGAAATCGGTGCAGGCCGCGCTGAATTCCCTGATCAAGGACGGCACCTATCAGCAGATCCTCGATAAGTGGGAAATTGGTTTTGGCGCGGTTAAAAGCGCCGGGCTGAATGAAGAGATTGTCAAATGAGTCAGCGGCCTGACGAAGACTACGCCGGTCTGCGCATAGTCGGACATCGTCACTACGGGCGCTGGTTCAGCGCCGTGATCGTGCTGATACTGCTGACGCTAATGGCCTCGTCGGTGTTCAGTAATCCGCGTTTCGAATGGGACGTGGTGGCGCAAAACCTGACCGAAGCCTCGATCCTGAACGGCGTTCTGATGACCATTAAGCTGACGGTCATCTCGGTCCTGTTCGGCTTTGCAGGCGGCACGCTGCTGGCGCTGATGCGCCTCTCCGCCAACCCGGTGCTGGTGTGGGTGAGCTGGGTCTATACCTGGTTCTTCCGCGCCGTGCCGATGCTGGTGCAGCTGTTCCTGTGGTACAACGTTGCCGCGCTGTACCCGAAACTGTCGCTGACGCTGCCGTTTATCGGTGAGGTGTGGACGGCGAGTACCAACGAGGTGATCAGCCCGTTCAGCGCGGCGGTGCTGGCGCTGGTGATGCATCAGTCTGCCTATGCGGCGGAAATCGTTCGTGCCGGTATCCAGAGCGTCAATCCGGGCCAGCTGGAAGCGGCAAAAGCGCTGGGCTATCGCCCGGGGCAGATTTTCCGTCAGACGGTATTGCCGCAGGCCATGCGTACCATCCTGCCTCCGGCGGGTAATGAAGTGATCGGTCAGCTGAAAACCACCGCCGTGGTGTCGGTCATCGCCCTTCAGGACGTGCTCTACTCCGCGCAAATTATCTATCAGCGCACCTACGAGGTGATCCCGCTGCTGCTGGTTGCCACCGGCTGGTATCTGCTGATGACCTCGGTGCTGTCCGTGGGTCAGTACTACGTCGAAGTGTGGTTCAGCCGCGGCAACGCGCCCGCAAGACGCCGCTTTTTCCGTCGGGCGGCTAACGTTGAGGATCATCAGCTATGAGTGAACCGATAAAACTTCGCGGTATTCATAAACAGTTTTCTGGCAAAACGGTGCTGCGCGATATCAACCTGGATATCGCCGCCGGGTCGGTGACGGTGATCCTGGGGCCTTCCGGCTCCGGGAAATCAACGCTGCTGCGCTGCATTAATCACCTGGAAAAACTGGACGCCGGCACCATTCTGGTGGGCGACACGCTGGTGGGATACCGTCGCCGCGGACAGCACCTGGTTGAGCTGCCGGAGAACCTTGTAGCGCTTCAGCGACAGCGTATTGGCATGGTGTTCCAGCAGTTCAACCTGTTCCCGCACCGTACCGTGCTGCAAAACGTCATGGATGCCCCGCTGCGTATCCGCAGGGAGAAACGGCCGGTGGTGGAAGCGCGCGCGCTGAAGCTGCTGGAGCAGGTCGGCCTCGCACACCGTATCAGCGCCTGGCCGCGTGAGCTTTCCGGCGGACAGCAGCAGCGGGTGGCGATTGCCCGCGCGCTGGCGATGGAGCCGGAGGTGATGCTGTTTGATGAGCCGACCTCCGCCCTCGATCCTGAACTGGTGGGTGAGGTGCTTCAGGTGATGAAACAGCTGGCGCACTCCGGCATTACCATGGTGGTGGTGACCCATGAAATCGGTTTTGCCCGCGAGGTGGCGGACAATATCGTGTTTATGGACAACGGGGCGATCGTGGAAAGCGGCGATGCCCGCACGCTGCTGGACAGCCCGCAGCATCCCCGCCTGCGCGAGTTTCTCTCCAGCGTGCTGTAAATCGTGCTTCCTTATACCGGGGCAGGGGAGGGGGTACCCCCTCCGGCCCCTCACCATTTTTCAACCGGCCTCAGACTTTCAGCCCGCTCCGCTCCTGACTTAGATGTTTTGGTTATTTTTTATTTTTTTTTATTATTTTTGGGAATTAACTCCACCTGATAGCGTAAATTTTCAACCAATAACATAATGAAAAATGGGAAAATTTATGGCTTTCAACGTCAGTCGTATGGCAACACTGTTACTCGCCCTGGGAAGCGTAACCTGTGCCTCTGCCGCGGAGCAGGCGCTCTCGTTACAGGGTAAAACCATCGGTATCGCCGTGGTCGGCACTCAGCACTTCTGGGATCGTGAAGCATATAAAGGCGCCACGGAAGAAGTGGAAAAACTGGGCGGTAAAGTGGTTGGCGTTGACGGCGGTCGTGATAACCAGGTCCACGCCGATAACCACGACATCCTGCGCGCGCGCAAGGTGGATGCGGTGATCAGTATTCTTGGCGACAGCGCGGTTGAACCGAAGTTTAAAGCGCTGCGCGATGCCAATATCCCGGTCTTCACCGTCGATCACGTTTCGCCGAACTCGGTGAATAACACCACCTCGGACAACTACAGCCTCGGCAGCACCATCGGCCGCTACACTGCGGATGCGCTGGGTGGCAAGGGCACCGTCGCGGTTTTCAACGCCTTCTCCAACTCGCTGCGCATCTGCGGTATCCGCTACGATCAGTGGAAATACGTGTTGCAGGATTATCCGGGCATCAAAATTCTTCAGCCCGAGCTGGCGGAGCAGTTTGCTAACTCACCGGAAGATGCGCGTAAGAAAACCCTGGAGCTGCTAAGCCAGCATCCGAAGGGAACGCTGGACGCTATCCACGTTGCCTGCTGGGATCAGCCTGCTATCGGTATTGTGCAGGCGCTGGAAGAAACCGGCCGGGATAAGGATGTGAAGGTCACCGCCATTGACGCCGGTCCCGACACGCTGGAAATCATGGCCGAGAAAGACAGCCCGTTTGTGGCAAACGTGGCCCAGCAGCCGCGTCTGATCGGTGCAACCGCGGCGGAAAACGTTGCCCGCTACTTTGGCGGTGAGAAACTGCTGCCGCAGACCTTTGTGCCGGTGCTGCCGGTGCAGGGCCCGGAACAGGCTAAAGCGGTATACAAACAGCTGGGATACGGCGATCTGAAGGAGTAATCGCAGCGTGACTCAGTCTCTTCACAGGGCCGCCGCGGGCGGCCTGTTTATGCGGCACATCCGTAAAGCCTTTGCCGGCGTCGCGGCCCTGGACGGGGTGGATCTGACGGTTCATCCCGGTGAAATTCATGGTCTGATCGGTGAAAACGGCGCAGGAAAATCGACGCTGATTAAGATCCTTGCGGGGGTCTGTACGCCCGACGACGGAGAAATCAGCGTGGGAGGCCGCGTGCTGGCCAGCGTCAGCCCGGCGGCGGTACAGCAGGAAGGCATCCGCTTTATCCATCAGGAGCTGCACCTTATCCCCCATTTTACCGTCGCCGAGTCGGTGTTTATCGGCCAGGAGCGCAGCCATCGCTGGGGCGGGCTTAACCGCCGCGCGATGCGTGCCGACAGTGAAGCGTTCTTTCGCGAGGTGCTCAACATCCGTCTGGACGGCAACCGGCTGATCCGCGATCTGTCGCAGGCCGAGCTTAAGCTGGTGCAGATAGCCCGGGCGCTGATTGACGGTGAAGCCCGGCTGGTCGTGTTTGATGAGCCCACCGCGCCGCTGGAAGCGCGCGAGGCGGCCCTGCTGTTTGACGCCATTCGCGCGCTGAAGGCACGCGGCATCGCCATTATCTATGTTTCACACTACCTGAATGAAATAACCCAGATTTGTGACCGTGTCACGGTGCTGCGCAACGGCAGGCAGGTTGCCACCCTGGACGAGGTGAAGGCGGAGGATGTCGATCGGCTGATAGCGCTGATGGTGGGCCGCGAACTCACCACACTTTTCGCCGCGCCCGCCGCGCAGGCCGACACCTCTGTGCCGTGGCTGACGCTGGAAAATGGCGGCGGCGAGGCTTTTCGCCAGCTGAATATGCAGCTGTTCCCCGGCGAAATTGTCGGCATCGCCGGGCTGTCCGGTTCCGGGCGTGAACAACTGATTGATACGCTGTACGGACTCTACCCGCTGCGCCAGGGCACGCTGCGGATTGCGGGCAAGGCAGTGAAGCTGCGTTCCCCGGTGCAGGCGATTGCCCGGGGGATTGCGCTGGTGCCGCGCGATCGCCGCCATCACGGGCTGATCCAGCCGCTGTCGGTGGCCGACAATATTAATATTGCCTCGCCGCAGAGCCTGTCGCGCTTTGGCTGGGAGCTGAAGGAGAAAGCGCGGAAAAACGCCCTTGCGCTGGCGGAAAAGCTGGATATCCGTCCGCGCAACGTTCGCCAGGCGGTCCGCTATCTGAGCGGCGGTAATCAGCAGAAGGTGATCCTGGCACGCTGGCTGAACAGTCACAGCCAGCTGTTTATACTGGATGAGCCGACGCTGGGCGTTGACGTTGGCGCGCGCGCTGAAATTTACCATCTTACGCGGCAGCTGGCCGATAAGGGGCGCTGTGTGCTGGTGTCATCCAGCGACGCCAGCGAGCTGATCGGTTTATGCGATCGTCTGCTGGTGATGCGCCGTGGCGAAATCGTCGCCGACGTGCCCACCGAGAATCTGACCCAGGACGGCCTGCTGGCGTTGACCAGCGGCGGCAGTGAACAGGAAACCCCGCTATGAGTGATATGCCACAGCCCGGCCTGCGCCGCAGGCTGGCTTTTCCGATCGATAAAATCCCGCTGCTGCTGTTTGCCGCGCTGCTGCTGTTCTTCTGTTTCCAGGCACCGTGGTTTCTCAGCTGGCAAAACCTGAGCGTGATCCTGACCCAAACCGCACCGCTGGCTATCCTCTGCTTTGGCCTGGCCTGCGTGATAATTGGCGGCGGGGATGATGTGGTTTCCGGCGGTATCGATCTGTCGCTGCCGGCTACTTCCGTACTGGCGGTGGCGGTGGTCAGTATCGGCGTACAGCTGGACGTCAGCATTTTTCTGCTGGCGCTGCTCGCGGTAGCGGCCGCGCTACTGGCGGGTCTGCTCAACGCCCTGATGGTGGTGCGGGTTGGTCTGCCGCCGCTGCTGGCTACGCTGGCCAGTTCAGTGGCGATTGTCGGCCTGACGAATTATTTGGCCCGCCAGCGCCGTATCAGCATTGATGCGCCGTGGCTGGTCGCCTTCCGCGACGGCGATCTGCTGGGTATTCCCTGGGCGGTATGGTTTATGCTGGCGGTCTTTGTGCTGTACCAGTTTCTGGTCCACCACAGCCGCTGGGGGCAGCATTTGCAGGCGAGCGGCGGCAGCCGTGAGGCCGCGGAGCTGGCCGGGCTGCCGTTCAAATCGCTGATGCTCCACTCTTATCTTCTGGCGGGCTTTGCCGCAGCGCTGGCGGCACTGACGCTGCTGTCGCGAGGATCGGGCAGTTCGCCGGGGGCCGAGGAGCCGCTGCTGCTGGAAATGGTGCTGGCGACCTTTATCGGCACCGCCTTTTCCCGTCGTCGGGTGGTGACAATCTGGGGAGCACTGCTGGGCGCGCTGCTGGTCAACGCACTCTCTAACGGTCTGGCACTGATGCGGGTGGACATTTTCTGGGTGGGCACCGTGAAGGGCGCCCTGATCCTGCTGGTACTGAGTGCGGCTGCGGTGCAGCGTCGGGGGCAGTTATGAGTCAGTCAACGATGGCGGTTAATACCGCCTCCGGGAGCAGGGGAGACCGCGCGCTGATGCTGTTTGCGCGCTACGGTTTCCAGCTTATGCTGCTGGTCTTTATCCTGTTCTTTGCGCTGAACAGCCCGGTGTTTTTCACCGTCGAAAACCTGGCGAACGTGTTGCAGGGCAACGCGATTTTACTGATCGTTGCGCTGGCGATGACCCTGGTGGTGGTGGCCGGAGGCATCGATCTCTCCGTCGGCGTTGCGCTGGACTTCGGGGCCGCCTTTGCGCTGGTGGCGCTGAAAACCTGGCACTGGCCCTGGCAGGCGGCGGTACTGGCTGCGCTGACGGGCGGGGCGCTGGTCGGGCTGGTTAACGCCATTCTGATCCTCGGCTTCAAAGTGAAACCTTTCCTCGCGACGCTGGGGACCTGGTTTATCGGCAGCAGCCTGGAGCGCGTACTCACCGACGGCGGCGGCCCGATCGCCTATCGGCGCATGGCGACGGCGTATCATGACATTGCCGTCGGTTCGCTGTGGGGGATCGCCATTCCGGTGGTGATTGCCGTCGCGCTGATGCTGATCTGCTATCTGCTGCTGGAGCGCACGCTGTTCGGCAAACGTATTCACGCCGTCGGTCTGAACCCCGTGGCGTCGCTGCTTGCCGGGGTCAATGTCAAACGCAACCTGTTCTGGGTGCTGATTGCCAGCTCGGTGCTCTGCGCTATTGGCGGGGTGATTCTTTCCGCCAACCTGCGCCAGTTTAGCCCGCTGGCCGGGCAGTCCTATCTGCTGGATGCGATCGCCGCGGTGTTTATCGGCACGGCATTTCATCCGCAGGGCCGCCCTAATGTACCGGGAACGCTGGCCGGGGTGCTGTTCCTCGGACTGATGGCGAACGGCCTCAATCTGATGGGGCTGGACTTTATTCTGAAGGATGCACTGAACGGTCTGGTGCTGCTGGTCGCGCTGGTGCTGTCGTTCTGGCAGGGCCGGCTGCGCCAGCGGTTGCAGTGGCAACAGAGGGGATCATCATGAGTCGCTTTGATGCGGTATTCGTCGGCCTTACTACCCTGGACATTGCCGGGCGTCCGATCCGCGGTATTCCCGCCGGCGGCGGGGTGGAGTTTATTGAGCAGATCCGCCTCAGCCCGGCCGGCACCGCTTGCGGTGCGGTGATGAGCGCCGCCAGGCTGGGCATTTCAACCGCCGTCGTTGCCTGCCTGGGCGACGATGAGAAGGGCGACTTTATCGCAGGCGTCTGGCGGCGTCTTGGAATTGACGGTTCGTTTATTCAGCGTACCCGCGCCAGTGAAACCTCGGCCACCATTCTGGCAATCCGGCCCAACGGAGAACGCCCGGCGCTGCACTGTCGCGGCGCGTCCGACCATCTGTTTATCGACGAGGCCGACTTCGCGGCGCTGGGCGATACCCGCTTTCTGCATCTCGGCGGCAGCGGTCTGCTGGCAAAAATGGACAGCGGGCAAAGCGCCAGGCTGCTGAAGTGGGCGCATCAGCGCGGTATTGTAACCAGCGTCGATCTGATTGCGCCGAATGAACGGACGCTGGAGCTGCTGATGCCGATGCTGCCGTATATCGACTACTTTATGCCGTCGATGGAGGAAGCGGCGCAGATCGCCGGGCTGAGCGAACCGGAAGCCATCGCACGTTTCTTCCTCGATCGCGGCGTGGGGACCTGCATCTTTAAAGACGGAGCACGCGGCTCGTGGGTCTTTGCCGAGGGCTACCGGCTGCGCATCCCGGCCTGGCAGGTCAGGGTGGTGGACACCACCGGCTGCGGGGACAGCTACTGCGGTGCCTTTATCGCCGGGCTTGCGCGCGGGCTGGATGTCGGCGAGGCCTGCCGCCTGGGGAGCGCGGTCGCCTCGCTGGTCGCCAGCGGTCTGGGATCGGATGCGGGCGTGGTTGACTGGGAAACGACCCGGACCTTTATGGCCACCGCGCCCACGCTGCCGCTATCAGGCTGAGGGCCAGCGATAGTGCAGCGGTTCGCCGCTGAGGAAGCGCTGTAAATCAGCGGCGATCATCGCGGTATGCTTCATCAGGGTTTCGCGAGTGGCACCGGCGATATGCGGGGTGATCACCACATTGTCGAACTCGGTGATAAACGGGTGATCGCGCCAGAGGGGTTCACTGGCAAACACGTCCAGCGCGGCGCCGGCCAGCCGTTTTTCGCGCAGGGCGACGATCAGATCCTCTTCCACCAGCACCGCGGCGCGCGAGGTGTTAATCAGGCGCGCCTCCGGCTTCATGAGTCCCAGCAGACGACGGTCGATCAGGCCGGTGGTCTGCGGCGTCACCGTCAGATGCAGGCTGACGTAGTCGGATTCGGCAAACAGCGTCTCCAGACTCACTTTGCGTACGCCGGGCTCATCAATATCTTCCGCCGCCGCCCGCGGGTCGGCCACCAGCAGCGACATGCCAAAGGCACGCGCCAGCCGTCCAACGCGCTGACCAATGCTGCCGTAGCCGACCAGCCCCAGCGTTTTATTGCGCAGCTCACCGCCTTTAAACACCTCATACGGGCTGGATTTATCGACGTCCCAGACCACGTCCTGTCGCAGGCCGTCCCGGGTAGCGTTGTCACCCCGGGTGCTGCGGGTAAATTCACCGCGCTTCAGCGCCGCGTGCGCCTGCGGAATATGGCGGGCGAGGCTCAGCATCAGGCCGAGGGTGAGCTCGGCCGCAGCGTCGGCGTTGCGTCCCGGCGTATACAGAACCGGAATATTTCGCGCCGCCGCCGCCTTCAGATCGACGTTGACCGGGTTAGCGCGGGTGCAGGCAATCAGCCTGAGACGCGGGCAGGCGGCAATGACGCGATCGGTAATATCGTCGTAGCTGACGATCAGCACCTCGGCATCGTGAGCGTGGGCGATTAGCGCCTCTTCGCTGAGTTTACTTTCGCCCACCGCCCAGCCGGTGACGACCAGTTCACCGTACTGCCGGAAGGCATCCAGGCTGCCCGCGTACTCCGCCGTGAAGATAATTTTCATAAATCTGCTGAATCCTGTGCAAGTTGAGTTAATGCGTCGTCCCGTGCCTGCCAGACCGGCAGCAGCTGCTCACGCAGCTGGCGAAAGATCGGGAACAGGCGCTGATACTGCGTGTGTGAGCGGGCGTCGGGCAGCCAGGTGACGCGATCCACCGGCTGCATCGAGTCGACCGTGACCCGCTCACCCAGCGCCATCGCCGCGAGGATAGCCGCCCCGCGCGCGCCCGGTTCGCTTTGCGGGCTGACGATCACCCGGCGGCCGGTACAGTCGGCAATAATTTGCAGCCAGAACGACGATGCCGCCCCCCCTCCGGCCAGATAGAGATCGCCGCCCGCCGGATAATCGCTGAGGACGTCGGTAATCGCCCAGGCCAGCCCCTCAAATACCGCCCGCAGCAGATGCGCATTGGTGGTGCTCTGGCTGATGCCGAAAAAGCCCGCGCGGGCGACCGGGCTGTAGAACGGGGCGCGCTCGCCATTGAGGTAGGGCTGGTAAAAGACGCCGCCGCTGCCGGGGGAGAGGGCGCTGATTTCCGCCCCCAGATCGCTGAAGCTGCGATCGGCGGCCAGATGGCTTATTGCCCAGTCAAGATTGGGCGTGCCGGACTGCATGGCGAACAGGTTGAGGAACTGGTTCTGCCAGGCGTGGCTGACGAAACGGGTTTTGCGGCTGACGCGGGCCAGATCGTCACAGACGATGCCGGTGCAGCAGGTGGTTCCGAGCAGGGTAAAGACATCACCGTCGTGTACCGCGCCGATGCCCAGCGCACAGGCGGAGACATCCAGCGCCCCTGCCGCGACGGGCGTTCCTGCCGGTAGCCCGGTTAGCGCTGCGGCCTGCTGGCTCAGCTCACCGGCGAGATCGTGCGGGGCCAGCAGCGGCGGAAACAGCGGTCGCAGCGAATCAATGCCGAGGCGCTGCATCACGTCTTCGGACAGCGCGCCGTGATGCAGATCCAGCAGCGAGGTACCGGCATCGGTCTTTTCCAGATGGGCCTGTCCGGTGAGGCGAAAGCGGATCCAGTCCTTGGCGAAGAAGAACCACTGCGCCTGTGTCAGGGCGCCCGGCTGATGCTGCTGTAGCCAGCGCAGTTGCAGGCTGCTGTTGCAGGGAAGCAGGCGGCTGCCGCAGGCCTCAAACAGCGTCTCCTCCAGCGCCGGGCTGTGGGAAAGCTCACGAATTGAGGCGGCGCTGCGGGTATCGCTCCACAGCAGCGCATCGCGTACCGGTTTACCCTCCGCGTCACTCAGCCAGACGCCTTCTCCCTGTCCCGCCAGGCCAATACCGCGCAGCGTTCCGCCGGCCAGCAGCGGAGAGGCCGCCAGCGTTTTCAACGTGCTGACGACGTTTTGCCACAGCACCTCCATCTGCTGTTCCTGATGCCCCGGGGCAGGGGAGAGCGTCTGATTGGCAACGGACGCCACTTCACGCTGGATAAAGCGGGCGTCAAACAGTACCGATTTGGTTTTTGAGGTACCGACATCGATGCCGATATAGTAATCCATGGTTCAGCCCTTGGTAGGCCCTTCAACGGGTTAACGAAAATTTACCCATTATTGCCATAACCCTCTGCAACCTCCAAAGACGCAATGCACTGGAAAATAGTCTGTTTGGTTATAAGCCATATCATTTCAATCGTTTCCAATAATTTCTCCGCTGTTTACTATCACCAGGCAATTAGTGCTATCGATAATTCTCGAATAAAAATCAGTTTAATTAATCAGCGGTTTTGGCTGGTACGACGACAGAAAACAGGCATCAGATGATAGTTTTGCGCAACGTTTCTAAAACATTCAACGCCCGTACCGGCCCGGTTACCGCCGTGGACGACGTCAGCCTGCGGGTCGAGCAGGGGCAGATCTACGGCATTATCGGCTACAGCGGCGCGGGGAAAAGTACCTTAATTCGCCTGCTAAACGGTCTGGAAAAACCCACGTCAGGCAGCGTGGTGATTGCCGGGCAGGATATCGCTCAGGCCAGCGGCGAAGCGCTGCGCCGGGCACGTCTGAAAATCAGCATGGTGTTTCAGCACTTCAATCTACTGTGGTCGCGTACCGTCAGTGAAAATATCGCCTTTTCATTGCAGATTGCCGGTGCGCCGAAGGCGGCGATCCGTCAGCGGGTACAGGAGCTGATCGCGCTGGTTGGACTGAGTGGCAAAGAGCAGGCCTACCCTTCCCAGCTGAGCGGCGGTCAGAAACAGCGCGTGGGCATTGCCCGTGCGCTGGCGAACAGTCCGGAGGTGCTGCTGTGCGATGAGGCAACCTCAGCGCTGGATCCGCAGACCACTGATGCCATCCTCGATCTGCTGCTGGATATCAATCGCCAGCTGAAGCTGACCATCGTGCTGATCACCCATGAAATGCACGTCGTACGCAAAATCTGTCATCGCGTGGCGGTGATGGAAGCAGGGCGCATTGTGGAAGAGGGCGAGGTGCTGTCGGTCTTTACCCATCCGCAGCAGCCGATTACCCGGCAGTTTGTTAAACAAACCAGCGAATACAGCCATGCCGGGGCGCCGTTTAATCCGGCGCTGGTGAATGAGGCCGACGGCTGCGTGCTGAAGCTGACGTTTGTCGGACAACGTACCCGGCAGCCGGTGGTGGGCGAGCTGACACTGAAGTACGGGCTGCCGTTTAACATCCTGCATGGAAAGATGACCCAAACGGCCAACGGCACCTTTGGTGAGCTGTGGCTTCAGGTTGCCGCCGGCGGTGTACAGCTGGAGAACATTCTGGCCGATCTGCACGCTCATGCGATTTCAACGGAGGTGGTCAAACATGTTTGAGTCTCTCTTTCCGCACCTGAAGGTTGACCGGCTGTGGGCGGCCACCGGTGAAACGCTGTATATGACCGCGCTGTCCGGGGTGGCTACCTTCGTACTGGGTATCCTGCTTGGGCTGGCGTTGTTTCTGACCGCGCGCGGCGGCCTGTTCCAGAACCGGCCGATCTACGGCGTTATCTCGGTACTGGTAAACGTGTTTCGCTCTATTCCGTTCATCATCCTGATTGTGCTGCTGATCCCGTTTACCAAAGCGCTGATCGGCACCATCCTGGGCGCCGACGCCGCGCTACCCGCGCTGATCGTCGGTGCGGCGCCGTTTTACGCCAGGCTGGTGGAGATCGGTCTGCGCGAGGTGGACAAAGGGGTGATTGAGGCCTCGCGTTCAATGGGCGCGCGGCTCAGTACGCTGATTTTCCGCGTGCTGCTGCCCGAATCCTCCCCGGCGCTGGTGTCCGGCATTACCGTGACGCTGATTGCGCTGGTCAGCTACAGCGCTATGGCCGGGGTCATCGGTGCCGGCGGTCTGGGGAATCTGGCGTATCTGGAAGGTTTTCAACGTAACCACGGCGATGTCACGCTGGTGGCGACGGCAATGATCCTGGTGATTGTTTTTATCATCCAGTTTGTAGGTGATGTGCTGACTTCATGGCTCGATAAACGTTAACTTTTAGGAAAATTACAATGAAAAAAACACTGACGCTGCTGGCTGCGGCAACCCTGGGAGCCCTGAGCCTGAGCGCATGGGCGGATACGCTGACCGTAGGGGCCTCCAACGTGCCGCACGCTGAAATTCTGGAGCAGGCGAAGCCGATTCTGGCGAAGCAGGGCATCGAACTGGAGATTAAACCCTTCCAGGACTACATCCTGCCCAATACCGCCCTGGCCAGCCGCGACATCGATGCGAACTACTTCCAGCACATTCCTTATCTCAACAGCGTGCTGAAAGACCACGCCGGTGACAAAACCTATGATTTCGTCAGCGCGGGCGCGATCCATATTGAACCTATCGGTATTTATTCGAAGAAGTATAAGTCGCTGAAGGATCTGCCGCAGAACGGCAAAGTGATTATGCGCGATGCCGTTGCCGAAGAGGGACGTATTCTGTCCATCTTTGAAAAAGAGGGCGTGATCAAGCTGAAGCCGGGCGTGAGTAAGGTAGATGCCCGTATTACCGACGTGGTGGAAAACCCGAAAAATCTGACGTTCCTGCCAAACGTTGAAGGCGCGCTGCTGCCGCAGATGTATAACAATGACGAGGGCGACGCGGTAGTGATCAACGCTAACTATGCGATCGATGCTGGTCTGGACCCGGTTAAAGATCCTATCGCGGTGGAAAGCGGTGAAAACAACCCGTATGCCAATATCATCACCGTCCACCGTGGCGACGAAAATAAGCCGGATATCAAGGCGCTGGTCAACGTGCTGCACTCAAAAGCGATCCAGGACTGGATCCGCACCAAGTACAAAGGCGCGGTTATTCCGGTGAATAACTAAGCGGTTGCCGGATAACGCGTTGGCCTTTGCAGGCCGGCGCAGACCGGTTTGATGCATAACGCCGCCGTCTCTCCGGGACGGCGGCATTTTTTTACCCTCGAAATCCACACAGACCTTGTGTATTTGAGCTATTTTTATCTATTGGACCCCAAAATAAGGCCGGAGATAAAGCCATGAGCAATGATAAAAATAAACCCACTACCACAGACGCTGGTGCACCGGTTGCCAGTGATGAACACTCCCTCTCCGTTGGTGCTGACGGGCCGCTGCTGCTGCACGATCACTATCTGATTGAGCAGATGGCCAATTTCAACCGTGAGCGCATTCCTGAACGTCAGCCCCATGCCAAAGGCAGCGGCGCGTTCGGTTATTTTGAAGTGACCGAGGACGTCAGTCGCTATACCCGTGCGGCACTTTTTCAGCCCGGCGTGAAAACCGACCTGGTGATGCGTTTCTCGACCGTAGCCGGCGAGCGGGGCAGCCCGGACACCTGGCGCGATCCGCGCGGCTTTGCCATCAAGTTCTACACCAGCGAAGGCAACTACGACATGGTGGGCAACAACACGCCGGTGTTCTTTATTCGCGATCCGATGAAGTTCCAGCACTTTATCCGCTCGCAGAAGCGCCGCGCGGATAACAACCTGCGCGACCACGATATGCAGTGGGATTTCTGGACGCTGTCACCGGAATCCTCGCATCAGGTTACCTGGCTGATGGGCGATCGCGGTATTCCTAAGTCCTGGCGGCATATGGACGGTTTCTCCAGCCATACCTACCTGTGGGTCAACGCGCAGGGCGAGAAGTTTTGGGTGAAGTATCACTTCAAAACCGATCAGGGCGTGGCGTGCCTGCACCAGCAGGAAGCGGATCAGCTGGCCGGACAGGACGGCGATTATCACACCCGCGATCTGTTTGATTCGATTAAACGCGGCGACCATCCAAGCTGGACGCTCTACATGCAGGTGATGCCGTTCGCCGAGGCGGAAAACTATCGCTACAATCCTTTCGATCTGACCAAGGTCTGGCCGCACGCCGACTATCCGCTGATTAAGGTGGGTAAACTGGTCCTGAACCGCAATCCTACCGACAACCACGCGCAGATTGAACAGGCGGCGTTTGAACCCAATAACCTGGTGCCAGGGATCGGCCTCAGCCCGGACAAGATGCTGATTGGTCGGGTATTTGCCTATGCCGACGCCCACCGCGCGCGGCTGGGCGTGAACTATAAACAGATCCCGGTTAACGCCCCTCACGCGCCGGTCAACAGCTACAGCAAGGATGGTGCGATGCGTATGAACCCGGTTTCAGATCCGGTCTATGCGCCGAACTCGAAAGGCGGGCCGTCCGCCGACGGCAGCCGCTACCCGGATGATTCCGCCTGGCCTGCCAGTGGTGAGATGGTGCGTGCGGCCTATACGCTGCGCCGGGATGACGACGACTTCGGTCAGGCTCGAACGCTGATTAACCAGGTAATGGACGATGCTGCCCGCCAGCGGTTGGTGGATAACGTCAGCGGTCATCTGCTTAACGGGGTTGAGGAGCCGGTGCTTTCCCGTGCCTTTACCTACTGGCGCAATATCGATAACGCTATCGGTGACCGCATTGCTCAGCAGGTGACCGACGCACGGGCAAAACGCCCCTGATCCCTGTCCGGCCCCCGTCGGGGGGCCATTTTTCCGCCGTGCTAGTGAATGCCCAGCCGACTCAGGGTTGGCCACTGAAGCATCAGCGTATCCACCAGGCCATTCAGCTCAGCCGGGGTTGCACCTTCACGGGCGCGCACCGACATGCCCTGAAGCAGACAGCCGAGCCAGGCGCTGAGGGCGGCTATATCCGTACGTGGATCCAGCTCTCCCGACGCCTGCCGCGCCTGCAAAAAGGCCGACAGCGTGTTTTCCTGCGTTTGGTGTCGCCTGCGCAGCATCTTCGCCACCTCGTCGGAATCCGCTGAAAGCCCGGTCGATGTACAGATCAGGAAGCAGCCTCCCGGCTTCTTGCTATCGGTAAAGCAGGCTACCGTTGTACGAAAATAGTTTTCTATGCCAGCGGCAACGCCGCTTTCCGGGCAGGAGAGTGCGGCCGCACTCTTACTGGCAAACTTCTCCGTATAGCGGTCAACCGCTGCGCGAAACAATCCCTCTTTATTGGTGAACTCGGCATACAGCGTCGGCGCTTTAGCCCCGGTCGCGGCCACCAGATCGGCCAGCGACGTGGCCTCATAGCCGTGTCGCCAGAACAGCTCCAGCGCGATATCCAGCGCGGCTTCCCGATCGAAGGTTTTAGGGCGTCCCCTGCCTTTACGTGTTGCTGCGTCCTGCTCAGTCGTTGACATCATTCCTCACTTAGCATTACCGCACAAATTATTAAGTTATCAATCAGTATAAAAACATTGTTGGCCGCTGTCGAGCGGTGCGTGAGCGCAGAGTCTGATGGGGATCAAAGAAAAAAACATAACAATAAGCAGAATAAATTCAAGGCATTGTCATTTAAATTATCAATCGTTAATAAAATGCTGTTGACGGCAGGGCACTGGCTGGATAATATTTAGTTATCGATCGTTAACTAAATAACGACGCCACCCAAATTTAACGTAAAACATTGAGAGTAAATATCATGAAAACCATCAAAATGACCCTTGCTGCACTCACCCTGGCCTCCGTTTCTTTCGCGGGTTTTGCCGCTGATCTGGTCAGCAGTGAGCCGCAGCAGCAGCAGCAAATCGGTGTGATTTCCGTTAGCGGTGCGTCTAATCTCTCCTCGCTGGAAGCGAAACTGGCATCCCAGGCTGAACAGGCGGGCGCTAAATCCTTCCGCATCACCTCGGCTTCCGGCGACAACAAACTGCACGGAACCGCGGTAATTTATCAGTAAGCCACTCTTTAACCGCTTCAGGCATCAAGGGGATAGTATGAAAATCAGTCAATCAGCCCTTGCTGCGGTCATCCTGAGCACGATCTCCTGTGTCAGCCTGGCAGCACAAAACGCGGGTTATCTGGCAACCGTTCAGCAACCGTCTGCGACCAGCTATGTTACCGGCAGCACGACGCTGGTTTCACTGGACGTGCAGCTGTCAGGCCGTTCCACCGCCCCTGAACCTTCTGTTCAGGCTATTCGAACCGTAGCCCTTGCCGATGCGAACGGACTGAACGGGGCGACCATCCGCTTTCACTAGAGCTTCACGCTCCCTTTTCCACAACGCCGCTGCATGCCAGCGGCGTTTTTTTGTCTGCTGCGGACAGGGCATCGCGTTTTCCTTCTCTCTGCGCCACAGCCTGCCCGCGTCGGACGGCTACGCTCGTCCTTTTGGGCGATAGTCTCCGTCGCTGACCGGTGGTTTGATCGTTTTACGCGCCATGCGCCTGAGACTTCTTACTGCGGCAGGACAAAGAATGAATACCAAAATTGATGCGTTGACCTATTACGCGGCCACGAAAAAGTACGATTTGCACTTTCCCTCGCTGCGCGACGATCTGGATGTCGATGTGGTGATTATCGGCGGGGGATTTTCCGGCATCAACACCGCGCTTGAACTGGCAGAAAAGGGGATCGTTCGCGTGGCGGTGCTGGAGGCCCGCTCTCTTGGCTATGGCGGAAGCGGTCGTAACGGCGGGCAGGTGATGGCCGGCATAGGCCACGATATTGGGGCGGTAAAAAAGCACGTCGGCAGGGACGGTATGAAGATGCTGTTTAACATTGCCAACCTTGGCGCGGGCATCATTCGTGAGCGAATTAAAACCTACCGGATCGATGCCGACTTTGTTCCCGGCTACGGCTATCTCGGCTACAGCGCCCGACATGAGCGAACTCTGCGGCAGTGGGAGAAAGAGTTCAGGGCCGTCGCTCCGGATGAAGGGATTGAGCTGTATACCGGTGCGGATGTGCGGAAGGTCGTCGGTTCGTCGGTCTACACCTGTGCGCTTAAGCATATGGGCGGCGGGCAGATCCATTCGCTGAATATGCTGCTCGGTTCGGCGCAGGCCGCCGCGTCGCTGGGGGTGAAAATCTTTGAGTTCTCCCCGGCGGTAGAGGTCACTTACGGACCGCGCATTACCGTGCGCACCGCTACCGGCACGGTACGGGCCGCCAAGCTGCTGTGGGCCTGCGACAGCTTCCTCAACAATCTGGAGCCGGAAATTCATCGTAAAACGCTGGTGACCTACTCCTATCAGATTGCGACGGCCCCGCTCTCCGACGCCCTGATCGAGCGCATCAGCCCGATGCGCGGTGCCTACAGCGATATTCGGCCGGTCATCAACTACTATCGCGTAACGCCGGAAAATCGCCTGCTGTTCGGCAGCGCCACGCGCTTTGTTGAGTACACCCCCCACGACTTTGCCCGCTGGAACCGTACCCTGCTGAGCCAGATATTCCCCTTCCTGAAGACGGTGAAGTTTGACTTTGTCTGGGGCGGGCCGATGGCCTGTAGCGCCAATCTGTTTCCGCAGATCGGCACCCTGAGGGGGCGAAACAACGTGTTTTACGTCCAGGGCTACTCCGGCTTCGGCGTGACGCCTTCTCATATCGTCTGCAAAATTCTGGCGGAGGGAATGACCGACGGATCGCCGCGTTACGACCTGATGAGCCGCATCCCCCATGCCACTATTCACGGCCGTGACAGCCTGCGTATGGCGCTGGTCACCGCCGGTAAGCTTTTCCACCAGGCGTCCGGGCCGTGGCACGGTCGCTAAGGGTTAACTCAGGAGATTACTCAATGAAAGCATTTAAACTCAAGCATGCCATCCCGGAATTGTCGCAGATTGGTAGCGTGGCGGATCTTGGTGCCACGGTGGTCGATGGCGATCCCCAGGCTGCGGTAGCGACGATTTACGGCAAACCTGGCGACGCGCTGACCTGTGGACTGTTCTCAGCCACGCAGGGCAGCTTCCGCATGACCAGTCCCTTTACTGAACATGCCACGGTGCTGGAAGGTGTGGTAGATATCACCGACGACGCCAGCGGTAAAACCGAACGCTATCAGGCCGGTGACGGCTGGTTTATCAGGCAAGGCACCGTAACGACATGGAAAGTGCTCTCTGGCCGGATGGTAAAGCACTATCTGGCGCAGAGGGAAAACGTATCTTGAACGGGAGCTTTTTATGACTCAGGCATCACTCCTGGCGACGGTGAAAGCGTTTCTGCAACGCGAACATGGTCATTTTATTAACGGTATCAGCCACCCAGGACGGGGAGCACTGCGTCCGGTAGTCGATCCCGCAACGGCGCAGACGGTTGCCCAGGTACATGACGGCTGCGCTGAAGATGTCGCCGCCGCGATGACGGCGGCCCGGCAAGCGTTTACCGGCAGCTGGGCGGCCACGAATGCGCTGGCGCGCGGCACCCTGATGCTGAAACTGGCCGATGCGATGGAGGCACACCGTGAGGAGCTGGCGCAGCTGGAGACGATCTGTTCGGGTAAGACCATTATGCTGTCCCGCGGTCTTGAGGTGGATCAGGCCGTGGCGTTTCTGCGCTACTTCGCTGGCTGGGCCGGCAAAATCTGCGGCGAAACGCCCGAACTCTCTATGCCTTCCCTCAACGGCGAGAAGTTCAGGGGGTACACCCTGCGCGAGCCGCTGGGCGTGGTGGTCGGCATTATTCCGTGGAACTTCTCGATTATGATCGCCGTCTGGAAAATGGCGGCGGCGCTGGTTTGCGGTTGCACCGTGGTGTTGAAGCCCAGTGAGTACACCCCCCTGACCATGCTGCGCGTGGCTCAGCTTGCCGCAGACGTTGGTTTCCCGCCGGGTACGATAAACGTGGTGAACGGTGACGGTAAGCTGCTGGGACCGCTGCTGATTGAGCATCCGTTCTGTGGCAAGGTGACCTTTACCGGATCGGTGCCTACCGGCCGTGCAGTGGGGAACGCCGCCAGCGCGCTGGCCAAGCCGGTCACGCTGGAGCTGGGCGGTAAGAACGCCGCGCTATTCCTGGATGATATGACGGTCGCGGAGATGGTGGACGGCATTATTGAGGCCGGCTATCTCAACCAGGGGCAGATTTGTGCCTCGGCCGAGCGGTTCTATCTGCCCGCAAATAAACTGGACGAGGTGCTGGATAACCTGAGCCACAGGCTGTCGCAAATGGTCGTCGCCTCCCCGTTTGACGAAGGGTGCCAGGTCGGGCCGCTGGCGAACAAGGCGCACCTTGATAAGGTACAGCGGATGCTGGCCAGAGCGAAGCAGGAGGGGGATGAGATCGTCTACGGTGGGACGACTCCGGATCGTCCCGGCTACTATCTGCTGCCGACCGTCGTCAAAGTGCGCAGCGCCGACTCGTCGCTGATGCACGAGGAAACCTTTGGTCCGGTAGGATCGTTTTTATCTTACCAGGACGAAGACGCGGTGCTTCAGCAGATCAACAACTCACCGTTTGGCCTGGCGGCCAGCGTCTGGACCCACAATCTGAATAAAGCGATGCGCTACAGTGAGCAGATCGAAGCGGGTATTGTGTGGATCAACATGCACACGCTACTCGATCCGGCGCTGCCGTTTGGTGGTATTAAAGGCTCAGGCAACGGCCGTGAATTCGGCAGCGCATTTATTCATGACTACACGCGGCTGAAGTCGATAATGATGCGCTACTGAATCTCCGGCACGGAGAACGGCGGGGCGATATCATTATCGCCCCGTTTTTATATTTTACCGTGACCCCGGCACCGCACATCTACCGGCGAGTGGTCTGGTCTGACAGCAAGACCGGCGCAAGTCAGTCACGGGCACGGCGTGCCAATTCGCCAGGCAGTGTCTGAGGGATTTTCCCCGGCACCGATGCCAAAGGATGGCATCGGTGCTTATTGTGGTATAAAATTTTATACGGGCGGTGGGTGATGGAGAAAGAGATTCGCTGGGTCGGGTCGGCCTACGACGACCTCCTGGCCTTTCCTGATGAACCCCGTCGGCAGGCAGGGTTTCAGTTGGGTAAGGTCCAGGCAGGACTGGAGCCTGAGGACTGGAAGCCCTTCGATGAAGTGGGGGCCGGTATCCGTGAAATCCGTATCCGGGAAACTAACGGTGCGTTCCGGGTGATGTATGTGGCCAAGTTCGAGGAAGCCGTGTACGTCCTGCACTGCTTCCAGAAGAAGACGCAGGCGACGAGTCAGCAGGACAAGCGCATCGCTGAGGCGCGCTATCGGGCCATAGTCAACGCGAGGAAAAAAAGCCATGAAGATCGACACTGAAATCCGCCATGTGACCAGCCCGGGAACGAATCTGTTCCTGGATCTGGGGTTCCCACCGGAGGAAGCCAGACGGCTGAACCTGGCGTCGCAGCAGCAGATCAATGACACCAAGCAGCTCAAGGAACAGCTCATGGCCGAGCTGACGGCGTGGATCGAGCTGCATCACTTGAAACAGGCCGAAGCGGCGGCAATCCTGATGGTTTCCCGCCCGCGCGTGTCTGACGTGGTGAACAAAAAGACCAGCAAGTTCACCATTGATACGCTGGTCGAGATGTTGAGCCGCATTGGTAAGCCTGTCCGGTTGGCCGTTGGCCAGTAGAGACATCAGCCACGGCTGCATCGACCCAAAAAGTACCTGCGCAACACGCTGGCAGGCTTCGAGCATAAAGTCTTTGCTGTGCAGCTCCCGGTTACGCACCTTTGGCTGATCCAATAGCGGAAGATGTTCCACAGTACTATCGACAGCGCATTGATGTATAGCCCCGCAGAGGGTTTCAAGGCCTGCGCTATCTCCATAGTTGGTTTAACACTGGTTATTTTTCAATACCCACCGCTGTCGCAGGTCAGGCTCAGACCGGCAATCAGCTCGGTACGGCTGCTGGCGTTGGTTTTAGCGAAAATATTGCGTAGATGGGTTTTGACCGTAGAGAGAGAAATATCCAGCTTTATCGCAATCCGCTTGTTGCAGCATCCCTCCCGTATCATCCCGACGATCTGCTGCTCTTTCGGCGTCAGGCGGCACCGCTGTTCGCCCGGGATCAGCTCTTCGGTCGCCAGTTCAATCAGCGGCAGAGCGGCGCGCAGCCGTAAACGTTCGGCCAGCGTGAAGAGGCGATCGCGCATAAGCGACACCCCGGCGACGATACGTTTACGCTGGCGGACGTAAAGTTCAACCATATCGCCCATCGCGTTTGGCAACATAAACTGTCGGTAGTAGGGCGTGACGTAGATGGACGCATCCAGAACGGCGACGGAGATCTGCTGATGGTTAAAGCGCCGGGGATGCAGCGGATCGAGGGCCTGAAAATGCTGTAAATAGTTCTGATGAAGCGCCGGTGTGATACCGCTCAGCACGTACTGTCGGGGCATCAGATGGCTATCCACCAGGTAGTAGGCTACCGAAGTCGCGGGAATAAGCCGGGTAATGCTGCAAAGACAGTCGTGGATAAAGGCATCGGGTTTAATGTCAGGTGGCATGATGTGCATGATTTTCTCCCTGAACTGCACCTGCGGGCTAAGCAATCCGTACATTTTTTAGCCTAATCCATCTGCCGCTTTTAACACAATATAAACATATTAGTAACGTGAACCCCGGCATAGAATCGGCGCAGGTGCCGCCTACAGCCCGCCGTGCGAAAGTCGGTAGCTGTCGTCCAGCAGGGTAAAGTGATACCCGCGCTGGGATGAGCAGATCACCCGACCGTCCCGGGTGATAAAAATGGCTTCAACGTGCGGCGTATCGCGCAGGCGTAAGAGGCTTTCTTCCACGCCAAGCCCGAACAGCAGCGTGGTCCAGATATCGCCATCAATGGAGTTATCGGAAACCACGGTAACGCTCAGCAGCTCGTTATCCAGCGGATAGCCGGTGCGCGGGTCAAGAATATGATGGTAGCAGCGGCCGCCGTGTTCAAAATAGCGTTCGTATACCCCGGACGTCACCACCGATTTATGGGTCACGCCTATCGTACCGGCCAGCGCGTCGGGACCGGCAAAGGGTTTTTTCAGGCCAACCGACCATTCACCGCCGTCGGGATAACCCAGCGTCTGAACGTTGCCGCCCAGGTTGATCAGCCCGCAGGTTACCTGCTGTTGGTGCAGAAAATCGCGTACCCGGTCGGCGATGTATCCCTTGGCGATCGCACCGAGATCGATCTCCATACCGCGCTGCGGTAAGAAAACCGAACGCGCCGCATCATCAAGAACAGCCCGGTGGGGATCGGTCAGCGCCAGCAGAGTATGCAGTTCGTCGGCGGACGGTACCGAACTGCCCTGAAAGCCGATCTTCCAGCGCTTCACCAGCGGGCCGATAGCGAAGTTAAAGCTGCTGCCGTCCAGTCGGCTGACCTCGCAGGCGCGTCTGATCAGCGCATAGACCGGTGCGCTGACCGTTACCGGATGGCTACCCGCCGCGTGGTTAATGGCCATCACCTCGGAATGCGCGCGGTTAACGGTTAACAGATTTTCCTGCTGTTTGATAAGCCGAAAAACCTGCTGTGCCAGCGCCTCGCTGTGGCTGAACAGCTTCAGCAAAATGGGGGAACCCATCATCACCGCGGAGTAGGAATAGACACCGGTAGCGGAGGACATCGCGGATACCTTTCGGGAGAGTCGTCAGACGGCGATCGCGGATCGCCGGAGAACACGGAGCGGGGCCGGCCGGTCATGCAGGCCCCGTACAGCAGGGATTAGCGTCTGGCCCAGGCCGCCGCATGGCTGCCGGCCAGCATGCCGAAGATAATAATATCGGCGACCGCGTTCCCGCCGATACGGTTAGCGCCGTGAATGCCGCCGACCACTTCACCCGCAGCCCAGGCGCCGTGAATGATCTGCTGATGCGTATCCAGCACCGCAGTATCGGTATTGATAGTGACGCCGCCCATGGTGTGATGCACGCCGGGGGCGATGCGAATGGCGTAGAACGGTGCCCGATCCAGCGGATGACGCAGGGCGGTCTTACGACCGAAATCTTCATCATTTTGCTGTTCAACGAACCGGTTGTAGCGCGCCAGGGTATTTTCCAGGCTCTCCCGATCCATATTCAGCTTGACCGCCAGCTCCTCCGGCCCGGGCGCGCTTATCACGAAGCCCTTGGCGATATACTCATCGGCCGCTTTGTTATTGCTGCGGACCTGGTCGTCAAAGATAATCCACGCGCTCTTCTCCGGCAGGGCGATAATGGCCGCGGAAACTTTGTCACGGGTTTCCATTTCGTTATAGAAACGATGACCGGCCTGGCTGACCAGGATCGCGCCGCCGCCGCGGATCGCTTCGGATATCAGATAGGACGTCGTTTGTTCCACGGTGGGATGGATCTGGATCTCGCTCATATCCACGGTTCCGGCCCCAATTTTCTCCAGCATGGCGATACCGCTGCCGGTGGCACCTTTGTGGTTGGTGGTAACGAACCCCTCCAGCTCCGGACGATAGTGCACCACCATCCGGTGGTTTGCGCTGAAGCCGCCGGTCGCGACAATCACGCTTTTGGCGTTGAGGATGCGGCTGTCGTTGTATTCATCAACCACCTTCACGCCGCTCACCGCGCCATTCTCCATCAGGATCTCTTCCACGGTGGTTTCCAGCAGCACCTCGATATTGCGCTGGTTAACGTTCTTCACCAGCCCGCTGATCAGGTAGCCGCCCACCGCCGAGCGGTCCGCCGGACGGTGCGTGCGCTCAATGCTCATGCCGCCGGTAATGGTGATATCGTTCAGTTCGATACCGATACTCGCCAGCCATTCAATTGCCTCCGGCGCCAGCTCCACAAACTCTTTCAGCAGCGCCGGATTGTTTTTATTCTTGCCGCCCTTCAGCGTCTCCTCGTAGAACAGCGATTTGCTGTCCTGGATGCCTTTCAGCTGCTGGAAGCGGGTCTCTGCGGCGTTCATCCCGACGGAGGCCTTAATGGTGTTACCGCCGATGGTCGGCATTTTCTCAATGATCACCACATGCGCTCCGGCGTCGCTGGCCTGAATCGCCGCCGCCAGACCGCCGCCGCCGCTGCCGATCACCACAACGTCATAGGTCTGCGGCGCCTGAGGATTGCCGCCTTCTTCAATCACATGCTCTTTGCTGGAGGTGGTCATCGCGCGGGATACGGCTTTTTTCAGCGCCTCGCTCTGGGTCGTGGCACCGGTAATGGCGTCAACGTGCGGGCTGTTCGCCACCAGCATACGGTTACGCAGGCTCTCAAAGGTGGTGGTGAAGTCAATGTCCAGCGAGGGATCGGGCACCAGTGAGATATCGGTAATACGGTCGGTGTCGAGGGTGACATTGATTTTTAACTTTAGCGCCTCGGCTTCAACTTTTTCCTGGTAGACCCCGGCCTTATATTTGCGGCCGCCGGTGCTGACGTCGCGGATCATTGCATCGACCAGCGAGAAGCGCCACAGCGGTTCGGGGATGTTCAGCGCTTCACGCTGGGTGCTGTCGATAAACAGCTCAAGCCGCTCGTCTTTAATCATGCGATCGGCCCAGTCAGGATAGGCAATACAGGCTTTACCTATCGCCACCAGATCGAAACCGTGCGCCAGCGCCGTTTCCGCATCGACCTTATTCACCACGCCGCCCACGCCAATCACCGGCACTTTCGCCAGGGTTGGCGAACGGGCGGCCAGATATTTGGCGATCAGCGGGGTCGGGTCGTCACGGTCAACGATGGACGAGCGCAGCAGCTGGCCAACGGAGAAGTGAACATAGTCAATACCGCGCTCGGCCAGTTTTTCCAGCAGGTACAGGGTGTCGTCAAAATGAATGCCGGGAACTTCAATCTCTTCCGGCGAGAAGCGATAGCCGATGATAAACGAGCGATCGGCGAAGCGCTGCACCATTTTATGGGTGATTTCCAGCACCTCCAGCGGGAAGCGGGCGCGGTTTTCGCGGCTGCCGCCCCATTTATCATCACGCTGGTTGGAGTTGGGCGAGTAAAACTGCTGGATAAGATAGGTGTTCGCACCGTGCAGCTCAACCCCGTCAAAACCTGCTTTGATTGCACGGTTTACCGCATCGCCAAACTTGGTGATCGTCACATCGACTTCTTCGGCGGTCAGCGCCTGCGGCGTGGTTGCGCCGTCACGGGGCGCGGCGATGGCGCTTGGCGCTACCGGCGTTCTGCCGCCGATCAGCTCCGGTTCGACCATGCGGCCGCCGTGGTAAATCTGTAAAATGGCTTTGGAACCCTTGGTTTTAATCGCATGGGCGATTTTTGCCAGCCCCGGAATTTTGTTGTCGCTGTCGATGCCAATCGCCCCCGGGAAGGCCGGGCCTTTCGGGTCGATAAAGCAGCACTCGACGATCACCGTACCGATACTGCCGGCGCGATCGCGGTAATATTCCACCAGCTCACTGGTCACCGTGCCGTCGTAGAATCCGGTACAGGTGGTCATGGGCGCCATCAGCAGGCGGTTTTTCAACACCGCACCGTTCGGCAGCGTGAGAGGATTAAGAACAGGGGTCAGCGTATTCATCAGATGGGCTCCAAATCCAAAAATTCAAATTTTAAGTTGATAGTTATTTATCTGTAATGTTGATAACCCGCTGCCGTATCGCTAATATGAAATATCGATGGACAGATTATGCTTGAATTCAATCCTGTAGCATTAGAATGGGCGGGTGGTTCATTTTTTTTGTTAGAATATGCGATGTGTCAGTAATTGTTGACTAACAATCCAAAAAAATCAACCTACTAATTTTACAAGAATAAAGCAATCTAAAACAAAAGATTACCATTAACCTTTAATTATGTAAGGTTAATGGTTTTGCTCTTGCTATCTATTCAGATAATGTCTGACGTGACTATTTTTATTTGCACATTATACAGATATTATATTGCACTTTATTGATGACAGCGTCATTTACGCCGCGCTAAAGGTTTTGACTCATTTCAAATTTTACCCGGCGCGTGGTTAAAAAATATAAAAGGAACGACAAAATCGGCTATAAGTTATTTTGGCCATTTACGATTTCTTCTCAACCTGCAGACAAAAACTATGAAACAGACATCTCTGGAAAGTGAATCCGTGAAGGCTGCTGCTGCCGCCCGATCGGGACAAAAAAAACACCTGATAATGCTGTTCCTGCCGGTCCTGGTTGCGGTACTGCTGTTACTGGTTCCCGTACCGGATGGGCTTGAGCCTCACGCATGGTACTTCTTCGCCATCTTCGTCGGGGTGATTGTCGGGCTGATCTTTGAACCGCTTCCCGGTGCGGTGATTGGCCTGACCGGCCTGGTCGTTATTGCGCTGTTCAGTCCGTGGGTGCTGTTCAGCCCGGCGGAGCTGGCCGATCCGAAATTCAACTCGGCCTCACAGGCGTTTAAGTGGGCGGTGAGCGGCTTCGGTAACTCAACCGTCTGGCTGATTTTCGGTGCCTTTATGTTTGCCGCCGGGTATGACAAAACGCAGTTTGGCCGTCGTCTGGCGCTGATTCTGGTTAAATATCTCGGTCGTCGCAGCCTGACGCTGGGCTACGCCATCACCTTTGCTGACCTGCTGCTGGCCCCATTCACCCCGTCCAATACCGCACGCAGCGGGGGGACGATTTACCCGATTATCGCCAACCTGCCGCCGCTGTACGGCTCTAAACCGAACGATCCCAGCGCGCGAAAAATTGGCTCCTATCTGATGTGGGTTGCGATTACGGCAACCTGTATTACCAGCTCGATGTTTCTTTCCGCCCTGGCACCGAACCTGCTGGCGCTGGCGCTGGTAAAAAGCGTGATTGGTTTTGAGATCTCCTGGGGAATGTGGTTCCTGGCCTTCCTGCCGCTGGGCGTGCTGCTGCTGCTGACCATGCCGCTGATGGCCTACTGGCTCTATCCGCCGGAGGTGAAATTCAACGACGAAGTGCCGCGCTGGGCGACCGGTGAGCTGGAGAAGCTGGGCAAACTGTCGCGCAATGAGATCCTGCTGCTGGTGTTTGTGGTGTCCGCGCTGGCGATGTGGATTTTCGCCACGGCGTGGATTGAACCGGCGATGGCCGCCATGCTGGTGGTGGTGCTGATGCTGTGGACCGGGGTGCTGAACTGGAACGACATTACCAGTAACAAACCGGCCTGGAATACCTTTGCCTGGTTTGCCACGCTGGTGGCGCTGGCCGATGGTCTGGCGCGGGTGGGCTTTATTGCCTGGCTGGGCAACGAGGGCGGCCAGCTGCTTCAGGGCTACGATCCCCAGGTGTCAGCCGTGGTTCTGATGATCGCCTTCTACCTGCTGCACTATCTGTTTGCCAGCACCACCGCGCATACCACCGCGCTGCTGCCGGCGATGCTGACCATTGCCGCCGCGATCCCGGGTATCAATATGCCGGTATTCTGTCTGATGATGTGTACCTCGCTGGGCGTGATGGGGATTATCACCCCGTACGGCACCGGCCCCAGCCCGATCTACTACGGCAGCGGCTACCTGCCAACGAAAGACTACTGGCGGCTGGGCACCATCTTTGGTCTGTTCTTCCTCTGTGCGCTGATGCTGATCGGCTATCCGTGGATGGTGATGATGTTCTGATGCGGTTCCCCCTCCTCAGCGGAGGGGGCGCTGTTTTTTCCGTAGCCGCGGGCATCCGTCCCGGCTACGCTTCATCCGACCCGGACCCCGACCCCGACCCCGACCCCGACCCCATTTCCGCCGCCGGGAGCTGATTGAACGCCTCCAGCAGCTGCTGAAGCTGAACCAGCTTATCCCGTCCAAACTGCCGCTCTATCCGAAGGTAGCCCTGGTCTATCTCAAGGCGCGCCCGGTGATACAGTGCCTGGCCTGCCGGGGTCAGGGCGGCAACCAGCTTACGCTGATCGCTCACCGGTTTCAGACGCGAGACCAGGCCGTCCCGCTCCAGACGGGTCAGAATACCGGTCAGGCTCGGTCGCAAAATACAGGCCTGCTGCGCCAGCTGATGAAAGTCGAGGGTGTTGACCTCAGCAAGAATGCGCACGATGCGCCACTGCTGTTCGGTGAGTCCGAAGCGATTAAGAACAGGACGGAAGTAGCTCATCGCGGTTTCCCGCGCCTGTAAGAGGGCAATAGTCAGTGATTCGTGCATGGGGCTCCGCAGAAGAGGTTACGGTTCATCGTATTCATTAATGTTAGCACAATACTCCCCTTTCCTTGAATTCGCCTCCCTTCGGTACTTTTCAACGGTCATCTGGTACTTATCAACATGCTGATATGACTGAATATTACAACGATGTTGTTTTTTTGTTGAACGGATCACATGTCTAAAAAGCGTGCTTGATCTGTAAGTGTTAAGAGCGTAGTTATGATTTCATTAATATATTAATGAAGTGTGCACTATCGAGGGACAGACATGAAAAAAACGGTTTTTGCGGTCGCACTCAATCATCAGTCGCAAATCGAAGCCTGGGCGGAAGCCTTCCGGCGTCCCCCTTATCAGACGCCTCCTCAGCACCCGGTGTGGTTTATCAAACCGCGCAATACCTGGCGCAGCCACGGTGACACCATCGGGTTGCCGGCGGGCGAACAGGTCTTCAGCGGCGCAACGCTGGCCGTGACGATCGGCAGAAAGGCCCGCAGGGTCGGCCCTGCCGAGGCGCGTCACTGTATTGCAGGCTATGCGCTGGCTAATGAGCTCAGCCTGGCGGAAGAGAGTTTTTATCGTCCGGCGATTAAAGCGAAGTGCCGCGACGGATTTTGCCCGATAGGGGAGAGCACGCCGCTGGCGGACAGCAGCGCGTTGCAAATCATCACCGAAATCAACGGCGAAGTGCGCGACTGCTGGAGCACCGGTGATTTACAACGGGGCGCCGCCGAACTGATTGCCGCGCTGAGTGACTTTGCCACGCTCCGGCCGGGTGATGTGATCCTGATGGGAACGCCGCAGCAGCGCGTTGCCGTCCGCGACGGTGACGTGGTGACCCTGAAAGCGGCCGGTCTGCATGAGCTGAGCAACCGTTTCAGCCGCACGGCCCCCGAGGTGGAGCAGCCGTCCGCCACGCCGACGCTGTTTGCCCTCGGGCTGAACTATGCCGACCACGCCAGTGAGCTGGATTTTCACCCGCCGACGGAACCGCTGGTGTTTATTAAGGCCGCCAATACGGTGACCGGCGATGGCTGCGTCTCCGTCCGGCCCGATAACGTGGAGTACATGCACTATGAGGGTGAGCTGGTGGTGACGATCGGTAAAACGGCGCGGTGCGTCAGCCGTGAAGACGCCATGGACTACGTTGCCGGCTATACCCTGTGCAATGACTACGCGGTGCGTGATTATCTGGAAAACTACTACCGGCCCAACCTGCGCGTCAAAAGCCGCGACACCCTGACACCGCTGCGGGAAACCCTCGTTCCCGCCTCCGCATTACCGGATCCACACGGCCTGGCGCTGAAGACCTTCGTCAACGGCGAGCTGCGTCAGAGCGGTAACACCCGCGACATGGTGTTCGATATTCCCTACCTGATTGCCTACCTGAGCGCCTTTCTTACCCTGCAACCGGGCGACATGATTGCTACCGGAACGCCGAAGGGGTTGTCGGACGTAAAGCCGGGCGACGAGGTGGTGGTGGAAATTGACGGGGTGGGGCGCTTAACCAACCGCATTGTCAGTGAACAGCAGTTTGAGGAGAGCCTGAAATGAAAAAAATCAATCACTGGATCAACGGCAAAAGCGTGACCGGCAGCGACTACTTTACCACCTGCAACCCGGCTACCGGAGCGGTGCTGGCCGAGGTCGCATCCGGCGGCGAAAAAGAGATTGCCGCGGCGGTAGAGGCGGCGAAAGTCGCCTTCCCGAAATGGGCCAACACGCCGATGAAGGAGCGGGCGCGGCTGATGCGTCGCCTGGGGGAGCTGATCGAACGCGACGTCCCGGAGATTGCCGCGCTGGAAACGGCGGATACCGGCCTGCCAATTCAGCAGACCCGCAACGTGCTTATCCCCCGTGCTTCACACAATTTTGAGTTCTTCGCGGAGATCTGCCAGCAGATGAACGGCCGCAGCTACCCGGTTGATGACCAGATGCTCAACTATACCCTGGTGCAGCCGGTGGGGGTCTGTGCGCTGGTGTCGCCGTGGAACGTGCCGTTTATGACCGCCACCTGGAAGGTGGCACCCTGCCTGGCGCTGGGGAATACCGCGGTGCTGAAAATGTCCGAACTGTCGCCGTTGACGGCCGATCGCTTGGGCCAGATGGCGCTGGAAGCGGGCATTCCACCGGGCGTGCTGAACGTAGTGCAGGGCTACGGCGCCACCGCCGGCGACGCGCTGGTGCGCCACCCTGACGTGCGTGCCGTCTCCTTTACCGGCGGTACCGTCACCGGACGCAGCATTATGAAAAATGCCGGGCTGAAGAAGTTTTCCATGGAGCTGGGGGGCAAGTCTCCGGTGCTTATCTTTGAAGACGCCGACGTCGAGCGGGCGCTGGATGCGGCGCTGTTTACCCTCTTTTCACTCAACGGCGAGCGCTGCACCGCCGGGTCCCGCATCTTTATTCAGCAGAGCCTCTACCCCGAATTTGTGCGCCGCTTTGCCGAACGCGCCCGGCGTCTGACGGTCGGCGATCCGACCGATCCGAATACCCAGGTGGGCGCGTTAATCAGTCGTCAGCACTGGGAAAAAGTCTCCGGCTATATTCGCCTGGGCGTGGAGGAGGGCGCAACGCTGCTGGCGGGCGGTCCGGATAAACCGGCCGGGCTGGAGCAGGGGCATTTTTTGCGGCCAACGGTGCTGGCGGACGTGGATAACCGTATGCGCGTGGCGCAGGAAGAGATTTTCGGCCCGGTTGCCTGCCTGATCCCGTTCCGGGATGAAGCGGAGGGGCTGCGCCTGGCCAACGACGTTGAGTACGGGCTGGCATCCTATATCTGGACCCGTGACGTCAGCAAGGTGATGCGCCTGGCGCGCAGCATCGAAGCCGGCATGGTGTTCGTGAATACGCAAAACGTCCGCGATCTGCGCCAGCCGTTTGGCGGCGTGAAGGCCTCCGGCACCGGCCGCGAAGGGGGCGAATACAGTTTCGAGGTCTTTGCAGAAATCAAGAACGTCTGCATTTCGTTCGGTGACCATCCCATTCCCCGGTGGGGCGTGTAGGTCATCACGCCGACGTTAACGGCAGCGGTCGCGCCGCAGGCAGGGATCCGGCGTGGGCCGCTGCGCACTGTACGATGTGTTAAACCAGAAGAGAACCGCATCATGGCGAATAAAAGCATTACATCTTCGTTACCCGCACCGGATATTCTCCGCTGCGCCTATATGGAAATACAGGTGACCAGCCTGCGGGCAGCCCGCGAGTTTTACGTCGATATTCTCGGTCTTCAGGTCACGGAAGAGGACGATAAAACCCTGTATCTGCGTACGATGGAGGAGTTTATCCATCATAACCTGGTACTGCGCGAGGGGCCGGTTGCCGCCGTGGTCGCCTTCTCTTACCGGGTGCGCAGCCCGGAAGATGTGGATCGGGCGGAGGCCTGGTTCACATCGCTGGGCTGCCGAACCGAACGCCGCGCGAACGGCTTCGTGAAAGGGATTGGTGACGCCGTCCGCGTTGAAGATCCGCTCGGTTTTCCCTATGAGTTCTTCTATGACGTGCAGCACGTTGACCGGCTGGCCTGGCGCTACGATCTCTATACGCCGGGTGCGCTGGTCAGGCTGGACCACTTCAACCAGATCACCCCCGACGTCCCGCGTGCCGTTGAATATATTCAGGGACTGGGCTTTCGCGTCACCGAAGATATTCGCGATGACAGCGGCGTGGTCTATGCCGCCTGGATGCGCCGTAAGCCCACCGTTCACGATACGGCGATGACCGGCGGTGCCGGGCCGCGTATGCACCATATCGCCTTCTCGACGCACGAAAAACACAACATTCTGTCGATCTGCGACAAGCTGGGCGCGCTGCGTAAGTCCGATCTGATTGAACGCGGGCCGGGCCGACACGGTGTTTCCAACGCCTTCTATCTCTATCTGCGCGATCCGGACGGGCACCGCATCGAGATCTACACACAGGACTATTACACCGGCGATCCGGATAACCCGGTGGTCAGCTGGGATGTGCATGACAATCAGCGCCGCGACTGGTGGGGTAATCCGGTCGTCCCCAGCTGGTACACCGACGGATCGCTGGTGCTTGACCTCGACGGCAGGCCGCAGCCGGTGGTAGAACGCAGCGAACCGAGTGAAATGGCGATCACCATTGGTGCCGACGGCTTCTCCTATACCCGTAAAGGCGACAGCGAAGAAGGCTTCAAACTTGGCAACGCACTGTAATGCAAGGAGGCCGCTATGCCGCACTTTATCGCGGAGTGTACCGGGAACATTCGCCAGCAGGCCGAACTGCCCCGGCTGTTTGCTGAAGTCAACGCCTACCTTGCGGACAGCGGACTCTTTCCGCTGGGCGGGATCCGCAGCAGGGCGAACTGGCTCGACTGCTGGCAGATGGCCGACGGTAAGCACGACTATGCCTTTGTGCATATGACGCTAAAAATCGGCCACGGGCGCAGCATCAGCCAGCTTCAGCTGGTCATGACCGGGCTGTTTGAGCTGATCAAAACCCATTTTGCTGCGCTGATGGCCGCGCGCTATCTGGCGCTGTCGCTGGCGGTGGAAGAGCTGCATCCGCAGCTTAATTTCAAACAAAACAACGTTCATGCCCTGTTTCGGCAGGGGTGAAAAGGAAAGTCGTATGTTAAATGACGCCACGCTGGACCGGCTGGCCGCCGAGCTGCACCGGGCCGAACAGCATCGTGAACAGATCCGCCAGCCGTCGCTGGCGCACCCGGAGATGACCGTGGAGGACGCCTACGCCATTCAGCGGCGCTGGGTGGCGAAAAAAATCGCCGAAGGCCGGGTGCTGAAGGGCCACAAGATTGGCCTGACCTCCCGGGCGATGCAGGTCAGTTCACAAATTGACGAGCCGGACTACGGTGCGCTGCTGGATGACATGTTCTTTAGCGAAGGCGGCGATATCCCGCTGGATCGCTTTATTGTCCCCCGCCTGGAGGTCGAACTGGCGTTTGTGCTGGCAAGGCCGCTGCGCGGGCCGGGCTGCACGCTGTTCGATGTCCTGAACGCCACCGACTACGTTATCCCGGCGCTGGAAATCATCGACGCCCGCTGTCACAACGTCGATCCACAGACCCAGCGGCCGCGAAAGGTGTTTGACACCATTTCCGATAATGCGGCGAACGCGGGCGTGGTGATGGGGGGCAGGGCGGTAAGAGTCGATGCGCTGGATCTGCGCTGGGTCAGCGCGCTGCTCTACCGCAACGGGGTTATTGAAGAGTCCGGGGTGGCGGCGGGGGTGCTGAACCACCCGGCCAACGGGGTTGCCTGGCTGGCCAACAAGCTGGCCGCGCACGATGTCCCGCTGGAGGCGGGGCAGGTGATCCTCAGCGGCTCCTTCACCCGCCCGGTGGCGGTGCGCAGGGGCGACACGTTCCACGTGGACTACGGCGTGATGGGGTCCATCGGCTGCCGCTTTATATAAGGAGCGATCGTGATAGTTAACCACTTCAAACGGGCATTACAGCAAAAGACGCCGCAAATCGGCCTGTGGCTGGGGCTGGCAAACGGCTACAGCGCCGAGCTGCTGGCGGGGGCCGGTTTTCACTGGCTGCTGATTGACGGTGAGCATGCGCCGAACGATGTGCGCACGGTGCTCGGGCAGCTACAGGCTATTGCCCCCTATGCCAGTCAGCCGGTGGTCCGGCCCGCGTGGAACGACCCGGTACTGATTAAGCAGCTGCTGGACGTGGGGGCGCAGACGCTGCTGATCCCGATGATTCAGAGTGCGGAAGAGGCGCGGGCCGCGGTGCGCGCCTGCCACTATCCCCCGGCGGGGATCCGTGGCGTGGGTAGCGCCCTGGCGCGGGCGTCGCGCTGGAACCGCGTGCCGGAGTATCTCCAGCGTGCCGGTGAAGAGATAAGTATTCTGGTGCAGATTGAAACCCGCAGGGGCATTGGAAACCTGGCCGATATCCTCCGCGTAGAGGGCATTGACGGGGTCTTTATCGGCCCGGCCGATCTGAGCGCCGACATGGGGTATGCCGGCGATCCGCAGCATCCTGCGGTGCAGGCGGTCATCGTTGAGGCAATAAAAACCATCCGCGCCGCCGGCAGCGCGCCGGGGATCCTGATGGCGAATGAGGATCTGGCGCACCGCTATCTTGAACTGGGTGCCCTGTTCGTGGCCGTCGGCGTGGATACCACCCTGCTGGCGCGGAGCGCGGCGTCGCTGGCGGCGAAATTTATCTGCCCTCCGGCCGCGGCCGGGGGGCAGAAAGAGAGCGGTTATTAACCGGCGGAGATACGCTTATGACCTTGTCAGTTCAGCTGGAAAAGGAGACGCCGCTGTCCGCCGTCGAACAGAAAGCGATCGACAAACTGTTTCGTCGTCCGATCGTGTTTCTGTTTGTCCTCTTCGTGTTCTCCTTTCTCGACCGGATTAACATTGGTTTTGCCGGGCTGACGATGGGCAAAGACCTGGGCCTCAGCTCCACCATGTTTGGCCTGGCGGCAACGCTGTTTTACGTGACCTACGTGCTGTGCGGCATCCCCAGCAATATCATGCTGGGGATTGTCGGCGCCCGGCGCTGGATCGCCGGCATTATGGTGCTGTGGGGGATTGCGTCCACCTGCACCCTCTTTGCCACCGGACCGACCTCGCTCTATATCCTGCGCATGATCGTCGGCATCACCGAAGCGGGGTTCCTGCCCGGTATCCTGCTGTATCTCACCTACTGGTTTCCGGCCCGCTACCGCGCGCGCGCCAACGCGCTGTTTATGATTGCGATGCCGGTCACCATGATGCTGGGCTCGCTGGTGTCCGGCTATCTTCTGGCGCTGGACGGCGTGCTCAACCTGCGCGGCTGGCAGTGGCTGTTTCTGCTTGAGGGGCTGCCCGCCGTTCTGCTGGGCGTGATGGTGTGGTTTTTTCTGGACGATGCGCCGGATAAGGCGCGCTGGCTGAGCGATGAAGAGAAAGCCGCGCTGGCCGGTATGCTGGAGCGCGATCGCCTGCAGGCCACGCCGCGGCAGGAGGAGGAGGGGAAACCGCTGTGGCGCCAGGTGTTAACCCCGGTGGTGCTGCTCTATACCCTGGCCTACTTCTGTCTGACCAACACATTGAGTGCGATCAACATCTGGACTCCGCAGATATTGCAAAGCATTAACCAGCACAGCAGTAACATTGTTATCGGGATGTTAGCGGCGATACCGCAGCTGTGTACTATCTTTGCAATGATTTTCTGGAGCCGCCGCTCCGACCGGCTGAAGGAGCGCAAACAGCACACCCTGCTGCCGTTTTTGTTTGCCGCCGCGGGCTGGCTGCTGGCCTCGGCCTCGGCACATCCGCTACTACAGCTCGCCGGTATTGTGATGGCATCGATGGGATCTTTCAGCGCCATGGCCATCTTCTGGACCACTCCGGATCAGGCTATCGGACAACGTGCCCGGCCGCTGGCTATCGCGGTGATTAACGCTGTGGGCAACGTCGGATCCGCGATCAGCCCGCTGCTGATCGGCATTCTGCGCGACGCCACCGGCAGCTTCAGCAGCGGTCTGTGGCTGGTGGCGCTGCTGCTGGTGGTCGGAGCAGGCGTTGTCTGGCGTATACCAATGCAGAGCGACGGCGTCTGTGAAAGCGACCGTCTGAACAACGCAGCAGTGAGAACGAGGCGATAAACGATGGACAGAGTAACCACGATGGAAAATATCAATATCAGCCAGCAGTACCATGAACGGCAGTATGCCGATGAGGATGTTCACTACGCCACCTTCTCCGGGCTGGCCGATTTTTTCGGCCGCGACATGCGCCCACACTGGCACGATCGGTTTTATCAGCTGCACTACCTGACCAGCGGCAGAATTGAGCTACAGCTTGACGCACACCAGTACTCCCTTCATGCCCCGCTGTTTGTGCTGACGCCCCCCTCGGTGCCGCATGCCTTTACTACCGAAAATGACAGCGACGGCCATGTGCTGACGGTGCGCCAGGAGCTGGTCTGGCCGCTGTTGCAGGCGCTGTGGCCCGGCAGCCGTGAGTCGCTGGATATTCCGGGATTCTGCCTGTCGCTGGCGACCCGTTGCCCGACACGCGCGTCGCTGGACCGCCTCTGGCCGCTGCTGGCGCAGGAGTACAGCCACCGGCTCAACGGCCGTGAAACCCAGCTGCGGCTGCTGGCACAGAGCCTGTTTATGCTGGTACTGCGCGAGGCCGACCCGCGTGAAAGCGGCAGCGTCAGCGTGCGGGGCGAAATGAGGCTGTTCCAGCGGTTCAATCAGATGGTGAATGAAAAGTACCGCGAACATCTTACCGTACCGGACTATGCGCATGACTTGGGCATCAGTGAATCACGGCTGAACGATCTCTGCCGGCGGCTGGCGAACCTGCCCCCCAAGCGGCTGATTTTTGAACGGGTGATGCGGGAGGCCCGGCGACTGCTGCTGTTCAGCACCGCCAGCGTCCATCAGATTGCCTGGCAGCTGGGCTATAAAGACCCTGCCTATTTTGCCCGATTCTTTAATCGCCTCGAGGGGTGCTCTCCCAGCGAATATCGCCGCCGATAGGCGCCATCACTCCGGTTTTGCGAGTATGTTCACGTTTTTTCGCCTGACCGGTCTGTTCACAGAAAAGTGCCTGTAGTCGCCAGAAACGTCTCTTCCTCCCTCCCCACGAACACGTTTAAATCATAACAACAAATAAACACGTTATTAACATTCCGGCCAGCTGCGGCGACCGTTGAATCCGTCCGAAACTGAAGAGGTTACCGATGAAACCAGAAGATTACCGTGCCGCCACTACCCGTCCGTTTACCGGCGGTGAATACCTGAAAAGCCTGGACGACGGGCGCGAGATCTACATCTACGGGCAGCGGGTCAAGGATGTGACCACCCATCCGGCCTTCCGCAACGCGGCAGGCTCCGTTGCCAGCCTCTACGATGCGCTGCACGCTCCTGAAAGCCACGACCGGCTGTGCTGGCAGACCGATACCGGCAGCGGCGGTTACACCCAGCGTTTCTTTCGCTACGCCCGCTCAGGGGAGGAGATCCGCCAGCAGCGCGATGCTATCGCCGACTGGTCGCGCTACAGCTACGGCTGGATGGGGCGAACCCCGGACTATAAAGCGGCCTTCGGCTGTTCGCTGGGCGCGAACCCTGAGTTCTATGGTGAGTACGCCGATAACGCCCGCCGCTGGTATCAGCGTATTCAGGAGTCCGGCCTGTACTTTAATCATGCCATCGTCAATCCGCCCGTCGATCGCCATAAACCGGCGGATGAAGTGAAAGATGTCTATATCAAGCTGGAGAAAGAGACCGATGCCGGGATCGTTGTTAGCGGAGCGAAGGTGGTGGCGACCAACTCGGCGCTGACCCACTACAACTTTATCGGCTTTGGCTCCGCGCAGGTGATGGGGGACAACCCGGACTTCGCGCTGATGTTTATCGCGCCGATGGACGCGGACGGCGTGAAGCTGATTTCCCGCGCGTCCTACGAGCTGACCGCCGGGATGACCGGATCGCCGTTTGACTATCCGCTCTCCAGCCGTTTTGATGAAAACGACGCAATTCTGGTGATGGATAAGGTGCTGATCCCGTGGGAAAACGTGCTGATCTACCGCGATTTTGACCGCTGCCGCCGCTGGAATCAGGAGGCCGGATTTGCCCGACTCTACCCGATGCAGGCCTGCGTCAGGCTGGCGGTGAAACTCGACTTTGTGACCGCGCTGCTGCAGAAAAGCCTTGCCTGTACCGGGGTGGTGGAATTCCGCGGCGTACAGGCGGCGCTGGGAGAAGTGGTGGCATGGCGCAATCTGTTCTGGTCGCTCAGCGATGCGATGTGGGCGCAGGCTACGCCGTGGATCAACGGCGCGTACCTGCCGGATATGCAGGCGATGCAAACTTACCGGGTAATGGCACCGATGGCCTGGTCAAAAATCAAGAACATCATTGAATGTAACGTCGCCAGCGGGCTGATCTATCTGCCCTCCAGCGTACGCGATTTGCAGAATCCGGAGATCGACCGCTATCTGGCCCGCTATGTGCGCGGCTCCAACGGCATGGATCACGAAGAGCGTATTAAAATCCTTAAGCTGATGTGGGATGCCATGGGCAGCGAGTTCGGCGGTCGCCACGAGTTGTATGAAATTAACTACGCCGGTAGCCAGGATGAGGTGCGCATGCAGTGCCTGCGCCATGCACAGAACTCCGGGGCGATGGAGGGGATGATGGCGATGGTCGATCGCTGCCTGGCCGACTACAACCGTGACGGCTGGACCGTACCGCACCTGCACAATAACCAGGATATTAACCGGCTCGACAGCCTGCAAAAATAGGGAGATACCGCCATGTCCGATGAAAATCCGCACCGTTTACGCTTCCGTGACGCGATGGCCAGCCTGCCTTCGGCGGTGAGTATCGTCACCAGTCAGGGCCCCGCCGGGCGCTGCGGTATTACCGCGACCGCCGTCTGTGCCATTACCGATACGCCCCCCACGCTGATGGTCTGCATTAACCGCAGCAGCGCCATGAACCCGGTATTTGAGCAGAATGCGCGAATGTGCATCAACGTGCTGAACCACCGGCAGGAGGAGATGGCCCGCCATTTTGCCGGACAGACCGGGCTGGAAATGGCGGAACGTTTTATGCTGGCGGGCTGGCAGGAGGGTCTCCTGGGTCAGCCGGTGCTGAACGGCGCGCTGGCCAGCCTGGAAGGGCAGATCGACCAGATCCAGACGCTGGGTACGCACCGGCTCTACCTGGTTGAAATCCGCCATATCCGGCTGGCGGAGGCCGGGGATGGGCTGATCTATTTTAAACGGCGCTTCCACGGGCTTGCGGCGGAAGAGCGGGAGAGCCGTTAACTGCCGCAGGCTGAAGCATCTCGGCCATCGCCGTCAGACTGGCTGAGCGTGTGCCTTTGCGCCACACCAGCCAGATCTCAATATGCCCCATGCCGTCGCCGAGCGGCCACGCCCGCACGCTGTGTCGCCCCGGCATACTCTCCAGCATACTGGCCGGGATCAGCGCGAGACCGGCTCCGGCGCTGACGCAGGCCAGTATGCCGTGATAGGACTCCATTTCAAAAATTTTACCCGGCGCGGCATTCTCGCGGGCGAACCAGTTTTCGAACAGCCGCCGGTAGGAGCAGTTGGCACGAAAGGCGTAGATCGTTGACCCGGAAATGCTGGCCGCACCGGGCACCGGCGGATGGTTAAGGGCGCCAATCAGCACCAGCTCTTCGCGAAATGCCGCCACTCCTTCCAGCTGCGGATGTCTGGGCGGTCCGTCAACAAACGCCGCGCTGTACTGGCCGGATAAAATTCCGTCAATCATATCCCCGGACGGCCCGGTGGAGAGATCCAGCTCCACCTGCGGCCAGCGCTGGTGGTAGCGGGAAATCAGCGGCGGAAGCCGCACGGCGGCGGTGCTTTCAATCGCGCCCAGCGTGAAAATGCCGGTGGGCAGCTGGCCGGATACGCTCTGCCTGGCTTCTTCGGCCAGCGCCAGAATTCGTCGGGCGTAGTCCAGCAGCGTGCGTCCGCTGTCGGTGATATGCAGCCGCAGCTTCTCGCGGCGGAACAGCGCGGTGCCCAGCTCGTCCTCCAGCTGGCGCAGGCGGGTAGAGACGTTTGACGGCACCCGGTGCAGCCGGTCGGCGGCGGCGGTGATGCTGCCCTCCTCGGCAATGGCGCGGAAAACTTCCAGCTGGGTCAGATCCATAGCTTTCTCGTTTTGAGTAAATAACTTTCATTATTATTCATTTTTAAAGAAACGACCGCAAGCCTATGATAAGGACTCTCCTGCATCACGGCCACCGGGCCGGGGTGTGCAGCTTCATTTCGACCGACTGAGAAGGTGCAAAAAATGACCGACGTTACCGCTGCTGTAGCCGTTTCCCGCAACCCCACCACCGGTGAGACGGTGGCCCGTTATCCCTTTGCCGGTTCGGCTGAGGTTGACGCGGCCCTGGCAAAGACCGATGGCGCGTTTAAGCGCTGGCGAAACAGCGCGCTGGCCGAACGTGTGCAGCTGCTGCACGCCGTGGCGGAGGGGCTGCGCGGGCGGAGCCAGGCGCTGGCGGCGATAATGACCACCGAAATGGGTAAGCCCGTCGATCAGGGGCTGGCCGAAGTGGAGAAAAGCGCCAGGCTGTGCGAATGGTACGCGGAGCACGGCCCGGCCTTCCTGGCGCGTGAGCCGACCACGGTAGAGGGAAATAAAGCCTTTGTGGACTATCTGCCGCTGGGTGCCGTGCTGTCGGTGATGCCGTGGAACTTCCCGGTGTGGCAGGTGATGCGCGGGGCGGTGCCGATCCTGCTGGCCGGCAACAGCTATCTGCTGAAGCCTGCGCCGAACGTTATCGGCTGCGCGCGGCTGCTGGAGCAGATCCTTCGCGATGCGGGCGTGCCGGAGGGCCTGTTTATGGCCGTTAACGCCGATAACGACGGTGTGGCGCAGGCGATCGGCGATCCCCGTATCAAGGCGGTCACCGTAACCGGCAGCGTACGCGCCGGGTCAGCGATTGCGGCGCTGGCCGGTGCCGCACTGAAGAAATGTGTGCTGGAGCTGGGCGGATCGGATGCCTTTATTGTACTGGCCGATGCCGATATCGATGCGGCCGTGAAAGGGGCGATTGCCGGGCGCTTTATGAACAACGGCCAGCTGTGTATTTCGGCGAAGCGCATTATCGTTGAAGCGCCGGTGTTTGCGACGTTCCGCGATAAATTTATCCACGCGGTGAAGGCGATGAAAATCGGCGATCCGGCAGAGCCGGGCGTCTGGCTGGGCCCGATGGCCCGCTACGATCTGCGGGACGAGCTGGACTCACAGGTGCAGGCGACGCTGAAAGAGGGGGCGACTCTGCTGCTGGGCGGACATCCGCTGCCGGGTGCCGGTAACTACTATGCGCCCACCGTACTGAGCGACGTGACGCCGCAGATGACCAGCTTCCGTCAGGAGCTGTTTGGTCCGGTGGCCTCGCTGATTGTCGCAGACAGCGCGGAACACGCGGTCTCGCTGGCCAACGACTCCGAGTTTGGTCTGGGCGGCAGTCTGTGGAGCCGCGATCTGGCGGGCGCACAGCGGCTGGCGTCGCAGATTGAAACCGGTGGCATGTTTATTAACAGTCCCAGCTTCTCCGATCCGCGCGTGCCGATCGGCGGGGTGAAAAAAAGCGGCTTTGGCCGTGAGCTGTCGCACTTTGGCCTGCGTGAATTTACGAATGCGCAGACCGTATGGATTGAGCAGCCCTGAGGTCTGCCCGGGCCGCCTGATGGCTAAGCCAGTGCTCCAGTTTGTCCGGCGGTAGCGGATGGCAGTAGTAAAAACCCTGGATCTCATCGCAGCCGAGCTGCTGTAGGGTGACCAGGGTTGGCAGATCTTCTACCCCTTCGGCCAGCACCACGTAGTTCAGCTCCTTCAGCATGGTAATCATATGGCGGGCGATGGTCCCGCTGGCCGCATCGTGGCTGAGCTGCTGGATCAGTGAGCGGTCGAGCTTAATAACGTCAATCGGGATCCGCCGCAGGGTGTTAATGTTGTTGTAGCCGGAGCCAAAATCATCCAGCGCGATGCGAAAACCGTGCTGCTTGAGCGTTTCCAGCCCACGGCAGGCGTCGGCACTCTCCAGCACCTGCTGGGTCTCCAGGCACTCAATCGCCAGATCGTCGGGGCGCAGTCCGGCGCGGCGCGTTTTCTCTGCCAGACGGCTGGCAAATTCCGCTCGGGAAAAATCGCTGACGCTGAGATTGACTGAAACCGGCAGGATCACCCCTTTTTGCCGCCATTCGGCCAGCTGAGTAAGCGCCCGGTCTATCACCCAGTCCGTCAGTTCATCCATCAGGCTGGTGCGCTCCACCAGCGGAATAAATTCGGCCGGTGAGACAGCACCGCTCAGCGGATGCTGCCAGCGCAGCAGGGCCTCCAGGCCCACCGGCTGCCCGCTGTGCAGGCTGAGCTGCGGCTGGTACACCAGATAAAGACCGTGCGTGCCGCGCAGCGCCGCGGCCAGGTCGTGCAGCAGCTGAAAATTAAGGCTGCGGCGGCTGTCGCTGTCGGCGTTGTAGGCCATCGTTAGCCGTTTCTGGATAATGGCCTCGTGCAGCGCGCTGACCGCCATTCGCAGCACCTCGGCAATCTGTGACGCTGCCGGTATAAAGCTGACTTCGCCAAGATGGATTTTGATATCCAGGCTGATGTCCCCCAGCACCCGGGCACGGATCGGCTCCGGTGACTCGCTCAGCGTCCGGCAGTTGACCGCATCGCTGACCGGGGTCAGCAGGGCGAAGCGGCCGGTGGCGACGGTGTAGAGCAGCTGGTCTTCGCGCAGCATCAGTCGGCTGCGGACGAGGGTGGCCAACGCTTTCAGCACCGTTTCAACGGCATCCATGCCCAGTGAGCGGGCAATCTCATAGGCGCGGGGCATATCGATACAGTCGATCAGCGTCAGAGTCATCGGCTCATAGCTTGGCGCACGCTGGAGCAGGCTGATGTCTTTAAGCAGGCGCTGCCGGTTGGGTAGCCCGGTCACCACATCCTGGTAACCGGTGGTGTACCAGGCATCCAGATAACCGCTCACCAGTCCGGCCAGCAGTTCCAGCTGCGATGCCTGACGTTCGCTAAAACGGTGCGGCCGGCAGTCGGTAACGCACAGGGTCCCGACGACAATCCCCTCACGGGTGCGGAGCGTCGCCCCGGCGTAGAAGCGAATAAAAGGGGCACCGCGGGTCAACGGATGCGTGCTGAAACGTGGATCGAGGTGGGTATCCTCGCAGACCAGCGCGCTGCTGTTGGCTATCGTAAAACGACAGAAGGCCTCGTGCAGGGCGTTCTGCTTAATACTGTAGTGGCAGGCCGCCTTAATGTACTGATTTTCACTATCCATAACCGAGACGTAGCAGCCCGGAATAGCCAGTAACTCACTGGTCAGACGGGTAAATTTAAGCAAAATATCGTCGCGGGCGGCATCTTCAGATTTAAGCATCTCAAGGGCGGCCAGGCGTCTGATCTCATCGTTACTGAAGGTCCCGCTCATGGTTTGGATCCGCATTAAAGAGTTGGGGGCTGCCGGTCATGCCAGACTATCACGGCTGCCGGCGCGGACAGACCTGGCTTAACTGAAAACAGGACGAAATTGGGGCCTTATCACAGTGTAGTCGCGGCAGCGGTGAAATGCGGTGGCGGATTTTTACCTGCAAACGATTCGGGCGACGAAAACGCTTGACGGTTGTGCCGCGGATGCAATAAAACTGGGCGCTGGCAGGGGAGTCTCGCCCAAGAGACTGAGAGGCTGATAGCGATTTATCGCGGCTCGGCGACCCTTAGAACCTGACCCAGTTGATACTGGCGTAGGAAGACCGGGATTGCCGCTTTGCCGCTCTCCTTATCGTGCAGGATCGCTCCCCGCGGCCGCCGATACTCTCCCTTCTCATTATCGCGGGTCTCATCATTGACTGAGAGGCCGCTATGACATTAGCAACGATCCTTCCCGTGATCCTTCCCGGAGCAACGCCGTGAGCCGCTGGTCGGTACTGGGTTCCGGCGTGACCGGGCTGTGCGTCGCCACGGCGCTGGCAGAAGCCGGAGAACAACTGGAAATTATCACCGCGGAACAGCACTGCCCCGCATCGCACTGGGCGGGCGGTATGCTGGCCCCGTTCTGCGAAGGGGAGAGCGCACCGGAGGAGGTGATCGCGCTGGGGCAGCGCGCCGCCGACTGGTGGCAGGCTCACGTCAGCGGCGTTGAGCGGCAGGGCACGCTGGTGGTCGCTCCCCCTCGCGACAGTCTGGAGCTGGACCGCTTTGCCCGCATGACGCAGAGCCACCGCTGGGTGGATCCGGGCAGCGTGGAAGCGCGCCTGGCGGGGCGCTTCTCCCGCGGGCTGTTCTTTCCCGACGAGGGGCACCTCGATCCGCGGCGGGCGCTGGCCGAGCTGCGGCAGAAGCTGCTGGCGTCGGGGGTGAACATTCACTCCGGCAGGCCGTCGGGCAGGATCGTTGACTGCCGGGGCATTCACGCAGCGCAGCAGCTGCCGTCGCTGCGCGCCGTCCGTGGAGAAATGCTGATCCTGCAAAGCAGTGAAGTGCACTTCTCCCGTCCGATCCGCCTGCTGCACCCGCGCTTCCCCTGCTATCTGGTTCCGCGCAGCGGCGGGCGCTTTATGCTGGGTGCCACCATGGTTGAAAGCAGCGACGACAGTCCGATCAGCGCCAGGGCGCTAATGGAGCTGCTGAGCGCGGCATATACCCTCGATCCGGCGCTGGCCGAAGCCCGGGTAATTGAAACCGGCAGCGGTCTGCGCCCCTCCTATCCCAATAACGTGCCTGACATTCGCTACCGGGATGGCACCTTCTACGTTAACGGCATGTACCGGCACGGCTTTCTGCTGGCACCGGCTATGGCGGAAACTTTACTCCAACGACTGTCGCAGGAGACGCACTGATGAATATTTTACTCAACGGTCAGACAACGCAAACCGGGGCCGAAACGCTGGCTGCCCTGCTTACCGAACAGCGCTTCGACTGCGGCGGGGTCGCCTGCGCGCTGAACGGCGATTTTGTTCCACGCGGACTGTATGACAGCACGACGCTTACCGAAGGCAGCCGAATCGAAGTGCTGTCGCCAATGCAGGGGGGCTGATATGAACTTTTACGACTTCACTCCCGCGTCGCGCTTTCTGCTGGGTACGGCAGGCTATCCGTCACCGGAAATCCTGGCGCAGGCGATTGAGAACGCCGGCACCGACATTATCACCGTCAGCCTGCGCCGCGAGGGGGGCGGCGGGGCCGCGTTCCGCGACCTGCTGACCCGGCTGAATAAGCGTGTTCTGCCCAATACCGCCGGCTGCTATTCCGTCAAGGAGGCGGTGACCACGGCGCATATGGCGCGGGAGCTGTTTGATACCCGTTGGATCAAGCTGGAGGTGATTGGCCATGCCGATACGCTTCAGCCCGATCCGTTTGGCCTGGTCGAGGCGGCGCGAATTCTCTGTAGCGAAGGTTTTCAGGTGTTCCCCTACACCACTGAGGATCTGGTACTGGGCGAGAAGCTGCTGGAGGCGGGCTGTCAGCTGCTGATGCCGTGGGGTGCGCCGATTGGTTCCGGCCAGGGGCTGCGCAATATCGAGGGGCTGCGTACCCTGCGCGCCTGGTTTAAGGGCGTGCCGCTGATTGTCGATGCCGGTATCGGCACGCCAAGCCAGGCGGCACAGGCGATGGAAATGGGCTTCGACGGTATTCTGCTTAACACCGCCGTGGCGAAAGCGCAGGATCCGGTGCGGATGGCCGGTGCCTTCCGTGATGCCATCCACGCCGGGCAGCAGGCGCTGCTGGCCGGACCGATGGAGCGTCGGGATATGGCCGCCGCCTCCACCCCGGTGTTTGGCCTGGCGGAGTTGAACTGATGGATCGCTATCAGCGACAGATGATGCTGCCGGAAATAGGCGAAGCGGGGCAGCAGCGGCTGGCACGGGCGCGGGTGCTGGTGGTGGGCGCGGGGGGACTGGCGGCAACGCTGCTGCCGCAGCTGGCGGGGGCAGGGGTCGGCTACCTGCGCGTCTGCGACGACGACAGCGTTGAGGTACACAACCTGCACCGGCAGACGCTGTTTACGCCGGATGACGTGGGGCGGCCGAAGGCGGTTGCCGCGCGGCGTGCGCTTAACGCGCTGAATCCGGCGTGCCGGGTCGACGCGCTAACGTGCAGGCTGTCGGGCAGCAGCCTGAGCGGAGCGCTGCACGATATTGATCTGGTGGTGGACGCGGCGGATAACTTCGCCATCACCTGGCTGCTCTCCGATGCCTGCCATGAACGGGGCCTGCCGCTGATATCCGCCTCGGTACTCGGCAGGCAGGGCTATGCGGGCGGCTTCTGCGGCGGCGCACCCAGCTACCGGGCGCTGTTTCCGCAGCTGCCGTCCTCGTCGGCCAGTTGCAGTACGGCGGGGGTGATGGGGCCCGCCGTGGCCACCCTGGGCGCGATCCAGGCGCAGATGACCCTCAGCACGCTGCTGGGGCTGTCGCCTTCGCCGTTGGGCTGCGTGGTGAACTGTGATTTTGTCAGCTGGCGCTTTACCGGGTTCCGCTTTGATGATGCGCCGGAACCCGACGAGCCCGCGCTGTCATTTATCGATGTGCAGATGCTGACGGCGCAGGACTGTATCGTGGAGCTGCGCGACCGGCAGGAAGCCCCGGTCAGTGTAGCGGACGGGGTACACCGCATCCTGCCGCAGGATCTGGCTGCGTGGCAGCCGCCGCGGGCGGGGCGCATTGTGCTTGTCTGCGCCAGCGGCATCCGTGCAGGACGCGCGGCGCAGCAGCTGAAGGCGCGGGGATATGGGGATCTGGCCCTTATCGCGGCAGACTATATACCGGCACGCTGAACCCGCGTCACCGCATCCGTGAACAGTCTCCACAGCCCCGCAGGATGGGGCTATTTACCGACGTTAATCATTTCAAACACCGGCTTAGCGCTGTCCTTAAACTGCGCGAGGGTAAAATTGGTGTAGTTAATGTCCTTATATCCGCGCACCATCATTGTCCCGTTACTCAAATCGGACAGGCTGGTCCAGACGGCGTATTCGGAGGTGGGTTTTGCCGTTTGCCCGGCGCTTTCACCCATCGTATCCACTGTGATGTTTTTGGTCCGATCGAAGCGGTTCATCACGTGGGCCAGGGTATTCATGGCTTCATCCGTCGAGCCGGCCTTCGGCGCATAGGAGGAGTAGTAGACGGCGCGGACAAAGCGGCCAACCGACGTGTCTGAGGAGGGCAGATCGGAGGTTGCAATGCCGCTGTCGGGCTGTCTGACCTCAATACCGCCCAGTTTGGCCGTCGAGCGGTCAACGTTAGTGAGCTGAGTAAAGTTATTCAGATTTTTCAGGTGCCAGGAGAAATCGGGGCCGTTGGTCATTGCCCGGGTCGGGTTGTCGTAGACGTGCAGTTTTCCGTTGAGCGCCTCAACCACTATGCTGCCGCCCGCCTTGTCATAAAACGCGTAGTGGAAGGGAGATTTAAGGTTGCCGAAATTCTTCAGCACCGGAGCCCAGAATACGCCGTTGTTCACCGCGTTTTTGACCTCTTCCACGCTGGCAAAGTTAGACAGCGCCCATTCACCGATGGCGGTGACCGGAATGGCCTTATCGTAATCTTTCTGCTCGGGCGCGTTGAGCTCGGCCACATCCATCATGTTGGCGCTGAAGGAGAGGCCGCCGCTGTTCAGACCCTGGAAGATATTGTGATCGTCCCCGTCATCGTAGATCTCGGTGGAGATGGCGAGAATGTCATATTTTGCGCTGTAGCTGATGCCCTCTTTCCCGTCGGGTGTTTTTTTCTGGAAAGCGGTATTTTTTGGATAGTAGGTTATCCACGACGGGAGTGATTCAGCCAGCTCAAGGGTTCGACCATGATAGACGTGCTGATTGGTATCAACGATAGCCAGGCTGGTACAGGCCATGCTGGATGACGAGACGATGAGTAACGCGGAAATCATACCGTTCATAATCTTATTCAGTTTCATTTGGCAGGTCCCGTAATTCATTTTAGTAAGGGTGCCGCCTCCGAGCAGAAAAGGAGGCATATCATCCGGGGAAGGCATTCCCCGGAACGGTTTACGTCGGACTTAAATTTTTATATATCCACCAATAAACAGACCGACGGCGATAACATCACACAGCAACAGTACAGCCAGATAGAACAGCTCTTTTTTAGTAAAGATCGGCTGGTTGTCTTTTTTCTCCTTCCTTGACCAGATAAATACCGGCAGGCCGCAGGTTAACAGTATAGGTATTAACGCAACATACTCAATCTGACTGGCGTAAAGAATAAACAGGCAGAACAGGGCGCCTAACACGCCGCTGAATAAGGCCAGCTTCCGACCTTTTTTCGCATACCGATCGTATTGACCGTTTTTGCAAATGCAGGTCAGATACAGCGTGGTGGTGATATAGGCGGGAACGACCATCAGCGCGCTGATGTTATACATCGTGGTCCATGCATTATTTGAAAAATAAACCAGTAACATGGCCGCCTGCATCACAAAACTACTGACCCACAGCGAGACATTGGCCGCCTGTTTGCTGTTGGTGCGGGCAAACGCGCGCGGGAAAGCGCCTTTCTGCCCGGCCACCATCGGAATTTCTGCGCACAGCATGGTCCAGGCAAGCCAGCCGGCCAGAACAGAAATAATCAGGCCCACGTTCATCAGCCAGTCGCCCCACTCACCGACAACGCGGGCAAGCACGCCTGCGGTAGACGGGTTGCTGACCTGGGCCAGCTCCGCCTGCGGCATTACGCCGAAGGGCAGAATGGACATTAACATATAAATAATCAGCGCCAGGATAAAGCCCAGCAGCGTGGCTTTCCCTACGTCCTGCTTATTTTTGGCCCGTCCGGATAAAACGACCGCCCCTTCCACGCCAATAAAGGCCCAGAGTGTTACGGTCATCGGTGCCAGGATCTGTGACATCAGCGATACCGGCGCGGCGTCAGTTCCGCTGCCGCTGAGGATCGCCGGTGATTCTCCCCAAAAGTTTTTAAACAGATCGGAATAATCGATCAGCACACCCAGCAGTAATACGAACAGGATCAGCGGAACCAGCTTGGCGATAGTTCCCAGGGTGTTAACAAATCCGGCCACTTTCGTCCCGGACAGAACAAGAAAATTATAGCCCCAGATCAGTACTGAGCCGCAGATAATGGAGTTCAGATTATTGCCATCGGTAAAAACGCCCGGCATAAACTGATTAAAGGCATCCATTAAAATCACCGCGAAGGCAACGTTGCCAAATGCGGTCATCAGCCAGTAGCCCCAGGCGACATTAAAGCCAATAAAGGAGCCAAATCCTTCCTGGGCATACATATACACCCCGGCCTGAAGGTCCGGGCGCAGGTCTGACAGCACGCGAAACGAGTTCGCGATAAAGTAAATCCCGATCCCGGCAATAATCCACGCAATGATGACCGGCCCCAGTGCCGAAGAGGCGGCCGTATTTTGCGGCAGACTGAAGACGCCGCCGCCCAGCATGGACCCGACGACAATGGCGATCAGGGCGATCAGCCCAAGCTTATGTCCACCGGCGCTGTCATCACTATTTTTTACATCTGAAGATTGCTCTGCCATAACGTTTCCTCCCGCTATTCGGTCATACGGCCGTCGGACCGCAGGCGATCCGACGGCACTGTGCTCTCACTCGCCTACTGGCGGCCCTTTTTAATGCCGGAGACCTGACGTTTAAAGGTAATGTGGCCGGGCAGCGTATGCGCATCGCGCTCTTCTTCAATAATTGCCCTGACCCAGAAGTCCCCGCTTTCATCAACGTTAACCCCCTGAATTTCGTGTTCGAAACCAGGGAAATCCTTGTCGAATTCCTGTAGGGCGCGCAGATAGCCGATAATGCCCTTGTTGCCCTGCGGCATCCGTTCTCCCGGCATCAGCACCGGGATCCCTGGGGGATAAGGGACCAGCATGCTGGCGGCAATTCTGCCGCTGAAATCATCCAGGCGAATGTGCTCGGTCTTGTAGCGAACGACCTTCTGATAGGCGTCGGCGGGGGTCATAACCGGTTCGGGATCGGTGTTCACCGCGTCGTTGATATGCGACATCAGCTCCAGCTCATCCATTTTTTCATGCATCGTCTGACACAGCTGCCTGAGGGTCAGCGTGTCGTAGTGCGGAGAATGCGCTTTCAGCGAGGGAATGGCGTCAATGGCCAGATCGCCATTGTCGTAGTGCTTTTTAAAGGCCAGCAGACTTTCAATCAGGGTGCCCCACTTGCCTTTGGTGATGCCAACGGAGAACAGGATCAGCACGGTATAATCACCGGTACGGGCGATTTCAATACGACGATCATCGAGAAAACGGGTCAGTAAATAGCCCGGAATACCGTTCTTCTGATATTCACCCTCGGGGCCGATCCCCGGGCAGGTCAGGGTCACTTTCACCGGATCGAGCATGCTGTTGGTTTCGGCCAGGTCCTCATCGGCAAAGCCATGCCAGCGCTCACCGGCGCGCAGCGACCAACAGTCGGCGCTGTGGCTCAGCAGCGATACGGGCGCTTCTTCAAAACTGTAGCGCTGGCCGGACTCGCTGTCCTGCACCTCGGTTGGCTGAAGCACATCGAAGAACCAGGCATCGTTACCTTCCTGCTCCTGGATCTGGCGTTTGACGCTGACCACGGCTTTACGGAAGGCAATCGCTTCTTCAATCGACTCCTGCACCAGGGAATAGCCGGATTCACCCTCCATCATGCTCACCGCCACGTCAATTGACGCAATGATCGGATAGTAGGGTGAGGTCGTGCCGTGCATCATAAAGGCATCGTTAAAGTCATCGAAGTTAAGCGGCGCGCGATCGCTTTTCTTCACATGGATCATCGAAGCCATGGAGAGCGATGGCAGCATTTTATGGGTGGACTGCACGGCGAACAGGGTAGGGCGATTCGGCGTATCCTCCGCGTCCATGGCATAGCGCCCGCGGTACAGCGGATGGAAACGCGCATAGGCATACCAGGCTTCATCAAAGTGGATACGCGGCGCGCTTTCGCCCAGATGTTTGACCACGTCGTTCACGTTGTAGCAGAAGCCATCGTAGGTACAGTTGGTCACCACGGCATAGGCCGGGGACGAGCTGGCCGCACCGGGTGCCAGGCGGCTGTTTGCCACCAGTGCATCAATGCTCGCCTTTTTCAGGCGTCCGGTCGGGATCGGCCCAATCAGCCCCCATGCGTTGCGGGTGGGTTTGAGGTAAACGGGCCTTGCCTGAGACAGGGTCAGGCCATGATTGAGTGACTTATGGCAATTTCGGTCAATAATGGCAATTTCATCTGCGCCGACCGCGGCCTGGGCCACAATACGGTTCGAACCCGACGAGCCGGAGACACCGTAGAAGGTCCAGTCTGAGCCAAACAGCCTGGCCGCAATCTCTTCCGATTTTTTGGGCGGACCGGCGTGGATCAGATAGTCGCCCATTTCTGCCGTGGCCACCCCAATATCGGCCCGCATCATGTTTTCGCCAAAGAAGTTAATAAATTCAATGCCGACCGGGTGTTTCAGATAGGCCATTCCCCCCATATGTCCCGGACAGTCCCAGTAATAGTCACCGTCCTCGGTAAAGTCCTTCAGGGTTTTAAAGTAAGGCGGCAGGAGCGTGTCCGCATAGCGACGGACTAAGGTATAAAGTCGATTGGCGGTGAAGTCGGCGGATTCAGAGAACAGATAGACATATTCACTGACCTCTTTTAACACGCCGAGCGGAATGCGGTCGGTAATATTCTCTTCTGAGAAAATAATCAGCGGCGTTGCGACATTTCTTTGGCGGAAACGGCTGATAAAGTGCAGCACCTCCTCAGCAAAGGTCGGGTTGTCAGCCTCCCAGTAAAGACCAATCGCGCTGTACCGGGTGCTTTTTTCGATGAGTTTAACCCCGTCAGCGACCCTGTGTGTAATATGGATTTTAAAACCACGTTCCGCGAGTGCGGTCTGAAGCTCGTCCAGCGCCTGCTGCGAAGGGCTGTCTCCATCAAGATGTTCCGAAGAAATGAATAAAAGATTGTGGTTAAACTTCATCAGGGATCTCCACTATTCAGACAGTATTTAACCGTGAGGGTGTCCTGCCCGAGAAACAGGCATTACCGTCACCTTAACTTGCGTAAAAATTAATTCGGTCTAAAACTGTATTGTTTTATTCAGCAAAAGAATAACAACAATGACGTCCATAACGAGCAGGGAAATAAAAAAGGCCCGCTCGCGCGGCGTAAATATCTTTTCTGCAAGGTCGTCTTTTTTTCTTGCCCAGATAAACAGGGGCACGCCCAGCGTAAGCAGCACCGGAACCATCGCCAGATATTTCATTTCACTGGCATAAAACATAAACAGGCAGAAGGCAAAGCCGATAATACTGCTGATCAGCGCCGCGGTGCGGCTGTGGTGCGTGGTATAGCGGGCGTATTCGCCGTTAACACAGAGTTTGAATAAGTAGGCGGTGGTCATTAAATATGCCGGCAGAACGGTCAGGGCGGAAATGGCCAGCATGGCAAGCCAGGCATCGTTAGAAAAATAGACCAGCAGAACGGCGATTTGCATAAACGCACTGCTGATATACAGCGAAACCGAGGCCGAACCCTGCTCATTTTTCTTGCCAAACGGTTTCGGAAACGTGCCGTTCTGTGCGGCCACCATCGGCAGCTCGGCACAAATCATGGTCCACGCCAGCCAGCTGGTGAGCACCGAGATCAGGACGCCCAGAGTAATCATAATTTCCCCCCACTCACCGACGATAATCTTAAGAATACCGGCGGTGGAAGGGGTCGGAATAACGCTGAGTTCCTGCTGGGTGAGTACGCCAAACGGCAGGATGGAGACCAACAGGCAGATAATCAGAGACACGACGAAGCCAATAAACGTGGCTTTACCGACATCGAGTTTATTTTTAGCCCGGCCGGAGAGGGCGACGGCCCCCTCAACGCCGATAAAGCTCCAGAGCGCCACGCTCAGCGGTGAGGTCACCTGCGAGAAAATGGGGCCCAAATCCCGATCGGCCTGCGCCGCGCTGTGTCCCCAGATGTTATCGGTGAGGGTGGTGTACTTCATAAACAGCACAAGGATAAAGATAAAGGCCACCAGCGGGATCAGTTTGGCCAGCGTACCGATAATATTAATTGATCCGGCAATGCGCGTGCCGGAAAGGACTAAAAAGTTGAAGCCCCAGATCAACAGAGAAGCCCCGATAACGGAAGGGATATTATTACCGCCCTTAAAGTCACCGGGTAAGAAATAATTCAGCGTATCCATCACCATGATGGCAAAGGCGACATTGCTGAATATGGTCATCAGCCAGTAGCCCCAGGCGACATTAAATGCCGTAAACCGGCCAAATCCTTCCCGGGCATACATATAAACCCCTGACTGAAGATCGGGGCGAAGATTTGACAGCACGATAAAGGTTCTGGAAATGAAAAACATGCCGATACCACACACTATCCAGGCAATCGTCACCGGCCCCACGGCGGAATTCGCCGCCATATTCTGGGGGAGCCCGTCAACGCCGCTGCCGATCATCGAACTCACGACAATGGATATTAGCGCGACCAGCCCGAGTTTTTGCGTACTCTCTTTCACCGATGAGCCACTGTGCATAGTGTAAGAACCTTTTTAACTTAAACTTCAATAAGTCATACTTGCCACATAACATTTCTGGGGCATATGTTGGCGGTCTGTTACCTGACGTGTCGAGATGCCTGCTAATTTGCAGGGGCATTCTCTAACTCAGATAATTCCTAGGTACGCTTTAGATATAGTTAAAAATGGGGATTTAGTAAAGGTTTTACGATTTTATTAAAGTAATGCGGTTTTTTTTCTAAAAGACGCAGGGAAGATGCCCTTATTATTGACAGGAAATAAAACGGCGTGCGGCGAGATATAGCGTGGAAAAATTGGAATAACAGTTTTCTAACTGACTGTTAAAATAGCGTTAAGGTGCTGTTTTATTATTTTTGTGCAGGGTTCAGCAGGTGAACAGCGCAGACGCGCTGTTTTGCGCTGCGCTCATTATTTAAAAGATAAATTTACTTTACGTTATCTTACAATCGCATCCTTATTTCTTTTCATTCTCATTAATATCTTCCGTATCTTCAGCCGGCGGTGCGGGGTTAACAGACGACCTCAAAAGCTGGATATCCAGAATAACGTAAGCCATTGTGCTAATGAACAGTGATATTACGCTGCCCATAACGCCGCTGGTAGTAAACGTTATGTAGTTATACATAACCAGCCAGGTTAGCCCGATATAGAGGGACAGGGTGGTGTTAATTCTCGACCCGCAATAATCCGTTGTGCCCGCACAGTTTCTGTTAACGGCGTTAAACAGATGGCCGGAAGCCTGTCTTTCCAGGATCAGGATCGCCTGCTCCCAGTTTTTTATCCGGTTTGCGCTGGTTTTACAGTGGAAGATATACAGTATCGCAACAATGTAGCCTGAAAATGCAATCAGCACCGGTATGGCTTCCAGCGCATATTCGATGCTTTTATGGCCGTGGGCGGGGTTTCCGGCTGAGAGATCCAGGGTCAGCGAGGCCCCCAGCGCCGCGTAAAGAAAAATGAAAAGCAGCAGAAATGGCAACGAATCTTTCCAGCCCTGCGCTGACGCCGTCTGTCTCTGCTCAATGGCCGTCTTCAGCGCCCGATCCAGCTGTGCCGTCTGACGCTCATCATAGCCGGATACGGCACCGCTTTGATCGAAAAATGACTGAATAAATGCCTCGTCAGCCTGTTCTGTAACCCCTTTCATACCTTGCCTCAACCAGTAAATGAATAATCGATTACAGGTTAGCAACCTGAGGCGCGTTGTGGAACCCATCATACCGGTACGGCGAATGTTGGCCTTCACCGATTTTGCCGGTTCAGGGGCGGTGTTTTTCCAGGCGAATATCCCCTTCGCCCACCGGCGTTTCCCCATGCCAGCCCAGATATCGGTAGAAATCCGCCGCCCGGGTGTCCATCCCGGTTTCCAGCCAGATCGTCCGGTGTTGATGAAACAGCGCTGCTTCCGCCACGCTGACCAGCCGTTTGCCGATGCCCCGCCCTTCAAACTCAGGCAGGACGAATGCGGCAAACAGGCAGGCGTCTTCGGGGATAATCATGGAAAACCCAACGATCCTCTCCGCCTCCGTCACCACCCAGGCGCAGGGTGAGGCTGAAATCATTCCGGCAACCGCCTCTTCGGTGATCCCCAGTGCCTCCAGCTCCGGCGCGGAGAGGGCGTTTTCGACCACCGCGGTGCGGACGTAAAACAGGCCATGGATGTCCGATGGCAGTGCGGGGCGCAGGGGCAGAGTCACGATGAGGATCCTTTTCCGTCAGTTATTCAGGGCAGTGTAGCAGCACGCAGCTGTTTCAGTATCGCTTTCGCCACGTCCTCCGAGCTGGCCGGATTCTGGCCGGTGATCAGCGTACCGTCCTCCAGCACAAAGGGCGCCCAGTCGGGGCCTTTCTGATAGTGCGCGCCCAGGGCGATAAACTCATCCTCAATCAGGAAGGGCACCACCTCGGTCAGCGCCACCGCCGCCTCCTCGCCATTGGTAAATCCGGTGACGTGACGTCCCCGAACCAGCGGCTCGCCGTTGGCCGCCTTAACGTGGCGGAGTACGCCCGGCGCGTGGCAGACGAAGCCAATCGGTTTGCCCGCACGTTCGAAGGCCTCGATCAGCTGAACCGACTGCGCGGACTCTGCCAGATCCCAGAGCGGGCCGTGGCCGCCGGGATAGAAAACGGTATCGAAATCTTGCTGGCTGACGCTGTCCAGTTTTACCGTGGTTGCCAGCGCCCGTTGGGCGTCGCTGTCCGCCTTAAACCGGGCAGTCATTTCCGTCTGAAACTCCGGCAAATCGCTTTTAGGATCGAGCGGGGGCTGTCCGCCCGCCGGTGACGCCAGCACAACCTCTGCGCCGGCATCCCGGAAGACGTAGTAAGGGGCGGCGAACTCCTCCAGCCAGAAACCGGTTTTCTCACCGGTGTTGCCCAGTTCGTCGTGCGAGGTCAGTACCATTAAAATCTTCATCGTGTATTCTCCGGATTGAGGTAAGGATCGGTTGATTACGCTTTCAGCAGGGCCGCGACCGCGGCGGTTTTGTCCTGATACGGCGCACGCAGGCGCAGGTTGGTGGTGCCCGCTTCGTCCTGCACCACCACCGGCTTGGCGTGGCTAAAACGCCGGAAGCCGTGGATGCCGTGATAGGCACCCATACCCGAGGCGCCCACGCCGCCAAAGGGCAGGCTGTCGAGTGAAGCATGGGTCATCACATCATTAATCACCAGCGCGCCGGAGGTGGTTTGCTGCGCCATCTGCCGCTGGCGCTGCGGATCGTTGCCAAAGTAGTAGGCGGCCAGCGGGCGCGGATGCGCGTTGATATAACCAATGGCTTCGTCGATATCGCCCCGCAGAGTTTTTATTGGCAGCAGCGGGCCAAAGATCTCCTCCTGCATCACGCCCATCTCTTCCGTCACGTCCAGAATAAGGTGTGGCGCAATCTTGCGGGTCCGCGGATCGAAATCCGGTTCGCCCTGCGGTGCCAGACTGATAATCCGTGCACCCTTTGCGGCTGCGTCGCTCAGCAGGTCCACTAACCGCCGATAATGGCGGTCGCTGATAACAGAAGTGTAATCGACATTGTCCTGTAATGTCGGAAGCGTGCGCTGAATAAAGGCTTTCGACGCTTCGATAAAGGGGCCTTCCGCGGCCTGCGGCAGCATCAGGTAGTCCGGAGAAATACAGATTTGCCCGGCGTTAAAGGTTTTGATCGTCAGGGTTCTTTCCGCCGCCAGAACGGGATTAGCATCCACATCGAGCACTACCGGCGACTTACCGCCCAGTTCCAGTGTAACCGGCACCAGATTCTCTGCCGCCGCCCGCATGATATGCCTGCCGACGGCGGTGCTACCGGTAAACACCAGGTGATCGAACGGCAGCGCGCTAAAGGCCCGGCCCACCTCTGCATCGCCCGGCACGACGGTCAGCTCGTTGGGATCAAAGTAGTGCGGAACCCGTTCGGCCAGCAACGCCGAGGTCGCGGGCGTCAGCTCGGACGGCTTCAGCATGGCCGTGTTACCCGCGGCGAATATCCCGGCCAGCGGGCCGAAGGCCAGATTGATCGGGAAATTCCACGGGCTGATCACCCCGATCACCCCCAGCGGCTGCGGTTCAATCCATGCCTGCATACCGGCTACCGGCACCTCAGCGGCCTCCGGCTGCATCCAGGTTTCCAGCTGCGCCGCGGCGTGCTCCAGCATGGCAACGGTGGTCACCAGATCCGCGGTCATCGTCTGATAGCCGCTGCGGTGGCCGAAGTCGCTGCTGATGGCGGCGGCAAACGCCGCGTGGTTTTCACGGATCAGCGCGGCGCTGCGCTGTAAACGGTCGCGGCGCAGGCTTGCCGGTGCGCTACCCGTCTGTAAATGTGCCCGCTTCATGGTGTTAAGGATATGGCGCAGGTCCTGCTGGTGAGTACTGTCAGCGTTCATCGTGTGTTGCCTCGTTAAGAGTTGATGTGCAAAAGCATACCCCGGCTGGATATTGGCGGCTAACAAGGCTATTTTCGCAGGGGTATAAATATTTTTATGGGGGTGGTGATGTCTCTGGTTCGTTTGCGTACGTTTATCGAGGTGTACCGTCAGCGTTCTATCAGCGGCGCGGCGCGGGTGCTAAATCTGACGCAGCCTGCGGTTTCACAGCATATCAGCGGGCTGGAGGTCGCCATTGGCCGGGCGCTGTTCGAACGTCAGCCCCAGGGGGTCGTGCCGACGGCGGTTGCCGATGGCCTGGCCGCGGATATCGGCAATACGCTGGATACCGCAGAATCGGCGCTGGCCTCTGCCCGCGCGCGCTCGATGGACGTGAGCGGTACGCTGCAAATGATTGGTCATGCCGACTTTATGGCGGAAAAACTGGCCGGGGAACTGCTGCCGCTGCTGGAGAGCGGTATCCGCGTCCACCTGCATACCGGCGACGGGCCGCTGGTGGTGCAGATGGTGACAGAAGGGCACTGCGACCTGGGGATCACCGCGCACCCGATCACCGATCCCCGCTTAAAAGGTGAGGTGGTCTTTACCGACAGGGTGCGGGCGGTGGCCTCACCGCCGGTTGCCGACCGGTTAAACCGCAGCCGTGACTTTGAAGGTGACCTGCTGCGTGAACCGCTGCTGGCCTATAACCTGGAGCTCTCTCTGATCGACCGCTGGCTCGACAAAAACCGCATCAAATACACCATGCTGCTGCCCGCGATGGTTGGCCAGGATTTGCGCGGGCAGCGCAGCCTGCTGTGCCGGGGCTTTGGCTGGTCGGTGATACCGGAATTTCTCTGCCGCACTCAGCTTGCCAGCGGTGAACTGGTCGCTCTTAATGCCCCGGTTGGCGACACGGAAATTCGCTACAGCCTGGTCTGGCTGCCCAGCGCGCTGCGCCAGCCGCGTATCGCGCATGCCAGACAGACGCTGATCTGGCGGCTGGGCAACGGTGCGGCTCAGGCCAGCACATGATGAATAAACAGGTTTATCGTGCCGCCGCCAAGGATCAGCCAGATAAACAGTATCCCCCCGAGGATAAAGGGCCGGGTTCCGGCTTTGAGCAGCTCCCTGATGCGGGTGGTCAGGCCCAGCGCGGCCATCGCCATCGCCAGCAGTACGTTGTCCAGGCTGTTGATAACGCCGACCAGCGCGCCCGGCAGCAGGTGGAAGGAGTTAAACGCCGTCACCAGAATAAACACTCCGGCAAACCACGGGAAGACGATGCGCTGCCCGGCCGCACCGCCTGCGCCTGCGCCCCGGCTGATAACAATACTCAGTATCAGCAGGAACGGGGCCAGCATCATCACGCGCAGCATCTTGGCAATGACCGCCGCGTTCTCGGTTTCCGGACTGATCGCATGACCGGCGGCCACCACCTGCGCCACCTCATGCATGGTTGAGCCGGTATAGACGCCAAACTGTGACGGCGTCACGCCGGGCAGGGCCGCCGCCACCTGATGCCAGATCCAGGGATAGAGAAAAATCCCGGCCGTGCCGAAAATTACCACGGTGGCCACCGCCACGGCGACCTTTGATGAGTCGGCTTTGACCACCGGCGCCGTTGCCAGCACCGCCGCCGCGCCGCAGATGCTGCTGCCTGCGCCAATCAGCCAGGCCGTTTTACGATCGATACCGAGCAGCCGGGTGCCCATCGCGCTGGCGATCAGGAACGTGCTGCTCAGTATCAGTACATCGACAATCGCGCCGCTCAGCCCCACGTCCATCACCTGCTGAAAGGTCAGCCGAAAGCCGTAGAGAATAATCCCCAGCCGCAGCAGCTTCTGCTTGGCAAACTGCACACCCTCGTCGCACGAGGGATGCAGCAGAGGATAAACGGTGTTGCCCAGCGCGATACCGACAATAATCGCCAGGGTCAGCGCGCCCAGGCCCAGTCCGGACATGACCGGCTGATTACCGATCCAGGCGGTAACCAGCGCAATCGTCGCGGTAAGCAGGATGCCGGGAAGAAGGTGTTTTGCGTGCCGTTGATACGGCGCGAGCGGGATAGCGGTCATAGTCATCTCCTTATCTACAGGAGTGAGAATGCGACTAATCGAAAAAGAATAACAATTTATTATATCGTTATAACCAATCTGAATATCCGGTAATCACCGCGGCCGGGAGAAAGCCCCGCCCGCAGGCGGGCGGGGATCCGGTCAGGCAATCAGAATGGCGCGGATATCGTTTACGTTGGTCAGGGTCGGGCCGGTTACCAGCAGATCGCCGGTAGCATGGAAGAAGCTGTAGCTGTCGTGATCGTCCAGAAAGGCGGCGGCGTTCAGCCCGCTATCCCTTCCCCGCGCCAGGGTATCGGGGTAAATCAGTGCGCCGGCGGCATCTTCCGTCCCGTCAATGCCGTCGGTATCCCCGGCAATCGCCCAGACCCCACTTTCCCCGTTCAGCGCGCAGGCCAGGCTGAGCAGGAATTCGGTGTTGCGCCCGCCTTTCCCCGCCCGGCCACCGGTAACGGTCACCGTGGTTTCTCCGCCGGACAGCAGCACGGCCGGTCCTGTAAGCGGATGACCGTAGCGTTTCACCGACCGGGCGATCCCGGCCATCACCACCGCCGCCTCGCGGCTTTCCCCTTCAATGGCGTCGCCGAGGATCATCGGCGTGATGCCCCGATCCCGCGCCGCCGCCGCTGCCGCCTGGAGTGCCATTGCCGGCGTGGCAACCAGTCTGACCACGGCATCCGGGGGATCGATGGCGGCGGTTTGCGGCTGCAACAGCAGCTGACGTACCGACTCCGGCACCGGGATAGCGTAGCGTTGAAGGATTTTCAGGGCGTCGGCCGGCGTGCTGTCAGCGGCAACGGTCGGGCCGGAGGCCACGTCAGCCGGATTATCACCGGGCACATCGCTGATGATCAGCGAAACGATCCGTGCGGGCCGTGCCAGCGCCGCCAGCCTGCCGCCCTTCACCGCCGAAAGGTGGCGGCGCACCAGGTTCATCTCGCCGATCCCGGCCCCGCTGTGCAGCAGCGAGCGGGTAATGGACTGCTTATCGGCCAGCGTCAGCCCCGGCAGCGGCAGCGCCATCAGCGCCGAGCCTCCGCCGGAGATCAGCGCCAGTACCAGGTCATCGGAGGTCAGCCCGCGCAGCGCCTCAATGATCTGCATTGCCGCTTGTTCGCTCATGGCATCGGCCACCGGATGCGCCGCCTCCAGAATACGGATGCGCCCGGCGGGTACGGCGTGGCCGTAGCGGGTCACCACCACGCCGCTGATATCCACATCCGGCCAGGCCGCGTCCACCGCGGCGGCCATCGACGCGGAGGCCTTGCCCGCGCCAATGACCACGCAGCGGCCCCTGGGCTTCTCCGGCAGGGCTGGCGGGATAACCGGCCCCGGACGGGCGCTGTCAACGGCCTGTAAAAAGATCTCCCGCAGTATATCTGCGGCCCGTTCATTTTTCATGATTATGCGGTCTCGGCTACGGTGGCTTTCGCCTCAATAAAGGCCACCACCGCGCGGGTAACGTCCGCGGTTTTCGCCGTGCCGCCCACGTCCGGGGTCAGAACGCCCTGTGAACAGGCGTGCTCAATCCCTTCCATCACCAGCGCAGCGGCCTCGGATTCGCCCAGGTGCTCCAGCATCTGCACGGCGGTCCAGAAGCTGGCGACCGGGTTGGCGATGCCCTTGCCGGTGATATCAAAGGCGGAACCGTGGATCGGTTCAAACATTGACGGGAAACGGCGCTCGGGGTCGATATTGGCGGTCGGGGCGACGCCCAGGCTGCCCGCCAGCGCCCCGGCCAGGTCGGAAAGAATATCCGCGTGCAGGTTGGTGGCGACAATCGTATCCAGACTCTGCGGATGCAGGGTCATGCGGTGGGTCATAGCGTCCACCAGCATCTTATCCCAGCTGACATCCGGGAATTCCTGCGCCACTTCCGCGGCAATTTCATCCCACATCACCATGCCGTGGCGCTGGGCGTTGGACTTGGTGACCACGGTCAGCAGTTTGCGCGGACGGGACTGCGCCAGCTTAAAGGCATAGCGCATAATGCGGGTGACGCCCACGCGGGTGAAGATAGCGACTTCGGTGCCGACCTCTTCCGGCAGCCCCCGGTGAGCGCGGCCGCCGTTGCCGGAGTACTCTCCTTCGGAGTTTTCACGCACGATCACCCAATCCAGATCGCCGGGTCCGCAGTTACGCAGCGGCGGCGTGATGCCCGGCAGGATCTTGGTTGGCCGCACGTTGGCGTACTGGTCAAAGCCCTGGCAGATCGGCAGGCGCAGTCCCCACAGGGTGATATGGTCCGGCACGTCCGGTGCACCGACCGCGCCAAAGTAGATGGCGTCGAACGCCTTCAGCGTTTGCAGACCGTCCTCCGGCATCATCACGCCGTGCCGTTTGTAGTAGTCCGATCCCCAGTCGAAGGTTTTCACCTCGAACTTCAGCCGTGGGTTCTGGCGCTCCAGCGCGCGCAGCACTTCGATACCGGCAGAGATCACTTCAGGGCCAATACCGTCGGCGGGAATGGCAGCAATCGTGTAGTGACGCATAGTATTTCTCCAGATTAATTATGAGTGTGTATGGGGATGAGGTAAGTCAGTCGTCTGCGGCTTGCCTGACTTTGCCGACAGGATCAGCACCGTAAGGGCAGAAATCGCCAGCAGTCCGGCAACGAAATAGAGGCCCCAGGTGTAGCTGCCGGTCTGCTGGCGGATCACGCCAATCATCATCGGACCGACAAAGCCGCCGAGGTTGCCAATAGAGTTAATGGTGGCGATACCCGCGGCAGCAGCGGGGCCGCTGAGGAACAGCGTCGGCATACTCCACAGCGGAGGCTTGGATGCGCTGATGCCCACGGTAACCAGCGTCAGGGCGATGATCACGGTCAGCAGCGTGCTGACGTTTCCGGCGTAGATCAGCCCGGCGGCGGCCAGCAGACAGGCCCCGATAACGTGCCAGCTGCGTTCGTTCTTACGATCGGAGTGACGCGCCCACAGCACCATGCCGATCACGCCAGCCACCGCAGGAACGGCATTCAGGAAGCCCAGCTGTAGCGAGGAGGCCCCGAAGCTGTGGATGATCTGCGGCGACCAGATGCCCAGGGTGTAAAGGCCCGCCGAGGTGCCGAAGTAAACCAGCGCCAGCGCCAGCACGCGTTTGTCGGTCAGGCCGCGCCACGCGCTGCTGTGGCTCTGTTTTGCGGCCCGCGCCCGCTCTTCCGCCTGCATGGTGTCCTCCAGCCACTGACGCTCTTCATCGGTCAGCCAGTTCGCCTTAGCCGGGCGATCGGTAAGGTAGAACAGCACCACCACGCCCAGCAGCACGGCGGGCACGGCCTCAATCACGAACATCCATTGCCAGCCGGTGAAGCCCATCATGCCGTCCATTTCCAGCAGCGCGGCGGAAATCGGTGAGCCGAGGGCGGTGGAGAGGGGGGCGGCAGCCATAAAGATGGCGGTCACCTGCGCACGTCTGGCCGCCGGGAACCAGTAGCTGAGGTACAGGATTATGCCGGGAAAAAATCCGGCCTCGGCGACGCCGAGCAGAAAGCGCAGCGTATAGAAGCTGGTGGTGCCCTGCACAAAGGCCATACAGCCGGAGACCAGTCCCCAGGTGATCATCACCCGGGCTATCCAGATACGGGCGCCGACTTTATGCAGGATCAGATTCGACGGAACTTCGAAAAGAAAATAACCAAGAAAGAAGATCCCTGCGCCGAGACCAAAAACCGTCGGCGAGAAACCTAAATCCTGATTCATGGTTAACGCGGCAAAACCAATATTGACGCGATCGAGAAAGGCGATGAAGTAGAGCAGTATGATAAAGGGCACAATGCGCAGCGTGACTTTTCGCATGACCCTTTTTTCGAGGCTGTTGTTCATATTAACGTGCTCCGGACTGTGTAGGGGATGTTATTATTTTGTAATCAAATGCAGTATGCCGTTTTGCCTGGACAGATCATCAGGACAGGATTATATAAAGTATTTGAATAATCTTTTGACGGGGGAAATATGGATATAAATCAGTTACGTTGCTTTGTTGCCGTGGGGAAAGAACTGCATTTTGGCCGGGCCGCCCAAAGATTAGAAATGATGCCTGCGTCACTTTCCCGCTTTATCAAACTGCTGGAAGAGGAGCTGGGCGTACGTCTTTTGAACCGTTCCACGCGCAACGTTTCCTTCACCGCCGAGGGCGCTATTTTTTTTGACGAAGCGACCGGCATTATCGAGCGGTTCGACGCGCTGGCCAGACGTTTTACTGCGGGATTAAAAGACGATCGCCGGACATTACGTATCGGGGCCATTGATACCGCCGCCCGGGGATTAGTTCCGGCGCTGCTGCAATTATTTTTGGCGCAGCATCCCGATACCGATATTCATATTATTGAAGATAAAACCGTTAATCTGCTGCCCAAATTAAAGTCGGGCTGGCTGGACATGATTTTTATTCGTGCACCGCAGATCCTTGACGCGTCGCTGGCCATGCGGTTTATCGTGCGTGAACACTGTGTGCTGGCGGTGCCGGTGCAGCATCCGCTGGCGGGGAGGGCGCGCGTTACCGTAACGGATTTCAGCGACGAGGCGATGATTGTTGCCGATCGCCGCACCCGTCCCCACAGCCACGATCTCACCATGAGCCTGTTTAAGCACGCCGGGCTGACGCCGCACATAGCCCAGTACGCGGAAGAGAAGCAGACCATTCTCAGCCTGGTGGCGGCAGGCCTGGGGCTGGCGGTGGTGCCCGCTTCATACAACAACATGAACGGGGATAAGGTTTGCTATATCCCGCTGGTACTGGATGAGCACAGCAAAGGGCTGCCGCTGAGCGTGGCCTGGCAGAAGGGTAACGAGGACGGACATCTGCGCGATATGCTGAAGATGCTCAGCGAACATAAGAGCGAACTGACCGGTGCGCTGTGATGTCCGTCACGTAAAAGCAATTTTTGGCAGTAGAGAGAAAAATCTTTCCGTTTAAGGTATATTTTTCATGCTGTTAGTTCCTTCCGCTCAGCAACTTATCGACTTGTTACTTTCTGGTAGCAGGGCACAATAATGCAACGGATTCACCGCTAACGTCTGGAACCCGACTTTGAGGTTATTATGCTTACCCACTGCCAGGATGAGGTCATCGTTTATCCCGATTACGCCGACGGCTGCGCGCCGGCGCTGCTGTTTGTCTGTAAAACGCAGGGGGAAGAGTCCGCCATTCCCCGGGTGATGCATAAGCACGACGATCGGCTGGAAATCATGTTTATTGCCCGCGGCAGCGGAGAGTATCTGATCGACGGTCGCCAGTATCTTGCGCAGCAGGGTGACATCCTGATCTTCAACCAGGGCGCGGTACACGACGAACGGCCACACGTCAGCGCGGATTCACTGATCTACAGCTGCGGGATCCACCGGATGCAGATTGTCGGGCTGCCGGAAAACCATCTGATTGCCGGTGATAACAGCGCGGTGATCGCCAGCGGCGACCATGCAGCCTCGTTGCATGGCCTGTTTGATACCCTCTGTCACCAGGTGTTCGGGCATGAACGGCACGCTGGCGTGGTGACCCATCATCTGATGAACGCCCTGGTTGTGCTGTGCCGGACTCTCTGCCTGGCCCGCCACCGGGAGTTAGAGAAAACCGGGGCGTCGCTGGGGCTGTCTATCAAACAATTTATCGACGATCACTACCGCGAGCCGATCGTGCTGGAGTCGATTATGGCGGAGCTGGGCATCACCCGCTTTTATCTAATCCACGTATTTAAGCGGTTTTCCGGCTATACGCCGAAGCAGTACATGATCAGACGGCGGGTGGGTGAGGCGCAGTCTCTGCTGGTCAATACCGCTATGGACGTGGTGACCATTGCGCGCGCGGTGGGCTATGAAAGCGTGAATAACTTCCACCGGGTGTTCAAGATGGTGGTGGGCATCCCGCCCGCGCAGTATAAAAAGCTGTGGATGGAGGGGGGGCAGGCAGGAAAGAAAGAAAACGGATGATATCGGTCAGATTGGATCCCGTCACGGTCGAAATTCGTCCTGTACTCTTTCAGGCTGAGGGTATCCGGATCCCGCTTCAGCTGGACCAGACGCGCTGACAGTTGACGTTCTGAGTCCTCGTTCATTCTGCCAACGCAGTCGGTAAAACCGGGATATCCGGCCGTCCATTTTCAGCGGTGGGCGGCCGGCGTTCGGGATTAGATGTCCGGCAGCACATAGTCTGATTTTTCAAAGGTTGCCGTGCGCTTCAGCAGATTCACTGATTTGATCACCCCTTCCATTCGCGACAGATTCATATCCTCATGTTCGATGCTCAGCGTCAGCTCCGGGCTGGCAAAATGCGCCAGATGGTAGCAGAAGGCGTTCCACCACGTTTCTGGCTGGCCGTAGCCCAGCGTCACGTAGGACCAGCTGCGCTCGCGGCTCAGCGTCATCGGGCGATTGTCCAGCGCGGTGGCGGTCGCGCGGTTCACGCTGTCGATAACGGTGTCCTTGGCGTGAACATGATAAATCATGCTGCCCGCCTCACGAATAAAGGCCAGCGGATCGCCCCCCATCCACAGAATGTGGCTGGGATCGAAGTTCAGGCCAACCACATCACCGGTGATTTCCCGCAGCTGTCGGAAGGTGGGCAGGTTGTAGGCCAGCTGCTGGCCGTGCAGCTCAATGGCAATTTTGACGCCGCGGCTGCGTGCGGCTTCGGCAGTTTTGCGCCAGTAGCGTTCAGCCACCTCCCACTGGTGTTTGAGGATAGTCTGGGTTTCCGGCGGCCAGGCGGTGACAATCCAGTTCGGATAGCGGTCGCCCGGCGCGCCCGGCAGACCGGACATGGTGATGACGTTTTCCACGTCCAGCAGCGCGGCCAGCTCCAGGGTTTTATACAGGCAGTCGGAGTGAAGGGTGCCGGTATCGCCGGGGTGCAGCGGATTGCCGTTGGCGTTCAGCGCCGACAGGATCAGCCCGTTATCCTCTAATTTACTTTTCAGCTCCGCCCGCGCATAGGTGCTGGAGAGCAGCTTTTCCAGGTTCAGGTGCGGGGCCGTGGACCAGTTGCCGGTGGCAAACTCTATGCAGTCCAGCCCAAGCCCGGCGGCGGTGTTAATCACGTCATCAGCTGACAGATGCGCAAGGCTGTCTGAAACTAAGCCAATTTTCATCTGTTACCCCTCCAGCCGGACAGAAACGACTTTTTGCGTATTAAAGGATTGGACGGCGGCTTCGGCCAACAACAGCGCCTTAAGCCCGTCGTCGGCAGTGGTGGGCATCGGACGATCCTCTTTCAGCGCGGCAACGAAGGCTTTCCACTGCTCTCTGAATGCATCCTGATAGCGCTCCAGGAAAAAGTGCAGCGGCTTCTGCGCCTGGGCACCGTGTTCACCGGTCATCTTCACCAGCGTGGTGGTCGGCACATTGTTGACAGACAGGCAGCCCAGCTGACCGTGTGCTTCAATACGCTGATCGTAGCCGTATCCGGAGCGGCGACTGTTGTTGATCACCGCAATTTTTCCCGAGGCGGTTTGCAGGGTAATGACCGCCGTGTCTACGTCTCCGGCGGCCTTCACCGATGGGCTGACCAGCGCAGCGGCAACTGCGGAGACGGACACCGGCTCTTCCCCCAGCTGGAAGCGGGCCATATCAAAATCGTGAATAGTCATGTCGCGGAACATACCGCCGGACACCCGCAGGTAATCATCCGGCAGCGGCGACGGGTCGCGCGAACAGATTTGCAGGTGCTCCAGCTCACCGATTTCACCTGCCCGCAGCGCGCGGTTCAGGTGTGCATGGTTGGGATCGAAGCGACGGTTAAAGCCGATCATAAAGGGCACGCCCAGGGCGTTGATTTCCGCCACGCAGGACGTCACCCGTTCAATGTTCAGATCGATCGGTTTTTCGCAGAAAATGGCTTTTCCGGCGCGGGCGGCCTGCACGGAGAAACCGGCGTGCGTATCGGTTGAGGTGGCAACCAGCACCACGTCAACCTGCGGGTCGGCAATCGCCTCTTCCGCTGTGAGTACGCGGGCCCCGTAGGGGGCGGCAAGGGCGGTGGCGGCATCAGTATAAATATCTGAGACGGAATAAAGGGTGGTATCCGGGTGGTCATGAATATGACGTGCATGAACCTGAGCAATGCGCCCCGCACCTAATAAAGCAACTTTTAGCATTATAAACCTCGGTAAGATGAAATAAGGCGGTGAAACCAATCTTTTAACAGCACTATTTTATAATCAGGTAATGTGTAATAACGATGCGTTAATTCTTTTAGGTTAATTAAATAAACTATATGTGAAATTTGCGGTTTAAAATAGCGTTGGCGGCGTTTCTTACGGATTGGTCTCGTTAAAGTCCGGCTGCGACTGCTAAAAGTTGCTTTGAATTAACATGTTGTTATTGGATGATTTGTTGTGGTTTAAACCGACTGTTGATCTTTAGTGTCGGGTCTTTTGTCGTTAATGTATCGTTGCATCAGGCTGAGGCGTTATTTTTACAACGCGAGGCTGTTTAAGTGCGCCAGGCGGTATCGGAGATAAAAGCATTATTCATCAGTTTGTTGCTGAAGATATATTCCCTGTTTGCAGTGGGCTATTTAATAAGAGTTGTGAAGAAGATCACAGGCTGTAAAATTGTAGGGAAGTGAAGCAATTTTTGTGATGAGAATTTATCTGAGCGGGAGTCAACGTTCCGGCCAACGCCGATATATCATGTGGAAAACAGGCGCATCGATTGCACCAGCCTTTACACCTGTTTACCGGCTGGGAGTATTGCTGTGACAGGCAGCCCACAGCCCGTATAAAAGGGTGCAGGCCGGTGCTGCGTTCGTCTGGCCGGATAATCCGTAGGCTCAGACGGACCGGTTACCGATTGGCCACTCAATCTCACCCACGCTGTTGAGGATGGGGCGGGAAAACAGAAAACCCTGGAACAGATGGATGCCGATGGACTCCAGCCAGCACCACTCTTCCAGAGTCTCGACACCCTCTGCAACCAGCGTTATGCCGAGCTCCTCACAGCACTTGGCAATTGAGCGCACTATCGCCTGTTTTACGCCGCTAAGATGGATACCCTCAATCAACGCCCGATCAATCTTAATCTTGTCGGGCTGAAAGCGGGCCAGCAGCGCCAGTCCAGAATAGCCGGAGCCAAAGTCATCGATGGCAAACCCTGTTCCGGCAATGCGAAGTGCTTTTAACGCCTGGTAGAAGGCATCCTGATCGGTAATGGCCTCCGTCTCAGTGACTTCAATAATGATCTGTTCTGGTCTGAGGCCCGCCGCCTCGATTTGTGCTATCAGCGTCTCCACCGCTCCCGGAACCGAGCACAGTACGCCGGGCAGAAGGTTCACTGACAGCTTCTCACCGGCTTGCAACATCCGGCTTCCCAGTGAAAATGCGCAGGCTTTGGTCTCAAGATCGAAATCGTAAAGTTTGTCGGCAGGAACCGAAGCAAACATATTAGCGGGAGATCCGCCTGAAGGACTCCTGATCAGCGCTTCAAAGGAGGAGACCTTGCCTGTCAACGCTTCAACGATCGGCTGTAGGGCGAATTGACAGGACTGCTGCGGCGCCGCGGCAGGCCAGTCAGCCAGGGAAAAGTGCTCCCTGCCTTCCAGATGCCAGGATGAGGGGCAAAACCTGGCGGGGGCCTGTTGCGGCCTGCGCTGGCTGAGAAACTGCGTGGCCAGCCTGACAATCCGGTCATCCTGAAGATAGCCGCCCCTGAACTGGCTGAGGCTGCGGATATCGTTAAGTATGGACTCCTCGGGGTGGCTGCATGCATCGAACAGCTGCATCCCGGTGTCATTAAATCGTCTGTAGGCAGAGAAGTCCTGCATCATCAGGACCACCGCGCTGTGCCGCGGGTCGGTTTTGATGCGGTTAAAAAGAGCATTTACGACCGTTTCTTCTCCCTCAAGCACCTGAAAGAACTCGGCACCGTCAAAAAGCAAAATCCCCGTAACATGCCTGGCGTTGTTTTTTTCAAGGGCATCCTGTACCAGAGTTTGGATACAGGCCTGCCGGAGCCCGGGATTGACCAGACTGCGGTAGATCAATGTGGTCAGCATACTTTAACTCCATTCAGAACAGGGTCTGACGGTGATGTGTTAAGCGGAAAGCGCATCTCGCATCGCGAGACAAAAAGCATTCCGTTCCCGGTTCGCTTGCGGAGTGTGTCCTGTCTGCATATTGACATCGGCGTTCCGAACAGGTGTTCGCAGACTATCACGGCCCGGAGATAAACCTACAGGGAATATCGCTAAATTCGCGCTTTGCCCCTCTTTCCTGAAACCCTGAAGGCGCAGTAAGGGATGATATCCATATCGCGTTCTTTTAAGCGCCTGAGAAGGCTACAGCCCCTGGGTTTGATTTCTGCTGTTGCGGGGAAGGTTTTCGCGGGTGAACTTCGTCGGGTTGCGGTCAGTGGGGGGAAATGAAACACCCCGCCGGCACGGTGCCGGGCAGGGTGTTGAGCGGGGACGCCCTGAGGTAATGCAGGCTGCCCTTATTCTTCTTCGATGGAGGTCAGCAGCGCATTCTGGATGATTTTCTGCGCCTTCAGCGGGTTCTGAGCCGCCTGAGCTTCCTGTAGCGCTGCGATATCCAGCTTGTCCAGCGCACGGTAGATGTGCTTCAGGAAGCGGATAGAGAGCGTGGCGGCTTCCACGCTGTCTTCGCGGAACGGGAACTGATCCAGCTGCCATACGCCGTCCCAACCGTTGATCTTCAGTACATAGAAGAACTCGAAGATTTCGGTCATATGGACCGTACCCACCACCAGGTCATCGTCCCAGCCGCGCAGGTTGTCGTTAACATCCATGCCGAACAGCTTACCACGGTCGAGGATCAGCTGTGCGGAACCGGCCGGTGACTCCCCGGCGAACAGCGCGTGGCCGAAGTCCAGCAGGATCCCCACGTTATCCAGACCAATTTCTTCAATGCCCAGCAGGGTTCTGGCCGCTGAGTCCCAGGTCATTTTTACGCGCGGCTCACGCGGTTTGTACTCAATGGCAAATTTTACGTCCGGGTTGGCTGAGGCCAGTTCGCGCATGCCGTCTACCGCCAGCTTCCACAGGTTTTTGTGGTCAACCTGGAACGGATAGTCCCAGCCGTCCTGTCCCGGCCAGATTTTGACGTAGCTTGCCCCCAGCTCACGCACCACGTCGGTGGCTTCGTTCATCAGCGCAATCGCCTCCGCGCGCACCGCGGCGTCAGGATGGGTAAAGGCGCCGCGTGAGAATTTGCGCAGATAGATTTCAGGCGTGATGCCGATGGCCTGAAGCCCGGCTTCTTCAAGCGCGGCTTTCACATCGGCGACCGTTACGCCCGGCGTAAAGGGATAAGGAACGTCAACGAAGGCAAGATCTTCAACCTGTCCCGCGAGTTTGATTTGCTCAAGTGTACTGAGCGCCGGACCGTAGCCGTCGACGGCATAGCGATCGATATAGTTAGCAAAATGCCACAGACCCGCGCCGAACTTAGGATAGTTATAGTTGCTCATGTGATGCTCTCCGTTTCAGATTTGTAGGATATTGATATTATTTTCAGCCTGCCTGATAACGGCAGCGGGCAACGGCTTCAAGCCAGCCCCGATAGCCTTTGGCCATCAGCTCTGCGTTTTCAGGCTCGGGAACAATCAGTGCGCCGCCCTGAAGCGCGGCAAGTTCATTACCGTACTGCCACCAGCCGAGAACTTTGCCGGCCAGCACGGTGGCACCCAGCGCAGAGACCTCCGGGGTGGGCGCACAGCGCAGCGGGCGTTGAAGGACGTCGGCCTGAAGCTGCATCAGCCAGAGGTTCGCCGTCGCACTGCCGTCCACGCACAGTTCGGGCAGGGTGTGGCCGCAGGCCTGTTCCATAGCCAGGAATACGTCGGCAATTTGATAAACAATCGATTCAAAGGCCACGCGCGCCAGCGTTTCCGGGGTGGCGGCGTCGGTCAGGCCGCAGATGATCCCCCTGGCCTTCAGGTCCCACCAGGGTGCGCCAAGACCGGACAGGGCGGGCACAAAATAGACCCCCTGGCTGGATTCAGCGGTTTTAGCCATCCGGGTCAGCCCTTCCGGGGAGTTAACGCCGAGCATCTTCGACAGCCAGGCGGCACCGGAACCGGTGTGGGTAATATTGCCTTCCAGCGCATAGCGCACGCTATCGTCATGCCAGGCCACGGTGTTGCTTAGCCCCGACGAATTCGGTACCGGGCGATCGGTAGACATCATCAGCGATGAGCCGGTGCCGTAGGTGGCTTTAATGACCTCCGCGCCGGGACGCGAGCGGGCGTACAGCGCGGCGTGGGAATCCCCCACCCGCGACAGGATAGGCGTACCGGCTGGCAGGCCGGCCACCGCGCCTGCGGCGGTTTCGCCGTGCCGTGCCGCCGAGGGCACCAGCTCCGGCAGCGCCGCGCGGGGAATACGAAACAGTTCAAGCAGTTCGCTATCCCAGTCGTTGCTCTCCAGGCTGTAGAGCTGGGTACGGGCAGCGTTCGCATGGTCGGTGGCAAACGTCGTGCCGCCGCTCAGCTTCCAGCTCAGCCAGCTGTCAACGGTGCCGATGCAGAACTCGCCGTTCTGCGCGCGGGCATAGCCGTCTTCAATCGACGCCAGCATGCCGGTCAGCTTGGCGGCCGGAAACATCGGGTCGACCGCCAGACCGGTGATGGCCGTGACTCTGTCAGACTGCCCCGCCTGCTGGATCTGCTGGCACAGCGCTTCGGAGCGACGGTCCTGCCAGCTTACCAGCGGGGTCAGCGGCGCGCCGCTCTGGCGGTGCCAGATCAGCACGGACTCACGCTGGTTGCTGATGGCAATACCGGCGACCGGGCCACCGCACGACGCAATGCACGCTTCCAGCGTCTCTTTTACCGCCTGCCAGATCTGTTCCGGATCCTGCTCCGACAGGCCGGGCTGGGGGTGGAACAGCGGCAGCGATCGGCTGCTGCGTGCCACCACGTTTCCCTGCCGGTTCACCGCAATCGCCTTGGCGTTGGTGGTGCCTTCATCGATAGCCAGAATTACCGGTGAGGTCATACCTGCTCTCCACGGATCAGCGCCTGCGCGGTCCGGGCTACGCCTTTGGCGTCGATACCCAGGCGGTCACGGGTGGTGGCACGGTCGCCCGCAATGGCATACTGCCCGTCGGGCAGGCCGAGGCGTTTCAGACGAGCCCCGGATCCGTTCTCCGACAGAACTTCGGCCACCAGGCTGCCAACGCCGCCGTTAATATTATGTTCTTCCACGGAGACCACGTACGGGATCTCCTTCAGCTGTTGATACAGCGCATGGGTATCGCACGGACGGATGGACGAAACGGAAATCACCGTCGCGGAAATGCCGTTTGCGTTCAGCAGCTCAGCGGCATCGACCGCCTCATGCACCGCCGATCCCAGCGCCACCAGCGCCACGTCTTTGCCCTCGCGCAGGCGGTCTATCTTGCCGGGAACAAATTCATAGTCATCGGCGTGCAGCGCGGGCAGGGCTTTACCGTCCAGTCGGATATAGACCGGTCCCTCATGACGCAGGGCATAATCAATGATTTTACGGCATTCAATCGGGCAGGACGGGGCGTAGATTTCGATATTGCCGAAGCCACGCATAATGGCGATATCGTCCGTGCTGTGGTGGGTGCTGGCCAGCGGCCCGTAGCTTGCACCGGCGTTCAGGCCGAACAGCTTGACGTTGGTGTTGTTATAGCAGACGTCAACTTTAACCTGCTCGTTGGCGCGGGAGATCAGGAACGGTGCCGCATTACAGGTGGCCGCAACCTTACCGCCCAGCGCCAGCCCTGCGGCGGTGCCGACCAGCGTCTGCTCGGCGATACCCACGTTGATCAAACGATCCGGGAACGCCTTAATAAACGGGCTGATTTTCGCCGTTGAGGTGGAGTCCGCCACCACCGGTACCAGGTCAATACCGCTGTTAACGGCGTCGATAAAGGCGTCAACCATTACGGTTGCCAGATGTTCTGCATTACTCATCGTTAAGTTCCTCCAGTGCCAGTGCGATTTCTTCACCTTTAGGAACCCGGTGATGCCACTCCGGTTTGCCCTGGATGAACGATACTCCGAAGCCTTTCTCTGTATTCGCGATGATAACCTGCGGTTTGCCCGCCGGCTTCAGGCCTTCCAGGGTGCTAACCACATCCTGCATGCTGTTGCCCTGGCATTCGACGACGTCCATGCCAAACGCGCGCCATTTCTCGGCCAGCGGATCGGTATTCAGAATATCCCGCGTGGCACCGGCCAGCTGTAGCTTGTTTTTATCATTGATAATGATCAGATTATCAAGACCGTAGTGGGCCGCAACCAGCGCTGCCTCCCAGTTACTGCCTTCCGCCAGCTCACCGTCGCCGGTCACTACAAAGATCCGGCGGGGATGATTATTTTTTTTTGCCGCCAGCGCCAGGCCGACCGCCACCGGTAAACCGTGGCCGAGTGCGCCGGTATTCAGTTCAATGCCGGGGGTTTTTTGTTTCACCGGATGGCCGGGCAGACGGGACTCGGCGTGCTGATAGGTAGGCAGCCAGTCGGTCGGGAAGTAGCCTGCCTCGGCCAGTACACAGTAGTAACCGCCAACGGCGTGTCCTTTGGACTGAATATAAATATCACGATCGGGGGAATCCGTCCGGTCCGGGGCGCAGTTAAGCACGCGGAAGTAGAGTGCGGTCAGGATATCCACCTGCGACAGATCTGCACCGGTGTGGCCGCCTGCCGGACTGTTAGCGTTTAACTCAATGATGCGGCGGCGAACGGCCCGCGCCTTTTTCTCAAGTTCCGGTACGTCATATCTGAAAGGGTTCATCTGCTACTCCTGAATAGTAATTCACTATTGAATAAATATTCAACGAGGGTAAAAATAATGACCCTTCGATAGCGGTCGCTCGATTTACACCAGTTTTTCTGCCGACGGCAGGTTATTGCATCTCAGGTTTGAATATATATTCACACTTGATTTTATATTTACTATTATGTCCCCAGCTTACAACGGGTACTATCAGTTCAGCAAATAAATCAGAGGACGATCACATTTTAATTGCTGAATGCAACCCGCATGGCGGTGCAGCCCGTAGCGTATGCCGTATGCAGGGACGTTTGCTTAACGATGAGGCTTTATGATCAGACAGAACGAAATCAGATTGATGGTGAAAATCGCCAATCTTTACTACAGCGAAGGCCGCAAGCAGGCGGAGATTGCCGCCGCGCTGAACCTCTCACAGTCTTTCGTTTCGCGCATGCTTAACCGCAGCGTGCGTGAAGGGATTGTCAAAATTAGCGTGGTGCAGCCGGACAACGTCTTCCCGCAGCTGGAGCGGGGCATCGAGCAGCGCTACGGCATTCAGCAGGCTATCGTGGTTGACGTGGCCGACGGGGAGGACGGCGCGCAGATCCGCAAGGCCATCGGTGCCGCCGCCGCGCACTATCTGGAAACCCGTCTGCGGGAAGGGGAGCTGGTGGGGATTTCCTCATGGAGCAGCACTATCAGGGCGATGGTTAGTGAGATGCATCCGCTGTCGGTCAAGGTCGAGGGCGTGATCCAGCTGCTTGGCGGCGTAGGCGTTAACGGCAACGTCCAGGCGACGATCCTTACCCAGGACCTGGCAAACCGGCTGAACTGCCGCGCCTGGCTGCTGCCCGCGCAGTCGATAGAGGGATCGATCGTCAGCCGCGACCTGCTGGCGGCCAGCAAGGACGTCAGCGAGGTGCTGAGCCGGTTTAACCACGTCACCACCGCCGTGGTCGGCATCGGGGATATGGAGCCGTCGCAGCTGCTGCGCCATTCCGGGAATTTCTATGACAAGGCGATGCTGTCGGCGCTGGCGGAGAAAGGCGCGGTCGGGGATATCTGCCTGCACTACTATAATGCCGCCGGTGAACCGGTGCTCAGCAGCGATGAAGATCCGGCAATCGGGATGCGGCTGGAGCAGGTGAAAGCCTGTCCGCACGCCATTGCGCTGGCTGGCGGGCGGGAAAAGGTGGCGGCGATCAGGGCAGCGCTGACCGGCAGGTATCTGAACGTGCTGATCACCGACTTCGACACGGCGCGCGCGCTGATGGATGAATAACCGGCGGGGGGATGCCCCTGTTGCTGTGATGTCCGGGAAGCGGATGCCTGTCGCCGGCGCGTCAGGCATCCCGATGGCGGGTTATCTGGCGGGCATTCCCCATTCGGGGCAGCGTTAAACTTTTTTAATCATATTTTATCCAAATATAAACAACAGTTATAACGATCCATCCTACGGTTAGCCTTCCCCATATATCCGTTAAAAACGTTGGAAAATAGAAACCATCAATACAACTATTAGTGCGGGTACACAGGTCAAAATTAAGTCTTTAACTATTCGGCGTTGGACATCGCAAACTGATATCGGGTCTATCACCTTTTTTCACTTGTTCGCACGCTTTGTCTTCTGGTACAAACGGCTTCCTGCGGCGAAGAATTTTAACAATGTTGCCGCATTTCGGCTAACTTTTTGCCTGGCAAGGCTAAATAACGTTGCGTTAGAACAACAACGCATCACCACTCTCTGAACGGGTATAACGATGACAACTCCTGTGGCTGCCGCACGTTCAAAAGTCTATCTGAATGTGCTGATTATACTGGGCCTCACTCACTTTCTTAACGATCTTATCCAGTCGCTTATTCCGGCGGTCTATCCCATTCTGCGGGATAAGTACCAGCTGGACTTTGTCCAAATTGGTATCATTACGCTGACTTTCCAGATTGCCGGTTCCCTGCTGCAACCGGTCGTCGGGGCCGTGACCGATCGGCGTCCTTTCCCTTATTCCACCGTGCTGGGGATGATGTTTACCCTGGGTGGGCTGATTGGCCTGGCCTATGCGCCTACCTACGCGCTTATCCTGCTGTCGGCGGCCAGTATCGGTATCGGCTCCTCCATCTTCCATCCGGAGGCGACCCGCATGGCGCGCTACGCGTCCGGCGGGAAGCAGGGGCTGGCGCAGGGGATTTTCCAGGTTGGAGGGCAGGCCGGGGGGGCAATGGGCCCGCTGTTTGCGGCGCTGATCATTGTGCAGCGCGGGCAGGAGAGCCTGGCGTGGTTCGCGGTCCTGGCGCTGTTTGCCATGGTGCTGATGGTCTGGACGGCCCGCCGCCACGATCTGATGAAAAGCAGCTTTATTCAGTCGATAAACGTTAAGGCTCAGCAGGGGCACAGGCCGGTGATCCATCCTCCGGCCGTGGTAACCACGGGGCTGATTGTGCTGACGCTGCTGATGTTCTCCAAGAACGCCTATAACGAAAGCTTCCGCTCGTTTTACACCTTCTATCTGATGGATCGCTTCGGCGCGACAATTACCACCTCGCAGCTGATGCTGTTCGTGTTCCTGGCGGCCTCTGCCGTTGGCGCGCTGCTGGGGGGGATCCTGGGTGACCGTATCGGCCGCTATAAAATCATCTGGATCTCGATTCTGGGGCCGCTGCCGCTGACGCTTATTCTGCCCTACGCCGACTTCCAGTGGACCGTGGTACTGACCGTGCTGATCAATCTGATTATGGCCAGCGCCTTTGCCGCCATTCTGATCTACGCGATGGAGCTGGCACCTAACCGGATTGGTCTGGTCGGCGGACTGTTCTACGGCCTGAACTTTGGTCTGGGCGGTATTGCGGCGGCCGTACTCGGGGCGCTGGCGGATAAAACCAGTATTGAGAACGTTTACTGGCTCTGTTCGTTCCTGCCGCTGGCGGGGCTGCTGGCCTGGTTCCTGCCGAGAATTGAGAACGATTAATCGCTACATGCCGGGATATTCACGCCCGGCCGGGAAAAGATGATGAATACTCTACTGTGCCAGACGCTTGACCTGAACTATCCCCTTATCCAGGCGCCGATGGCGGGCGTTTCCACCCCGGAGCTGGCCGCCGCGGTCAGCAATGCAGGCGGACTGGGTTCAATCGGCATCGGTGCCTGCATCACGGAGCAGGCCGACGCGATGATTACGCGCACCCTGGCGCTGACCGATGCGCCGATCAACGTCAACGTTTTCTGCCATTCGCGCACGGCGCGCGACACGGCGCGGGAGCAGGCGTGGATTGCGCGGTTCAGCGAGGTTTTTGCCCGCTTTGATGCGCAACCTCCGGCAGCGCTGGCGGAGATTTATCCCACCTTTGTGGATAACGAACCGCTGCTGGAGGTGCTGCTGCGCACCCGGCCTGCGGTGGTGAGTTTTCATTTTGGCCTGCCATCCGCCGCGTTTCTTCAGCGTCTGCGGGCGCGGGGGATCGTGACGATGGCCACGGCGACCGGTCCGGAGGAAGCGCGGGCCGTGGAAGCCGCCGGGATCGACTTTATCGTCGCGCAGGGGATTGAAGCCGGGGGACACCGGGGTATCTTCAATCCGGCGGGCGAGGATCTTGCCCTCAGCACCCTGACCCTGGTGCAGGCGATCCGCCGGGTCAGCCGGCTGCCGGTGATTGCGGCCGGTGGCGTAATGGACGGGGCCGGTATCGCCGCCGTGCTGAAGCTGGGTGCCACCGGGGTGCAGATGGGGACTGCTTTTGTGATGTGCCCGGAGTCCTCCGCCAGCGACGCCTACCGCCGGGCGATAAAAACTCAGTCGGCGGCGGGCACGGTGATGACTTCCGCCATTTCCGGGCGACCGGCGCGCAGCCTGAACAACGACTTCTGTCGGCTGACGCAGGCGTGGCCGCAGGATGCCGCGCCGGGCTATCCGATGACCTATGCGCTGGGCAAGGCGTTAGGAGCAGCTGCGGCGGCGAAGGGCGTACACGGGTTCAGTGCGCAGTGGGCGGGACAGGGGGGGGCGCTGGCGCGTGAGATGCCGGCGGCTGAGCTGGTTGCCGCGCTGATCGCGGAGTGGCGGGCGGCTGAGCGGGTTGGATCATGCCCTTTAGCCTAAAAGGTCACTTATACCCACGGCAATAAAGATTATTTCTGTGGGTGAATATTTTCTGTAGGCGTTCTATTTTTAAATTGAGATGCGCTTTAATAAGAAAATGATAACGTTTTTATAGATCGTCACGGGTGAACATCAGGACACAAAAATAGCACTCTTTCTGCTCCCATTATCGATAATATCCTGCGATTATTAGGATTAAGTTACTCAGCTATGGAAGGTTGAATGAACATTTTTTTCCCTGCCCGTAAGAAAAACGGAAAAAACTACGACGGCATCGACGAGATAATGGGCTTGATCCAGAGTGAGCCGCACGGCACATGGCTTGCTGGGACCAATACGCTATGGCACGGTGGCATTCATCTCAGTGAGGTAAGTGCGCCCGGCTCGGTGCTCAATGATAACGCGGATATTGCGGTGCCTCTGCAATGTATGGCCGATGGCGAAGTGATCGCGTGGCGGCTGAATCGTCATTACCTGACGAACGAGTACAATAAGCACACACTCCAGTATTCCAGTACCTTCGTGCTGATAAAATCACTCTGTAAACCCGATCCTGATAGAGAAAATAGCTGGCTTGAGTTCTTTTCGCTGTATATCGGCCTCGCTCCACTTTGTGACTTCACGTCGCTCCCCACCTATCAGGTGACGGAGAAAGGTAACGGTCTCCGGGCGCGGCGCTATACCGGGCAGGAGAACGGCGGTAACGCTGCGCCGATGGTGACAGGCAGATCATTGAAATCTGGTGATCGGGTCGTGATCCTGCGACAGGAAAGCTTCCAGTTGAAAGGTCAGAATGAGCTCTTCGGGCTGGCACAGCCGTTGGAAGCGGGTAAAGTGCAGGACGATAAATTTTGGATCTCAATGCGCGAAGCATACCTGAGTGAGGAGGGCCTGCAGTACGGAAATCTTCCAGACTGGATGCATCATGCCGTGGAGCAGGGTGTCTTTGACGCCGTGGTGAAACCGGCTAAAACGTTGACAATAGCCGCCGGCGGGGCAGTTGGATTTCTGGCAAAAGACATCGATCCCATCGGTCAAGGGAAGGTGGATACTAACTATTTTGCGCACGTTGAGGTCCTGAGCACTGACGCCCGGATGCCGGCATTCCTGAATAACCCGGAGAATGTCACCAGCGGAGTACGATTTATTCGCATTCCGTCGGGGAAAACATTGTACTCCCGATGGGACGAGGGCAAAAAAAGCACCTTCACCGCCATGTCCTGCGTAGTGGGCAGGGACAGTGGGAAAATTTTGCCGGTCGATAAGTGCCATCCCTACAAGGATAGCGAGGGGAAAACCTGGTATGAAATCAGTCCATACTGCTGGATGTCAGAAACTGATGTAGATTTGTTACATCAGTATGACCTGAAAGCGCTGGGGTTCACGGCGCTGGAAGAAGGTCCGACAGCGGATATGTCCGCGTCTTTACGCGAAGGCTGGATGAAATCTGCCTTCGGACACCTGTCTGATCTAATCAACCGGGACAGGGGCATAAAGCAGCAATATGTGTCGGATTATTATAAAAAAACCATCGACAATATTGATTCGGACGGGAATGACCGCTTGTCCGGGGAGGAGCTGTTTCGGGCGATGCACCACCCGGAAATGGAGGTGCGCGATATTGTGGCACGGATGGTGGTGAAGCATGACAGCGAGTGGTTTGGTGACAGCTGTCAGACTAAGTGGGTACCGTACTTTAAGAACTACGACCGGTTGCGGTTGGCGTACTCGATGAAATGGCGGGATGACATGGAGTGGATGAGTCATGTTGCGCCATTTAGTGACGGTAGTCCGGTCTGGCATATGCATCCAGTGAAGTTTTTGGATGCAATTGGAAGTGATGATATGGATTTAAAATGGATGTGCGTCCCTAAGGGGCAGCTAACTTTTGATTCAGAGGGTAATGATATAGAAAACAGTATTTACTTTTCACGTCACCCGCACGTTCCAAATAACAAAGGTATCGTCATTGGTGTTTCCGGGGTTACATTTGGCCGCGGTTTAGATCTTGGGCAACAATCTGAAGAATATATTAAAGATCTTTTTATAAAGATGGATAAAAACGTAAAGCCATTATCAATAACATTAAAGGAATGGCTTATTGGTGGCGTGGGTAAAAAAGGAGCTGAAGCCTTAAATTATTGCAATAAAATAGACCAGTACGTACCCAAAACTGAACAATTCCTTACGCGGAAACAGCAGCATTACCTTTTTAATGCGGTTTATGAACATCAATATGAAATTACACGGAGAGTCATGGCTAGAGGTGTTGAAATTAATGGTGTCATGATTACTGCCAATATTAAAACATTCGAGCAAGATGTGCAGGATGTGTTAGTGGATTTGACATTTAGAGGTGACAATTCTCCGAGAACAAGGAGATACTTTATGAAGGATCTAACCACTGGAAGAAGTGATTTCAAAAAAAACATATCCAACTTGCACTGGAAAGTAAGCTTCGGTGTGCCAACTGAACGTTTTAATTCAAGAAGAAGATATTTATAATGGTTATTTTAAAGAAAGCAATAATTGTCACAGTAATGATACCTCTGATTGCACATGCAATATCTAAGGATGAAGAATCAAAATACCTTGAGATTAAAAATAAATACACACAATCTGATCGAGAATTAAACATTTTATATAGCAACCAGATAGAGTTGTATAAAAATGAGAAAGGTGATTTTTATGGGCAAGTTGTTTCAAAAGATATTTTTCTGAAAAAATCACAACAAGTTTGGATAAGGTTTAGGGACGCAAGTTGTGACTACGAAACCTACGAATCACAGACTGGAACTGGATATCAAAGTATATATACTCAATGCCTTCTTGATAAAACAAAAGAACGTATAAAATACCTAAAAGAAAATAATTAGTATTAAAGTTCTAAGCGTGAGTATGAAAGCAGCACTAAGATAACTGGCAAAAATATGGAAGGATATTGTTAATGTCCTTGCCCCTATTGGCAAAAGGAATGTAGGTATTAGCAATTTTTCACAAGTAGATTTTCTGATCACTGGTTCCGGAATGTCGGCGTTTCTGAATAATCCGGATAATGTCACCAGGGGGTATGGTATATTCTCATTCCGACGGGAAAACGCTTTGCTCCTATGTGATGATGAAAAAAACATATTTTCTGCCATATCTTGCGTGGTGGTCAGGAGCAGTGAGGGATTCTTTCGGTCGATAAATGCCATCCCTATATATAAATACCCATACGATCTATCATTATGAGTTAGGTAGGCATAGAACTAACTATTTGGAGGCTAGTGAATGAAACGTTTAATTTTTGCTACTCTATTTATTTCTACATTCTCATATGGTGCGGGTGAATGTAATGATATAAGTAATTCTGCTGAGATAGGCTTGTGTGCTGAATACAAAAAAAACGAAGCGGATGATTATATGAATAAACAATACTCATCTTTGATGGCTAAAATAAATGCGGAGTATGTGAATGATGTTGGATTGAAAAATGAGTTAATAGTTAATGTTAAATCTTCGCAAAGGAATTGGATTAAATTTAGAGATGCCAACTGCAAATTGTATTCTTTCCAAATTGACAGCAATAGTCCTGTACATCAAACTATTATTAATGAGTGTATAGCGAGAATGTCAGAGAGCAGAGGAAAGGAGTTGGCAGCACTTTCTGATGAAATATAGATATTAGGTCGTTTCAAAGGGTGTTCTTAAGATCCTTTTAGTCTGCACGTAATCTTTTGCTCTGTAAGCGAAAAAGCCGCTTTGCAGAGCGATATTTCAAGGGGGAAGTTAGTTTACAGGCTGTTTGACTGGGTAACTCTTATGTACGAGACGAGTTACTATAACTGTCCTCCCGGCCGGTCATCGCTTCAAGTACTCCCTAGATATCTTATTAGCTGCTGCCAGTAGCGTTTTACCGTGCTTTTCGGATGGAACTTAAGATGACCGTTACCGGAACAGGCGCAGCATCCGACGCGTTGAACCCGGCCGGCTATCCCTTTCTGAACGCGGTCATTGAATTAACCGCCTGAACGGACTACGTTCTTAACGCTGCCGCGCTGCATCTGGCGCAAAGGGATTCAATATCTGTTCCCCTCACAGACTGATTAACGGAGAGAGAAAATGACACAAAGGAAAACGTGGCTTGCCGCCCTGATAACCGCGGCGCTGGGCGCGCTGCTGGTGGGATGCGATCGCCCGGCATCCGAAGAGGCGAACACCACGGCGGTCGCGCACTATCCGGTTCAGGTTGTCCTGGCGTCCATGGGCGAGGGATTTCAGGAAAACGCCACTCCACTCACCGTAACGCAGCGCGTTAACGGCGGTGAGATGCCGGATAAGGCGGAGGTGACCGTTGAAGAATCGGGCCTGCTTGATGATTCGATTGCTGCTGAAAAAACGGTGTTTTCGTTGCAGTACAGCGACGGCCGCTGGGCGATAACCGGCAAGGTGAAAACCCACCAGTGCAGGCCGGAACGGGGCCATCAGGACTTTTCAGCGCAGCCCTGCCAGTAGGTGCATAGCGGCATTCCCCGTGCGTGCGCCCGGATCACTCACTGACGGGCAGGGCGCACAGCCGTTCAGTGGCTTCGCGCAGCCAGCATGCCAGTTTGAAATGGATAACTATAAAAAAGCCCTGATCAACAGGGCATGGTTTTTAAAAAACAATGGGTAATAAATTAGCAATGCATTAACGCATTGTCAGGCCACCATCAATCGATATTGACTGACCTGTAACGTAGGATGACGCATCGCTGGATAGCCAAAGTACAACGTCAGCAATTTCCTCTGCTTTACCATGACGTTGCATGGGAACACCCTGAACCATGGCCTCCAGTGCCGCTTTCTGACCCGAAGCAACCATGGCATCGACCATCGGTGTCCAGATAAGACCCGGACACACAGCGTTCACGCGAATATTCCGGGCTGCATACTCGAGTGCAGCGCTTTTTGTCAGACCCAGTACGCCATGCTTCGCTGCATGATAATTAGCGCGTTCTGCGCCACCCACGATACCGCCGATTGAAGAACAGTTCACAATGACTCCGCTTCCTTGCTTGCGCATTTGTTGCAGTTCATACTTCATACATCCCCAAACGCCGCGGAGATTCACTGCGTTAACGCGGTCAAAGTCCTCCACCGTGGCGTCAGCAATTTCCGCAAGCTGGTTTTGTACTCCGGCATTATTAAAGGCGATATCCAATCGGCCAAAGATGGCAACCGTGTCCTGAACCATAGCGTTAACTTCATCGAGATTTGCCGTATTACAAATAACCGCTTTCGCCCGATAACCGTTGGCAATAAGTTCGTTTGCTGCCTTAGTAACCAGGTCATTATTAATATCGGCCAGTACAACCGATGCACCGGCAGCGGCATAAGCGCGAGCTGTCGCCAGGCCAATGCCTGACGCGGCGCCTGTGACTAATGAAACTTTATTTTTTAATGGATAGTACATATACATCATCCTCATAGTCGTTCATCAACCGGTATTTATTACCGATGATGCCGGGTACGCATATTGATAGAGCTCTTATCCCCGTGGCAGGGAGTAATTAAAGGTTTTTGCTATAAAACTCGGCAAGCTTATCAACGGCCGGGTTAACGAACTGCGGTTTGTCATATAAATCGAAATGAGATGCGCCGGGTATGATCACTAAATCCTTCGGCTGATTAGCGTTGTCGTAAGCCTGTTGACTGAATTTTCTGGTTTCGGCTTTTTCTCCCGCAATTAAGAGCACGGGGCGTGGTGCAATCAGATCCATATGCTCCAGAGGGTAATAGGCCATGTGAAGTCCCGGACTCGTGACGACATAACGGTTACGGGCATTCGGATGTGCCCCCCTCGGCGTAAGATAATAATCCGTTGCTTCACGGATAAAGCCAGGTGTACTGGCGTTCAGGGTATCCCGTGAAGGGAGCAGCTGCTGGATCAGTATGGGTGAACCGTTAGCCTCTTTGTTTAACTGGTCATCGACACTTTGCATTAACTTCTGCCGGTCAGATGCCGATACCGGCAACCCTTCAATACCGTTACGGGTCGCATCACCAATATCGTAGGGAACAACACCCGCTACAGCCTTAACGCGTAAATCATTTTGCGCTTCATGCAGTGTATAGCCTCCCCCGGCGCAAATACCTAAAGCGCCTATACGGGCAGCATCAACCTGTGGCAGGCTGGCAAGATAGCCAATCGCACTACGGATATCCTGTACACGATCAGCAGGATTTTCCAGATCGCGCGGTAATCCCTCGCTCTCCCCATAATGTGAAGCATCATACGCCAGGGTAATAAAGCCACGCTTCGCCAGCTGCTGAGCGTACAGGCCTGACGTTTGTTCCTTCACGCCACCCCATGGGTGTGAAACAACAATTGCCGGATACTGTTTCGCGCTGTCATAATTCGGTGGGAAATAGATATTTGCGGCCATTTTGATAGTGCCGTTTCGAAACGATACTTTGTTTGATCCTAACGTATTTATCCCTTCAGCAACCTTGGATGGGATATTTATCTCTGCGAGCGCTGCACCGGAAATTAATATGGAAGTACACAAAAGTGAAACCTTAAAAAAGGACATGGGTTACCTCGTTAATGACATGCTCAGGAAGTATTTCAGCCTGTACGAAGGGCCGAATATGTGTGTTTATTTTGACAGTGACATAACGGGACTGACTATTTTTTAGAGGTGAAGTAATCAGGTTTACTTTCACTTTGGATAAATTACAGTTCATCATTCCGTATTGGACGAGTTTTTTAAATTTCCCGTTCGTCGGCTGATGGTTGAGCTCAATATACCGTCATCTCTAATTATTAAATTTACATGAGGTGTGGCCAGCTGACCATGCCCTTTTGTTTCTTGAATTCATAAATAGAATTCATTAATATTCAGGCGTCAGTCCACCTGCAACGCTGATACAAGGATCGATACCGGTTGTCAGCCGCTTTCATCAGTGAGAGAAAAATGGCCCGAGAAGGTTTCAGTGATTTATTCGCACTTATTGCCGTTGCCCGGACAGGCAGTTTCACGCGGGCAGCGGCTCAACTGGGTGTCACGCAGCCTGCCCTGAGCGCGAGCATACGGGGTTTAGAAGAGCGACTTGGCGTTCGGGTTTTATTGCGAAGTACGCGTAACGTGACGCTCACCATGGCTGGGCAGCATCTGGTGGATCGTATCGTGCCGGAATTTGAACAAATCACGAATGAACTGGAATCTCTGAATGACCTTCGTGACAGGCCAACCGGGACATTGCGTATCACCGCTATTGATTATGTTATACGGTCTGCACTGTGGCCCAGATTATCCCCTTTCTTGCAGCAGTATCCTGACATTACCGTTGAGCTCATTAGCGAATATGAAAGCGTTGATATTGCCGCACGCGGCTATGATGCGGGCGTGCGGTTTGGCGCAGATCTGGCCCAGGATATGATTTCCGTTCGCATCAGCCCAGATGTCAAAAATACGGTTGTCGGTTCAGCAGAGTATTTCAAACGTCACCCCGTTCCAGAACATCCGAACTCGCTAAGTCAACATAAGGGGATTCGTTTGCGGACATCCACCTATGGTGGTCTTTACGACTGGGAGTTTGTTGAGAACGATCGCGAGTTCGACGTCAGGATTAGCGGTCCTGTCATTTGTAATAATGTCTACGACATACTTGAAGCCGCTAAGGATGGTTTTGGCCTTGCTTACCTGCCACAAGATATGGTTCAACCCTATCTCGATTCAGGCGAATTTATCTCTGTGCTTCAGGACTGGTGCCCTCTCTGGCCCGGTTTACACCTCTATTACCCTAACCGCAGACAGCATACCAAGGCCATGGTTTTGATGGTCGACGCATTGCGTTTTCACGAATAATCGGTCCAGATACAGCTAACAGGAGGCAGACTATGTCAGGGGAAATATTCCGGGATATTGTGGCATTCATTACTGTCGCCCGACAGCGTAGTTTTACCAAAGCAGCAGCGGAACTGGGCGTTTCACAGTCCGCATTAAGTCATACCATCCGTAATCTGGAATCACGACTTGGGCTGCGCCTGCTTATTCGAACTACCCGCAGCGTCTCTCCAACCGAAGCTGGAGAAAGATTATTAGAGCGCGTCTCACCCCGATTTGAAGTGATTGCCAATGAACTGTCCTCATTGAGAGAACTGGGCAGTAGGATCACCGGAACGGTGAGGATCACTGCCTCTGATTTTGCTTATAACACCTTTGTCAGGCCTCGTCTTCTAGCGGTTTTACACCAATATCCCGAAGTAAAGCTTGAGTTTTCAAACGATTCAGCGCTTACAGACATTATTGCCGAGCGTTTTGATGCAGGCATCAGAGCCGGAGACAGGGTCGGCAAAAATATGGCTTCAGTCAGAATTTCACCTGAGTTGCGCAATATTATCGTCGCCTCCCCGGCATATTTGCAGGATCGGGAACTGCCACGCTCCCCAGATGATTTAGCGAAGTACGCCTGTATCACTACCCGATTTTCGCTCAAAGAGGGCATCACTCCCTGGATAGTGAAAAAGGGCGAGGGCTTACAGCTATGCCGTGTAGAAGGCCCGCTGGTCTTTAATTCTGTTTATGCTGCTCTGGACGCTGCCGTGGCCGGATATGGTTTTACCTGTGTGCCTGAGATTCTTGCCCGTCCGTGGCTGGACAGTGGGCATCTTCATGCAGTGCTTGAAGCGTGGTGCCCTTCGCTTCCGGGGTATCACATTTTTTACCCAAGTGAGCGCCAGCTCCTGCCTGCACTCTCGATTATCGTTGAAGCCTTACGTTACGAACCTGATTGACGAAACTCTCAGCTGTTAAATAAACAATTTACCCAATGCGTTTTACGGCGTGCAATCATGTAAGTAAAACACTCGGTTTATGAATTGAGATTATCAATTTTTCGCCTCCATTCTGAAGATGTTTAGTGCGGATATGAACGTGCGGATAACTTATGAAAATGACTTATAACAGCATTTCTCTTTTCTCACTATCTTCTTGCCTGTGACGTGGTAAGTTGCAGGCACATCACCACACAGGGCGATAAACGATAAAAAAGATCAGGATATCTTACCCAATAATCTCTGGAATAATAATGAAATTAAATAATCTCTGTCGGTTACTCAGTCTTGTTATTTTTCTGATGTGCTCGGTGATATTGCCCATCAGAGAAGTCATGAGTGCAGAGCATGCCCGGGTCAAAACACTGGTCATTGTCTCTCATCCCCATCCTGAAAGCTCCGTTATGATAAAAGGGCTTCAGCAGGCCGCAAATACTGTACCTGGTGTGACCGTGCGAAACCTTGAAACGCTTTATGGATTTGATACCCGGAGTATTAGCAGCGACGAAGAAAGGCGTTTAATTCAGGAGAACGAGCGTATTGTTTTCCTTTTTCCCACGCACTGGTTCAATATCACGCCGATGATGAAAGCGTGGTTGAATGAAACCTGGGGCAATGTCGGGCCGGATCTGTGGAAAGGAAAAGAGATGCTGATCGTCACCACGGCTGCGGGTGATGAATCAACCTATGGTATCAACGGCAGAACCGGTATCAATTTAGCGGATATGTTCACCCCAATGAAAGCCAGCGCGTTACATGCAGGTATGACGTGGCTCCCCCCTTTGACTGTTCAGAGCGTAAGCCGGAGTAAACTGCCCGAATATCAACGCCAACTTATTGAGCGACTGACCCAATAAACTCGGGCGATTTTTCAACGCTACGCTTACTTCTTTCGTATCAGGTTGTGAGGATCCATTCGGAATTGAGTAATCTAACCATTGTCGCAGCGGATAACAGATAACGAACACTCATCATGTCGGATATTTCCCTATTAGATGATTGCCCGCATTCAGTTGATATATTCCACAATCAAAAAAACAGACTTGGTACTGCAAACATATGCTGTAAGCATGCCGGAAATAATCTAATAACGGGGTTTTTTATGAAAATTGGTATCATCGGTAGCGGCATGGTCGGCAGGGCATTTGCATTACGCCTGGCTGAATTGGGCCACAGCGTGGTTGTCGGCACGCGCGATGTTTTCTCCACCCTCAGCCGGACGGAGCCAGACAGCAAAGGCATACCTGCCTGGCAATTCTGGGCAAAGGAGTATCCCGAGGTCAGCCTTGTGACATTTTCAGAAGCCGCGCGGTTCGCCGATGTGGTTATCAACGCCACCGAAGGTGCTGTCAGTTTGCTGGCACTTAATGAGGCCGGAGATGAGAATCTGACAGGGAAAATTATTCTCGATCTGGCGCTGCCCCTCAGTTACGCCCCCGGCAGGCCGCCCCGTCTCATGTTTGCAAATGACGATAGCCTCGGTGAACAGATTCAATGTGCATTTCCGGCTGCTCAGGTGGTTAAAACGCTGAACACGATGAGTCACAACGTTATGCTTAACCCATCCATTTTGCCAGGTTCACACAATGCCTTCTTGTCCGGGGAGAGCGATGAGGCTAAGGAAACTATCGTCGGACTGCTGACACAATTTGGCTGGCCTGCTGATAATATCGTGGATCTGGGGGGCATTGAAACCTCAAGGGCAACAGAAATGTACGCGACTCTGCTGTTCCAGATTGCTAAAGTGAGGGGGAATTACGACTTTAATATTGCAGTAGTGATGAAGTAGCCTGAAAAAATATCCCACAGGATAATACCGATTGTTTACTGCCCCACAGCTGGAAATTAGCCGCCGGACAACGGGCCAGCAGCCTGGCCCGGGCCTATAACGGTGAACCGTCTGAGCTATCCGTCCGTTGAATATAGTCCGGTGACAGCGCCTCCACCGAGGGGCAGCCAATCTGCGCAAGCGTGCAGTCGATATCGGCTTTCAGCAGCCCGATCACCTCATCCACGCCCTGCGCGCCCCGGGCCGCCAGGCCATACAGCGTGGCTCTGCCCAGCAGCACCATTTTCGCGCCCAGGCACAGGGCTTTGACGATGTCCGATCCCCTGCGAAAACCGCTGTCGATCAGTACGGGCTGCGTAATACGCTCCACCGTTCCGGCCAGGGTTTCGATGGGGGCCAGCGCATAGTCCAGCTGACGGCCGCCGTGATTGGAGAGGATCACGCCGTCGGCACCGCACTCTGTACAGATCGCCGCGTCCTCGGGGCGGATAATGCCCTTCACCAGCAGTCTGTGCGGCCAGATATCGCGGATGCGCCGCAGGCTTTCAGGATTGAAGCTGGCGTCCATCTGGCGGTTCATCACCGCGGCCTGCGCCTCCAGCGCGTGATTTTCCGACGTTTTGAAATTGGCCAGCTCCGGCATGCCGCTGCGTAAAAATCGCAGCGACCACTGCGGATGGGCGATGCCGGATAGCAGCAGTGACGGCGTATACCTGACAGGCAGGGTGAACCGATTGCGCAGATCGCGCTCACGGTTACCGTTTACGCTCACGTCAACCGTGATGATAAGGGTGGTGTAACCCGCGCCGAGGGCGCGTTTTACCAGCTGTTCGGCCAGCGTCTGCTGCACCACGTACAGCTGAAACCACTTCTCACCGTCCGCGCCCCTTGCCAGCGCTTCGATAGAGAGGTTCGCCGCCGTTGACAGCAGAAACGGCACGTTGGCTCTGGCGGCGGCCTTGGCCAGGATAAGGTCGCCATCGGGCCACAGCGCGCCGTTAAAGCCGGTCGGGGCGATGGCGAACGGTGCATCCCAGCGGCGTTCAAACAAGCGGCGGGAGATATCCCGCTGGCTGATATCCACCAGGCGATGCGGGGTAAAGCGCCAGCGGTCAAAAATCGCCCGGTTGTGGCGCAGCCCTTTCTCATCGTCCGCGCCGCCGTCAAGATAGTCAAAGACAGTACGGGGCAGCGTTTTCTTCGCCAGTCGGCGATAGTCCTCAACGTTCAGGAGGGGTCTGCTCATACGCCGGCGTCCTCAAGCGGTCCACGGGTTTCGACCTCAATCAGCGCAGGTTTACCCGAGGCCCGGGCCTGTTCAATGGCCCGCTCAATCTGCTGCGGGGTAGTGGCCGGGAATGCCTGAACGCCGTATCCCCGCGCGATGCTCAGAAAATCGAGTCCCGGCAGGTTCAGGCCGGGAACGTGACCGGCCCCCAGCACGCTGCCGAACCAGCGCAGGGCACCGTAGGTTCCGTTTTTCAGCACAATGAAAATAACCGGTACGCTGTACTGTGCGGCCGTCCACAGCGCCTGAATGCTGTAGTTAGCTGAACCGTCACCGATCACCACGAAGACCTGCCGGTCGGGTCTGGCCAGCTGAATACCGATACCGGCGGGCATCGCAAAGCCCAGCCCTCCCGCCGCGGCCAGATAGTAGCTGCCCGGCGCAGACAGATTGAGCCGCTGCCAGAGGGCGTCAATGGTCGAGGTGGATTCGTTAACAAAGATGGCGTTATCCGGCGCAACGGCGTTGAGGTGGTCAAAGAACGCCTCCGGTTGTAGCGGCATATCCACCGCGGCCGCAGGGGGAACGGGGATCGCCGTGGGCATCGGTTTTTGCCGATCGGCGGCGTGACGGGCAAGCTGGCTCAGCATCGGTTTAATGTCACCGATCCAGGCCTCCCCAACCGACGCCCGCGCAGCTTCCCGGGCGTCGCAGGTGAGCTGAATAAGTCTGGAACCGGTCGGGATGGTATTTCCCGGTTCGAACTGGTGGTAGCGGAACACCGGCGCCCCCACCACAATAATCAGGTCATGCCCCTCCAGCAGGCGGCAGAGGGAGGCGGTTCCGGCGGGCAACAGTCCCCTGAAACAGGCGTGGCGCGTGGGAAACGGACAGCGGGGGGAGGAGGGCGCCGCCCAGACCGGGCACTTTAGCTTCTCCGCCAGCAACACGGCCAGCGGGTTGGCACCCGCCGCATCGACGTCGGCACCCAGTATCAGCACCGGATCGATCGCCGCATCGATCTGCCTAACGAGCAGGGCCAGCGCGTTATCATCCAGCGCACGGGCATTATTAACCCGGCGTTCCGGCAGATGAACCGAGCCCGCGTCGGCGGGTTGGTTCCAGTCGTCATAGGGGATTGAAAGATAGACCGGGCCGGGGGCATCGGCGGTGGCGGTATGGATGGCCCGGCTGAAGGCGTACGGCACCTCCTGCGCCGTAGCGGGTTCCCGGCTCCATTTAACCAGCGGGCGCGGCAGGGTCGTGGCATCAATATTCGTCAGCAGGGGCTCGACGGACAGCATGGCCCGGTTCTGCTGGCCGGCAGTAACGATCAGCGGCGAATGCCCGTTCCAGGCGTTGGCCAGTGCGCCCATGGCATTGCCGGTGCCCGCCGCCGAATGAAGATTGACCAGCGCCGGCCGGCCCGTCGCCTGCGCATAGCCATCGGCCATTCCCACGGCCACCGCCTCATGCAGCGCCAGCACGTACTGGAAGTCGTCGGGAAAATTCTGTAGAAACGGCAGCTCATTCGAACCCGGGTTGCCAAACACTTTATTAATACCGTTTTCGCGTAGCAGCGCGTACGTCATATCCTGTACCGTTTTCATTTTCGCAGCATCCTTAAGTCGTTACGTCCCTTTCACACCCATATTCTGGCCCTCGCTTATTGAAATAACAGACTAAGCATACTACGGTCATGTAACAGATTTTTTCTGCCGGACATAAGAAATGCGGAAACTCTTCATGTTTTTTATGATGCAGATTTTGTAGTAAAATACTGAAAATATTAAATAAATATCTATGTTTTTAGGGCCGGTTACCCCTGTTTTTCCATCACAGGATGTGACAAGACCGGTTCAGATGATGCAAATACGGCGCGGGTGCATTATCCGGCTCGGGACCCCTGCGGTCACCGACTTGCGTTTCAGGATGGTGTGGCCGGCTTACCTTTACCGGGAAGAATACGAAAACCTGATGTCAGGGATAAATCTATGCAGATAACCTTTCTCAATAATGGCGTTTTTTTTATTATTGCTGCCATTAATTCACTGATTTGTTTTGCCTTATTTGGGATGATTGGCTCGGTTTTTGGCGTGCTGACCGTGCTTTTCACGCATATCGTTTATGCAGCGAAACCTGATAACAATATATTTTACGTCTGGTTTTTGCTTGTTCTGGTACTGATGGGGGCACTGGTGGGGCATGTGCTTAAACTCTCCGTTGGTTTCTACATCTATCTTTTCTTATTTTCTTGTTTTTATTACGTTATTTATAATAAAGATGCCTGTGTCGATCGCGCGATCCCGTTCTTTATTATTTTTTCCTGTATGGGCACAACACTGCCTGCCGTCTCCGTTGACATGCCTCTCGCCTATGTCACGGGCATTACCGTCAGTTTGCTGCTGCTGCGCTTTTTCAACAGAAAAACTAAAAGCGACGGTCCGTTCAGCAACGGACTTTTCGCCAGAGGATCCTATACGGGGAATAAAAATATCCTGCTGCGCGCGTTTGTTTACAGCGTGTTTCTCTTTCTCAGCCTGTTTATCCCGGACTATTTTGATCTGTACCGGCCCTACTGGGCGCCCCTGACGTTTATTGTTCTGTTAAGGCCAAAGGAGATGAGCATCCTGAAAATCACCGTTTCCCGTTTTGCGGGCAGCGTTCTGGGGGCGACATTCCTGCTGGTGCTGTACTACTTCTTCGGCTTTAACTCTGTTTATGTCTACTACGTACTGCTGGCCGTTGCCGTATTTATGCTGCCCACGTTTTTGAATGCCAACTACATCGCCAAAACGTTTGCTATCACGGTATTTGTCCTGCTGCTGCTGGAGGAAACGGAGTATCTCCACGATCCTACCTATCTTCTGCCCGTTTCCCGCGTCTATGAGACCTTTATCGGCGGCAGTATCGCCATTGTTGCCAGTATTGCTTTAAACGCGCTGAGGGATCTTCAGAGCAAACCCGATGCCACAAGGTAGTCTCAGCCACCACCGTGTTTTACTTCCACCGTCCTGTCCAGAGGAATATGTATGCTCCAGGATTATCTGAATGTCATGGTCCTTTTCCTCGTTGTCGGTCTGGGGGTCGTTCTGGCAAAAATTCGCTGGCTGAACCTGTCATCCAACGACGTGTTAACCAAAATTCTGCTGAACGTTGCCCTGCCTTCAACGCTGATTCTGTCCATTGGGAAAGATTTCAGCCGCAGCGAGTTTCTGATGCTGCTCCCCGACATCATTCTGCCTACGGCGGCGATCCTGACGCTGATGGTGATGGCATCCATTGTGGCAAAACTGATCAAGGTGGAGCAGGCGGATAAAGGCCTGTTTATCGGCCTGTGTTCAATGAGCAGCACGATATTTTTTGGTATTCCCGTCACCCTTGCCGTGTTTGGCAGCCACGGGCTGCCCTACGCGCTGATGACCTACGCCTCCCAGACGGTGATCTACTGGACGTTGGGACTTTATCTTCTTGAAAAAGGCGTGGAGGGGAACAGCCCTAAAAACGGGGTGGTGGTGACCCTGATAAAAGATATCGTCAATATGCCGCTGATTGCGTTTTTTGTGGGCGTCGGCATTCTGCTGATGGGATTAAAAATGCCGGGGGTGATTGAGTCGTTCCTTGCGTCACTTTCCGGGATGACGTCTGCGCTGGCGATGCTGATCGTCGGCACCATCATTTTTATCAGCGGGATCAAAAATATTAAACTCACCCGGGCGCTCTGTGCGGTGGTGGTGTTCCGGTTTATCGTTGCGCCGCTGGTGGTGTTATTGCTGGGATGGGTGTTTTCGATCAACGATCAGATGATTAAAATCACCACGCTTATCTGCGCGCTACCGATCCCGAATGCGACGGTTATCCTGGCGGAAAAGTATAAAATTAACGTCACCTTTGCAACAGGCGCGCTCACCTGCTCTATCGGCGTTTATCTTATCTTCCTTCCGGTTATTTTATTCTGCATCCATCATATTTAAGTGCGGTAGGCGGGTGGCGACGCCACCCCTGTCGCTATCTTTCGCTGTAGCTACACTGCCCTGACAGCGCCATCGCCACACAGCGGATCCCTCGTAGTGACCGGGCACGATCCGGATGCCCGGGCAGGCTTTCAAAAGCGCCGGAATACAATTCTTGAGGATAATCCGAACACCCCGGAGAACGCCCGCGTCGATGATGCGGTCGTTGAAACGACCGGCAGGGCCACGGTCACTGGTGCTTCGCTGTTCGGTTCTTCTGCCGGGCTGTCTCGTTTGTTACTCCTTTGTGTTAAGCTTGCAGCTTCACCAGCCAGCACCAGCCAGAGGTAGAAGCCCGATGAGTAGTTTTTCCGATGAGAAAATGACAGAGCTGATAATTGGTGAGGCTGTCACTGAACTCCTCAACGACAATGCGGCCATCACCTGGAGCGCGCTGTTGGATAAACTCCATGCCATTGCCGCCAGCGAGCGGGATGAAGAACGCGCTAAGGCCGCACTCAGGGCGATCGACGAGGTCAGGGCGGAGATGGGAAACAGCAAAACCGAGTCCGACAATCCACTATCCGGTATTCCGGCGCGTCATCAGATGCATTGAGTTCAGGTAAGTGATGCGCAGGGCAGAGATGGCCTGCGTCGCGAGGTATCCTCTTATATGCTATACTGGTTATACATCCACCAAGCAAAGAGGTATTGTGATCGAAGCAGAAACCGCTGAGGACGTCTACGCCGTAATTGGAACGGTGGTGGCAAGTCTTCTTAAGCCGGACCAGCAATTAACCCTCCATGACATCATCAACGCCCTCCACCAGATGGGGCGGGATACTGAAAGGCAAGAGATTGGTCATGCCTGCAGTGAAGCCATAAAGTTCCTTGCACGGCGTATGCACTGACCACTCTTAGCTAAGCGTATCAACCTTCCCGGACGGTAGGGTTTGAAATGGGCTTCCACTTCGTGGTCCACGCCAAAAACAACCACAGTGGAGCCCTGTTACTCCTACCCACACCTTAAAATCCTTCATCATCCGGCGTGCGTCCCACGACAATTTCGAGAGTATTGCGCAGCACATTCTGCTCAAGGGGATCGGATGTACAGTCTAGCTCGGCAATCAGATGAAGAATAATCGCTTTATTCGTGACCCTCTGTCCCTGGGCGATGATCTGATGAACAACTGCACCCAGTACGGCCGTCTCTGCCGACAGTTTGGTTCCTGCGTTACGGAAATGCTGAACGATCTCTGATTCAATGGTGGCTGGCTGCATAGGTGTACACTCTTATTAGGGCTGGGAACTGTCTGTTTCCGATGCAGCCGACGTATCGGGTTCCTGCTTGTCAGATTCTGACCTTTCACGCGCCGAAGGAAATCCTGAGCGGGCTTCAGTTAGCGCAATACGTAGCGCGTTCTGGCGTTCAGGCTGGGTTTCAACGGTCAACATGCTGTTAACGCGGTCGGCCAGAGATTCGCAGTCTAAAACGGTGCGTTCGCTGGCTAAAGAGGCTACGGCCTCGCCAATAACAATGTCAGTAAGTTTATCGGATTGTTTTTTTTGCATATTTACATCGCTGAACGTGTCATGCCCCAGGGCAATTCCTATCGACCAAACAGCAGGCTGATAAGCTGATGGTAGTGGCGTTCTTCTTCCAGGCTTGATGCGACTTCCAGCCTGCGTAACAGTTTTGTACAGATGGCCTTACGATTCAGATTTTTACCCGTGCGAAGGATCTCGACCACAATCTGTCCCAGCGTTTCCTGCTGCGACGGCTGCGTGACGTGGCTGAAATAGTGAGCGATATCGCTGGTTGTGTCCGTAGTGGTTCTGTTCTGACGCATGGTGAACCTCGTTAGTATTGACTACATTTGGTAAAAGTACACGCAACTAAAGTTATACAGTATTTTAAAAAAATTGTACAAAATTAATAAACGGTATTATTTAAGTGAGAGAAAGATTAAATTTCTTTTAATTCAGTATTTTATTTTTATCAGGCTGAGTGGGACGTCGAAGTTATTTTTCAACGGCAAAACTGACTGTATAAGTTTTACAAATTGAGCGCACTGTCACGTCATCACTCCCGTCTGGCTGACACTGCAATAGTGGATTATCAGATAAAAACCCCCTCGTTTGTGATTTCAAACTGATGAAAATAAAGCATTTTTGCAGGCTTCACGCGTTCACGCGAATTTCACAGATAATCTGCGCTGTACTTGGACTGTCACATAAGTTATTTTGCGCAACATCGACAGTGACATTATGGCCAGGTATTCCCATGCATCAGGACGGCTCGCCTCCGGAAAAACCGGGCCTTATCACCGGCTATTTCAATCGGGTAACTCACCCGTCCCAAATTGAAATACTCGGCAGGATCACGGTTGAGATCCTACGACAGGGAAAAAGTTTAAGCTGCACGGCAGTGTGTATGAAGCTTATTGCAAGACTGGATTCAACCAGGGATGAAGATGAGGCGTCACACCTGCGTGAGCTGATCAGGATCTTGTTTAGCCGACAACCCTCGTAAGGAGGGTTGTGCTGTATCTGTACGGCAATATTTCCAGATTGATTCTCACTGTTTCCTGTAATCCCCGCCGATTGTGATGTCAGTACACGCCACCGGGTAGACTCTCTGTCAGAAAATAACTGAGCCGCGTAATACTGACCGGCACCGTTCCGCCGGCTTCAAATTATCGCCGGGCTGATATCAGTACCATCATCGGCCGCTCGACCTCTTCTGCCAGCGCCGGGTTGGCTTCGATCTGCTTAGACGTCGGCCCCCATTCGTTAACCTGACGAACGGTAAACCCGGCATAAATCAAGGCGTTCAACAGCGTACCCAGGGTGCGGTGATACTTAACGACCCCGTCTGCCAGCCAGTTGCTCACCCGTTTGCCTTCATTCTGGTAATTATTCACCGCCCACGAACGCTGCCCCTCGACATCCGTCACCCATCCCTGGCGTAGCGCACAGGTATAGACAGGGTGTTCAGTGGTGAAGACAAATTCACCGCCGGGCGGTAATGCCTGAAAGATCGTCGCCAGTAGCGGGGCAAGGTCGGGAACATAGTGCAGCGCCAGCTGGCTGTAGACCAGGTCGAAAGCCCGGGCGGGAAGTTCGAGCGCTTCAAGATCGCCCACGCAATAGCGAATGCCGCAGTCGGGAGTGAGCGCCCGCGCCCGTTCAAGCATTTTTTCTGAGAGATCGATACCGGTGACTTCACTCGCCCCGGCTTTCAGGGCGCTGCGGCAAAACCAGCCGTATCCGCAGCCGAGATCGACGACGCGCCTGCCGCTCAGGTCGGGGAGCATCGCCTGAATTGACGCCCATTCCGGGGCACCGTCTAAACCGAACTGAGAGCGGGGGAGCTGCGCATAGGCATCAAAAAACACCTGATTATCGTAAATATTTTTAGACATTATCCATTCCTTTATGGGGTGCGTAGCCCCCCTGCTGAACTGCCTCTTCCAGAAAGGTAATAAACGCTTTGACCTTTGCGTTCAACGCCGAGCGCTCGTTAACGCAGGCGAAAATGTTCATGGGTAATGACACCGGAACGCTGTCGTCTGCGCGATCGGATTGAAACAGGGGGATCAGTAAACCGCGGTCTATCAGTGGCTGGGCAATGAAACTCGCCAGTCGGGCAATCCCGCCACCCTGCACGGCTATTTTAGCAATAATATCGATATCATCGCTGATAAACTCGGTATTGAGCTTTGCATTAAACGGCTGGCCGTTGACCCTGAAGGCCCACGGCAGAAAACGGCCGTCCGTCGGGTAGCGAAAAACCAGACAGGCATGTCGGCTCAGCTCATCAGGGTGCAGAGGCACACCCGCGCGGTTCAGATATGCAGGGGCGGCGCAGATAATGAAGGGGAGGGAGGCAATTTTTCGGGCAATCAGCCGTTCGTTTAGCTGTGCCTCAATACGGATACTGACATCTATCCCTTCCAGCCGATGATCGACATCGCGATCGGTGGCGATCACTTCGATATGAATATCGGGCCAGGTCGCTTTGAAAGCCGGCATCAGCGGCGCCAGCACATGACGTCCAAACGCAGCGGTCGTGGCAATGCACAGCCGACCGTGCGGTGTAATTTCCATCGCTGCGGCCTGCGAAGCGAGATCGATATCACCGGGAATGTGGCGAACTTTCTCGAAATAACGCTGGCCGTTTTCGGTTAATGTCATGCTGCGCGTGGTGCGTGACAGCAGCCGTACACCCAGATGTGATTCCAGGCGGGAAAGACTCTGGCTGACCGCCGCAGGGCTCATCCCCTTAGCCCGCGCCGCCGCCGCAATGCTGCCGTTCTCCACTACCCGGATAAACGTGCCGATCAGCCCCAACAGATCCATAAATCCCTCAACCTTAATTCGTTACATTTACTTAATAATGATTCAAGCAAAAGTGTTCTACTCACGCCCCGGTCAGCCTGATAGGTTAGCAGCCGTTCCGCACATCTTCGATAAACAGGATAACGTTATGACCCTTGCTACCACCAGTAAAACCGCCAGAATTCGACTACCAAAACACACCACGCCCTACGTTTTTGCTCTGTATATGGCGATTATTATGGCGTTTCTGATGAGTCTGGTGATCACCTTTGCAGAGTTCGGATGGGGGCCGCATTACATGGAAAATGTGATGAATGCTTATCAGATTGCCATGCCCGCGGCCTTTTTCTGTATTCTCGCCGTCCGTCCGATGGTTATCCGGCTGGTAGGACTGACCGTTCGCGGTCACTGAGCTAGTGGCACTGGGCTGTCTGAAGGTCCATAAAGACGGGCGGGAATCCGTTTTTATTGCCCCCAAAAGCCTTTCCCAAGCGCTGAAATGGAAGGGCAGTTTATTCCTCTCTCAGGCTACTGACTGGTGATGTGCTGTCGGTAACAGGGGGCGGGACTACAGCTGTAAGATTTGTATTACACATGTCTGTACGGCGTCTTATGTTCAACAAAGTTTAAACGAGTAAAATATCTTGTAAATATTCAGCCCCTTAACTTTGTCAGGAACCTCGGAAGTCATACAGCCATGAAAAAACTTATCATTTTGGCACTGGTCTGTTTCGTCTCTAATTCAAGTCTGGCCATCCAGAATGCCACTCCCTGCCAACAGGAAAGCTGTGAGCCTCCGTCTTTTTACTTAACCGCTTTAGTGGCCAAAAAAGTCAGGCCGATTAACACGCTGGCTGTGGACCTGCTGGATCCGCCTGCTGGGGTCGTTATAGCCTCGTGCGAAGCCCACTACGATGATGAACACCCGCACATACTGGAAAAATGCAAGAGATCCTTAAAAGCGTTCGTCCGCGATCTGTGCGACTGACCATCAAAGGGCTGAGCTTACCCTGCATCAGCCTTTCTGTTTCCCTTCTGAAGTCCGAAAAAGATAAAATCCGAACCGGCACAAATCAGTTAACTCGCATTCAATTTTTTCCGTCCCTGAAGTCACAAAAGCTCAGAGCATTTATGCTAAGAAAGGACATTTTTAAACGATTTAAAAATGACATTACTACTTTGCCTCCTCATTGTTAGTACGCATAATACTAATTATGTTAAATTTAAATCTTCTTCGCAGTCTCTACTCTCTGTTTCGCCAATGTTAATGTTTTGAATTTAAGACCTTATATCATCGCCTCACATCCTGAATACATCACCCGCTCCGTTACCCTGTAATGCGCGCTGCAGTCCGCTGAGTAGCATCTTCAATCTGTCGCTCAGATAGCCCATAAATTCTGCGCGTCCCAGCGTTCTGTCAAAGACCTGCTGTGACAGAAACCGCTGCATTTCACCATAGAAACGTCCATCACCGATAATCCGATCGACCGACTCAAGGCGTTTTGCCAAAAGCTTATCATAGTCAGGAATACGATAGTCCTGAATTTTCTTGCGAATTAACTCAATGTCATAGGTGGCGTTTTGCTGCAGCAGCCAGGGTAAATCCCACAGATCGCGGTAGCGGACATATTTCGTTGTCGCTGCCAGCGAGATAAGTTTATCACTCAGGATTTCATCAAGTGTTTCACACATCACCAGCGTATCGGCGTAACCATCAGGCAAAACTTCATAGTTGCGCGTGAGCGCCATGGGCCTTCGCGTGTAGGCAGGAATATTGGCGATTTCAATCTTGGTTGGCGGACTCCATCGCTTTCGCAACAAGCTCTGTAAAATTCACATTACCATTCATTATGTAATACCGACTCGTCGATTAGATGGGTGTTACGCCCTACCCGGCGTAAATCTCTGAGCGCCGTTTTCATCGTTGCCTGACGCAGGGGGGATTCACCAAACCAGGTATCCTTTAAAATCTGCTCGGGCGCTCTCTTGGTGTGAGTATATTCAATCACCCCAAAAGGCGTTTTATGTTCTTCTGAACGTCCCGTTGTCATGACGGTAATCCGCCCCATGGGAATTTGTGAAATAACACCATAGGCAGACAGCGCCGACTCAAGACTGAGGTAGTTATATTCTCCCCGCCGCTGTGCCAGCACAATCCTTTCGAGCGTATAAGCATCTTTACTTTTCGCATAGGCATAGACATATACCCCACGAATGGCGCGCGTCAAAACACCGTCTTTAACCAGACGGTTCAAGCCAGCATTAAGGGCTTTGGGGCTGTCTTCATGGAAAATTTTCGCCAAATCACGCGAGGTGAAAACGTAGCGCCCATTCTTATCGAAGTCGTTTAAGCGTTCGATGGCTGTTGTTCTGTTCATTCATTAAGTCTACACAAAAGCTATGTATAGGGGGTTTTTATGTATACTTAAACAGGAATTTTGCATTAAGTCTAGATGAAATGGAGCCTCAGGCACCTCCCTTTTCCTGTCATCGTGATTTACTATCAGGAAACATCCAAGCAGCGTAATTATATTCCCGCCTGCATCTGGTGATGCCTTGCTATCTCACCGGGCGTCGTCAGCCAGAATTTATCCTGCTGGCCGGCCAGCGTTGCCAGCGCCTTCTTCAGATGCCAGAAACGGAACGCCTGACCAAAAATATAGGGATGCAAAGAAGTCCCCATCACCAGCGTCTGCCGTTCGCTGCGCGCCAGCATCTCTGCAAGCTGATCGAGCAGCATCTGGCAAAACAGCTCGGCCGAGGCGCCGTTAGGAATGATAGTCGGGATATCGTTGATTTCCTGCGGATAAGGGACCGAAAGCAGCGGACCGCTGCGGGTGTTGAAAGCTACCGGACAATCGTCATGAGCCCAGTTCAGTGTATAGCTAAAGCCGTTATTCCTTAACAGCTCCGGCGTATCATGGCTTTCGGAAATCCACGGCGATAGCCAGCCCTCAATCTTTTTTCCTGACCAGCTACTGAGCCGCTGCTGGCACATCGCGATCATCTCGTTCTCGGCCCGTACGTCAAGCTCACCCTGACGTTCAGAATTGGTATGCCCGTGGGCGATCAGTTCGCCCTGCTCGTTAGCCATCCAGCGCTCAAGCAGCTGCGGGCAATAATCCAGTATTGAGGTATTGCAGATCACGCTGGCCGGGATCGCCAAATCCTCAAACAGATCGGCCAGATGCCACCCCCCTACGCGATTACCGTAGTCGCGCCAGGAGTAGTTCAGGACATCCAGCCTGTTCGCATCCTGCGAAAGCTTGGCACCTTCGTTACAGCCAAAGGAGAAGTGCTCCAGATTCATCGCAATGTAGACCGCCAGCCGTTTATTGCCCGGCCAGCGATAATCCGGCCGATCCTCCGGCCCATGATAATCGTAGCGCGCGTGGTGGTTAAGTTGATACATCCAGTCAGGCGTTCTCATTCAATACTCCTTAGCAGGCCGGCCACTCCGTTTTTCACTCTTCAGCGTCTAACGCACAGACGCGAAGTCGATGGCCATCGGGATCAATCACGGTCAATGCGTAACCAAAATCAAGTAACACCGGCTTTTGAATGACGGTGAGCCTGTGTGCTTCGCACCTGTCGACATAAAAAGCATCAACGTCTTCTTTATTCTTAACAGTAAAAACAATTTCACCTGCTGCCGCCCGAGGATGTGGATCGACCGACGGCTCGACGGTGTAGCATGACCACAGGCCTAATTTGAACCCATTACTCAGCACAAACAGTGCAAAGGTGGGGCTTCTTTCAACCGGTTCACAGCCTAACACTGACGAATAAAAATCACTGCTTACCCACACGTTTTTTACATATAATATTGAAATATCAGCGGTTAACATCACTCTCTCCTTGTCATTAGTCTGGAGTCATCATAGTTAAGCGCTGTGACAGTTTTTGTCAGTAGGTTTTCTTTTGAGGGATCCTTTCGTGTTCCTTCCAGTCCTTGAGAAGCTTCTGCCGGGTTTGCGGATACAAGGTATCAGAGACCGTCAACTCTCTGATTCTGTCCAGACGAAAATTGCGAAACGATTGCCGTAATTCACACCAGCCCGCCAGCACGCGCGATGAATCAAAAAATCCCAGCGCCACAGGCCAGATATCTCGTGACGTCAGTGCATCATTTATATCGACGTAGGTGATTCTTACTTTGTTACGGTGGCTTATTGCTTTACGAATCACGCTGAGATGGCTGAGGTTCGCATCGCTCTTCCCGGATGAGATTAGCAGGGAACTGTTTTCCAACTCAGCGGCCAGATGCTCCGGAAGAATAGCGTGGATCTTGGCTATCACACTGGTTGCTGCCGTGTTTAATTCTGTATCTGTGTTTTGCATAACCCAGTTTAGTCCAAGAATTAAAGCATCGACTTCATTCTTATCAAACATCAGTGGCGGAAGATGAAAGTCTGATTTAAGGATATAACCTATCCCCGCGCAGCCTTCGATCTCACATCCCTGTTGGGCCAGGGTGGCAATGTCACGATAAATACTGCGAACGCTCACATTAAGTTCCTGTGACAGAAACACCGCCGTGACAGGGTAACGGCGGGATCGCAGAATTTGTATTAACGCCAGGAGGCGTCGGGTTCGTGTCATAGACGTTAGCTTAGTCTGTTGTTATCTCGGTGGAATGCCCCGTGTATCCCGCAGCAATCAGTCAAGTTATGACCGGTGAGGTCAGGCGACCACCTTGCCCCGTACGATCACTTTTCCCGCTTTAATCTCAGGATCGGCAATACGCCTGATTGCCAGATGCATCGCTTGCCAGGCGATCTCCTGCAAATCATGCGATATGCGTGGGAAATGGAAGCCATAGATTTCCGCGTGCGATACGTCATCGATGCCGAAGAGAGAGACCTGCTGACCCGGCGTGAGCTTATGTTCAATGCAGGCTTTCACGATCCCCAGTGAGATCTGATTATTGCAGCCGACAAAGTAGTCCGGCGCCTCGTTTTCGCTGAGCCAGCGGCTGGTTTCCTGCCAGGCAACGTCCATAAAGAAATCGGCATGAAGCACCTCCAGCGAGCTGACTTTACCCTGCAACGCAGCCTGTAATCCGGTAACGCGTTCGCGCGCTACGTTGGAGTGCTCCGGCCCGGATACCACCACCACGCGTTGGGCGTTTTGCTCCAGCAACCAGCGTCCGGCCTGTAAGCCACAGTCAAGATTATCAATATAGACGCCGCTACAGTGGGGGAAATCTAATTCACGATCGACCAGTACCACCGGAATATTCAACGTTTCCAGTCGCTTCAGATAGGCCGGTCGGTAGTGCAAATCGTTTGAGATCACCGACAGAATAATCGCGTCAACGTTAAAACCAATCAGTTTATCAATGATGCGATTTTCGGTTTCCTGTGATTCGTAGGAATCAAATACCAGCGTGTCGTAGCCCATTTTTTGGGCTTCAAGGGTCATTAAACGCGTCAGGCCACCAAAAAAAGGGTTCGCCATATCGGGATTAACAATGCCAATGGTTTTACTGGATTTTGCCCGCAGGCTGCGCGCCGCGGTATTGACCACATATCCGAGCAGCTCCGCCGTCTCGCGGATGCGTTGCAGAGTTTCCGGATGCACTTTATCCGGCTGCGAAAACGCGCGCGAGGCGGTAATTTTGCTGACGTTCGCCTGTGCTGCAACGCTGGCTAGCGTTGCCTTACGTCCTCGCCCAACGGCCAAATGGAGCTCCTTAGTAAAAAAACATCATTTTGTATCATTTTTAAATCATGACAGATTTGGCAACCGGACGCGAATGCTGTTTCTACGCCAGACGATTTATCCGTGGATCGGTGAAAATATCCAGTTCATCGCGGCTTTCAGAGGAAAACTCCGACACCACCGCCCCCTCTTCCCCCGCCTGGAACCAGTGGCGCGTATTAGGGGCAATCGTATACTGCTCACCCGGTCGCAGCAGGATGTAACGCGTGCAGGTGTACCAGGCCTCGCTCCCCTCCGGCAGCCTGCACACGGGTGATCCCCCGGCATCGTTCGGTGTCAGGCTGTCATCATCAACGAACAAATAGACTTCACCCCAGCGACAGCGGAACGTCTCCTGTTTGCCCGGCGTGCCGTTAAACGGCGGATGTAAATGTTCCGGGCAGGTTTGTCCGGGAAAAAGCACCAGCTCTTTAGCACAGTAGCGCGGTGAATTAACGTAGGTTAGCAGCTGGAGGCCCGACAGCGGATAGTCGGTTAAACCAAATGAAGCGATTTCAATATGTTGGCGTTCATCGTCGGTCAGTACGATCCCGGCCTGACGTATAAAATCCAGGGTGCGTCGTTGGTATTCAGTTAAGCGGTTCATTCTCATCTCTCATCGCTGTAATGGTATCGGTGTCATTAAACCTTGCAGGGGTGCAGGTTTTCTGTGACGTGAACCGCTAATTTCAGTAATAACTAATCCACTTTTTTTACACTTATTGGTGAAATTTAACTGAGGTCACAGATTTGCGGCCAAATTTTCCGCAATATGGCCAACAGAAATGATATCGATACCATCAAAATGATTCCACGGAGGCTTGTATGAAAGCATTGGTTTTGGCAGAGGCGGGAAAAATTGCCATTGAAGAGCGCGAGTTCGATGAAGCGCTGGGCGATAACGATGTGCAGATCAAAATCCACTCTGTCGGCATCTGCGGCAGCGACGTTCATTACTATCAGCATGGCAAAATCGGACCTTTCGTGGTTGAAGCGCCAATGGTGCTGGGACACGAAGCCTCCGGCGTGGTGCTGGCAACCGGAAAGAATGTCACCCACGTTAAGGTCGGCGACCGCGTCTGTATGGAACCCGGTATTCCTGACCTGAACTCCGCTCAGTCGCGCGCCGGTATCTACAACCTCGATCCCGCCGTTCGTTTCTGGGCCACGCCGCCGGTTCATGGCTGCCTGCGGGAAACCGTGGTACACCCGGGCGCCTTTACCTTCAAACTGCCGGACAACGTCAGTTTTGCCGAGGGCGCCATGGTGGAGCCGCTGGCCATCGGCATGCATGCCGCGACCAAAGCGGTCATTAAGCCGGGTGACATCGCGCTGGTGATCGGCGCAGGCCCGATTGGGGTGGTGACCGCGCTGGCTGCGCTGGCGGGAGGCTGTTCCGACGTCATCATTTGTGACCTGTTCGACGAAAAGCTGGCCGTGGCCGCCAACTATGAAGGCCTGCACGCGGTAAATATCAAAACCGGCGATCTGGCGGGCAAAGTGGCCGCGCTGACCAGCGGTAACGGCGCTGACGTTGTCTTTGAGTGCAGCGGTGCGAAGCCCGCGATTGCTACAGTCGCCGCGTATGCCGCGCCCGGCGCCACCGCGGTACTGGTCGGCATGCCGATTGACGCTGCACCGATGGATATCGTTGCGGCTCAGGCCAAAGAGATCACCTTCAAGACTATTTTCCGCTACGCCAATATGTATCCACGCACCCTGCGCCTGCTGAGCAGCGGCAAGCTGCGCGTTCAGCCGCTGATCACCCAGACCTACAAGTTCGCTGACAGCGTCGCCGCGTTTGAACGTGCGGCACAGGGCCACGCCTCCGATATCAAAATCATGCTGGAAATGGAGTAACCGATGGCATTTTTTGCTGGCATTGACTGCGGTACTCAGGGCACCAAAGTCGTGATTGTTGACAGCGAACGGGGCGCAATCCTCGGCGAGGGCAGCGCCGCTCATCTCCTTATCAGCGACTCAAGCGGACGTCGGGAGCAGGAGGCGCGGTGGTGGATCGATGCGCTGGTCGAGGCGTTTCAGCAGGCATTACAGCATGCGGGTGTCAGCGGTCAGGAGATCGTGGCGCTGGGCGTATCCGGTCAGCAGCATGGCTTTGTGCCGTTAGACGCCGATGGCGAGGTGCTCCACAGCGTTAAACTGTGGTGTGACACCGAAACCGCGGATGAAAACGACGCGCTGTTACAGCAGCTGGGGGGCGTACAGGGTTCGCTGGATCGGCTGGGCGTGGCGATCGCCACCGGCTACACCGCTTCGAAGATCCTGTGGTTTAAACAGCAGCATCCCGAAAGCTGGTCCCGCCTGCATACCGTGCTGCTGCCGCACGACTACCTGAATTTCTGGCTGACGGGCGAACGCGTGGCCGAGTACGGTGATGCGTCGGGCACCGGCTTGCTGAACGTGCGGACCCGGCAGTGGGATCGCCATGTGGTTGACCTGATTGATGACAGCGGCCGGTTATGGCACGCCCTGCCGCCGCTGAAAAGCGCCGTGGAGTGCATTGGCACGCTGCGGGCAGAAGCCGCTGAGCGGCTGGGTCTATCGACGGCCACCCGCGTATCCACCGGCGGCGGTGACAACATGATGGCGGCGATAGGCTCCGGCAATATTTCGCCCGGCACGGTGACCATGAGCCTTGGCACCTCCGGCACCCTGTTTGCCTACGCGGATACGCCGGCGGTCGCCGCGTCAGAGATGATAGCCAGCTTCTGTTCCAGCAGCGGCGGCTGGCTGCCGCTGATCTGCACCATGAACGTGACGTCCGCGACCACGGCAGTCCAGTCGCTGCTGGAGGAGGACGTCGCGGGCTTCAATGCCCTGCTTGAACAGGCGCAGCCGGGGGCCGGGGGCGTGGAAATGCTGCCGTTTTTCAACGGCGAGCGCGTTCCACAGCTGCCGCACGCGCGGGCGAGTTTACACAACCTCGACAGCGACAATTTTACCCGCGCCAACCTGTGCATGGCGGTCGTGGAAAGTGCTACGTATGGCCTGCGCTACGGTATTGAACAGTTCCGTCAGCAGGGCATTGACGCGCGTGAAATCCGTCTGACCGGCGGCGGCGCGCGCAGCGCGCGCTGGCGGCAGATTGTCAGTGAGGTAATGGGCTGTGAAGTGGTCTGCCCGAATGTGAAGGAGACGGCCGCACTCGGCGGTGCAATCCAGGCCATGTGGGCCACGGCGCTGGTCGATCGCCCCCAGCTGAACCCCGGCGAGGTACTGCAACAGCTTTGCCAGCGCTTTGTCTCGCTGGATGAAACGACGCGAACTCAGCCTGATGCCGCGCGTCAGACGCACTATGACGCACTCTATCAACGCTATCTGCAACGTCTGAAGCACGTTTATCCGGAGGTACAGCTGTGACACGCGATCCGCAAACCCGGCAGCCTGCTTATTTACTGGAAGTCACCGGTGTACACAAAGCCTTCGGGCCGGTCGTTGCGCTTAAAAACGCCGAGTTCTGTCTGCGCCGTGGCTCCATCCACGCGCTGTGCGGTGGAAACGGCGCGGGAAAATCAACCTTCCTGAGCATTCTGATGGGCTTCATTCGCCCGGACGGCGGCGACATTTTTATTAACGGTGAACGCTGTGAGTTTCATCACCCGAAAGAGGCGTTAAAGGCCGGGGTGGCGATTGTTCAGCAGGAGCTGAGCGCGATCCCCGATCTTACGGTGGCGGAAAATATCTGGCTGGGACGTGAGCCAAAGCGCTTTGGCTTTGTCGATTTTACCACCCTGAATCAGCGCACCACCGCCCTGCTTAAGGAGCTCGATTTCCAGATATCCGCGACGGAGAAGATGCGTAATCTCAGCGTTGCCGAGCAGCAGCTGGTAGAGATTGCCAAAGCGTTGTCGCACGCTAACGCTGACATCATCATTATGGATGAGCCCACCTCGGCCATTGGTGAGGAGGACGCGCAGAAAATCTTCCAGACCATCAAACGGCTGGCGGAGAAAGGCAAAGGGATCATCTATGTTTCGCACCGGCTGTCAGAGATTTTCCAGATTGCCGACAGCTACACCATTTTTCGCGACGGTGCCTACATCAATGAAGGCTTTATTGCCGACATCACGCGTGAACAGCTGATCGAATACATCATCGGCGGCGAGTACGACAGCGAATTCGCCAAGTTTAACCAGCCCGGCGATGAGGTGATGATGGAGGTCAGCAATCTGCGCTGGCGGCATAAGATTAAGGACATCAGCCTGCACCTGAAGCGCGGGGAGATCCTCGGCATTTATGGTCTGATCGGCTCCGGGCGGAGCGAGTTTCTCGATCTCGTTTTTGGCGTGCAGCATGCCGACAGCGGCACCATCCGCCTGGGGGAAAAAACGCTGGATCGCCATTCTCCGAAAGAGTCCATCGACTGCGGCATTGCCTATGTCACGGAGGATCGCAAGGAGACCGGGCTGGTGCTGTGCCGGTCCGTCTCTGAAAACATCAATATCTCCTCATTTAACGACATCAGCCGCGCCGGGTTTATTAATGAAAAGCGTGAGCAGGAACGGGCAAAGGAGATGATCGCCCGCTTTAACGTCAAAACCCCGGACGGTGAGCAAATCGTTGGCAATCTGAGCGGCGGCAACCAGCAAAAGGTGGTGCTGGGCCGCTGGGCGCTGCTCGATCCGGATGTCCTGCTGCTGGATGAACCGACGCGCGGAATTGACGTGGGTGCTAAAAAAGAAATTTATCGCTTCATGTCAGAATTCGCCCTCAAAAACAAAGGAATTATCATGGTTTCCTCTGAACTGGCGGAAATCATCGGCATGAGCGATCGCATCTTAGTGTTCCGCGATGGCCAGATTGCCGGAGAGCTGTCGGCAGCCGATGCGACTCAGGCCGAACTCATGAAGCTAGCGGTTTAACAGAGAGATAAAACATGAACGGTACGCACTCTTTAACCCCCGGGATGTCATTTTTTACGCGCAATAAACGTCGTATGCACAAGTACGGCATCATTATTGCGTTCTTTGTACTTTGCCTGATCGTGGCACTGATTGGCGAATATCAGGTATCGCAGGGAGCGTGGAGCAGTAACTACTTCCTCAGCAATGAGAACATGCTGATCGTGCTGCGTCAGGTCTCCATCAACGGCATCCTCGCCATTGGTATGACGTTTGTCATTATCACCGCGGGCGTGGACCTGTCGGTCGGTTCCGTGCTGGCGCTGAGCGGCATCGTCGCGGCACGTTTCGCCACCACCAATGCCGGGCTGTCGATTGGCGATACCGCTACGGCAGTGATGGTGCCGATGATTATCGCGCTGGGAATTGGCATCGTCTGCGGCCTGATTAACGGCACGATACTGGCCCGTTACCGGCTTCAGCCGTTTATCGTCACCATGGGTATGCTGTCAGCCGCACGCGGCCTGACCATGCTGACCACCGGCGGCAACCCCGTCTCTCAGCTGAACAGTGATTTCCGCTGGCTGGGCAACGGCTATATGGCCGGTATTCCCCTGCCGGTGATTATCTTCCTCGTGCTGTTTGGCCTCGCCTGGCTGCTGCTGAATAAAACCATTTTTGGCCGCTATGTCTACGCGGTGGGCGGTAACCCGAAAAGCGCGCGCACCTCGGGCATTAACGTGGTCCGTATCAAAGTGCTGGTCTACACCCTGTGCGCGGCGCTGGCGGGCATTGCCGGTCTGATCCTGACGGCGCGTACCGGCTCGGCGCAGACCAATGCCGGTGCCGGTTATGAGCTGGACGCAATTGCCGCGGTGGTGATCGGCGGCACCAGCATGGCGGGCGGCGTGGGTACGCTGGTCGGTACCCTGTTCGGCGTGCTTATCATTGGCGTGATGAATAACGGTCTGGATCTGCTGGGCGTGCAGTCCTACTACCAACAGATTATTAAAGGCGCACTTATCGTCGTTGCAGTACTGCTTGACCCCTCACGTAAACAACAGCGTGACTGACTCTGTAAACAATAAAACCCTACCGGAGAACACAATGAAAATGACAAAAATGGCGTTACTGGTTTCGACAATGATGATGGGAAGCATGGTAGCAGCCCAGGCCGCACCGGTTAAAATTGCGGTACTGATGTACGGAAACAAAGCTGAATTTGTGCAGCTGATGGAGCGCTACGGTAAAGAGCACCCGGCGGTAAAAAGCGGTGAGGTGGTACTGAATTTTTACGATGGACGTTACGATGCCTCGGTGCAAAACGATCAGGCAGCCACGGCCATCCAGACCAAAGCCGATGCCATCATCGTCAACCCGATGGATTTTGAAGCCAATATCGACATTGTGACCAACGCCAATGAAGCCAAAATCCCGGTGGTGGTGACTAACGCCCGTCTGAATACCGAAGACATGACCTCTGAAGTGGTCTCTAACGACGAGTTGGGCGGCTATCTGGAAGCGAAAGCGGTGCTGGATAAGCTGGACTGTAAAACCAACAAAGTGAACGTGGTGATCATTGAAGGGCCGAAAGGCGGCAGCGGTGAGATCCAGCGCGGCAAAGGCAACGATAAGGCTATCGCCGAGTGCGGGCCGGGCCAGGTGACCGTGCTGGAGCGTAAAACCGCTAACTGGTCACGCGCCGAAGCACAGCCGCTGATGGAGAACTGGCTGCAAAAACATCGTGGCAAAATCAACGGCGTGATCGGTCAGAACGATGAAATGGCGCTGGGCGCGATTGAAGCGATCAAAGGTGCCGGTCTGAACGTGAAGGACTTCGCTATCGCCGGCGTGGATGGGGTATCCGACGCGATCCACGCGGTGCAGGCGGGTGAGATGGTGTCCATTTTGCAGGATGCTAAAGGCCAGATGCAGGGCTCAATCGATGTTGCCCTGCGCGCCGTGAAGGGCGACGGCTACCAGCCGCAGTCGGATATCTGGAAACAGTATGCCAAAGAGATGAAGTGGGATGGCGGCACCGCGAAGCATTACTATATTCCGTGGACCGTCGTGACCACGGAAAACGCACAGCAGCTGCTGGATGCCCGTAAGTAACCCCCTGCCCGCTCTTCTGCGCTATGCCGGAGAGCGGGCTGCAAGATGCCTGAGGGCCGGATTACTTCCCGGCCAGCCGGTTGGCCGGCATGGTCAGCGCATCATAGGACAGTGCGCGCTTTTTCAGCACCTTCGCAAACTTCTCCCGGATTGACGGGTTCAGCACATCCCACTTTTTTTCGCCAGCGCCTTAAACTTCAGCACCGCTCTGAACACGGCCGCCATCAGAGATCGTCCCAACTGACGTCTACCTCGTTATCCGTGGCGCGGGCCAGCGCTTTCTCCAGCAGCAGCGTGTCGCTCATCTGTTTGAACATCAGCTCAAACATGGCCGTCGGTACGCAGTAAAACGCGATTTTATTGCTGTTCAGAATGGCGACGGGTTCGCCGTGCGACTCTCTCATGGCCGCCGTCGGATTCTTTTTAAAATCGGTGATGGAAGCCGTTTTGCGGCTCAGAATGGTCTCAGTAATCATGTTGCCTCCGGCTCATAAACTGGAATAGCTTAATTTGGCACTTACTTTTGCGCATTATTTAGCGCTTTTACAGCGCTACGGGCGTCCTTTCCCGCGGGCTCTTCAGGCGCTGGCCCGGACAACAAGCTGCCAGTCCATCATCACACGTTCAGTCTGCGACTGCGGGTCGTCAATCTTTTGCATCAGCAGGCTGAACGCCTTGCGGCCAATATCCCGCGACGGCTGCGCGATGGTCGTCAGCGGAGGGGAAACCATTTCGGCCAGCTCGGTGCCGTCAAACCCCGCCACGGCGATATCCTGCGGTACGCGCAGGCCGGCGGCTTCTATGGCTGACATGGCCCCGGCAGCCAGCGTGTCTGACACCGCAAAGACGGCATCCGGCGGTGATGCGCTCTCCTCCAGCAGGGTCTTCATCGCCCGTTTACCGGCGGCAAAGCTCAGTTCACTGGCATAGCCTATGGCCTGCCAGGTTAAACCGCACGCCTGTAACTCGTCCTGATACCCCTGCTGGCGCAGCTGTGCGTACTTATATTTCAGGTCGTGGTTGATCAGCGCAATACGCTGGCGGCCCCCGTCCGTCAGATGGCGTACAAGCTGGCGCGTCGCGTCAATATCGTTGATGCCGACGCACGACACCTCGCCGGTATCGGCATATTCTGCGCACTGCACCCACGGCATGGTGCCGATGAGCTGGGTTAATTCAGACAGCGTGGTGAAGGCATCCATGGTGATCACGCCATCGACCATCTTTCCCGCCAGCAGATTAAGGCTGGAGCGCGATCGATTGATATCAGAACCGGAGTTACACAGCAGAATACGATAGCCGTTGATCTCGGCCTCCACTTCGATTCCTTTCACAATCTCGGCGCAGAAGGGGTTGGAGATATCGGAAACCAGTACCAGGATCATCGAGCTGCGGGCGGTGCGCAGCTGACGCGCCAGCAGATTGGGCTGATAGTTACTGGCTTTAATGGCCTGAAGCACCTTATCACGGTTTTTTTCTTTTACGCTTTCACTGTTGTTCAGCACGCGTGACACCGTGGCGACGGAAACGCCGGCCAGCCTGGCGATTTTTTGGATGGACATGATAGGACAACGTCTCTGTGTCAGTTTCTGACGTGCAGGCTACCATAAAATAAGGCGAGATAATAAGTGAGCCGGGGCGATACGGGCCGCGGCAATGAAAGGCGCGCCGTGGCGCGCCCTCGGGTTATAGCGCCACGTCAACCCAGCGCTGCTGCCGGTGGCTCTGAACAATCGCTTCAACGATCGCCATCACCTGAGCCCCGTCACGGAAGGTGGCGAAGGTCTCCGTTCCCCGCGCGGGCATGCCGCCCGATGTCACGGCCTGATAAAATTCCGCCATCATGGCGCGAAACGCGTCGGGCCAGCCTTCAATATGGCCGCCGGGGAAGCGTGCGCGGGCGGCCACGTCGCCGTTCAGCAGCGAAGGATCGTCGCTGAGCGTCTGATTCGCCTGATGACGATGGCCCACCCACAGCTGCTGAGGCACTTCCTGATCCCAGGCCAGCGAGGCGTTGCTGCCGCTGATCTCCAGGTTCAGCCGGTTTTTGCGCCCGGCCGCCACCTGGGATACGCTCAGACAGCCTTTGCTGCCGTCATCGAAGCGTAACAGCACAAAGCCCAGGTCTTCCGTATTCACCTCGCGATCCTCATACTGCGCCTGCTGCGTCTGTCCGCTGAACGTGGTGCTGCCTGACCTGTCCGCCTTACGCGTCGGCCAGACGATGCCCAGATCGGCCATTACCGCGACAATTTTCCGCCCGGTGACGAACTGAACGGTATCGCACCAGTGTGAGCCGATATCCGCGACCGCGCGCGACGCGCCTCCCCTGCCCGCCTCCACGCGCCAGTTGTAGTCCGTCTCTTCCAGCATCCAGTCCTGTAGATAGCTGCCCTGAGCGGCAAAAATTCGCCCAATCCGGTCGCTGCGCACCATACTGGCCGCCTGCTGCACCATGGCGAACTGCCGGTAAACGAAGCTGACGCCGTTGACCACGCCGGCCTCCTCCGCCAGCGCAACCAGCTCACGGGCTTCGTCCAGGGTCATGCAGAGCGGTTTCTCAGAGAAAAGATGCTTGCCCGCCAGCAGCACCTGGCGGTTAATCGCCGCGTGAAGATGGTTCGGTGTGCAGTTGTGGACCGCATGCAGATCGGGGTGCTCCAGCAGCGCCGCCACATCGCCGTAGGCGTGGGGAACGTGCAGCCGTGCGGCCTGCTCTGCCGCCTTCTCCTGGCTGGAATCGCACAGCGCGACCACGTTGATATTGCCGAGCCGCCGCAGCGCTTCAAGGTGTGCGGGTCCGATAAACCCGCTGCCGATAATACCGACGTTAATCATCCTGTCTCTCCTCCGCCAGGCCGAGCTGCGCCCGCACGCTGTGACTGCTGTCCTGGGCGGCGAAATCATCAAACGTTCGCCCGGTGACCGGGATGATGTGTTTACGGATAAACGCCGCCCCTTCGCGTGCGCCCGTATCCGCCTCTTTCAGGCAGCACTCCCACTCCAGCACGGCCCAGCCCTCATAGTCATACTGCGCCAGCTTGCTGAAAATACCGTTGAAATCGATCTGGCCGTCGCCCGGCGAACGAAAGCGTCCGGCGCGGTCGATCCATTTCTGATAGCCGCCATAAACGCCGCTGCGACCGTTTGGCAGGTACTCGGCGTCCTTGACGTGGAAGGCCTTGATGCGGCGGTGGTAGATATCGATAAACTGGAGATAATCAATATGTTGCAGGTGAAGATGGCTCGGATCAAACAGGATGTTGCAGCGCGGATGCCCGTTGACCTGCGCCAGGAAACGTTCAAACGTAATGCCATCGTGCAGGTCTTCGCCCGGGTGCAGCTCGTAGCAGAGATCAACGCCGTGACGATCGAAAATCTCCAGCAGCGGCAGCCAGCGCCGCCCCAGCTCGGCGAAAGCTTCCTCCAGCAGCTGCGCATTGTGCGGTGGCCAGGGATAGACGTACGGCCAGGCCAGTGAGCCGGAGAACGTGGCGTGCGCGTTCAGGCCCAGATTTTCCGACGCGGCCGCGGCCAGGGTCAGCTGCTCCGTCGCCCACGCGGTGCGCGCTGAACGATTATCGCGCACGCTGGCCGGAGCAAAGCTGTCGAACGCCGCGTCATGCGCCGGATGCACGGCAATCAGCTGCCCTTCGAGATGGGTAGAGAGTTCGCTGATGCTCAGCCCGTGCTGGCTCAGGACAGCCTGCACATCATCACAGTAAGCCCGGCTGGTCGCCGCTTTACGCAAATCGAAAATTGCCGGGTGATTACACGGGATCTGCACCGCGTTAAATCCGACGGCTGAGGCCCACTCTGCCAGCCCCGCCAGAGAATTAAACGGGGCAGCCGTATCAATAAACTGTGAAAGAAAAATACCCGGACCTTTTAACGTTTTCAAAACCACCTCCAGTTACAACAAAACTCAATCACGATATTTAAAGGAAAACAGGAACAGCACGGCAATGGCGGCGGCGGCGATGGCCGGTATCCACCAGAACAGTGCCCAGCTGGCGGCGGAAACCTGTCCGGCCACCAGACCGTTGTACAGCGCGCCGGAGATTTGCGAACCGAGCAGCATACCGATGCCGTAGGTGAACATCACGATCATGCTCTGTGCCTGACCTTTGACCTTCTCCCCCGCGATGCGGTCGGTGTAGATAAAGCCCACCACGAAGAAGAAGTCGTAACAGACGCCGTGCAGCAGAATGCCGAGCCAGATCAGCGCACGCCCTTCTTCGCCCATGCCCATAGCAAACAGCGCATAGCGCACAAACCAGGCACACATGCCGACGAACAGCATGTATTTCACGCCCAGGCGACGGAACAGGAAGGGGATCACCAGCATAAAGAAGATTTCAGACATCTGGCCAAACGACATCAGCGTACTGACGTTCTCCACCCCGGCATCTGCCAGCCATGAGGCGGTGTAGGCGTAGTAGGTGCCCAGCGGAATCGAAATCAGCGTGGCGCACAGTGAAAAGATGAAGAAATGGCGAATTTTAAGCAGGGCAAAGGCATCCGCGCAGAACAGATCGCGGACTTTGAACGGCAGGCCTTTCGCCGGGGCGGGCGTGTGCGGCAGGGTCAAGCTGTAGAGCGCCAGAATCACCGAGCAAATCGCCGCCAGCGTGAAAATGTTGACGGTGGAGGCAATGCCGCTGACCCCGATAAAGATCCCGGCGACGATCCAGCCGATGGTGCCGAAGACGCGCACCACCGGGAAACTCTTTTCGCTGTTCGCCAGGCTGTGGAAGGCGATGTTATTGGTCAGCGCCAGGGTCGGCATATAGCACAGCGTGTAGCCAAACAGTAGCGCGATAAGCAGCGTGCCGTTCTCGGCGATCATCGCCTGCGGGACAAACCACAGGATCACCGCGCCGGCAAGATGCATCACCGCCAGCACCTTTTGCGACGGGAAGAAGCGGTCCACCAACATGCCTAACACAAACGGCGACAGGATTGAGGCAATGGGGCCGGCGGAAAACGCATCGCCGATAAGTAGCGACATATTGTGTTGCGTCATCACCAGTCCCAGCGTGACCGACCAGCTACCCCAGATAAAGAACTGGAGAAACATCATCAGAGAGAGCCGGGGCACCAGCATACGCTGGGTCGGGGGCGTTACGGGTAAACGGTGTGCGGTCGTCACGATAAGAACCTCGAAGTAATCGATTACAAAATGATGTCACAGAAAAGTAATCGATTACAAAATGAATTTCACTCGACCCGATCACAATTTTTATCTTTGCCTGATAAAACGCGGCTACACTCTCCCGAACGCGGCTCAGGCTTTACGTTTCGGCCATTTCACGGCGTTAAGTTATGTCACCGGCGGCGACCGGTCTTACGGTGACGGTTATCATGCGTTTTTTGGGTGTCGGGTGCTGATATGCAGATGATTGACGCAGTGCTGGATGTACTGATGATGAATTCGGTTCTTCTGTTTGTGGTCATTTTTGTGCTGATGCTGGGGTCGGCGCTGGTCGGGAAATACCTGTTCAAAGAACGACTACAGGACGATGCGCTGGCGGATGATGATTCCAAAATTGTGCTGGGCGCCCTGCTGTCGTTACTTTTCCTGCTGATGGGGTTCAGTTTATCTATCGCGATTTCCGGCTATAACGCCAGGGAACAGACCGAAGAGCAGGAGGCTATCGTGATTGCCAACGCCATTCAGAATACCGAGATGCTGACGGAGGCCGACAGGCAACGCGCCTATCCGCTGTTGAAAGACTATCTGGAAACGCGGATTGAGTTTTTCAATTCGGGCAGCCATATCTACTCGTCGGACCTACAGCGTAAATCCATCGAGATTCAAAAATCGCTGTGGAAGATCGCGCTGGAAGAAGCCAGGACAAGTACCGTCAACGGCTATTCACTGCTGCTGACGTCCTACACGGAACTGTACAACACCCAGGCAAGAACCACCGCAGGCTGGCGGGATCTGATCCCCGGCTCGGCATGGGTACTGCTGATCATTCTCTCCGTCTCCGCCAACTACTTTATCGGCCACAACATCAGAGGGGTGCGGGGACGAAATACGTTAATCATGATACTCCCGACCCTGACCACGCTGGCGCTGTTTATGATTTCAGAAATTGATGTGCCCGGCGAGGGGGTGATCTACGTCGTCCCGGACAACTTAATTGCGCTCAACCGGATATTTATTCCGCCGGTTCGCTAGTCCCCCGGCAGTGCGGAAACAAAGAGACGCTCTTCTTTAAAATAAGAATATTCTTAACTATAATGAGGGCGTTTCCTGAACTGTCACTGCTTAAAATGGAGTTGTTATGAGCTGCCTTAAGATTATCTTCCCTCTTTTCGCCCTGGCCTTGACCGGCTGCGCGGTGTCCAACGACCATACCGACGTGGGTAAATTTGGCCTGGCCTATAAAAGTAATATTCAGCGCAAGCTGAATAACCAGTACTACACCGAAGCGGAAGCGTCGTTAGCCAGAGGCAGAGTCACCGGCGCCGTGGAGATCGTAGAAAAGGACGCGAAGAATTTCTGCACGGCCCAGGGTAAGCAGGTTGAGGTGGTCAATCTTGACCGGCAGGCCCGTATGCTGCACGGCGTGGCCCGACTGACCTTTATGTGTAAGTAAGCGACCGCGCGCCCGTTAGCAGACGCCGGTTTTCTTACGTTTTGCGCCGGAAACCGCCATCAGCCGCAGAAATACCGGGCACTGAAACTGGCTGGTTTCCCGGCAGTCCGCTACGTGGCGAAGGGTATTGCTGATGGCGATCAGCGCCTGAATTTTTCTGTCCAGCTCGTCAGCTTTCTCGTGGAGCCGTTCGCGGGGAAGCGATGAGCGCCCGGTGAGACTGCCAATCTCCTCCAGCGAGAATCCGGCGGTTTGCCCCATCGCGATCAGCCTGAGTGTAAACAGCACGTCGGAACCATACTGCCGCCGTAAACCGTGACGCGCCACCGGGCGGATCAGCCCTGCTTTTTCATAGTAGCGCAGCGCCGAGGGACGGATACCCGTCCGGGCAGCGACTTCACCAATATCGAGTAATTTCATACTTGACCTCAAGTCAGCTTTAATTCGTAGACTACCCGCAACCTCCCCCTTGCGACAAGAGTATTCCCGAATGAATCTTCCCCCGACGACGGTATCCCGTGGCCGACCGGCAGCCGGTTTTGCGCTGGCACTGACCCTGCTGCTGGCCTCGCTGGGCACCAGTATCCTGAACGTTGCCCTGCCCGCGCTGGTGACAGCGTTTTCAGTCCCTTTTGCGCAGATCCAGGGCGTGGTGGTGGCCTATCTGCTGGGGCTTACCGGGACGGTGGTCATCGCCGGCCGCCTGGGCGATCGTTTCGGTATGCGCCGGATGCTGACCGCCGGTCTGACGCTGTTCGGCGTGGCCTCGCTGCTGTGCGGCCTGGCCGAAGATCTGCCGCTGCTGCTGTTCGCCCGGCTGCTCCAGGGCTGCGGCGCCGCCTTTATGATGACGCTGCCGATGGCGATGATGCGTGAGCAGAGCGGCAGCGATCGGTTGGGCCGGGCGATGGGGCTGCTGGGCACCGTTTCTGCGCTGGGAACGGCCCTCGGCCCGTCGCTGGGGGGAGTGCTTCTCTCCTCAGGCGGCTGGCGCGGGATTTTCTGGCTGCTGCTGCCGCTGACGGCGCTGGCTCTGCTGCTGGTGCGGCTGGCTCTCCCCGTCGAAAGCGGGCGCAGCCGTCCGGCGGCGGTCGGGATGCTGGCGGGTATGCACCGCAAGATGATCCCCACGCTCGGCGTTAACCTGCTGGTCTCCGCCGTGATGATGACCACCCTGATCGTCGGTCCCTTTTATCTGACGGGGGCACTGGGCATGCAGGATACCGAGACGGGGCTGATCATGGCCGTCGGCCCTGTGGTCTCCATTTTAAGCGGCATCCCCGCCGGACGGCTGGTGGATGCGCTGGGGGCAAGGCGCATGATGCTGGCCGGGCTAATGCTGCTGGCAACGGGATCGCTGCTGCTGGCGGCGTTCGGCGGCTCGGGTGGACTGGCCGGATACCTGTTTCCATTGACCCTCCTTACGCCGGGATATCAGCTCTGGCAGGCGGCCAACAACAGCGCGACGCTGGCGGACGCTGCCGGGGATCGGCGCGGCACCCTCGCCGGTCTGCTGGGCCTGTCGCGAAATCTGGGCCTGATTGCCGGGGCGTCGGGGATGGGCGCGCTGTTTGTTTTTAGCGTGGGGGCAACGGACCTCGCCGCCGCCGATCCGTTAAGCATTGCGACAGGGATGAGGCTGACCTTTCTGGCGGCGGGATTAACCCTGCTGGTCGCTATCGGCATCACGCGGGCGGCGACGCGCCCGACCAGACTGTAGCCGGTAGTAAAGCAGCGAGGCGAGGATGAGCGCACAGCCGCCCATCTGCTGGGCGCTCATCGTCTCCCCATACCACAGCGCGGCGGCGACCACCGTCAGCAGCGGCTCCAGCAGCATTATCAGCGCTGCGCTGGCCGCGGTGGTCATACTCTGCCCCTTAAGCTGTAGCCAGAAACGCAGGCTGGTGGCGATCAGCACGCTGGCGGCCAGCCAGAGCCAGATTGAGAGGGTAATCTGCTGCGGCCAGCTTTCCAGCAGCAGGGAGAGCACGGAGGCAATAACGCCGGTACAGCAGAGCTGAACGGCGGCCAGCGAACGCACGGAGACCGTTCCGGCATAGCGGGTGTTGAGACAAAAGTAGATCGCCTGCAGCAGCGCCGAGCCGAGGAACAAAAGCTGGCTGGCCTCGAAGGAGATGTCCTGTTTCAGCGTGAGCAGGGCCAGCCCCGCCATTCCGACGGGCAGCGAGATCCAGAAAGAGGTCGCCGGACGACTGCTGAGAATGACCCAGGCCACCACCGGAACGAACAGCATGGAAAGGCTCATAATAAAAGCCCCCTCGCCCAGCGAGTGGGTGGTGGCCACACCGTAGATCCACAGCAGCATGGCACCCGCCTGGAGCAGGCCGCTGGCCAGTACCGCCCTGATATTGCGCAGTGTCTGCCTCAGCTCGGCCCGCTGGCAAAACGTCAGCAGCAGCAGACCGGCCAGCGCAAACCGCAGCCCCAGAAAGGCCAGCACCGGCATACCTGAGATAGCCTCGCGGGAGCAGATCCAGCCAAATGCCGCAATCAGCGTGGTGCATACGAGTAAAAGATCGGCCTGGCCCTGCCGTGACGACTTCATAGGATCCTTAGCGGGTTAAGAGAGATTCAGGTGATATCCGGTGCGCAGAACCGCATCCGTCCGTTCCGGGGGACACGTATTTAACGTCTGCCTGCCGCCGGCCAATTGTAGGGAAGAATGTTTTTAACTTAAATCGATTGCGCAAAATAAGATCGCGGTGGGATAAATCAGCCGCGATTTTTGCAGATAACTTATACTGCTTAGCAACAAAAACATCAGGCGAAAGACGCAACGGGAGAGAAAAATGGATTATCAGCAGGTCCTGCAATTCTGGTTCGGCAAAGCGTGTCAGGGAAAATGGTTTGCCAGCGATGAGCAGTTTGATGCCCGCGTGCGGGAGACATTTGGCACCTGCTGGCAGGCGGCCTGCCGCGGTGAGCTTTACCCCTGGCGGGAAACGCTGCGCGGCCGACTGGCGGAAATCATCGTCCTCGACCAGTTCTCGCGTAATCTCAACCGGCAGCACAAAGACGCGTGGGCGCAGGACGGGATGGCGCTGATCCTGTCTCAGGAAGCGCTATCCCGGCCGGATTGGGACACTCTCAGCGCCGACGAGCGCAGCTTTATGCTGATGCCGTGGATGCACTCGGAGTCAGCGTCCATTCATCAACGGGCGGCGGAGCTGTTCTCCCGTCTGGCGGGGCCGGGATATATTGAACACGAGCGGCAGCATGCGGAGGTGATCTCCCGCTTTGGCCGCTACCCCCATCGTAACGAGGCGCTTGGGCGCACCTCAACGCCTGAGGAGCTGGCCTATATTGCCGGGAAAACCGCCCCGCACTTTTGAGTTCCGGCGGAGTGAGCGTGCGGCCGATGCGGTTCACCGCCGCGGCCGCATAGATTCAGGTACGTACCCGCAGAGCGGACTCGATCCTGTCGGCGACTTTGGTCACCACCCACGCAATAACCATATAGAACAGCACCGCGATGGCAAAGGCTTCCAGATAGTAGAAGTTCAGCGCCGCGGTCAGCTGGGCCTGAGCAAAAATATCCACCACTTCAATGGCAAAGGCCAGCGACAGCGCCTTCATAATCACCATAAACGAGTTGGCCAGGTCAGGAATGGCCGACACGATAATCTGTGGAAACATCACGCGGCGAAACAGCTGGCCGTTGCTGTAGCCCAGCGAATGCGCGGCGTCCGACTGGCCACCGTCGAAGGCGTTAAGCGCCCCCTTCACCACCTCTGCCTGGAAAGCGGATACGCAGGCGGTCAGCGCGACGATAATGATCACCCAGTTCGGCAGGGAGTGGGCGTTGACCTCGATACTCAACAGCGATGAGACAGCGTGCAGTGCGGCAGGCAGACCGTAGTAGGCGAGGAAGATCACCACTACCATCGGCACGCCCTTGAAGGCCACCTTCCAGACGATGACCAGCTGACGCAGCACCGGAATACGGCGATACTCCACCAGTGCGAACAGGCCGCCGATCAGCGTGGAGAGCACAAAGATCAGCACCGCCATCGCCAGCGTGACGGGAACCGCCTCAAGAATGCTCCAGAAGTCCGGCAGCAGTACATCAATATCAAACATGTTTCACTCCCGTCAGAGGCTTGTGGTGAACCTGACTTTCGCCGGTGCGGTTTTCGAGCTGTACTTCGCATGACGCCGCTCGAAGAAGCGCACAATCAGCCACGCCACCAGACACAGCAGTGAGTAGATCACCGCCAGCACCAGATAGGTGCCAAACTGATACTGGTTGTAGTCACGTTCCATAATCAGATGCGCGGTGGCCATCAGATCGGCCGCACCGATATACATCACCAGCGCCACGTTGTGGATCAGATAAATGATCGCGTTACCGTAGCCGGGCAGCGCAATATGCACCGCCTGCGGGCCAATCACCCGGCGCATTTTCTGCCGGAAGCTGTAGCCCAGACTGTCGGCTGCGTCGTGCTGGCCGCGCTCCACTGCCAGGAACGCCGGGCGCATCACCTCGGAAAGATAGCCGCCGTGATAGAGGCTCAGACCAATCATCGAGGCAATATTCGCGGAAAAAACGTCGCCCAGACCGACCAGCGACGACACCAGCGGCAGGCCGTAGAAGGCCACAAACAGCTGTAGCACCACCGGCACGCTGCGGGCGTAAGAAACATACAGATCGGCCAGCTGGCCGACCACCGGGATGCGGTAAACCCGGAAGGTTGTGGCGATCAGCGCCAGGCAGAAGCCGACGGCGATGGCGACAAACATGATAGCGAGCGTCAGCGGCAGAGCCGACAGCAGCTCGGGGATCATAGTAGCGAGATCCACGTTACATACTCCTGAAAACAGTGGCAGTCAGAACGCCGGGAACAGTGCCCGGCGTCCGGAGGGGGCGTTACTTCATATACTTACTGACGTCTTCGCCAAACCATTTCTGCGACAGCTTATCCAGCGTACCGTCTTCCTTCAGCGCTTTCAGCGCGCCGCTGATATCCTCGCTCAGCGCCTTGTTCTCATCCGACTTATGGATCAGCACATAGGTGTTGTTGATCGCTACCGGCTCGCTGGCGACGATTTTCAGCTTCTGGTTATCAATCACGGTCTGCTCGCCGAGGTTAGAAGGCAGGATCAGCGCATCATACTTGCCGTTCTGCACTTCCTTCAGACGGTCCGGATAAGGGATACCGGCGCTGGAAGCCTTGATGCTGATTTTGTCGTTCGGGTTTTCCTGCTGCCACTGGGTGACAAACTTGTAGACCCCGCCGCCGGCGGTCACAGGCACAATTTTTTTACCGACCAGATCCTTCATGGTGTTAACGGGAGCGTCCTGACGGCTGTAGATCTTCATCAGGCTGGCACCCATTGGACTGTCGGGGATCAGGAACTGTTTGCTGCGCGCCGGTGCCTTGTAGTAGCCGCCGGTGGCCATATCGTATTTGCCAGTCACCAGACCGGTTTCCTGAGCAATATCGGCGGCGCCCTCCATGACAAACTTGTACTGCGGTAATCTGGCGTTAACCGCTTTCAGCACGTCCGGCTCGTAGCCTTCAGGCTCCACGCCAATCGCGCCCCAGGAGAGCGGCTTGGACTCCGCCGCGGTAGCAATTTTAACGGTACGCACGGTCTCGGCATAGCTGGCCCCGGCGGTTAACAGGGTGAGAGTAGCGACGGCCGGCAGAACCAGGCGACGCAGAGCGATGTTGAATGCAGGCATGTCTTGAGTTCCTTTATTGTCAGATTACGCGTTCAGAATTAAGAAATTGCGCCAGTCGCGGCAGTGAGGGGTGGTCAAATATCTCCGCCGGGCTGCCCTCGGCGGCCACCACGCCCTGGTCCATAAAGACAATCCGGTTGGAAATGCTTTTGGCAAACTGCATTTCGTGGGTCACCAGCAGCGAGGTGATGCCCGAAGAGGTGACGTCTTTAATCACCTTCAGCACTTCCCCCACCAGCTCCGGATCCAGTGATGAGGTCGGTTCATCGAACAGGATCACATCCGGCCGCACCGCCAGCGCGCGGGCAATGCCGGTGCGCTGAAGCTGTCCGCCCGACAGCTGCGAGGGATAGTGGTCCAGCTTGGCCGCCAGCCCAACTCTGTCCAGCTCCTGACGGGCGATCTCACGCGCCTCCTCCTTCGACTTGCGCTGTACCACCATCAGCGGATCCATGACGTTTTGCAGCACGGTCATGTTCTTGAACACGTTGAACTGCTGGAACACCATGGCGGTGCGCAGGCGGATGGCCTGGATCGTCGCCTTATCCGCTGCCCGGTAATCCATGCGCAGCTGGTCGAAGGCAATGGTGCCGGACGTCGGTTTAGCCAGATAGTTGATACAGCGCAGCAGCGTGGTTTTACCGGTACCGCTGGGACCGATAATCGACACCACGTCGCCGCGTTTAACCGAGAGGTTGACCCCTTTCAGGATCGGCGTGCTGCCGTAGGACAGCGTAATATCGTTAAGTTCAAGCATGAAAAGTCCTCTCCCCTCGCGAAGGATTGTCGGCGCGCAGCCTCATTTTTCTACCCCGGCATGGCCGAGAACGTGCATCAGACGGTTGGCCCAGCCGAAGATGGCGATGGCGTGGATCAAATCGATGATTTCCCGATCGTCCATGCCCACCGCCCGCAGCGCCGCCATATCCTCTGCCGTGGCCTGTGACGGTGTCACCGACAGGCGGCGGGCGAAGCGATAAATCGCCGCATCGCGCGGGCCAAGCTCCTCCGCCCGGTCAAACCAGAGGGTGCTGACCAGCGCAGGGCTTTTACGCAGCTGCGCGTGGCGACGGGCGTGAACCACGGCGCAGTATTTGCAGCCGTTAACCAGCGACGCGCCCAGCGCGCCCAATTCGCGATCGGCGCGGTCCAGCCCGCCGTCCACGTACATAATGGCGTTAAACAGCCGGGTACGGGCCACATAACTTTCCGGATCGTGCGCCAGCGTGCGCACGTATTCCGAGACTTTCTTATTCGACGGCGTCACCTGCATGGCGGCCAGCTGCTCCGGCGTGGCGCTTGCCAGCTCGACCGGCGCGATCCACGGCGTCCAGCTCAGGGGTTTCAGGGTAACGGACGGGATCATACTGACCTCATCAGGCGCAGGCCGGCGGCAATGCGCGTCTGAAAGTTCACAAAGGCAATCAGCTCGGACAGTGCGACGATCTGTGGATTGTTCAGGCCGGCCTGCTCCAGCCGGGTGATGTTGCTGGCGTCGGCGCGGTCCGGGGTCAGGGTGATCCGGTCGGCGTGGCGGGCCAGCGTGGCCAGCGGTTCAGTTTGCGGGGTATCGCCGGCCGCCAGCGCCCGCAGCGCGCTGTCCGGCCGCTGGCTGTCCAGCAGCGCGTCATATTCAGCCGTCAGCGGCGCATCGGCGTTCAGCGCGGCAATGCGGCGGGCCAGCGCGATACGCAGCGCGGCGCTCAGCCCCTGGTCATTTTCCGGCAGCAGCACCGAACGGCGGCACGCCTCCGCGCCGTCGACAAATTCAGGCCGAAAGCGGCGGGCGTGAAACAGCGCCTCGTCCGAGCTCAGTCCGGCAACCTTATCTATTACGTCGGTCACTGCGTCTTCTCCTGTGTCAGCAGCGGCGAGGAGTCGGTCCACTCATCGCCCTGAAGTTCGGGGGTGGCATACGCCATTAGGCTGGCGTAATGCTGCTCAACGTCCTCGGCAAACAGCGAGGCGACAATACCGCGCACCAGCCGCTCTGCCCCGGCGCTGACCGCAGGAATATCGCCGGACACTTTTCCGTGGGTCAGCATTGCCGCATCGTTAAAGCAGTGGATATGGGCCAGCAGCGGACAGCTGCCGGGCACCCGTTCGCGGAATTCAAAGTCCGGGCCGAGATCGGGCGCTTCCAGCATACTGGCGCGGGCGGTGCCCATTTCCGGGCGGTAGCGGCCGTCCGCCCAGCTGCGGATATACGGCGCAATGGCGGCAAACTCCGAACGCCCGCTAAAGTTGTTGGCAAAGCCGGTCGCCGCAATCAGAAAGTCGTAGTATTTCTCGCCCTGGGTGGTGGTGATATTCAGCCCGTTGCGCTCTTCCCGCACGGCGACGATGCCGCAGTTGAGGTAGAAACGGGCTTCAGGATGCCGGGAGACGCGCAGCGTAGACGAACGCGGCGGCGGCGTCTGCGAGGCGGAGGCATAGTCAACGAATGCCCATTTCCAGACGTCGGGCAGCAGATGTATGCCCTGTACCACGCCCTGGCTGCCGATACCGGTCATCTTATTGATGCGCGGCATTTCAGGGCGGCGGATCAACATATCGACGGCGGCGGCACCGGCTTCCAGCGCCGTTGCCGCGTTGTCCATTGAGGACGCGCCCGCGCCGATCACCGCCACGCGTTTGCCCTTCAGGGCGCTGAAGTCAATCTCGTCGGCGGAGTGCGCCCAGCGGCGGCGATCGATGCCCCTGAGGAACGCGGGTACGGCGGCACCGCCCAGCCCCGAACGCCCGGTTGCCAGCACCAGGCGACGGGTGTAGATCCGGCCGGTCTCTGCCCCACTGAGATCGAGCGCAATCAGATCGTCCACCGGCGTAACGGCGGTGATACGCACGCCGTTACGCACCGGCAGATCCAGCACCTTGCGATACCAGACCAGATAATCCATCCACTGCTCTTTAGGAATTTTGTCCAGGCTCTGCCACGCTGGTGTTCCCCACTGCGCGGTAAACCAGGCGCGGAAGGTCAGCGGCGCCAGGCCCAGCGCCGGGCCGTGCAGTGATTTCGGTGAGCGCAGGGTCTCCATCCGGGCGAAGGTCACCCACGGGCCTTCGCGCCCCTGCGGGGCCGCGTCGTAAGCCACGACGTTATTTACGCCGGAGAAAATCAGCTTTGCCGTCGCTGCCAGACCGCACATACCGGCCCCGATCACCACCACGTCGCGGACGTTTTCTCCGTGACGGGTACGCGCAGGCACCCAGGGTTTCGCCGGCAGCTCAAGCAGCTCGAGATCGTCGCGCAGGCGTGCTTCCAGAGCGGAAAGACCGGCTGCCGTTGCCAGTTCAGCAGGATGCGTCATGATAGTTTTCCTCACTCTTATCCTGTTTCGGGGCACGGGCATGCCGCCCGAATACGTCCGAAAAACGTCAGTTTTTATTATCCGCATAAAACATGATTGCGCCGGTATGATTAATGAATCGCATAATAACGGCCGAGGTCTGGATAATCCTCTCCGCTATGATGTGTGTCAAGAAAGTGCATACATTCTGAGCGACGAATTTCTTCTATCTTATGCCAATTTTGATATATAGAGAGAGGGACGCAGAGGTGGGGAGGCCGCCCGGCCTGCGGTGCAGGGCGGGGAAGAAGGCCGGTTAGCTTGCTTCGTTAATCAGTTTCATCACTCTGGGGTGCTCCCCGGCGGGCAGGCGCTGAAACGCCGGAAGCAGGGCTTCAGCCGCCGACGCCAGCGCCTCTACCAGCGACTCTGCGGCCGCAGAAAGCGGCAGACCCTGAGGGGTGATCACGCCAAAGAAGTAGGGGATCTCCTCTTCCAGCGGGCGGATTGCCACGCCGTCCAGCGGCATGCCCCAGGCGCTGACCGGCTCCAGGATCGCCACCCCCAGCCCGGCACGCACGCAGGCGAGAATATTCGCGGAGGAGTTGGTTTCAATGGTCTCGTGCGGCGGGATTTTCAGCTGTTTCAGCGCCTTTTCGAAGCGTCCGCGCAGCCGCAGCGGGTTCCACGGGGCGATCAGCCTGCGTCCGGCCAGATCGCTGAGCGTCACCCGGTCTGCCATCGCCAGCGCGTCGTCCTGCGGCAGCGCTACCGCGCAGCGCGACTGCCCAATCCAGTGCAGATCGACCGCATGGTGTTCAAGCGGCAGGCTGCACAGACCCAGGTCCGCTTCCCCGGCAATCACCGCGTGGGCGGTATGTTCGGCGGACTCGCTGATGATTTGCACCCTGTTCTGTAAGTCGAGCCTGGCCAGCGCCAGGGGCAGCAGACCTGACGCCAGCGCGGGCGTGGCGGCGATACTTAACGGGCGGTGCGGCTGGTTGCCAATCTCCATTGCCCGCAGGCGGATCTGCTGGAGCGACAGCAGGGCCTTCTGCACATACTGATGCAGTTGAAGCGCCTCGGCAGTGGGGTGAATGCGCGGTCCGTTGCGGATAAACAGCGGATAGCCCAGCGACTGCTCCAATTCCTGGATCAGGCGGGAAACCGCAGGCTGGGAACGGTCGAGCGATTTTGCCGCCGCCGTCACGCTGCCGGCGGAGATCACCGCCGCAAACGCTTCCAGCTGTTTTAAATCCAGATCCTGTAGGGGTGTCACGGGCATGGTGTGTTGGCTTCCGGGTTAGGTGAGGTCTGACCGCAGCACATCTTCCGTTATCTCGCTACCGGTTGCAAGACGACGCCGCCCCGCCGCCCGCAGAGCCGGGGCGGCCGGTGCTCAGGAAACGCCGTGGTTCAGCTGGCGCCGCTCGGCAATCTGTTCCGCTTTTAACAGCACTTCCTGCAAGTCGTCCTCATCAATATCCAGCAGCTGCCCGGCCATCAGCGCTTCGTGCAGGTCGCTGCGGGTGATTGAGACGGTGATGGCCACCGGCGGCGGCGGGGGTTCGCCTGCGGCCAGCGGGTGAGGATAGCGGCGTCCGGCAAGGTTGTTAAACAGGATCGCCAGCAGTGCCAGCGAAACGGAATTCAACAGCACCGGGCTGAACGCAAACATATAGCCCGTATCCTGAATGGCCTGACCGCCGAGCACGGCGGTCAGCGCCACCGCGCCGCCGGGAGGATGCAGGCAGTGCAGTTTAAACATCAGAGCGATCGACAGACAGGCGGCAATACCGCAGGCCAGCGCCGGATTATCAATCCACATGCCGACGGTGATGCCCACCAGGGCGGAAATAAAGTTACCGCCGACGATGGACCAGGGCTGTGCCAGCGGGCTGTTGGGCACGCCGAACAGCAGCACCGCCGACGCGCCCACCGGGGCAACAAACCACAGATTGACCTCGCCCAGCACCCAGTGGCTGAAAAGGCTGGTGATGGCGAGGCCCAGACCGGCACCCACGCTGGCCAGCACCCTCTGTTTGCCGGCAACGGGAAGCGGATGGGGTTTCAGACGGCCAAAGAATACCCGGACCTTTGCGGCCAGGCCGTGACGAGACGATGAGTTCATGAGAGCAGGTTACTTATCCATACGGAATTCTTATATTATGTGTGCCCGATTCTCGCCTGTTCGCGGGCCGCAGACAACCGGGGGAAAAGTAGGGTTATTCCTAAGCCCCCCGCTAACCCTCCGGCTGACTGAATCTGACGTATGCCCGGCAGCCGGTGACAGGGCGGCGGTTTTCGAGGAAAAAACGCGCTTCATGCAGCTGCACGATGCGCGAGACGATGCTCAGCCCGAGTCCGATACCGTCGAAGCGCCGGTCCATGCGGACAAAGGCGCTGCTCAGCTCACCGATTTTACTCTCGTCTATCCCCGGCCCCTCGTCTTCTACCGACAGCACAGGAGCGGGCGACGCCTCAACACGCAGAGTAATGGTGGTATTTTCCGGGCTGTAGCGATGGGCATTTTCCAGCAGATTACGTAACAGCACTCTGAGCAGCGTGGCATCGCCGCGTACGGTAACCTCGTCAGCCAGCACCAGTTCAAGCCGCTGCTGATGCGTGGACAGCATCATTCTGAACTCGTTTTCCATCGGGCGTATCACGTCATCGGCCAGTGAAACCCGCTGATAGTTTCCTGAGGAAAACGACTGTCCCGCTCTCGCCAGCTGGAGCAGCTGGGCCACGCTGCCGGTCATCCGGTCGATGCGCTGGATCAGCGGTTTAACGTTGATCTGATGACTACGCTCAATAATCTCAAGGTGCAGCCTCAGACCGGCTAACGGCGTTCTTAACTCATGGGCCACGTCCGCGGTAAACAGCCGCTCACGCTCCAGGCTGGTGGTTAACCGGGTGACTAACTGATTGATTGACTGGGTGACCGCATCAATTTCCCTGACCGGGCTGGCGGTGGTTATCCGCCCCATATCGTCTACGGTGCGGCTTTCCAGCTCGCGCTGTAGCTCAGACAGCGGACGGGTAATGCGTTTGACCGCCTGCATGCAGAGCAGCAGCGTCAGGATAATCATGGTCAGGCCGGGAATGGCGAGGCTGGCGATGGCTTCGTGGATCTCCGTATCGACGTGCCGAGTCATATCCTGATGCTCCAGCGCCTGCTTAACCAGCAGCTGGACCTGCTCTTTGCTTTCATGCCACAGCCACAGCACACTGATAATCTGGCAAAAAAACAGTATCAGCGCGATCGTCAGTATCAGCCGGGATCTCAGCGTTCGGGGGCGGATTTTTAACAGACTCGAGATGATCGACACAGGCTAAACCGGCTCCCCGGGAGTGACCAGCGCGTAACCAAATCCACGCACGGTTTTGATGGTTGATTTCCCTACCTTATCCCGCAGATTGTGAATATGGACCTCCAGCGCGTTGGTTAAGGGATCGCTCTGCCAGTTATAAATATCATTATGCAGAATTTCACGATGCACCGGGTTACCCGCTTTTAAGATCAGCCGGGCAAGAATGGCATACTCTTTCGGCGTGAGATCAAGGACCCGGTTCTCCAGCCGTATTCTGCGGTGGGTCAGGTCCAGTTCAAGGCTGCCCGAGGTGACTTTCTCATCGCCCTGATTAAGGCTGCGGCGAATTAACGCCCGCAGTCTGGCCATTAACTCATCCAGCGAAAACGGCTTGACCAGATAATCGTCCGCGCCGCTGTCAAGACCTGCGATACGATCTTCAATCGTATCGCGGGCGGTAAGGATCAGCACCGGCAGTTTGATTCTGTCGCGGCGCAGGCGGCTTAGCAGGCGCAGGCCATCGTCATCCGGCAGGCCTAAATCCAGGATCATCAGGCTGTAAAGACCGACGGCAAGACTGGCCTGCGCTTCGCGGGCGGTGGTAACGGCATCGCAGATATAGCCTTCCGCCTCCAGCGCCAGAACCAGACCCTGCCGCAGCAGGGCATCATCTTCAGCGATCAGTACTTTCATTGAATACTCCGGCAGGCGGTCAGAATGTCATCCGCAGGAAGATACTCCCGGGTTTCAACCCCGGTCAGCCCAAGCAAGGTAGAGAATAAGTTATCCTGCGAGTAGGCGTTAGCGGCGGCCCGGCTTTTCAGACAGCGGGTGTTTATCGCGTAGCGCTGCTGATAATCGTCGGATAGCCACAGCAGCAGAGGAACGTGCTTCTGCTGTTCCGGCGCGATAGCGTAAGGCATGCCGTGCAGATAAGCGCCGCTTTCCCCCAGCGACTCGCCGTGGTCGGACAGGTAGACCAGGCTGGTGGTATAGCGGTCCTGGTGGCTTTTCAATATGTCGATGGCCTTATCCACAATATAGTCCACATACAAAATCGTGTTGTCATAGGTATTCACCAGCTGCTCACCGCTGCATGTCTGGATCTGGTTGGTATCACAGGTCGGCGTAAACGTACGAAATCCCGGCGGATATCGGTGGGAATAGGTCGGACCGTGGCTGCCGATAGTATGTAATACAATCACGCCATTCCCCTTAAGCCCGTTGATGTAGTCATCAAGCTGATGGAACAACACCTCATCGTAGCACTCCCCCTCAATACACTGGCCCGGCAGATTTAAGCGGGTCATATCCTGATGCGGAACCCGGTCGCAGGCGCCCTTGCAGCCGCCGTCGTTTTCATTCCACAGTACGCTGATGCCCGCGCGCTGGAGTATATCGAGTACGCCCTCCTGATGGCTGGCAAGGCTCTCATCGTAGCCTGCCCGGGGCATATTTGAAAACATACAGGGAACGGAAACCGCGGTAGACGTCCCGCAGGATTGGGTGTGCGGAAAAAAGATGACCCCGTCGTCGGCCAGCAGCGGATTGGTCTTTCTGGCGTAGCCCGCCAGCGAAAAGTTATCGGCCCGCGAGGTTTCACCCACGATAAGCAGAGTCAGGTTCCGTTTTGCGCCGGTCAGTCTGGCAGGATGTTGTCTGGCGTCCTCGCCGATCCTGACCAGCGGCAGATTATCCAGCCGGTGATGAGAGTACCAGGACCACGATGCCACGATGCTGTTTGAGGGCGACAGCGATTTAACTAACGCTTTGTCATTGCGAAAAAGCGAGGCGTAGTCCTTATAAAACAGCATGGCAACCAGCACAATCAGCAGCGCTGAAACCACCACGCTGGCAGTGCGATACAGCCATGATTTAAAGAGCGAGGCCGGCTTTTTTATTTTGATGTAAAACGCCAGCGCCACCATCAGCACGCCGGAAAAAAACAGACTCAGCAGCAGCTGGGGGGCGATCAGCGCCCGGGTTTCTGCCGCGGTGGTATCCAGTATGTTGGCGATCATTGAACGATCGATAACAATGCCGAAGTTCAGAATAAAGTACTGCGCAGCGGCGGATAGCAGAATGAACAGGGCTATTAACGGGCGGTCCAGCCAGAGGAAGGAGGCCAGCGTTACCGCAATATTAATGACGCTAAAGGCCACCACCGGCATAGATAAAAACACCAGCAGGTCGTGCAGCGTGACCAGCGGCATGGCGCTCTGAACCTGTCGGTAGTAGGCAATATTGAGAAATACGGCGATGTAAAATGAAAAAAACATCAGAAAAGTGACCCGGTTAATACGGGGTCTTTTCAATATAAACGAGAGTGACATGGCGCGGTGTATTCCCAAAAATCTCAGTATCGAGTCGGCTTATGCTGGCCGATAAAGATTAGGAATAGCTTAAGAGAGCTAAGGATTGTCCCCTCCCCCGTATGCGGACCCGCCACTACCCCGCAGCAGCGTTAGCGCTCTGAGCCGGGCAAGCTTCGCCATCTTCCCCTGCGGCAATCCAGCGCGCTGCTTCGCTCACGCTGCCGTGAATAATGGATTTACATACATTGCGTATAAATATATGATTTAATCATACGCAATGTATGTATTATTTCCGCCCACCGCTTCGGTGGTAAGCGGAGGCTCCGGAGACTGTAATGATCGCATCTTACCGTGAACTGTTTTCTTCCCCCGGCACGCTCGGTTTTACTCTGGCCGGTATGCTGGCCAGGCTGTCGCTGCCGATGACCGGGATTGGCATCATCATGCTGCTGTCGCAGCTGAACGGGAGCTTTGCCCTGGCCGGGTCCGTTTCGGCGACCTTTGTGGTGACCTATGCCCTGCTTTCACCCCAGATCTCGCGCCTGGTTGATCGCTACGGTCAGCGCCGGGTGCTGCCCGTCGTCGCCGCGCTGAGCGTGAGCGGTATGCTGACGATTTCGCTGGGCACGCTGTGGCCCGCCCCGCAGTGGGTGCTGTTTGCCGGTGCCCTGTTGACCGGCTTTATGCCCGGAATGTCGGCGATGATCCGGGCGCGCTGGACGTCAATTTATCGTGGCCATCCGCGTCTGCGTACGGCCTATTCCCTGGAAAGCGTGCTGGATGAGATAACCTTTATCGCCGGGCCTCCGCTGGCGATAGCGCTCTGTGTGATGTTGATCCCGCAGGGCGCGTTACTGTCGGCCGCGCTGATGCAGGCGGGCGGCGTGGCGGCCCTGGTCTGCCAGCGGCGAACGGAGCCGCCGGTTGACGTGAACGGGGCAGACGGCAGCGCCGTTTCTCCGCTCCGTTCACCGGGCGTGCCGCTGCTGATGCTGCTGATGGCGGCAATGGGCGTTATCGTCGGCACCATCGATATCGCCACCGTGGCCTTTGCCGGACAGCTGGGACAGCCCGCGGCCGCCAGCGTGGTGCTCTCCGCCTATGCGGTCGGCTCCTGTTTTTCCGGGCTGCTGTTTGGCGCCGTCCGGCTGACGATTTCCCTGCCGGCGATGCTGCTGCTGGGCGCGCTGGGGATTGCCGCCACCGCCCTTCCGCTGATGGTGGTAAGCAGCATTCCGGGGCTGACGCTTGCCGTGCTGATAGCGGGTCTGTTCTTCGCACCGACGATGATCGTGGCGATGTCGCTGGTTGAGCAGCTGGTGCCCGCTAACCGGCTGACGGAGGGGATGTCCTGGCTGCTGGCCGGTCTCAACGTGGGGGTTGCGATCGGGGCGGCGGTCTCGGGTCAGCGGCTTGATGACGGCAGCGCCCACGATGGCTTCTCCGTTGCACTGTACGCCGCCGCGCTGATTGTCGGCATCGCCCTGTGGGGCTACCGGCGTTTACAGGTCAAAACGGCCGCCCCCTCCCCCGGCTGAGCGCAGGAGGGAGCGGATACCGCGGCGGTTCTGTTGGGCAGCTCAGCAGAAGCGCTTTGCTCCCGCCACGCAGAGGATCACCGCCGTTGCGCAGGCTACCATGCTCCAGGCCACCGCCTCATGCAGCAGAACGGCGGCCAGCAGCAGGCCGAAGAACGGTTGCAGAAGCTGTAGCTGACCAACGGCGGCAATGCCGCCGATCGCCAGGCCGCGATACCAGAACAGAAAGCCGATAAGCATGCTGAACAGGGAGACGTAGCCCAGGCTGAACCAGCTGGACGCCGCAATGCCGCTCCAGCTGTGCGGCAGGCTGAACAGGCCAATCAGCGCCATCGGCGGCAGAGAAAGCAGCAGCGCCCAGCTGATCACCTGCCACCCTCCGAGGCGACGTGAGAGGCCCGCGCCCTCGGCATACCCCAGGCCGCAAGCAATCACCGAGGCGAGCATCAACAGATCGCCGGTAAGCGTTCCTCCCTGCCCCGACGCAATGGCAAACCCCGCCACGATAGCGGCCCCAATCGCGGAAAACAGCCAGAAAGCCGGACGCGGACGTTCACCGCCGCGCAGTACGCCAAACAGGGCGGTGGAGAGCGGCAGCAGGCCGATAAACACCAGCGAGTGGGCGGCGCTGACGTGCCGCAGCGCCAGCGCGGTCAGCAGCGGAAAGCCGATTACCACCCCCAGTGAAACAATCAGCAGCGGCACCAGATCGCTTCGCCCCGGACGACGCTGGCGCAGCAGCAGCAGCAGTGCGCCGCCGAGCAGCGCGGCAATCGTTGCCCTGGCGGAGGTCAGAAACAGGGGAGAAAAATCACTGACTGCCACGCGGGTAGCGGGCAGTGAACCGCTGAAAATAATCACCCCCGCCAGTCCACTCCACCATCCTGCCGTTGTTCGTTCCATAGCGCCTCTTATCCGTTATACCGTTTTTTTACAGATAGTAGAGGTTGGAACGCCGCTTTCGAAGGTACAATGCAGTACAATTTTACCAAACTGTATGGGTGATATGCCCCCTACACTTTACGTTTACCGCACAGGAACCTTTGCCGATGACCCGCACGGAAATGCTGATGGACGACATTCGCAGTCAAATTATCAGCGGCCGACTGAGCGCCGGAGAGCGGCTGCCCTCGGTGCGAAAGTATGCGGTGACGATGCGAGTCTCCCCGTCCACCGTCGTTGAGGCCTATGAGCGGCTGGCGGCCGGTGGAACCATCCGCGCACGTCGCGGGTCCGGTTTTTATGTCACCGGATCGCACCAGGCTCCCCTCAGCCTGGTGGAAAAAACCGCAGACTATCAGCGTGACGTCGATCCGTTCTGGGTATCACGTCAGTCGCTGGATGCCGATCCCGAGGTGCTTAAACCCGGCTGCGGCTGGCTGCCCGCTGACTGGATGCCGGTCGATGCCCTGCGCAAAGGGCTGCGCCAGCTGGCGCGGTCGGACGCCGGCCTGCTTGCCGACTACGGCAGCACCCACAGCTCCGCGGCGCTGCGGCGTCTGCTGCTGGCCCGGTTTGCCCGCGAAGGGCTCTCCGCGTCGATGGAGCAGATTATGCTGACCGGATCCGGCACGCAGGCGCTGGATCTGATCTGCCGCTTCCTGCTGCGGCCTGGCGATACCGTGCTGGTTGACGATCCCTGCTACTTTAATTTTCAGGCGCTGCTGCGGGTGCATCAGGTGACGGCGGTGGGCGTGCCCATGACCCCGACCGGACCGGATGTGGCGGCGTTTGAACAGGTGCTGATACAGTCCCGTCCGCGTCTGTATATCACCAACTCCGCGCTGCATAATCCCACCGGTGCCTCGCTTTCGCCGCAGACCGCCTGGCGGATACTCAACGCCGCCCGCGCCAGCGATCTGACCATTGTTGAAGACGACATTTTTGCCGACTTCGAGCCGGAGCTGTCGCCGCGTCTGGCGATACCGGATGGTCTGGAGCGGGTGATCCGTATGGGCAGTTTTTCCAAAACCCTTTCCGCCTCGCTGCGCTGCGGATATATCGCCTGCCGCCCGGAGTGGATCGATGGCCTGATCAATCTGCAAATCGCTGCCGCCTTCGGCGGGCCCAGCCCGCTGACCACGGAACTGATAGCCAGCGTGCTGGCCGGGGGAGGCTATCGTAAGCATCTGGATGAGGTGACCCGTCGGCTGTCGCGGGCGCGGAAAGAGGCGGTGGAGAAGCTGGCGGCAGCCGACCTGACGCCGTGGATTATCCCGCGCGGCGGTTTTTACCTGTGGTGCAGCCTGCCGGCGGGGATGGATTCAACGACGCTGGCCCGCCGCTGCCGTGAAGATAACGTTATCGTCGCGCCGGGCAATGTGTTCAGCGTTTCCCAGACGGCCGGGTCGTTTTTACGCTTTAACGTGGCGCATCTCAGCGATCCCCGCGTATTCAGCGTACTGCAACGGGCGATGGCAGAGCAGCGCGAAACGTTACCTTCAGCGGACTAATATTTTTACTGCGCAACGCTATCCGAGCTTAAGGGTTCAATGTTTATACTCACGCAGTTGAGCATTACCGCAAATGCAGGATTAACCGCGTGGAACGACATTGATTGAAACACGCCGATTAGCCAAACCTGATGAGACGGAATATCGTGATTGAAAACGCCCGTTCGCCTGAGGGCGTTCAAGACGCCTCTTCCGGGCGGGAAATGATCCTGCCCTTATCCGCCTTATTTCAGTCTGTTCTCCGCGCCGTTTAACGACCTTATTTACTCTTCAGCGACATTTCCCCTGCTACACTTGCAGGGTCACTTTGGGCAATATTTTTTTTCTGTCAGTTACACACAGTAAATAAGGCGTCTAACTATGCTAAATATGGATCGTAACAGCTTACCGGGTCTGGACAGCGCGCTGCTAAAGAAACAGCGCACTCCGCTGATGATTATTTCTCTGCTGCTGTTAATCGGCGGCATTTTTTGCCTGATGAATCCTTTTGTCTCCGGTGCCGTGCTCAGCAGCGTGGTCGGCGTACTGTTTATCATTAGCGGCATCAGTTTGATTTTCGTGATGTTCACCAACCGTAACCGTAATTTCTGGCCGGTGGTGGCCGGCATTATCATGGGCGCAGCCTATGTTCTTATGGGATATGTCTTTATTACCAATACGGCGGTGGGTATTTTTACTCTGTCGGTGATCCTGGCGATGATGTTTGCCTTTGCCGGGGCGATCCGTCTGAGCGCCGGATTTAAACTGCGCGGCGTCAACGGTGCGTGGCTGCAAATTATTATCGGTATTCTTGATTTAGTCATTGCGCTGATTTTTATTACCGCCGGGCCGGTCACATCCGTCACGCTGGTCACCACCATCGTGGGTATTGAGATGCTGTTCAGCTCTTTTGCCTGCTTCCAGCTTTCACTGTTCCTCAAGCGTCAGAACTGATCGTTCGGCAGGCCGGTTCCCGGAGAACAGGCCTGCCCGCACTGTTATTCCTGCCACGCCGTCAGGCGCTGTCGCCGCCGTAACGCTATGCGCGCCCGACCGGTGGACACCTGCGGAGGGAGTCAGCCCGCCTGCCTGAAATAGTGGCGGGTCAGTATGTCGGCCCCGTCATCAATCGCTTTGATAATCAGTTTCTCACTGGCATCGTCGTCGCCCGCCGCAAGCGCCTCCAGCAGCCGATCGTAATTATGATCGCCCTGCGCTATTTCGCCGGACTGCGGATAGAGGTAGTTAAAGCACGGCCCGGTCTGCACCCACAGCTGCTCAATCATGGCCTCCAGCGTCGGCATCTGCGCGTAGCCGTACAGGGCGAAGCGAAACGCACGGTTGGCCTCCAGCGCCATTTCCACATCACCGCTCAGCCTCGCCTGCATATAATGCGCGCACAGCTTCTTTAAGACGGCGAGCGGCTTTTTACCGATCGCGGGCACCGCGGACTTCACCGCCAGACCCTCCAGCTTTTTGCGGATCAGGGTGATCTCCTGATAGCGTGCCAGGCTGATTTCCGGCACCAGAAACGCGGCGGCGGGCGTGGCATCCAGCGCCCCGGCAGAGACCAGGCGCAGCAGCGCTTCGCGCACCGGGGTAATGCTGGTGCCCAGCTGTGCCGCCAGATCGCGCGTGACCAGCCTTGCCCCCGGCTTCAGTTTTCCCACCATCAGCGCGCTGCGCAGCGTCGATTCAATCTGCGCGGTCAGGCTCAGCCGCTGCGCTTTCTCCATTTCAATCATGCCGTTCGTCCCGTTGTGAATTTCGCATATGGTTATTCTTTTTTAATGTTGTAAATCGTCTTAATCTGGCTATAGGATATATCATGTATTGTATAAAAATATAACATTGTCCACACCGCATTCACATGATTCATCATCCTGCCGCCGGCATTTAGGGGAAAACGCTATGAAACGACCTGCGCTGAAATTTGCCACCACCGCCCTGCTGTTTGCGCTGCTGCCCGCCGCTGCGCAGGCGGCGGAAATCACTATCGCCCAGGCCGCCTCCGCCACGGCGATGGATCCCGGTTTTCTGAAAGAGTCGGCCACGCTGGTGGACAACATTTTCGATACGATGGTGCGTCGTGGAGATGATATGTCGCTGCAACCGGGTCTGGCAACCGAGTGGAAGGCGGTGGACGCCAACACCTGGCTGTTTACCCTGCGCGAGGGCGTCACTTTCACCGACGGGGAGCCGGTCAATGCCGAGGCGGTGAAGTTCTCCCTCGATCGCATCCTCGATCCGAACAGCCACGCGCCGACCATCTCCTATATTCGCACCATTAAGTCGGTCGAGGCGGTAGGCGACAATCAGGTGCGTATCACCACCCACGGCCCGGATCCGCTGTTGCCCACGCGGATGAGCCGCTATCCGGCCTATATCGTTCCGCCCGGCTACGTGAAAAAAGTGGGGGACAGCGAATTTGCACGTAAGCCGGTGGGCAGCGGCGCCTACCGCCTGGAGGCCTTTGTTCCCGACGAAAAGGTGGTGATGGTGGCCAACGAACACTACTGGCGCGGCAAACCGGCGATTGACCGCGTAACCTGGCGGCCGATCCCCGAAGCCACCGCGCGCCTGACCGCGCTGCTGACCGGTGAGGTGCAGCTTGTTGAGAACGTGCCTGCCGATCTGGTGCCGGCGCTGAAAAACCGCCCGAACGTGGTGCTGGAGCAGGTGAAAGGCGGCGGTCTGACCATTTATCTGGGCCTGAAGGATGCTGAAAAGCCGTTAAACGATGTGCGCGTTCGTCAGGCGCTGTCGCTGGCCCTGAACCGTCCGGCGTATACGCAGCAGCTGCTGCACGGTTACGGTACGCCGACCGGGACCATGGCCGGGGCCAGCGACTTTGGCTATCTGCCGGTTCCGGCCACCGTACAGGACGTGGCGAAAGCGAAGTCCCTGCTGGCGGAGGCGGGCTATCCGGATGGCTTTACCCTGCGCATCCAGGCACCGCGCCGCTACATCGCCAGCGCTGACGTGGCCCAGGCTATTGTGCAGGACCTCAGCGCCATCGGCGTAAAAGCGCAGCTGGAGGTGCCTGAATGGTCGGTCTACACCCAGCAGGTGGCCGCGCAGAAGCAGGCGCCGGTGTATATGCTGGCGTGGGGCTCCACGCAAACGCTGGACGCCGACGCCGCGCTGTTCCCGATCCTGCGCAGCGGTGAGCCTTACTCCACGGTGCATGATGCCACGTTCGATACGCTGCTGGATAAAAGCCGCCAGACCGTTGACGCGGGTGAGCGAAAAAAACTGCTTGAGCAGGTCCAGCAACGCGTTGCCGAGCAGCAGCCGCTGCTGCCGCTGTATCGTGAAGATACGCTGTACGCACACAGCAATGCGCTGGTGTTCAAAGGCCGCGTGGACGCCCGCATTCCACTGTATGACCTGAGGCTGAAATGATCGAACCGCGCGCGGCTCTGCGCCGTCGCCCGGGGCGACGGATCTACGGTGATGCGCTGATTGGCACCCTCCTGCTGGTGGTGATTATCGCCGCCGCGCTGCTGTCGCCGTGGCTGCCGCTGCCCGATGCGTTAACGAATAATTTGCAGGAGGTCTTCCTGCCGCCGGGCAGCCCCGGTGCGCAGGGAACTCACTGGCTGGGCACCGATCAGCTGGGGCGCGATCTGCTGTCACGCATCCTCGCCGGCACGCGCCTGTCGCTGATGGTGGTGGTGCTGTCGGCGCTGATCGGGGCGGCAATCGGCACCGCGCTGGGCACGATAGCGGGCTACCTCGGCGGCTGGGTTGACGCGCTGCTGATGCGACTGATCGATATCCAGCTGGCGATCCCGTTTATTCTGCTGATCCTGCTGGTGATTGCCCTGATGGGCGCTTCGCTGACCAATATCATCGTGATTATGGGCTGTACCAGCTGGGCGATCTACGCACGCGTGGCGCGGGCCAAAACGCTGGAAATCCGTGAGCTGGAGTACATTCAGGCCGTGCGCGCAATGGGCTTTTCGCTGCCGCGCGTGCTGTTCCGCCATATCCTGCCGAATCTGTTTACCCCGCTGGTGGTGCTGTTAACCCTCGATGTTCCCCGGCTTATTGTGCTGGAAGCCTCGGTGGGGTTTCTCGGCATGGGCATTCAGCCGCCGACGCCGACGCTGGGTAATCTGATTGGTGAGGGGCGCTCCTACATGCTGCTCTCTCAGTGGCTGGTACTCTATCCCGGACTGGTGATTGCGGCACTGGTGGTCGGCTGTAACCTGTTGGGCGACGCCCTGCTGCGCCGGACACATACGAGGCTGGAGTAAGATGCTGAACCTGATTGTTAACCGTCTCGGCCAGTCGCTGCTGGTGATGTTCGGCGTCTCGGCGCTGATTTTTTTCAGCCTGCATATTACCGGCGACCCCGCCGCGCTGATGATGCCGCCCGGCTCCAGCCAGCAGGAGATCGACCGTTTTCGTCACAGCATGGGCTTCGACCGCCCCCTGCTCTGGCAGTACGGCCACTATCTGAGCGGCATACTGCACGGTGACTTTGGCGAATCGCTGCGCTACAGCCAGCCGGTGCTGGCGCTGATTGCCGAACGTCTGCCCGCCACCGCGCTGCTTGCGGTCAGCGCCCTCGCATGGAGTTCTGTGCTGGGGCTGCTGCTCGGGATCGTCAGCGCCCTGCGCCCGCACGGTCCGCTGGATCTGCTGTGCCGTCTGCTGGCCTTTAGCGGCCAGGCAATACCGGTGTTCTGGCTGGGGCTGCTGATGATCCTGCTGTTCAGCCTGCGGCTACAGTGGCTGCCTTCCGGCGGCTACGGCACCTTTGCCGCGCTGATCATGCCTGCCATCAGCCTCGGCGCTTTCTATATGAGCGCGGTGGCGCGGCTGGCGCGCGCCAGTCTGCTGGAGGTACTGCAAACCGACTATATCCGTACCGCCCGCGCCAAGGGACTGAGCGCCTGGCGCATCGTGGTACGGCACGGCCTGCGCAATGCGCTGATCCCGGTGATTACCGTTCAGGGCATGTACTTTGCCTCGCTGCTGGGCGGGGCGCTGGTGACAGAGATTATCTTCTCCTGGCCGGGCATTGGTCGTCTGGCGATTCAGGCGATACAGAATCGCGATTTTCCGCTGGTGCAGGCCATCGTGCTGCTGGCCGCGCTGGTGTTTGTGGCGATCAACCTGATTATCGATCTGCTTTATCTGGCCCTCAACCCGAGGATACGGCTGTGAGTCGACTCGATGACACGCTGGCGCTGCTGAGTGAGCTGACCCGCTGGCCCAGCGAGGCGGGCCAGCCCGAGGCACAGCGCGGCCTGGCCGCCTGGCTGGAGGCGTGGGTGGTTGAGCGGCTTAACGCGCGCGTGCTGCTGCCGGTTGCTGAACAGTCGCACGATACGCCGCCGCTGGTCCACGTCCGCATCGACAACGGCGGCGACCGCACCCTGGTGCTCTACAACATGTACGACGTGATGCCCGCCGACGAGACGGGCTGGGCGGTGCCGCCTTTTACCGGCGGGCTTTGCGACTGGAGCAGCACCGGGCCGGTCTTCGTCGGACGCGGCGCTGAAAATAACAAGGGGCCGGTCGCCGCCATGCTGATCCTGCTGTGCGAACTTCAGCAGCAGCAGCGCCTGGATTTCAATATTGAAATCCTGCTGGAGGGCGAAGAGGAGGTGGGCAGCGGCACGCTGCGACGCTATCTGGCGCAGCGCCCCTGCCCGGTCGGGGCGGCCGAAGCCGTGCTGTTTCCCTCACTGTGCGAGTACGGCGGCGGCGCGCCGCGCCTCTACCTCGGTTTTACCGGCCTTACCAGCGGGCGACTGAGCGTGACCGGCGGCGACTGGGGCGGACCGTCGTCGGCCATTCACGCCAGCAATGCCGCGTGGATCGCCAATCCCGCCTGGCGGCTGGTGGAAGCGCTTAACGCCATTGCCCCCGCCGCTGACAGCGGCGTGCTGGCCCGTCTGACGCCGGATGATGAGGCAAACCGGCTGCTTGCCGCGCTGGTGCCGCAGTTCAGCCTGAACGATGAGCTGCGCTTTCGCCACACTGAGCGCCTGAGGATAACCGGGGATACGCTGACCTGCCTGCAACATCTGCTGGGCAGCGCGGTACTGACGCTGGCCGAACTGCACAGCGATCCTCCCGGCGGGCGCGGCGTGATCCCTTACCGCGCCACGGCCGAGCTGGCGTTTCGCATCCCGCCGGGATGCGATGCGCAGGCCATTCTTGACCGCGCGCAGCGGCGTCTTGCGCAGCCCGAACTGGCCGGCAGCGCGCTACAGCTGTTCGACAGCTATCCCGGGATGCGCTTCAGTCGTGAGTCCCGTGGGGTGGAGGCGCTGATCGCCAGCTATCGGGCGCTGGATGCTGAACCGCAAATCTGGCCGTGGGCGCCGGGCTGTGCGCCCGCCAGTGCCTTTGCCGCCGTCGCGCCCGCCTTTCTGATCGGCGGGCTGGGACACGGCGGCAATGCCCATGCGGTCAATGAGTTTGTCACGCTGACCGGACTGGAACGCTTCCAGCGGTCGCTGAGCCTGTGGCTCACCGGATTTAACGCTGCGGCCACTGGCCGCAGCAGGCCACACCAGGGAAACATCGATACACCATAACGATAAACGGGTTTAAAAAATGAAATCAGTAGAAGAGTTTGACCGCGTACCGCTCGGCTTCTTCCCCACGCCGCTGGAGTCGCTTCCCCGGCTCAGCGAGGCGTTGGGCATTACGCTGACGATTAAACGCGATGACTACAGCGGCTTCGGCGGCGGCGGGAACAAGGTCAGAAAGCTGGAGTATCTGATGGCCGAAGCCCGCCGCAACGGGGTCAACGTGGTGATCACTACCGGCGGACATCAGTCGAACCATGCCAGAATGGTGGCGGCGGCGGCACGTAAGTTTGGTATGCGTCCGGTGCTGGTCCTGCGCGGTAATCCCCCGGCCAGCTGGCAGGGGAATCTGCTGCTGGACAGGCTGTTTGGTGCCGAGGTGCAGTTTCTCGATCCCGACGGCTACTTCACACAGATTGACGGGGCGATGCAGGCGCATGCGGACAGGGCCGTTGCCAACGGTGAAACCCCGCTGATTATTCCCCTCGGCGGCGCCACGCCGCTCGGTGCGCTGGGCTACGTGCGTGCGGTTGAAGAGATCGCCGAACAGCTACAGGCATCGCAGACGCCGGTGCCGGATTTTGTCGTCGCGCCTACGGGTTCAGGCGGAACGCTGGCGGGGTTGCACGTCGGCACCCGTCGCTACTGGCCCTACAGCCGGGTGATTGGGGTCAGCGTCAGCGCCAAAGCCGAGTGGTTCCAGCCGCGCATTGCGGGGATGGCGCAGGACTGTGCCGATCTGTTGCAGTGGCCACAGCGGTGGCAGCCTGAGGATATCTGGATTGAGGACAGCTTCGTCGGCCAGGCCTACGGTGTGCCGTCACCGGGCGGTATCGAGGCTATCTACAGGCTGGCACAGGCCGAAGGTGTGCTGCTGGATCCGGTTTACACCGGTAAAGCGATGCACGGTCTGTTCTCGCTGGTGGAGCAGGGTCACATCCCGCCGGGTTCACGAGTGACCTTTATTCACTGCGGCGGATCGCCGGCGCTCTATCCGTTTGCCGACCGCCTGCTGGAGGCGTAATGAACGGTCTGCTGCGGGTGCTTGATGATGAGGCCGTCGCCCGTCTGGGCGGTACGGACAGTGCGCTGGCGCTGGCGGATATCCGTGAGGTTGTTGCCCTGATGAGGCGGGGCGAGGCAGAGATGCCCGCCGAAACCGCGGTCGATCTCGGTACGCCACGGGGCAAGGTCTACGCGTTGCCCGCCCGCGTCGGCGGCCGCTTTAACGCGGCGGGGATTAAGTGGACGGCGCACCGCCCGCAGCGACCGGATGCCCTGCCCGCCGCGCTCGCCATGACCCTGATTAACGATGCGCAGAACGGCGTACCGCGCGGGCTGGTGGCCAGCGGCGCGCTGACCGCGGTACGTACTGCGGCGGTCAGCGCGCTGGCACTGATGTACGCCGCACCGCGCCCGGTCGAGCGGGTTCTCCTGCTCGGCGGCGGCACGCAGCAGCAGGCGCATCTGCGGATGCTTGACCAGCTGTTTCCTCATCTGGCGCAAGTCGGCGTGTGGCAACGCGCTCCCGGCGCGTCTTCTGCGGACGGTCTGACGGTGGAGCGCGATCTCAGCGCGGCGCTGGCCGGGCCGTACGATGCGGTTATCACCTGCACCAGCGCCGGGAGTCCCATCGTTGACCGTGCGGCCGTTCGCCCCGGCAGGATCATTATTCAGGTGGGCTATCACGAGGTGAGTTTTGCCGCCATCCGCGCCAGTAGCCGGGTGGTCGTTGATGCCTGGGGCGCCTTTGCTGAGCACAGCGCCAAGAGCCTGTTTCAAATGTATCGCGCAGGGGAGTTTCAGCCGCAGGAGGTGGCCGCCGATTTGAGCGCGCTGCTGCTTGACGGCTGGCGGGCCGCGCGGCACGAAAGTGTCTACTTTTCCTCGTTCGGTCTGAACGTCTTTGATATTGCTCTGGCCGCCCGCGTACTGCTGGCCGCAGAGCAGTCAGACACAGGCAGCGTGCTGCCGCTCTTTACCGGAGAACACCATGATCATCACGGCTAAGGCACTGCATCTGCGGCAGTCGCGCGGCGAACATTTTCTCCCGATCGACGTGCGCGAGGTGGCAGAGTGGCGGCAGGCAACGCTGCCCGGTGCGCTGCACTGCAACGTTTATGACTATTTTATTGCCGACAGCACCGAGCTGGATCTGGCGGCGATGGCGGCCGATGCCGACAGCGCGCTGGGCCCGCTTCTGGCTACTTATCCCGGTGCCACGCCGGTCTTTTTTGAAAATCAGGTTGGCATGCGTTCTCCGCGCGGTGCCTGGTTTGCCTGGCTTACCGGCCATGACGATGCGCTGATCCTCGACGGCGGTATTGAGGCCTGGCGCGCGGCGGGGCTGCCGACGCTGCCCGGCGAGGGAATGCAGCGGACAGTGGCGCAGCGCGCCCCGGGCGTGATACCGCGCTGGAACCGGGCGTGGGCCTGTACCCGCCAGCAGGTGCTGGAGGCCGACGGTGTAACGGTGATTAACGTTGATGCCCGGCGGCCCGGCGAGTTCGACGGCAGCTTTGTCCACGACTGCTGCCCGCGCGCGGGGCGGATCCCCGATGCCGTACTGCTGTTCTGGGAAGAGGTGCTGGCCGACGGTCACTTCCTGCCGGCGGAGGCGATCCGCCAGCGCGCCGCTGCCGCCGGGCTGAACCCCGGCGCGCGACTACAGGTGTACTGCCACCGCGGCGCGCGTGCGGCAACCGTGCTGGCGGCGTTAAGGAGAGCGGGGTTTACGCAGGTCTCCATCTATGTCGGCTCCTGGCACGAATGGGCCGAACATGCAGAGCTGCCGCTACAGCGCGGGACCGCCGCGCTGTAGCAGCGCCTGGCGAACATCGGGCGCGGCGGCCAGCAGCCGACGGGTGTAGGGCGCCTGAGGCTGGCCGGTAACCTGCGTGGTGCTGCCCTCCTCCACAATTTTGCCGTGATACATCACTACGATGCGATCGCACAGCTGGCGCACCGCGCTGAGGTCGTGGCTGATAAACAGAATCGACAGACCCAGCCGGTGGCGCAGCGTGTCAAACAGCGACAGGATCTGACCGCGTACCGACAGATCCAGCGCGGCCACCGCCTCATCCGCCACCAGTAGCTTTGGCTCCATCGCCAGCGCACGGGCAATCACAATACGCTGCCGCTGTCCGCCGGAGAAGGCGGCCGGCAGACGAGCGGCGTGCTCTTCCTGTAATCCCACCAGCGCCAGCAGCTCATGGACCCGGGCCTGTACCGCCGCCTCGCCCCTGCGCAGCTGCCAGACCCGCAGCGGTTCGGCGATCTGCTCACCGACGGTCATTCTGGGATCCAGACTGGAGTAGGGATCCTGAAAGATAATCTGGCAGTGGCGGCGCAGGGCGTTACGCTGCCGCCCGCGCAGCGCCTCTCCCTGGAAGCGGATCTCGCCCGTATCGGCCTCTATCAGCCCAATCGCCGCGCTGCCCAGCGTGGTTTTACCGGAGCCGGATTCGCCAATCACGCCGACAATCTCCCCCTGCGCGATGCTGAGATCCAGCGGATAGAGTACGGTATGCTTTTTGGCCGGACAGAAAGGCAGCGCGCGCGGCAGCGGGTAGCTTTTACTGACGGCGCTCAGTTCAAGCAGCGGCGGCGCGTTGACCGGCGCGGACTCCGCCGGTAAAGGCAGGGAGGAGGCATCCACCAGCCGCCGGGTGTAGGGATGGACGGGATGGCTGAGGGTGGTGACCGTTTCCCCCTGCTCTACCAGTTGACCCTGCTGCATCACGCAGACGCGGTCGGCATAGCGCGCTACGACCGACAAATCGTGCGTGATCAGCAGGATACCCATCCCCATCTCCCGCTGAAGCTCCTGTAGCAGGCTGAGGATCTGCGCCTGAATGGTGACGTCCAGTGCGGTTGTCGGCTCATCGGCTATCAGCAGCTGCGGCCTGCCGGCTATCGCACTGGCAATCATCACCCGCTGACGCATGCCGCCGGAGAGTTGGTGAATGTACTGACGCGCCCGCAGCGCCGGATCGACAATCCCCACGCGATCCAGCAGCGTCACCGCCTGCTGCTGCGCCTGCTTCCAGCCCAGCCGACTGTGGCGCACCAGCACTTCGGCAATCTGCTCTCCGATGCGCAGCGTGGGGTTCATACTCGACATCGGCTCCTGGAAAACGGTGGCCATCCGGCAGCCGCGCAGCCGGGCGACGGTTGCCGCGTCCAGCCGCTCGCCTTCCAGCGTCAGCGCGCCTGCCGTCTGCCGTACCCCTGCGGGCAGCAGGTCCATCAATGCCAGAGAGGTCAGCGTTTTCCCGGAGCCGGACTCCCCGACCAGCGCCAGGATCTCCCGCCGGTCAAGGTGAAACGAAATGTTATCAACCAGTACACGGCCTTCGCCGGTTTCCAGCGACAGACCTTCAACGGACAGCAGGCGGTGATCGTTCATCTGGCAGGCTTCTCTATGGATAAAGAATACATGATATATTCTGTACCTTAACCGCTCAAGACGATTCGGTGTTAACGCCGGTCAAAATGGAATAAGGCCGTCCGGCGCCGTTCTGACAGGATTTTTAAGGGATAAAGGGGTGTTCTGAGGCGATCAGGCTATGCAGATCGTCGGCACAAACGGGACGGGAAAACAGAAATCCCTGGAATACGGTGCAGCCTAAGCCCTGCATAATCTGCCACTGCTGCTGAGTTTCCACCCCCTCAGCCAGCACTTCCAGACCGAGTTCATCCCCCATCTGCGCGATCATCCTGACGATCACTTCGCCCTTCCTGCTGTCCGCTGCGGCAGAAACAAAGCTCCGGTCTATTTTGATCTGTTGCAGCGGCAGGCGGCGTAAATAGCTCAGCGAGGAGAAGCCTGTCCCGAAATCATCCAGAGAAAATTTGAACCCCTGCTGCGAGAGGGCGTTCATTCTTTCAACCATGGTATCGGGATCGGCGGCGAATACGCTTTCCGTGATCTCTAATTTAATCCGCGTGGAGGGCACCTGTGCCGCGCTGACCATTTTTAACAGCCGCTGAACGAAGTCATCCTGCATCAGATGATCGACGGTGACATTCACCGACATCGTCATATGCCGGGTTAACGGATTTTTCTGCCAGCGCACAAGTTCAAGCAGACACTGCGATATCACCCAGTCGCCGATGGATGGCATCAGCCCCGCTTCCTGGGCTTCGGGAATAAATTCAGCAGGTGAAATGGTTCCCCTGACGGGATGCTGCCAGCGCAGCAGCGTTTCAGCGCCCACGATAGCACCGGCTGTATTGACCATTGGCTGGAAAACCAGCCTGAACTCATTTTTATACAGCGCTTCCTGAATGGAGCGTATCTTCAGGCTTTTACGCGAGACATCGGCATGCATCGCCGCAAGGGTGGCGCACAGTATCCCGACAGACAGAACGGGGTTCAGCCATGCGCTGACAGCACGAAAGCGGTGCGAAAGGGGATCGGCAAAGGAGAAGATCGCCAGATGACTGCAAAAATAGATAAACGCGGCGAGGCTGAGAGCAATCACCAGCGCCTGGACGCGCGACGGGTTAGTGCGATAGTTCATATATCCCACTAAAGCGATAACCAGCAGATACAGATGGGTTGTTCTGGGGGTTATTCCCTCCGGCACATCATAGAGCAGACAAAATACGGTGACGAATGTCAGGCAAATCACCTGGGTCAGCATCAGTCCGGCAGAAAAATAGCCCTTCACTGCGAGTAGCCACCCGGGTAAAGCGGCAACGGCTAAAATGACTAATGAGAGGGCAAGTCTCCATTCATGCAGAAAGAGGAAGAGAGTAAACCAGAACAGTACGATTATCACCCCGGTGAGCGCAATTGCCCGGCAAAGAAACACCAGGTGCTTCCCGTCAGGCGTCGAGATTGAGTGGGACCTCGGCATGGTTGAATGATTCCTGTTTTTTTTTGTTATTCCCGGGCAGTGTGCTTACTTTATCACTCCTCAACGGGCTTTGTTGTAAAAATAAGATTTGATAACGGGCTGCCTGAATTATGATCAACCTGCGGATATTACACGATATTTTTATCCGCCGTACTCTCCGGAAGCAGGACAATACCACGTCAGTCAAGGGGGGGGTGATCTGGAAACATTCAATTATAACGGGAAGCTGCTGACGCTTTACGCGATCAGGTCATTATCGTGTCAAAAAATAGTCGCTTACCGTTTTACGGTGCCATTTTGGCAGGCCGCAGGCCTGTGCGGAAAGAGCCGATTGTCCAGCCAGCGCACAGGGATATGCCTGAACGGGCGGGCTGAGGGTAATCACCTTCGGAGATAAATACTAAGGGAATGGCGGGCAGTAAACCGTCGGGAACGGTTTACTGCCCGTGTTGGAACGTAACGCGGATTAGCGCTGCGGGGTGCCGCGCACCGGGGCATCGCCCGCGATGTAATAGTCGGCGGTGCTGCGCGGCAGCGGCGCACGACCGCGGATGGCGTCAGCGATTTTTTCACCGATCATAATGGTGGTGGCGTTGAGGTTACCGGTAATGATCAGCGGCATAATCGAGGCATCCACCACGCGCAGCCCGCTAACGCCGTGAACGCGTCCTTCACCATCGACCACCGCCATCGCATCGCTGCCCATTTTACAGGTGCCGCACGGATGGTAGGCCGTTTCGCCGTGGTTACGCACGAACTCATCCAGCTCGTCGTCGCTCTGGCAGGCGATACCCGGGCTGATTTCCTTGCCGCGGTAGGCATCCAGCGCGGGCTGATTGATGATTTCGCGGGTAATGCGGATCGCCGCGCGGAACTCAATCCAGTCCTCTTCATCTGCCATATAGTTAAACAGAATGCTCGGATGCTGGCGCGGATCGCGCGAGGTCAGCTGCACGCGACCGCGGCTTTTGGAGCGCATTGAGCCGACGTGACACTGGAAGCCGTGGGCGTCCACCGCGTTCGAACCGTTGTAGTTAATGGCCACCGGCAGGAAGTGGTACTGAATATTTGGCCAGGCGAATGCGGCGTCGCTGCGAATAAAGCCGCCGGCTTCAAACTGGTTGCTGGCGCCAATGCCCGTGCCGTTAAACAGCCACTCGGCACCGATTTTTGGCTGATTCCACCACTTAAGCGCCGGATAGAGCGACACCGGCTCCTTGCACTCGTACTGCAAGTACATCTCCAGATGGTCCTGGAGGTTCTCGCCCACGCCCGGCAGGTCGTGGACTAGCGGGATGTCAAACTGCGCTAACAGCGCGGCGGGACCTACCCCGGAACGTTGCAGGATCTGCGGTGAAGCGATAGCGCCGCCGCAGAGCAGGACCTCTTTTTTAGCGCTGGCGCGGTGCAGGGTATCGCTGCTGCCGACAAGATACTCCACGCCGTTGGCCGTTTTATCGGTAAACATAATGCGGTTGGTTAAGGCGTGGGTGACGATTTTCAGATTCGGACGCGTTTTCGCCTGGTCAAGGTAGCCGCGTGCGGTGCTGGAGCGGCGTCCCGCTGGCGTCACGAAGCGGTCCATCGGCCCGAAGCCTTCCTGCTGATAGCCGTTCAGATCGTCGGTACGCGGGTAGCCGGCCTGCACGCCCGCCTCGACCATTGCGGCAAACAGCGGGTTGTTGCCCGCTTTGGCGGTGGTGATGCTGACCGGACCCTCGCCGCCGTGCCAGTCGTTTGCGCCGCTGTCGCGGGTTTCCGACTTACGGTAGTACGGCAGGCAGTCGAGGTAGCTCCAGTTTTCCAGACCGGGGTTTTCGGCCCAGCCGTCAAGATCCAGCGCGTTACCGCGGATGTAGCACATGCCGTTGATCAGCGAAGAACCGCCCAGCCCCTTACCGCGGCCGCACTCCATCCGGCGATGGTTCATATGCGGTTCCGGGTCGGTTTCATAGGCCCAGTTATAGCGCTTGCCCTGGAGCGGGAACGCCAGCGCAGCGGGCATCTGGGTGCGGAAATCGAGGCGGTAGTCCGGGCCGCCCGCTTCCAGCAGCAGCACCGTGGTATTCGAATCTTCGGTTAAGCGGGTAGCCAGCACGTTACCTGCCGATCCCGCACCGATAATGATGTAATCATATTCCATGAGTTGCTCCTGTAGTGGGGATTAAAACACCGACTGGAAGGTGGCCATCTCAACCTGAATCGACTTCACCTGCGTATAGTTTTGCAGCGTCATGACGCCGTTTTCCCGGCCAACGCCCGAATGCTTGTAGCCGCCAACCGGCATCTCTGCGGCGGACTCGCCCCAGGTGTTGATCCAGCAGATACCGGCTTCAAGCCGGTGGATCACCCGGTGCGCCCGGTTCAGATCGCGGGTGACGACGCCCGCCGCCAGACCGAAATCGGTATTATTGGCGCGGCGAACCACTTCGTCCTCATTCTCATAGCTAAGGATGCTCATTACCGGGCCAAAGATCTCCTCGCGCACGATGGTCATATCGTCGCGGCAGTCGGTAAACACCGTCGGCGCGACCCAGGCCCCGTTATCGAACCCGTCTCCGGTTAAGCGCTCACCGCCGCACAGTACGCGCGCGCCTTCGGCCTTGCCACTGTCGATAAAGCGCATAACGCTGTCGCGGTGCGCAAAGCTGACCAGCGGACCGAAGTTCGTCTGCGGATCGTTCAGATCGCCCGCCCGGATACGCGCCACCCGCGCACTGATTTTGGCTTCAAACGCCGCTTTGTGCGCAGCAGGGATAAATACGCGGGTGCCGTTGGTGCAGACCTGGCCGGAGCTGTAGAAGTTGGCCATCATGGCGATATCCGCCGCCAGATCGAGATCGGCGTCGTCGAAGATGATAAGCGGAGACTTGCCACCCAGCTCCATGGTGACGTCCTTAAGCGTAGATCCGGCGGCGTTGGCCATCACCTTTTTGCCGCTGACCACGCCACCGGTAAAGGAGACTTTATCAATGCCCGGATGTTCGGTCAGCAGCTGACCGGTGACGGCACCGGTGCCCGGCAGGACGTTAAACACGCCGTCGGGGACGCCTGCTTCGGTATAGATTTCCGCCAGCTTCAGGGCAGTCAGCGGGGTGACTTCGCTCGGCTTGAAGATCATCGCATTACCGGCTGCCAGCGCCGGAGCGGATTTCCACAGGGCAATCTGGATCGGGTAGTTCCAGGCGCCGATCCCGGCGACCACGCCGAGCGGCTCACGGCGCGTGTAGACAAAGGCGGTGTCGCGCAGCGGGATCTGCTGCCCTTCCAGCGACGGCGCCAGACCTGCGTAATACTCCAGCACGTCGGCACCGGTGACGATATCCACACTGGCGGTTTCGCTGACAGGTTTACCGGTGTCCAGCGTTTCCAGCTCCGCCAGCGCGTCGTTACGTTCACGCAGGATATCCACGGCGCGGCGCAGAATACGCGAGCGCTCCATTGCGGTCATCGCTGCCCAGATTTTCTGTCCCTTACGCGCGGCGGCAACTGCACGCTCAACGTCGGCGGCGCCGGCAGCATGCACCTGCGCCAGCACTTCGCCATTGGCGGGATTGATGGTGTCAAAACGTTCGCCGCTTTCTGCCGCAACGTAGGCTCCGTCAATATACAGTTTCTGTTCGGGGAATCGTGACATGGGTTCTCCTTCGTCAGGTTATTCAGTTAAGGCGAGTTGCTGGCGGATAAACCGGCTGGTCAGCCTCAGGGCCAGCTCCTCGTCAAACGGTTTACTGCTTAGCGCGGCGCGCAGCCAGAGTCCGTCAATCAATGAGGCCAGTCCGTGCCCTGCAATCCGCGCCGCGTCACGCGGCAGTTCCCTGCGAAATTCAACGACCAGCATGCTGAGCAGTCGCCCGCTGCTGACCCGCTCCAGGCGGTGCAGCGAGGGCTGATGCATGCTGCTTGACCAGAAGTCCAGCCAGGCTTTCATGGCGGCGCTGTGGACCTGCGTTTTATCAAAGTTCCCTTCGACAATGGCGCAAAGCCGCACTTCCGCACCGGCTTCTGCCAGGGGTTTCAGCCGTGACGCCACCGCGTCGCGCAGCTGGCGGGTAACGTCCCGCATGGTGGCTTCCAGCAGCCCGTTTTTGTCTTTGAAGTAGTGACTGATGATGCCGGTAGAAACGCCGGCACGCTTCGCAATTTGCACAATGGTGGCATCGTGCAGGCCCACTTCATTGATGGTGAGAAGCGTGGCATCAATCAGCTGTCTGCGTCTGATTGGCTGCATTCCTACCTTTGGCATACTCTTAACTCCACGCATGTAACAGTATTACAGTGTAGCTTTTTATTGATTGAACGTTCAATATAAAATGTTTTGTTGCTAATATATATTAGTTGTAAGCGTTTGGTTAACAACCGTGATTAGTGAATATCTTTATTTTTTAATGAGTTAAACCAGAGGTAATTGATGAATAATCCACCTGCCAGTGAAAAGGACAAAATCAATCCCGTGGTGTTTTACACGTCCGCCGGGCTGATTTTGTTGTTTTCCCTGATGACGATCTTCTACAGCGACCTGATGGCGAACTGGATCCTGCGCGCCGTTAACTGGGTTTCCGCCACGTTTGGCTGGTATTACATGCTGGCCGCTACGCTGTACGTGGTGTTTGTGCTGTTTATGGCCTGCTCGCGCTTTGGTGCCATCAAACTCGGTCCAGAGCAGTCCAAGCCCGAGTTCAGTATCCTGAGCTGGGCGGCAATGCTTTTTGCCGCCGGGATCGGCATCGACCTGATGTTCTTCTCCGTGGCCGAGCCGGTGACGCAGTATCTGATGCCGCCTGAAGGGCCCGGCGGCACGACGGAAGCGGCGCGCCAGGCGATGGTCTGGACGCTGTTCCACTATGGACTGACCGGCTGGTCAATGTACGCCCTGATGGGGATTGCGCTCGGTTACTTCAGCTATCGCTACAATCTGCCGCTGACTATCCGCTCGGCGCTCTACCCTATATTTGGTAAACGTATCTACGGCCCGATCGGGCACACGGTGGATATTGCTGCGGTGATCGGCACCATCTTTGGTATCGCGACTACCCTGGGGATTGGCGTTGTACAGCTGAACTACGGGCTGAAGGTGCTGTTCGATGTGCCTGAAGGGCTGGCGGCGCAGACCGCGCTGATTGCCCTGTCGGTGATTATTGCCACGATTTCTGTCACCTCCGGCGTGGATAAAGGCATCCGTATTCTGTCCGAGCTGAATGTGGCGCTGGCGCTGTTTTTGATCCTGTTCGTTCTCTTCTTTGGCAATACCGAATTTCTGCTTAATGCGCTGGTGCTGAACGTCGGTGACTACATTAACCGCTTCACCGGTATGACGCTGAACACCTTTGCCTTCGATCGTCCGACCGAATGGATGAACAGCTGGACGCTGTTTTTCTGGGCGTGGTGGGTTGCCTGGTCGCCGTTTGTCGGACTGTTCCTGGCCCGTATTTCACGCGGACGCACCATCCGTGAGTTTGTACTGGGTACGCTGATTATTCCGTTCACCTTTACCCTGCTCTGGCTGTCGGTATTCGGCAATGCGGCGCTGTACGAAATTATCCACGGCGACGCCGCCTTTGGTCAGGAGGTGATCAACCACGCCGAACGCGGCTTCTACAGTCTGCTGGCGCAGTATCCGGCCTTTAAATTCAGCGCCTCGGTCGCCACCATCACCGGCATGCTGTTCTATGTCACCTCGGCGGACTCCGGTTCGCTGGTGCTGGGTAACTTCACGACCCGGCTGAAGGATATCAACAGCGATGCGCCGAACTGGATCCGTATTTTCTGGTCGGTGACGATCGGTTTGTTAACCCTCGGTATGCTGATGACTAACGGTATCTCTGCCCTGCAAAATGCCACGGTGATTATGGGGCTGCCGTTCAGCTTCGTGATTTTCTTTGTGATGGCCGGCCTGTATAAATCCCTGAAGGTGGAGGACTATCGTCGGGTCAGCGCCAACCGGGATACCGCACCCTATCTGGCCAGCGCGCACGACCGCTTGACGTGGAAGAAACGCCTGTCGCGCCTGATGAACTATCCGGGCACCCGCTACACTGACCGGATGATGCAGGAGGTTATCTATCCGGCGATGCAGGACGTGGCGAAAGAGCTGGAGCTGCGCGGGGGTAAGGTTGAACTTGAAAGCGTACCGGCGCAGGAGGATGAGACGCTCGGCCACCTGGAGCTGCGGGTGCTGCTGGGCGATGAGCAGGACTTTGTCTACCAGGTCTGGCCGCAAAAGTATTCTGTTCCGGGCTTTACCTACCGTGCGCGCAGCGGAAAGTCTACCTACTACCGTCTGGAAACCTTCCTGCTGGAGGGGAGCCAGGGGAACGATCTGATGGACTACAGCAAAGAGCAGGTGATTATTGATATTCTCGATCAGTATGAGCGCCACCTGAACTTTATTCACCTCAATCGCGAAGCGCCGGGTAACAACCTCTCCTTCCCGGATATTTAATCGCTTAACTGTAAGCATGCGGCGACGGCCGCGTGCTTATATTTTATTGCGGTAAACCTTTTTCGATATCCAATCTGCCAGATGCGGATGGACGCAACACACTTATTGTACCGTTCTGCGGGTGATTCATAGTCTAGCGTTTTTCTCGGCCTTTCGTTGAGCTGTCTGGCTACACTGTTAAGTCTTTGCTGGCTGTGAACCGATAAGTCAGTTCCTTTTGGAAAATATTGTCTGAGCAATCTGTTCGTATTTTCATTCTACGCACTGCTCTTCCGCTTCTGAGGCATTGCTGCAGCTCTTTTTTAATGCTCCCCGGGTTTGTATAAAAAGTGTTTTATAAATCGTTTCGTGTGACACATGCATTTCCTGATTATCCGGATAACAGCGTTTCAGCCAACCGGCGATCTGTTCCGGCGACCAGTCCTGATGCATCTTCTCTGCAATGATTTTACACAATGCGGGGCTTTCAATTAGCTTGCAAGGTTTTGGTCTCAGTGCATTTTCCCACGCAGTAGCATCGGCTTTTGCTGCACGGTATTGTTTTGCACCACCGTGCCTACTGACCTCGCGGCTAATCGTTGAGGGCGCTCTTGATAATTTGGCGGCAATGTCCCTGATACTGAGTTTTGCTACCAGCCCTCTGGATATCTCCTCTCTTTCATCAAGCGAAAGCGCTAATCGGTGCCGTTTTCGCACGGGAGGACGGTAGCCTCCTGTCTGGTGGATAGTGGGCATAATGGAAGAATGATATCTGTCGAACATTCTGGCGATATCATGCAGGGAATCCCCTTGCTTTTATCTGTCCCAGATAATCGCTTTCTGTTCTGGCGTGTAGTAAATGCGCGTTCTTCGTTTCATAGCAACGTCTCCCTTGATTAAGGATAGCGTTGCATCGACCCGTTGAACTCACAGCCAAGATCAGACGTTGTACTATATGGCTCGATAGGTTTCGAGAGTAATAAATAATGTCCACCCTGACATTCGCGGATTGAATGCCAGGATGATTCATACATCACCTCGAAAAGTTCCCGATAGTTAGTCTGCAGCCTGGGGAAACTTGGGTAATTTTTCAATATCCGCCGCCTCGTGGCCAATGATGAGTTCGGCGTTAAGGTTATGGATAATACGGTTTAATCTGTCCTGTGATGCAAGCGTATCGGCGCGATTAGTATTAAATGTCGGTACACCATCAATCGGCACTGAGGCAGCAAAATGCCATAAGTCTCCGGAAAGAATGATATTCCTGTCGCGAAGGCGTACCAGCAAGGAATGATGGCCTGGAGTGTGGCCTGGAGTCTTCAGCATTACCACCTTACCGTCGCCAAAAATATCAAAATCACCCTCTACTTCAGTCACCTTCGCGTTACCGGAAAGCCAGTGAGTGAACTGGCTCCGGTCGAGGTTCTCGTCAGGCTTTTGGGAACGAATCACTGCCATATCGCTCGCGCCGATGAGCAAGCGAGCTTTAGGGAAGCTGACGAGCTGGCCGGCATGATCAAAATGGTAATGACTGAGCGCAACCATTGATATCATATCAGGCGTCACGTTTAGCTTTGCGAGCTGCTCCACCAGTGGACGTTCAAGACGCGGCCGTATACCTGTCCCGCTCTGTTCTTTTCCCAGGTCAGACAAAGGAAGGCCTGTATCCCACAACATCCATGTATTGTTATGGCTAATCAGATAGCAGCTATCGGCCACGTGCCGCGGCTTAACTGCATAATCGAAGGTATCGGAAAAAGGACTCATGTCCGATAACTCGATAATGCCACAGTTAAGTCGCCATAATTTAATTGCTTCAGCATGAGCGGTCAGGCTCAGGCTGTAAAGCGCAACGGCGCCGACGACATATTTTAACCAGTTCATATTTAGAACCCTTCAAATTTCCCGTTCTGCCAGAAAAATTCGTTTACTCAGTAAGAAATAATTTCAACCGGTTTGCGATATTTTCAGAGAAACAGGCGAAACCCTTTCATTCAAGGATTAAGCTCTATAGGGAGGATAATCGACATAACCTTTTGAGTCCCCGCCATAGAATGTCTCCCGATCGGGTTCTGCAAGCGGAAGTCCATTCTTCATTCGTGCTACCAGGTCCGGGTTACTGATAAAGTTCGCGCCAAACCCGGCAAGGTCAATTTCACCTCCCTCAATCATTTCCGTTGCCAGATCGCGGGTCATCCCGCCAGCCAGGATCAATGCAGTAGCGTGCAGCGGTGACTTCATTCCTCGCATAAGCTCAAAGAAACCATTTTCAGCAGATCCTTCCACTCTGCCGTCTGCACGGGAGAAGCCTGACTGATTCATTAGGTGCAGGTAGGCAAGCTCGCGCCTACCGATTTCTGCGGCAAGGGCCAGGTAAGTTGCATTAATTTCAGGATAGATCGGCATATCAAAAATCTGGCCATAAGGAGACAGTCGAATAGCTGTTCGATTTGCACCGATCCTTGCCGTTACCGCATCGATTACTTCAAGCGTGAATCTCAGACGGTTATCCAGCGTATCAGCAGCATATTTGTCGGTACGATCATTGACACCTGGATTGAGAAACTGCTCGAAAAGATAACCATTGGCTGCATGGATCTCGACACCATCAAAACCTGCAGCTATCGCGTTATCAGCAGCCCTGGCAAAGTCTTCAACAAGTCGTGGGATCTCATCCGTATTCAGTGGTCGCGGAGCAGGAGTATCAATCAGGGCGGGCTGCCCGTTTTCATCATAGCCGAAGGCTTTCGCCCCTTCTGCTTTTCTGGAACTCGGGCTGACAGGTAACTTACCGGCTTCCTGAATTGAGGGATGGGACAACCGGCCTACATGCCAGAGCTGTGCAAAGATTCGTCCTCCAACAGCATGCACTGAATCCGTGGTCAGCTTCCAGCCAGCAATCTGCTCATCACTGTAAATCCCCGGATTGAACAGATACCCCTGACCTTCACGTGACACCGGGGTGCCTTCAGTCACGATCAGGCCCGCCGTAGCGCGTTGGGTGTAGTAGAGGGCTGTCATCGTGTCAGCGACGTCGGAGGGCGCACGGGATCGCGTCATCGGAGCCATGACTACGCGATTGCTTAAGGAGATTCCAGACAGATTGAAGGCTTCAAATAATGTGTTTTTCATCACGTCCCCAGAATGAATTTACGTTCACGACGGCATTGAAATTCATCTCAGCCGTCAGGTCTGGATACAGTCTAGAAAAATGTTACTAAAGGAACAATTAGGCTAAAATGCAAAACATTATTGCAATAATGACAATTTATAGCTTATTAGTTAGTCATTGCAGCAACGACTGACAGTGAGTTAATCCGTTTCGCATACATTGAGAGGGCTTATGCAGCTTAAGGCGCTTCGTTATTTTTTAATGGTTTCCAGCTCCGGCAGCTTTCTCGCAACAGCGCGTCACTTTGGTGTCCCGGCCTCATCGGTATCGCGTGATATAGCAGCACTGGAAAAAGAGCTAAATCAGCAGCTTTTGTACCGAAGCACACGAGCGGTAACGCTAACAGAAAAAGGAACCTGGTTCCGTTCTCAGGTCAGGGAGGCTCTGGATCTGCTGGATAACGCTGCCGAGCAAATTGCTCAGGACGGCCAGCAAATAAGTGGCAAAGTAAGGATTAATGCCCCGGAAGCACTGGGCAGGCTGCATATTGTTAATCTCGTCAGTCGATTAAGAAGGAAATATCCAGGCGTATCCGTGGAATTGACCCTGACGGATACTTTTCGTGACCCGGTACAGGAGGGAAATGACATTACCTTCAGGGTAAGTACGGTCGAGGATTCCGGAATGTTAGGTAAGGTAATTTGCGATCAACAGTATATTGTGGCAGCCAGCCAGACCTATCTGCAGCAGAACGGTATACCAACGCAACCGGAAGATCTCCGCAATCATAATTGCCTGCTGTATCGTGGGGGATCAGGAGAACAGCGATGGTATTACCGTACATCTCTGAAAGATAAGTATAAAAATATTGAGGTCAGTGGCGGCATAAGTAGCAACAATGCTGGAGCACTGGTCGCTGCGGCACAGGACGGAGCAGGTATTGTGCTGTTTCCAACATGGATTTTCAGCCCTGAAATTTTTGTAAATGGTAGTCTTATAAGACTCCTTCCTGAATGGGATATGTCAGCAGAATCTGTCCCGACCGTTATACATGCGCTCTATCCCGAAAATAAGCTTCGCTCGCACCGCACACGTGAAATTCTCAAATTTATGGTTGATGAGATCGGTTCCCCTCCATACTGGGATCAATACTTTATGAAAAATCATTAATGGCTGGCGTGTGTGTAAAGAAATAGGTAATGAAATGATGTTCTTTCGAACCATTTTCCTTAACGCTGAAATAGACAATAGAAGCGTGAGAGAAGGCCCGCTTCGCTCAAAGCTGCCCGTCATGTCAACTTAAGAAACAGGCTTAGCGTGATCCTACCCGCATCATGTGGACACGTCCCTAAGCGAGGGTCTGGTTTTCGAACTGTTCGGGGCTGACACCGCCGCAGGCACTGTGACGACGCCAGCGATTGTAATCGCACTCGATATAATTAAA
>Ga0308166_1000090_pt1 | contig 211239 bp, 189 predicted proteins | sample PhyCR2_2_FD_202137 | JGI IMG/M metagenome (GOLD analysis project Ga0308166, IMG submission 202137) | Phyllosphere microbial communities from UC Gill Tract Community Farm, Albany, California, United States - DLSLCC.R2 | ecosystem: Host-associated > Plants > Phyllosphere > Unclassified | place...
AGGCGTTACCTGGCACCCTGCCCTATGGAGCCCGGACTTTCCTCCCCTCTGTCTGTCTCCCCCGAAGGAGGACGGCAACAAAGCGGCGACTGTCTGGTCAGCTTCGGCGCGCAGTGTATAGGGTTTTGCCGGGCTTGTCACTCACCCTGCTGGTCCAGCGCGTACTTATACAGGGCATTTTTTTTCACCCCGTGGATTTCTGCGGTCAGCGCGGCGGCTTTTTTCAACGGCAGCTCCGCCTGAAGCAGCGCCAGCGTGCGCAGCGCTTCCGGCGGCAGCGCATCGTCTACGGCATGATAGCCCTCAACAATCAGCACCATCTCCCCTTTGCGGCGATTCTCATCGTCCTGCACCCACGCCAGCAGTTCACCGACCGGCGCGCCGTGGATGGTTTCCCAGGTTTTGGTTATCTCACGCGCCAGCACCACATACCGCTCCGCGCCCAGCACACTGACCATATCCTGCAAGCTGTCGAGCAGACGGTGGGTGGATTCATAAAAAATTAATGTCCGCGGCTCCTGCTCCAGCGCGCGTAGGGTGTCGCATCGCCCCTTACTTTTGGCAGGCAGAAAACCCTCGTAACAGAATCGATCTGAAGGTAATCCTGAAGCGCTTAATGCTGCTATGGCGGCGCAGGCACCCGGCAGCGGCACCACGCGGATACCGGCTTCGCGGCATAAACGCACCAGATGATAGCCGGGATCGTTGATTAACGGCGTGCCGGCATCGGAAACTAAGGCTATGCTTTGTCCCTCACGCAGCTTCGCCAGCAGCGATTCCGCTTTTTGCTGTTCGTTATGGTCGTGCAGTGCGAAGAGGCGCGCATTGATGGCGAAATGTTGTAGCAACAGCCCGGTATGACGTGTATCTTCCGCAGCGATCAGATCGACGCTCGCAAGCACCGTCAGCGCCCGCTGGGTAATATCGCCCAGGTTACCAATCGGTGTTGGAACGATATAGAGCGTGCTGGCAGAAATATCTGCCCGATCGTGTTGTTTCATTGTTTGATCCGAATTGCCGATTTAATATTGAGCATCTTGAAAAAAACATCACTGGATACAGTATGCTTCCTTCGAAAATAGTTCATAGCAAAGCCGGGCGCACCCTGCCGCTTCTGCTGGCCGCCCTGATTTTTGCTGGTTGTACCGATAAAAGCCCGCAAACGCCTACGGCGAATGTACAGGGAGCCGCTTCCGGTACGTCTGAGTATTACCTGCAACAGATGCAGCAAAGCTCAGATGATAACAAGGTTGACTGGCAATTACTTGCAATCAGAGCGTTGTTGAATGAAGGGAGGATACAGCCAGCTATCCAACAGCTCTCTCAGTTACCACAGCAGCTTAACGCTACTCAGCGTCAGGAACAGCTGCTGCTACAGGCGCAGCTGAATACCGTGCAGCAGAATTATCCTGCCGTCGCGGAACAGCTGAAGCAAATCGACATCGCTACGCTTTCTAAAGATCAGCTGGCGCGCTACTACCAGCTGCAAATTGCCTCCGGACAGGGTCGCCCAACGCTGGAGGTCCTGCGTGCCTATATTGCCCAGGAGCCGCTGCTGACCACGCCAGCCGATCGCCAAAGCAATATTGATGCGACTTGGCAGGCGCTGAGCCAGATGACGCAGGATCAGCTGAACAGTATCGCGATTAACGCGGATGAAAACGTCCTCCAGGGGTGGCTGGATCTGCTGGGTGTCTACAAGGCGAACAGCAACGACCCGGATATGTTGAAAGCCGGGATTAGCGACTGGCAAAACCGCTATCCGAACAATCCGGCGGCGAAGACGCTGCCAACCGCGCTAAGCCAAGTGCATAACTTCCAGCAGGCCTCAACCGGTAAGATAGCCCTGATGCTGCCGCTGAGCGGCCAGGCCCAGGTCTTCGCTAACGCTATTCAGCAGGGATTTGACGACGCCAGAAACGGCGCGCTGGCCCTGAACGCTGCACCGGCGGCGCCGGTTCAGGCACCGGATGCCACAGGCCAGGAGGCCAGCACGGAGACCGAGAATAGCGTGGTCAGCCCGTCAGCGGACAGCAGCGCGCAGCCGGTTGATACACAGCCGCAGAGCGCGATGGCCGCCACAACGGATACGGCCGCGCCATCCAGCTCAACCCAGGTTCAGGTCTATGACACCAGCAGCCAGCCGATCGACCAGCTGCTGACCCAGGCGCAGAACGACGGGGCAACGCTGGTCGTCGGCCCGCTGCTGAAAAATCAGGTTGAACAGCTGGTGACCACCCCCACGGCGTTAAACGTGCTGGCGCTTAACGAGCCGGAAACGATCCAGAATCAGCCGAACATTTGTTATTTTGCCCTGTCTCCTGAAGACGAAGCGCGCGATGCCGCTCATCATATGTGGGAACAGGGCAAGCGTGGACCGCTGCTGCTGGTTCCGCGTAGTTCGCTGGGCGACCGCGTAAGCAAAGCCTTTACCAGCGAATGGCAGCAGCTGGGCGGCGGCACCGTGCTGCAACAGCCGTTCGGCTCCACCGCCGAGCTGAAGCAGGGAATTAACAGCGGCGCAGGCATCCGCCTGAGCGGTACACCGGTCAACGTGCAGCCCCAGCAGGCGCAGGGCGTCACCATTGCCGGGCTGAATATCCCGGCACCGGTGATGGATACGCCTGCGGCTGATACCGGCAGCGGCGTGGATTCGGTTTATATCGTGGCGACCCAGGGCGAACTGACGCTGATTAAACCGATGATCGCTATGCGCGTCAGCAGCCGGGATAATGTCAGCCTGTATGCCAGTTCGCGCAGCAACCAAGCAGGCGCAGGACCGGACTATCGTCTGGAGCTTGATGGCCTACAGTTCAGCGATGTTCCGCTGCTCTCGGGCGTGAATCCGGCGCTGATGCAGCAGGCGGCAAAGAAATTTAACAACGACTACTCTCTGGTTCGCCTGTACGCGATGGGCATTGATGCCTGGTCGCTGGCCAACCACTTTGGTGAAATGCGCCAGCTGCCGGGGTTCCAGATAAACGGAAACACCGGTAGCCTGAGCGCGACGCAGGACTGCGTCATTAACAGGAAGTTGACATGGAGTCAGTATCGTCAGGGACAGATCGTTCCGGCCTCCTGAGCCGGCAGCAGCAGGGGGCGAACCGGGAACGACAGGCTCGCCTTCTGCTGGAAAACGCCGGGCTGCGCTTTGTCGCTGCAAACGTGCGCTATCGATTGGGGGAAATTGACCTGATCATGCTCGACCGGCAGGTATGGGTTTTTGTTGAGGTCCGCTACCGCCGTTCAAACAGCTTTGGCGGTGCGGCTGCCAGCATCACCCGCAGCAAACAACAAAAACTATTACGCGCGGCAGCACTTTGGTTGCATATTCGTGGTCAAAGCTTCGAGACTGCCGACTGTCGTTTTGATGTGGTAGCAATCACCGGTGAACAGGTGGAATGGTTACCCAATGCGTTTACCGCAGAGTAGCGGCTTTTAACCAAGGCCGCCGGCTGCGAAAACTAACCAGGTGAGTGACGTGCTGGAAAGAATTAAAGTCTGTTTTACTGAGAGTATTCAAACGCAAATCGCCGCCGCAGAAGCGCTGCCGGATGCGATTTCACGCGCTGCCCTGACTATGGTGCAGTCGCTGTTGAACGGTAACAAAATCCTGAGCTGCGGTAACGGCACTTCCAGTGCCAACGCCCAGCATTTTGCTGCCAGTATGATCAACCGTTTTGAAACCGAACGTCCAAGCCTGCCGGCCATCGCGCTGAGTGCGGATAACGTGCTGCTCACGGCGATTGGTAACGATCGTCTGCACGAAGAGATCTACGCCAAGCAGGTTCGGGCACTGGGCCACGCAGGGGATATCCTGTTGGCAATTTCAACGCGCGGCAACAGCCGCGATATTGTTAAAGCCGTGGAAGCCGCCGTAACGCGCGATATGACGATTATCGCGCTTACCGGTCACGACGGCGGAGAGCTGGCGGGCCTGCTTGGCCCACAGGATGTGGAGATCCGTATCCCTTCGCATCGCAGCGCCAGGATTCAGGAAATGCATATGTTGACCGTGAACTGCCTGTGCGATTTGATAGATAACACCTTATTTCCCCATCAGGATGTCTAAAGGAGCTTAAATGAAGGCATTATCTGCAATTGCAGTTATTCTCGCCGCGCTGATGCTACAGGGCTGTGTCGCCGCAGTCGTCGGTAGCGCGGCGGTGGCCACTAAAACCGCAACGGACCCGCGCTCCGTTGGCACTCAGGTGGATGACGGCACGCTGGAACTGCGCGTGACCAATGCGCTGTCGAAAGATGCGCAGATCAAAGAAAGCACCCATATTGTCGCTACCGCCTACCAGGGCAAGGTCCTGCTGACCGGCCAGTCACCGAACAGCGAACTCGCAACACGCGCCAAACAGATTGCCGTTGGCGTAGACGGGGCGACCGAGGTGTACAACGAAATCCGTACCGGTAATAAAGTCAGCTTCGGCACGGCCTCTTCCGACACCTGGATAACCACCAAGGTGCGTTCACAGTTGCTGGGCAGCGATCAGGTTAAGTCTTCGAACGTGAAGGTAACGACTGAAAACGGTGAGGTGTTCCTGCTGGGTCTGGTTACACCGGCGGAAGGTAAGGCGGCGGCCGATATCGCCAGCCGGGTTAACGGCGTTAAACACGTCACCACGGCGTTTACTATTCTGAAATAACGGGGGCATCCGCCTTCAGTCGAGACTGCCGCCATCGGAAACCCGAATGGCGGCAGCGCTTCCGGCCCTTCTATAACCTGCTTAAACAGTCCATCGCCACGGCCTTAAAGCTGTCAAAATCCTTGCTGTCCCGCAGCCGCGTCATTGCCCGTTCGCGCATAAAGGTGACGAACAGATCGTAAATAGCCATCGCCTCTTCATACTCGCTCTTGCTGATCGCCAGCAGGAAGATAACGTAGGCGGTTTCGTCTCCCCAGCGAATACCCTGCGGAGCCAGTACGGTATAGACGCAGGTTTTCTTCGCCAGCAGGCCCAGCGAGTGCGGCAGCGCAATGCCTTCACCCAGCATGGTGCTGACGATGGCCTCGCGCTCTTCTACCGACGGATAAAACGTTTCATCGACGATCCCTTCCTGCTCCAGCCGATCGCACAGCGTGCGGAACAGCGTGGAGCGATCCATTTCCCGATCGAGTATCAGGAAGTGGCCGGCGTCGAAGAACTTCTCCAGCATATAGGGCCGGGTACGATCCAGCAGCACCTGCTTGCCCAGCTGCTCCAGCTGAAAATCGGTCGGGAACGGTGACATCAGCACGACCGGTTTATCCTTATCGCTCAGGCGGGCGGTGGTGATCACGAAGTCCTCCTCCACCCCCTCCAGCTGCTCGTACTCCCGCAGTGAGATAATCCGCCTGACGACGATCTGCGGGTATTTGCGCAGCAGCATCGCCTGGATCATTCGCACCGTCGAGTTACCGGTGTCGCACACCAGCAGCACCTGCGGGTAGCGCTGATAGCCGACGTTGTAGTGCCGTTCCAGACCCACGCCAATATGCAGTACCAGGAAGCCCACTTCATTTTCACTGATGGCGTAAGGCGTATATTTACCCCAGCTGGATACCGCGGCCAGCGTGACGTCGTAGGCCATTGGATAGTGCTGTTTGATGTTCGCCAGCAGCGGGTTAGGAATATGGATCTGGTAACGCACCCGGGTGATCATGGTTTTAATGTGCGTCAGCAGATCGGCACGCAGCTGCGGATCGTTTTGCAGATTAAAACCGTAGTGGCTGTTGATGTAGCTGAGGATATAGTCCACCAGCGATTCGCCGTCGTCCGGACTAATGGCGCTGGGCGCCGCCTCCTCAATGCGTCGGGCGGCGATATGCACCTGAAGCCAGGCCTCCTCCGCCGGAGAAATACTTTTACCGGTAATCGGGCGCATCAGGTTGATGATATGGCGGGCGGCGTCGCGTACGTCTTCCGCCACCTCTCCGGCGCTAAAGTCTGAAAGCGGGTAACCTTCCGCAATGCGCCGCACCGCCACCGCGCAGTAAAGGCGCAGATAGAGTTCGGCATCATCGGCCAGACGAATATTAAAGCGTGAGAGGCAGTCCAGCATCATCGGCTGTAGCAGGGTAAGCATACCGCTGTTCAGCGCCTCCAGCTCAAGCAGCGGGCTGTCGGCATCCTCCTGGGCCAGCTGATAGAGCAGGTCGGTCAGGCAGGTGCGCATGGCGACTTCGCTGCCAAACAGTTTCATGCCGTAGCGGGGACGGGTTTCAATCTCAAGCCCGTAGCGGCCAAGCCATTCTCTCACCTCTGCCATATCACTTTGCAGCGTAGCGCGGCTGACGAACCACTCATCGGCCAGATCTTCCAGCTTCAGCGAGAAAGCGGAGGTAAGAAAACGTGTTAACAGGTAGTGTACCCGCTCGGTGGAGGTACGCGGCACCCGCAGATGCGAGGGCGACTGCTTTAGCAGCAGGTCGTAGCGCTGCGGATCGTCAACGATCAGCTGATAGCCGGCTCCCCGGTTCAGCACAAAGCTGGCACCGTGATCGGCCAGCAGCTCATTCAGGGCCGTAATATCGGTACGCACGGTGCGGGTCGATACGGCCAGACGGCGTGCCAGCTCATCCTGTGGCAGGATTTCATTTTGCAGCAGGTCAAACAGCTGGGCGAGGCGTTGGTTGGGGAATCTCACGGGATACCATTATCATCAGAATTAAGTGTGCTTTAGCGTATTTTTACAGGCAGCCTACCTTTATTCGCGCCGAAAAAATAGTATAACGATACCTGTAAATATTTCTCTGACAGATACCTTAATTTAGCCCAAAAAGGGGGAATACGGCCTGGTTGAGAGGCCGTATTCCCCGCGGCAGCGGGATCTAAACGATCGTTCAGCGGCGGAGCGGCGCTTATCCCAACAGCTTTTTGGTGATCGCCAGCAGCGTAGCGACATCGGCAGGACGGGTCATGCCGGTCGGTTTATCAATGATCGAGCTGTAAATATGCGGAATGATTTTGCTAACGCCCGCATCCAGCGCAACCCTCAGGATCGACTCATAGTTATCCAGATCGATACCGCCGGTTGGCTCCAGCCAGAAGTCCTGCGCTGCACAGGCTTCGGCGAGGACGCGGAACTCGTTAATGTCCTTCATCTCATTCATCGGGAAGTATTTCACCGAGCTGCCACCCATATCCTTCAGCATGGCAATGGCCGTTTCAACCGGGACAATCCCGTCAGCCCTGGCCGAGCTGAGCGGGCCGGTGGAGATTTTTACCTTGCCCGGCTGCCCGGTTGGAGAGATAAGGCCATTCACCACCGTCTGCGGCTGTCCAAGCAGCGCACGGCTGGTCGCCACGCCGGTAAAGACCTGGTTGACGTGCTGCGGCTGTACCTGCCCTGAGATGGCGCTGACCATTGCCGACTGGTTAGGATCGCCCGCGCCCAGTCCAACGGAGAGCGCGTTGTCGATCAGCGCGGCGTACTCACGCATATCCGCTACGGCGCTTTCTACGCTGTCGTAGTTCTTGGACAGTACACCGACCAGAACGTGGCCTTCCGCCGCTTCCCAGATATCGCGGGCGTTCTGCTTAGAGCCTGCCAGTACGTTCAGACAAACCCTGTCTTTATAAAATTTTGGTGTCAGCGTCATGCGTGTTTCCCTCTGGCTAAAAGTGCCTGAATACAGATAAAAATAGTGTGCAGCTGTTCGGCCGACACGCTGCGCACGTCAACCTCAACAATGCCTTCATTGGCCTTATAGCCGCGGAAATAGATCGCCTGTTCGCCGGTTTTCAGCGCCTGGACCATCTCGCCGGTACTCATGCCAATACGCGATTCATCGAAGTGGATCTCCGCGCGGGCGATATCACGCCCGGCCGCATCCCACACCACCCGCGCCTGAATGCCGTCCAGGCCGTTCAGATTGGTGATAAACGGCGTCATTTTTTCTACCATCTGCGCGCCGCTCACCTTCTCCTGCACCAGATAGTTTTCAATCGCCTGGGTCAGCCCCAGGATGCCCTCTTTCCCAACCTTCATCGCCCGGCCGATGCCCTGCGACTGGCGTTTAACCCACTCAACCGGCTGCTTTTTACCAATCACTAATCCGCTGGTCGGGCCTTCAATGGCCTTTGCGCCGCTGTAGATCACCAGGTCCGCGCCCAGCGCGGTGTAGGCCAGCAGATCCTCTTCCGCCGCGGCATCGACGATCAGCGGCACGCCGTGCTTGCGCGCCACCGCCACCGCCTGCTCCACGCTCAGATGGCTTTTCTGCACGCAGTGGTGGGATTTGATGTAGAGGATCGCGGCGGTCTGCGGGGTCACCGCCGCCGACAGCTGCTCCGCAGAGCACTCGTTAGCGTAGCCTGCTTCGACCAGACGTCCGCCGCCGAGGGCAACCATCGTGCCGACCGGCGCGCCAAAGTTTACGTTGTGGCCTTTCGGCAGCACGATGTCATGGGGCACGGTCAGGGGTGCCGCGTGCAGGTTTTCCAGCAGCCAGTCGTTGTCCTTAACGATAACGCCCGCCACCGACTGCGCGATGCCCGCCGAGGCGCAGGAAACTACCACCGCCTCTTCACAGTTCAGCAGCCGGGCAATGTATGCCCCGGTCTTGTTGACCAGGTCTTTCATCTCAAAGTAGTGGTTCAGACCGTAACTCACCGTGTCTACCACCTCTGCACTGGGGGTAGAGACGCCGAGGATCGTCATGCGGCCGGAGGCGTTAATCACCTGCTTGAGGCCATATTTCTCATAAACTGAAGTCATTACGTTTTTTCCCTTCATCGGTGAGGAATCCCTGTCCGCCAACCAGTGCGGCCAGCGGTATCAGCTGCGCGTTGCCTTCCAGCGTCTGACCTTCAGAATCGCTGAACAGGCAGGGCTGCTGTTCGAGGTCAAAAATAGTCAGGTCGGCATCAAAGCCCACTTCCAGCCGCCCTTTATCCGCCAGCCGCAGCCCTTCGGCCGCGTGCGAGGTAACGCACTCAATCACCTGCGGCAGCGTCATGCCCACGTGCAGGAATTTCGACATCACGTGCGCCAGGCTGCGAACCGGGCCGTTGATACGGTTACGGCAGTAAATGTCCGAGCTGATGGTCTGCGGCAAAATGCCCTGGGCAATGGCGACGCGCGCTACTTCAAAGCTGAAGCTGGCGCTGCCGTGGCCCACGTCGAGCCGCACGCCGCGCTGTAGCGCCCGGCCAATCGAGGCACGCAGCTGGCCTTCCGGCGTCAGGATGCGGTTCGGCTTACCGTTAAAGCAGTGGGTGATGATGTCGCCGGAGGCCAGCAGATTGGCAATGTCATCCAGATTCGGCGGATTGTTGCCGATGTGAACCATCAGCGGCAGATCGCCGTTCTCCTTTTGCAGCGCCTTCGCCCGCTCCAGCGGTTTGATACCATTCTGTTCGACCACGCTGCTGCTGATGCGCGCCTTCAGCCCCACGATAAACTCCGGCAGACGGGCGATCGCCGCTTTCAGCGCCGGGCCATCAATTCTCGACATATCCGCCAGTTCATTCTGGGTCAGGATGCCGCTGCGGGCGATATTCAGCAGCGCGTACACCCGGGTGGTGCAGGCGCGCGTCAGCTGCCAGAAGTCGTCGATGTCATCAGCGCCGGTGCTCCCGGCATCCACCACGGTGGTCACGCCGGTTTCAACGCCAATCCGGTCGGCCTCATCGTGGTAGATGGGCGATTTGGGATAGCAGTGAACGTGTGAATCAATCCAGCCCGCGCTGAGCCAGTAGCGCCCGGCCAAATCGCATTCACGGGCCGCCGCACCCTCTACCGCGCCAACGGCGGCAATTTTCCCCGCTTTCACAGCGACGTCGCTCAGGGAACCGTCGCTCATGCGGGCGTTACGAATAATTAGATCATACATGGTGAATCTCCCGATTCGTGGCGGCCTGCTGCCGCCACGTTTGCATCGTTACAGGGCTACCGGGAAGAGTGCGCCCAGCGCCATGGCTCCGAGGATTGCTCCACCGGTAATCGGTTTGCCCCACAGGTAAAACAGCAGTGAACCCACCAGCGAACCCAGGCCGATCGGAATAGAGGCGGCCATTGCCGAGAGAATAATCAGTGGACCGAGGAAGCGGCCGGAGGTGTTACCCGCGCCCATCATCACGTCCGCGCCATAGGTCGTGTCGCTGTTGCTGATGGTGAACTTACGCGCAAGGATAATGATGTAACCTACCGCCAGGCCCAGCAGCAGGCCGGTCACCAGCGACGCGCCGAAGTTGGCCACCGGGAAAACGAATCCTGCGCCCAGCAGCAGCGCAGGGACGCCGAGACCAATACCGGTCTGGATCGCGCCACCGATATCCAGAATACCAACCAGTGAACCTTCAATGATGCGGGCAAACAGGAAGCTGGCCCCGAAGGCCGCTACCGCGCCGTAGGCACCGGTTTCCATACCGGAACGCAGCATGGAAACAAAGGCGACTTCGTTAAAGGCACCCAGGCCGTAAACGTAATACATGTGTGTACCGGCAAATACCCCGGCAGAAAGCAGGCCGACAAAGATCGGGAACGACCAGTCGTCATACCAGAAACCGCGTTTTGACTCTTCCATTTCCATCGTCCTCTTATTTACCGCTCAGGGAGTTGTGGATCATCTCCAGCCAGCCCGGTACGCCAAGCTGGAAGGATTCCAGCAATTTCATATCGAAACCGCGGAAGAAACCACTCAGCACAAACAGCAGCACGATGGCGGCCATCATCACTTTGGTGATGCGGTTCCAGCCCGCCTCTTCCACACCCTTACCAATCAGAATACCCAGTACCAGTCCCGGTACGGCGTTGCCCATGATCAGCTGCGCCAGGCCGCCGAAAATGGTGGCCCAGAAACCGGCTTTTTTACCTGCGTCAATGGCCGCCAGCCAGAAGATCACCGGCATCACGGTATTCACCAGCAGATTTGCCGCCGGCACCAGCACTTTAACGGCGGTGACCTGAAGCGCGGCCGGAACAGCCGAGGCGGTGGAGTTAAGGAACGCCACAACGATCATGCCGATAATGCCGCAGGCAATCGCCATCTTCTTCGGGTTGTGCATCGTTTCCGCGACGTTGCGGTTCTTCACCATCAGCGCGGCGGCACCCCAGTGCGGGATAATGCGGTGATCCACGTCCTGCGTGAATGAACCGGCGGCCACGGATGAGGCCCAGGCGTTAAAGAAGAAACCCAGTCCGAAAGAGAAGTGAGAGGCCGGATCGCCCTCACAGGAGTTCAGTTCACCCAGCGTACGAAATGCCCCCATTCCCTGCGAAGTTGGGGCATGAAACATGCGGGCGGCACCGGCACCTACGCCGACCCCGACCAGCCCGCCGATAATCAGCGACTTAAATAAAATGATTAAAAACATTAGCTTTTCCTTTAGTTTTATTGCCCAACGTTTTTAGGGTGTCAGGGAGAAATCCACCTGTTCCGTATCGATAACCGAAACATTGACGGTGATCGCCAGCTCCACGCTGTACAGCCGTTTCTCACGCGCCAGGAAGAAGAACAGAAATTTCTCTGTTTTGACGCGCAGGGTGGCTTTCAGCACCTGAACATCAACGGGCTCGATACGCAGCAGGATTTTGTCGGTGGATTTCAGTACCGTGTTCTGTACCCGGCTCAGGGCATCAGCAAAGGCCTTGCCCTTGCTGTCGCCCCTGCCGCTGACGTTCACCGTCGTGGTGAATTGCTCTTTCATTAGCCGTGCTTCTTCTGCCAGGCCTGAACCAGACGCTCACCCAGCTCTTCTTTATCCATAAAGCCAAAGCCCAGCACGTTCGCGCCTTCGTTAATCGCGGTTACGCCTTCATCCACGGAGCGCATGCCGTATTTTGCTTTGTAGCCGTGTTTGGTCTGGGCGGTGATGGCACCCGCGCCGCCGCTGCCGCAGAAGGAGATGCCGAAGGTGGCATTTTCCGCTTTCATCACGTCACCCAGCTTCATATCTGCCGCCACACCCGGCACTACGATGGCCTTGCCGCCGGCTTTCTCTACGCCCGCCGCAACTTTCTGGCCTTTACCTAAACGATCGCCGATCACTACAATAATCTGAGACATGCTGTGTTCCTTCTTTTCTGATTGAGAGCCGCGTCGCTGTGTTTAACAGCGGGGTCGGGCTGACTATTCGTTTTCTTTAGCGACTTCAAAATGCACGGAGAGCATCCAGGCTTCTTCAACAGGCAGATTGCCAAACAGATCCACGACCTGCTGTGCCAGCGCCATCGACTCCGGTGAAATATCTTCAAACAGCTCTGCTTCAACTTCCGGCAGCGGCTCGCCGGTCAGCGACCGAAGCGCCATCGCTCTGACGTGCGAGGTCAGCATCTGCTGCTGCACCGCGTTGGGGGTAATCTCTCTTGCCGCAAATAACTCGGCAATTTGCGCCATGACCCGCTCTGCCAAAGCCTGAATTTCTTCGCTGCGATCTGTGGCCGACAACGTTCCCATACTCACCTCGATCCTCCTGCGTTACGTTTCGGCTAACACCTGAAACCCTTTTGCTGATAGGAAGTAAGGTAACGCCTGCACGCCGGCCTGTGGAGAACGACTTTTTCCACTTTGAAACGGAAATAGTTACCCCAAGGGTGATCCCTGTCGCAAAAAGGGTTAAAGCGGCATCCGCTCGTTGAAAGTAAATAACCGCAGAAAAACGGGATAATTCGCTACAAAACCACGGCTAATTAGTTTTAATAGCCATAAAACTTAGGTTAACAGGGGAGATGAAGTGGAGTAAGCGTGTAGGGAAAAACGGGCCACGGCCGGCCCGGAAGAACGGGCGCATTTAATGACGCCCGGTTTTATGGCTTAACGGAATTGCTTATGTCCGGCATCGCGGGTCGCGGCAAATTTTTTCGCCTCTTCCTTTGCCCCGGCCAGGTCACCGGCGTTTGCCAGCTTCAGGCTATCGTCAATCTGACCAATCAGCGTATCCAGCACGGCATGGTAATCCTTCATCTGCGCGCTGTCGGCGGCCTGCCCTTCGAGTTTATCCGGCGTGTGCGTTTTGGCATCCGCCGCCGCAGTGCGCATATCGGTCAGCGCACGCACCATTTCAGCCTTGTCATCGGTTTTTTGTACCGTACGCAGGGCACCTTTGAGGATATCCATATCCCCCTGTAGATCCTGTGCCATCAGCGGGAAGGTGGCGCACAGCAGGGTGGAGCTCAACATTGCAATCAGTAATTTACGCATATCAGATCCTATTTTTATAAACGGGTATCTTGCTAAAAACAAAAGGGCGGCTTTTCAGCCGCCCTTTTATCTTACGCGTAAACCGGAAAATTACTGCCCGGCGATGTTCATTTCTGGTAACAAAACGGATCCGCACTGGATATTGCTGCGGGTCTCAATATCGCTGCCTAAGCTGACCATATTGCGCCACATATCTTTCAGGTTACCGGCAATGGTGATTTCACTTACCGGATACTGGATCACGCCGTTTTCAACCCAGAAACCGGCCGCACCGCGGGAGTAGTCTCCGGTGATGCCGCTCACGCCCTGCCCCATCAGCTCAGTAACCACCAGTCCGGTTCCCAGCTGTTTCAGCATCTGTTCAAAGCTGTGGCCCTGGCCGGCGATGCGCCAGTTGTGAATGCCCCCCGCGTGGCCGGTGCTTTGCAGGCCCAGCTTACGCGCGGAGTAGCTGGTCATCAGCCAGGTTTGCAGCACGCCGTCCTTGATGATTTCACGCGGGACGGTGCGCACCCCTTCGCTATCAAACGGCGTCGACGCCAGGCCCTTCAGCAGGTGCGGCTTCTCCTCAATGGTTAACCACGATGGCAGGATCTGCTGGCCCATGGCGTCAAGAAGGAAGGTGGATTTACGGTAAACGCTGCCGCCGCTGATCGCCCCCACCAGGTGGCCAAACAGCCCGGTAGCCACCTCAGCGGCAAACAGCACCGGCGCTTTCATGGTGGCAAGCTTGCGTGGAGAAAGGCGCGACAGCGTGCGGCGGGCGCACTCCTCGCCAACCCACTCCGGCGATTGCAGATCGCCCATTGCCCGGCCGATGGTGTAGGCATAGTCGCGTTCCATGTCACCGTTCTCTTCGGCAATCACGCTGCTGGAAAGAGAGTGACGGCTGGAGCAGTAGCCCTGAAGCATACCGTGGCTGTTGCCAAAGACTTTAATACCAACGTGACTGTTAAAGCTGCCGCCTTCGGTATTGGTAATACGTTTGTCCGCCTTCAGCGCCGCCTGCTCAGCGCGCGCGGCAAAATCAATCGCGCGATCGGCGTCGATCTCAGCGGGATGGAACAGATCGAGATCCGGCGCGTCGAACGCCAGCAGATCGCGATCCGCAACCCCGGCACAGGGATCTTCCGAGGTGTAGCGGGCAATATCCATGGCCGCCTGGACGGTGCGTTTAATGGCGTCGGGGCTGAGGTCGGTCGATGAGGCGCTGCCTTTACAGTTTTTGTGATAAACGGTAATTCCCAGCGCACCGTCGCTGTTGAACTCAACATTTTCCACTTCGCCATAGCGCGTACTGACGCTGATGCCGGTGGTCCTGGTCACCGCGACTTCCGCCCCATCGGTGCCGGCCTTAGCCAGTTCGAGTGCCGTGGCGACCGCCTGTTCCAGGATTTTACGCTGTTCTGCAACTTCGGAGAGTAATTTCATCGACCTGCCGTATAATTAACTGAGCGATTTTCTCACGGCTTAACTCTTTCATATCCTGAGTTTTACACCGCCGGTAAAATCGCGCTTTGGTGATAAGGGTTAATTTGAGTCTAACAGACTCAGAGAACAATTTCGCAGTAGGCTAAGTTTCCTGATAGCATTAGCCTCTTTTTCAGGAGCCTAACAATGACCAAGCAGCCCGAAGAGTGGCTCGATGATGTCCCCGATAATAATGAAGAAGAAGATGATGAAATTATCTGGGTCAGCAAAAGTGAAATCAAACGCGATGCCGAAGAGCTTAAACGCCTGGGTGCCGAGCTGGTAGAACTGGGGAAAAACTCCCTGGATCGTATTCCGCTGGATGAAGATCTGCGTGCCGCTATCGAGCTGGCGCAGAAGATCAAGAAGGAAGGCCGCCGTCGTCAGCTACAGCTGATCGGTAAAATGCTGCGTTCGCGCGATGAAGAGCCTATCCGCACCGCGCTGGATAAGCTGAAGAACCGCCACAACCAGCAGGTTGCGCTGTTCCATAAGCTGGAAGTGCTGCGCGACCGCTTGGTTGAGCAGGGCGACGATGCGGTGCCGGAGGTGCTGAATCTGTATCCGAACGCCGATCGCCAGCAGCTGCGTACGATGATCCGTAACGCACAGAAAGAAAAAGAGGGCAACAAGCCACCGAAGGCTTATCGCCAGATCTTCCAGTATCTGCGCGAACTGGCCGAAGCCTGATTAACGGTTAAGCCGCTGCGACCGGAACAGACATTAACCTGTTCACCCCGGTCGCCGCATCCTGCCGATCCGCTGAGCGATTTAAGGAATTAAACTGCCTTTTTCGCCAGACGATCCAGCAGCTTCTGATGGATCCCACCGAACCCGCCGTTGCTCATCACCAGAATATAATCCCCCGGCTGCGCCTTCTTCGCGATCATCTCCACCAGCGTATCCACGTCCGCGCTCCACTGAGCGGGCTGCACGCAGGCTTCCGCAACCTCCACCACCTGCCACGGAATATGGTGCGGCTGATAGAGGAACACCTCGTCGGCGCGGCCCAATGCAGGGGCGAGGTCATCTTTGCTGATGCCCATTTTCATGGTGTTGGAGCGCGGTTCCAGCACGGCCAGAATGCGGGCCGTACCGCCGACTTTGCTGCGCAGCGCGGCCAGCGTTGCCAGGATCGCCGTCGGGTGATGGGCGAAGTCGTCATAAACCTGGATGCCGTTGCTTTCGCCGCGTAGCTCGAGACGGCGACGGGCGTTGATAAAGTCATTCAGCGCACGGCCTGCGTCTTCCGGTTTCACGCCGACGTGACGCGCGGCGGCAATCGCCATCATACCGTTATGCATGTTGTGCTCACCCACCAGCGACCACTGCACCTCGGCAACACGCTCACCGTCCAGCCACACTTCCCAGTGGGAGGCATCCGTTGACAGCTTTTTCGCCTGCCAGTGGCCGTTGTCGCCGACGATTTCCTGCTCACTCCAGCAGCCCATCGCCATCACCTGCTTCAGATTGGCATCGCTCTCGGGCAGGATAATTTTCCCCTGGCCCGGCACAATACGCACCAGATGGTGGAACTGCTTCTGTATCGCCCGCAGATCGTCAAAGATATCGGCGTGATCGAACTCCAGATTGTTCAGGATCAGCGTGCGCGGGCAGTAGTGAACAAACTTGGAACGCTTATCAAAAAACGCACAATCGTACTCATCCGCCTCAATAACGAAGAATGGGCTTTTTCCTAAATTTGCGGAAACGTCAAAGTTACCGGGAACACCGCCGATAACGAAGCCGGGTTCATAGCCGCAGGCCTGTAAAATCCACGCTGCCATGCCCGCGGTAGTGGTTTTCCCGTGGGTTCCCGCCACGGCAATTACCCAGCGATCGCGCAGCACAAAATCATGCAGCCACTGCGGTCCGGAAAGGTAAGGAATGTTACGTTCTAACACGGCTTCAACGCAGGGATTCCCTCGGGTCATTGCGTTGCCGACGATCACTAAATCCGGGGCAGGATCGAGCTGAGAAGCATCATAACCTTGAATTAAATCAATGCCCTGCTTCTCCAACAGCGTGCTCATTGGCGGGTAGACATTAGCATCAGAGCCGGTGACTTCATGCCCTAATGAACGTGCAAGCATCGCCAGGCCGCCCATAAAGGTGCCGCAGATACCGAGGATGTGAATACGCATAAAAACCCTGTTCCTTAAAAGTCTGTCACACAGTGTAGCGTCCTCATCGTGCGGAAGAAACGGATTTACCCTATGTTCTTTGCCGTTCAATCGGCTAAACTGCGTACGCATACGTTGGCAGTTTGTGAAACAGGCTGCTACTCAACCGCAGATTCAGGGATTGTGTTATGAAAACGTTAGGCGAATTTATCGTCGAGAAGCAACACGACTTTCCGCACGCAACGGGTGAGCTGACCTCTTTGATCTCCGCGATCAAACTGGGCGCAAAGATCATCCACCGCGATATTAATAAAGCTGGCCTGGTCGATATTCTTGGCGCAAGCGGCGCTGAAAACGTACAGGGCGAGCAGCAGATGAAGCTCGACCTGTACGCCAATGAAAAACTGAAAGCCGCACTGAAAGCCCGGGGTATCGTTGCCGGTATCGCTTCAGAAGAAGAAGATGAGATCGTCATTTTCGAAGGCGCGGAAAACGGTAAGTACGTGGTGCTGATGGACCCTCTCGACGGTTCTTCAAACATCGACGTAAACGTTTCCGTAGGAACTATTTTCTCTATTTATCGCCGCATTACCCCACCAGGTACGCCGGTAACGGAAGAGGATTTCCTACAGCCGGGCAACAAGCAGGTCGCCGCAGGTTATGTGGTATACGGTTCATCCACCATGCTGGTTTATACCACCGGCTTTGGCGTGCATGCCTTTACTTATGACCCGTCACTGGGTGTCTTCTGCCTGAGCGCCGAAAAAATGACCTTCCCGGAGAAAGGCTGCACCTACTCCATTAACGAAGGCAACTACATCCGCTTCCCGCAGGGTGTGAAGAAATACCTCAAGTTCTGTCAGGAAGAAGACGTTGAAACCCAGCGTCCTTACACCTCACGCTATATCGGTTCTCTGGTGGCGGATTTCCACCGTAACCTGCTGAAGGGCGGTATTTATCTCTATCCAAGCACCGCAAGTCACCCTAAGGGTAAACTGCGTCTGCTGTATGAATGCAATCCGATGGCCTTCCTTGCTGAGCAGGCGGGGGGTAAAGCCAGCGACGGTGAGCACCGTATTCTTGACCTGATACCTGAAACGCTGCACCAGCGTTCACCGTTCTTCGTCGGCAACGACCATATGGTGAATGATACCGAACGTTTCCTGCGTGAATTCCCGGATAACTAACGGCTAACGGGGCGCTCGCCCCGTTTTTTCTTTTCACCCGGCGTGCCGGGTTATGTTCAGCACGGTAATCCGCGCTCCCATCGCAAAGTTAGTGATCTCCTGAAAGCCGTGCTGCCGGTAACCAAAGATTTTACCGTCGCTGCGCCGCTGCGCTAAATCAATCAGCACCACGCCAAGCGTCGGCACCACTTTTTCCTGCCAAATAAACAGGAACAGCTCGTCGGCAATTTTTATTGTCTGGCAGAGATCGACATCCGCCAGCCCTTTCTCAACTCCCTGCAAACAGTGCCAGGCATAGCATCCGCTATTGAGGTAGATGTGCTCGTAGCATTCATGAGGGCTGTAGCGATACTGATTACGCATGCCGTTCAGGTCGTGGCTGCGCGCATGGAGCGGAACATCAGCGTGACAGGGACCGTCCAGCCGCCCGCTGCGAACCTCTGCCCGTACACCAGTGAGCGGAAGCCCCTGCTCAATGCGGCTGAAGGCCGCCAGTCGGGTTTGCTGTTCACTGGGCAGCTGGCCATAAACCAGGGTAAAGCCGCCGCGCTGATGGTCACAGATCAGGGTCAGCGAACTGCTGCGCCGCTGGGGATCAACGAAGTCGATAAACTCGATGCCTTCGCGGATGGCGGTGATCCGGCAGGGAACGGCGGGCTGATTATTCCATTCCAGCTCGGCGTTGCCGGTGAAGCGGCAGCTCTGCTGTCCGCCATCGGGAAAGTAGAGTTTCAGGGCGGTTTTCTGCGGTGGGACGCGCGGCAGCACGTCGCTGTCTTCGGCAAATCCGTCGGCGAGCGCCCCTACCGGGATATAGACTGCTTCATTGCTCATTGTAACCTCCATACTGTGTTGTCGTTGTTTTAGGATCGTCCGGGTGATGAAGTCGCGGGAGAGGATCGGCCTGCGCTGAGCGGTGGGGGCCGGGCCGGGTGTCCTCGCGCCGCGCTTTGCGCGGTCCCTTCACTCCCGTCGTCAGCCTTCAGGACCGGCGCAGACGCCGCGTCCCTGCGTCGGCTGCGCCTTTCGCCCACGTCCTGTGGCCAAATCCTGGCCTCCTCCCTACGTTCAGCGCTGCGGATTACCCGACCCGGCCCCCACCGCTCGGCTCTCTTAATTCTGTATTGCTGCCGAAAAAAACAGCACGCCTGCCACTAGCAAGTAGTCAGTGAGCACAACCGTTGTGAGGGGCAGCCTCTGCTGCAGCTCTCGCCCATTCGCTCACGTTCTGTCTGCGAATCCTGGCCTCATCCCTGCGTTCAGCGCTGCGGTTTACCCGACCCGGCCCCCACCGCTCGGCTCTCTCACTCCTGTGTCGCTGTCGGGAAAAACAGTACAGCGGCTACAAGCAAGTAAATCAGTGAATAGTATTCCTGCTGCCAGCAGGCTGTTTATTCAAACAGTGAGCACAACCGTTGAGAGAGGAACGGCCTCTGCTGCGGTGTAAGGGCAATCCGCAGCGCTGAGGCGCAGACAGCTGGCCAGGAGATGCCAGCAGGGATGCTGGCATCAGGCTGGGCGTGAACAGGACGTTCACTCCCAGCCGTTCCGTCGGCCGGCTGTCGGAGCCGAAGGGACCGCGCCCGGCGCGGCGCGAGGACCCGCCCTTACACCGCAGCAGAGGCCGCTCCTCCGGCACCGTCCGCACTCCAGCACTCCAGCACTCCAGCACTCCAGCACTCCAGCACTCCAGCACTCCAGCACTCCAGCACTCCAGCACTGCTCTTCCCAAACCCACAGCCTCCCCCAGTGATAATCACTTTCATCCACCAAAACCATCGTCCTTATGGACGAGGAAAACGGCGCCGCACTTCCCTTACAGTAAAAAACCAAATCGTAAGAAAAATGGAGAGATATCATGCGAAATACCGGCTTTTTCCACGACGAACGCTGCTTCTGGCACAGCACCGGACTGCACGCCACTACGCTACCTGTAGGCGGCTGGGTCCAGCCTCCCAGCGGCAGCGGCCACGCCGAGTCCGCCGAAAGTAAACGGCGAATGAAAAACCTGATGGATGTCTCCGGCCTGTCGGCGCAGCTACAGCAGCGCAGCGCCGAACCCGCCACGGAAGAGGACCTGCTGCGCGTTCATCCCGCGCACTACCTGCAACGTTTTAAACAGCTGAGCGACAGCGGCGGCGGAACGCTGGGAGACAATGCGCCGCTGGGACCGGGTAGCTATGATATTGCTCGCCTCTCGGCCGGGCTGGCTTGTGCGGCGGTCGCCGCCGTGCTGGAAGGAGAGCTGGGAAACGCCTATGCCCTCTCCCGCCCTCCCGGACACCACTGCCTGCCCGACCAACCGATGGGCTTCTGCTTTCTCGCCAATATTCCGATTGCCGTTGAGCGGGCAAAGGCGCGCTTCGGCATAGAGCGCGTTGCCATCGTGGACTGGGACGTACACCACGGCAACGGCACCCAGTATATCTACCGTCAGCGCAGCGATGTGCTGACCGTCTCACTGCACCAGGACCGCTGCTTCCCGGCGGGTTATTCCGGCGAAGACGATCGCGGCGAGGGGGCGGGATATGGCTTTAATCTGAATATTCCGCTGATGGCCGGCGGCGGTCACGCGGACTATCTGTATGCGCTTGAGCAAATCGTCATTCCTGAACTTCACCGGTTTCACCCCCAGCTTATCGTTGTCGCCTGCGGCTACGATGCCAATGCCATGGACCCGTTGGCGAGGATGCAGCTGCACAGCGACAGCTTCCGCGCAATGACGCAGCGAATAATGGCCGCCGCCGATACGCTGTGCGATGGCAGGCTGGTGATGGTACACGAAGGGGGCTACGCCGAGGCCTACGTGCCGTTCTGCGGCCTGGCGGTGGTGGAAACCCTCTGCGATATTCGCACGGAGGTCAGCGATCCGCTGCTGGAATTTATTCAGCAGCAGCAGCCGCGCGAGGCGTTTACCCGCTGCCAGCGCGAGGCGCTCGATCGGCTGCGGGAAAAGCTGAACCGCCCGTCTGAATGAGGAGGAAAGTCAGCCGGACAGACGCTTAAACGCTGAAAAAGGGGGAGTAGTTTAGATTTGACCTGGCTATAATGTCCGGCACTCAACCTAAGACGATTTAAGGAACACAGAAATGAGCCTGAACCATGTCCCTGCGGGCAAAGACCTGCCAGAAGATATCTACGTTGTTATCGAGATCCCGGCCAACGCTTCTCCAATTAAATACGAAGTAGATAAAGATTCCGGCGCGCTGTTCGTGGATCGCTTTATGGCTACAGCGATGTTCTATCCGTGCAACTATGGCTACATCAATAACACCCTGTCCCTGGATGGGGATCCGGTTGACGTGCTGGTGCCAACGCCGTACCCGTTACAGCCAGGTTCAGTGATCCGCTGCCGTCCGGTTGGCGTACTGAAGATGACCGACGAATCTGGCGAAGATGCCAAAGTCGTTGCCGTTCCACACAGCAAGCTGACCAAAGAATACGATCACATTAAAGATGTGAACGACCTGCCAGAGCTGCTGCGCGGCCAGATCACTCACTTCTTCGAACAGTACAAAGCGCTGGAAAAAGGCAAGTGGGTTAAAGTTGATGGTTGGGAAGATGCCGCTGCGGCTAAAGCAGAAATCATCTCTTCCTTCGAGCGTGCGGCTAAGAAGTAATTTTTACCCGTCCGCAGACGAAAAAAAACACCGCTCACTGAGCGGTGTTTTTATTTCAGATATCGGCGCCGTTATTCAACGGCATCCCTTTGCAGCCAGTCACCGCTGGTAATGCGTTTTTTACCCGCTACCGAACGCTGATACACGTAAAGCCACGCACTTCCGTAAGGGGTTTGTAGCAGCTCACGCTTGTACTCCCCCCCCACCGATCTGAGTGCGTCCAACTCGCCCAGAGTTGAGGCATCGACCCGATAAACCTCGCAACAGACCAGACCTTCACCCGGAACGACGCCAGGATAGTGGCCAAGATTGTAAAGTTCGTAACCGTCGATCGCATGATCGCCGAGCCACTGTGCGTTAGTCATCCAGTGGCTGTTACCCTGTTTACGCCGCAGACTGCCGTAGACAATTATTCGCATTGCTAGAACTCAAACTGATAGAGCACATCCAGAGCCTGGTCTATGCCAGACACTGCTTCCAAATAAAGTTTGGGCATCAGGCGGTAACGTAGCGTTAACGTCGCCAGTGAATCAAATATGCCAACACCGTATTTTACCTGTAGACCCGGCAGCACATAGCCGCTGACCTGCACCTGCTGGCTGTCGCCAACGCCTGCAGTATCCAGCGCCAGATTGCTGACACCAAAGGTCTCGCCGATTTTACCCACAAACTGACCACTTTGTGCAACCCCCAATCCTACCAGGGCTGAAGTTAGTGCGTCCGAGTCGCTGCCGGAACTCTGCAAACCCTGTCCACGCAGCAGATAGGAGAGTGCCTCCTGCTGCGACATCGCCGGATCGGAGAACACCTCCGCCTTCGGTTCGTCCGCCAGCCCGGTTACCCGCACCCCGGCAATAACGTCGTTCTCCGTGGCCTCCGGATTACGGATCGCCTCAATGTTGAGATAAGGCTGATCCGGCGGACCGGAGAACAGCAGCTCACCTTTGCGCACCAGCAGATCCTGGCCGTAGGCGTGGAAGCGCCCGGACGGAATATTAATCTGGCCGTTCAGACCCAGTCCGCGTCTGTCCTGCACCAGCTTAAGATCGCCGCTCAGCCTTGCCTTCAGCCCAAAGGCACTCAGACGCACGTCGTTACCAACGTGGATAATCAGATTACTGTTTATCGGAATGGAGGTGGACTTCGGCGCAATCGGTTTGAGGTTGTTATCCAGCATCACCTCGTCAGACGAGACGCCCACCGCGCTTTCCGGCACATCCTGTACCGTAATGCGCGCCCACGGAATATCCACCCGCCCGTCAAGATTAAACATCTCCGGCGTGGCTTCAAACACCAGATCCGGCGAGACGTCCAGCCGCACCATCGGCGGCACGGTCACCCGCACCCTGTCGCCTTTGGCGGCCACCCGTGCGCGCCAGGCATTCAGCTGGCTCCAGTCGGCGCTGCCGTTGAGCGTGATCTGCCCCTTCGACGTCTGGATCACCCCTTCCAGCGTCGAGCTCATGCCGTTGAACAGCATATTGAGGTTCGCCGCGGTGAGATCGACCGGCATAAAGCTGCCGTCCACGTCCACGTTGCGCAGACCCAGTTGGCCAAATACCTGCGGCTTTTGCAGATTGCCGCCCAGCCGCAGGCTGCTGTTCAGCACGCCGGCGATTTTCTCACCCTGCATCAGGGCCGGATTGAGCATCGCCAGCGACAGATTGGTAATGTTCACGTTACCTGAAAGCAGGCGGCGCGTTTGCGGATCGGCGATCTGGATATTGCCATCCAGCTGACCGTTGTTGGCAATGCGGATCAGCCAGTCGAGCTGCGCCCGGCCGTTTTTCATCGCGGCATTCAGATTAAGCGTATCAAAGGCAATTGGCAGCGTATTGCCCTGCACGTCCTGCGCGACCTTCACCCCGTTGCCCTTCAGAGAGACGCGGCCGGTTGGCAGCGCGCCGTCGGCGGTCCAGCTGACGTCCGCGTCGCCGCTGAATGCGCCGCTGAGCTGCGTCTCTTTCGGCAAGAAGGGTTTGATCATCGCCAGATCGAAACGGCTGAGCACCACCCGCGCGTTGCCCGACGGCCCGGCTTCAATCGTCTGCGGTACGCAAAGCTGCGCATTCGGGTTCTGCCAGCAGTGCGGCCCGATGCTGACGGTCTGTTTGGCGTTGAGGTAGTCCAGCGCAATCGCGCGGGTCAGGCGCCATTCGCCAACCGGCGTGTCGAAGCGGGTATTGTTCAGCGTGCCCTGCCAGCGCTGCGCGGCGCGGTCAAAGCTACCGCTCAGCGCCAGCTGAGCGGATACCGGCTCGCCCTGCATACTCAGCTTCAGCTGGTGCTGCTTCTCGCTGCCGCTGGCGTCCAGGGTCAGTTGGGTTATCGACAGCGCATCCTGCTGAACCCGATCGACGCGCAGATTCAGTTTACCCTCTATCTGCTCACCGGAGCTGACGTCGCCTTTCAGCAGGATGCGACCAATGCGCAGCGCCTGCCAGCGCAGCCCGCTGGCGGTGAGATCGGCCAGCAGCTGCGGCGTCTTCAGATCGCCCCTGGCGCGGATAGTGCCTTTTGCCACCCCGCCCAGGCCCGGCAGCGCGTTATCCAGATGCTGCGCGTCAATATCCGCATCCAGATTCAGCTTGTCGCCCAGCGAGCCTTTAACATTGACGTTGTTGCGCCCCAGCACCAGCTTAATGCCCGGAATATCCCACTGGCTGTAGCTGTTGCCGTAAAGCGTGCCGTCGGCGCTGATGGCGTTGTTACGCACGTTGCCGCGCAGCTTCAGCTCCGGCACGCGCATCTGCCAGCTGCCGCCGTACAGACTACCCCGCGTGGTCAGCGTCCCGTCCAGCTTCGCTGGCCATTCCGGGTACTGCTTCGCGGTGTTAATGCCTTTAAGCGTCAGCGCGCTGTTCCAGCTGATGGCCTTGCTCCAGTCCACCACCGCGGTGAGATCCGCCGTGCCCTGAAGGGCCGCCAGACGCAGTTTATCCAGCGAGAACTGCTCAACGTTACCTTTACCGTCAAGCGTGACCGTTGCCGGCGGAATATCCTGTCCCTGTAGCGCAACCTTCAGCGACAGCGCGTAGTCGGTCGCCTTGCCTTTAAAGCTGAAGTTAACGTTATTGGCCTCAAACTGCGTTTCGCCCTGGAGCGGCCAGCGCAGATGCGGGCTTTGCAGCGTCATATTCAGCGGCAGACCGGCTTCGGCCAGTCGGGTATCGCCATCCAGCTGTGCCTGCACCGGGCCGGAGAGATTGAGTGCCAGGGTCAGCGTTTCGCGCAGCTCGCCGCCGAGGGTCATTTTAATCTTCTCCCCCTTCAGCGGTTCGACGTTTAGCTCGCTGTTAAGGGTAAAGTTTACCGGCCAGCTGCCGCTCAGCACGGCCTGTCCGCTGGCGTTCACCTGCCCCTGAAGCGCATCAACGTCCAGCGTTTGTAGCTGGAGCCGGTTATCGTCCACGTTGGCTTTCACCAGCAGGCGGTTGATGCTGATATCGGTATCGCCGGTCAGACGCAGCTGTTCACCTAAAATCTGCTGCACGTCAATATCCAGCGGCAGCGTAAATGCGGGCAGCTCAGGCAGCAGCGGCTGCGCGAACATCGCCTTCAGCGTTTCGCCCAGCGGTTTTTCTTCCGGCTGCGGATTCTGAATTTTCGGCTGTACCACCTCTTCGTTCGCCACGTCCACCGCCTTCGGCAGCGCAATCAGCAGTCCCTGAATATGCGTTGGGGTCAGCGTCATTTTACGGCCATGCCAGGCCATTCCGCTGGTAAAGTCCGCCAGAGAAATCGCCGTGTCATCGATCTTCAGGTTAATGTTATGCAGCGCCAGACGGCTCAGCGTCAGCGGGTATGGAGTGCTGAGATCGCCGGTGCCCGACTCCTCCACCGGCGGCTCGGTAGCCGGGGCCAGCTGTTTACTGTCCACGGCCACGTTAACGTCTTTCAGCGACAGATCGTTTATGCAGAACGCACTGTCCCGCAGGCAGCCAAGCCGTACCGCCAGATGAAACTCTCCGGCGTTGACCGTTACGCCGGGCATCTCGTATTTAACGCCCTTCAGCGTCAGATTACGCCAGCCGCCGTCCACCTGCTGGATCTCCAGTCCCGGCACCCAGCGCGCGGCCGAGTTCAGTACCAGATGCAGACCGCTGGTTGTGCCGATCAGAAACGCAATGCTTCCCAGCAGCAGCACAATGAAAATCAGTATGCCGATCAGACCCTTTTTCCACCACTTCATAGTTCAGGCCCCAGTCCGATGTAAAACTGAATGTTGCGATTCTCGTCATCGCCAATAGGCCGGGCAATATCCACTTTGATCGGCCCAACCGGTGACTCCCATCGCACGCCGAAGCCCGCACCGGTTTTAAAATTACTCTTTTTGATATCGTTAACGGCTTCGCCGGAATCAACAAACACCGCGCCCCACCATTTTCCCGTCACGTTGTACTCATATTCCAGCGAGCCGGTCGCCAGTTTCGATGCCCCGGTCAGCTTGCCTTCATCGTCACGCGGGGAGATCCCTTTGTATTTGTAGCCACGAATACTGCGGTCGCCCCCGGCAAAGAAGCGCAGGTCCGGCGGGACTTTTTCAAAATTGTTGGTTTCAATCCAGCCCAGATTGCCGCGCATCACGAAGCGATGCTTCTCTTCAAGGGTACGGATCCAGACGTTCTGCGCCTGCACAACCGCGAAGTCAACATCCGAGCCCCAGGTGGTATCGGATACGTCCAGCGAGTAGCGCTGCGAATCGCCCCAGGTCGGCATCAGGCCGCCGCGTGAACGGGTACGGTTCACGTTCACGCCGGGATACAGCAGCATCGTGGTATTGGTTACGCTGCCCTGGGTAAAGTGATCGAGGCTCCAGCGCAGGTTAACCCCCCGCTGCCAGCCGCTCGAACTGTCCCACATACGTGAGGCGGCCAGCGTCGTGGTATCGGCTTTGGTATCGTTAAGATCGGTACGTTTCAGCCCCCCCTGCAACAGGTAGTACTGCTCCAGCGGATTTTTCAGCAGCGGGATCTTATAGCTGAAGTCCACCTGCTGTTCGGGCGCAGAGATGTTCGCACTGGTACTAAAGCTTTGCCCACGGGAGTTAACCCACGGTTTTTTCCAGGTGGCTTTTACCCGGGGCCCCACGTCAGTGGCGTAGCCCACGCCGGTTTCGATGGTGTTTTCCGTACGCGGTGTCATCACGCCGTGCAGCGGCAGCACCTTTGTCTCGCGCCCTTTTTCAAACTCCGGGGCGACCACCACCGAGTTAAACCAGCCGGTGGCGGAGAGGCGGCGATTCAGCTCGGCCAGGTCGCGGGCGTTGTAGTAGTCGCCCTGTTTAAACGGGATAAGATTTTGCAGATAGTCTTCGCGGATCTGCGAACCTTCGAAGGTGACCGGACCAAAGCGGTAGCGCTGTCCGCTGTCATAGTCGATGTCCCAGAAGGCTTCATGGCGGGAAACCGACACGCCGAGCTGGCTCTTAAGATACTCACCGTCAAAATAGCCTCTGCGCAGCGCCAGGCTGTTCAGCGAGCTTTTAAAGCTATCGTACTGACCATGATTCAGCACCGAACCGATTTTAGGTTTGTCTTTGCGCACCAGCTGCTGCGCCGCGCTGTCATCGCGTATTCCGCCGCGCAGAATTATGGTTTCACCGGCGATCCTGACCGGTTCACCCGGCGTGACCTTTGCCAGCAGGACCGGACGACCGCCCTTTGCCGGAGGCGGCAGCAGTTCGAAATCAATCTGCGGCTCATAGTAACCCAGCGCCTTAAGCCCATCCTGAACCGCGACGCTCACGCGCGAACGGAAGCGACCATCGGATGTCACTTCATCCGCGGTGATGGTTGATAAACGTGCCCGGACGTTCTTCTGGAGTTCCCCTGATAACCCGGTCACCTGCAAACGCACGTTTGCTGCGCCGGCAGCTGGTGCGAAAATCAGTAGACAGGTCATGCAATAAACATGAATTCGTGGCACGCTTGCTCCCGTTTTATTGCCCGCCCGCAATCCACCGGGCTCAAAATGCATGATAAAATAGACTTAAGGAGTGTAACGTGCTCCGCGCGTCAGACAAGTTTCAACGCTTTATATTCCAGTAATAATTCAGATTTGATCCTCTTTCCGCCGATATCCTGTCCGATTCTTCAGCAGGTAAAGTGACGGTGCCGCTGTTGCCGCAATTGTAAGCGCTCGTCGGCACGGCTATAATCGCTGCTACAGGTGCTTTTCACAACCTGATAACCTTCTCTGCCCCGGCTTATCTGCCGAACTGGCGCAGACATTTTTGGCACGGATAGCCCCGTACGCTTAGTAAGCCGAACGATGCAGAATTCCACGTGCTGCCCAGGCCAAAAATGACCCGTGAATAACCCGGCCACTCTTTGATCTGCGCAGTGACAATACTGATTGCCAATAAGAGTTGAGCCATTGTATGGATGTTCTATGTTAGACAGCTTCCTTGTCATCTTACTGTTGATTGCGATCAGCTCCTTTTTCTCGTTATCAGAAATATCTCTGGCTGCCGCCCGCAAGATCAAACTGAAACTGCTTGCGGACGAAGGCAATATCAACGCCCAGCGCGTGCTGAAAATGCAGGAAACGCCGGGAATGTTCTTTACCGTCGTGCAGATTGGCCTGAACGCCGTTGCCATCCTCGGCGGTATCGTCGGGGATGCGGCCTTTTCCCCGGCGTTTCGTTCCCTGTTTGAACGTATGGTTGAGCCGGAGCTGGCCGAACGCCTGAGCTTTATCTGCTCCTTTACGCTGGTGACCAGCCTGTTTATTCTGTTTGCCGACCTGTTCCCGAAGCGTCTGGGGATGATCGCCCCGGAAAGCGTGGCGCTGAAAATCATCAACCCCATGCGCTTCTGCCTGCTTTTATTCCGCCCGCTGGTATGGTTCTTCAACGGCGGCGCCAACATTATCTTCCGTCTGTTTAAGATCCCACTGGTGCGTAAGGACGACATTACCTCGGATGATATCTATGCGGTGGTGGAAGCCGGTGCGCTGGCAGGCGTGCTGCGTAAGCAGGAGCACGAGCTGATTGAGAACGTGTTTGAACTGGAATCCCGTACCGTGCCGTCCTCGATGACCTCGCGTGAGAACGTTGTCTGGTTCGATCTGCATGAGGATGAGGCCAGTTTGAAAGGTAAAATTGCCCGCCATCCGCACTCCAAATTCCTGGTGTGTAATGAAGATATCGACCATATCGTTGGCTACGTTGACTCAAAAGAGCTGCTGCTCCGCGTGCTGGGCAATCAGAGCATGACGCTGAACAGCGGCGTGCAGATCCGATCTGCGCTGATTGTGCCGGATACGCTTACGCTGTCCGAGGCGCTGGAGAGCTTTAAAGCCGCCGGTGAAGACTTTGCGGTGATCATGAATGAGTATGCGCTGGTCGTGGGGATCATTACCCTCAATGACGTGATGACCACGCTGATGGGCGATCTGGTCGGGCAGGGTCTGGAAGAACAGATCGTGGCCCGCGACGAGAACTCCTGGCTGGTTGAGGGCGGTACGCCAATTGATGACGTAATGCGCGTGCTGGATATTGACGAGTTTCCGCAGTCGGGCAACTATGAGACGATCGGCGGCTTTATGATGTTTATGCTGCGTAAAATTCCGAAGCGTACCGACTTTGTTAAGTTCCACGGCTACAAGTTTGAGGTGGTCGATATTGACAGCTATCGTATTGATCAGCTGCTGGTCACACGCGTGGACGCCCGCCCGGCGGCACCGGTGCTGCCGAAAGATCCTGAAGAGTCGGAAAAGTAAGGGGCGGGGGCGATTCTGGCAGAGTGACCGGTTCGAACTAACGAGTGTTGAACCCACAAAAAAGGCGCCTCTGGCGCCTTTTGACTGTCAGTTGAACTCGGACTGAAGCCGCAGTACCTGGCGGTTCACTTCCGACATTACACTGTAGTGCTGCTTATCTTTAACGCGCGGGAGCAGGATCTTACCTTTATCAAACTCAAATGCACCGACGTCCTTGATATACAACCTTCCACGGAACAGCGTCTTAACGTACTTGGCGACCTGTAGCGGGTTATATCGTTGGAAGATTTTCATTCTAATTATACTCCTGAAAATTGAATGTACGCCTCGTCCGTAACCAAGCCCGATACGAATCCATGAAGCGCAAAGTGATTAGACTATAGAACAACAATTTCTTTCTATGTCCTTAAAACCAATTTTTTTTACTACGTTTACACATCATTACAGAGGACTATCCCCTCTGACTGCATACACACAGTATAAACCTTCAATGGCTGGGGTTTTGTGCGGTGTGTTGCAAAGATGTTATTTCGAAGCGACAGCAGCATCATCCACACTTATTATTACAACTGAGTGAACAACTGGTCCGATCACCTCTACGATGGAGTTACCCATGACCTCAGTCCGTTATCTCGTTGCTCTTAGCTGTCTGCTACTGCCCGCTGCCGTCAATGCGCATAATCTGATCGATAACCAGCGCGTGGCGCCGATTGGTGTCGCCGACAAGGGAGAACTGATCTACCAACAGGATAAGTTTAGCTATAAAAACTGGAATAGCGCGCAGCTGCCGGGGAAAGTGAGAGTTATCCAGCATATTGCCGGGCGCTCCTCGGCTAAAGAGCAGAACGCGGCGCTGATAGAGAGCCTGAAGGCCGCCGGACTGCCGCACGATCGCTATCAAACCACCACCATCGTGAATACCGACGATGCGATCCCCGGCACCGGCATGTTTGTCCGCAACAGTATTGAGGGCAATAAAAAGCAGTTTCCCTGGTCGCAGTTTATTGTCGACAGCAATGGCAATGTGCAGCGGGCATGGCAGCTGGAGAGCGGCGGATCGGCAATTGTGGTGCTGGATAAAGAGGGCAAAGTGCAGTTCGTTAAAGACGGGGCGCTGACGCAGGATGAGGTTAAGCAGGTGATGGCGCTGATACAGAAACTGCTTAAATAGCGCCTGATGCAGACTGTTAACCGCGTAGATTAACAGCCTGCGGCAGGATGCGATCAGAAGAGTGAAACGCGGAAGCCCGGGTTCAGGAACGATTCTCGCGGGGTGTAGTCCAGCGTTTTACCCTGCCAGTCATGCACGTATGCGCCGGCCGCCAGCGCAACGGCGTGCCCGGCACCGGTATCCCAGATGTTGGTCGGCCCGAAGCGCGGGTAGAGCTGCGCTTTACCCTCTGCGACCAGGCAGAATTTCAGTGATGAACCAATCGCGGTCGTCTGATGTTCCCCCAGCTGCGACAGATACTCCTGTAGCTCCGTATCCGCACTGGCGTGCGAGCGGCTGATCACCACCAGAGGCGGACGGGCGTCGCGGACCTGAATCTGTACTTTGTGACCGCCCTCTTCCTTCCAGGCTTTGCCTTCGGCGGCCGCGTACATCACCTTCATTACCGGTGCATAAACTACGCCCAGCACCGGTTTACCGTTTTCAATCAGCGCAATATTTACGGTGAATTCGCCGTTTCGTTTAATGAACTCTTTGGTGCCGTCCAGCGGATCGACCAGCCAGTATTTCTGCCAGTGCTGCCGTGTCTCCCAGTCCGCCGGATCTTCTTCCGACAGCACCGGGATCGTCGGCGACAGCGCCTGTAATCCGGCAACAATGATTTCGTGTGCGGCGATATCCGCAGCGGTTACCGGTGAGTCATCAGACTTGTGTGCCACATCCGGTGGGGTTGGCGCGTCGTACACCTGCATAATGGCATCGCCTGCTTTACGTGCCAGCTGACAAATTTGTTCTAACACTGTCCACCTCCGATCGTCTTAATGTTGGCCTGACCAGGACGGCGCAAACGGTCAATCCTCTACAGAGAATAGCAGTTCGCTACACCATCCATTCAACAATACGTTTGCTATTAATTTTCAACAGCATAACGCAGAACCTTGCCGCTGTGTCAGCGTTTGCGCTGTTTTCTGAAAGGAGAGATTAAAAATATCCCATAGGAAAGATCACAGGACAGAGGTTGAGGACAGCGGATAAGCGGCACAGGTTAGTCGGGGTAATCGCAGGTGCGGGTCGTAAGGAGCGCGGGGAAAAGGGACAGGCGCGCCCGACAGAGCGGACGCGCCGATGAACTTACAGAATTTCTAACAGTTCTACTTCAAATACCAGGGTGCTGTATGGCGGGATGGAGGCACCGGCACCGCGCTCACCGTAGGCAAGGTTGTGCGGGATCACCAGCTCCCATTTAGATCCTACAGGCATCAGCGTCAGCGCTTCGATCCAGCCCGGGATCACGCCGCTGACCGGGAATTCAGCCGGTTCACCGCGCTGCACGGAGCTGTCGAAGACGCTGCCGTCGATAAGCTTACCGGTATAGTGCACACGGACGCGGTCCTGACGCGATGGGATCGCGCCGTCGCCCTGCGTCAGTACGCTGAACTGTAGCCCGGTTTCAGTGCTGCTAACGCCTTCACGCTTGGCGTTTTCTTCCAGGAACTTCTGACCGTCAACCGCCAGCGCTTTCTGACGTTCCTGACGCACGGCTTCAGCACGTTCGTGGACTTCACGCAGGGCACGGTGAACGACATCAACAGGAACCGACGGGGCATTCCCCTCCAGCGCGTCGCGAAGGCCCGCCAGTAGCGCCTCGGGTTGTAAACCCTGCAGACCTGATTCCTGCAGCTGCTGACCAACCTGTAAACCGATACCGTAACTTGCTTGCGCTTCTACACTGTCAAAAGAAGGGGTTGTCATGAATTTTCCTTTCATCATTAATAAAACCGAAGTCGAAGCATAACAGCGCAGAGAACGTGCGTAAAATCCCATCTTCCCCTGGTGACTTTTGCGCAGGAAAGAGAAACAATATTGTCCTCAATTTTTTAGAACGCTCAGAGGGTTACCGCATCGCAGGGCATCGCTGTTCATTCAATAAAAACAGATCGTGTTCGCCCGGGCTGCGGAATTTTATCCCCAACGGTAATCGGTTCAGCTACAGTGTACTCAGAGGTATAAATGGGCCAGATTGCCCGCAGACGCAAAAAAAACCAGCCTCCCTTCTTATCAGGATTGAAAAGCTGGCTAGCCCGAATCTCAGTTATGGCCCGCTCTGTGCGCCGAAAGGAGGACGCTATGCCAAATGAATCAAACGCTACACGCCAGCGCCTGCCCGCGTGGCTCAGCCGCATCTGGCATTTTCCAGACAGCATTCACTGGATGGACCCGCTCCCTCCGGCCCACCGTCGTGGCATTATCACGGCCGTGGTATTGATCCTGCTGGCTTTCCTGTGGCCCTCTTCTTCACCGCAGCGTGCGCCGGTGGTCCCGCTGGAGAGCGGTTCAACGGGAACTGAGGTGCCGTTGCAGGCAGAGATTGTTGAGGATACGCCGCAGACCGGAAGCGCCCCAGAGGGCGACTCTCGCGGGCAGTGGAATAACTACACCATTGCTTCAGGTCAGACGCTGGCGCAGCTGTTCCGCGATAATAATTTACCGGTGAATGATGTCTTTGCGATGGCGCAGGTTGAGGGGAACGATAAGCCGCTCAGCACCCTGCATACCGGCCAGCGGGTGAGAATACGTCAGAATGCCGCCGGTGTGGTCACCGGACTGACGCTGGAATCTGCAAACGGGGAGATCCTGTTTACCCGGCAGGCGGACGGATCGTTTCTTCGTGCGCAGTAAAAAACCGGTGTAGAACGGAAATAAAAACGCCGGCACAAGGCCGGCGTTTTTGTCGTGCTAAAAGCGATTAAGCTTCAGCAACGATATTCACGATCAGTTTCGCGAATACTTCGCTGTGAACCTGGAAGTCCACTTCATGCTCACCGGTAGTGCGCAGAACGCCGTTCGGCAGACGAACTTCGCTCTTAGACACTTCAACGCCAGCTGCAGTTACAGCGTCAGCGATGTCGCGAGTACCGATGGAACCGAACAGTTTACCTTCGTCGCCTGATTTAGACGCGATGGTAACGGTGCCCAGTGCATTGATTTTCTCAGCACGTGCATTTGCAGCGGACAGAACGTCAGCCAGTTTGGCTTCCAGCTCTGCACGGCGTGCTTCGAAGAACTCAACGTTTTTCTTGGTAGCAGGAACAGCTTTGCCCTGTGGTACCAGGAAGTTACGAGCATAGCCCGATTTAACGTTGACCTGGTCGCCCAGGGTGCCCAGGTTTGCTACTTTATCAAGCAGAATAACTTGCATTACCTTATCCTCTTAAAGTCGTTAATGGACAGTTGCCGTTACTGATGACGATCAGTGTACGGCAGCAGGGACAGGTAACGCGCGCGCTTGATAGCACGAGCCAGCTGACGCTGGTATTTTGCGCGAGTACCGGTGATACGGCTCGGTACGATCTTACCGCTTTCAGTGATGTAGTTTTTCAGCGTTGCGATATCTTTATAATCGATCTCTTGAACGCCTTCCGCTGTGAAACGGCAGAACTTGCGACGACGGAAATAACGTGCCATTTGGCTAGTCTCCAGAATCTATCAATTCAATCTGCTCAGCATGCAGTACGACTTTGTTCAGGCCGTTGCGCCCTTGATGGCAACATATAAAACCCTGAACCGTAAGCTGCGTGCCAACCGTTATACTTTGAGTAATGGCCTGATGCGTTTTACCGCTGATAATCACCGGCATACGGCACCAGACTTGCCGGTTAAAACCGGCTTCCACCTGCATCGATCGGTGCTCAAGCACGAACTGGCAGTGTGGAATTCCTGACGGACTGACTTTTCGCATCGGCGTCTTGCACACGGTGCCAGACAGCGTCAGACCATTTGCCGTCACGGACAATTACTCTTCAGAATCCCCTGCATCCACATCATCAGCGGTTTCGTTAGCAAAATCTTCACGACGCTCACGGCGCTCGTCTTTCGCTTTAACCATTGGTGATGCTTCAGTTACCGCGTGCTTAACGCGCATAACCATGCTACGGATAACGGCGTCGTTGAAGCGGAAGTTAGTTTCCAGCTCATCGATCGCTTCCTGTGGGGCTTCAACGTTCAGCAGAACGTAGTGAGCTTTGTGCAGTTTGTTGATCGGGTAAGCCAGCTGACGACGGCCCCAGTCTTCCAGGCGGTGGATCGTACCTTCAGCACCAGTGATGGTTGCAGAGTAACGTTCGATCATGCCAGGAACCTGTTCGCTCTGGTCAGGGTGAACCATAAATACGATTTCGTAATGACGCATCGAATTTGCTCCTTACGGATTATTCAGCCTCCTGTCAGGGTCAGCCGTGGCCCATGGAAGCAAGGAACGTGTTTGTGTGTACGGCTGAAAAATTGACGCGTAATCATACTTACGCAGCGCAACAAACTCAAGGTAAAGTCGCCGCCGCGGACGAATTAATTTTTACAGGGTCCGAAGAGGAGGAAGCGGCTGACGAAAGGCGGAATTAGCGTAAACTGAATGGCGACGTAACTTTCCGAATGAGAGTGGATTATGCGCCCGATAACGACCCTGATGATGGCCCTGATGCTGAGCGGCTGTAGCGTGCTGCAAACCACGCCCCAGCCTCCCCCGCCACCCACCGCTCAGGCCCAGGAGATAAACCGGGCACAGAGCATGACCCTGACACGTCTGGGGACGGCCAGCGTCACCGTACGCGGCTCCCCGGATGATGCCGAAAGAGCGCTAGCCAAAAAAGCGAATGAGAGCGGTGCCCGCTATTATCTGATCCAGCTGGTCAGCGAGACGGTGGCCCCGGGACTGTGGTACGCCTCGGCTATCTTCTACGGGCCGCCCGCCGCGGCAGCGGCGCAGTAGTTAGCGCCGCCGCGCTCCGTGCAGGTTACGTTTTTTACTTTGCGCTGCGCTGACGCACGGCCTCAAACAGACAGATCCCGGTGGCAACGGAAACGTTCAGCGAAGAAACGCTGCCCGCCATAGGAATACTGATCAGCTCATCGCAGTGTTCACGAGTCAGACGGCGCATCCCTTCCCCTTCTGCACCCATCACCAGCGCCATCGGGCCGGTCATTTTACTCTGGAACAGATCGTGGTCGGCTTCACCTGCGGTGCCGACAATCCACACGTTAGATTCCTGTAGCTGACGCATGGTGCGGGCCAGGTTGGTTACCCGGATCAGCGGCACATGCTCGGCGGCACCACTGGCCACTTTTTTGGCCGTGGCGTTCAGGGCGGCAGAACGATCTTTCGGCACGATAACGGCGTGTACGCCGGCGGCATCGGCGCTGCGCAGGCAGGCACCCAGGTTATGAGGATCGGTAACGCCGTCCAGGATCAGGAAGAACGGACTTTCCAGGCTCTCCAGCAGGTCCGGCAGATCGCCTTCCTGATACTGACGGCCCGGTCTGATGCGCGCAATGATACCCTGATGCACCGCGCCTTCAGATTTGCTATCCAGCATCTGCTTATTCGCAACCTGAATCACAATACCCTGCGCTTCCAGCGCTTTCACCAGCGTCTGTAAACGGCGATCGTCGCGCCCTTTCTGGATAAATACTTCCTGAAAACGCTGGGGATCGCTGTCAAGCAGCGCCTGTACAGCATGGATACCAAATACAATTTCACTCATGGTTCAGTTACTCGAAGGTCATCATTCAGTGAGCGGGCTAACCCTCAACAGGTCAGCCCCTACAGGGGCAGCGCCCCAGGTCATCCAGCAGGATTAATCGCGGTCGGCTTTTTTCCCCGCCCGCTTCGCTTTGGTGGCGGCGGCGATTTTACGGGTTTTATCCGAAGGCTTACGCGGCTTTTTCTCTTTTTTTTCCGGCTGAGCGCTTTTCGACTCGTTTGCCGGACGGAAGCTGCTGTCCGGTTCGAAGTTTTTACTGCCCTGGCGCGGAGCACGACGACGGCTGCCGCTGTTCTTCGCCGCGCCACGTTTCTCACGGTCGCGCTCGGTTTTGCCTTCACCACGCGGTTTACGCTGGCTTGAAATCAGCGCGAAATCAATTTTGCGCTCATCCATATGCACGGCGTCAACGCGCACTTCCACCGTGTCACCCAGGCGATAGGTGCGGCCACCGGATTCACCGATCAGTCGCTGGCCGACGGCGTCAAAGCGGTAGTAGTCATTATCCAGCGTCGAAACATGCACCAGGCCATCGATAAACAGATCGTCCAGACGCACGAAGAAGCCAAATCCGGTCACGCTGGAAATCACGCCGCTGAACGTTTCTCCAACCTGATCCTGCATGAAGTCACACTTCAGCCAGTCGGCAACGTCGCGCGTGGCTTCGTCGGCCCGGCGTTCGGTCATTGAGCAGTGCTGGCCGAATTGCAGCATCTGCTGCAGGTCGTAATGGAAACCGCCGTTCGCCGTGGTATTGCCCTGTAGCGTGTTGTTCTCTTTAGCCAGCAGGTATTTGATGGCACGATGCAGCAGCAGATCGGGATAGCGGCGGATCGGCGAGGTAAAGTGGGCATACGAGGCCAGCGCCAGACCAAAGTGGCCCCGGTTCTCAGGATCGTATACCGCCTGCTTCATTGAACGCAGCAGCATGGTTTGCAGCATCTCGTGATCCGGACGACCGGCAATCTGACTCAGCAGCTCGGCATAGTCCAGCGGCTGCGGTTTATTGCCGCCCGGCAGCGTCAGGCCCAGCTCGTTCAGCACCGAACGGAAGCTTTTGATACTGTCATCGCTTGGACGGTCGTGATCGCGGAACAGCGCTGGCTCATTGTTTTTCTCAACAAAACGCGCCGAGGCGATGTTCGCCAGGATCATGCACTCTTCGATCAGCTTATGCGCATCGTTGCGCGATACCTGCTCGATACGTTCAATGCGGCGTTCGGCGTTGAAGATAAACTTCGCTTCGTCCGTTTCAAACGAGATGCCGCCGCGCTGCTCACGGGATTTCTCCAGCGCCAGATACATACGGTGCAGCTCTTCCAGGTCTTTAACCAGCGGCTGATACTGCTCACGCAGATCCTGGTCACCCTGTAAAATGTTCCACACCTTGTTATAGGTCAGGCGTGCAAACGAGTTCATCACCGCTTCATAGTGTTTATAGCCGGTCAGCTTACCGGTGGACGAAACGGTCATTTCGCACACCATACACAGACGATCCACTTCCGGGTTCAGTGAGCACAGACCGTTAGACAGCACTTCCGGCAGCATCGGCACCACCTGAGAAGGGAAATACACCGATGTTCCACGGTTGATGGCTTCCGCATCCAGCGGGGTGCCGGGACGTACGTAGTAGCTCACGTCGGCAATAGCCACCCACAAACGCCAGCCGCCGCCGCGCTTGCGCTCGCAGAAGACGGCATCATCGAAGTCGCGGGCGTCCTCGCCATCGATGGTTACCAGCGGCAGATCGCGCAGATCCACGCGACCTTTTTTCGCCTCTTCCGGCACCTCTTCACTCAGATGGGCGATCTGTTTTTCCAGCTCTGGCGGCCAGACATGCGGGATATCGTGGGTACGCAACGCCATCTCTACCGCCAGGCCGGTCCCCATATTATCGCCCAGCACTTCCACGATTTTACCAATCGCCTTGGTGCGGCGAGTCGGGCGCTGGGTCAATTCCACCACCACCACAGAGCCCATCCGTGCAGCCAATACTTCATCGGCCGGGATCAGGACATCGAAGCTCAGGCGGCTATCGTCGGGCACCACAAAGCCCACGCCCGCGTCGGTAAAGTAGCGGCCGACAATCTGGCCATTTCGCGGCTCAACCACGCGTACCACGCGCACTTCACGACGACCGCGGCGGTCGGCGCCCATCGCCTGCGCCAGGATGATATCGCCGTGCATGCACATTTTCATCTGCTCGGCGGAGAGGTACAGGTCATCTTTACTGCCCTCAATACGCAGGAAGCCAAAGCCATCGCGATGGCCAATCACCTTGCCCTTCAGCAGGTCCAGGCGTTCCGGCAGCGCGTAGCACTGGCGACGGGTGAAGATCAGCTGACCGTCACGCTCCATCGCACGCAGGCGGCGGCGCAGCGCTTCGATTTGCTCTTCGCCGTTGATTGATAATTCTTCGGCCAGCTCTTCACGGCTGGCGGGTTTTTCACGTTTGTCCAGGTGAGCGAGAATGAACTCACGGCTGGGAATAGGATTTTCGTACTTTTCAGCTTCTCTTTCCTGAAAGGGATCTTTTGACATCGAGGTTCCTCCGTTGTCATTGACCGATCGATTCACGATCGGCCAGCAAAATTTTGTAGAGCGGATGGTTATCTTCAACCAGGTCAGCCAGGGTGTAGTTGTCCAGTTCCTTCAGGAAACACTGGACCGCATCGTGCAAAGCCTTTTTTAAGCGGCAGGCTGAAGTGATATGGCAGAAATCGCTTTGACAGTTCACTAACTGTAGCGGTTCCAAATCACGAACAACCTGGCCAATAACAATATCCTTCGCCGGCCTGCCCAGGCGAATACCGCCATTTTTGCCGCGTACAGCAGCAATATAACCGGCACGGCTAAGTTGATTGATAATTTTGACCATATGATTACGAGACACCCCGTAGGTGTCAGTCACTTCACTGATGCTGGTCATCTGGCCCGCCGGAAGCGAAGCCATATAGATCAGCGCACGTAAACCGTAATCGGTAAAACTGGTTAGCTGCACAGTAACCTCAGAGATAAAACCCGTATTGAAGCTGTTATCCGCTTAAGAATGGAGTTTATTAGCAATGATAATAAACCAGCCGCCGTAAAGGGGCGATTTTATTTAAGCCGGTGGCGTGAATGGAAAAAGCGGTCTGTAGCGGCAGGAAACCCGTGCGGGAAAAGATCTGGCCGGGCAAAGCCCGGCCTGAAGGACAATTATGCGTCAAACGGGTCGCGCAGAATCATCGTTTCACTACGGTCAGGACCGGTTGAGATAATATCAATCGGCACACCGGTCACTTCTTCCACGCGCTTGATGTAGTCGCGTGCTGCCTGCGGCAGACCCTCGAGGGTTTTCACACCAAAGGTGGTTTCGTCCCAGCCCGGCAGGGTTTCATAAATTGGCTCGATACCTTCCCAGTTCTCAGCGGCCAGCGGCGTAGTCGTTGACTCGCTGCCGTCAGGCATACGGTAAGCCACGCAGATTTTTACTTCTTTCAGGCCATCCAGCACGTCCAGTTTGGTCATGCAGAAGCCGGAAAGGGAGTTAATCTGTACCGCACGGCGCACGGCAACCGCATCCAGCCAGCCGGTACGACGGCGGCGACCGGTGGTCGCACCGAACTCGTTGCCTTTCGCGCAAAGGAACTCACCGGTTTCGTCGAACAGCTCGGTCGGGAACGGACCAGCACCAACGCGGGTGGAGTACGCTTTAACGATACCCAGTACATAATCCACGTAGCGAGGACCAATACCTGAACCGGTAGCAACGCCGCCCGCCGTGGTGTTGGACGAGGTCACGTACGGATACGTACCGTGGTCGATATCCAGCAGCGTACCCTGAGCGCCTTCAAACATGATCAGGTCGCCGCGCTTACGGGCACCGTCCAGCAGCTCAGAAACATCCACAACCATGCCGGTCAGGATATCCGCGACAGCCAGAGTATCCGCCAGCACTTTATCGTAATCAACCGCTTCAACTTTGTAGTAGTTAACCAGCTGGAAGTTATGGAACTCCATCACTTCTTTCAACTTAGCGGCAAAGGTTTCTTTGTTGAACAGGTCGCCAACGCGCAGACCGCGACGGGCAACTTTATCTTCATAAGCCGGGCCAATTCCGCGACCGGTCGTACCGATAGCCTTCGCGCCGCGCGCTTTCTCACGCGCGACGTCAAGCGCAACGTGATACTCAAGGATCAGCGGGCAGGCTTCAGAAATAAACAGACGTTCACGTACCGGGAAGCCGCGATCCTCCAGACCTTTCATCTCTTTCATCAGCGCAGCCGGCGACAGCACCACACCGTTGCCGATGATGCTGGTGACGTTTTCACGCAGAATACCAGAGGGAATTAAGTGGAGGACGGTTTTCTCACCGTTGATGACTAGCGTATGGCCAGCGTTATGCCCACCCTGATAGCGCACTACGTATTTAGCACGTTCAGTCAGGAGGTCAACAATCTTACCTTTACCTTCGTCACCCCATTGGGTGCCCAGTACGACGACGTTCTTACCCATTTCTCAAAATCACCGATTGCTTAAAAATGGATTCTACCATCGTCATTTTAGTCTTTCAGCTGTTTTAGCATACGATTGCGTACTTTTTTGCCGCCAATTCCGATTACGCGGTCAATATCACGGTCTAAGATGACCTTAGCCACCGCTGTGTGCACGCAGCATGCAGTAGATCACCACGCCCGCCACCACCAGCCCACCGCCGACCCGACGTAACAACGCATCCGGCATCTGCACCATTGATATAATCATCCGCCGCCAGAGATTCGGCCACAGCATGGGCCCCAGTCCTTCAATAATCAGCACCAGCCCTACGGCCATCCATACAGTTGAGTTCATGTTTACCGTTCTCTTTAGGTTTCCTGCCGCCGGATAAACGCCAGCCATAAAAAAAGGCCGGGGATTATCCGGCCTTTTGCAGTTGTAACAAACTATCAGCGCGTCGTGGTAGCCGGGCTCTTCATGTAGCGGAAGAAGTCGCTATCCGGGCTAAGCACCATAACGTCCTGGTTGCTCTTGAAACTGTTGTCATAGGCACGCAGGCTACGCATGAAGGTGTAGAAATCCAGGTCCTGACTGAACGCATCGGCAAACAGTTTCGCTGCTTCCGCATCCCCTTCACCACGGGTGATACGCGCCTGACGTTCGGCCTGAGCAGCAATGAAGGCAACTTCATAGTCCGCCTGAGCGATCACTTTTGCCGCCTCTTCATCACCCTGCGCACGCTGGCTACGGGCTACTGACTCACGCTCGGCACGCATACGTGCAAAGATTGCATCAGACACTTCAGTTGGCAGGTTGATCTGCTTGATACGCACATCCACCACCTGAATACCCAGCGCCGCCATACTGTTCGGGTTGATAGTCGGCTCTTTACCTGTCGTTTCACGCTCTACGCGCGCCGCGACGGAGGCAATAGCGTCATCCGCTGCCGGAGTAGCCACTTCATCATCCTGACCCGCGCTACCGGTGTTCAGCGCATCAAGCACGTCGGTAGTCAGACGACCGCGGGAGTCGGTGACGATATCTTTCACATCCAGACGACCAATTTCAGAACGTAAACGGTCACTGAACTTACGTTTCAGCAGGACTTCAGCCTGAGAGACATCACCACCGCCGGTAGCGAGATAGTAACGGCTAAAATCACTGATACGCCATTTGATATAGGAGTCAACGATCAGGTCTTTCTTCTCTTTGGTCACAAAGCGATCGGCCTGGTTATCCATAGTCTGGATACGGGCGTCAAGAAACTTCACTGACTCAATGAATGGGATTTTGAAATGCAGCCCCGGTGAATACACCAGAGGTTTATTCTCATCATCACGTACAACCTTACCGAAGCGCAGAACAATTCCGCGCTCCCCTTCCTGTACTACAAACAGTGACGCGTACAGCACCACCAGCACAACAATCAATACTACGATTAATGGCTTACGCATCGTTTATTCTCTCCCTTCGCGCTGGGTATCGTTACGCTGGGAGTTCACCCGGCGCTGATCCATGATGTCGTCCGGGCTGAACGACGAACTGCTGCTGGCGCGTTCATTACTGGCTGCCGGTGGCAAACGCATCAGGTTAGTCGCGCTATCCCCCGCGGCACTAGCGGCCGGCTGACTCTGACCACGCATCAGCTGATCCAGCGGCAGAACCATCAGGCTATTACCTTTGTCATTAACCAGCACTTTGCGGGTGTGACCCAGTACGCGTTCCATCGTTTCGATGTACAGACGCTCACGGGTAATCTGCGGTGCGGCTTTATACTCCGGCAGAATACGTGCAAAGCTATCGACTTCACCCTGTGCTTCCAGCGTAACACGCGCTTTGTAAGCACGGGCGCGCTCCAGCGTCACCTGTGCTTTACCACGGGCGACCGGAATTTCACCGTTAGCGTACGCTTCTGCTTCACGGACTTTCTGCTCACGGTTTTCACGCGCGGCAATCGCATCATCAAACGCAGCCTTCACCTCTTCCGGCGGACGTGCCGTCTGGAAGTTGACGTCCAGCAGCGTGATCCCCATATGGTAAGGGCGAATGGTTTCTTCCAGCTCACGCTGCGTTTCGCTACGCACCACGGTACGCCCTTCGGTCAGGATACGGTCCATGGTGGAACGGCCGATAACGCCACGCAGGGCACTGTCGGTTGCCTGACGCAGGCTGTCATCCGGGTTATTCACCGAGAACAGATACTCTTCCGGATTCGTCACGCGATACTGCACGTTCATCTCAACGCGCACGACGTTTTCATCAGAGGTCAGCATCGTGCCAGAAGCAGAAAGTTCGCGCACCGCCTCAACGTTGACCGCACGAACCTGATCGATAAAGGTGGGCTTCCAGTTCAGGCCCGGTTCAACCAGGTGGCTGAACTTCCCGAAGCGGGTTACGACACCACGCTCGGCTTCTTTGATGGTGTAGAAACCGCTACCGGCCCAAATCACCACGGCCGCTACGGCCGCAATGGTCAGCAGACGCCCGCCGCTGCCGGATCTGTTCTGATCGCCGCCGTTGCCGCTATCACTGCCACTGCCTTTTTTGCCACCGCCCAGACCACCGAGCTTGCTGCTCAGCTTACGGAAGATATCATCTAAGTCAGGAGGCCCCTTATCGCGCCCTCCCTTATTTCCCCCAGAGTTGCCGCCTTGATTATTGCTGCTTCCCCACGGGTCGCGGTCCTGTCCGTTATTTCCGGGCTGATTCCACGCCATGTTTATGCTCCATTAATTGTGTGTGCGGTGGTATCCCAAGCGGGGATACGCGTGTCAGGCAAAATCAGTCAAACAATGTAATTTACCAGCTCCGGTTCCTGCTTACACAGGCGGCGCCAGTCGACGATCGGCATACGTACCTGTAGACCTATGCCGCCATCCTCTTCATTCCACTCTTTTTCTATCGCCTGAAGCTGATAAAAACGACTGCGTAACCGCCCCGCTTCCGGCGGCAAACGCAAATCATACTGCGCGATTTCACCGGCCAGGCGCTCGGTCAGCGCCTGAAACAGTAGCGGGATCCCTTCGCCGGATTGTGCTGACAACCAGACGCGGATCGGCAGGTTTTCTTCATCACGATCGATACGCGGGACAAATCCATCCAGCATATCAATCTTGTTCATCACCAGCAGGCTGGGGATATCATCGGACTCGATCTCCTCCAGCACCACGTTGACGGCTTCAATATTCTCATCAAGCCTGACATCTGCGGCATCAATAACGTGCAGCAGCAGCGTGGCCTGGCGCGTTTCCTGTAGCGTGGCTTTAAACGCCGCCACCAGGTCATGGGGCAGGTGGCGGATAAAGCCCACCGTATCGGCCAGCACAACCTCACCGACATCCGCAACGTCTACGCGACGCAGCGTGGGGTCCAGGGTGGCAAACAGCTGATCGGCCGCGTAGACGTCGGCGGACGTTAAACGGTTAAACAGGGTGGACTTACCGGCGTTGGTATAGCCCACCAGCGATACGGTTGGCACATCGGCCTTGCTGCGCGCCTGCCTCCCCTGCTCACGCTGTTTTTCAACACGTTCAAGGCGGGAAAGAATAAGCGTGATGCGATTTCTTAATAAGCGACGGTCGGTTTCCAGCTGGGTCTCACCCGGGCCGCGTAAACCGATACCGCCTTTCTGACGTTCAAGGTGCGTCCAGCCACGCACAAGGCGCGTAGCAAGGTGACGCAGCTGCGCCAGCTCAACCTGCAATTTACCTTCATGAGTTCGGGCGCGCTGCGCAAAGATATCCAGGATCAGCCCGGTACGATCGATAACCCGGCATTGGCACAGGGCTTCCAGGTTACGCTCCTGTGCCGGGCTGAGGGCATGATCGAACAGCACTACGGAAGCGCCGCTCTCTTTTACCGCTTCAGCGATTTCAATTGCCTTCCCTTCACCGACAAAATATTTAGGGTGCGGCGCTTTGCGACTGCCGGTAACCACACGCAGTGCTTCAACGCCAGCGGATGACACCAGGTTTTCAAATTCCTGGAGATCTTCCATATCTTTGTCTTGCGAAAAATAGATGTGTACCAGTACGGCCTGCTCACCAGCGTCATAACGGTCAAACAAACTTAGACCTCTCAAAACTTAGTTAAATCTGCTACCTGATGACCATACTGCATCAAAATCAGCTTAAATGGTGCGCCCTGCAAACTCAAACGGCGTTAATACTTAACTTCATCACGCACAGTGCAAGATGAAAAAAGAGACAATTTTAATACCAGGACGGGGAAAAACTCCCCGCCATGGCGGGACAGCCACGCAATTTATTCTGCGTCGTCACTGTCTTGCTGAGGCTGAGAAGACGCCCCCTGATTACTGCCGCTGTGATGATAGTTGTTGCTTCCGCCACCCGCATTATTGCTGTGATGGGAAACCGGACGGGACGGAACAACGGTTGAGATCGCGTGCTTGTACACCATTTGGCTAACCGTGTTCTTCAAAAGAATTACAAACTGATCAAACGACTCAATCTGGCCCTGAAGTTTGATGCCATTTACCAAATAAATCGAAACCGGAACACGTTCACGACGCAGTGCGTTCAAGAACGGATCTTGCAATGATTGCCCCTTAGCCATTCTATCTTTTCCTTATATGCTTGTTGTTTGTAACTTAAGAACCCTGCGGTTCGAAATACGACGTAAAAAACTTGCGCACGACAATGTACCAATTGTACACAATCACCCAGGCTTCGCACTAAGAACCTGTAGTACACGGGCATACGCCGCATCGGGCTGTTCGCTGTCAAGCCAGTTGACATCTTTCCAGCCGCGTAACCAGGTTATCTGTCGCTTAGCCAACTGCCGGGTTGCACAAATTCCCCGATAAACCATTTCATCGTAATCAATTTCACCGGACAAAAATGACCACATCTGGCGATAACCAACACAACGAATGGAAGGCATATCCGTATGCAAATCACCTCGTGCAAAAAGCGCCCGAGCCTCCGCTTCAAATCCTGACGCCAGCATCTGGTGAAAACGCTGCTCAATACGTTGATGGATCAGTTCGCGATGTGCAGGCGCAATAGCAAACTGATAAACATCGTACGGCAGAGAGTTTCCCGACGTTTTTGTCAGTTCAGTTAAAGTTTTACCCGAAATAAAAAAAACTTCCAGTGCTCGCGAAAGTCTCTGGGGATCATTCGGATGAATACGCTGCCCCGCAACGGGATCTATATCACATAATTGACGATGAAGAGCGTCCCAACCCTCTTCACTCGCCCTTTGCTCAATACGCCGGCGCACCTCGGGATCGGCTGCGGGCAACGGAGATAATCCTTCCAGTAACGCTTTGTAATAGAGCATGGTGCCGCCAACAAGCAACGGAATATTTCCCCTTTGGGTAATTTCCGCCATTTCAGCTAAGGCATCGCGACAAAACTCTGCGGCTGAATAGCTTTCAGCAGGGTCGCGGATGTCCAGCAAACGATGGGGCGCTAAAGCCAACTCTTCGGCTGAAGGCTTGGCGGTGCCGGTATCCATTCCGCGATAAATAAGTGCAGAATCAACGCTAATCAGCTCTACCGGCAGCGCCTGGCGTAAAGCTATCGCCAGCGCGGTTTTACCGGAGGCCGTTGGCCCCATCAAAAATATTGCCTTAGGCAGGCCAGCCGTGGATTGTTCACTCATGCTTCAGGGCGTTCATCGCCGTTCTTATATCGATGGTCTGCAATAGTCCAGAAGGTGGCGATTTGACTAACTGCGGGCAAAGGCGTTCAACCTCTGCCAGCAGAGCAATCGCCTGCGAATGATTCCAGAGCTGATGTTCAGAGGTCAGCTGACGCGCTAACCACTGCGCGGTCTGGCTGGCTGAAACATCCTGCTGTTTGGCAAAATAGCCTAACAGTTCTGGAATCAAGTTTTGTAAATTTTGTTGGCGTAATGGTAAAGGCACCGCGCGGAGCATCACATGATGACCCTCTGCAAGCAGTTCAATTCCCAGCAGGTTTAACAGCGCTGACGCATGCATCATCGCTTCGCGTTCGGCTTTCTCAAGCTTCAGACGAACCGGGATGAGCAGCGGCTGTGGTTTCAGCCCTTCTTCACCAGGATCCAGCTGGGCCTGTTTTAGCCAGCGCTCTGCCACGGCAAGCGCAACCAGCGCCAGCCTGCCGCTGCACTCTACCAGCGCATAGTCGTTTTCTATTACCGCCAGCACGCGGCCAAAACTCTGTGCGTGGCCATTCAGCGGCGGCTCGGATGTGGACGGGACCGGACGTTTTACCGGCTCCGGCGACGGCGGTTCATTACTCTGCGGTGCAGGTGTGTTCAGCAGCTGCCGGTAGACCGCGCCTTCGCGTTTCTGATAGGCCGGCTCCAGCCGCTGCTGCGGATAGGCCACTGCGGAGCGGCCTGTGCCTGTGCCTGTATCTGACGATGAGCCTGCGCCGAAAACTTTATTCTCCGGCGATGTCCGCGGCGCGGGAGTTGAGAAATGGTTGCCGCCCGCGGCCTGCCGGTTCTCCGGCTGCCATCGCTCTGCCGGTACTGCGGGATCGACGGCCAACAGCGCCTCGTTCCCGGTTGCCTGTAAAACGCTGAGCACGCCCTGATAGATAAAATCATGCACCAGCCGCGACTGATGAAAACGCACCTCATGCTTTGCCGGATGGACGTTCACATCAACCTGATGCGGGTCAATTTCCAGATAGAGCACATAGGCAGGCTGATGCAAATCGCCCAGCTTATCCTGATAGGCCTGCCGGATGGCGTGATTGATGAGCCGGTCGCGCATCATACGCCCGTTCACATAGCAGTATTGCAGCTCGCTCAACGTTTTTGAGCCGGCGGGATCCGCTACCCAGCCGCGCAGCGCAAGTTCACCGTGCTGCCACGCAATCGTCAGCGCATGGCTGATAAACGCCGTACCGCAGATGGCCCCCAGCCGTCGTTCTCGCTGGGCATCATCACCGACGCCGCGATACTGCCGCACCAGCTTACCGTTATGGTTAAGCGTGATGGAGACGTCAAATCGCGCCAGCGCAATGCGGCGCACTACCTCATCAATATGCGCAAATTCCGTCTTCTCGGTACGCATAAATTTACGGCGCGCCGGCGTGTTGTAGAACAGATCCAGAACTTCAAGGGTTGTGCCCTGCGGGTGCGCGGCGGGCTTGATGGTTACCGCCTGATCGCGGCCCTCGGCATAGGCTTGCCAGGCTTCAGACTGCGACAGGGTTCGTGACGTTAGCGTCAGGCGGGAAACGGAGCTGATACTTGCCAGCGCCTCGCCGCGAAAGCCCAGGCTGACTATCGCTTCAAGGTCGTCCAGGGTGGTAATTTTACTGGTCGCGTGACGGGCAAGCGCCATGGTCAGCTCGTCTTTACCAATCCCACAGCCGTTATCACGAATGCGGATCAGCTTCGCGCCGCCTTTCTCAATATCGATATCAATACGCGTAGCGCCAGCATCCAGGCTGTTTTCCACCAGTTCTTTCACCACGGATGCCGGGCGCTCGACCACCTCACCTGCGGCAATCTGGTTAGCAAGCTGCGGAGGTAGCACCTGAATTGGCATAGTCTTCCTTACGTTACGTTACCGGGATAGTTAGCGTCTGGCCCAGCATGACGTTTTGCGTTTTCATCTTGTTCGCCTGCTGGATCGCCTGTGGGCTGACGCCATATTTTACCGCGATAGCCGTCAGCGAGTCCCCGCGTACAACTTTATGCCGTATCGGCCGGTGGGCTTTCGCGGCGCTGGCGGTTTGCTTCACGCCTTCCGCCGGAACTTTCAGCCGCTGCCCGACCCACACCACATCTTTTTTCAGCGTATTCATTGAGCGCAGCGTCGTCATGCTGACCCCATACTTCGCAGCAATGCCGGAGAGGGTTTCCCCACGCTGCACCACATGACGCTGCACCGTTCCGCTGGACGATGCGGCCGATTCAACTGCTGGTTTAACCGCCGCCGCTGACCGCAACGGGCGGTTTTCCTCCTTTGGGACGGATTGCAGCGGGTGCGCCAGGAAGTAGTTGCGCAAGCCTTTATAAATCGACTCGGCAATCTTCTGCTGGTAATCGCTACTGCCTAGCAGTCGCTCCTCCGAAGGGTTGCTGATAAAGCCGGTTTCCACCAGCAGGGAAGGAATATCCGGCGAGCGTAGAACGCCCAGGCTGGCATGTTCCGGACGACGCTTATGCAGCGCGCCAACGCGCTGGAGCTGAGCGATAACTTTAACGGCCACATCGTAACCGACCCGCTGCGAATGGCCGAACTGTAGATCGAGCACGGCCTGGCTCAGGTACTTATCGGCCTGGCTGTTGGCCAGCAGATCGCCCGCACCGCCCAGCAGCTCGGACTGTTTCTCGTGCTGTTCCAGCCAGCCCGCCATTTCGCTGTTGGCACGGCGGTTAGACAGAACCCACACGGAGGCGCCCGAGGCGCTGCGGTTCGGCGCAGCATCGGCATGAATCGAAACCAGCAGATTCGCATTTTGCTTACGGGCAACGTCTGAGCGCCCCATAACCGAGATAAAGTAGTCGCCGTCGCGGGTCATGACGCCTTTAAACATTGGGTCGGCGTTCAGCAGCGCTTTCAGCTTACGGGCAATCGCAATGGTGACGTTTTTCTCTTTCAATCCGCCGCCGCCGATGGCTCCGGGATCCTGACCACCGTGCCCGGCATCAATCGCCACGATAATCGTATCATTACGGCTGCTGCTGGTGCTCCGGGGCCTGGCCGTTTGTGTTCCGCTGCTGACGGCAGTGACCGGATTAGCATTAAACGGATTTTTCGTTGGCTGTGTACTGGCCGGACGGGAACTATTGCCGCTGCTGCTGACCGGCGCGGGACGGGACGTGTTGGCACTGGCAACAGGAGCCGGCGCGGGACGGCTGGCAACCTGAGCTGGCCTGGTGCCGCTTATCGTAAACACGACATTGTAGTTATTGCCGCTACGCTGCGTTGTCGCCCGGGTTTTTCCCGGCTCGGTAAGCTCAAAGACCAGACGGATGCTCTGGCTGTCCTTCGCCTCGCTGGAGCGGATCCGCTTAACAATGTTATCGCCGCTGAACGTCAGCGGCAGCCCACCGACGATGGCGCTCTGCCGGATATCCAACACCACGCGTTCAGGATTATGTAGAGGAAAAAAGGCGTAAACCGGCTGCCCGCTAAAGCTCAGGGTGATTTTCGCTTCCTGCCTGCCGTTGGAAACCTGAATATCAGACAGGTTTGCCGCCAGGGTAGTGAATGAAAATAAAAACAGGACCAGCAAAAACCAGACTTTTACTCGCTGCATCATACCTCACCCTGTTCAGATGCAAATCGCTGCAATATTGCTTCTCCCGAGGACGAACAGGCATGCAGTTCTGCATGACGCGCATGCCCCTGATAGCTGAGATGCAGTTTAATGTCCGGTTCTGGCAACACACCAGTTCCCTGCTGCGGCCATTCCACCAGACAGATACTGTCATTGGCAAAATAGTCGCGGATCCCCATAAACTCCAGCTCTTCCGGATCGGCCAGACGATAGAGGTCAAAGTGATACACCCGGCGATCGGGCAGCTCGTAAGGCTCCACCAGGGTATAGGTTGGGCTTTTTACATTGCCACGGTGCCCGAGCGCCTGTAAAAATCCACGGCTAAACGTTGTTTTACCCGCGCCTAAATCGCCGTACAGATACAGGGTTGCCGCACCGTCACAGCCGTGAGCAAGCCGGGCACCCAATGCGAGGGTTGCTGCCTCATCGGGCAAATCGATTACACAGGTCATCATTCTTTTGTATTCAACATCTCAGGATTAACAAACAGATACAGCTCGGAAAACAGATCGGTGGCTAACATACCGCGCGTACCATAGCGCGAGGTCACCGCTTCGGCGGCCGCTCCGTGCGCAACGCAACCGGCACAGGCCGCATCATACAGAGAGAGCTTTTGCCCCATCAGACTGCCGATGATGCCTGACAATACATCGCCCATGCCGCCGCTGGCCATGCCCGCATTGCCCACGTCGGCTATCGCCAGCCTACCGTCTTCATCTGCTACCAGCGTTCCGGCACCTTTAAGTACCACCGTGCCGCCATAGCGTTTGACCAGGCGGCGGATCGCCAACGGGCGATCGCGTTCAATTTCGCTAACCTTAACGTTCAGTAGCCTCGCCGCCTCACCGGGATGCGGCGTAATAATTCGATTTTGACGTTTATCGGGGCTGATTGCCAGCAGGTTAAGCGCATCGGCATCCCAAAGCATCGGTTTATGAGAATTTTCTACCTTTTTCAGGGCATTTCTGCCCCACTCACCCTGGCCCATACCCGGACCAATGACAATGACCTCGGCCCACTCCAAACCGGCGTCGAGCGTCTCCCTGCTCAGTTCCTGTACCATCAGCTCCGGTCGCGCCGTCAGCAGAGGGCCGATATTCTCAAGGTGAGTAAGCACTCGCACCAGACCTGAGCCCGCACGTAAAGCGGCTTCAGCGGCCATACGTATTGCCCCTGCCGTACCCCGATCGCCGCCGATAACCAGCAGGCGTCCGTGGTCCCCCTTGTGTGAGGTTGCCCGCCGTGGTTTTAACCAGTGCGACAGGCTACCGGCATCATAGCGCGCTATCGGCGCGGACTGCGTATCCAGCCAAGGATCAAGCTGCAAACTGTGATAGTGCAGCCGCCCTGTATAGTCGCGGGCTTTTCCGGTCAGCAGACCCGGCTTCAGAGCGACAAACGTCAGCGTATGTGCCGCCTCTATTACTACACCGGGCGTTGTGCCGTTAGCAGCCACTAACCCAGAAGGCACATCAACGGCAAAAATCGGGGCTGGATGCCGGTTCGCCTGCTGAATCAATCTGTCACAGGGAGCGTCCGGCGCACGGTTAAGACCGGTTCCCAACAGCGCATCGACGATAACCTCTATTTCCTGAGGCCAGGCAATCGACGGATCGTGAAGCGTTCCACCGGCCGCCAGCCACGCATCCTTCGCCTGCTGTGCCTCTTCCGGCGGCGGCCTGCTGCCCTCCACGGCAATCAGCGTAACCTTGAGCCCGGCGGCCTGCGCCAGACGCGCCACGATAAAACCATCCCCACCGTTGTTGCCGTGCCCACAGAGGATCAGCCAGTGTCGCGCCCCGGGCCAGAGTTGACGCAGCGTATCGAACGCAGCTTCTCCCGCTCGCTGCATCAGTTCAAACAGCGTAATACCCAGCGCATCAGCGCCTTCCCGCTCAAGCTGCGCCACCGCCTCCACAGGCCAGACAGAATAGGGTAAACTGGCGGTGTCTTTCCGCTGGTTCAGGTTTTCCATGTCACATCCTCTCGATTTGCATCAATTAGCCCTCGATATTAAACGGTGGGGGCTGGAGCTTGGCTTTCAGCAGGTCGGTATCTGTGATACCGACCTGACGCTGGAAGAGCCGCGTTTGCAGGCCTGGCTGGATAAACAATATCACGGGGAGATGGACTGGATGGCACGTCATGGCATGATGCGCGCCCGTCCCCATGAACTGATGCCCGGCACGCTGCGGGTGATCAGCGTACGTATGAACTATCTGCCGGCCAAAGCCGCCTTTGCCAGCACGCTGCGTAATCCCCGCCTGGGCTATGTTAGCCGCTATGCGCTCGGCCGTGATTACCACAAAGTATTGCGCAATCGTTTAAAAAAGTTAGGCGATATGATCCGGGAACGCTTTGTGGAAACCCAGTATCGTCCCTTTGTCGATTCCGCACCGCTGCTGGAACGTCCGCTGGCAGCGAAAGCCGGTCTGGGCTGGACCGGCAAACACTCCCTGATCCTGAATCGTGAAGCGGGATCGTGGTTCTTTCTTGGCGAACTGCTGATTGATCTGCCGCTGCCGGTTGACTCTCCCGTTGAAGAAAACTGCGGCCGCTGCGTTGCCTGCATGACAACCTGTCCGACCGGTGCCATCGTGGAACCCTATACCGTTGACGCCCGCCGCTGCATCTCTTACCTGACTATTGAGCTGGAAGGCGCTATCCCGGAAGCGTTCCGGCCGCTGATTGGTAACCGTATCTATGGCTGCGACGACTGCCAGCTTATTTGCCCCTGGAACCGCTACGGTCAGCTTACCGATGAAGATGATTTCAGCCCACGAGCGGTGCTGCATGCGCCGCCGCTGACCGAACTGTTCGCCTGGGATGAAGCAACGTTTCTACGAATAACCGAGGGATCGGCAATTCGCCGCATCGGTCACCTGCGCTGGCTGCGCAACGTGGCGGTGGCACTGGGCAATGCCCCGTGGGATGAAGCCCACCTTCAGGCACTTCAGGCACGGCAGGGGGAAAATGAGATGCTCGATGAGCATATTGTCTGGGCAATTGCCTGTCAGCTGGTAAAAAGAGATGAAAATAGTATTGAGGTACAGAGCAGCCAGCAGCGTCGACTGGTGCGGGCGGTCGAGAAAGGATTACCGCGTGATGCTTAAATGTGCAGATGAAGATGTTTTTTGATCTGCCAACGTTTTCCACATGCTGTGAATAAAAATAAAAAACCGTTGTCATTCAACCGTCACAGAAATGGCAAGCGATCCAGATTACAAATAATCATAAAAATAATCAGCGAATCTTCAATAAGTTATAGTTTATCCATAAGACTTATCTTGGCGTAGCTCTTCAAAGCTGAGGGATCTTTCTTGTGGATAACTCTGTTGACACCGTTTTCGTTTTTTGTCGTGCAGATGAGGATGTCAGCCAGAATGGCTGTGGATAACTTTATGTAAGTAGACAAGAAGAAAAAAATTTTGGAGCGGGAAACGAGACTCGAACTCGCGACCCCGACCTTGGCAAGGTCGTGCTCTACCAACTGAGCTATTCCCGCTTAGAAGTGGTGGTGCTTTATTACGCTAAATATTTGTAACTTACTGATTTTATTGAAATTCCCCCTTCATTCCTGAGGAGAGGTCGCTATTATGGACCTGTTTCCCGACGCTGGCAAGACCTGCATCAAAAAAAATTCATCCGGTTCTCATTTTCTCAGGTTTAAACATATGTAAAGACACTTTCTGAATGAAATTCAGCCAATTACATTTGTGGGTCACACTTAATGAGAGGCCCGTATGACACTCCAACTGAAAAAATTTGGACCACAGGACTTTAATGACTATTTCCGCCTCGTGAGCGATCGCCGGGTGATGGCAATGATTACGGAACGAGCTCTCCCTGAAGAGGAAGCCCGGACTGATTTCAATAATCTTCTGGAAAATAACGCTATTCACCCGGCACTGGGACAGTTCAAAATCCTTCACTCGCTGTCCGGGCAGTTTCTGGGGCTGGCAAAACTGGAAATAGCGTCGGCAGGAGAGGAAACCGCCGAACTGGGCTATATGATCCTGCCCGAATTGTGGGGCCGGGGCATTGCAGGCCAGGTCGCCAAACGGTTAATCGACATTGCAGAGCGGCAGCCAGATATTGAAAGCCTGTTTGCCATCATCGACCCGGCAAACCTGCCATCAAGAAAAATTCTGATTTACAATCAGTTTATCTCCAGGGAGTTTAAAGACTTCGACGGACTGCCGGGTGAAGTGCTGGAACGCGCGTGTTAAATCAGGCCGGATGAAAAATGTGACACTAACGGAGATTCTTACCCACGTTAAGAACGTAGTCTCAGACGCGCCAGTAAATGCTGAGCAGTTTACTGTTTCAATATATGGGAATTAAAAGACACGTACTGGAAGAAAAACTTGGAGCGGGAAACGAGACTCGAACTCGCGACCCCGACCTTGGCAAGGTCGTGCTCTACCAACTGAGCTATTCCCGCTTAGGAGTGGTACTTCAACCAAACAATCGGTAATTGTTTGATTTTTAAATCTTTTACAAAATTCCTGAATCAGGAATGGGCGCTATTATGGACCAGTTGCTCCGGCCTGGCAAGCCCCCTGCGGCGCTTTTTCTCCTTAAACCCACCGACTGCTATAAATTTCTCCATAATGGTTAACCATCATACAAACCAGGGCTATTAGCCCTCTCTGGAGAGAGCGTTGCTTACCGGAACCTTAAAAGCGGCGTTCCCGAAAAGCGCGGGAACAGACACGCTTTTACTACAGGCATCAAGCGATGGCGCCAACAATATGCTCCTGCCAGTCAATGTCTTTATAGGTAACGGAGATGATTTCCTGGGGCTGAACGTCAGCGTGGTTCAGGGCATGCGGATAGGACACCGCAATATCCGTCAGCATCGCACCGATAAGCTGAATGGAGTAGTACTTTTCCTGACCGCCATAATCTGATGCACGATAAAAATCAAACAGGAGTTCAAGTTCTTCATTATGGGTGATTGCAATACCCAGCCGCGGAGAAGATTTATCAATAGGTTTGCAGAATCTGATCGGATGTTGTTGGGTAAGCTGGCTGCGGCTGATAGCGTGATCAAATTGTAGAACATGGGTCTGGTCTTTTCGCCCGGTCTGGATTTTATCGCCGAGCGAGGTGAGCGTGCAGCATCCCGCTGAGATGAGTCCCTGCTTAGAGCCGATGATAGTGAGATAGATATGATTTGCCACGTCAGTTTTTCCATTCAAATAGTTCCCCCGAAGGCCATTCCGTGCCGGGGTTAAGTCAGATAAAGCATTATTCGACTGGTGAAAATGAAAAAAATTGAACAGACAAAAGTTTTGTGGTTAAGGAGGATCGTCAGAAGGTTATGATTTTTTTCGACTGACACAATGATCACTTTTTAGACAATTCATTCTAAGAAAGTCATCGGGGAAGTGCAACAGATAGTTAAGTAATATTTATATAATTTACATTAGTCGGTAAGTGGATGACGTTAACGTGAGCGCAGAGAGGCAGTGTGTTCGAGAAAAGAGATTTAATGGGTTTTCATGAGGTGGGGGGATTAAAGCATTATGGCGTCCTGATGGACGCCATAATTTAATCTGGAGCGGGAAACGAGACTCGAACTCGCGACCCCGACCTTGGCAAGGTCGTGCTCTACCAACTGAGCTATTCCCGCTTAGGCGTACGATAAATTTCTTCATCGGTACGGGGTGCGAATTATACGGAGATTCCTTCCACGCGCAATCCTGTAGCGATAAAAAAATGCATTTCCCGCACCGTTCGCTGATAAATTAGCCATCAAGATGAATTTTTCAGCAGTTTAGGGCAAGCATTCTGCGCAGCGCGGGGCAGAACGGCCCACGCCAAGACCGCACGGATATTCGCACCGGTGTCACGGATTTCAGCCCCGGTGTACGCGACCAGACTTAAGGCTGGATAAAATGCTCACGGTAATAGGCCAGCTCCGCCACCGACTCGCGGATGTCGTCCATTGCCTGATGAGTTCCCTGCTTTTTAAAGCCAGGCAGGATCTCCGGCTTCCAGCGACGGGCCAGCTCTTTCAGCGTGCTGACATCCAGGTAACGATAGTGGAAATAGGCCTCCAGCTCCGGCATATACTTAAACAGGAAGCGACGATCCTGACCAATGCTGTTACCACAGATTGGGGAGGTGTTGGCGGGCGCCCACTGCTTCAGAAACTCAATGGTCGCGACCTCAGCCGCCCGGTCATCGTACTCACTGGCCTTTACCCGCGCCACCAGCCCGCTGTTGGTGTGCGTGCGCACGTTCCAATCATCCATCAACGCCAGCTGCGCATCGGACTGATGCACGGCAAACACCGGCCCTTCCGCAAGAATATTCAAATCGGCATCGGTAACCAGCGTGGCGATCTCAATAATACGATCCACTTCCGGGTTCAGCCCGGTCATTTCAAGGTCAATCCAAATCAGGTTATTTGCATTTGCGGTCATAGTGCATCTCACAGTGGTCAAGGCGGCATTGTGGTTAATTAGCGTGTATGATAGACGTTTTGCCCCCGAAGGGCGAAACATGCCTGATTCGTGTGAGGAACAGTGAGTAAAAACAAACTCTCCAAAGGCCAGCAACGTCGCGTGAGTGCCAACCACGATCGCCGCCTGAAACAACGTGCCGACAAACCCGAACCGGATGACAGTCTGTTCGGCGAGGCCCGGGACGGCGTCGCGATCAGTCGTTTTGGCATGCATGTCGATGTGGAAGATGCGGATGGTTCAGTACACCGCTGTAATATCCGTCGCACCATCCGTTCATTAGTGACCGGCGACCGCGTGCTGTGGCGTCCCGGCGCTGAGGGTGGCGCAACGGTAAAAGGTATCGTCGAAGCGGTTCACGAGCGCACCTCGGTTCTGACCCGCCCGGACTTCTATGACGGCGTCAAACCCATCGCCGCCAACATTAATCAGATCGTTATCGTTTCTGCCATTCTGCCGGAGCTGTCGCTCAATATTATCGACCGTTACCTGGTTGCCAGTGAGACGCTGGATGTGGAACCGCTGCTGGTGCTGAATAAAACCGACCTGCTGGACGATGCAGGCCGCGCATTTGTTGATGAGCAGATGGATATCTATCGTCGCATTGGCTATCGGGTGCTGATGGTATCCAGCCATCGTAAAGAGGGACTGGTTGAGCTGGAAGGAGCCCTGACCGGCCGCATCAGCATCTTTGCCGGACAGTCCGGCGTCGGAAAGTCCAGTTTGCTGAACGCTCTGCTAGGCCTGGACCTCGGTGAAAACGAAATTCTGACCAATGACGTCTCCGACGTTTCCGGCCTGGGTCAACACACCACCACGGCGGCCCGCCTTTACCACTTCCCGCACGGAGGAGACGTTATCGACTCCCCCGGCGTACGCGAATTTGGTTTATGGCACCTGGAGCCGGAACAAATCACCCGAGGATTTGTCGAATTTCGGAAGTATTTAGGCGGCTGTAAGTTCCGGGACTGCAAACACAATACCGATCCTGGCTGCGCGATCCGTGAAGCGGTAGACAATGGCGAGATCGATGAGTCGCGCTTTGTTAACTATCACCATATTCTGGAAAGTATGTCTGAAGTACAGGCAAAAACTCGCCGAAACTTCACCGCGGATAAAGATTAACCTACTGAAATTTTGATATTTATTACTTAAGATCGTCTGAAACGGTCAATTGATGTAAATCGGACCCCGTCTGCCCGGCCAGATAATAGCCTTCGCCGCCGGGCACTGTTACAATCCGCCCCCATTCATTTTTCGCAGTCTGAATCAAGCCAGGAGGCTAACGTGTTAGATCGTATTAAACTCGGCCTGAATAATTTATTGCCTAAAAAGGCCCTGACTGAACTTGCGGGCTGGGGTGCCAGCAAACGCGGTGGATGGCTGACCAAAGCCGTCATTGATATTTTTGTCTGGTACTACAAGGTGGATATGAAAGAGGCGCAGAAGCCCGATACCGCCAGCTATCGTACCTTTAACGACTTTTTCGTTCGCCCTTTGCGCGACGAAGCACGTCCGATCGCCACCGACCCGAATTTACTGGTTCTGCCCGCCGATGGCGCAATCAGCCAGTTGGGACATATCGAAGGCGAACAAATCTTCCAGGCGAAAGGCCATACCTACTCCCTGGAGGCGCTGTTGGCAGGCAATGCCGCCATGACTGAGCTGTTCCGTGACGGCGAGTTTGTCACAACCTATCTTGCGCCCCGCGACTACCACCGGGTACATATGCCGTGCAACGGTATCCTGCGCGAGATGATTTACGTTCCGGGCGACCTGTACTCGGTTAATCCACTGACCGCACAGAATATCCCGAACCTGTTCGCCCGTAATGAGAGAGTCATCTGCCTGTTCGATACTGAGTTTGGCCCAATGGCGCAAATTCTGGTCGGTGCCACCATTGTCGGTAGCATTGAAACGAGCTGGGCTGGGACCGTAACGCCACCGCGTGAAGGCGTCATTAAACGCTGGAGCTTCCCCGGTGCCGAGGCGGAAGGTGCCGTGGTGCTGCTGAAAGGGCAGGAAATGGGGCGCTTTAAACTGGGTTCAACGGTTATAAACCTGTTTGCCGCAGGAAAAGTTATCCTGGCGGAAAGCCTGGCAGCGGAAAGCAAAGTCCGCCTTGGCGAAACGCTGGCCATCGCACCGCATAAAGAAAGTGCGGAAGATCTCCTTCAACATCCATAGCAGATTGCCATGTCACGCCTGATTCTCACTCTTTTGTTAGGCTGGAGCCTGCTCCAGCCAGTATATGCCGCCAGCGCGCCGGATCTTGCGCAGGTCAAACAGGAACTTGAAACGGCAAAATCAGACAAAACAACCCCGAATCAGGCGGAGATTGTCGATGCCCTGCAATCGACGATTACCTGGCTGGATGAGCGCAATAGTTCACTTGAAAATGCGAAGGTCTATCAGAAAGTCATTGATGATTTTCCGAAGCTTTCTCGTGAGCTGCGCCAGCAGATTGCCGCGCTAAACGACAGTAAAAAACAGCTGCGCAGCAATATGAGTTCGGCCGACCTCGATCAGGAGATCCTCCAGGTCAGCAGCCAGCTGATGGAGGAAAGTCGCCAGGCGCAGCAGGAGCAAGATCGCGCGCGCGAAATCAGCGACTCCCTTTCCCAGCTGCCTTTACAGCAAACGGATGCCCGTCGCAGCCTGAGTGAAATTGAACGCCGCATTCAGGGGCAGCCCTCCCCCACCACGCCGCTTGGCCATGCACAGCAGGCATTACGTCAGGCAGAGTCTGCCGCCCAGAAGGCCCGCGTAGACGAACTGGAAATGGCTCAGCTGTCGGCAAACAACCGGCAGGAGCTGGCGCGTATGCGGGCGGAGCTTCATCAGCTCCGTGCTAATCAGCTGGATGCCTACCTACAGGATCTGCGCAATCAGTTAAATGGCCTGCGCCAGCGTGAAGCAGAAATCGCACTCGCCCGCACCGAGCAGCTGGCAGAAAACAGCGGTGATTTGCCCGAAGGTATCGCTGAGCAGTTTCGCGTAAACCGCGAGCTCTCTGCCGCACTAAACCAGCAGGCGCAGCGGCTCGACCTGGTGGCTTCTGAACAGCGTACTGCTGCTAATCAAACCATTCAGGTTCGACAGGCGCTGAGCACGCTGCGTGAACAGTCGCAGTGGCTGGGCGTCTCCAATGTGCTGGGCGAAGCGCTGCGGGCGCAGGTTTCTCGCCTGCCCGATATGCCCAAACCGCAGCAGCTGGACAACGAGATGGCGCAGCTGCGGGTACAGCGCCTGCACTACGAAGATTTACTGGAGCGCCAGCAGTCGCTTCGTCAGCTCCGTCAGGATGACAACAGTAACCTGACCAGTGAACAGCGCCGTATTCTTGAAGCACAGCTGAAAACCCAGCGCGATCTGCTGACCTCCCTGCTCTCGGGCTGCGATAACCTTATCCTTGAGGTCACCAAACTGAAGGTGGGCAATACTCAGCTGGTAGATGCGCTGAACGAGGTTAAAGAGGCGACCCATCGATATCTGTTCTGGACCGCCGATGTCAGCCCGATAACCTTCAGCTATCCGCTTGAACTGGCGCGCGATCTGCAACGGCTGCTGTCGCTGGATACCCTCGGACAGCTGGGCGGAGCGCTAAAAATGATGGTGACCAGCCGGGAAACGCTGATACCGATCTTTGCAGCATTTCTGCTGGTCTGCTTTAGCATCAGTTCGCGCCGCCACTTCCGTAATTTCCTCGAGCGGGCCTCCGGTAAGGTCGGCAAGGTCACGCAGGATCACTTTAGCCTGACGCTGCGCACCGTATTCTGGTCGATACTGGTTGCCCTGCCTCTCCCCGTCCTGTGGGCGGCGCTGGGCTATGGTTTGCAGCTGGCGTGGCCCTACCCCATCGCGGTGGCCATCGGCGACGGCGTCACCGCCACCGTACCGCTGCTGTGGGCCTTTATGATCAGTGCCACCTTTGCCCGTCCGCAGGGACTGTTTATTATCCATTTCCGCTGGCCACAGGTTCGCGTGGCGCGCGCAATGCGCTTCTACACGCTGTGCATCGGGTTTGTTGTGCCGCTGATTATGGTGCTGATCGCCTTCGATAACCTTGAGGATCGTGAATTCTCCGCCACCCTGGGCCGACTGTGCTTTATTCTTATCTGCGGCGCACTGAGCCTGGTCACCATGAGCCTGAAGCGCGCAGGGATCCCGCTGCACCTTGATAAAGAGGGCAACGGCGAGAACATGATTAACAATATTCTGTGGAACGGGATGATTGCCATTCCGCTGATTGCCGCTCTCGCCTCCTGCATTGGCTATCTGGCTACCGCCCAGGCGCTGCTGGCCCGCCTTGAAACCTCGGTGGCTATCTGGTTCCTGCTGCTGGTGATCTACCATATTATTCGCCGCTGGATGCTTATTCAGCGCCGGCGTATTGCCTTCGATCGTGCCCGCCACCGACGTGCTGAAATCCTTGCCCAGCGCGCACGCGGCGAAGAGGAAACGGCCGCGCAGCAGACCGCTGCCGATAACATTGATGTGGAAGAGCCGGTTATCGATCTCGATGCCATCAGCGCCCAGTCACTGCGCCTGGTCCGCTCGATTCTGACGCTGATTGCGTTGATCTCGGTCATTGTGCTCTGGTCGGAAATCCATTCTGCCTTTGGCTTCCTGGAGAATATTCGCCTGTGGGACGTCAGTACCACCGTACAGGGCGTTGAAAGCCTGCAACCGATCACGCTGGGTTCAGTGATTATTGCCATACTGGTGCTGATCATTACCACTCAGCTGGTGCGTAATATGCCCGCCCTGCTTGAGCTGGCGCTGTTACAGCATCTGGACCTGACGCCGGGCACCGGCTATGCCATCACCACCGTGACCAAGTATCTGCTGATCCTGATTGGCGGGTTGACCGGCTTCTCGATGATCGGCGTTGACTGGTCCAAGCTTCAGTGGCTGGTCGCCGCACTGGGTGTGGGACTTGGCTTTGGTTTACAGGAGATCTTCGCCAACTTTATCTCTGGCCTGATTATCCTGTTTGAGAAACCGATCCGTATAGGCGATACCGTGACCATCCGCGACCTTACCGGAACCATCACCCGTATTAATACCCGCGCCACCACGATCACCGACTGGGACCGTAAAGAGATTATCGTGCCGAACAAGGCCTTTATTACCGAGCAGTTTATCAACTGGTCGCTCTCGGATTCGGTTACGCGCGTGGTTCTGACTATCCCTGCCCCTGCAGAGGCCAATACTGAAGAGGTCACTAACGTACTGCTACAGGCGGCCCAGCGGTGCAGTTACGTCCTCGATACCCCGCAGCCGGAAGCCTTCCTGGTCGATCTCCAGCAGGGTATTCAGCTGTTTGAGCTGCGTATTCACGCCGCAGAGATGGGGCACCGCATGCCGCTTCGTCACGAGCTGCATCAGCTGATCCTGCGCGGCTACCAGGAACACGGACTGGAAATGCCGTTCCCACCGTTCCAGGTACGGATGGAAACCATTGGCCGTAAGGTTCCGACCAGCAACGGCGCACCGGCAGCACGTTTCTACAAATCGGGCGGACTGTAATTCATTCTGCGGCCGGGGACTCGGCCGCGCTTTTGGTCAACGAAAGATATTTAATCTGCCGCAAAGCAGCAAAATTTAAGAGGCCGATCGCCAATCGACCTCTTAGATATTTTCTAGCAGCGATCGACCGAGAAGGCGATCACCTCACTCAGTTGCTCCGCCTTCAGCGCCAGCATAATGATGCGATCAACGCCCAGCGCAACGCCTGAACACTCGGGCATACCGTGCGCTAATGCGTCCAGCAGGTTGGTGTCAATCGGATGTTCCGGCAGACCCGCAGCTACGCGTTTTTTATTATCCTGCATAAAACGCTGACGCTGCTCACGGCTGTCGGTCAGCTCACGAAAGCCGTTAGCCAGCTCAATGCCTTTAAAATAGACCTCAAACCGTTCGGCTACGCGATGATCTTCAGTGCTGATTTCCGCCAGTGACGCCTGGGTCGCCGGGAAGTGATAAACAAAGGCGGGCTTCTCTTTACCAATCTCCGGCTCAACGCCAAGCATAAACAGCAGCTGTAGCAGCGTATCGCGATCCTCTTCGCGGTTAGCGAGATCGCCCGCCCCCAGTTTTTCCGCTACCTCTCGCAGCTGGGCTTTATCCGCCGACAGGGGATCGATCTCCAGATGACGAAGAAATGCCTGCTGATAAGAAAGGGTTTCCGCCGGGGCACAGTCCAGCACCTGCTGCAACAGATCGTCCACCTCATTCATCAGGCGGTACATATCGTAATGCGGACGATACCACTCCAGCATCGTAAATTCAGGGTTGTGATGGCGTCCCATTTCTTCATTGCGGAAGCTACGGCACAGCTGATAAATAGGACCGCTGCCCGCCGCCAGCAGGCGCTTCATATGATACTCAGGGCTAGTCATCAGGTAGAGATCGATACCCGTCGATGCCCCGGGGCCTACAAACCGCGTTTGGAAAGGAAACAGATGGACGTCGGTGACCGTAGCCTGGCTCATTGCCGGTGTATCCACCTCCAGTACGCCGCGATCGGCAAAAAAACGCCGGATTTCAGCCATTATAGCCGCACGTTTTAACAAATTGGCGATGGGGGCACTCGGCTGCCAGCTGGCCGTTTCGCTCATCTTTTCTACTCCAAATTCAGTCGGGCCCAGAAGTCTACCTGTCCATGCGGCAACACACAATTCTGTGCGAAATAAAACCCAGGGCTCGTCTCTGAACTGAACCCATCCCTTTTTCAACGCAACCCGCATAAATAGCCGAACACATCAATTAAGCGCATTTTTAGCCAACGTATACTGGGTACAGACTGGCGACAGCTCATCGCCAACCCTATGAAAAACCTGAATAACAGACCATAGAGGGAGGAGAACGTGCAAGAATTGACCGTTGACCTGGTGATTGTCGGTGCAGGGGGTGCCGGACTACGCGCTGCCATTGCCGCCGCAGAAGCTAACCCAAGATTGAAAATTGCGCTGATTTCTAAAGTCTATCCCATGCGCAGCCATACCGTCGCCGCGGAAGGTGGGGCCGCCGCCGTGACCCGAAAGGAAGACAGTCTGGATTCTCACTTTCACGATACCGTCGCAGGGGGTGACTGGCTGTGTGAACAGCCGGTCGTGGACTATTTTGTCGAACACTGTCCGCAGGAGATGGCGCAGCTGGAGCGCTGGGGCTGCCCCTGGAGCCGTCAGGAAGACGGTTCGATTAACGTTCGTCGCTTTGGCGGTATGAAAAACGAACGTACATGGTTTGCTGCCGACAAAACCGGCTTTCATATGCTGCATACGCTGTTCCAGACCTCACTTAAATATCCGCAGATCCAGCGTCTGGATGAATACTTCGTTCTTGATCTGCTGGTCGATGACGGCGTGGTCAGCGGTCTGGTGGCGATGAATATGATGGAGGGTACGCTGACCGACATTCGCGCCCGTTCAGTGATTCTGGCCACAGGTGGAGCCGGGCGCGTCTATCGCTACAACACCAACGGCGGCATCGTCACCGGAGACGGTATGGCGATGGCGTTTCGTCACGGCGTGCCGCTACGCGATATGGAGTTTGTACAGTACCACCCTACGGGTCTTCCCGGCTCCGGGATCCTGATGACCGAGGGCTGCCGCGGCGAGGGTGGCATTCTGGTGAATAAAGATGGCTATCGCTATCTTCAGGATTACGGAATGGGCCCGGAAACCCCCATCGGTGAACCGAAAAATAAATATATGGAGCTGGGTCCGCGCGATAAGGTTTCTCAGGCTTTCTGGCACGAATGGCGCCAGGGACGCACTATTGCCACCGCTCGCGGGGACGTCGTGCATCTTGACCTGCGCCACCTTGGGGCAAAAAAATTGCAGGAGCGCCTGCCGTTTATCTGTGAGCTGAGTAAAGCCTATGTCGGCGTGGACCCGATCACGACACCGATCCCGGTCCGTCCAACCGCACACTACACCATGGGCGGCATCGAAACCAACGCGCAGTGCGAAACGCGGATACAGGGGCTGTTTGCCGTGGGTGAATGTTCGTCGGTCGGCCTGCACGGAGCCAACCGCCTTGGCTCTAACTCGCTGGCAGAACTGGTGGTATTTGGCCGCCTTGCCGGTGAACAGGCCGCGCAGCATGCTTCGCAGCCGCGTGCGGTTTCTGGCAATGCGCTGAGCGCGCAGTGCAGTGATATCGAGCGACGCCTGCACGGACTGGTTAATCAGTCAGGTAGCGAGAATCTGGCCACGCTCCGCGACGAGATGGGAATGGCGATGGAAGAAGGCTGCGGTATTTACCGTACGCCTGAGCTGATGCAAAAGACCATTGATAAGCTGGCGGAGCTGAAGCAGCGCGTGGACAGGGTGGCGATTACCGATAGCACTAGCGTTTTTAATACCCAGCTGCTTTACACCATTGAACTAAAACACGGCCTGGACGTGGCCGAGTGTATGGCGCACTCCGCTATACAGCGTAGGGAATCACGCGGTGCGCATCAGCGACTGGATGAGGGCTGTACCGAACGCGACGATAATAACTTCCTGCAGCATACCCTGACCTTCTTTAATGCACACGGTGCACCGACCGTTGCCTACGCTCCGGTAACGATTACGCATCTGCCGCCGGCAAAACGCGTATACGGCGCCGCAGCCGAAGAGAAGAGCCACAAGGAGCCTGTACATGAGTGATCGTTCCCGCTGTAAGATTGATATTCTGCGCTATAACCCTGAGCGCGATCGACTGCCGCGCCACGAAGTATTTGACGTGCCGTTCGATGAACAAACCTCCCTGCTGGATGCGCTGGGTTATATCAAAGATTACCTCGCGTTTGACCTGTCGTACCGCTGGTCCTGCCGGATGGCCATCTGCGGCTCCTGCGGAATGATGGTAAACGGCATTCCAAAGCTGGCCTGTAAAACCTTTCTACGCGACTATCCGCGTGGCATCAAAGTGGAACCGCTGGCGAACTTTCCCGTTGAGCGCGATCTGATCGTCGACATGACCCACTTCATCGAGAGCCTGGAGGCGATTAAACCCTGGATCATCGGGGATACAGACGTTCGGGGACAAGGGCCAGGTCTTCAGACACCGGCACAGATGGCGAAATATCATCAGTTTTCTGGCTGTATCAACTGTGGACTCTGCTATGCGGCCTGTCCGCAGTTTGGACTCAACCCGGAATTTATCGGCCCAGCAGCCATTGCCCTCGCCCACCGTTATAACCTCGATAGCCGCGACAGGGGAAAAGCCGCGCGTATGCCGCAGCTTAACGGTAAAAATGGCGTCTGGAGCTGCACTTTCGTTGGCTTCTGCTCATCCGTCTGCCCGAAAAATGTCGATCCGGCGGCGGCTATCCAGCAGGGTAAGGTCGAAAGCAGCCGGGACTTTCTCATTACTACGCTGAAACCTCATTAAGGAGAACGGGGATGACTACTAAACGCAGCCCTTACACTCGTCCGGTAGAGTCCGGGTGGTGGCGCGCACTGCCGTTTTACCGTTTCTACATGCTGCGGGAAAGCACCGCGATTCCTGCTCTGTGGTTCAGTCTTGAACTGATTTTCGGTCTGTTCGCCCTGAAGCACGGGGAAGAAAGCTGGGCCGGATTTGTCCAGTTTTTACAGCACCCTGTCGTGCTGTTGCTAAATCTGCTGGCGCTGGTCGGCGCACTGCTGCACAGCAAAACCTGGTTTGACCTGGCGCCGAAGGCCTCCATCATTATCGTTAAAGGGCAGAAAATGCCGCCAGAACCGCTAATAAAAGGGTTATGGGCCATGATGATTGTGCTGAGTGTAGCCATTTTTGCCGTCGTAATGTGGGCGTAAGGAGCACTAATGAAAGCATTGCCACAACGTTCTAATGAACCGATTTTTTGGGGGTTGTTTGGTGCCGGTGGGATGTGGACGGCGCTGTTTAATCCGATCCTGGTACTGTTAATCTGCCTGCTACTGCCCCTCGGCTGGGCACCGGAAGCCGCCTTCAGCTATGGGCGCATTCTGCACTTTGCCCAGTCGTTCCCTGGACGTATCTTCCTGCTACTGGCCATCGTCCTGCCCCTGTGGTGCAGTATGCATCGGCTGCATCACGGCCTGCACGACTTAAAAGTGCACATCCCTGGCAGTCACTGGCTGTGTTACGGACTGGCGGCAATACTGAGTGTGGTCGCCCTGATAGGCGTAGTGACGATCTGAGTCACGGCAAGAGATCTGGAAGGACGCATGATGATAGCCGGTGCGATCGCACCGGCTTCACGAACGGATTACTGGGTACTTTTCTGAATTGCCTGACCACCCGCCTCAACGTCTTCACCCACACCACGCGTGGTGTTACAGGCTGAAAGAACCGATGAGAGAACCAAAACGGAAAGAAGGGTAACAATACTTTTCTTCATGGCAATTTCCTTTTTTTTAAGAGATTAAGAACAGCGTATTAAGCATAGCTGCAATTTATCCACATGCGCTGAAGGCAATAAAAAAAGGAAAAACGTTCGGATAGAAATAGGGGTCCGGTAAACCAGACCCTTACTGAGCCAGGCTTACTTTACGCGGGAAACGTATTCGCCAGAGCGGGTATCAACCTTGATCACTTCACCAATCTGCACGAACAATGGCACTTTGACCACTGCGCCAGTGCTCAGGGTTGCCGGTTTACCGCCGGTACCTGCGGTATCACCTTTCAGACCTGGATCGGTATCGGTAATTTCCAGTTCAACAAAGTTCGGTGGCTGTACAGCGATTGGACGACCGTTCCACAGGGTAACGATGCACTCTGCGTTATCCAGCAGCCATTTTGCCGCATCACCAACGGTTTTCTCTTCAACAGGATGCTGCTCGAAGGTTTCCGGGTGCATAAAGTGGAAGAACTCACCATCGTTGTAAAGATAGTTCAGGTTGGTATCCACCACGTCCGCACCTTCTGCCGAGTCGGTAGACTTGAAGGTTTTCTCAACGCGGGTGCCGGTCAGCAGACGGCGCATCTTAACGCGTGCGAAGGCCTGGCCTTTGCCCGGTTTAACAAACTCGCTGGATTCGATAGCATAAGGCTCGCCTTCGAACATGATTTTAAGACCGGGACGGAAATCGTTGCTAGAATAAGTCGCCATAAAGGCCCTCTACAATTTTATTACTGGTACTAAGCCAAAAAAATGGCACACATTGTAACCCTAAATACCCCTGCGCGAGAAGATTGGTTGCATCAACTTGCGGATGTAATCACCGATCCCGATGAATTGCTGCAACTTTTAACGTTGCAGAACAACGCTGAGCTGGCTTCAGGCCATGGTGCTCGTCGTCTTTTCTCACTGCGGGTGCCGCGTGCCTTTGCCGCGCGCATGCGTAAAGGCGATCCACACGACCCTCTGCTGTTACAGGTCATTACCTCACAGCAGGAGTTCATTGATGCACCGGGTTACAGCACCGATCCGCTGGATGAGCAGAGTAGCGTCGTGCCGGGTCTGTTGCATAAATATCGTAATCGTGCGCTGCTTCTGGTCAAAGGCGGCTGCGCCGTCAACTGCCGATACTGCTTTCGCCGCCATTTTCCCTATGAAGATAATCAGGGCAACAAACGCAACTGGCAGCAGGCGCTCGAGTATATCCGACAGCAGCCAGAACTGGATGAGATTATTTTCTCCGGCGGCGATCCGCTGATGGCCAAAGATCACGAACTGGACTGGCTGATCGGTGAACTGGAGGGGATCCCCCATATTAAACGCCTGCGCATCCACAGTCGTCTGCCGGTGGTGATACCGCGTCGCATCACTGAGGCGCTGTGTCAGCGTTTTGCGCAGTCACGCCTGCAAACCCTGCTGGTGAGCCATATTAACCATGCGCAGGAGATTGACGATGACCTGCGTCATGGTATGCGCATGCTGAAGCGATCGGGCGTCACGCTACTTAACCAAAGTGTTCTGCTACGCGGCGTTAACGACAGTGCTGAGACGCTGGCAGCGTTGAGCAACGCGCTGTTTGATGCCGGCATCCTGCCCTACTACCTTCACGTACTGGACAAGGTACAGGGGGCCGCACATTTCTACGTTGACGACGACCGCGCGCGCGCCATTATGCGCGAGCTGTTGAGCATGGTTTCAGGTTATATGGTGCCGAAACTGGCACGCGAAATTGGTGGGGAGCCAAGCAAGACACCGCTCGATTTACAGCTGAGGCAGGCGTAGCCACACAGGGGGCGGATCGGCGATCCGCCACTGTAAGGCCGTTAGCGCATCAGGCTGTCACGATTACGGGCACTTATACACCTGGCCACTCATTTTACTGTCAAGTGGCGCAAAGCTCGACCAGATGTTCTGGGTTGGGCTGGTTGCGCCGTAAATCACGTTACCCCCCATCTCGGCCGCACGGTTGCGCAGATCGTTTGCCGCGCCGCGCAGTGAACTCCCTTCGCCGCCGGAGCCTGAGAACCAGTTGCTCTGTGTCCCGGTAACATTTCCCAACAGCTGACAGCTACTGTCCGGCTGCTGATCGGTAAACGTCACGCGCTCACCCGCAGAACTGAGCGAGTTAGATGAACTACAGCCCGCTAACAGCAGTGCCACTACAGAGAGTCCCAGCAAGTTAATCCGCATTTTAATCCTCATTTATTATCATCAGTTTCAGGCAGGCGTTAGGTTACAGCCATCAACATCTTTGTACCTGAGAAAGCAGTGCAAACATTGTTCAGGCAACGCGCGCGCCACTACTTATACCCTTTTCGGCAGAAAAAAAAAACATCCGTTAGGTTACAGCTACCGGAAACCCTGCTCTCATTCAGTCTCTAACATTCCTCTAATAGTCAGCAGATAAAACAAAAATAAGATCAAAAAAATAATATTTAAAAAATTTAATATCGAAATACCCACTGATATAGAACATGACGAAAACTAGTATTAACCATGAAAATAATATCAATATATACATTATTGAAAAAAAGCATGATATGCTTAGATAAGTAAAAGTACTTTATGTTTTCATTGAAAAACTTATCTCTAACATTCGGTAATGGATTACTTATGCATGCGAGAAAAACAATCATCCCCTACGGCCTAACGGCACTAATTTTCATTAGTACCGCTAGCCATGCGGCCACCTCTCAAGCATCTTTAAAACTCGATGGCGAAATACTGCCAGCGTCATGTGATATGGCGATAGAGAATGGCGGAACCATTCGCCTTGGGAAACCAAGCCCTGTAGCAGGGCCTTCAGAACAGGGATATTTCGCATTACCTGAAAGAACTATAGGCATTAACATTCAGTGCCCGGGTTCAACCTCTTTTGGTATTCGTACTACTGACATTTCTTCAAATGCTGGCAGGATCAGGTTGGATGGTGCTGAAATCGACACCGTGTTTAGCCTGGGTGAAACGGCTAACGGTGAGGCGATAGGCGGTTACTCCGCTATTATTGACAAATCCCGCTCATTGATTGACGGTAAACAGCTGGAAAAAATTATCGTTTCTCAGGATCAGGGTAATAGCTGGCAGTCAACACAGGGCCATCTAACCAGTCATGGAAAGAGCGTATACTCATGGGGTGAACAATCACGCCCACTGAATGCCAAAACCGTGAAACTGGGTCTGACCATCTCTCCCTTTTTGTTAAAATATAATTACAATGACGCCGTCAAAATAGATGGAATTACTAGTTTCGAGTTAGTTTACCTGTGATAGCATGCCGTCGGAGATAATGGCATGCCGTTACTCTATCAATCCTATTACTTAAATAAGCAATAGACCATAAATAAAGCATTGCATAAAAAATCACAATTACTATAAAAGTTAACAAATAGTAAAACACGTAGCACTGATTCTTTAGTTGTTAAATCAAATGAAGGATAATATATCATTTATCGATGATATATGAATTGACTTTTTGTTCGTCAAACCAATAAAGGACTATATGAATATGAAAAAGACAACAATTTTAATGGCAATTTTAGGTAGCCTTGCCGTTTCAGGCGCCGCAAATGCAGCAAACTCTCAGGCAACAATGAAGCTGGAAGGAACTATTATTCCTGCTACCTGTAACATTAACCTGGACGGTGGCAATTCTAAAGCGCTGTCTCTGGGTAAAATCAGTGCTGCAGATGTACTGAAAGAAGGCGGTAATGCTTATCAGCTGCAGGAAAAAACGGTTCATCTGAACATTAACTGCCCGTCACCTACTATCGTTGGTTTTCAGGTAATGGACCTGGGTGATAAAGCCGGTCAGGTTGATCTTGCCGGTGCAAAAAATAGTGCCCTGTTCAGTCTGGGCACCACGAAAAGTGGTGCTATTTCCGGTGGATATCTTGTTTCACTTAGCTCCGGAAAAATTGATGCGCAGACTGTAGCACAGTTTATTAGTTCTGAAACCGGTGAAAACTGGAACATTTTCAACTCCGAAAACAATGGGATTGATGCTAGCAAAAAGACCATTTACTCATGGACGGCTAAGAGCGGTAATCTGGCACCAGCCATTGGCCTTTCACACAGTATCGAAATGGAAATTCATCCTTACGTAAACCCACTTTCAGAAAAAGATGCTGCCGATCAAATTAATCTTCGTGGTGAAGCCACTTACGATCTTGTTTATCTGTAATCGTAGTTCTTTTTAAATTATTCACGGGGCACCCAACTGGGTTCCCCGTTTTCATTCCAGAGGCAATATGAATTTTCGTATCGCAGTCCAGACATCGCTATCCTTAGCATTATTAACATTAACCCTTCCATCTTTTGCCATTATGAAGCCCGAATCATCAATGTTACTGATTAATGAAGCCGATGGTGGAGGAAGTATCAACGTAAAGAATATCGATAAAGAGGAAGCTCTGCTTTACGTAAAAATAATCGATTTACCCGATGACCCTCAGCCTAAACTGCTTGTTACCCAACCCGTTATGCGGGTAGGCGCGGATAAAACCCAGCGCGTGCGTTTTATTTTAAAGAGTGACAAACCTTTAGAACAGGAGCACCTCAAACGCGCAGTATTCGAAGGGATCAGCCCCAAGAAAGAGGGGGAACAGAATGAGATTACCATGAATATTCGGCACAATATTCCGGTCATCATTCATCCTAAGGGTCTGCCTTTTCTTGCCGACCCATGGAAAGAGCTATCCTGGTCCCAGAACGGCTCTACGCTTACGGTAAAAAATCCAGGAAAATATGTTGTCAGACTGTCCCAAAATATAAAATTATTACCCTCTGGCACAATGACCGCGCTTGATAAAAGTTACGTGTTACCCGGTGAGATAATTAATACTCAAATAAAAAACTTCAAGCCTGCGGAAAACATACAAAAAGTCAGCATTGATACCTTGTCAAAGTACGGCTATGAAACTGGAACCATTGAAATGCCAGTAGCTCACTGAGGATAACGGTGAAAAGGATTTTTACCGTAAAAAATGACCATTCAGTTATAAAAACTCCGGGCGCCCTCGCGGGAGGGTTATTACTATTGGTCGCATGTGGCACTGTTAAAGGTGCCGAGACAGCGTCTGTGCATCCAAAGTCTGCCGCCAATAACTGGGATATAGAGGCGCTAAAGCGTCGCGGGATATTGTCAGAGCAGGTAGACAACCTGGATATGCTTAGCGAAATCCCCAAGGGATCGGGTTTATTTGATATCAGCCTGAACGGAGATTTTAAAGGATCCTTACAGGTCCAGATTAGCGATCGGGGAAAAATCTGCTTTACCCAGCAACTTTTTGAAGATCTTGGGCTAACTGTTCCAAATGATCTTCCTGAACAAGGTTGCTATGACTGGTTGAGTCAACAACCGGGGACCAGCGTTGTCTGGCAATCTGAATCGCAGACGCTCAGCATTGTTGTTCCTCCCGCCTTGTTACAGCAGGATAATCCTGGCGATTATGGCGGTGCAGGTGGCCATATAAATTATGACTACTATTCAAGTTTTAATAAATCTGAGAATTCAACAAATCGCTACAGCTGGCTATCTCTTAGCTCTGGAATAAATATCGCTAACTGGATATTTCACAGCCAGCAAAATATCCAGGATAATCAAGGGGAAATAAACACAACCTTTAGCTCAACCTATGCAGAACGTTTTTTGAGCAGTATTAATAGAATTTTTCAGGCGGGTGAGATCAACACACGCAACACGCTTTTTGCACTGGGTAAACTACGGGGCTTTCAGCTATATCCAGACGACGCACTCATGAGAAATAGCGGAAGCGGAGTAGCCATTGATGGTATTGCCAATACGCTACAGGCGAGGGTTGAGGTGCGTCAGTATGACCAGTTAATTTACAGCACGCTGGTCTCTGCGGGCCCGTTTCATCTGACGAATATTCCTGTCGAAAATCTTAATTCCGAACTGAACGTGACCGTTGTAGAAACAAACGGCGAAAAACAGCAATTTATTGTGCCAGTTACCCAGTTAATGGGGTCTGCAACCTCGGTAGCCCGGGGCGTAAGCATGTCTTTCGGCAAACTCAAAAACCAGTCCAATGATACTAACATTCCGGCGATACTGACATTAGGCCAAAACTGGCAGCCGCTGGAAGGAATATCACTGCGTACCGGCACACTGGTCAGCGGTAAATATCAGTCGATCGCGGCGGCACTCAGTGGCCGACTGAGTTCAATGCCTGGCCAGTCATTTTCTTTGCAGACCATGCTGGTGAAAGATCATTATCAGCATAAGCAAAGTGCGCAAATACGTTTCTACAGCAGCCATACGCTGACTGAAAACGTCAGCCTGTCGCTGGGTGCCAGCAAAAATACCCCGGGCTATGCTTCGATAGAGGAAGCCAGTTTGCGCACAAGGCGCAGATACAACGAACGGCAAGACTACAGTGATACCGACTCAGAGTTAAGCGTAGGGCTAAGCTGGAGCTCCAGCAAATTAGGGACGTTTTCACTTACCCATAGCCTGACCACCAGCTATCCTGACAGCGAGCACTGGCGCTATTTTGTGCTGAACTGGAATCGACGCTTTGATAATGGATTAACACTTTCGACCAGCACAGCCCAGGCAAAGGGAGGCGGAAGGCATAACAAGAGCGTAAATGTAAACTTTAGCTGGCCGCTGGGCGAAAAGCGTTTCCATCACTACTACCGCTCTTATAACCAACGTCATGTGGTAGGGAGTGATGTCAGTATGCCTGTAGGGACCAACAGCGATTTTCAACTCGCGGTGGAAGAGGCGACCGGCGATCATAATCGTTCTATCCAGACCACGCTTAATAATGACTTACGCTATACCAACCTGAGCATGAGTGCGCAGCTGGACAACAAACATCAACGAAACTATGGCATTAGCGGTAGCGGTTCCGTCGTCGCACATAGCAACGGCATTACTTTTAGTAATGGTACTGTGCAGGATACCTACGGCGTGCTCAGCCTGAGTCAACCACTGGCCGGCGTGCCTGTCATGACGCCGGGAGGAACGGCCTGGACTGACTGGCGCGGTATGGCGGTGATCCCATCGTTGACTCCATGGAATGATAACGCCATTGATGTTGATGTGGATAAACTGCCCAAAAATATTGATATCAACAACGGGCACAGAACACTCCGTCCCGCTCGTGGTTCCGTGAAGAATGTAAAAATCACGATGATAACCGGAACGCGACTATTAATGACCATCACTCTGGCCAACGGACAGCTTCTGCCTAAAGGCAGCACGCTCTGGGACGCTGGAAAAATTGTTGCCGAAGCGGTTGATGATGGGCTGGCTTTTATTTCTCATGCTGAAAATGAAGGAAGCTTCCACGTTAAGATCGCCCAGTCAAACGATGAGTGCGATATTCATTACAAACTTAATGAAGAAGCAGAAGAAGACAGCCTGTATGAGCAGCTCACCTTGACCTGTAAATAAGGCGTAGCGCGAACTGAAATGAAAACGCCCGGCAGGGTGTAAACCTTGCCGGGCGTTAATTACTCCTCGCGCTAAGGAAAGCGCGGGAATCAGGGGAATTACATCATTCCGCCCATACCACCCATGCCGCCCATACCCCCAGCAGCGCCTAAATCAGGTGCATCGCCTTTAGGCAGGTCGGTAATCATGCATTCGGTGGTGATCATCAGACCCGCAACGGATGCCGCGTACTGCAGAGCAGAACGGGTCACTTTGGTTGGGTCCAGGATACCGAAGTCGATCATATCGCCGTACTCTTCGGTCTGTGCGTTGTAACCGTAGTTACCTTCGCCCGCTTTCACCGCGTTAGTCACTACTGAAGGCTCTTCACCGGCGTTAGAAACGATCTGACGCAGCGGAGACTCCATTGCACGCAGTGCAACTTTGATACCCACGTTCTGGTCTTCGTTCTGGCCACGCAGCTCGGTCAGTTTAGCAGCAACGCGCACCAGCGCTACGCCACCACCGGCAACCACACCTTCTTCAACCGCAGCACGGGTAGCATGCAGGGCATCTTCAACGCGGGCTTTCTTCTCTTTCATTTCAACTTCAGTTGCTGCGCCCACTTTCAGAACGGCAACGCCGCCTGCCAGTTTCGCTACGCGCTCCTGCAGTTTTTCACGGTCGTAATCAGAGGTGGCTTCTTCGATCTGCTGACGGATTTGCGTCACGCGGCCAGAGATAGCCACTTCTTCACCGGTACCATCGATGATGGTGGTGGTGTCTTTGTTGATCACAACGCGCTTCGCCTGGCCCATATCTTCCAGACCTGCTTTTTCCAGCTCCATACCGATCTCTTCAGAGATCACGGTACCACCGGTCAGCACAGCGATATCCTGCAACATGGCTTTACGACGGTCGCCGAAGCCAGGTGCTTTAACCGCGGCCACTTTAACGATGCCGCGCATGGTGTTGACCACCAGAGTTGCCAGCGCTTCGCCTTCAACATCTTCAGCGATGATCAGCAGAGGTTTACCCGCTTTAGCAACGGCTTCCAGTACTGGCAGCATCTCACGGATGTTAGAGATTTTTTTGTCAGCCAGCAGGATGAACGGGGATTCCAGCTCAACTGCACCGGTTTCTGGCTTGTTGATGAAGTAAGGAGACAGGTAACCGCGATCGAACTGCATACCTTCAACCACATCCAGCTCGTCCTGCAGGCCGGTGCCTTCTTCAACGGTGATCACGCCTTCTTTACCGACTTTTTCCATCGCCTGAGCAATCAGTTCGCCCACGGTTTCATCGGAGTTAGCGGAGATAGTACCTACCTGTGCGATAGCTTTAGAGTCAGAGCACGGCACTGACAGCTTTTTCAGCTCTTCAACGGCAGCGATAACGGCTTTGTCGATACCGCGCTTCAGGTCCATTGGGTTCATGCCCGCAGCAACGGCTTTCAGACCTTCGTTAACGATAGACTGAGCCAGTACAGTGGCGGTAGTGGTACCGTCACCCGCTGCATCGTTAGCTTTAGAAGCGACTTCTTTCACCATCTGAGCGCCCATGTTTTCGAACTTGTCTTCCAGCTCGATTTCACGCGCAACAGAAACACCATCTTTGGTGATGGTCGGTGCACCAAAAGATTTATCCAGAACCACGTTACGGCCTTTCGGGCCCAGGGTAACTTTTACTGCATCTGCCAGTACATTCACACCGCGCAGCATTTTTACGCGTGCGTCATTACCGAATTTTACGTCTTTAGCTGCCATTTTATACTTTCCCTTAAATTCGTTACGTTCAGTGAGTTACGCGTAAATTACGCTTCAACAACGGCCAGGATGTCGTTCTCAGAGATGATCAGCACTTCTTCGTTATCGATCTTCTCGGTTTTTGCGCCGTAGCCTTCATTGAAAATAACCACATCGCCAACTTTCACGTCCAGCGGCTTCACTTCACCACTTTCCAGAATGCGACCGTTACCGACTGCCAGCACTTCACCACGGGTGGATTTGCCCGCCGCTGAACCGGTCAGCACGATGCCGCCTGCAGATTTGGATTCAACTTCTTTGCGCTTAACGATCACACGGTCGTGTAGGGGACGAATATTCATTGATAACTCTCCTTTGAGAAGTCCAATCGGTCATTTTGGGATGAATGCCGGGCTTCAGTCGAAGCTGGCCTCGTGACGGAAGAGATAAGGACGGTGTGCTCTGCTTTCAAGGGCAAAATAATTTTTTTTTTGCCAATCGGCCCGTTCGCGCGGTTTTTAAGCACCGGGACACAAAAATAGCATGAAAAACGGCGCGACCTTCTCAGGTTCGCGCCGTCGGGTAGAGCGCTGATCGAGGCTAGCGACGATCGTCCCTATCGTCATGCTCAATGAGCCGCCCCTCTTTGCGCTCAAATTCGCCGTCTACGGTGAAGCCACTGTCAGCACCCGGACCAGCCCCAGGACCGCGCCAGACACGCAGATACGGCATCAGCTTAAGCGTCAGATGTTTCTGCACCGGAGGCAGCAGCAGCAGCAGGCCGATAAAGTCGGTGAAAAAGCCCGGTATCAGCAGCAGGAACCCGGCCAGGATCAGCGAAACGCTTTTCACCATTTCGGCAGCAGGGCTTTCACCCGCATTCAGCTTTTGCTGCATCAGGATAAAATTCTTCATCCCCTGGTGCTTGACCAGCGAGATACCGATGCAGGAGGTAAAAATCACCAGCAGCATGGTGAGCAGCACCCCAAGCACATGGGCAACCTGGATGAAGATGGTAATCTCAATCCAGACCAGCCCGAAAATCACTAAAAACGGTAACCAGCGCACCGTATTCTCCTCTGAATGTGGCCATCCCGCGGTAAGCCGGACGGCAGAATATGACGATTGCGATCATCGATTCTATACAAGATGGGAGCGCCACACCTTATTTTCAACCGGAAATGTGGAAATTGCTGCTCCGGCCTCTCGCTCACTTCTTTTGTCTTAACGATCACATATGATTGAAGCTGGTTGAAATGGCGTGCAGTTTAAGTGATCTGGATTCAGACTTTTTTATGGCAACAGAATATGATCGTGCCAGACCTGTCACAAATGGATAAAATATTGCCACACGCGCTGTGCGCTACACTATTTCCCCGGTGACCTGGCCTGAATTTGGTTGAAATTGCTGTCTCTACGGGTACAGAGGCACGGCGCAGAGGCTCTATCAACTGCGGCGCGCTCCGTACCGGTTGCCAGACAAGGCAGGCGCTTAAATTGTGATGATTTTCCGGTAGTTCTAACAAGAAGGTTCTCATGGCTAATAACATTCGTATCGAAGAAGATCTGTTAGGTATACGTGAAGTTCCGGCGGATGCTTACTACGGTGTTCATACTCTGCGTGCGATTGAAAACTTCTACATCAGCAACAGTAAAATCAGCGATATCCCTGAATTCGTGCGCGGCATGGTGATGGTTAAGAAAGCCGCTGCGCTGGCAAATAAAGAGCTACAAACCATCCCTCGCAACGTTGCCAATGCTATCGTCAGCGCCTGCGACGAAGTGCTGAACAACGGTAAATGTATGGATCAGTTCCCGATTGATGTCTATCAGGGCGGCGCGGGAACCTCTGTAAACATGAACACCAACGAAGTGCTGGCGAATATCGGCCTTGAACTGATGGGGCACCAGAAAGGTGAGTATCAGTACCTGAATCCGAACGATCACGTTAACAAGTGCCAGTCCACCAACGACGCCTATCCCACCGGTTTCCGCATTGCGGTTTACAGTTCCATCCTCAAGCTGCTGGATGCGATAGCGCAGCTGAGCGAGGGCTTCCAGCGTAAGGCCGTTGAATTCCAGACCATCCTGAAAATGGGCCGCACCCAGCTACAGGATGCGGTGCCAATGACGCTGGGCCAGGAGTTTCACGCCTTTAACGTTCTGCTGAATGAAGAGATTAAGAGCATTCTGCGCACCGCCGAACTGCTGCTGGAAGTGAACCTGGGCGCCACAGCAATCGGTACGCGCCTTAACACCCCGGACGGCTATCAGCAGCTGGCGGTGCAGAAACTTGCCGAGGTCAGCGGTCTGCCCTGCGTACCGGCGGAAGACCTGATTGAAGCCACCTCCGACTGCGGTGCCTACGTTATGGTACACAGTTCGCTGAAGCGTCTGGCGGTCAAACTGTCGAAGATCTGTAACGATCTGCGCCTGCTCTCTTCCGGTCCACGCGCCGGGCTAAATGAAATTAACCTGCCGGAGCTTCAGGCGGGGTCGTCAATCATGCCGGCCAAGGTGAACCCGGTCATACCGGAGGTGGTCAATCAGGTCTGCTTTAAGGTCATCGGCAACGATTTAACCGTGACGATGGCGTCAGAGGCGGGTCAGCTTCAGCTTAACGTGATGGAGCCGGTCATTGGCCAGGCGCTGTTTGAATCCGTCCATATCCTGACAAACGCCTGCTATAACCTGCTGGAGAAATGCATCGACGGCATCACCGCCAATAAAGCGGTCTGTGAAGCCTATGTGTTTAACTCTATCGGCATTGTGACTTACCTTAACCCGTACATTGGTCACCACAATGGCGACATCGTGGGTAAAATCTGTGCGGAAACCGGTAAGAGCGTGCGTGAGGTGGTGCTGGAGCGCGGCCTGCTGACCGAAAGTGAGCTGGACGATATCTTCTCCACCCAGAACCTGATGTTCCCGGTATATAAAGCAAAACGCTACACCGATGAAAATTAAAACGAAGCACCTTTCCGGCTAGCCAAAAGGCACGTCTGTTCAGCGAACGACGTGCCTTTTTACTTTCCGTACGATACAAACTATTAACATATTATTATCAGTAATTTAAGGAATGCATTATGTTGCTGCCCGAGCTTGTCGTTGTCCTGCTCGCTATTTACCTCGGCGCCCGGCTGGGTGGAATTGGCATTGGTTTTGCCGGTGGATTAGGGGTTCTGGTGCTGACTCTGGGGTTCCAGATTAAACCCGGCGCCATCCCCTTTGACGTGATAGAAATTATTATGGGGGTGATTGCCGCTATCGCCGCCATGCAAATCGCCGGAGGCATGGATTACCTGGTTAACCTGGCAGAGCGCCTGCTGCGCAGGCACCCGCGCTATATTACGTTTCTGGCTCCGCTGGTGACCTATGCCATGACGCTGCTGGCGGGCACAGGGCACACCGCCTTTTCCACCCTGCCCGTGATTGCTGAAGTCGCGAAAGAACAGGGCGTTCGCCCCTCGCGTCCGCTGTCTATCGCCGTTGTCGCCTCACAGATTGCTATTACCGCCTCCCCTATATCGGCTGCCGTGGTGTTTATGGCGGTACTGCTGGAGCCAAAGGGCATCAGCTACCTGGGACTGCTGGGCGTGGCCATTCCGTCAACGATGGCCGCAATCTTTGTCGTGGCCCTGATTACCAACTTTCTCGGCAAGGAACTGAAGGACGACCCGGTATATCAGGCTCGTTTGGCGAAGGGCGAAGTGACGCTGCGCGGCGCCAGCGTATTTGAAGAGAAGCCGCGGGCAAAACTCTCCGTGCTGCTGTTTTTACTGGGTATCGTTGCCGTGGTGTTCTACGCTACCGCCATCAGCGATACCGTTGGTCTGATTCAGAACCCCGTTCTACCGCGTAACGAAGCGATTGTGGTCTTTATGCTGACCATCGCCACGCTGATCTGCCTGTTTTGTAAAGTGGATACCGGGGAAATTCTCAGCGCCAGCACCTTTAAATCCGGTATGAGCGCCTGCGTCTGCGTCATGGGTGTTGCCTGGCTGGGGGATACCTTTGTAAAAGCCCACATCGGTGAAATCCAGGAGGTCGCCGGTGAGCTGTTGAACAACTATCCGTGGATGCTGGCAGTCGTGCTGTTCTTCGCCTCAACGTTACTTTATTCACAGGCCGCAACCACCAAGGCATTAATGCCCGCCGCCCTGCTGCTGGGCGTTTCGCCGGTCACGGCTGTCGCCTCCTTCGCGGCGGTTTCCGCGCTGTTCGTGCTGCCGACCTACCCCACCCTGCTGGCGGCGGTTGAAATGGATGATACCGGCTCCACGCGCATCGGCCGCTTCGTGTTTAACCACTCGTTTCTGATCCCGGGTACGCTGGCGATCATACTGTCGGTGCTGTTTGGCTTCCTGATTGGGAACCTGGTGCTTTAGCCGCAGCCGGTGCGGGCCGTTCAACTGACGGGCGACCCGCTGCCGGTTACATCCTGAAAAGGTCAGGGTTCGCTCACCATGCTATTATCTGCGCGTGTAGAACAAGGAGTAGCCGATTCAAACCGGCTTTCGGCAGAAAACCGTTCAATATGGAGAGAGCAAACGCCCGTTATGATCCAGCGTATTACGACCTTTATTATCCTGCTGCTGTGCGCCACATTCAGCGTCAGTACCAGCGCATCGCTTTTTGGGCAGAACGCTAACAGCCAGTTCGTGCCTGTTAATCAGGCTTTTGCATTCGATTTCAGCCAGCAACACAATCAGCTCACCCTGAACTGGCAGGTTAAGCCGGGTTACTACCTCTATCGTCAGCAGATAAAAATCAGCGTTGAGCACGCGCGGCTTGCCGAGTGGCGTCTGCCCGCCGGAAAACCGCATGAGGATGAGTTCTACGGTAAAACGGAAGTCTATCCGGACAGTCTTGCGCTCTCGTTTACCCTTCTCCAGGCTGAGAAAGGGGCGCAGATGACGGTCACCTATCAGGGCTGCGCCGCAGCAGGCTTCTGCTATCCCCCTGAAACCCGCACGATCCCGCTGAGTGAGGTGGACGCTGCCTCACCTTCGACTTCAAATGGGGCGACGTCAGCAACTCTGGCTGACTCCGCGAATCTGGCTACTGCGCCGCCGTCGAATGACACGTTTGATGCGGCAGCCCCGGATAAGCCAACTAACGCAGCCGATCCGTCAGATCTGGCAGGATCAATCGATAATCATACGCAGAGTCTGCCGTTTTCTCCGCTTTGGGCACTGCTGATTGGCATTGGCGTCGCGTTCACGCCCTGTGTGCTGCCTATGTATCCGCTTATCTCCGGCATTATTCTTGGCGGCAACCGGACATTCAGCCTGCCGCGCCTGTTTATGCTGGCGATGGTCTATGTGCAGGGTATGGCGTTGACCTATACCGTGATGGGTATTGTCGTTGCAGCGGCCGGTCTGCGATTCCAGGCCGCGCTACAGGCCCCGGTCGTGCTGATTAGCCTGTCGCTGCTGTTTATAGTCCTGGCGCTGTCGATGTTTGGCCTGTTTAACCTACAGCTGCCCTCCTCCCTGCAAACCCGATTGACGCTGTGGAGCAACCGCCAGCAGGGTGGCTCGCTGCCCGGCGTGTTCCTGATGGGCGCACTGGCCGGATTAATCTGTTCCCCCTGCACCACCGCCCCGCTCAGCGCCATTCTGCTGTATATCGCGCAGAGCGGTAATATGCTGGCAGGTGCAGGGACGCTCTATCTTTATGCCCTGGGTATGGGCCTGCCGCTGATTGGCATCACCCTGTTTGGCAACCGCCTGCTGCCGAAAAACGGCCCGTGGATGCAGACGGTAAAAGAAGGCTTTGGCTTCGTCATTCTCGCCCTGCCGGTGTTTCTGCTGGAGCGCGTGGTGGGAGAGGCATGGGGACTACGCCTGTGGAGCCTGCTGGGCGTGGCCTTCCTGGGATGGGCATTTATCAGCAGTCTGAAGAGCAGCCGCGGCTGGCTGCGCGTCGTCCAGATCCTTCTGCTGGCAGCGATGGTGATCGCGGCACGGCCTTTACAGGACTGGGCATTTGGGAGCACGCCGGCCGCCAGCAGCGTTGCCCATCTCAACTTCCAGCGTATCAGCAGCACGGCACAGCTCGATCAAAAGCTACAGGACAGCAGTGGCAAAATCACCCTGCTCGATCTCTACGCCGACTGGTGCGTGGCCTGTAAAGAATTTGAAAAGTATACCTTTAGCGATAAGCAGGTGCAGACGGCGCTGAGCAACGTGCAGCTGCTTCAGGCGGATGTCACCTCGAACAGCACCACGGACAGCCGTCTGTTACAGCATCTGAACGTGCTGGGGCTGCCCACCATTCTGTTTTTCGATGCCGACGGCAATGAGATCCCGGGTTCGAGGGTGACCGGCTTTATGAAACCGGAAGCCTTCCTTGAACATTTGCAGAAAGTGACACCTTAAACAACACTAAGGTCTGGCTATGCGCCCCGACATAGTCAGACCCCAACAGAAAAGGAGAGCCAATTGCAGCGTGAACAGGTACTAGAGCACGCCCTGAATGTCCTGGAAAAAAATGGACTGGCGGCAACCCCCTCTCTGACAATGATGGCAGGAGAGCTGGACTGCTCAGAGCAGGAGCTACGGCGTTTCTGGCCGGACCAGGAGGCACTACTCTACGACGCCCTGCGCTATCACAGCGATCAGATCGATATCTGGCGACGTAAGATGCTGCTGGATGAGAGCCTCAGCCCCTCGGAGAAGCTGATGGCGCGCTACAGCGTACTGGAAGAGTCGGTGAACAACCAGCGTTACCCTGGCTGTCTGTTTATCGCGGCGTGCAGCTTTTATCCCCAGCCCGACCACCCTATCCACCAGATTGCCGAACAGCAGAAGAAAGACTCCTGGCAGTACACCCATGAACTGCTAAGCCTGCTGGGAACGGATAACCCAACCCTGGTCGCACACCAGATGGAGCTGATCCTGGAAGGTTGCCTGACGCGCCTGCTGGTGAAGCGTAAAGTCCAGGACGTTGAAACGGCGCGCAGGCTGGCGGAAGATGTGCTGAGCATTGCGATGTGCCGTAAAAACGGTGCATTGTCCTGAACAGTATCTGCACCATCAGAGTAAAAAGCAGGCAGTCGGCAGGGATTTAGTGCTTTTTTGTGACAAAGCCGTTGACGCAGAACGGTCTTTACGGTTTAATGCGCCCCGTTGCCCGGATAGCTCAGTCGGTAGAGCAGGGGATTGAAAATCCCCGTGTCCTTGGTTCGATTCCGAGTCCGGGCACCACTATTTAAAGAAACCAGCCTACGGGCTGGTTTTTTGCTTTCTGGGATTCCGGTAGATTTCTGGTCGTTCCAACCACAGATACTTCCACTTCGTATTCTCCATCCGACCTGAACATTTCCCTCTAGCGCCCCCTGCCCTTCCGATCATGGTGCTGTTGCAGGAGTAATCGGCTTCAGTCTGGCTGAGTATTCTGGGGTAAGTGAGAGTTAAAACGTATTAATTGCTGCTGTTAGTTGATTGTAAAGCGTATGCCGTAAATCATCTAACTCATCATTTTCCTGAATTAACGGCATGCCGTTTTTATGGAGAACGATGTCGTTAAATGATCCCATACCACCATACAATCTCTTCAATGCGTTAAGGGATAATTCATATTCACTATCAAGCCCTGAACTCAATTTTTCAAACGTTTTTGCCCATTCATCCTCATCATTTGATGAAAGAATATCGGAAATATCTTTAACGGTTTTCTTTATTTCGTTTTTCATTTCAGTCCTCCACTACTGAGAATTTTAACACTTGGTATCTTCCACGGTGCAGGAATCAGTACTTGTTCAGTGCCTCCAGAGTAAAGGTTTGTTTGGTATCCCACTTCACCAACATAGACCTTTGTTCCTGCAGGAATTTGTATCTCATGGTAACTGCCCAGAGGAGAGATGCTGCCATTGGGCCATTTAGGTAACAACGCTTTCTCTACGCGTGTTTGAAGTACCCCCACAGGTTGCTCATATCCAAAAAACTGGCCTAATGGTCTGCTGGCTATTCCGCCTCTATAAAATGTTGTATCCGTAGACAAAATGATCTCTTTGTAAGCGCCGCCAGAAAATGTTTCTGCTAACTCATTAGGTAAAGGCCCTGGTTTTATCATTGAGTATTCACCCTTAACATTCCCCAGCACATGGAGGTTTTTTAGTTCTGATATTTCTCTGGCGGTACCCAAACGGCCAATTCCGAGGCCAGCAGCAATTGAAGTGCCTACGATAAGAAAACCTTTGTTCTGGTCATTCATAACCTGTTCATAGCCAACTGGCGCATCTCCGCCAAGCTGTTGTGCAGTTTGGCGGAATCCTTCGATATTGCCATTATAAATACCGCCAGCGGCAAGAAGCCGCCCGGCAGCCTTGCTGTTAATAGTTTTCGTTGACTGAGCATGCTGCACTGGTTCACCGAAAGACTGAAGCTTAACAGTCGGATCTGCTTTTTTACCGTTCCGATTACTAATAGTTCTCTGATATGCGCAGCTGAAATCACTTAATTCCCAGCAAAAAGAGTCGTGACTATCAAAAATCAGTTCACCATGCTTATCAATAAAGAAAGGATTTATAGTGTTATCCCAGTGTTCGTCAGCATCAATACCGATGATCCAGCCTTCCAGCAGGTTCATTTCGAGATCATCATAAACTGGATCGTATACCGTACGGTCTGCGCGTTTATAGAATGTGTCCGTCAGCCCATTCAACTGGCGAGGAACTTTACCAAACGGCGGTGAGGTGTAATTTAGATAATCCAAATCATAATATCGCGTTGCCTTTTCCAGCGCCGCATCCGGTGTCAGTATATATTGGAATTGATCGGGCGACACCTCCCGCTCCAACTCCCACAGCGTGTAAAGTCTGAGCATTAAACGTCCTGTTTATATCCGTAATGATTAAATAGGCTATCTTGCTACTTTGATGGAAAATCAGACAATAAGAAAAAATTTTGATTCCTTCATAATACCATCAGACCGAGTTCAAAGTCCGATTATAGCCCCGCAGCCTGCGGGTACCTTTTCATCAACGCGGGTTTACAATAGCAGAACTTATTGTGCTGGTGTGTCCAAAAACCATTATTGTGGAGCAGTGAATTCCACTTTCGCTTTTGCTGCCGGTTTTTTATTTCGCACACTTCCCCCCCTTCACGCTGCTTTTCCCTGCAATAATACTGTGACACTCCGGGTAACGAATACATCCTCAGAATCACCATTTTTCCCTTACGCTTGTGGGTCAGACCCTTACTGTCCGGGCAGGTGAGCATCACAGGGGCGATAATCTTCACTGTATCACTTCGCCCTATACCAACCAGATCGCGGATCAACAGCAGCTTTTTTTGCATAACGTTATCAAGCGGCATTTAAAGAAACCAGCTTGTGGGCTGGTTTTTTGCTTTCTGGGGGTTCAGAGATTGAGTTAACTCAACCTCTGCCGTCGATAAAGCCCAGTATGCCGCATCGTCACCGACTCAGACGTTGTGCTACCCGCATCCAGCCCACCCTACGCTTCCCCTGTTATTCCAGGTTATGGATAAAAACCGATCGGCAGAAAGATGGCACGCTGATTTATGGGTGGTATTCTACCGTGGTAGACATAAAGGAGATGTGGATATGCCAGAATTAAATAAAGAAACTTATCACGAGCTGTCCGAGCTAATCACAACGCACATGTTGGATGAACATGAATTACACCTTGGCCAGTTTGAGTCTGAGGCATTGCTCGACGCGTTACTTAAGAAACTCATTCCGTCAATTTACAATATGGCTATCGATGACGCGATGATTTCACTGCGAGAGGTAAATGAAAAAATTGAAGAGGAACTGGATTTAAGAAAAATATTATGAGAAACATAATATACCCGGTGGAATATACTTCATACTTTCACCGAGGTAGAGCGAAGATTCCAATTCCCCATTTTTAAATCGTCGTCGGAGAAAATGGCATTTATGCTAATTTAAATCCATGCGTTGTTGGAGATACCCTCGCTCAGCCTTAGATAAACCCCCCTGTGCTTCATCAGACAGCGCATGAACAAGCACTCCGCGAATACCGATAGTCTCAGCAGCTTGAATTGCCCGTATCCAGGCATCCCTTACCGGGACCCGGCCAACGAGACGCGATACCTCACAAACCTTGCCACCGCTCAGCTATCTATGCTTAAAATTGCTGACGTAGCCAGATCATCATTTATCAACGTCGTGAGAACCCTATGAAAATTGAGCAGCTGCACACCTTATCAGAACACCATGATGAACTGGTTGCCTTACTGAATGACTGTGTTGAAAGCGGGGCCTCCATCGGTTTTCTTGCCCCGCTGGAAGCGGGTGAAGCAGAACGTTACTGGCAGGGCGTCGCCACCGATCTGGCTTCAGGCGGTCGTTCTTTATTGATTGTACGTGAGTCGGGGCGCATTGCGGGTGCGGTACAGATTAGCTACTGTCCCAAGAAAAACGGCAGCCACCGGGCTGAGGTGGAAAAGCTTATGGTGCATACGGACTTTCGTCAGCGCGGTATTGCTAAGCGGTTAATGGATGAAGTGGAGCGCCAGGCACAGGCCAACCGGCGCACGCTGCTGGTGCTGGATACCCGTACCGGTGATACCGCGTCCATTTTATATCGTAAATCAGGTTATCAGGAAGCGGGCCATATTCCACAGTTTGCCCGCAGCTCCACGGGTACGCTGGAGGGGACGACTTTTTTCTATAAGCTGCTTTAGCTGGGGGCTATTCAGGGGGGGGTTGATAGAGTTTAGGTTCGCAGAACCTGTTATCGAGATGTGTGAAAATTGAAATTCATTTTTACTTCTTACTCTCGGCAACTTAAATATTCCGTTGATAAATTATAATTTTTACGATCGCTAACGCTTCAAGCGCATGTAAGAAATATCCCAAGTCGGCTGCAAAATTTTTCTGCTGCCCCCTACGTAACCGACTTTATCCTTACCGCTGTGCGATACCCCCCTACCACGTAAAGTATTTAAGCCCTTCAATATTCGAGAAGATATACACTATCAATCCCGCATTTAACAGATGAGCGGGCGCGGCAGAGCGTTCTGGCAACGTCGCGGATACGTTCTTCCCTGTGCAGCAACAACATATCCGCCAGTCTGCTGATATGATTTTTATCGCAAATTTAGACGATTTAAAATGAGAACAACTGCTTTTTGAACAGAGTGTTTTACAATATGCGGCATTATCACCAACCACGAAAATAGCATATTGCAATAAGTCCACATCTAAGATAACATTGCCACCCTCATCATCTTCTCATTTAAAATCTTTTAATCAGAAATAATTTTTTATATGGATTAAGGAAAGGTCATGCTTAAGGGAATAGCTTTACTTGTCATATCATCATGTTTTCTAACCGGTTGCTCTGTGGCCACATATAGCCATAAACTCCAGGACTCTACGAGTGATGAGCGAGTTGGCTTAACATTTGATAATAGAAATCTTGATTTCATTCGTGTTTATCCTGATACCGGGGAATGTATCAATCTGGATAACCCTGATAATGGTTATACTAATAACGCACTTGGTTTCCAAACCAAATTAAATAATAAGATACTCAATTTCCCTGAAATCCCTGAGACACCTGAAATGCGCAGAGAGTTTTGGGTCAGCGCCAAGAAGAATATTGCCATTAGAATGATACGGCCTAACGGCTCTGCTGACACAATTACATTCAAACCTAAGGTTGACTCTTACTACTACATAACTGGAAATTACACTGGCCAATACACTCCTCGTGAACTATCAGTAGTTGAAGTTTATAAAACAGAGAAGGGATACTTTGATAGAAAGCCAGTAGACAATTTAAATCTACATAATTGCAAGGATGGCTCTTTCCGGATAAATAAGTTTTAGACCACATTGAATTGCCGGGCATTAATAACCCGGCAATTGGTTTAATGTATCCTTGGAATTATTAATTTATTTTCATACCACTGATCAATTAAAAACATCAACGTTTCCGTCGCTTCATAAGTAAAACCATAGTATGAATCGGAGCCATTCACATGAATAACGAGCATAGCTTCACCACCTCTTGTATGGATATACTCATATTCGAACTTACTCTCTCTACCTCCGAAAACAACCCCTTGAATAAATCCTTTAGAAGCAATTGAGACTGTAATTTTTTTACTTTCTAAACCATTATTTTTCGCCCATGATAAAAAATTTCGAATAGGGGTGATTTCCTTATCAAAATCAGACCGGGAAAAACCAAAAAACATCATGGTATCGGAAGGGTTGATATATTTGGATAGTGATAAAATTTCATTGTCATTAGAAATAACAATATCAAAATTTATTTTTTCCGCGCAGTCATTAAATTTTGGCTTGTAATAACAACCAGTAAGTCCTTTTGAACTGTATACTTTATATGTTGAACAACCGCCCAGGGACAATAAAATAACAAACAAAAAAAGTCCATATAAGAATTTCATAAACACAACTCCATGTCATTATAAAAACGTATTATATTCCTTAACTGCATTCAACCAAAATTTTGTTTAGCCCCAGTCACGCTTTGATGACTAAGGCTTAAATCTCTGTAGCAACGTCTCAGCATGACGTTGACGGTCATCGGATGCGATTACGATCTCTGAAGCGGGCAATCTCTTCCGGCAGCTGATGCATCGAAGCGATAGTGCTCCAGGCTCCTGCCGCCAGCAGTTTCTCTGCGTGCTGCGGATACGTATGCGCGCCGCCGGTAAAACCAATGACCGTCATCCCCGCTCTACTGGCCGCCGTAACGCCATGCACGGAATCTTCGACTACCAGCGTATGCACCGGGTCGGCGTGCAGGACTTTTGCAGCGTGCAGGAAGATATCGGGCTGCGGCTTCCCGCGCCCCGGCCCCAGATCGACGGCGGAGAAGATGCGTTCAGGAAAGAAGTGTTTCAGCTCGACCAGAGACAGCGAATAGTCGAGCTGGCTGGCGGAGGAGTTGGAACAGATGCAGTAGGGTATATCCAGCGCACTGAGTACCTCCAGCGTGCCGTCAATGCGCTTCAGCGAAGTGGCAAAGGCTTCCAGCAGCGCCGCATGGAAGCTGTCTCTAATTGAAGCGGGTAGCGCAACGCCCTTCTGGGTGCGGATGCCCTCAATCAACTCGTCCCAGGTCAGTCCGCTGAACCGGCTGCTGAATTCATTAAAATCAATATGTACACCGTGCTCCTTCAACAGTTTAAGCGTCAGCGTAATGCCAATAATTTCCGAATCAATCAGCACGCCATCACAGTCAAATATTACCAGGTCCAGTACACTGCTCATTTTTCTTCCTTCAGCTTACGTCCGGCCGCCACCGGCTGCAGCGGCCGACCGGACAAACTCAGATTTACGCGGCCTGCACCTGCTGCTTTTTATATTTTTCCAGCAGCCGCTGGATATCGCGCAGGCGTGAAACCGCGACCGATGACAGCTTCTCTTTTGAGATATCACGATCGAGCGATATGCAGTCTTTCCACAGCGAACGTCCGGCGATCACCCCGGAGGCGCCGTTGCGCAGCGCGCTGTCCACCTGGGTCAGGAACGTGGCATGGTCCACCCCGGCAGACAGTACGGCCCATGGAATATCGCCACAGATTTCAGTTACCGCAGCGCAGGCCTCTTCAGTACCCGGATAAGGAATTTTCAGCACCTTGGAGCCGCAGTCGATACAGAGTTTACAGCCATCCTGAATCAGTTCAGGAATTTTACGCTGATAATCTTCCTTACTTTCGTTCTCCAGCTGATAGGTCAGGAACTCTACCACCAGGAATAGATCTTCACGGGCGAAATCGGCAATCACCTCGCGCAGCGTGGCAAGGTTCGCGGTGTTGGCATCCGGCGTATCCGAGCGCAAATAAATCATAATTTTTCCGCCGGTAGCCCCCAGCTCACGCACCTTACGCGCATTAACGCCCTCCACCATGGTAGAGATGCGGTATCCCTGTGGCGAGGTCTCCCAGCCGGAGGCATCAAGACCGACCAGCAGACCGGTATTACGCGGCAGCACGCCTTCATCCACAATGCCCGGTACGGCGCAAAGAGGATCGACCAGTACACAGCCCGCTTCGGCAGCCAGATACTGGGTAATATCATATTTAGTTTTACCCAGCGTCTCATTACTGATCGCTTTCTGTTCATCCGGGGTTGCGGCTAATAACGTTCTCATTCCACCACGCTGATCGCAGGCGACAACCATCATCGAACCCGTAGCATCACAAATCATTTGATATCCGCGACGCTCGGCGGTAGTCATAGTATTCATCATCTATTTCCTCATGCAGGATATTAACAGTTTAAAATTAAAGACAGTTCAGGCGCTGGCTAAGCCAAGTCATCAGGTCGGAATCGTTATTCCCTTTATTCTGGTCAACAATATAAACTTCACTTAATTCCATCGGCCTTGCTTTCTCGGCCAGGGCCATAAGCTCAGGAATATATTCTTCACCCGGATGCCCCTTAACCCGACAGGCACAGCGTGATTGATATCGCCCGGCTACATTTTCCGCTGAAATCTTATTCCATACTTCAATAACGTTCTGGCACCCCGCCATAGCAAGATAGTCTTCCAGCACCGCTCTTTCCCGAAAACCAAACCAGGCATCCAGAACAAATAGCGTATTCTCTGGCGATGTCCTTACGATTCTGAACATCGTTTCATAAGCCGCGTAGCCAAGTTTACGATTTAATGGCCGGTCGATAATATCGGCAAACTGAACCATAAAAGGCTCTTTAATTTCATCGATACTTAAAACCGGCGCATTAAAGTGGTCTGCAATTTTCTTTGCGACTGAACTCTTCCCGGATGCAGGAATACCGTTCACTAAAATCAGTTTTCTCATAGTAACCTCAGCACTTCATCTACAGAGGTCGCCTTCCTTATTTGTGCCAGCGTCGCCTCGTTTTCCAGCAGCGCCACGATCGATGCAATCCCTTCGGTGATATGGGCATTGCTGTCTACTCCGCCAAACATCACCACAATATCTACCGGCTCACTGCCATGGATCGACACGGGTTGTTTCAGTGTCGCCATGCTGAAGCAGTTTTTTATTACCCCACACTCCGGTCTTGCGTGAGGAATAGCAATACCTTCGTCAAACACATAATAGGCACCGTACTCCTTTGTATTATCAATTACCGCTCTGGGATAATCGTGAGTGACAAACCCGCCTGTAATTAATGGCGCTGCCACTATTTCAATTATCTCGCCCCATGAGTCGGTATCAACACCGACCTGAATACACTGGTTTTCTGAGAGAAAATCTTTAATACCCATACCACCTCATATATTTTTTCGAATAGTGTTCCTTAACTCATCGATCTTGACAAAAACTTCATCAACGTCATTTCTGTGATTTTTACTGGCAGCATAAACTTTAATGGCCTGGTTATATTTCACCATTAACTGTTTCTGCGTGGCGTTATCCGCCGGGTTTTCATTCAGACGGGCCTCAAGCACCGACAGCTCCTGCATAATGTTCTCTGCCTCAGCGTCATTGTTATTTCCCTGCGGCTCACTTGAATGAAAGAGTTTTTTTAATGATGAAAACATATTGTCCCCTGCCTCTTTATAACGTTGTTTCTGCCGGACGATATCGGATACGGTTATGAATAACTATTTGCTCAGCTTTCTGTTAGCGAACCAGACAACTGCGACAACGAAGACAATAAAGCCGATAACAAATGACCAGTCATTCTGGAACGCATGGCCTAATACCAACCCCGTACTGATCACATCAGAGTCGCTAAAGGTCACGCCTTTGAAACCGAAGGTTTCCAGCATCGGCACCAGAATAGCCGGCAGCAGGGTAATAAAGAGTCCGTGCACCACGCCGCCAATAATGGCGCCTTTTCTGCCGCCCATCGCGTTACCAAAGACCCCGGCGGCACCGCCGGCGAAGAAGTTGGTCAGCAGGCCGGGCAGGATCATCGCCAGACCGAACAGTGGAAACACAATCATGCCGATAATGGACCCCACCGTGGTGGCGAGGAAGCCAACGATGACCGCATTAGGGGCATAGGGGAACAGTACCGGGCAGTCCAGCGCGGGTTTCGCGTTCGGCACCAGGCGCATGGCAATACCGCGGAAGGCAGGTACCAGCTCGTTCAACAGTAAACGCACGCCGCTGTACAGCACGAATACCCCGGCCACAAACTGCATCGACTGCATAAAGGAGTACATGATGTAGTTGGTGCCACCTGAGAACTGGCCGATATAGTCCGAACCGGCGAAGATAGCGGGGATGATATACATCGGCACCATAATTACCGCCATCGACAGATAGGTGTCCTGGAGGAACTTAAAGTTATCGGGCAGCTCCAGATCTTCGGTTGAGCGCGAGTTTTTACCCACGACCTTCGCCACCGCCGCCTGCACCAGATAGCCAATCGTACAGAAGTGCCCCAGCGCAACGTCATCCGAGTCGGTAATTTTACGCACGATGGGCTGCGCGATAGCCGGCATCAGTACCGCCATAATCCCGCCGAAGATCCCGCCGGTCAGGATAAGCGTTGCGCCCGTCAGCCCGGCCTTATAGCCAATAACGGTGCCGATTGTTGCCATCCACAGCAGCGCCTGGCCGGTCAGGAAGATATATTTAAACGGCGTAATGCGGGCAATAATGATGTTGACGGCAAAAATGACCAGCAGGGTCAGCGCGACTTCCGAACCCAGCTCGCGGTTAGCAACACCGGCAATCGCAGCCACATCCGTGATGTACCCCTTCATGCCAAAGCCCTGGGTGAAGATATCATTAAGGAAGGTTAGCGCTTCGACAATGATATTAATCCCGGCCATCATGATCAGGAAGCCAAGCAGGGTTTTAAACGTGCCTTCTACCGTTTTCCCTACCGACTTTTTCTGTAAGATCAGGCCAAGCATAGCTATAAGGGCAATCAGTATTGAAGCCTGGCCTAAAAAGTCTTTCACAATAAAATCAATAATAGCGTCCACTTAACACCCCACGATTAATTGTTTTTCATATAAGCAAGGATCTTTTCTTCTATCTCATTCTTATCCGTCAATCTGTTTAAAATAATGACTTTCTTCTTTTGCTCCTCGCTGGCATCGGCATTTAAAATATCGGCAAACATTTTTTGCGTCAGAATAAAATCATATTTAAAAGATGATGCTTCAGAAACCGTGGTGTGATCGATATCGGCATCGATCTCGAGCTTTTTTAACACTGCCTTGGCGCTCATTTCAATGGCAAAACTTGAACCCAGGCCACAGCCACATACGCAGAGTACTTTAAGCATTTTGGATACCTCAGATAAGTTGAGTTAGTTTAGCAAGTTTGTAGATATCACTTTCTTTATCGACTAAACGTCTTTCAGAGTTTTCAAGATCGATCGGAATGGCTTTGTTGTTATTATTAATGACAATGACTTTATTAATCAGACCGCTGTTGATACATCTCACAACCTCTTCAGCTAATATTGCACCCTGGATAATTTCCTCTCCGGTTGGCATACCGCTCCTTAAGCCGTATCCCAGAATCGTTTTTCTGATGCGAATGCCAATTTTGTGTTCTAATTTTCCAATCATGGTATCAATCGCTCCCTGAAACCCGGGGGTATACTCTTTGGTATAGCCTTCCGAGCACAGGACGATAACGCTATTCTGCTGTTTTATTTTCTTTTTAATTTTGTCAGCCAGGCTGTCTATATCCCATATCGCTTCCGGTATCAGGGCAATGTCGGCATTGCTTTTCAACGCAGCCTGGAGCGTTAACTCGCCGCAGTAGCCGCCCAGTAGTTCAATCATAAATACCCGACCCGGCAATCCTCTACCGGTATTACGCAGCTTGGCAACTTCGGCGATAACCTGTTCGCAGGCGGTAGAGAACCCTACCGTATAGCTGTTGCCGGCAATATCATTATCAATGGTCATGCCGATACCGTAACAATTTATACCGTAGCCGCTCAGTATCTTCAGAAATTGAAATGAACCGTCGCCGCCGCCCATTATTAAACAGTCCAGTTTTTTACTGCGAATATTTTTGACTATTTTTTCATAGTCAGCTTTCCTGCACTTCTCTTCTTTTCTGCCGGAAGAGATTAACGGAACGGGAGAGATAGACAGATCGACCAGATCTCTTGCGGATATTTCCTTTGCGCAGTTCTTGATCAGGCCATTAATTCCACCGTCAAAAATAACAATTTCAGTTTCAGTGAGCCGGTTAATCTGAAACAGAAAATTATTCATGCCGCTGACGTCGCCACCACTAATTACCAGTCCAATTTTCATGGTGCTCTCCGATTATTAACTCAGCCCTTGGTATGAAATTGATTCTAACGGTGGACGAATTCCATTTTTTGAAGCGCGTCACATGTCTGGAAGGTTTAAGACTGAATGAGGGTATTGACACGTTAAAAACAGGCTAATATTTGTGATGCAAATCACTTAATATTCGCCTGTTTTATCATCACATAGACATAATGTGATGTTTTAATTGAATTTTTATTACACGCTCAATTTGTAATATTTTTAGCGCGTGGCTTTAAAATCGATATGTTATTTTTGTGAGAAGTTTCACATTAAACAGGAACCGCGTGGGAAAGAGGGGGGATTGCTCCACTCATCACCGGCATTACCTCTCGCATTAATGCCAGAAACATACGGAGCCGCGCCGGGTAATAGCGGGCGTGGGGATAAACCAGGTAAATCGGCAACGCCGCCGCCTGCCACTGCGGTGCCAGATGCAGCAGTCTTCCGCTGGCGATATCCTCCTGCACCACCCATGACGACGCAATGCCGACCCCCATACCCGCCAGCACCGCATTGCGCAACGCATACAGGCTGTCCGTCAGCAGGCGGGGCTGGATATCAAAACGCTGCACTTCCTGACTTTCGCCGTGGGTCAGCGTCACGCTGTGGCGATAAAAGGTGCTCAGCGCCAGCCACGGTAGATCCTGAAGCCCCTGCGGATGCTGCGGCGACGAAGATGCCCCCGGCAGCGACGGAGAGGCAATGACGATGCGCGGCACCCGGGCCACCGGCACCGCCACTACCGACGGTTCCGTCACCGGTCCGACGTGAACCGCGCAGTCGATGCCTTCCGCAATAAAGTCTGGCATGCGGTCATTGAGTATCCATTCAACGGTCATTTTCGGATAGCGCTGTAAATAGCTTTGCAGCGGCGCAATCAACTGATCCTGGCCAAACGCATGCGGCGCCAGCACCCGCAGAACGCCCTGCGGCTCTTCGGTCACGCCCCGCAGATCGTCTTCAATCACCTGCCAGCTCTCCAGCAGCGTGCGGGCGTGGGCATAGCAACGCTCGCCGTCCTCGGTCAGCTTCATCACATGGGTCGTACGCTGTAGCAGCTTCAGGCCCAGCAGCTTTTCCAGCGTTTGCAGACGGCGGCTGACGGTGGGCTGAGTGGTCGCCAGACGCAGGGCGGCCGCAGACAGGCTGCCTGCTTCGACGATGCGGACGAAGGTCTGCATCAGTTCTATACGATCGATACCGGGTAATTGAGTTTTGTTCATACGTGCAGCGTATAGCAGTTCTTCAGGTAAGGCGACTACCAACCCCAATCATAACAGGGAAAAATGGCGCTCTCTTCCGCAGACAGACCTGACAGGTAAAACCATGTTCACACCCGCTTCTGTTCCCCAGGCCGAACACCCGCCTGCCGCCGCTACCGTCATCATGCTGGCGAGCGGTGCCGGCTTCAGCGTTGCCTCTATCTACTACAGCCAGCCGATGCTGGAGATCCTTGCCGGCCAACTGCACGCCAGCGTCACCACCAGCGGACTGGTGCCGACTCTGACGCAGATTGGCTACGCACTGGGGATCCTGCTGCTGGCCCCGCTCGGAGATCGTCACGATCGTCGGACAATCATCACCCTCAAAGGGCTGATGCTGACGCTTGCCCTGCTGCTCAGCGCCGCCGCCGGAAACATCACCGTACTGCTGTTCGCCAGCCTTGCGGTGGGGATCGCCGCAACCATGGCCCAGGATATCGTTCCCGCCGCCGCGCACCTGTCACCGGCAGCGCAGCGGGGCAAGACCGTCGGCTCGGTGATGACCGGCCTACTGCTGGGGATCCTGCTTTCCCGGGTGGTCAGCGGCGTTGTGGCGCAGTACGCGGGCTGGCGGGTGATGTTTATGCTTGCCGCGCTGCTGGTGCTGGCCATTACGCTGGTTCTCTGGCGTCGGCTGCCGCACATTGCCCCCAGTACCACGCTGAGCTATCCGGCGCTGCTGGTTTCGATGCGCCATCTGTGGCGGCGACACGGCGAGCTGCGTCGGGCTACGCTGGCACAGGGTCTGCTGTCGGTGGGCTTTAGCGCCTTCTGGTCCACGCTGGCGGTGATGCTGCATGTCCGCTATGGGCTGGGCAGCGCCACGGCGGGCGCATTTGGTCTGGCCGGGGCCGCCGGAGCGCTGGCTGCACCGCTGGCGGGAATGCTGGCCGATCGCCGCGGCCCGGAGAAGGTAACCCGGCTGGCCACCGCACTGGCAACGGTATCGTTCGCCGCGCTGTTCCTGCTGCCGCTGATGCCGGTTCCCGCTCAGCTGGTGCTGATTGTTGTCTCTGCGCTGGGTTTTGACTTTGGCGTGCAGGCTACGCTGATTTCCCATCAAACGCTGATCTTCGGACTGGAGCCTGCCGCCCGCAGTCGTCTGAACGCGCTGATGTTTACCGGTGTCTTTATCGGCATGGCCACCGGCTCCGCGCTAGGGAGTCTGATGCTGGAGCGGGCTGGCTGGCCGGGCGTCGTTGCCCTGCTGACCCTGGCCGGTGCAGCAAGCTTTGTGGTGAGAATGCAGGGTCGTGGCACCGCACAGAAAGCATCGCTTCAGGCGACGGAATAAAAGTAAGCGGCGCGAACGTTTGACGACGCACGCGCCGTATTACCTTCAGCGCGCCACGTTTATCGACAGAATTTCACTGCCCGTCGCCCTGCCGTCAGCGTCAAAATTATAGCCAATGCTGAGCAAAGCCCGCGTATCACAGGCACGGCAGTGTTTTATCGGCAGCGTAAACACCAGCCGCTGTCCTTTCACAGTCGGCTGGGCTTCCAGCATCTTAGCCGGGGGAAACAGCATGCTGTCGGGATGAACGGACAGGAAGGTTTTCCATACCGCATTGCCCGCCAGATCAACCGGGGGACGATCGACATCGATCGACTTACCGGATGAGGGGATCAGCAGCGTACCGCTGTGAGTATTGGCCCGAAAGGGCCAGGTAATGTTGGCTATGCCCACCCGTCCCTTCTGCTGCCAGCCTGAGACGTAGCCGGGTTCATAGTTAGCCACCAGATATCTGGCGGCGGTCTGCGCGGCGGGCGTTCCCCCGCTCACTTTTATCTGCTCAATCAGACAGGTTTCAGGGGACGCATCGGCCTGCGGGTCACAGCGGCTGATGTTACCTTGCCATACGGCATCGCGGACTATCGCCGGACCGCCTTTTCCGCTCCTGGCCTGCGCAGCATCGCCATCGCCTTCGCATCCGGTCAACAGCAAAGCACAAAAAAACATCATACAGGCGGGTTTCATCGCACGCTCCTTGTCATAGTTATGGCCGCTCCGCCGGGTTTGCACACGAACGTCCAATCCAAATCTACTGTTTTCCAGCACCGTCGCGTCAGGCTAACGCAGGCTGTGTAGCTGACGGGCTAAACATTATTAGTAGCAATATATTACCTCTTATTTCTTAGGGTTTTTCCGGTTATTTCCTTATATAGCTTAAAAAGGTCAGCTGCCCGCCTCTCCCTCTGGCACAAAAGCCGTTCCAGGAGCGCCAGCGGCTATTTCAACACCGCGGCGGACCGTTATCATATCGACGACGCCCGTTCACCGTCTAAAAGAGGAACGCTGATCTTAAAATCACCTCTTTTTATCTTCATCTTTTCCAGTGAGAATAGACCCTGTTTCCACTTTTTACCCAGGGGCGGCCACTGTGATTAAAATGATTGCTGTCGATATGGACGGCACCTTTCTTTCCGATAAGAAAACCTACAACAAAGCACGCTTTTTAGATCAGTATCAGCAGCTTAAACAGCGCGACATCCGCTTTGTTATCGCCAGCGGTAACCAATATTATCAGCTGATCAGTTTTTTCCCGGAGATCCGCGATGAGATCGCCTTCGTCGCTGAAAACGGTGCCTATATCGTCGATCGGGGTGAAACGCTGTTCAGCGGTCAGCTCAGCGATGAACATCTGCGGCGGGTATTGGCGGTGCTGGCTGAATTCCCCGATGTCCACGTGGTCGTCTGCGGACCTGATAAGGCCTGGATGCTGAACTCATCACCGGACAAGCTGGTTGCGCTGATGTCGAAGCACTACCACCGTCTGGAACTGTGCCAGAGCTTCGATACAATCCATGAAGCCACCTTTAAATTCTCGCTGAACCTGCCCGATGACAGGATCCCCGAGCTGATGGCCCACGTCGGCCACGCGCTGGACGGCATCGTCACGCCCGTTTCCAGCGGTTTCGGCTTTGTTGACCTGATTATTCCCGGCGTTCACAAAGCGCACGGTCTGGCGCTGTTACAGCGTCAGTGGCAGATTGAGGATGCTGAGGTCGTTGCCGTCGGCGACGGCGGCAACGATGTGGAGATGGTGGCGCATGCCGGCTATGGTTTCGCGATGGCCAACGCGCAGCCCGCTCTGAAGCAGGTAGCCCGCTATCATACCGACAGTAATAATGAAGAGGGCGCGCTGAATATGATTGACCGGGTGTTGGATCACAGCGCTCCGTTTAACGTCTGATCGCTGATGCCGCCCTCTCGGGCGGCACCGTTCAAGGGAGCTCCTCACGCAGCCGGTCAAGCGATGCCTGCTCCAGTTGCTTATAAAGTTCAAACTCATCCTGCACCGCACAGCCCAGCGCCTGCTCAAACGCCGCCTGGCTGGGGTTACCGCTGCTGACGCTGCTGGTATCAGACCCCAGGTTCGACTGAAAAATGCCCGCCGCGCTCACCGGCAGAAAATCCTCATAGACGATCGGCTCGGCAATCACCGCTCCGCTGGCAATCAGCGCTTCGAGATCCTGCCCCGGCTGCGCGGCCACCTGCGGATTACGGCGATAGCGATACCAGGCCAGCTGCTGCTGACGCAGCGTGGCGGCATCATCCGGGAAGGCGGTGAACACGGCGCTCAAATGCTGCTGATGAGCGGCATTATCGCTGAACTTTTGCCCGGAGGCCTCGCGCAGCAGACGGTCGTACAGCGCCCGCCCTTTCCGGGTCAGCGCCACGCCACGCTGCTCAATTTCACCAAAGCGGGCGGTGTGCGTGCCGTGCTGCCGATCAGAAAAATGGATCTCCTCATTGAGCGCCTTAAAACTGGTCTGCCGCAGCAGGATCGGGCATCGACGGCGCGGCGGCCCCTCAATCGTCTCCTTCGGCGTAATGCCATACTCCGGCATCAGCTGCTGGACACGATCAATATCCAGCGTGCGCGGCGTCAGATGGTTGATATGCGGTCCACGGAAGCAGGCAACGTCGGCAATCAGCCGGTGCTGGGCCAGCAGCGCATTATAAGTTTCCAGCCCCACCGCCGCCTGCTGATGCCAGCGGAAGGTTTCCAGCGCCTCGCTGACAAACTCATCGGCCTCACCTTCGCTAAAGCCCCCCTGCTGCTGCCACAGCGCCAGCAGTTCGCGCAGGCGCGGTGTGTAAATATCACGCTGAGCCAGCACGTCGGCCACCTGCTGACGCAGCGCCGGATCCTCAATCAGCTCCAGCCGCAGCAGCGAGGTAAAAACGCGGAAGGGGTTAATCAGCAGCGACGCCTCACTGACCGGACGAAACGCCGTGGAGTGGACCGGCACGCCCGCCTCAGACAGGTCGTAGTACCCCACCGCCGACATGCCCATTACCGCAAAAAGCTGGCGCATCGTGGCCAGCTCCGCCGCCGTTCCCAGCCGGATGGCACCGTGGCGCTCCACGCTAAGACGGTTCACCTCTTCCGGCGACAGCGCACCGGACTCACAGGCCGACTCCTGCTGGTTAACCTCGCGTACCAGCTGTAGCAGCGTGCCGTACTGCGGAACCTCCGCCTGATACATGGCGGACATCGCTTTGGAAAAGCGGTCGCGTATACGGTCCGCGCTGATAAATCTGTCACTCATTGCAGCTCTCCTGAAAAAGCCCAAAAAATCATCCCACTGGCAGCATAGCGATCGCGCAGAAAGTTGCGTGCCGGGTGCATCACAGATCGTCAATATTGTGGTAAAAGCCGTGGTCAGCGCTATTATCATCTGCCTGAATGCAGAACCAAGAGAGAGTAAACGTGTCGCAGCCTCGTATTGGTATTGGCGTATTGATTTTTCGTGACGGGAAAGTGCTGCTCGGCAGGCGGCTGGGCAGTCACGGTGCGGGTGACTGGGCTACGCCGGGCGGTCATCTGGAGTTTGGCGAAACCCCGCAGCAGTGCGCCGTGCGGGAAGTGCGGGAAGAGACAGGACTGGCGCTGGGCGACACCACACATGGGCCGTTTACCAACGACTTTTTCCCCGTGGAACAGAAGCATTACGTGACACTGTTTTTACTGGCCCACGCCAGCAGCGGTACGCCGCAGCGCTGTGAACCGGAAAAGTGTGCGGGCTGGACGTGGTGCGATCCTGATAATCTGCCGCAGCCGCTGTTTGCGCCGCTAACATCCCTGCTGGCGCAGGGTGCGGATTTACGGCGGCTGGCGGAGAAATGCTAGTCTTGCCGCGCCCCGCTTACCGCAGAGGGTAAACGGGGCGCGCCAGAGCAGGATGGGGGAGCTCAACCCTGCGGTTTACTCCGGCATTTTGTAGACGTCAAAGCTGAAGTACTTTTTCGCCAGCTTGTCGTAGGTGCCGTTTTTATGCAGTTCGGCCAGCGCCTGATTAATTTTTTCGACCCGCGCGGTATCATCCTTGCGCAGCCCAATACCGATGCCCTCACCAAAGTATTTCTGGTCATACATCGGTTCCCCGGCAATGTGATAATCCACGCCCTGCGGCGTTTTCAGGAAGCCGGTTTCCGCCGCGGCTGCGTTGATAAAGGTGGCATCGATACGGCCCGAAGCCAGGTCGGGATAGATTTCACCCTCGTTCTGATAGCTCACCACCTGCACGCCCTGCGGTTCCCAGACGGCTTTAGCATAGGCTTCCTGGGTAGTGCCCTGAGCAACCCCAACCGACTTACCTTTCAGTACAGCCGGATCGGGCAGCAGCCTGCTGGCTTTTTTGGTCAGCAGCGCGCTGGGAACGTTATAGATCATGTCGGTAAACTGCACCTGCTGACGACGTTTTTCGGTCATCGCCATAGCAGAGAGGATGGCGTCAAACTTGCGGGCCTGAAGAGCGGGGATGATACCGTCGTAGGCGGTCTGTACCCAGACGCACTTTACCTGCATCTGCTGGCAAATCGCGTTACCCAGGTCGATATCAAAACCCTGTAACGATCCGTCCGGCGCTTTGCTCTCAAACGGCGTGAACGTAGGATCCACGCCGAAGCGCAGCTCGTCTGCGGCGAGTGCAGAGGCGCTGAAGCCAGCCAGCAGCGCCAGTGCGGTGAGGGTCAGTTTTTTCATTGTGGATCTCCGGAATATTCAGTCGGTTAACCACAAGTAATAGCATGAACCTCGGTAAAAAATTAAGACCTTTTGCAGAAAAGAGAACAGGTCATACCGGTGGATACATTTCCAGCAGACGCCGCGTGACGCCGTTGGTCCAGCCGAATCCATCCTGTAGCGGATATTCCCCACCGGCCCCGAGCAGCGCGGCACCGCCGCTAACGTTGTACTTCTCGACCATTTTATGATGCTGCTGATACGTGTCCGAGACGGTTTTAAGCCAGCGGCGGGCAATCACCTCCGCCAGGTCGTCAATGCCGTAGTAGCTGAAGCCCTTAACCGCCATCCACTGCATCGGCGCCCAGCCGTTGGGACTGTCCCACTGTTCGCCGCTCTCCTCGGTGCTGCACAGCAGACCACCCGGCGCCAGCAGGTTCTCGCGTACCGCTTTTGCCGTACGGATAGCCTGATCGAGGCTCGACATGCCCACGTAGACCGGCGTCACGCCCGCCGCCGTAAACGTGGCCTGCTCACCGTCCCGCCAGTTGTAGTCGCGGTACAGCCCGTCCTGGTCATCCCACAGATAGCGATCGACCGCTTCCTGCCGACGCAGCGCCAGCAGCTGATAGCGATCGGCCGTGGCATGGTCGCCCCTGCCTGCGGACAGACGCGCAATGGCCATCTCCAGCTTGTAAAGAAACGCGTTAAGATCGACCGGTACAATGCTGGTGGTCTGAATACTGGCCAGCCGCCCCGGCTCGCTCAGCCAGCGCGAGGTATAGTCCCAGCCCGATGCGGCCCCGGCGCGCAGATCGCGGTAGACCTCGCTGGAGGGGCGCGACGACTGCTGTGCCGTCTCGATATCTTCCAGGTAAGATTCATCGCGCGGCGTATCGCGGTCGTCCCAGTAGCGGTTCAGCACCGCGCCGTCCGGCAGCTTCACCACGTGGCGATAGGCCTGATTCGGTTCAAGATCCGCCTCGCCGTCCATCCAGAAGGCGTATTCGCTTTTCAAATGCCGCAGATAACGCTGCGCCTCGTTCACGCCATTTTTCTCAAACAGCTCGACCATCATCGCAAAGACCGGCGGCTGCGAACGGCTAAGGTAGTAGGTCCGGTTTCCGTTAGGAATGTGGCCATACTTATCAATCATCCAGGCAAAGTTATCCGCCATATTTCGTAGCAGATCGCAGCGTCCGGCGGCAGCGAAGCCCAACATGCTGAAATAAGAATCCCAGTAGTAGGTTTCCCCAAATCGCCCACCGGGCACAATATAGGACTTGGGAAGCGGCAGCAGTGAAGAATATTCACCGTGATCTTCCGGCTGACGGGTTAATACCGGCCACAGCGCATCAATATGTTCTGCCATGGTTTTTCCCGGATCGGAAACATAATGACTTTCATTCATCTGCGGCAGGTCAAAGTTCTCCAGCACGAATTCAAGCAGATTAAAATCATCATTTTCGCGGATCAGATAATAACGAAACATAATACGTTCGGGATCGGTTTTAGGCACGCAGTCGGCAAAGGTTTTACTGTCGCTAAAAATACGCGACATCTGTACCGCCGTGAACAGCTCCTGGTAACGATCCGATGGGGTGAGGATGTCCGAAACCGGCAGGCCACGGATGTGCTCAGGCTGCGGCTCCATCACCGCTTCCGGGCCGGACTCATAATCATGATACCAGGCTTCGTATTCAGTAGGGTTATTGTCGATCATCGCTTCATGGTGATTGAAAGTGATATAGACCTCCTGATGCCAGAGATAACCGGCAGTATTAGCATGGTGAATTTTTTAGTCTGGGAATAATTATAGTCGCGCAGCCTCAGTTCGCAACCCAATGTTTATATTAATCTTAATGAGATAATATTTCAAAAAATGAATGAATCGTCAATTACATTATTTTTATTAAAGAAAGGATATAAATTCTAATTAAGCGTATATCTGTAAATAAAATAAGCTCGTTTTTCGTTGAAAGATAACTATCCACCAGATTACAGCTGCTTAGCGTGATCTGCATCACTCTTGCTCTGAACCGGCGAAGACGGTGTTTCGGGTGATAATCCTGCCTGATTACAGCGGATTAGCACGTTTCGGTCCGACTCCTTGGGCGATAGCGGCTGCGCGACGCAGCAGCGGTAATGTTGCGAGATTGTGAACGAAAATCTGCCTGCCGCGTTTATGTTTTTCTCCTGTAAATTACTGCGCCGATGATTTACTTCTCACCGTCGGGAAAATAAACTGTCGTTCCTTCGTACATCTACGAATTTCACTGACCGGTTACTGCAAAAACTCTCAGGCCGAGAGTTATCATAGAAAGGATGTAAAATGACGCTCCACCTCTGGCTGGCTTATACCGGCGTGATTGCCGCGCTGATTGCCATTCCCGGCCCGTCCGCGTTAATCAGCATGACCCACGGACTGCGCTACGGCCGCAAACACGCGCTGGCGACGGTCGTGGGTGGCGTGCTGGCGGCACTGGCGCTGATGACTGCCTCCGCGCTTGGACTGGGCGCAATCCTGGCGGCGTCTACCACCGCCTTTACTATTCTGAAAGTGGTCGGCGCGGCTTACCTTGTCTGGCTGGGCATTTCCGCCTGGCGCGACAGAAGCCATGAAACCCCGGCTGCCACGCCGGAATGGGAAGACGCGCCAGGCGCGCTGCGTCTGTTTCGTAAAGGCTTTATGGTGGGGATCAGCAATCCTAAGGATCTGCTGTTTTTCGCCGCACTGTTCCCGAACTTTATTGATGCCACCCAGCCGCACGCCCTACAGTTTGCTACGCTGGCCATCACCTGGGCCGCGCTGGACTTTAGCCTGATGTTCGGTTACGCCTGCGCCGGCCGCCGACTTTCAGGCGTGTTCTCTAATCCGAAGCGCCTGCGTATGCTGAACCGCTCTACCGGTAGCCTGTTTGTGTTTGCCGGCGGCGCGTTGGCGATATCGGCGAAGTAACGACGCCAGGGCCGCCTGTAGCGGCCCTGCTCTTCAGGGTATCAGTACCGCCCGACCGTTGATCCTCCCCTCCCGCAGCAGCTGATAGACCTTGCCGGCCGAACTCAGCGGAAAGGTTTCCGTTTTAATCTCAATACGCCCGCCTCGCAGCAGCTCCAGCACCTCTAACAGCTCCACGCGCGATCCCCAGTACGGCATCGAAACCCTTGCACCAAAGGGGATCTTGCCAACGCTGAAGTCCAGACTGCCACCGCCCAGGCCCACCACCGTAATATCCCCGTTGATCCCTACCACGCTACTCGCCAGCTTCAGGGTGGAGGCGATACCCACGAAATCCAGCACCAGCGAACAGCGTGGCTCTCCGGCGACGGAGATAATCTTTAGCGCCGCATCAGCATCCAGCGTATTGATCGTAAAGTCCGCACCAAGCTTAAGCGCCATCGCCAGCTTACTGCTGGAAACATCCCCGGCAATCACCGTCACCGGCGTGGTATTTTTCAGCATCTGGATCGCCATATGCCCCAGACCACCGACGCCCAGTACCAGCACCGTACTGCCCGGCAGCAGCAGCCCGGCTGAACGCCTAATCGCGTGCCACGGCGTTAACGCGGCATCGGTGACCGGCGCTGCGAAAGCCGGTGACAGATCGCCCAGCCGGATCAGCAGACGTTCAGATGGCACAATCATATATTCCGCCATGCCACCGTCGCGGCCCAGCCCGCCGCCCAGTATCGCGCTTTCGTGCTGACGTACGCAGTAGTTCTCCTGCGACTGCTGGCAGGCCGGGCAACTGCCGCAGCCCCAGGGACCGTAGACCAGTACCGCCTCTCCCCGGCTAAACCCGGTGACGCCCCCGCCGCACTCTTCCACCCACCCGGCATTTTCGTGCCCGAGGGTATAGGGCGCTTCGAGTCGCGCCGGAGCGCTGTCCATAATATGCAGATCCGAGTGGCATACGCCCGCCGCGCCAATCTTGATCAATATTTCCCCTGCCTTAGGCTCCGGCCTGGGGACATCAACCAGCCGTACATCGCCGTGTCCAAAAATCCGTACTGCTCTCATCGCCTGCTCCCTGCTATCCATCCGCAAGGCCCATTATAGAAGCGGCGGCATGGGGGCACGGCGGATGTTTTATGCGCTTTCTATCCTGCCGCTGGCGCGGGCCCAGGCAAACAATCCCCCGGCGGCAACGATATTTGCCAGCTCCCCCGCCGGTTCGATGCTGACCTTCTCGCCGCTGTCCGGCAGGGTAACGGTTTGCGCCCGTTGATCGATCGTCACCCGGTCACCGGTGCGCAGCCGTTCGCACAGCCGGGCGGCGGTGACCAGCGGTAAAACCTCTCCCGTTGCCACGCAGTTGCGAAAGAAGATCCGTGCGTAGGATTGGGCGATCACCACGGCGGCCCCCGCCGCACCCAGCGCGATCACCGCATGTTCGCGGGAGGATCCGCAGCCGAAATTCTTGCCCGCGACGATAATCGGACAGGCTGCCCGCTCACCGGAGGCATCGAGAAACGGCGGTGCGCCCTCCGGTAGCCCGCACATCGCCAGTCTCGCGAGCTGCGCGTAGCCTTCCGGCGTGGAGGGATTAACCTTCAGGTACTCCGCCGTCAGGATCTGGTCGGTATCCACGTTGTCGCCCAGCACGTAAACCGTGCCGCTAATCAAGTTGTGCATCGTTACTCTCCTAACAGCTGAAGCGGATTGGTGATGGTGCCCCGCACCGCAGCGGCGGCCACCGCATAGGGGGAGGCCAGATAAAGGGTGGCGCGCTTGTGCCCCATGCGGCCGACGAAGTTACGGTTGGTGGTTGAGATCACCGAAATCGGCTGACTGATGCGGCCAAAGGTATCCGCAGGGCCACCGCAGCAGGCGGCGCAGCCCGGCTCGGAGGATAAATTAACCCCCGCTCCGGTCAGGATCTCATACACCGACTCATTGCCAATCCGGGTGAGGATCAGCTGGTGGAACACCTCTTTCGTGGCGGGAACGGCAAAGGTTGGGATCGTCACCTTGCGCCCCTGTAAGATCCGGGCGGCGGCCATAAAGTCCTCCAGCTTGCCGCCGGTACAGGAACCGATATAGGCCTGGGAGATCGCCACCTTCGCCAGACTATCGATGGAAACCACGTTGTCCGGCGAGTGCGGCTTTGCCACCAGCGGCTGCATCCGGCTGACGTCAATATTTATCGTCCGGCTGTAGGGCGCATCCGGGTCGGCATCGACCACGGTAAACGGCACCGCGGTGCGCGCAGCCAGGTAGTCGAGGGTAGCCTGATTCGGCACCATAATGCCGTTCTTCGCACCGCACTCCACCACCATATTACACAGGGTCATGCGCTCCTCTACCGACAGGGCTGCCGTCACCGGGCCGCCAAATTCAATAGTTTCGTAGGTCGCGCCGTCTACCGTCAGCTCGGCCATCAGCGCCAGGATCAGATCTTTAGCCAGCACCTGTTTGGGCAGCACCCCGTGATAGTTCACCCGTATGGTGGACGGCACTTTGAGCGGTATTTCACCGGTGCCCAGCGCGTAGGCGGCGTCGGTGATCCCTATGCCGATAGCGAAACAGCCAAAGGCACCGGCGGTCACCGTATGCGAATCCGTGCCCAGCAGCACTTCTCCGGGCCGGTTGTGCCCGCCCTCGGCCAGACCGATATGGCAAACGCCCTTATAGTCCGGCGTGCCGACATCGTAGAAATACTTCACTCCCTGCTCGCGGGCAAATTCTCGCATCACCCGAATATTCTGATTCGCCTGCGGATCGGCAGAGTAAACAAAATGGTCGGGAATAAGAATAAACCGCTGCGGATCCCATATTTTCGCCTGCTGGCCAAACTCTTTTTTAAATACGCTGGCCACGCCCGGCATACAGGGATCGTGTGACATTAATATATCCACCTTCGCCCAGACTATTTCTCCGGGCGTAACGCTTTCGCGCCCGCTGGCCCTGGCGAGTATTTTCTGACTGATTGTTTGCCCCATTTTTACTTTCTCTCTGCGTTATTATTTTTCCAGTTAAATGAATGTATTTTTTAATTACCCTACCGCTTTTCCCTGCGCAGGGAACGAGGAATATGCTAGTATCGGTTATTGTTTCTCCTTAAAAACAATCCGGGATAATAATGAGCGATTTTGAAAACCTGCACGGGATGATTATTTTTGCCAAAGTGGTGGAAACACTAAGCTACACCGAAGCGGCAAAAGTGCTCGGCCTGGCGAAGTCCTCGGTCAGTAAGGAGATCTCGGCACTGGAGGTGCGACTGGGCGCGAAACTGCTGACGCGCACCACCCGGCGGATCCAGGTGACGGAAGTCGGTATGACCTATTACCACTACTGCTACCGGATCCTGAATGAGGTAAAAAGCGCCGACCTGTTTATCCGCCAGTTTCATGAAGAACCTACCGGCAGTCTGCGGGTTGTCGCCCCGGTGACGTTTGGCTGTCAGTGCATTGTGCCGGTGCTTAATCGCTTCGTGGCCAGCAATATTCACGTCAGCGTCGATCTCGATCTGACCGACCGCCCGGTCAATCTTGAGGACGATCATTTCGACCTGGCAGTTGTGATTAAGCGTGAGCTACCCGGCCACCACCACTATCGCCCGTTGATGGATATTGCCTGGGGGCTGTACGCCGCCCCGGATTATTTGCAGCAGCGCGAAAACATAACCAGCCCGGACGATCTGCCGCGTCATGACTTTATTCTTTTCCGCGGCCCGGCCCACACCATTTCCCTGCCGTTTCGCAAAGAGAAGCAGAAAAAGGATATTGAAGTCCGCAGCCGTTTTCGCGCCAATAACAGTATCGCGCTGTTGAATTCAGCCATCGCACAAACCGGTATTGCTTATCTCCCGAGCTATATTGCGCAGGAAGCGGTAGATGAGGGTAAATTAGTTCAGCTGTTGGCGGACTGGGAAATGGATATCCATAAATCTTACGTTATGATGAAAAGCGATAACTTTATTTCGCCAAGGGTGAGATTATTTATTGAAGCATTGCAGAAGGCACTAAATTAATAAAGGCCGCTCCTAACGGGGCGGCCTTATTCATTCCCCGCGAGGGAAATTAATAGTAGTTACCGTGGCGATAGTCCCAGGTGGTGAAGATGTCGGACATCATTGACATAATCTTATCCACGTCCAGGCCTTTACGGATCAGCACCGGGCAAGGGGTGATGTTACGTTCACCCTTCTGCTCTGGCACCAGTTTGCCGTTCTCATCCACCATCGCTACCATCACGCCCTGCTCATAACGGGTCTTTTCTGATTCGTTAGGCTGGATAGATTTCACGTAGTCATTAGCGGCAATGATCAGGTCAGCGTGCTGCTCAATGCGATCACCGATACCTTCAACCAGGCCGCGGTTGCCTTTGCCTGACGGGTTAGCGGAGCTGGCGAAGGAGAATTTACCGTGGTTTTCCCACAGCTCTTTCGCCAGGTTTTCGCCGGGAACACCGAATTTGATAACGAAGCAGCTGGTCTGACGGCGGTCCATCATCAGCTCTTTTGAACCGTCATCCGGGATACGCGCCACCGCTTCTTCTTTCCACGGCAGGATGCAGCCCAGCAGAACGTCTTTATCCCAGTGCTGCTGATACAGCTCTTCGATTTCCGGGTTCAGCTGCGCCAGCTCTTTCAGCTGCGCCAGTGAACCGCACAGCACCACGCCCGGCTTGTTACGGTTACGCTGCTTGGCGTCGAATTTACGCTCCAGGCCCTTGGCATCAGAGGTCATGATGATGTAACCCACTTTGGTTGGGCAAACGATCATGCCGCCGTCAGCGGACAGGATTTCAACGGCTTCCGGCTGTAAGCCACCATTCCAGTTAACAACTTTATTGCTCATCATGACACCTTCGTATTCGGTTTAAGTCAGGAGGGTAATCACCCGTTGAAACCATCCTGCCACAGTCAGTTTTTACTGCAACAATAAACGTATAAATCCCGTTATTGTTTCCATCAGGAAACAACCGTTGCGTCAGGCGCGATGATTAACCGGCACCATTAGTTTCTCACCGCCGGCTGTGGGTTGTCGGGAGTCTGGTGCCGACGCGTGCTGGCGGTGCCCCGGTCCGGGCGGGTCCTCGCGCCGCTTCGCGGTCCCTTCTCTTCGTTCGTTCGCCTGTCGGACCGGCACAGATGGCCCTCCGTGGCCAGCTGTGCCTTTCACCCGCGTCCATGCGGGTGAATCCGGGCTTACTCTCTCCGTTCAGCGCTGCGGATTGCCCGGACCGGGGCACCGCCAGCACGCTTTTGCATCACTTGATAAACATAACGTCACAATATTCGCTGTGCGCTACTGGATGGACGGAAAACGACTACACCCGACACGCTTAAAGAAAAAATGCTGGGGTTATTGAGGACGCGGGAATGTGAGATAACTCAGGCCATACACAAGCATATGAAAGCACATGGCGTCATCTTTAACGATGAAATGATACGGGCCATCCTCAGAGATCTTATCACCATAACCGACTATTCTCAGGCACTCCTCTGCGTATATTTGTAATGTGAAAGTACCATCATTACATTTTGGAGTTAATTGTTGATACTGTATCTAAAAGAGGGTTTAAGTATCCTAAAATAATTGAATTTACACTTACTTACATTTATTAATTTAGATTTACGGGTTTTAAGGTTTACATTACAAATATCGCAGGAACATTTAGTTTAAGCCGGATATTTTCTATTAGAATCTTTCATTTGGGTTCTGATTTTCAACTTCTTTATGGTTTGTGAAATGGAGCTCAAGTCAATGAAAGAGGGAAGGTCTAATGTTTATTTTAATTGTAATCTTTTAAAATCCAGCCTGTTGATCATGGTTTTTTTAATGATTAATTCTACTGAGTGTGTAGCGTTTGATGGAATAGACCTTACTGATGAAAAGGCTATTTCAGTTCCTCCTGAAATGTACATTAAAGGCAATGTGCTTTATTTTAACGGCCAAATAATAAATACATCCCATAGCGAATTTTTAAAGCTTGTTAAAAACTCTCATATAAGTGTAGTTTCTATAAGTAGTACAGGTGGTGATGTTAGGAACGCTTTAGATATAGCTAAGTACATTTACAAAAACAAGATCAACATCGAAGTTCGCAGCATCTGTGCCTCTGCATGTGCTAATTATCTTTTTCCGGCAGCAAATAAAAAATATCTCAGTAATGATTCGTATCTTCTGTGGCATGGTGGTATTCATAGTCCAGATAAAGAGCTACCCATACATGGTAATATTTCCAGGAAGGATTTTTTCAACCTTAAGAATATAAAGGAACTGAAAAGGGATGACATTGACTTCAATAAGATGATTGGTGTGAATTTCAAAATATCATTCTGCCCGCAGTTACAGGATGATTATAGGGATAAGTTTCCAGAGAAATGGTTTTCATACTCTCCTGAAGACTTAGAAAGGTTTGGCATAAAAAATATTCACTATGCCAATACAGCCTCTCAGTGGGCTATAACAATGAGAAAAAAACACGTTATATTCGCAAGTTACTGTAATTAGGAGCAACAACAATGCGTGAACTCGCTTTGAATGAAATGGATGTAGTTGCAGGTGGATTTTCGGTTGGCAGCTGTTCAATAAGTGCTGGTTTTTCCTCATCTAAAGATGGAAAAGGAGGTTCCTCCATATCAGGTAACTTAACCGCAACCTGCAACCTTGGATCGGGTACCTCTAATTCAACCGGTAGCAAGGGGAATAACGGAAGTAGTAGTAACGGTAATAAATCCTCTAAAGGCAGCGGCGGGGACCATGCCTCGGGTGGTGGTAAAAACCGCTAGTTAGTAAATATGCTTTACGTTAAGCGGCCTTGAAGGCCGCTTTCTTATGGCAATTACTTGGCTTTTATTTTCAGGATAAACATGGACTCCCTCTATCGTGAAGCGGCGTTGAGTCACCGTGCGCGAATCTGGAACGGTCGAGCATTGCTGGCCCGCGGCCTTCCCGCGTTTGTGCATCTCACCCTCTCTGCTCTTTTTTTTACTCTGTTAGTTCTGTTCCTATGTTTCGGCAGCTATACCCGTCGAGTGACCGTTAGCGGGGAACTGGCCTCCTTGCCCGGCCCTGTCCGGGTCACTGCACCCGGACAGGGGTTTGTTATCAGTCGGTTGGTCAGTGCGGGTGACAAGGTCAAAGCAGGACAGCCGCTGTATGAAATTGACGTCAGCTACACGACGCGCTCCGGCGTAGTCAGTCTCCAGCAGCGACAAAACACACAGGCTCAAATAAAAAGCGTTGAGGGCATTATCAATCATCTACGTGAAAACAGGCGCATCACGCTGGAAACCCTGGAGCAGCAGAAAGCCAGCTATGCGGCTGCACTGTCACACTCGGCTGACGTTTTGAAGCAGGCCGAAGAGGGGCTGAAGGAGATGAAGCAGAATATGGACAACTATCGCCGTTATCAGCGTGAGGGTCTAATTAACCGGGATCAGCTTTCTCAGCAATCTGCTCTCTATTATCAGCAGCAGAACGACCTCCTGACGCTGAACGGTCAGCGCGAACAGAATGCGTTGCAGGTGTTGACTCTGACTGGCGATATCCGTACACGCGCAGCTGAGTTTGACAACGATATTTTTCGCATGGAAATGCAGCGAAGCGATCTGGTTCGCCAGGATATGCTGGACGACGCGGCGGGAACGCTGGTGGTGACCTCACCGGTGGATGGTCAGGTGGATTTCGCTGGCCTGACGTCGGGGCAGTCTGTCAGCGTCGGTGACGCCTTGGCACAGGTTATTCCCAACGCAACTCCCCGCTGGGAGTTGGTCATGTGGGTGCCGGATAGCGCTGTGCCATTTATTAAGACAGGCTCCTCTGTAAACATCCGGTATAACGCTTTTCCTGCTGAAAAGTTTGGACAGTTTCCTGGTCGGATCACACAGATATCGTCCACCCCGGCTACCGTACAGGAAAGGGCATTATGGGCAGGGGCACCTGCTGCAAACGCTGCCGTGTCCGAAACCTGGTATCGGCTGACAATCACGCCTGATGTGACAAATTTTGTCTGGCAGGGACAACGTCTCCGTCCCGGAAACGGGTTGCGCGCAGAAAGCACTTTGTTTCTGGAAAAGCGAAAATTATGGCAGTGGGTGCTTGCACCACTCTATGAAATGAGTGGTAGCGCAAAGGAGGCGATAAATGAACAGTAACGGACCTAAAGGATTGTTAAGTCGTCTCAACTTATCCCTTCGCAAGAGGGTCCCCCTGATTTTGCAGACCGAAGCCGCCGAGTGCGGCCTGGCCTGTATTGCGATGGTAGCAGGCTGGCACGGCCACCACGCAGATTTATTTGCTTTACGTAGCCGCGGCGGCATCTCCTCGCGTGGCGCTACATTGAGCACTCTTTACTCCGTCGCTGGGGAGGTAGGGTTGGCGGGCCGGGCTTTATCGCTTGAACTTGAGGAGCTTCCTGATTTGAGGCTACCTTGTATTCTGCACTGGAACTTCAGCCATTTTGTAGTTTTAGTCAGGCTCAAGGGCGACGCGGCCGTGATCCATGATCCGGCCCGTGGGCGACTTAGCGTCAGCAGGCGCACTCTGTCGGAGAACTTTACTGGCGCAGCGCTGGAGCTATGGCCAGGGCGCGGTTTCAGCCAGCAAAAAAAATTAACCCGCGTCAGACCTTCCGAATTGATAAAAGGTATCCGTGGCTTCGGCCCCGCTCTGGTCAAGGTCTTCTGCTTGTCTGCGGTAATCGAAGCCATCAGTATGCTGTTGCCCGTGGGAATGCAGATAGCACTGGATCATGTCGTTCCTGCCGCTGACAAGGGGCTGCTTGAGTTGGTTTGTTTGTCTCTGGGGACGCTTATACTCCTCCAGACCGGGCTTGATCTCATACGTGCGTGGACGGTTATGGTGACGGACACGCTGACAGACGTACAGTGGAAGGACGGCTTACTCCAGCATCTTTTGGAACTTCCACTGTCATGGTTTGCTCAGCGTCGTACGGGCGAAATACAGTCTCGTTTCGGCTCGCTGAACGTGCTCCGCGATACTTTTGTCCACGATATCACGGGTTGTGTTATCGACGGTATAATGCTCCTCGGTTCTTTCTTGCTGCTGGCCGCTTACGGTGGCGCGCTCCTGTGCGGCGTGGTGACGGGATTTGTATTGCTCGCCATAATATTGAGAGTGATTGCCTTTCCACGGTACCGTCAACTGACGGAGGAACAACTGATAAAAAATGCGGCGGCCAACTCCCACTTTACTGAGTCGTTGTGGGGTATCGCCACCCTGCGTACGCAGGGTCTGGCACTGCAACGCCGTCGAAACTGGCTGACACTTGAGGTAGATGCAGCCAATGCTGACGTCAGCCGTCAGCGCTTCGATATTCTTTTCAATACGGTCAGCGGGTTGACGAGTTCGCTGGACAACGTGGTTGTTCTATGGCTTGGCATCGGGGCTGTTATGAATCATCAGCTCTCACTTGGAGCGTTTGTGGCTTTCGGAGTGTTCCGGGAAATATTCACCTCACGGGCATTATCGCTGACTAACATGTTCCTTCGTCTTGGCATGATTTCCCTGCATGGAGAGCGAATTGCGGACATAGCTCACACCGAGTGCGAACCGGCAGCTCCCGCCGCAGATTTGTACCCTATGGGTATGCCCATCGCGCTTGAAACAAAAGGACTCATGTTTCGCCATGACGGACAGTCTCCAGCCATTTTTAGGGGGCTCGATCTTATGGTGGCCGCCGGAGAAAGTGTGGCAATTACTGGTCCTTCTGGATGCGGGAAAACCACGCTGATGAAAGTGCTAAGTGGCCTCATCCCGCCAAATGAAGGCTGCGTACTGGCTGGCGGACGCGACATTCACACAGCCGGTGTGAATAACTACCGCCGCGCTATTGCCTGCATACTTCAGGAAGACCGTCTATTTGCAGGGTCTTTACGTGAAAACATGACTGGGTTCAGCGATGCGTCTGATGAGGAATGGCTTCATGCCTGTGCCCGCCTTAGCCATATTCATAACGACATTATGGCCCTACCAATGGGTTATGATACTTTAACCGGCGAATTGGGTGAGGGACTATCTGGCGGCCAGCGTCAACGCATTTTTATTGCTCGCGCGCTCTACCGCCGTCCCGGAATTCTGTTCATGGACGAGGCAACCAGCCATCTGGATGAACATAACGAGGCGCTGATAAACGCGGCTATAAGTGGGCTGAACATCACACGCATTATTATTGCTCACCGACCATCCACAATTGCCTCGGCTAATCGGATAATTCGCCTCGGTAGCACTCCATTTTAAAAAGAGTACCTCTCTGGAGCTGGCATTTTGCTTTTGGAAAGCATTTAAAGGATTACCGTATGATCATCTAATCGTTTATCTGCAAGGGATGCAGGGACCGCCGCTGCGGCGATTTTCCGCTCATAGCCGAGGATAGACATAAACGAGCCTATGAGTCCTGGCGCACTTGTTTCAGGCGCATCCCCTTCCATATGAGTGATGTAGCCGCACAGGCCACGTTGTGATATACGGTCGCATAGCAGCATAAAATCATCAGGATTTGCTCCGGGCGGATATTGGCCCAGTTCACCCGATAAATTTCCTCTTTTGGGCGGGAAGTGTCTTTCAGCCCTTTCCGCGATAAAAATGTCGGGTGGGGATCAGTCTCTGCGGCTTTCGGGCAATCCGCAGTGACTGGCCCACTGGCACCATCTCAACAGCTATCGAACAAAACTCACAGTGTCTCTAAACGACTGTCCGCAGGCTGAGGGCGACCAAAGTAGTAACCCTGGAACAGGGTGCATCCTTCAGCCTTCAGACGTTCAAACTGCTCACTGCTCTCTACCCCTTCAGCGGTGATCTGAATATCCAGGCTGCGGCTCATGCCGGTAATCGCCCGGATAATCGCCAGCGCTTCGCGGCTCTCCTTCATATCGTTAATAAACGACTTGTCGATCTTGATCTTGTCGAACGGAAACGAACGCAGATAGCTTAGCGATGAATATCCCGTACCAAAATCGTCAAGGGCAATTCGCACCCCCAGCGCTTTAAGCTTTTGCAGGATCTCAATATTCGTCGAGGTACTATCCAGCAGCACGGACTCGGTGATCTCCACCTCCAACCGACCCGGCTCCAGCCCGGACTCCTTCAGCGCCGCTTCCACTATCGGTATCAGCGCACTGTTTTTAAACTGTAGCGGCGAAAGGTTAACCGCCACGCTCTGCTTATTCGGCCAGCTGGCCGCTTCGCGGCAGGCTTCATGCAGTGCATAGGCACCCAGGCTGTGGATCAGACCGGTTTCCTCCGCCACAGGAATAAAGTCCATCGGCATAATCATGCCTTTTTCCGGGTGATGCCAGCGCATCAGCGCTTCGTAGCCCACGATATCTTTACGCTGATTGTTGGTAATCGGCTGATAGTAAAGCTTCAGCTGGCGGCCGCTGATCGCCTCCCGCAGATCGTTTTCAATCATCCGGCGCATGGCGGCCATTTCCGCCATCTGTTCGGTGAAATACTCAAAGCGGTTGCGTCCGTTGCGCTTGGCTTCATACAGCGCCATATCAGCGCAGCGCAGCAGATGCTCCGGGGTACTTATCCAACGTTCTGCAATAGCGATACCAATACTCAGGCCAACGGAGAGATTGTGCCCATCGATATTAAACACCGGGCGAATGGCGTCAATCAGACGCGCGGCAACGATTTCAGCCTCCTGCGGCTGCTTTAACCCCGGCAGAACAATCGAGAATTCATCACCGCCGGTTCGCGCCAGCGTGTCCTGTTCTCGCAGAACGGCGCGCAGACGTACCGCGACCGAACGCAGCAGATCGTCGCCAATCTGGTGCCCCAGCGCATCGTTGACGTTCTTAAAATTATCCAGATCGAGGCACAGCGTCGCGGTGAACTTTCGATCCTGACGATCGGCGCGCAGCGCTTCATTAATCCGCTGGCTGAACAGGACGCGGTTGGGCAGACTGGTGAGGTTATCGTGATGTGCCATATGGTGTATGCGCGCATCGGCAGCACGCTGGTCGGTAACGTCGTCCGCTATCAGCAGCACATAATTATGCATAGCGTCGCTGCCGCGAATAATGGATGCGCTGGCATTGATGATTCGATCCCGCCCGTGGCTGGTCAGTAAACGTTCGCTGCGGTGCAGTCCGCCTTTACGCTGGGCCGCATCGGACAGCTGCATGAAATATTCCCCCATCTCCAGCGTCATGCAGGCCGACAGCTTTTTACCGATGAAATCCTTCTGCACCCCGCCCAACAGCTGCTGGGCCTGAGTATTAATTAACAAGATTTCACGGGTGACCACATCTTCCACAATCACACAGGAGGGAATATTGGCCACAATGGTGTCCAGGAAGCGAGAGAGCGCGGCCATTTTTTCACCGTGCCTTTCTGCCAGGTCGCGGGCCTCACTCATCTGCACTTCGTATTCGCGCAGCTCGGTATAGTCACGCGTAATTTTGGCGAAACCCAGCAGTTCCCCTTCATCGCTGTGGATGGCGTCAATAACGACGTGCGCCCAAAATGCGCTGCCGTCTTTCCGATAGCGCCAGCCTTTACTCTCAAAGCGACCGTTTTCCAGCGCCGCCTTAAGACCGCGCTGCGGCAGTCCGCTCCGCTGGTCTTCTTCACTGTAAAAGCAGCTAAAATTCTTACCGATGATCTCTTCAGGCAGATACCCTTTGGCACGCTGTGCCCCGGCGTTCCAGTTAGCCACGGTGCCATCCGGCTTCAGCATATAGATGGCGTAGTCAACCACGCTCTGAACCAGAAGCCGGTACATTACATCTGAGTTTTCATTCATCATTAATTACGCCCGATCGCGGGTATCCATCAGTAAAGAGCGTCTGCCGCTCCGTTTTTTTTCATCCGCTGCTTTGTTAAAAAGATCCAAAAAGCAGATCGCGTTTTTACGCTAGTCTGACCTCTTTTGATAGCAAAAAACACGATTCGGTTAACCTGAAGTGCGTTTATTTATCACACACTGCGTGCAGGGAAATCTTCAATTATCGCTACACTCCCGGACATTAATAGAAACATCCTGAGCAAGATTGCTCACAGTTAAACACGGTATAACCAGAATTACTTAGCCGTGGAGTTTCTATGTTTAAATCCTTCTTTCCCCGTCCGGCACTGTTCTTCAGCAGTGCGGCTCTCTGGAGCCTGATGGCACTCCTGTTCTGGTTTGGCTTTGCCGATAACCACCTGGAACATCTGATGCGCTTCTCCATGGTGGCGATAGGTCCGCTGCCGAATAACGCGCTCTGCTTTATTGCCCCCGCTGAGCTCGGATTTTATAGCTACTACCTGCTGGCGGCGCTGCTGTTTGCCGGGTTCTGGGCGCTGTTCAGCCCGCATCCGTGGCAGCGCTGGTCGGTGCTCGGCAGCGCGCTAATCATCTTTGTCACCTGGTTTTCGGTTCAGGTAGGGGTCGCGATTAACCGCTGGTATGAGCCCTTTTATGATTTGGTGCAGCGGGCGATGGCGCATCCGAATACGATAAAGATAGCCACGCTGTACGGCCAGATCGAAGGTTTTCTCAGCATTGCGCTGATTGCCGTGGTGATTGATGTGCTGAACCTGTTTTTTATCAGCCACTACGTTTTCCGCTGGCGATCGGCCATGAACGATTACTATATGGCCCACTGGCCACAGTTGCGCAGTATCGAAGGCGCCGCGCAGCGCGTGCAGGAAGACACCATGCGCTTTGCCTCTACGCTGGAAGATATGGGGGTGAGCTTTATTAATGCCATCATGACGCTGATCGCCTTCTTACCGGTCCTGATAGCCCTGTCGGCCCATGTGAAAACCGTACCGATTATCGGCGATATGCCCTATGGCCTGGTGGTCGCCGCAGTGACCTGGTCGCTGCTGGGCACGGGACTGCTGGCGATAGTCGGCATAAAACTGCCGGGACTCTCCTTCCGTAATCAGCGGGTGGAGGCCGCCTATCGTAAGGAGCTGGTCTACGGTGAGGACGATCCGCAGCGTGCTCAGCCGCCAACGGTTAAGGTACTGTTCTTCCAGGTGCGAAAGAACTATTTTCGCCTCTACTTCCACTATCTCTACTTCAATATTGCGCGCATTTTTTATATCCAGCTGGATGCGGTATTCAGCATTTTTGTGCTGTTCCCGTCAATTATCAGTGGCGCGATCACCCTGGGGCTGCTGACACAGATTACCAACGTCTTCGACCAGGTGCGGGGATCGTTCCAGTACCTGATCAATTCCTGGACCACGCTGGTTGAGCTGATGTCGATTTTCAAACGTCTGCGCAGCTTCGGGCACACGCTGAACGCCGCGCCGGAGGTGAAAAAGAGCGTTGCCTGAAAGCGATAGCGGGCTACCCGCCGGGTAGCCCGCACTGCGCCGGCAGTCAGCGCATCGTGTTTTTAGCCAGTGCCGCAAACACCTTTTCCACCGCGAACGCCCCCGGATCTTTAACACCGTCCAGACTTTCCGCGTTCAGATAGGATGCCCTCCCTGCCCCGGCGCTGCGCATCCGGCTGGTGCTCTCGGCCCCTTCCCGCGCGGCGTCAGCTGCCGCCGCCAGATCCTGACCGGCCGCCAGCGCTGTAAACGCCGGTTGTAGCGCATCAATCATCGTGCGCTGGCCAACGCGCGCACCGCCATAGTGCTGCATACGTTCCAGACCATAAAGCAGCGCCTGAGCCAGACCTTCTCCCTGCTCCAGTCTCTGCCCTGCGGCGGTAAACATAATCGACATCAGCACGCCGCTCGAGCCGCCCATCACGCTGGACAGCTTTTCGCCGATGGCGTTAAACAGCGCCCCCGGCTGGTTCAGCGGCAGCGTCTGCGCTTCACTGGCCTGGAGGACACTTTTGGCTCCGGCAGCAAAGGTCGAACCGGTATCCCCGTCGCCCACCCTGGCGTCGAGGTCGTTCAGCTCATTCTCCAGCGCAATCAGCGTCCGGCAGACGGTAGCCAGCAGCGCACCGACGTGGGCATTCGCCGAAGGCGTAAACGATGCCTGACTATCGATGACTTTCGCCGGCACCTCAACCAGCATGGATGGCGTAACGGCAACCCGCCAGCCCGCTGCTTCCACCTCCGCCAGCAGCGCCTTTTCCAGCAGGTCATCCAGCTGGAGCAGCGACAGGGAAAAACCTTTCATATCCAGGGCGCTAACCAGCGTTGCCGGACCCAGCAGCAGACGCACCTGCTTACCGGCAGGCGTTCGCAGCACCTCCCGCGTCAGCACCGCCATTTCCAGCTCGGAAAAACCACCCAGATTGTTGATCAGCAGCGCCAGCGGCCCCTCTCCGACGTGTGATGCCAGCCGCTTGACCATTTGCGCCACAATTTCAACGCTGTTTTGGGTTTGCAGCGTCGTGACGCCCGGCTCACCGTGAATGCCCATGCCCAGTTCACAGGTTCCGGGCTTAACACGCTCGTCGCGCGGTTCTCCGGGAACGTGGCAGCTGCTGAAGGCCACGCCGATCGATGCCGTGAGCTCAATCGCCCGTTGGGCCAGCGCCGTAACATCGGCCAGCCCCTGCCCCTGTTCGGCCGCAAAGCCCGCGATCTTATGTACCAGCGCGGTGCCCGCGATACCGCGAGGCTGGGGATTATCCGGTAGCGCAATGTCATCGCGCACCGTGACCATCTCAACCCGATAGCCCATCTGTCTGGCGCGTTCCGCTGCCAGTCCGAAGTTTAGCCTGTCGCCGGTATAGTTTTTCACAATCAGCAGGCAGCCCGCTTCGCCGGTAACATTAATAATTGCATGCAGGACCGCATCCACGCTGGGCGAAGCAAAGACGTCACCGCAGACCGCGGCCGTCAGCATTCCCTTACCCACAAAACCAATGTGCGCCGGTTCATGCCCGGAGCCTCCGCCGGAAATCAGGGCGACTTTCGAACGATCCCAGTCGCTGCGAACAACCACACGAAGGTCGGCACCCAGCGCCAGCCTGCTCAGATTGTTGAAAGGTGTACTCAGCAGCGCACCTTCTATCGCCTCGTTTACCAAATGCTGCTTATCGTTCATAAAAAACTGATTCATTATGTCTCCTTAGACCTGAGCATGGCTTCTGAGCAGGCCAAAGCCTGCAAGATGTGTTAACTGTAGCTAAAATCCCTGGCACAATCGCAACGTAAACGGCGCTTTATGTTACTTTTTGCTTATTTCCTTTTCCGACAGGGGCAATTCCCCTGATAATATATTAAATCGCCGCCTCATCTATTAGTTATCTAAGTAACAGTGAAAAGGTCGCAATAGTCGAAACAGATCCTTGCAAATAAATAAAATCAGGCGAGATATCATAACCAACGGTATCTATTCGCGCGTATAAAATTAACATTCAGACATATAAAGTGACTTATTCTCATTCTCTTCGTAAAGATATCGCTAAATATCAAACCTTAAGTTAATTTGCAGCATCAATCACAATTCCCTGCTAAATAAGATGAATTTTCCCGAAAATACAGCTATAACCAATATACGATAGCCAGGAAAGTTAACATTCAGCAGCGCACCGCCAGTCCGTTAATAGCCTCTGCCGGTTAAAATAAAGCTGATAATATTCCGTAAGGCCGTCGTGACTTTCATGCCAACACCAGGGCTTCAAAAAGAACAGATTATGCTATCTGTTCTTTTTTTTTGCGCTGTCACTTTTCAGCATCAGATTGTCAGCTTTCCGCCAGCCAGCGCCCTCCCCGACACGGCAGAATATCGGCTCAATCATAAGGAGCCTGGCTATGCTGCAAAATCCTAACGACAAATACCGCGCTTTTCCTCCGGTGGCGCTGAACGATCGCCAGTGGCCGGGCAGAACAATGTCCCATGCCCCACGCTGGCTCTCTACCGATCTGCGCGACGGCAACCAGTCGCTGGCAGAGCCGATGGACAGCGGACGTAAAAAGCTGTTCTGGCAGCTGCTGCTTCAGTGCGGATTTAAGGAAATTGAGGTCGCGTTTCCCTCGGCCTCACAAACCGATTTTAATTTCGTTCGCGAACTGATTGAAGATCGGATGATCCCGGATGATGTCACTATCCAGGTGCTGACGCAGGCGCGTAGCGATTTGATTGATCGGACCTTCGTGGCGCTCGACGGTGCGAAAAGCGCTACCGTCCATCTCTATAACGCCACGGCAGAGGTGTTTCGTCGTCTGGTATTCCGCCAGAGCAAGGAACAGATAATCGAGCTGGCGGTTAACGCGACGCGGCTGATCCGCCAACGCTGCGAAGAGCAGCCGCAGACCCACTGGACGTTTGAATACTCGCCGGAGACCTTCTGCTTTACCGAGCTGGACTTTGCGCTGGAGGTCTGCGAAGCGGTGGCGGCCGTCTGGCAGCCCTGCGCCGAACGGCCGATGATTGTGAATCTCCCCGCGACCGTGGAGGTGAGCACCCCTAACGTCTACGCCGACCGGATTGAGTACTTCTGCCGCCACTTCTCCTGGCGACCGCAGGTGTGCATCAGCGTACATCCGCACAACGATCGCGGCACCGGCATCGCCGCCGCTGAACTGGCGCTGCTGGCCGGGGCGGATCGCGTTGAAGGCTGCCTGTTTGGGAACGGCGAGCGCACCGGCAACGTTGATCTGGTGACGATGGCGCTTAACTTTTATACCCAGGGCATTCATCCCGGACTGGACTTCAGCCAGATGAAACAGGTAGTGGATCGGGTTGAACAGTGCAATCAGCTGCCGGTGCATCCACGCCATCCTTATGCGGGTGAGCTGGTGTTTACCGCTTTCTCCGGTTCACATCAGGATGCGATTAAGAAAGGCTTTGCCGCCCGTAAGCAGCAGGAGAAAGAGTTCTGGGAAGTTCCCTATCTGCCGCTCGACCCGGAAGACATTGGCTGTAGCTACGAGGCGGTGATCCGCGTTAATAGCCAGTCGGGTAAGAGCGGTGCCGCCTGGATGATTGAGCAGAATCACGGCCTGGTTCTGCCCAGGGCGCTCCAGCAGGATTTCAGCCAGCGGGTACAGCAGGTTACCGATGGTGAAGGCAAAGAGATGACCCAGGCCGCAATCTGGCTGCTGTTCCGCCAGGCCTACGGTCTGAGTGAACCGGCGATTCAGCTGGGCGAATACCGCAGCCAGAGCGACAGCCGCGGACAGCTTCAATTTGAAGCCAGTGTGAGTCAGGAGAACCGTCAGCATACGCTGACGGGCCGGGGGAACGGCCTGCTGTCTGCGGCGGTGGAGTCTCTGCGGCAGGCCTTCGATATTTCGTTCACCATTCAGGATTATCATGAGCATACGCTCGGCCAGCGTAGCGACAGCCGCTCGGTTGCCTATCTGCACTGTACGTTTGCCGGCAACCGCAGCGCCTGGGGGGTGGGTATCGACAGCGACGTCTCCCGCGCCTCGTTACAGGCGCTGCTTAACGCGCTGGCGCAGGGTCAACTGACAGAGGGAAAATAGTCGCTGGGGGCAACGCCCATAATACGGCGGAACATGGCGCTAAAGGCACTCTGGCTGTCGTAGCCCAGCTCTAACGATACCGACAGTACGGAATCGCCGCGCGCCAGCCGCGTCAGGGCCTCCATCAGCCTGGCGCGGCGTACCCAGTCGCTGAACTGGAGATCGGTTTCCTGATAGAAGCGGCGCGCCAGCGTGCGGCTGCTGACGTTAATCTTGCGGGCGCTGTTCTCCAGCGTCCAGCTCTCCCCCGGCTCACTGCGCACGGCCTGACACAGCGCAATCAGCGCCTCACTCTGCGGCTCCGGCAGGCTGAAGGGCAGCTCGGTCATCACCCGGATCTCATCCAGAATCAGTTCATAGATCCGCTCCGCCCTGCTCGCCGGCGCATAGCTTTCCGGCAGCGCCAGCGCGCTGACAATCAGCTCGCGCAGCAGCGGAGAAACCTGCACCACCTGACAGCTGGCGGGCAGATCGGCGCGCGCCAGCGGATCAACGAACAGCGTGCGGGCCGCCACATTGCCGGTCATTTGCAGCGCATGCGGTACGCCTGCGGGCAGCCACACGCCCCGTCCCGGCGGCACAATCCAGTGGCCGAGATCGGTTTCAATGCGCACCACGCCGCTCAGCGTATGCACCAGCTGCGCACAGTTATGGTGATGGCGCGGCTCCGCGTCCCCGTGGCGATAGTCATGGGCATAGGGCACCAGCGGGCGGGTCGCAAAAAAGAAATCAACGGTGGATGACATACACTTCCCCGGCGTTTGACAGAGGCCCAGCTTAGCAAAGCCGCAGCGTGAAGGGGAAAAAAGAGCGGGTAACGAACGGGGAATAACGGGGAGAAAGGAAAGGCAGGCGGGCAACGGACGGCCCGCCTGCTGATTCAGCGGATCAGGTGGTGACCGCTTTCATTTGCGCTTCATAGGCAGAGGCCTGCTTGGCGTCAAACTGGTCTTCCCACTTGGCAATCACCAGCACCGCCAGCGCATTGCCCACGACATTAAGCGCGGTACGGGCCATATCCAGAATACGGTCCACACCGGCAATAAAGGCCAGCCCTTCCAGCGGAATACCGACGCTGCCCAGCGTGGCCAGCAGCACCACAAACGAGACGCCCGGTACGCCAGCGATCCCTTTAGAGGTCACCATCAGCGTCAGCACCAGAACAATTTCCTGTCCCAGCGACAGGTTGATGCCGTAAAGCTGCGCAATAAAGATGGCGGCGATACTCTGATAGAGGGTAGAGCCATCGAGGTTAAACGAGTAGCCGGTCGGCACCACGAAGCTGGTAATCGACTTCGGCGCGCCGTAGGCTTCCATTTTTTCCATGATGCGCGGCAGCACGGTTTCCGAACTGGCGGTGGAGTAAGCGAGGATCAGCTCATCCTTCAGAATGCGGAACAGTACTGTAATACGCAGCTTACAGATACGCGCTACGGCCCCCAGCACCACACAGGCAAAGAAGATAATCGCGGCGTACACCAGAATAACCAGCTTGGCCAGCGGCCACAGCGACGCAAAGCCAAAGTTAGCGACGGTCACCGAGATTAACGCAAACACCCCGACCGGCGCGTAACGCATAATCATGTTGGTGACTTTGAACATGGTTTCAGAGGTGGAGCGGAACACTTTCACCAGCGGATCGCGATGTTCTGCGGGCAGCGAGGAGAGGCCCAGGCCAAACAGCACCGAGAAGAAAATCACCGGCAGCATGTCGCCTTTAGCGATAGCCGCGAAGATATTCGTTGGGATCATTGACAGAATGGTGGTGACCAGGCTGTGCGGCTGACCCTGAACCGCTGCCGTTGTCGCTTCATATTTAGAGATGTCCACCGTTGCCAGCGTTGCCATATTAATGCCTGAGCCGGGTTCAAACACGTTCGCCAGCGTAATACCCAGCACAATGGCAATGGTGGTGATCACTTCGAAATAGACGATGGTTTTTACGCCAATACGTCCCAGTTTTTTCGCATCGCCCACGCCGGCAATTCCGACAATCAGCGTAGAGATAACGATCGGCACAACGATCATTTTAATCAGATGGATGAAAATATCGCCGGCCGGGCTGAGGATATTAGTGACTAACCAGTCACGATTTCCTGGTTGATCATGCAGAATCGCACCAACAGCGATCCCCAGCACCAACGCGATCAGTATTTGCCATGCGAGGCTTAATTTTATTGCTTTCATAACGCGTTTATTCCTTAACAAAACCTGTTTCCACATAAAAAGTGTGGATTGAATGACACTCTAGGGAGGCAGACCGGAGCCGGTCATTTCACAGGCAATGGATGGTTGATACCTGTTTTCAGGCGCAAGATAAGTACCATTTTCATTGGGCTAAATGCAACCCAATACGAGATGTCTCTAATTAACTAACTGTTAACAGAATAAAGCTCTGATTTTTTCCTTGAAAAATAAGCCATTGTTATTATTAACATTAGTTATTCATGCAAATAACATCACCAGGAGAAGTCTGCCCGGTAACCCGATAAAACCACCGGTCCGGTTGCGCTTTTTTTGTCCATCATTTCGGCAAAAATCGATAATTTCATGCTCACTTCCCTCTCTTTCCGGCGAGTCGTTTGCCCTGTTTCATCACATTCGGTTATGACGTGATCTGCCGCGCAAAAAGCAAACAAAGGCCGGAACAGACCTTCCCTTAACTATTGATTGACATATTATTAACATCTTCAAGGAGAGCAGCTATGAGCCAACTACACACATACCCGGTGCCTGCGAACATCGCGGCAAACACTCTGATTAATGCTCAGCAGTACGAGACGATGTATCGGCAATCCGTGCAGGACCCCGATGCGTTCTGGGGTGAACAAGGCAAGATACTTGACTGGATCAAACCTTACAGGACGGTGAAGAACACATCCTTTGCGCCGGGCAATATTTCGATTCACTGGTATGAGGACGGCACGCTAAACCTGGCGGCCAACTGCCTCGATCGCCACCTGGCGAGCCACGGCGATCGCCCGGCAATTATCTGGGAAGGTGACGATGCCAGCGAAAGCAAAACCCTGACCTACCGCGAATTACACCGTGACGTTTGCCGTTTTGCCAACGTGCTGCACGATCTGGGCATTCGCAAAGGCGACGTGGTGGCGATTTATATGCCGATGGTGCCAGAAGCCGCCGTTGCCATGCTTGCCTGCGCACGTATTGGCGCGGTCCACTCGGTCATCTTCGGGGGCTTCTCACCCGAGGCCGTTGCCGGCCGTATTATCGACAGTAATGCAAAACTGGTGATCACCGCTGACGAGGGCATTCGCGCCGGTCGTCAAATTCCGCTGAAGAAAAACGTCGATGACGCGCTAAAAAATCCGGGCGTTACCGGAATTAACCATGTTGTGGTGTTTCGCCGTACCGGACGGGATATCGGCTGGGACAACCAGCGCGACCTGTGGTGGCACGATCTGGTCAGCGAGGCCAGCAGCGAACATCAGCCTGTTGAAGTGAACGCCGAAGATCCGCTGTTCATCCTTTATACCTCTGGTTCAACCGGTAAACCGAAGGGTGTGCTGCACACCACCGGCGGCTATCTGGTTTATGCCGCCACCACCTTTAAGTACGTGTTTGACTACCACCCAGAGGATATTTACTGGTGTACCGCGGACGTCGGCTGGGTGACCGGCCACAGCTACCTGCTGTACGGCCCGCTGGCCTGTGGTGCTACCACCCTGATGTTTGAGGGCGTCCCTAACTGGCCGAAACCAAGCCGTATGGCGGAGGTGGTTGATAAGCACAAGGTGACCATTCTCTACACCGCACCGACGGCGGTGCGTGCGCTGATGGCCGAGGGTGATAAGGCCATTGAGGGGACGGACCGTTCATCGCTGCGTATTCTCGGTTCGGTCGGCGAGCCGATCAACCCGGAAGCCTGGGAGTGGTTCCACAAGAAAATAGGCAACGGCCGCTGCCCGATTTCCGATACCTGGTGGCAGACTGAAACCGGCGGTTTTATGATCACGCCGCTGCCGGGTGCCACCACGCTTAAACCCGGTTCGGCGACGAAGCCGTTCTTTGGCGTCCAGCCTGCGCTGGTTGACAATGAGGGTAACGTACAGGAAGGCGCAACCGAAGGTAACCTCGTTATCGTTGATTCCTGGCCGGGCCAGGCGCGCACGCTGTTCGGCGATCACGACCGCTTTGAGCAAACCTACTTCTCAACGTTTAAGAACATGTACTTCAGCGGTGACGGCGCACGCCGTGATGCCGACGGTGATTACTGGATCACCGGCCGCGTTGACGACGTGCTGAACGTCTCCGGCCATCGTCTGGGCACGGCAGAAATTGAATCCGCGCTGGTCTCACACCCGAAAATTGCCGAAGCCGCCGTGGTGGGCATCCCACACAGCATGAAAGGCCAGGCGATTTATGCCTACATCACGCTGAACCACGGTGAAGAGCCTACGCCAGAGCTTTATACCGAGGTGCGCAACTGGGTGCGTAAAGAGATTGGTCCGATTGCCACGCCGGACGTCCTGCACTGGACGGACTCCCTGCCAAAAACCCGCTCCGGTAAGATCATGCGCCGCATTCTGCGCAAAATCGCCGCCGGCGACACCAGCAACCTTGGCGATACCTCAACGCTTGCCGATCCGGGCGTCGTTGAGAAGCTGCTGGAAGAAAAACAGTCTATCAACATGCCTTAATTATGTGGGGCCTCTGCGCCCCACCTCTTTATTAGCTGCCGCAGAGCAGTCTTCCGTCCTTCGTCGTATTTTTCAGCACCAAGACGTTATAAAAAAAAGGTCCAAAGTAGCCTGAGCGATGGCTTGTGCTATCAGGAGATAACTCGACCCTGGAGACGCTGTGATGAATGATGTCATCTATGAACGCATAGAAAAAAGTGCGCTGTTTAAGGAACTGGTGCATAAACGCCAACGGTTTGCCCTCCTGCTTACCGCCATTATGCTCGTGCTGTACTACGGTTTCATTTTACTGATCGCCTTCGCCCCCGGCTGGCTGGGCACCCCCCTGCATGAAGGTACTAACGTCACGCGCGGGATCCCTATCGGCATCGGTCTGATCGTGATGTCATTCCTGCTGACCGGCGTGTACGTCTGGCGTGCTAACGGTGAATTTGACCGTATGACCCGCGCGCTGCTGAAAGAGGTGAAAGGATGAGACTACGTTTACCCCTGCTTACCCTCGCCGCTCTGCTGCCTCTCGGCGCAGTGGCCGCCGACGCGATTACCGGTGACGTTCAGCGCCAGCCGTTCAACGTTCAGGCGATTGTGATGTTCCTGATTTTCGTGATCGCCACCCTCGGCATTACCTACTGGGCATCAAAACGCACCCGCTCACGCAGCGACTACTATACCGCCGGCGGCAATATCACCGGTTTTCAGAACGGACTGGCGATGGCCGGCGATTTTATGTCTGCCGCGTCGTTTCTGGGTATTTCCGCGCTGGTGTATACCTCCGGCTACGATGGCCTGATCTACTCTCTCGGTTTCCTGGTCGGCTGGCCGATTATTCTGTTCCTGATCGCCGAACGCCTGCGTAACCTTGGCCGCTACACCTTTGCTGACGTGGCCTCCTATCGCCTGAAGCAGAAGCCTATCCGAATCCTCTCCGCCTGCGGTTCTCTGGTGGTGGTTGCGCTGTATCTGATCGCACAGATGGTGGGAGCCGGCAAGCTTATCCAGCTGCTGTTCGGGCTGGACTATCACGTCGCGGTGGTGCTGGTGGGTATCCTGATGGTGATGTACGTGCTGTTTGGCGGCATGTTGGCCACTACCTGGGTGCAGATCATCAAGGCCGTGCTGCTGCTGTTCGGTGCCAGCTTTATGGCCATCATGGTGATGAAAACCGTCGGCTTCAGCTTCAACAACCTGTTTACCGAAGCGATGAAGGTGCATCCGAAGGGCATTGATATTATGCGTCCGGGCGGGCTGGTTAACGACCCCATCTCTGCGCTGTCGCTGGGCCTCGGCCTGATGTTTGGTACGGCCGGTCTGCCGCATATTCTGATGCGCTTCTTCACCGTCAGCGATGCCCGCGAAGCGCGTAAAAGCGTGTTCTACGCCACCGGATTCATGGGTTACTTCTACTTCCTGACCTTTATTATCGGCTTTGGCGCCATCCTGCTGGTCGGTGCGAACCCGGCCTTTAAAGATGCCTCCGGCGTGCTGATTGGCGGTAATAATATGGCGGCGGTGCATCTGGCTGATGCGGTCGGCGGCAATCTGTTCCTCGGCTTTATCTCAGCGGTGGCCTTCGCGACGATTCTGGCCGTGGTTGCCGGGCTGACGCTGGCAGGCGCGTCCGCCGTTTCCCACGATCTCTACGCCAGCGTGTTCCGTAAGGGGCAGGCCACCGAGCGTGAAGAGCTGAGGGTTTCGAAGATCACCGTACTGGTGCTTGGCGTGGTGGCTATCGCGCTGGGGATCCTGTTCGAGAAGCAAAATATCGCTTTCATGGTCGGACTGGCCTTCTCGATTGCAGCCAGCTGTAACTTCCCGATTATCCTGCTGTCGATGTACTGGTCGAAGCTGACCACGCGCGGCGCCATGGTCGGGGGTTGGCTGGGGCTGACGACGGCCGTTGTGCTGATGATCCTTGGCCCGACCGTCTGGGTACAGGTTTTGGGCCACGCCAAGCCTATCTACCCGTATGAGTATCCGGCGCTGTTCTCCATGTTGGCGGCGTTCATCGGAACCTGGCTGTTCTCGATTACCGATAACTCAGCGCAGGGAGCACAGGAGCGTGCGCGCTTCCCGGCTCAGTTTGTGCGTTCACAAACCGGTATCGGGATAGAAAACGGAAAAAGTCACTAGATAATTATGATGATAAAGGGGCGGGCCTGTGGCCCGCCCCTTTTTTTAGATACCGCTACTGCAACCGGCTAAATCAGAAGTGCAGCGCTGCACCCACGTAAGGGCCATCGGCCACGACATTGTCTTTACGGCCGTCTTTACCGTTCATGCTCATGTACTTGTAACCAACGCTGACGTCAACCAGCGAAATCGGCTGGAAGCTGACGCCCGCCGAGGCTTCCTGGTAGTCACGGATATGGCTGGAGAAGGAGTCCGGCGAATAGAAGTATTCTCCGTAAACGTTCAGCATGCTGGTGACCGGCACCTTCACGCCGCCGCCAACGGCAATCGCATACCCGTCACGGGTATCTTTCGGGCTGGTTGACATCGCTTTCACGGTTGGCGACAGCATGATGTCTCCGACCGCCACGTTGTAACCTAATCCCACGCTGCCGACGCTGCCGTCGTGATCGCTGCGCAGCCAGTCACCCGACAGGGCAAAACCCGGTGTACTGGTACCCAGACCCACATGCAGGTCGGTGTATTTTTTACCAACGCTAACTCCGCCATCGATAGCCTGAGCAGTACCTGCCAGCGCCAGCAGCGCCAGTGCGCCCGTTGTCATTGCCACTTTTTTCATTGTTCTCTCCAGAATAATTTTACTCACGCTTTAGCTTCGCGGCCGTGCAGAGTAATCCAACTCTTATAAGAATTATACGATAAAGGGATAAATGGTAATAATTTGGTACACCATTACAAAACGTTACATAACGAGATATTTTGTCAAACGCTGGCCCACATAAGATGCCCCACCAGCGGCGCAACGATAACGGTGAGTACACCGGACAGCATCATTACCATGCTGGAAACTACGCCCTCCTGCTGGCCCATTTCATAGGCTCGCGCCGTGCCTGCACCGTGAGACGCCGCGCCAAACCCGGCCCCTTTCGCCATGCCCTGTTTAATCGCCAGCCGCAGGAACAGCACATCGCCAACCGCCATACCGAACACGCCGGTGATCACCACAAACAGCGCGACTAAATCGGGCTGACCGCCCATCTGTTCCGCCGCCGCCAGCGCGAACGGCGTGGTGATCGAACGGACCGCCAGGCTGCGCTGGATCGTTTCGGGCAGAGTCAGCAGCCGGGCCAGCCATACCGAGCTGCATATTGCCACCAGCGTGGCGGTGAGCACCCCGGCGCTCAGCGACAGCCAGTGGCGGCGAATAATCGCCATATTTTCGTAAACCGGCACGGCAAAGGCCAGCGTCGCCGGGCCGAGCAGCCACAGCAGCCAGCGGCTTTCACTAATGTAATCCTGCCAGGTGATATGGCTGACCACCAGCAGCGCCACCAGCACCATTGGCGTCATCACCAGCGGCATCAGCATCAGCCGGTGCCAGCGACGGTACAGCCGTTTATTAATAAAGTAGATCAGCAGTGTCGCGGCCAGGCAAAGTACGCTTAAGGTAAAATCATTCATTGCCGCGCGCCCGCTGTTTACGCGCCGCCAGGCGAACTTCCAACCGATAAACACGATCGACCACCAGACTGGTAGCAGCCAGCACCATCAGCGTGCTGAGGGTAATCACCAGCAGAATACGCCAGCCCTCAATGCGCAGCAGCTCGGAGTAATTCACTACCGCTACCACCGCCGGAATAAAGAACAGCAGCATTTCTGCCAGCAGCCAGTTAGCGCCCGCTTTTACCCAGCCGATCGGCAATATATGCAGCATAATCATTGCCAATAGCAGCAGCATCCCGACGATGTTGGCCGGCAGCGGCAGATGCAGCCAGGTCACAAGGTGCTGAGAGAAGATAAACAGGCCGGCATACAGCATGACCTGCAATGGAACCTGCACCCGTGGCATCCAGCCTGCTTTGTTAAGCCCTGATACACTGGCCATACTTTTGTTGACCTCTTACGGAAAAAGTTTATGGGAAAGAGTATAAAGCGGTAACAGAGTGTGAAAAAAATGACTTAATATTATTCCAACTATGCCAAACAGGAATGATTATGGACGTTCGCGCCCTGCGCTACTTCGTTGAAGTCGTGCGCCAGCAGAGCTTTACCCGTGCCGCGGAGCAGCTGTACGTCACCCAGCCCACCATCAGCAAAATGCTGCGGCAGCTGGAGGATGAGCTGGGATGCAGTCTGCTGATGCGCGAGGGGCGCAAACTGCACCTGACCGATACCGGCCAGGCGGTGTATCAGCGCGGTCTGACCATTTTGCAGGAGTTTAAACAGCTGGAGGCGGAAATCAGCGACATTAACGAGCTGAAGACCGGCGAGCTGCGGCTGGGCATTCCGCCGATGGTCGGGATGCAGATTGCCGGTTCAATTTCTGCATTTCGCCAGCGCTATCCGGGCATCGAGCTTAAAATCGCTGAGTTTGGCGGGCTGACCGTGCAGCAGGCGGTACTGTCCGGCAGCCTGGATATTGCTATGACCGCGCTGCCGGTCGCCGACGATCTGCCGCTTAACTCGCTGTCGCTAATGAGTCATCCGCTGTGCGTACTGGTACCGCGTACCGAAGCCTGGCTGCGCCGCAGCCAGCTTCCGCTCAGTGAGCTAGCCGAACTGCCGATCCTGATTTATAACGAAGAGTTTTCGCTGAACCGCCAGCTGATGCGCGCCTTTCAGACCTGTGGCTTTACGCCGCAAATTGCCGTTCGCAGCGGGCAGTGGGATTTCCTGGCGGCGATGGTCCAGGCGGGTATGGGCGTGGCCATCTTACCGGAGCCGGTCTGTCAGCGGCTGGATAAAAGCCAGCTGCTGTGGCTGCCGCTGGAATCGGACCTGGTCTGGGAGCTGGGGCTTATCTGGCGAGAGGGGAGTTATCTGTCGCGCAGCGCACAGGCGTGGATCGCCTGCTGTCGCGAATTCTGGCCGGGATAAGCACGGCGGCTCACCCCGGCCAGTACGCTACTCTTCTTTTTCGATTAGCAGCGATTCCATCAGATCGAGATCGTGCAGAAGCTTCTGCTTGGTCTCATTGCTGATTTTCTGCGTGGCGCGCAGGTGATACAGCTCACCGCGCTCCGCACGCAGACCGGTCAGGCGGAAGCGGCGTTCAAGGTTTTCCGCATACAGCGAACGCTCCAGATCCTCTTTCCCGTCTACGCGGCGACGCAAATTACCAATGACCCGTGAGCTCACCTCTTTCAGCAGTTCAGGATCGATATTCTCTTCGGTATCGTCCATCAGACGCTCTTCCATGCGGTACAGGCTTTCAATCGCCGTTCCCGCCATGACCGCGCGCGCCATCTGAATTTCCCGCCGGTGAACGGTTTTATCAATGCCGTCTATCCCGCGCAGCAGCAGCGGCAGCACCACCACACCGATCAGCAGTGAGAAAAGAATCACCCCGGTTGCCAGGAATACCAGCTCATAGCGCGCCGGGAAGTCACTTCCGTTGCTCAACAGCAGCGGAATAGACAGCACACCGGCCAGCGTAATCGCACCGCGTACGCCGGCAAAAGAGGCAATCAGCAGTTCACGCGTCGAGTAGTTTGAAAACTCCATCGGACGTTTCTTCATAAAGCGACGGCTGATGCAGCGCATAATCCACAGCCAGCTGAAGCGAACGATCATCAGCGCGGTATAGATCAGTGCAACGGAGGCGCACAGCACCCACAGCTCAACGTTCGGATCGGCCTCGGCCTGGGTGAACGACACCTCCATGATGCCCGGCAGCTGGAGGCCCAGCATCAGGAACACCATACCGTTAAAGACGAACTCCAGCATTTGCCAGACGCTGTTCGCACGCAGGCGCATGGCCAGCGGCGCCTGGCGAATAATGCCGGTGCCGGAGATGGTCATACCGGCAGCGACCGCGGCCAGAATACCCGAGACGCCGATATGTTCAGCAATCAGATAAGAGGCGAACGGCAGCAGCATCAGTAACACAGTCTGCGTAGCCGGATCGTCGCCGCTCCAGCGGCTGAACAGGCGCAGCGATTTACCGTACAGCCAGCAGATCGCAATCCCGGCCAGCAGGCCGCCAATCGCCACCTTGGCAAACTCCAGCGACGCGCCGGACACGGTAAACACCATGGTACCCATCGCTACTGCGATGGCGAACTTCAGCGACACCAGGCCCGATGCGTCGTTCATCAACGCCTCGCCCTGGAGAATCGACATGATTTTTTTCGGGATGCGCCCCTCTCCTACGATACCGGACAACGCAACGGCATCGGTGGGCGACAGAACCGCCGCCAGCGCAAAGGCAGGGATAAGCGGGATGCCCGGCACCAGCCAGTAGATCAGGTAGCCGATACCCACCACGGTGATCAGCACCAGCACCAGCGCCAGCCCGATAATTTCTCGTCCATGGTGCAGGAACTCGCTGGTTGGCGTTTTCCAGCCGTCGGCAAACAGCAGCGGCGGGATAAACAGAACCAGGAATAGCTCCGGGTCAAAATCGACGTGCAGACCAAACGTAGGCCAGGCCAGCAGTGCGCCCAGCGCAATTTGCACCAGAGGCAGAGGAATTTGAAAAGGGATAATCCTTGCAGCCACACCTGAAAGTGAAACCATCAGGGTTAAAATGAGAATAGTAAAAAATATTTCCATACTTTCCTTATATTTATCTTCCAGTGAGAGACAGTAGAGCGCCTGAATGGTAGCGGGCGCACCCCGTCCGGGCCGTGATGTAAGACAGGATTATAGTAAAGCAAAATAGTAAACTGATTAAAAACAGGATGTGCGCAGCGGGGAAATTTCAGTGGTATCTGAATGTGGGGCCGAAGATTTCGGCCCCTGGACAGCATTAAATAGCCCAGCCGCCCGCATAGAAGGCAACAAGTAATACGGCAATGACCACCGTACCGATATTCAGCTTGCGCCATTCACCGGCTACGATACGCCCAATCACCAGCGAGGCAAAACCAATCATAATGCCGGTCACAATGTTACAGGTCAGCACGATAAATACCGCGGCCAGCAGACCGGACATAGCATCAACAAAATCGTCGAAATCAATTTTTGATACGTTGCTCAGCATCAGCAGACCGACGTACATCAGCGCCGGTGCCGTCGCATAGCCGGGCACCAGATAGGCCAGCGGAGACAGGAACAGGATCATCAGGAACAGCAGGCCCACGACAACCGCCGTCAGTCCGGTTTTTCCCCCCGCCGCCGTACCCGCCGCCGATTCAATGTACACCGCCGCAGGCGCTGCACCCACCAGGCCGGAGAAAATACTACTCACCGAGTCACTGGTCAGCGCTCTGCCGCCGTTGATGATCTGATTGTTTTTATCCAGCAGGTTGCCCTGGCCGGCGACGGCGCGGATAGTGCCGGTGGCATCAAACACGGCGGTCATCACCAGCGCCAGCACGCTGGGCAGCACCGCCGGTTGCAGTGCGCCAACGATATCGAGGCTGAACACCAGCGAGTGCCCCTGCTCATCCGTCAGGCTTGGCATGGCAAACAGCCCTTGGTATTTCACCGCCGGATCAACAATCAGCCCGATGACCGAAATGGCAATAATCGTCAGCAGAATGCCGCCCGGAATCCGGCGCTTTTCAAGACCAAAGATCACCGCCAGCCCCAGCAGCGACATTATCACCGGGAAAGAAACGAAGTTACCCAGCGCAACCGGCAGACCCGGAGCCGGGTTTTTTACCACCAGGCCAATACCGTCTGCGGCAATCAGCAGCAGAAACAGGCCGATACCCACGCCGGTACCGTGCGCCACGCCCATCGGCAGATTGCGCAGGATCCAGGATCGAATACCGGTGGCAGAGATAACGGTAAACAGAACCCCCATCAGGAACACCGCACCCAGCGCGACCGGCACACTGATTTGCTGACCGAGCACCAGGCTGAACGCGGTAAACGCCGTCAGAGAAATGGCACAGCCAATCGCCATCGGCAGATTTGCCCACAGCCCCATCAGCAGTGAACCACAGCCGGCTACCAGGCAGGTGGCCACAAACACGGCTGAGGGTGAAAAGCCCGCTTTACCCAGCATACTGGGCACGACAATGACCGAGTAAACCATGGCTAAAAAGGTGGTAATACCGGCCAGTACCTCTGTCCGCACGCTGCTACCGCGCAGGGATATCTGGAACCAGGCGTCTAACTTACTCCCGGTCGGTTTAGAAGGCGTTGACATTATAATCCCCTGAAAATCTTATGTTCTGTTGCTGCAAGGCAGTTAAAACTGCGCGAAGTTAAACGTTTGCGTCGCTGAGGCTGAATCTACGCAGAGAGAGGCCCTGAGCAGGGAACTGCCCGGATCGAGGCAAACGTATTTATGATAAATCGTGCTTAAAACCGCGTAATTTTCATGCTTATCAAAAAAGGCAAACGATTATCCAGCGTTTAGCGGTGCATTTTCAACACCTGTTCGCCTTTATATTTGTCGGCAGTAGCAGTAAAGGAGGGATGAAAGGAACCCTGCTCAGGCGAAGACGATTTCCCCGCCCTGCGCCAGCGCCCGCTGCCAGGCATCGCGCTGCTGTACTTTCCGCAGCCAGGCGTCGATAGCAGGAGAGTCGGCAGTGCCGCCGCGCGCGGTGAGGGCCAGCAGGGGGAAACTCATCTGCACATCGGCAATGCTGAAACGGCTGCCGGCAAACCACGCGTGCGTCGCCAGGTGCTGCTCAATAAAGTTACGGTGCGTCGTCAGCTGTTTATCCAGCCAGGCCTTCTGTATGCCTTTACTGAATGCGCTGCCAACCGGTCGTAGCAGCCAGGGAACGGGGGGTTTACCCATGCGGCTGAATACCAGCTTCATCACCAGCAGCGGCATCAGCGACCCTTCAGCATAGTGGAGCCAGTAGCGGGACTGTAGCTGCTCTTCTTCATCGGTGAGGGCCAGGCGGCCTTCGCCGTCGTAGCGGGACTCAAGGTATTCCAGGATCGCGCCGGATTCGGCAATGACGCGGCTGCCGTCGGTGATCACCGGCGATTTGCCCAGCGGATGAATCTTTTTAAGCGCCTCCGGGGCCAGCATATTCGACCCGCGTTCATAGCGCGCAATTTGATAAGGCACATTCAGCTCTTCGAGCAAAAACAGGATGCGCTGCGAACGAGAGTTATCCAGGTGGTGTACGGTGATCATAGGCCGCTCCGGTAGAGACAAACTCTGAGTATAGGCAGCGTTAGCTGTTTTTTACATCCAGCAGGATAGCGCCGGTGCCCTGCTCGCTCAGGCGGTCGTCAGGGTTACGCAGCGGGCAGTCCTCCATCGACAGGCAGCCGCAGCCGATGCAACCGTCGAGATCGTCCCGCAGATGCACGAGCGTCTCGATACGCCTGTCCAGCTCATCCCGCCACTGCTGTGACAGCACCGCCCACTCGCGCGGCGACATACGCTTTCCCGGCGGAAACTGCATCAGGCTTTCGCCGATGGTGGCCAGCGGGATGCCGATGCGCTGAGCAATTTTAATGATCGCCACCCGGCGCAGCACGTCACGGTGGTAACGGCGCTGGTTTCCCGGATTGCGAAAGCTGCTGATGAGTCCTTTGCTTTCATAGAAGTGCAGCGTTGAAACCGCCACCCCGCAGCGCTGGGCCACGTCGCCCGGCGTCAGCTCCCGCTTGTTCGGATAGCTAAGACTTTTTTTCATTTTGGCCTTTACCTCAAGTTAACTTGAGGAATTATACTCAGCATCCATTGAAAGGGCGAGGTGAGTCTCCTCATCATGCCTATCCGCTTTGACGGGTCAGAGGCTAAGACCACCCGACTTGACGCAAAAACCAGGGAGAAAAATGTATGCATGATGACATCATCCGCACCCTTACCGACTGGATCGAAAGCAATCTTGATAAAACGCTGTCGATTGATGAGGTGGCGGCAAAGTCAGGCTATTCGAAGTGGCATCTGCAACGTATGTTTCGTACGGTGACTAAACAGACGCTGGGGGGCTATATTCGCGACCGCCGCCTGACGCTGGCCGCGGAAGCGCTGCGCAAGACCCAGCGCCCGGTATTTGATATCGCCATGCAGTATGGCTATGACTCACAGCAGACGTTTTCCCGCGTGTTCCGCCGTCAGTTTGCCCAGACTCCCACCGCCTATCGCCATACGATGCGTCGTCAGGCACTTCAGCGAGGCAGCTGGAATTTTGACTGTACCGACTATGCGATTAACGGCTACGGTCAGCGGAACGGCGAAAGTCCCCACGCCGTTCGCAGCTGAGCCGTCGACCGACGTTAGTGGCATGCCACCCTCTCTTCAGGTGGCACCTCGTTCGCCTGCTCCCAGTGTGATGGCGACAGATACCACCCTCCTCCCTGCTGTTTTATCTGATACATTGCACTGTCCGCACAGTCAATCAACGCCTGGGGGCTGGGGTGGTTTTTACCCAGCGACACACCGATGCTGAGCGACTGAACTATCTGCGTCTCCTCGTCCAGTACAATGGGTTTTTGCATCGCGCGGGTAATATCTCGGGCCACCTGACCCACCTGCTCTTCACGTTCGACGGACGACAGCAAGATGGCAAATTCATCTCCCCCCAGCCGCGCAACCAAATCGTCCTGGCGCAGCCGCGACCGCAGTCGCCCGGCGGTGGCGATGAGAACTTTATCTCCGGCGGTATGGCCATAACGATCGTTAACCTGCTTCAGGCGGTTACCGTCAATAAACAGGACCCCGATACGCTGGCGATCCCGGGTATCCAGCCACTTTTTTTCCAACTGGTGAATAAACGCTGCCCGGTTAGGTAAACCGGTCAGGGTATCGTGCAGCGCCTGACGTGCCAGCACATCGTTTTCCTGTTTCAGATGCTGCTGCCAGCGTTCCAGTTCACTGCTCAGACGCCGGGAAAGATAGTTAGCCACCAGCCCACTTGTTACCAAGGCGATGCTAAGGACCAATAGCAGCGGCCACAGGTAGGAAGATAATCGTTCGCCCCCACCGTGCCGGGGCTGCTCCAGCGCGATAGCCACCAACGATACGATCCCGGCAATCAGCGCCATCGCCGCAATGATTAAATGGACGCGCTGGAAAGATTTACGCAGCGTCGGCAGCACGCGCGGTGGTGCGGCGGCAGACGCGCTGCCTTCACGGTGAATGTTCATTCTGCTGTCCCCCAGTTAGTGCTGACTAAGCCAGCCCGCGTAACACGTCCACTCGCGTGATATGTCCGCTGCGAACGTGATGGACCCGCAGCACATCGGGGGAGCTTTCTGCCAGGAAAGGCAATGCAATAACATGCTATCTCCTTTATTTTTTTACTTATCCGTACCGGATGCACTCTCTGGTTTTAATTAAAGAAAAATTTTTCAGACAAAAAGGGATTCTCTTCCAGAGCCATGCTCATAAAAGTGAGAAAAGAGTATCATTTCAGAAAAATTCTACAGAGCAAACGCTTTCTGTACAACTTTTTAGAACTTCAGATTAGTCCCAAACCTATATTCATGCCGCCAGTTATATAAATAGCACCTTAAAGAAAACAACCTATCACGTTGAAAATAAACGTTATTACCCCCATCACCTTATCAAGGAGAGCAAATAACATTAATCAATGTCAGGAGAAACAAAAAATGAGACGTATGGCATCGCATACATCAACTCGTCAACACGCAGTGTCATTATTAAATAAGACAAAGAGAATTATCGCTGACTAAAGAAATAGATGGACCTGTTTATTATGGCAGGACCGGGATCCCAGTCGCTCACCGGATTAAGCGATCGTTTCCTGTCGAAATAAGACTGAATATGCGCCGTGCTTTCGCCTATCTCCCGTCATGAAGCGGAGCCGGGTCCGCTGCACCCCCCGCCGCGCGGCAGTACAAAAAAACTGCCATACCACGTGTAAATTCCATTCAACTTTTAAAAACCGATGATATAATGTGACCGCCATCACACTTTACTGGCCTGTATATCGATTCGGAAAGAGCATTCCTGGCAGCTCATGTTCCGCTTGTGGTGATGCTGCTTCCAGTTTGTCAGGGCCGATCATCGCGGAGTTTTAACAATGGGTACAATTACTGCCAGCGTCATGCTGATGAGATGGGGACTGCTTAGTGCGGTCATGATGTTTTTTGCCAGCACCTTCAACGTGAAGTGCCGCAGGGCCAGCCGCAACGCCATGGCCTTTGTCTTTACCGGCATTGGTATTGGCATGTCATGCTGGTTTGTTACCGGCCTGCTGGGCATCACGCTGAGTATAGAAAACCTGTATAATTTCTGGCATACCACTCAGGATGTGTTTGTTGAAGTGATGAGCCAGGCGCCTGCGGACTGGCCAATGCCTTAATTCGTCCACCCGGTGAATCGCTGAATTCACCGGGTTATGCCCCTTCTGTCCAACTCTGGCATTATCCCGTCTATTACGCGTCTGACTCAAACCCCTTTTAGCAATTATGGCCGTCGCTCGGTTATGCATAGAATTTAATTATGCCGACTGAACCGTGGTTTATTATTTCATTCATCAAAGAATTTTCTTAATCGCATATATTTAAATACTACGCTAACATAGCCGCCATCCCACGCCATTATTATTTACGGTTATTATCGCCATATTATAGTTAAGAAAGGTAATAGCATTTATGAGAAAGTCACGATATACGGCAGAACAAATCAGCAAAGCTATTAAAGATTCAGAAAACGGTATTAAGGTAAAACAGATCTGCGAAGAGCTGAGTATTTCCGAAGCGACATTCTACAGCTGGAAAAAGAAGTACGCGGGGCTAAATACTGAACATGGAAGAAAAATCAAAGAGTTAGAAGAAGCTCTGCATAATATGACGCGCGAGATGCAAACACTCACCTCTGATAAAGCGCTGCTACAGAGTATTGTGAAGAACTTCTTTACCACCGGAGATAAACGGAAAGCCGTCGCATTTCTTCAGGATATCCACAGCATCGGCACCAGACGCAGCTGCCGCTTAATCAATATCAGTCGGAGCGTCTACCACTATTCGCAGAATTGTGATAACCCGTAATCACTGACGACTGAAATTGTTTATGTTTCCTTACCATTAGCCACCGGCTCTGCTTAAGATAAAGGGCCGTGGCTAATGATTCAGTTCTCTCCTGCACCATACGAACGCTGAAACTCAGTCGCCGATCGCCACCACCTGCGGCTGAGGTTTGATACGCATGGCCACTATCACTCCGCAAATTAAGCAGGCGATACCGCAAAGCGTCAGTAATGGCGGCCATGCCTGGCGCAGCATAAAGGTATAAGCCAGGCCCGCCAGTATCTCAAAAACGATAAGTGGCCCAAGTAGCACCGCCGGTAGCCGCTGGCTGGCCTCATTCCAGCACAGCGTTCCCAGCCAGGAACACAGCAGGCCAATCGCCAACATCAGGCCGATAAATACGCCGGGGTGGGGGCCAAAAGGCAGTGCAAATTCCGGCTGCGTCAGATGCAGCTGTCCCATAACCAGCAGATAGCCCAGCAGCGCCAGCGGCAGCGTTGCTACGCCCTGCGCCGTTGCCCAGGTGCCGGGCCTGATATTCGGATTCCGGCGCAGCCAGCGAGAATTACGCAGCGGATACCATGTCCAGCAGACCACCGCCGCCAGCGCCAGCGCGATGCCGCTGAGATAGCGTCCCGGGTCCAGCTGCTCACCGACCGCATTAATTTCGGCCACGTTCACGCAGGCTAAGCCGCAGATAATCAGTAACAGGGCTGGCATCAGGCGACGCCAGCTCAGCCGGCCATCCTCGCGGCTGTAAAACAGATTAGCGCTCACCGCAATCACCACCGGCAGCGTACCGATAATCATGGTAGAAACCGGCGCGCCGGTGCGCTGGATAGCCGTTGCGAGGCAGGCGTAGTAAAGCAGATTGCCCACCAGCGTCAGTTTAAACACCTCCCGCCAGTCGGCCCGCGTCAGCCCGCGCAGGCGTCGACGATCCTGCCATGCCAGCGGCAAGGCGATCAGGCCAAAGGCTAAATAGCGCCCCATCGACTGAAGCGTACCGGGGTAATCGGGCACCAGCAGCGGTCCGACAAAAATAAGTCCCCACATCAGTCCCGCACTCAGGGCAAATAACACTCCCGCTAACATCGCTTGCTCCACTTCGGCCACATGGATAAAACGACATTATTACAGAGGCTAATGCGCAGAGATTGTAGCAAATTGCGGTCGTCGCTATCGGTGGCGGACCTGCTTCTGATAACGGGCCGGGGTAATGCCATAGCGCCCGCTAAAGCTGCGCGTCAGGTGTGCCTGATCGGTCAGCCCTACCGCAGCCGCAACGTCCGCTGGCAGCATGCCTTCAATCAGCAGCTGCCGGGCCTGAAACAGGCGAAAGGCCATCAGCATCTGATGCGGCGTAACGTGATACTGCGCTTTAAACTGGCGCTGGAAGTGCCAGGGGCTGAGCGACATCAGCGAGGCCAGATCGGTCAGCGTTATCCGCTCTGCCAGGTTGTCGCGCAGATAGTCGCGCACCGTATCGAATCGATGGCGGGAGTGTGCTTCGGGGGGACGAGCGGTACGGGCGTGAGGCCGCAGCAGATCGCATAAAGAGAGCAGAAGCCCTTCTCTCTCCAGCGCGTCATCGCTCTGCCAGAGGTTTGCCAGGATCTGTGACAGACTGCGGGCATCCTGCGGATGATGGCGAACCGCCCGATCAAACCACCAGCCGGATTCACCGGTCAGCGCGGCCAACCGCTGCGGCTCAAGATAGATCATGCGGTACTGCCAGCCGCCCTCGCTGGCTGATTCGCCGGTGTGCAGTTCGTCCGGGTTCATTAATACCAGTGAGTCGACCGGGGCCAGATGCAATTCTCCCCGATAGCGAAAACGCTCCGCGCCACGGTCAATTGTGCCGATGCCAAACGCTTCATGGGTATGCGGTTCAAACGCGTAGCGCGTGATATGTGCCCGATACAGTTCCACCCCCGGTATGCCGGGCAGATGCCGGAAACTGGCGCGGTCCTGCTCAAAGCTGAACTGCTCCGGTACACCTTCCATAAACTGCTCTCCGCTGAAATGCTTTCGCCAGCTTACGATGTTTCTCTCCGCCAGAAAAGGCCAGTATAAACCGTGGCTAAACAATCGTGCTGTGCCACTACCAGCCCACGATTGCATTAACTCTTTATTTACTCTTGCCGTGTTCCAATACTTTTCTAACCCGTGGAAATGGATAACCCATCATGTCTGAACTCTTGCTTAAGCCTCATTCCAAGAACGGCCTCGCACTCTTTTCTGCGCTCGTCGCGGGTCAGATGACCCCGCAAAAACGGTGGTATTCACAGACATGGCGGGCAAAATTTTTGTTCCGTTCGCTGCTCATGCCCGCCAGCAGCTGGCGGCACATGGGCAACATCGCCAACGTTGAAGCCATGCAGCAGGTTCTGCCGGTTCAGCCAACTCTACCGGGTAAACTCCATCGTCCCTATCTGCACCTGGGGCTGTCCATCGGTCAGCGGGTAACGGCGCTGCGCGATCACTACCAGTTTGTAGAGCAGATCCAGAACAATGAGCTGCGCCAGGCGATGCTGTCTGCATCGGGGCTGGAACTGATGACGATCTCGGGTAAAGACGGTGAAGAGATTTCGGCCAGTCTGCTGTGCTGTGGACAGTGCGACCGCGAAGGTGAGGTCAATCTCACCCTCGATGTTAACGGCGTAAGGCTGGCGCTGCTGACCTTCGCCATCGTGCAGGAAAACGGCCGACCGCTGCTGGTGATTGGCGGCTTACAGGGCGCACACCGTGAAACGTCGCACGCGTTGATTCGCCAGGCAACCAAGGCCTGCCACGGCCTGTTCCCTAAGCGGCTACTGCTGGAGGTTCTGATGCGGCTGGCCGCAGAGCTGGGCATTCAGCGTATCTACGCGGTACGAGACGGCGGCCATGTGTTTTACAGCCTGCGCTACCGTCTTAAAAAGAAAGATCTGTTCCACGCCAGCTACGACGAATTCTGGCAGTCGGTTAACGCTACCGAGATTTCGCGCCATCTGTACCAGCTACCGCTGAGTATTGCACGTAAACCGCTGGAGGAAATTGCCAGCAAGAAGCGCGCCGAGTACCGCCGTCGCTATGAACTGCTGGAACAGCTGCACCAGCGGTTCCGCTACGCTAACTAACCGTCAGCGGGCGGGCTACTGCCCGCTGACCGCAGGCGGTTCCTGCTGAACGTCGTCAATCTTCCAGCCGTCGCGCTCGTGTAACAGCGTGACCAGCAGATACTGCCGATCGCCGGGATCGCGCCCCAGGATCACATCGACGAACGCGCGACTGCCGTTCAGCGTAAAGTTTCCGACCGACACATTATTGATCCAGCCGTCGCTGTAGTCCTGATCCTGGAGAAAATAGTCATCCTCCATTCCTTCCGGGCTTTTGATCAGCAGGTTGATTTTTTGCAGCAGCCGCTGGGTGACATACTCATTCAGCAGCGGATCGTGCTCATCTATCGGGCTTTCTTCTTTACTCAGCGCCGTCAAATACCAGGTGTAGAACGCCAGGCTGGTATCGTGCGGATCGGTATTACGCTCTGCCGCAACCGCCTGTATGAGCATCATTGGAGCGATAAGCAACGGCAACCACTTTTTCATTCAAACCATCCAGGATTAACCACAACGTATTTTCCTCATCGGGAGAGCCGTTATTTTACCGCGTTGAACAGCTCGTACAGCGCAACGCAGCAGAACAGATATAGCCCCAGGACGATAATAGCGCGAACAAAGAGCGTAGACTTAACGGCCAGGACAATTTTCCAGGGCGAAACCAGCAGTCCGGCTATCAGCTGCCCCGGCCAGCGCAGGAACGGTACGCCGCGGGCTCGAATGCGGTAGACCGCGCCTGCAAGGATCAAAACAACCAGCAACTCCGCCAGCGTCATGATAACAGAACCGTTTTTCATGCTGTTACCTGCGCTGACGTGGAGAAGAGCCATTCCTCCTGCGATAAGCAGCGTCGAAAGCAGGCACTCCACCATCATCCAGGCCCCCAGTATCCACGATCGCCCGCGCAGCAGCTGAAGGAAAATTACGTCATGAGCATAGATGTAGAACAGCAGCAGCAGCCCGGCGGCCGTTTCCAGCTGTCCGCCTGGCTGGGCGGCATCGGCGCTGCGATTCAGGACCAGCCCCCAGAACAGCAGCAAAAACACGCCGCAGCCGCTCAGCCCGACGTGCGTTTCCTGGCTGAAGCGCAGCGCCGCCGGATTAATGCGTGCGATTAGCTCAGGATAGAACGTGCGCAGTTCGGCGATCTGACGTTGCATCCCGCTAACCAGATCGGGAACCAGCCTCGCCCAGAAAGGCACACGAGATCCGTTACCGGCGATCAGACGCACCATCAGTTTCATGCGGTACGACTCATCGGCCCTGTGCAGCAGCGCCTGCCATGCCATCTCCACCGCATTCCGGCGAACCGCGTCATGCAGCTGTCCGACCACGCTGACCGGTAATACGCCCCCGCCGTCGAACCCCTCCAGCCCCCAGCCCAGCCGATCGGAGAGACGTAGCAGCAGCTCTTCCGTCAGTGCCGGACTGTCCGACAGCGCCAGCGCCAGATGCTGATGGAACTGTTGCTGCTGTAGCAGAGATCCGGTGGAGGCCACGCGCTGCCAGCTGCTTTCAATCTGCGCCAGCCCCTCAACTTCGGATCCCAGCACCCCTGCGGCCAGCCTGTTAATGTCGTCGAGGCTGTAGACCGGTTCAGGCGGCAGCAGCACGCCATCCTCGTCGTCCTCCGCTGCGGTATCGTCACAGGTCAACGGCCGCTCTGCGCCGCCGGCCTGAGTGCCCGGTCCGTCGGTCAAATACTCTGCGTTAATCCGCGGCGCGGCGGCATCGGGGGCGACATGCAGGCTCTCTTCCGCCATGCTTCGCTCGTGCTCGTCGGCAGCGGTCGCTTCGTCATCCCGCCAGAGAACGGCGTACCGCTTTGCCTCTTCCCAGGCCTCCCGTACCCGCTGATAGCCCTCCGGGTCGCGCTCCGGGCGATGCTGCTTAAGCTGGCGGACATAGGCACGGCGGATAGCCTCCTCGTCCGACGTTGGCGCAATGTCGAGGGTGTCCCAGATGTTCATCGTTACTGAGTCCAGCTGTCATAGCGGGACAGCATCTGCTCCAGCTGCTGACGAAACTCAGCAATCTGTCGCATGTCCTGACTGTCCAGCAGCTGCTCAAACGCGGAGAGCGCTTCGTCAACCTGTCTGCGTTCTTCGCCAAGCAGGAAGCTGTAGAGCTGATTGCAGCGGGTCAGAACCCGACGATTTTCGGGACGGTCGCGCGGATGCTGCTTTAGCGATGCAATGCGCGCCAGGCTCTCCTGAATGGCGTCCTGGCTCATCTGCCCCGGCACATTTTCAATCACCAGCCGCTGGATGCTGTCGGAGGTGGAGGTCTGGCACTCCACTTCCAGGATACCGTCCAGCGTATAGGTAAAGCGCACGTCGATATTCACTTCGCCCGCCTTGCGTGGCGGAACGTTCAGCCTGAGTTCACCGAGGAAAATATTGTCTTTAACCCGCCGCGCCTCGCCCTGATAAATTTCAATATCCACCACGGTCTGATTGTCGATGGCGGTACAGAGGCTTTTCACCCTGCTGACCGGCAGAAAGGTGTTGCGCTCAATCAGCGGCAGAAAGAAACCGGCCTCCTGCTGACCATAGCGATCGCGCAGGGTGGCGACGCCAAGCGAATAGGGCATCACGTCGGTCAGGATCACATCCTCCACCGCGCTGTCCTCCATCACCATGCCCGCCTGCACCCCGGCGCCCAGCGCCACCGCTTCGTCAGGGTTCAAATCGTGCCGCGGGAAGCGGCCAAACAGACGAGCAACGGTCTGGCGGATCAGCGGCATCCGCGTGGCGCCACCCACCAGCAGAATATGGTCCAGTCTGTCGAGGGTAAAGCGTGCATCCTGCAATGCCTGGCTGACCGGGCGCTGAAGGCGGGCCAGCAGCTCAGCACAGATTTCCGCGAACTGCGTTTCGCTCAGCGTCCACTGCCAGCGCGTTCCCTGCCATTCCAGATCGGCCTGCGCCGGAGAACTCTGGCTAAGCGAACACTTAAGCTGCTCGGCCACCTGACTCAGCCTGGCGTGAAGTTCACCCTCCGCCTGTTCCAGCGCAGGATGCTGCCTCTGCATCCAGCGCAGCACGGCCGCACTGAAGTCATCGCCGCCGAGGAACACGTCGCCGCTGCTGGCGCGCACTTCCACCACGCCATCAAACATATCGATGATTGAAACGTCAAACGTGCCGCCGCCGAGATCGAAAGTCAGGTACTTCTGCTGCTGGTTATTCAGCAGCCCATAGGCCAGTGAAGCGGCCGTAGGCTCGTTCAGCAGTCGTCTGACGTTCAGACCGGCCAGCTCGCCGGCGGTTTTAACCGCCCTGCGCTGCACGTCATTAAAATAGGCGGGTACGGTGATCACCGCATCCTCAACCGGATGGCCGAGCGCGTTTTCCGCATCCTCCTTCAGCTGACGCAGCAGTATCGCCGACAGCTCTTCCGCCCGGAAGCGCTGCGTGCCCAGCTCAACCACCGTTTCACTGCCCATCAGACGCTTAAAGCTGGCGGAGGTAAGCTGAGGATGCGACTGCAAACGCGCCCTGGCGGGCTTACCGGTCAGTATATTTCCCTCGTCATCCAGCCCGACCACCGACGGCGTCAGAACATCGCCAAAACGGTTCGGCACCAGCTCCGAACGACCGTTTCTCCACAGACACAGCAGGCTGTTTGATGTGCCAAGGTCGATACCAATTACCCTTGCGGTACTCATCGCGATCTGTCCTTTTTCACACGCCGACGCGATGCGCCGACGTGGATAATAGTTATACCCAGTACTTTTTCTTACTGGTTTTGCCAATGCCCGGATTACAGCTGTTGGTGGGGTCCAGCCGACGGAAGTGGTGCTCATGCTCACCGGAAGCAGAGTAGAGATGGCCAATATTGTGCTCGGCTGGATACTTCGCACCGCGCTGTTCAAGATAAGCCAGCACCGCCTCCTTGAACCTGGCGCCGTCAACGCCCGGCTTAAGAATATAGTCCTGATGATTGACCAGACAGAAGAAGTGGCCACAGCACGAGCCTTCCAGTACCTGATCCTGGAGTTCAGGAGGCAGCTGGATCATCCACTGCTCGTCGTTACGCCGCAGCGCCACGTCAAAGGCGATCAGCCGCTCGTTGGTATCGATGCCCGCGGATTCACAGTAAAATACCGTGCAGGCACCGACGCCAAAGCGCACCAGAAACGCATCGCTTTGCTCAGCCTGGCTACAGTGGAACCAGTCGCCGTTTCTGTCGGCGAAGAACGTGGACAGCAGATGTTTCATCGCCGCAGCCTCTTCGCCGCTCACCTTAATCATCAGATGATGTTCATAGCGGCGATGCCACGACAGCAGGCGCGGTGAGAGGGTTGAAGGCGTAAACCGATTACCCAGCTGGATCAGCCTGTCGATAAGGTTAGCGGGCAGCAGTTTCAGCCGTTTTACCCGTGCGTCCCAGCGGGCCTTTTTCTGCATCAGCGCAGGCAGGGCCGAGGGACCGAGCCGTTTGATAGACAGCAGCATATGCCGCGCGTAGCGCAGCGTCAGGCGAAAGGCGTTACGGTGGATATACTCGGCCTGAATCGGCAGCTCAGCCAGGTTTTCGATCAGGTAGCGTCGCAGATCCAGCAGTACGCGCTCGTCGTTGCTGCCGATATAGAAGGTCTCTTCCTGCGGCGTGGCGTCAAAGGTCGCCAGCCGCACGGCGAAAACGATCACTTTTCCGGCGCAGCCCGCGCTATCGTGCAGATACTGAGGATTGCCGTTGAAGCGCGTAGGCGTAACCGCATCCACATCTTTAATCACCGAGGCATAATCATCCGCCCATATTTTTCCGGCCCAGTCATCGGCGGTGCCGGTGGTGAAGTCACCGGACTCCAGCCGGGCAATCATCTGTTCCGGCGTGCTGCCCAGATCGATCCCCAGGTGGTTTACCAGCTCCAGCTGCCCCTCGTCGGTGATGCGGGCAAAGAGCGATTTCTCAGTAAATGCCGGGCCGCGCTGAAGCAGGGAGCCGCCGGAGTTATTGCAGATCCCGCCCACCACCGACGCACCGATACAGGAGGAACCGATCACTGAATGCGGCTCTTTGTTGTAGGGTTTCAGGCTCACTTCCAGCTCGGTCAGCGTACTGCCCGGGAAGGCAATGATCTGCCGCGCATCGTCAATGACCTGCACGCCCTTGATCCGCCGGGTGCTGACAATCACCACCGGCCGATCGTAGTCGTCGCCCCAGGGCGTTGAGCCACCGGTAACGCCGGTATTTGAGGCCTGCATCAGAATGATCAGGTCGTTCTGCTGGCAAATCTGAAGCACCTGCCACAGCTTTAACAGCGTATCCGGCAGCACCACCGCCAGCGCCTCGCCGTGGCCTACGCGGAATCCCTTACAGTAATAGGCTTTCTGATAACTGTCTTCGATCAGGCTGTCTGGCCCAACCGCATCGCCAAGCTGCTGAAGAGCAATTGTATGTTGCATAGATAAGCGGCCTCTCCCTGGTTGATGGTTATGCCCAACGAGTGTACCCGACAGCTTTCGGCCAGGGCCAGCGCTTAAACAGAGAAAATCTATTAAGTTTTTGGTGAAAAATGCAGACGGGAACGAAGGCAGATTAGTCTGGAATGATGAATGCAAAGAGGGTTTGCCCGTTTCCCGACAAACCCTCTTTTTTACAGGCGGATCGACGCTCCTCCTGCCATTATCCCGGTAAATGTCCCATTCACCGGGTCAGGCTATGCCTTACAGCACACCCTGAGCTAACATGGCATCGGCAACTTTCACGAAGCCTGCGATGTTCGCACCGTGTACGTAGTGCGTTTGTTTACCTTCACCGCCGTGCTCAACGCAGGCGTGGTGAATATCCAGCATGATATGCTGAAGACGGATATCAACCTTCTCGGCTTTCCAGCTCAGACGCGCGGCGTTCTGCGCCATTTCCAGACCGGACGTTGCGACGCCGCCGGCGTTAGCCGCTTTACCCGGAGCAAACAGCACGTTGGCATCCAGGAAGGCATCGGTCGCTGCGATAGTGGTTGGCATGTTAGCACCTTCGGCAACGGCCTTAACGCCGTTGGCAATCAGCTGCTTAGCCGCTGGCAGATCCAGTTCATTCTGCGTTGCGCACGGCAGCGCGATATCAACCGCCACGCCCCACGGCTGCTGACCGGCCAGGTAAGGCAGATTACGTTCGCGGGCATAATCTTCCACGGTGCCGTAACGCACGTTTTTAATCTCTGCCAGGTGAGCCAGCTTCTCGGTCGTGAAGCCCTCTTCATCAACTACCGTGCCACCGGAGTCAGAAGCCGTGACCACACGGGCACCCAGCTCCAGCGCTTTTTCAATCGCATACTGCGCAACGTTACCGGCACCGGAAACGGATACGCGGCTGCCTTCAAAGCCCAGGCCGTGGCGCTTCAGCATGGCTTCGGTGAAGTACACCAGGCCGTAACCGGTCGCTTCAGGACGGATCAGGCTGCCGCCGAAGGTCAGACCTTTACCGGTGAACACGCAGCTGGTGTTGTTAGATAGCTTTTTCATCATACCGGACATAAAGCCAACTTCACGGCCGCCCACGCCAATGTCACCCGCCGGCACATCGGTGTCCGGGCCCAGATGACGGTACAGTTCAGTCATCAGCGCCTGGCAGAAACGCATCACTTCCGCGTTGCTTTTGCCTTTAGGATTGAAATCAGAACCGCCTTTACCGCCGCCCATAGGCAGGGTAGTCAGGGCGTTTTTAAAGGTTTGTTCAAAGCCGAGGAACTTCAGAATGGACAGATTGACAGAAGGATGGAAGCGCATACCGCCTTTATAAGGTCCGATAGCCGAGCTGAACTGCACGCGCCATGCGCGGTTGACCTGCACCTGGCCACGATCGTCGGTCCAGGCAACGCGGAACTGAATGGCCCGCTCTGGTTCTACCAGCCGCTCCAGCAAACCCTGGTCCTGGTACTGCGGATTCTGTTCCAGAAACGGCCACAGGGAGGTAAAGACTTCACGTACCGCCTGGAGATATTCCGGTTGGTTAGGGTCACGCTGTTGGACGGAGGCTAGAAACGACTCCAGAGAGTTAAAACCTTTCATTTACTAAATCCTTCTGACTCTGACTGTGGGCTATGGACTGTCACCCTGGCTAATTAGGTGTTTTTTTGAGTAGCCATTTGAGGTGATATTGTGCGTCAACGACTATATCATTCGTTTTCTATGGCACAACAAAAAAGTTTTAACCCCTTAAACACCAGAAGTGCTATATCCGCCCGACTCTCATCCGCCAGTTTTTCCACCTAAACAGTCGTGCGGGCAGGCGTGGTGCGCTTTACAGCGGATCGATTAACCATTATCCGCATCGATTCAAGCCATAGCCATCAACTTTAAAAAACCATATTTTATATATACTTACATTTATCCATAAGTAAAAATTATGACGAAGAAACGATAATGAAAGTTAATCATGTGGTAACGTGTATAATTAAGCCATCGTAAAAAAATTTATTAACCCTGTCAAAACTGAGGTTGGCTGATTAAATTCATTCAATTTCAATACAATCCGTAAACATTTTCATCTAAAATTTTAAAAAGCACTGCGGAATTAAACCAGGCATTGGTTTATAAACAATAGTTTTTAAGATACCGTTGATTTCTAATTCAAAGAATAATGTCGAATAATAACGTCCATTCAAGACCTCTCACTGCATGCCATCTGATGCGCAAGTCGTAAAACTATCTTAATCGATTCTAATACTACCTGATGTGACCTGAACTCACCTCAATTTTTAACATTTTTATTACACAGCCGATAAACCAACGTATCCGCCTCTAAAGCTTATGGCGATTAATATAAAAAACAGAATTAAATTCTGAAGTTATTATTTTCAATTAAACCATCAGGAATTAACTATCGAAATCAAAATAATAAAAAATAATCAACTAAATTAAAAAGGCGATGCTTTATAATTGCCGATGATATTTTTTGAATTCTATTAAATTTTAAGAGAACCTCATACAATGCAAAGGATTATAAGAATCTTACCCTACATCACAGGGGCAGGGGCCTTACTGATTACTTTTCTTTCATCGGCAGAGTCATTACCACCGGGAATGTCTAACGGCGGCTGCTGGGCCAATCCGATGAACGCTCTCACGGTAGGGATTGGTCCATCTGGTTTTTCATCCAATTTAAAAGGCGCCACATCAACATCCCCCTACTCAACCACCCCCGCATGGTACGACGCCTGGTGCTACCATACGACGGAATCCTCTGCGCTGCACCGGCCAACATCTTATTTCTCATCAGATCCATCAGGATTTGAACCGGCAGGTGATGATTTCTATAAGCTTAGCGATGACGTAGACTTTAAACTCCTCGTCAAATTACAGGCAATAACTACCCCCGCCCCTTTTCTTGAAGTCTTTGACGTCTCAGCGAATGCAGGATCAGATTCACAGGGTGTAAGCGCACTGCAGCAAGGGTCAGCAGGCAGTACCGGCTCGGTTACGTTCAGATTACGCAGAGATATTATCGGCGGAGCCTTTTATTTCCCCGGTGGAATCAAACTGGGCAACTTATATCGCTATACCTATAAGGGTCAAAAATCCACTATTCCCATTCTGGAATGGTATACGATGCCATCCGTCATCCCTATCCCAACGGAATGCACAATTAATAATGGCGCAAATATAAGTGTAAAATTCACTAACATCGACCCAGATGTCATGTCTAGCAGCGCAGAGACATCCATATACCGGGTCAGCAAAGAGCTCTCTTACTCATGTAAAAGCAGCATCACCCGCAATGTAAAAATTAACTTTGTTGGGGGATCCGCAGGTTTTGGTAACGCCCTTAAAACGAGCGATGACAATATCGGCGTTGCGCTGACTATAGGTGGCAGGGTTATACCGCCTTACGGCAGTTTCGTCACCCAAATGTATCAGGGAAAAGGGCGTGACTCTATTTATTTTGTTGCAATAAAACGCCCACAGTCGACGCCGGCAATCGGCAAGTGGACGGCGAATGCCACGCTGGTCATCACCGATTTATAGGGTCCAGAGGCCGTGTGATGCATGGCCGCTAACCCTTTTGCGTTGTTACAGCTGACCGATCCTAAGAGTCGCTTTCATCGTGCCTCCGATGCCACAGCCTCAATAAAACCCACCTTTTTAATTTAAAGATACCACTGCGCTACAGCCCGTTTAAATTACGGCCGCCGGTATTTTAAGAGAATAAAAAACCCAGTCAGATCGCTGGGTTTAGAGTCAATACAGTATCTGTTTGCGCAGGATCAGAACGGGATATCGTCATCAAAATCCATCGGCGGTTCATTATTTGCCGGCGCATTGTTCTGCTGTGGCTGCTGCTGCGGGCGAGACTGAGACTGCGCGCCGCCGCTGAACTGGTTGCCGCCCTGAGGCTGCTGAGGCTGACCCCAGCCGTTATTGTTACTCTGCCCACCACCCGCCGGTGCGCCGCCGCCCTGCGCACGACCGCCCAGCATCTGCATGGTGCCGCCCACGTTCACCACGACTTCGGTAGTGTATTTTTCTACACCGGCCTGATCGGTCCACTTACGGGTTTGCAGAGCACCTTCGATATAAACCTGCGATCCCTTACGCAGATATTCACCGGCCACTTCCGCCAGCTTGCCGAACAGCACAACGCGGTGCCACTCAGTTTTTTCTTTGGTTTCACCGGTCTGCTTGTCACGCCAGCTTTCGGACGTAGCCAGAGTAATGTTGGCAACGGCACCGCCATTCGGCATGTAGCGGACTTCCGGATCCTGACCCAGATTCCCAACTAAAATAACTTTATTTACGCCTCTGCTGGCCATGTTGCTGTCTCCAATAAGTGTGTCTGACTAAGTCTAAGCGCAAAATTCTAACACGCACACCTCGTAATGACACGTGCGGAGATCCGCGTTTACGAGCAGGATCCAAAACTCTTTTTTAATACAACGCATAACGATCAAAGCAGCAAACCGCCGCACAAAGCAGATCGTCGCTAATGGCACCTGACGCCAAAACACTGGTTATCCATTCAGGTTTTTTTGTGCCATAATGATATGTTTCTTTTTTGGCCATGCCGGGCAGGTATGGTGGGTTTATGCTAATCCGGGAAGTGTGAATGGATAAGATCGAAGTACGGGGTGCCCGCACCCACAATCTGAAAAATATTAACCTGATCATTCCGCGCGATAAACTGATCGTCGTCACCGGCCTGTCAGGTTCCGGTAAGTCTTCGCTGGCGTTTGACACGCTCTACGCCGAGGGGCAGCGGCGCTACGTCGAGTCGCTCTCTGCCTACGCGCGCCAGTTTCTTTCGCTGATGGAAAAACCGGACGTCGACCATATTGAGGGGCTCTCTCCCGCTATCTCCATTGAGCAGAAGTCCACCTCGCACAACCCGCGATCCACCGTCGGGACCATTACTGAAATCCACGACTATCTGCGCCTGCTGTTTGCCCGCGTGGGCGAACCGCGCTGCCCGGATCACGACGTTACGCTGGCGGCACAAACCGTCAGTCAGATGGTCGATAACGTGCTGTCGGAGCCGGAAGGCCGCCGCCTGATGCTGCTTGCGCCGATCGTGAAAGAGCGTAAGGGTGAGCATACCAAAACGCTGGAAAATCTCGCCAGCCAGGGCTATATCCGCGCCCGTATCGACGGCGAAGTCTGCGATCTGTCCGATCCGCCGAAGCTGGAGCTGCAAAAGAAACACACCATTGAGGTGGTGGTAGACCGTTTTAAGGTGCGTGAAGATCTGGCACAGCGGCTGGCGGAGTCGTTTGAAACGGCGCTGGAGCTGTCCGGCGGCACCGCCGTGGTCGCCGATATGGACGATCCCAAGGCCGAAGAGCTGCTGTTTTCCGCCAACTTCGCCTGTCCGGTCTGTGGCTACAGTATGAGTGAACTGGAGCCGCGCCTGTTCTCCTTTAACAACCCTGCCGGCGCCTGTCCAACCTGCGACGGGCTGGGCGTTCAGCAGTACTTCGACCCGGATCGCGTGGTGCAAAACCCCGATCTCTCGCTGGCCGGCGGTGCGATCCGCGGCTGGGATCGTCGTAACTTCTACTACTTCCAGATGCTGCGTTCGCTGGCCGAGCATCTGGGCTTCGACATCGAAGCGCCGTTTAGCACCCTGAAAGAGTATGACCGCAAGATCATCCTTTATGGTTCAGGCAAAGAGAACATCGAGTTTAAATACGTTAACGATCGCGGCGACACCTCGGTGCGACGCCACCCTTTCGAAGGCGTACTGCATAATATGGAGCGCCGCTACAAGGAGACGGAATCCTCGGCGGTGCGCGAGGAGCTGGCGAAGTTTATCAGCAACCGCGCCTGCGCCAGCTGCCACGGAACGCGTTTGCGGCGTGAAGCGCGCCACGTTTATGTGGAAAACACCACGCTGCCCACCATCTCTGATATGAGCATCGGTCATGCGATGACCTTCTTTGAGAACATGAAGCTCAGCGGTCAGCGTGCCAAAATCGCGGAGAAGGTGCTGAAGGAGATCGGTGACCGCCTGCGCTTCCTCGTCAACGTCGGCCTGAACTACCTGTCGATGTCTCGTTCGGCGGAAACGCTTTCCGGCGGTGAGGCGCAGCGTATTCGCCTTGCCAGCCAGATCGGTGCCGGGCTGGTCGGCGTTATGTACGTGCTGGATGAGCCGTCTATCGGCCTGCACCAGCGCGATAACGAGCGCCTGTTGGAAACGCTGATCCATCTGCGTAACCTCGGCAATACGGTGATTGTGGTCGAGCACGATGAGGACGCCATTCGCGCCGCCGACCATGTGATCGATATCGGCCCCGGCGCCGGGGTCCACGGCGGGCAGATCGTTGCGGAAGGCACCGTTGATGACATTATGGCGGTTGATGCCTCGCTGACCGGCCAGTTCCTTAGCGGCAAGCGCGGTATTGCCATTCCGCAGGAGCGGGTAAAGGGCGATCCGGCGAAGGTACTGAAGCTGACCGGCGCAAGCGGCAACAACCTAAAGGACGTCACGCTGACGCTGCCGGTCGGGCTGTTTACCTGCATTACCGGGGTTTCCGGCTCCGGCAAGTCTACGCTGATTAACGATACGCTGTTCCCGATTGCCCAGCGCCAGCTCAACGGCGCCACCATTGCCGAACCTGCGCCGTTCCGTGAAATCAGCGGCATGGAGCACTTCGACAAGGTTATCGATATCGATCAAAGTCCGATTGGCCGTACGCCGCGCTCGAATCCGGCCACCTATACCGGGATCTTCACCCCGGTGCGCGAACTGTTCGCGGGCGTTCCGGAGTCGCGTACCCGCGGCTACACGCCGGGCCGCTTCAGCTTTAACGTCCGCGGCGGGCGCTGCGAAGCCTGCCAGGGCGATGGCGTGATCAAGGTTGAGATGCACTTCCTGCCGGATATCTACGTGCCGTGCGATCAGTGTAAGGGCAAGCGCTATAACCGTGAAACGCTGGAAGTGAAGTACAAGGGTAAGAGCATTCACGAAGTGCTGGAGATGACCATTGAAGAAGCCCGCGCGTTCTTTGATGCCGTTCCTGCGCTGGCGCGTAAGCTACAGACGCTGATGGATGTGGGCCTGTCCTATATCCGTCTGGGTCAGTCGGCAACCACCCTTTCAGGCGGTGAGGCGCAGCGCGTGAAGCTGGCCCGTGAGCTGTCGAAACGCGGCACCGGTCAGACGCTGTATATCCTTGATGAACCTACCACCGGCCTGCACTTTGCCGATATCCAGCAGCTGCTGGAGGTTCTGCATCAGCTGCGCGATCAGGGCAACACTATCGTGGTGATTGAGCACAATCTCGACGTGATTAAAACCGCCGACTGGATCGTCGATCTGGGTCCGGAGGGCGGCAGCGGCGGCGGCGAAATTCTGGTCTCCGGCACCCCGGAAACCGTTGCGGAGTGTGAGAAATCCCATACCGCGCGCTTCCTGAAACCGCTGCTTGTCCGGTAGCCCGTTGTCGGGGCGGAGTCCTCTTCGCCCCGTCCCTGCCGCCGGGAGCTTTCGCTCTCTTTCGCGGAATTTTTCTGACATACAACGCTAAATCTTGCAGAAACAGGCAAGGTTTAGCGACGTTTTGATCTCCCCTCATCATGCTTTCACGGCTATTCTTTACCTTCAGCTTTTAAGGGAAAGGCTGTCCTGTGTCAGCGCCTTTCTCCCGTCTTTGTGGCCCTGCGCCATCTCATCATTTACTGGAGACATCAATGAATATTACCCATGCTTACGCCGCCCAGAACGCAACGTCAAAGCTGGCTCCATTTGAGTTTCAGCCGCGTGAACTGCGGGAACATGATGTGCAGATAGACGTTCTTTACTGCGGCGTCTGCCACTCGGACCTGCACCAGGCGCGCAACGAATGGCGCAACACCGTTTTCCCGGTAGTGCCAGGTCATGAAATCGTTGGGCGCGTCACCGCGGTAGGCGCGCACGGTCATAAATACAAGATCGGCGACCTGGTCGGCGTTGGCTGCATGGTCGATTCCTGCCGCACCTGCTCAAGCTGCCAGGAAGATCTGGAGCAGTACTGTGAAGAGGGCTTCGTCGGCACCTATAACGGCCAGGACCGCATCAACGGCGATATCACCTACGGCGGCTACGCCACCCAGGTCGTGGTGCATGAAGACTTCGTGCTGCGCGTGCCGGAAAACCTCGATCCTGCCGCCGCCGCGCCGCTGCTGTGCGCCGGTATCACCACCTTCTCTCCGCTGAACCACTGGGGCGTTGGCCCGGGTAAAAAAGTCGGTATCGTTGGCCTGGGCGGACTGGGGCATATGGGCGTAAAAATTGCCCATGCGATGGGCGCGCACGTCGTGCTGTTCACCACTTCACCGTCAAAAATTGAAGACGGCAAGCGCCTGGGTGCCGACGAAGTGGTGATCTCGAAGGATGCCGAGCAGATGGCGGCACACGCTAACAGCTTCGACTTTATTCTGAATACCGTGGCTGCACAGCACGATCTGAATCCGTTTATCACCCTGCTGCGTCTGGATGGCACCATGACGCTGGTGGGCGCACCGGAACACGATCATCCGTCACCGCAGGTGTTTAACCTGATCTTCAAGCGCCGCAGCATTGCCGGTTCGCTGATTGGCGGCATTAAAGAAACTCAGGAGATGCTGGATTTCTGCGGTAAACACAACATCACGTCCGATATTGAGCTGATCAACATCAATCAGATCAACGAAGCCTACGAGCGCATGTTGAAAAGCGACGTGAAGTATCGCTTCGTGATCGATATCGATACTCTGCGCGGATAAGTCACTGACGCACGGTGCGCTGTGGACTGTGGACTGTGGACTGTGCAGGTCAGACACCGGGGCGACCTCTTCAGGTCGCCCCTTTTTTATGACGGTGATACGTCGCTGTACGCCGCGACGTGGACATCGCTCTCCCGAGACAGCACGTCGCTGAAATCGGTGGACTCGGTTTCCCGCAGCGCCCGGTGCAGCGCTTCCGGCGTCAGGGTAAACGGCAGATCCTCCAGGCTCTCCGTGGGGAAAGCGATCGCTGCGGCGATCTGCGCAATGCGCGCCGATCGATCGCCCTGCAACGCCGGTAACCGTAGCGGCGTACCGTAGTGCCGCAGCAGCGCCAGCAGCGCCGCATCCGGCTGACCGTTCCGTTTTTCCACCAGCGACTGAATCAGCAGACTGAATCCGACCTTTTCACCGTGAAGCCAGCCGTGCAGCTCCGGCTGATGGGTCAGGGTGTCATGGATAACGTGGGCACAGCCCGGCGTGGCAATCGCCCCGCGTACGCTGTTGGCCAGCCCTGCCAGCACAATATTGGCCTCGATGACTTTTTCCAGCGCCGGGGTCACCCGCCCCTGCGCGTTTGCCCGCAGCGCTTCATCACCCCAGCGCAGGAAAATGTCCACGGCCTGCCGTGCCACCGACACTTTGGTATCCAGCGCCAGCAGGTGCGGAGCGTGGCGCTGATATGGCTCGAATTCGTACCATTTCGCCAGCGCATCAACGATGCCCGACCGCAGGTAGCGCACGTCGCTGCGGGCAATTACCTCGCTGTCTACCAGGATCAGCGCGGGCATCGCCTCCAGCGCCTGGCTACGCAGATGTCCGCCCGCGCTGTTGTACACAATCGCCAGCGGCGACCAGGCGGCGCAGGTGGCGGCCAGCGTCGGCAGCGCAATCAGCACGCGGTCGCCCAGCGCTTCGTTAACCGCTTTTGCGGTGTCCAGCACCCGTCCGCCGCCGATCGCCAGAATCCCCTCCGCCTCCTGTGCAACCAAATTCTGCTGGAACTGCGCTATCGCCTCGTCGGTGCATTCGCCGGAGAGATACTCTACCTGCCAGCGAATTCCCTCGCGATCCAGGCTCGCTTCCAGCGCCGGGCTGACCGCCTGCCACGCCTGGGGCGAAGTGAGAATGCGCAGGTGAGCGGCCAGCAGGCGAATTCGCTCGCCCGCCTGATGGATCAGGCCAGCCTGCTGCACGTAGCTGCCCGGCGATTTTACGGTGAACAGCGTTGGCTGCGGTACGCGGTGCGGTGTACTCATGTCGCCCTCTGAATGATGAATAAAGTGAAGTCGCTGGCTTTGTCACTCAACAAAAACGGGTGGCTGCCAGGCGGTGATCGCCGGCAGCGGCGCGTCGTAGCGTTCAATCTCCACAAAGCAGGTCTGCGCGCTACAGCCCTGGCCGAGCCGCGAACTGCCGAGATCGGCGGTTAAAACGTTGGGATTACCGTGTTTATCCAGCGATTGGTTTTCCTGCACGTTCAGCGGGTCGTACCACGCCCCGGTGGATATCTGCACCACGCCGGGCAGAATGTCTTCGGTCAGATGTACCCCGGCCAGCAGCGCACCGCGGTCGTTGCACACCTTGACGATATCGCGCTCGCGGATGCCCCGGGCGGCGGCATCCTGCGGATGCATCCACAGCGGTTCGCGGCCATTAATTTTGATCTGTCGGCTGACCGAACCGTGGTCGTACTGGCTGTGCAGCCGGGTACGCGGCTGGCTGGAGAGCAGATGCAGCGGCCAGCGCTGCCGCTGCATCTGCTGCGCCGCCTGTTCCGGCTTGTGCCAGTAGGCGTAACCCGGCGCTTCGGCATAGCCAAAGGCGGCCACCGCCGCGGAGTAAAGCTCGATTTTCCCGGAAGGGGTCGTCAGCGGTGCGGCCTGCGGATCGTCACGAAATGCCTTCAGCAATATTTGCGGTTCGGCGGGCCGGGCGTATTCCAGCTTGCCCCGCGCCCAGAACGCATCGAAGTCAGGCAGCTCAATCCCCTCCTCTTCCGCGCGCGGACGGGCATCGCCGTAAATCTTCGCCAGCCACGCCTGCACGGAGCGCCCTTCGGTAAACTGCGCCGCGAAATCGAGTTTTTCCGCCAGTGCGCTGAAAATCGCGTAGTCATCACGCGCCTCCGCCAGCGGCGGCAGATGCTGGCGCATGGCGATCATAAAGCCGTCGTTGCTGGCGCTGCCAATATCATCCCGCTCCAGCGAAGTGGTGGCGGGCAGCACGATATCGGCGAATTTGGCCTGCGCGGTCCAGTACTGCTCATGGACGATCACCGTTTCAGGCCGCCGCCAGCCGTCGATCAGGCGGTTAAGATCCTGATGGTGATGAAAGCTGTTGCCTCCCGCCCAGTAGATCAGGCGAATATCGGGATAGGTCAGGGTCTGGCCATCGAATTCATAGGCCTCGCCGGGGTGCAGCAGCATATCGGTAATGCGCGCCACCGGGATGCGCTGACTAACTGCGTTGCGTCCGGCGGGCATCCGCGGCCCGGAAAAACGCCGTCTATCGGCTCCGGCCAGATTGGTGGAGGCATAGCCAAAGCCGATACCGCCGCCGGGCGTTCCGATCTGTCCCAGCAGCGCGGTGGCCGCCACCAGCGCCCAGAAAGCCTGTTCGCCCTGCCGCGCACGCTGTACCGACCACGCCATATTGATCAGGGTTCGCTTCTGCGCCATCTCCCGCGCCAGCCGACGGAGGGTTTCCGCCTCCAGCCCGGTGAGGGCCGCCGCCCACTCCGGCGTTTTGGCTTCGCCGTCCTCTTCGCCCTGGAGATAGGCGGCAAAGCGATCGAATCCCACCGTGCAGCGGTCAACGAACGCCTGGTCATAGCGCTTCTCTTCAATCAGCACCTGGCACACCGCCAGCAGCAGCGCGGTATCGCTGCCGGGCCGGATCGCCAGCCAGTCGGCATCGGGCACCGCCGCCAGATCGTTGCGCACCGGGCTGACGTTGATAAAACGACAGCCGTTGGCGTGCAGGGTGTGCAGCCAGTGGTTGAGGGCATGATCGTTGGCCCCGCCGCCGTTTACCTGCGCATTGCGCAGCGGCAGTCCGCCGATCGCCACAAACAGCTCACAGTGCTCCGCCAGCGACGCCCAGTGGGTGTGCTGGCGCTGAAGTTCGTCCAGATCGCCGAGAATATGCGGCAGCACACGTTCGCCGGCGGCAATGCTGTAGGTATTGGTGCTGGCGGTGTAGCCGCCTAACTGGTTAAGAAAGCGGTGCAGCTGGCTCTGCGCATGGTGAAAGCGCCCGGCGCTGGACCAGCCGTAGGAACCGCCGTAAATCGCCTGATTGCCATGCGTCTGTTTTACCCGCTTCAGCTCGTCAGCGACCAGCGTCAGCGCCTGCTCCCAGCTCACCTCCACAAACGGCTCTTTTCCTCGCTCCCGGCGATTATCCGGCCTGCCCTGCAAATAGCCCAGCCGCACCGCCGGCCGCCGTACCCGGCTGTCGCCCTGCACCGCACCGGGTAGTGAGTAGCCTATCCGGGAAGGGTTGCGATCCCACTCTACGGGATCGACGGCGGTCAGCACGCCGTTATCGGTGGTGACGCGATAGGTCCCCCAATGGGTGACGGTCAGGTTGTGTTCGTCTTCGGCCTGGCGGCTCATGATGCGCTCCGGGGTCACTTCTGTTGCTGGCATGATTTGCCCTCCTGCTAATTATTCGCGGCGCAGCCGTCGCGCCAGCCGCGTACCGAGGGTCTGTAAAAGCTGCACGATGACGATCAGGACCAGCGCGGTGGTCAGCGTCACAAAGGCGTCGAAACGCTGGTAGCCGTAGGTAATAGCCAGGTCGCCAATGCCGCCGCCGCCGACGGTTCCCGCCATGGCCGTCGCACCCAGCAGGCCGATGGTGGCCGTGGTCAGCGCCAGAATTAGCGAGGGTGCGGCCTCCGGCAGCATAAAGTGCCAGATGGTCTGAAAAGTACTGGCTCCCATCGCGTTGGCCGACTCCAGGATGCCGTCGTCTACGTCGAGCAGCGAACTCTCCACCAGACGCGCAATATAGGGGGCGATAAACACCACCAGCGGCACTATCGCACCCGGCGTACCGATGGTGGTGCCCACCAGCCAGCGGGTGACCGGTAAAATGGTGATCAGCAGGATGATAAAGGGCAGCGATCGCAGGATATTGACCACCGGGTTCAGCGCCTGATGCAGCGCGATATTCGGCAGAATGCCGCCCGGACGACAGGTTACCAGCACGATGCCCAGCGGAATGCCGATCAGCGATCCAAAGCCCAGCGAGACACTGACCATAATCAGCGTGTCGTACAGCGCCAGCAGAAACTGATCGCCGGTAATGGCGGTATCGATAAAGTCAAACATCGCTAATTTTCACTCCTGCCCGGTGCAGATACTGAATGGCCGCCTCAATATCCGCCGTGTCGCCGCTAATCTGAACGATCATAAAGCCCAGAATGGTGCTCTGCACTTCGGCCATATTTGCAAACAGAATATTAACCTCCACCGGATAGGTGCGGATGAGCTGGTTGACCAGCGGCTGCTGTGCGGTCTGGCCGATAAATTCCAGCCGCAGCGCACGGCTGTGGCTCTGCTGTTTAATCCGCGCCACGGTTTGCTCGGGCAGCCGATCGTGGATCACCGACTGCACAAAGCTGGCCGTTACCGCCTCCTGCGGATGGCCAAACAGCGCCAGTACGCTGCCCTGCTCCACCACGCGCCCCTGTGCCATCACCGCAACCTTGTGGCAGATTTTCTGTACTACCGACATTTCGTGGGTGATCAGCACGATGGTGATGCCGTAGCGCCGGTTGATCTCCTGTAGCAGCAGCAGAATTTGCACCGTGGTATGCGGATCGAGCGCCGAGGTCGCCTCGTCACACAGCAGAATCGACGGATTAGTCGCCAGCGCGCGGGCAATGCCGACCCGCTGCTTTTGTCCGCCGGACAGCTCGTCGGGATAGCTCTGCGCTTTGTCGCTGAGATTAACAAAAGCCAGCAGCTCGTTGACCCGCTCGCGGATAAAGGCTTTATCGCGCCCCTCCAGGATCAGCGGGATCGCCACGTTGTGAAAGACCGTACGCGAGTTCAGCAAATTGAAATGCTGAAAGATCATGCCGATATCTTTCTTCACCTGGTTAAGCTGTTTTTTGCTGATGCCCTGTAGCGAGAGATCGTTGATGATGACCTCGCCGCTGCCCGGCGCTTCCAGATGGTTGATTAAACGCAGTAGCGTACTTTTACCCGCGCCGCTGGCACCGATCACGCCAAAGATATCGCCCTGATTGATCGTCAGGCTGACATTATCCAGCGCAAGAACGCTCTCCCCTTTGCGTGAAAAGGCCTTACTCACCGCGTTGAATGTAATAATCGGCTGGCTCATTTGAAGTAGTCGGGCTGTAAATAGCCATCGTACTGCGGATGTGAACTGATGTAGTTTTTAAACTCGTCGGAGTGATAGCCGGCAACAATGTCTTTCGCAAACGCGGCGTCTTTATTTTTTCCGGCCACTGTCACCACGTTAATAAACTGGCTGGTGGGGGCTTCCAGCTTCAGCGCGGAGGCCAGTTTCATGCCGCTGGAGACGGCAAAGTTGCCCTGAATCAGGCCAAAATCCACGTCCGGCAGCGCACGCACCTGCTGGGCGTTATCCATCTCTTTAAAAACAATGTTATACGGGTTTTCACTGATAAACTTCTGCGAGAAGGTGGCAGGATCGCTCTCCGGCTTTATCTTCACCCATCCCAGACTTTGCAGGACCAGCAGGGCGCGGTATTCATTAGGGGCCTGGTTAGGAACCGATATCACCGTGCCCGGCTTCGGTGTTTCGAGGGCTTTGATCTTATCGGAGTAAAGCCCCATCGGTGGCGTTGGTATCTGAACGATACCGACATTATCAATGCCCAGTCGTTCATTGACCGATTTTAAATAGACCGGATGCTGCATAATATTGGCTTCGATATTCCCGCGCGCCACCGCATCGTTAACCTGAATCCCGTCGCTAAAATCTTTATACTCGACTTTATAACCCTTTTTGATCAAAAATGGTGCAACGCCATTCTGAAACTGCTCTTTATAAGGACCGGGATTAAAACCTACGCGGATGAGTTTATCATCGGCGTGTGCCGTCGATAAAACAGCGGCAGAGGAAAACAAAGCAACAATTAACCCGCTTATCAATGATGTACGCATAAAATAACCATTCCCAAAATGATGTTGAAATAAATTCAATTAAATCACAGATAAAGTGGATGGTTGAAGTTAAAGATGGCCGTTCTTAATGTCTTTATTGTGCTAACCTTTTCTGAAATGAACTAATGCTTATTTTTAATATCGATATTATTTTTATTTGTTTTCTTTAAATGATAATTCCATTTTCAGCATCTCGGCGCTGTGCGATAGTCCAAATATTATTTTGTATTCATTGAGATGATTATGCCGGTATTTTCCCACTCTCCGCTGCTGGATCGGCTGGAAGAAAATCTGTTCAGCACGCTGGAAAAAATGGCGGCGCAGGTGACGTCCCACCGTCCGACGATTGACCTCTCCTCCGGCAGCCCCCGCCAGCCAACGCCTGCGGCGGTCGTCGCCACGCTACAGGCCGCCGCCGCACAGCCGGAAAACCATGACTATCCGTCGTTCTGGGGTAAACCCGCGCTGCGTCAGGCTATTGCGCAGTTTTATCAGCACCGGTACGGGGTGGAGCTGGATCCGGATAGCGAAATCGCCGTATTCCACGGTTCACATATCGGCATTACCGGCCTGCCGCGTGCGCTGCTCTCGCCCGGCCAGTACCTGATTTCCACCGATCCCTGCTATCCCATTTATCGCTCCGCCGCTGCGCAGTCGCAGGCGCAGTTTTACGGTATACCGCTGCACGCTAAAAACGGATTTTTGCCGGACTTCTCCAGCGTGCCGGAGGCCGTAACCGCGCAGGCCGGGCTGCTGATGCTGAACTATCCGCACAATCCGACCGGCGCGATGGCTACCCCGGCGCTGTTTGACGATGCGCTGGCCTTTGTGCAACGGCTGAATATTCCGCTGCTGCACGACTTCGCCTATTCCGCGATCGGACGTCACGCGCAGGACGTGCCACCGAGCCTGCTTACGCAGCCGGGAAGTAAAGAATGGGGGGTGGAAATCTATACGATGTCGAAAACCTTCCTGATGGCGGGCTGGCGCTTTGGCTTTGCCGTCGGCAATCCGTCTATTATCAGCGCGTTTAAGAAACTGCATACTCACAGCTACAGCACCGTGTTCGGCGCGGTGCAGGATGCGGCGATTACCGCACTGGCGCTGCCGGAGAGCGAGGTCGCCGGATATGCCGCGCTGTATCACCGCCGCCGCGAGCGGGCGATCCGGGCGCTGGAAAAAATGCGCTGGCCCGCCGACTTCCGTCAGGGCACCTTCTTCCTCTGGCTGCCGGTCCCGGCGGGATATCGCTCCCGGCAGTTTGCCGAGCGTCTGCTACGCGACGCCCAGGTGCTGGTCGCCCCCGGCGACGGCTTTGGCGCAGGCGGTGAAGGATTTGTGCGCCTGAGTCTGACGGCCAGCGACGACGCGCTGGACGAGGCGCTGAAACGTATTGCGGCGCTAAGGCTGTTTGTCTGACTTTCCGATATCCGCAGCCTGAGGCCACGCCGGGACAGCCCGATGGATCTCAGGCCGGTGGGTAACTCAGCGGTTCAGCCTCACCCCAGCGGACGTAGCCGATGCCGTTCACTCACCCTGTAGCGTGGCGACAATCCGGCGCTCACCGCCGTGAATGCGGTGCTCACCCAGATAAATCCCCTGCCAGGTGCCGAGCAGCAGCCGACCCCGGCTGACCGGCAGCAGCAGCGACGTGCCCAGCAGCGAGGATTTGATGTGCGCGGGCATGTCGTCCGGGCCTTCATAATCGTGCTGATACGGTGCATTTTCCGGGACGTGCCGCAGGAAGTGCTGTTCCATATCGCTGCGTACCGTCGGGTCGCAGTTCTCATTCAGCGTTAGCGACGCGGAGGTGTGCTGTAGAAGCAGGTGCAGCAGGCCGGTCTGTAGATCGCTGAGGCGGCGAAGTTCGCCCAGAATTTCATCGGTAACCAGATGAAAGCCGCGCGGCTTGGCGTTCAGGGTGAGCGTTTGCTGATACCACATAGAATGACTCCTTAACCAAAGCTGAGGGGATAGTGTGCCGCACAGGGCGTAAAGTTCCACCCTGAATGAGCGGGACGGGGCAATCTGCCGGAGAAAGGCGGGAAAAAATGCAGGCTGGAAAGAAAGGCGACGCCGGGGATGAACCGATCGGCTGGCCGGGAGAATCCCGGCCAGCCCCGGATCAGATTACCGCCGCAATCGCTTCGGCGACCTGACGCACGTTGTTGTGGTTCAGACCGGCCATGCAGATTCGGCCGCTGGCGATCAGATAAACGCCGAACTCATTACGCAGACGATCGACCTGCTCCGCGCTCAGGCCGGTGTAGCTGAACATGCCGCGCTGCTTCAGCAGATAGTCAAAGTTTTTGCCCGGCGCGGCCTGGTTCAATACTTCCACCAGCGTGCCGCGCATTTCCAGGATGCGCAGGCGCATCTCTTCCACTTCCGCCAGCCAGTTAGCTTTCAGCTCAGCATCGTTCAGCACACAGGAAACCACCTGCGCACCAAAGTTCGGCGGGCTGGAGTAGTTACGGCGCACGGTCGCTTTCAGCTGGCCCAGCACGCGTGATGCTTCGTCGGCGCTGTCGCATACCACGGACAGGCCGCCAACGCGCTCACCGTACAGCGAGAAGATTTTAGAGAACGAGTTGCTGACCAGCGCTGGCAGGCCCGCCGCAGCAATCGCGCGAATGGCGTAGGCATCGTCTTCCATACCGCCGCCAAAGCCCTGATAGGCGATGTCGAGGAACGGGATCAGCTCACGGGATTTCAGCACCTCGGTGACTTTGTCCCACTGATCGTTAGTCAGGTCGGCACCGGTCGGGTTGTGGCAGCACGGATGCAGCAGCACGATGCTCTGAGCCGGCAGGGTGTTCAGCTTCTCCAGCAGCGCGTCAAACTTCACGCCGTTAGTTTCCGGGTCATACCACGGATAGGTGTTTACGGTGAAACCGGCACCGGCAAAGATGGCGACGTGGTTTTCCCAGGTCGGATCGCTGACCCACACCTGCGAATTTGGGAAATAGTGTTTAAGGAAGTCCGCGCCCACTTTCAGCGCGCCGGAGCCGCCCAGCGTCTGAATGGTGGCAATGCGGCCCGCCTTCAGCACCGGATGATCGGCACCAAACAGCAGCGGCGCCACGGCACCACGGTAAGGTGCCAGCCCTTCCATCGGCAGATAAAGAGAGGCCATCTGCGGCTTCGCGTTCAGCAGCGCTTCTGCTTTGGCAACGGCGTCCATCTGCGGGATTGCACCCTGCGCGTTGTAGTACAGGCCGATACTCAGGTTAACCTTATGAGCACGCTCGTCCTGCTTAAACGTTTCCATCAAAGAGAGAATCGGATCGCCAGCATAGGCAGCTACATTTTGAAACACGGTGCAGATCTCCATTTTATATTCAGTCATTCTGACGACGGTAAACCGCGCGTCGCTTGTCATACCGGGGATATTACACGAAGTAACGGCCTGGACGGTGGTTCATGGCAATGATCAGGTTCAGGATCACCGCACCGACGATAGAGGCAACCAGCATCTCACGCGTCACCACAAACAGCGAGGCCAGCACCACGCAGGTGTCCACGCCCATTTGCAGCTTGCCCGCACGAATACCGTACCGGTCCTGTAGCCACAGCGCCAGGATATTGATCCCGCCCAGGCTGGCCTTGTGGCGGAATAACACTATAAACCCAATCCCGGTTACCACGTTACCGAACAATGTCGCATAAAACGGATCCAGCGCGGCAAAATGAATAAACAGCGGGTGCAGTTGGGTAAAGAGTGATACCAGGGCCACGGCGAAGAAGGTTTTAATGGTGAAGGCCCAGCCCATTCGCTTTACCGCCAGCCAGTAAAACGGCAGGTTAATGATAAAGAAGGCCAGACCAAAGCTGCTTTTGCTGACATAGCTGATCAGAAAAGCGATGCCGGCCGTACCGCCGGTCAGCGCGCCGGCCTGCTTCATCAGCGTGACGCCGAAAGAAACCATCAGCGTACCCAGCACAATCGCCATGATATCTTCGAGCAGGGTGTGGGGAATTTTTACGGGCTGTTCTACAACGTTATCCATCGGATTTCTCAGGCTAAATGAGACCATTCTCTGCCTGATAGTTAGCAAAAATCGCACCAGGCCGGGGGCAGAGAGAACCGCCGCGCGGCGTCAGTGGATTAACCCGTTGAATAAAATGCGCTTTAATTTTTAACTTTTTGCATGAAAGAGGGGTTTCCTCGTTACTTCACGCAGAAATACCACCAAACCCGCACAAATCACGCATAGAAAATGATGCATGTGCACAATTACAGTGCACGGGGCGCACCAAATTGATGCAGCCGTTTCACGCCTGCACCAGCATCCCGTTTTCTTTAAGACGGTTAAGTACCACCGACGTTTTCACATGGGCTACGCTTTTGTGCCCGGCGACCAGCTGGCTAATTAGCGCACTCAGCCCGGCTAAATCGGCTACCGCTACTTTTAGCAGGTAGTCAGCGTCACCGGTGGTTTTATACGCATCCACAATCGCTGACTGCTCCGCAACCATGCGGTGGAAGCTGTCAACGTATTCGGCAGTGTGGTTAATCAGACGCACCTCTATCAGACCCACCATTCCCAGCCCCACCGCGTCCGGCGACAGACGCGCGTGATAGCCGAGGATCAGTCCAGCCTGTTCGAGATTAATACGACGGCGCGAGCACTGCGAAGCCGAAAGCCCCACCAGGTCACTCAGTTCCTGGTTGGTCAGGCGGCCATTGCTTTCCAGTAACGTCAGTATCTTGAGGTCGAAATCATCAATCTGGGTCATTGTCTTTCCATGCCGGTATCAGGGTACAGCTTCCAGACAGATAACCGTATTTTTTGCCACGTTGTCCAACACTATTTTCAGCCGGCGCTTTGCCTTATTCGTCGTCGTACTGTGGGCCGGCGTAATTATCGAAGCGCGAAAACTGGCCGTTGAAGGTCAGCCGTATCGAACCGATGGGACCGTTACGCTGCTTGCCGAGAATAATTTCAGCCACGCCTTTCAGATCGCTGTTTTCGTGATAAACCTCATCACGGTAGATAAACATAATCAGGTCGGCATCCTGTTCAATAGAGCCGGACTCACGCAGATCGGAGTTAACCGGGCGTTTGTCGGCGCGCTGCTCCAGCGAGCGGTTAAGCTGCGACAGCGCCACTACCGGCACCTGGAGTTCTTTCGCCAGCGCCTTCAGTGAACGGGAGATTTCGGCAATTTCCAGTGTACGGTTATCCGACAGCGACGGGACGCGCATCAGCTGGAGGTAGTCAATCATGATCAGGCTGAGGCCGCCGTGTTCGCGGAAGATACGCCGGGCGCGGGAGCGCACCTCGGTCGGAGTCAGGCCGGAAGAGTCATCGATAAACATGTTTTTCTTTTCCAGCAGGATACCCATAGTGCTGGAGATCCGCGCCCAGTCCTCATCATCCAGCTGGCCGGTACGAATTTTGGTCTGATCGACGCGCGACAGCGACGCCAGCATACGCATCATAATCTGCTCACCGGGCATCTCCAGACTGAAGATCAGCACCGGTTTATCCTGAAGCATCGCCGCGTTTTCACACAGGTTCATCGCAAAGGTGGTTTTACCCATCGACGGACGCGCCGCAACGATAATCAGATCCGAACGCTGCAAACCGGCGGTTTTTTTATTCAGATCCTGGTAACCGGTATCCACGCCGGTCACGCCATCGTGCGGCGTCTGGTACAGCGATTCGATGCGGCTGATGGTGGCTTCAAGGATCTGATCGACGCTTTTTGGCCCTTCATCCTTGTTGGCACGGTTTTCAGCGATCTGAAAGACGCGGGACTCCGCCAGATCGAGCAGATCTTCACTGCTGCGCCCCTGGGGATCGTAGCCGGCATCGGCGATCTCATTCGCTACCGAGATCATCTCACGCACGACGGCACGTTCACGGACAATATCCGCGTAGGCACCGATATTGGCGGCGCTAGGGGTGTTTTTCGACAGCTCGGCAAGGTAGGCAAAGCCGCCCACCATGCTCAGTTCACCTTTCGTTTCCATCGACTCGGAAAGCGTGATCAGGTCAATGGGCTTGCCCATTTCCAGCAGACGCTGCATTTCCGCAAAGATCATGCGGTGCGGTCGGCTGAAGAAATCCTGCGCCACGACACGCTCGGAAACGTTGTCCCAGCGTTCGTTATCCAGCATTAAACCGCCCAACACCGACTGTTCAGCTTCCAGCGAGTGCGGAGGAAGCTTCAGTCCTTCCATCTGACGGTCGCGCGGCTCGCGGTTCTCAACGGATTTGTTGGAGGGTTTATTTCCTGCCATAGTGATGTGCTACCAAAAATCTTGTGGGGGGACACGCAAGTATACTCATTTGCAGTGCGGTCGTCCTCCTGCATTACGGCGTAATCTACAGGAGTGAAAATGGCAAAACGTATACAAATCAGCCAGCACGGTGGTCCCGAGGTTATGCAGTCGATCGATTTCGATCCCGCCGATCCGCAGGCAGGAGAAGTCCAGGTCGAGAATAAAGCGATAGGTATCAACTATATTGATACCTACGTACGCAGTGGTCTGTATCCCACCGCACTGCCTGCCGGACTGGGGAGTGAGGCGGCGGGGATCGTCAAACGCGTAGGCCCCGGTGTCACCGCGCTGAAGCCGGGCGATCGCGTGGTCTATGCCCAGGCTAACCTGGGCGCGTACAGCGAAGTGCATAATGTGGCGGTAGACAGGGTGGCCCTGCTGCCGGATGCGATTTCATTTGAGCAGGCGGCGGCGTCGTTCCTGAAAGGGCTGACCGTCTATTATCTGCTGCGCCAGACCTATGTCATACAGCCCGAAGAACGCTTTCTGTTCCATGCCGCGGCGGGCGGCGTCGGCCTGATTGCCTGCCAGTGGGCAAAAGCACTCGGTGCGCAGCTGATTGGCACCGTGGGATCGGCGGAAAAGGCACGGCTGGCGCAGGAAGCCGGTGCCTGGGCGACCATTAACTATCGGGAAGAGGATATTGCCGCGCGGGTCAGTGAGCTGACCCAGGGTAAAAAGCTGCGCGTGGTTTACGACTCGGTAGGGAAAGACACCTGGGAGGCGTCGCTCGACTCACTGCAACGCCGCGGGCTGATGGTGAGCTTCGGCAACTCCTCTGGCCCGGTAACCGGGGTTAATCTGGCTATTCTGAATCAGAAAGGTTCGCTTTACGTTACCCGCCCCTCGCTCAACGGCTACATCACCAACCGCGAGGCGCTGATTCAGGCCAGCAACGAGCTGTTTTCTCTGCTGGCCAGCGGGACGATTAAAGTCGAGGTGCCGGCAGCGCAAAAGTTCCCTCTCGCCGACGCGCAGCGTGCCCATCGGATACTTGAAAGCCGCGGTACTCAGGGATCGAGTCTGCTGATCCCCTAAAAAAAGAGGGCCTCCGTATGGAGGCCCCTTATTTTCTTTCTTTTTTTTGTTCGCACTGGTTGTAGGGTCAGCGGCGATGAATACGTTTTGTTTCAATGGAGCCATCCTGACAGAATTTATAAGTAAAAAATATGTTTAATTGCGAAATGCTCTGAGCAATGTCTCATGATGTGATCCAGAACGCATTAAAAGACAGAAAACATAGCGCAACTCATTGATATATTCAGAATAAATTATTTTTATCTTTCACCAGCGCTTTCCCAAACCGGCGATAAATCCACACCGCTACTATCGCCAGCAGCAGCCATGGCAACAGTTTGATCACAAATGTAAAAAGCCCACCAATAAACATCAGCAGCGTGGCTACCGCCAGCGCCAGCAGAATGCCCAGCAGTGAAATACCGGTCAACAGCAGCATAAAAAAGAAGCCGATAACGAAAAGGATTTCTGCCATGATTTTCACCCCTAAAAATACCTGGGATAGCTATTACAAGAAGCGTGCCATGCGGTAAAAAAGACCAGACCCCTGAATTTTGAGGAAAAAAATAACCAGCGCCGATTCAGCCCTGGTTATTTTAATCACTTAATGGTCATGTAATAACCACACTTTAATGCATACCGAAACGTATCAGGCGTCTGCCGTGATTTTATCAGCAACCAGCGACAGCGCCTGCTCGACGACCTCTACCCCGGCCCCGGCCTTATGCGCGTTCTCACTGAGATAGCGTCGCCACTGGCGGGCACCGGGGATCCCCTGGAACAGACCCAGCATATGCCGGGTAACATGCCCAAGGTAGGTGCCCTGCGACAGTTCATGTTCGATGTACGGATACATGGCGCGAACGACGGCAACCGCATTCGGAACGGGCTCCACGCCGCCAAAAATCTCACCGTCAACCTGAGCCAGTAGCCCCGGATTCTGATAGGCTTCGCGCCCCATCATCACACCGTCCAGATGCTGCAAATGGATCTTTGCCTCGTCCAGCGATTTCACACCGCCGTTCAGCGACAGGGTGAGATGCGGAAAATCGCGCTTGAGCTGATAAACGCGTTCGTAGTCCAGCGGCGGAATTTCGCGGTTTTCCTTTGGGCTCAGGCCGGAGAGCCACGCCTTACGCGCATGGATAATGAAGGTCTCGCACCCGCCCTGCTCTGCAACCCGCTGGATAAAATCGCACAGAAATTCATAGCTGTCCTGGTCATCAATTCCAATGCGGGTTTTCACCGTCACCGGAATGCTGACCACATCGCGCATCGCTTTGATGCAGTCGGCAACCAGCTGCGCTTCCCCCATCAGACAGGCACCAAAGCGGCCGTTCTGCACGCGGTCCGACGGACAGCCCACGTTCAGGTTGACTTCATTATAGCCGCGCTGTTCTGCCTGCTGAGCGCAGATCGCCAGCGCTGCCGGATCGCTGCCGCCCAGTTGCAGGGCGACCGGCTGTTCTTCCTGGCTCCAGGCCAGGTAATCGCCCTTACCGTGAATAATGGCGCCCGTTGTGACCATTTCGGTATACAGCAACGACTGGCGGGTCAGCTGGCGATGGAAGTAGCGGCAGTGGCGGTCGGTCCAGTCAAGCATGGGTGCGATAGAGAAACGATGTGCAGGATAATTTTCGGTCATGGAAAGCGCTAACTCTGTTCGATATAGAAGGGGTGATGATATTGTGCGCAATGATAGCACGACTGCGTTAGCAGGCCTATCGCCACCCCACTGTGGCAACAAAGTGAGGGACCGTGGCGAATTCGGCGTTTTGCCGCAGACGTGATAAAGTAACAGGCAGATGATGCCTGAGGAAAAACGATGAATATGACCAGTGCAGAAAAAATCCTGTCGCAGGCAGAAGTGATTTGTCAGCAGCGCAGCGTACGTTTGACCCCACAGCGCCTGGAAGTCCTGCGTTTGATGACCGAGCATAATGGGGCAATTAGCGCCTACGATCTGCTGGATCTGTTGCGCGTATCCGAACCCCAGGCAAAACCGCCGACCGTTTATCGTGCGCTGGACTTCCTTCTGGAGCAGGGTTTTATTCATCGCGTGGAGTCCACCAACAGCTATGTGGTCTGCCACCATTTTGAAGAGCCATCGCACGCTTCGGCAATGTTGATCTGCGATCGCTGCGGTTCGGTGACGGAGCAGCACGCCGACGGAGTGGAAGATATTCTTAAAGCTCTGGCGATGAAGTCAGGCTTCGCGCTAAACCACAGCGTGATTGAAGCCCACGGATTTTGCCAGAAATGCGGCGAAGTTGAAGCCTGTACGCATCAGGACGCCTGCGATCATGACCACAGCGTGCAGGGTAAAAAGCGCGGCCGTTGAACCGGCGACGGCTGCCGTTTTCAGCAAAAATTCAGGGGGAGAGGTACGGGTGGCACGTTCCGTGTGCCGGGGGTAGGAGCCAATGTCCTTAAATCAAGGGAGTCTTACCAGTGGTAGTCGTTACGTTTTTCCCATTCGCTTAATTCATCTTCGGCCTTATCTTTCTGATAGCCGTAGCGCTCCTGGATTTTACCTACCAGCTGGTCGCGCTTACCTTCGATCACCGTCAGGTCATCATCAGTAATTTTACCCCACTGTTCTTTCACTTTCCCTTTAAGCTGTTTCCAATTTCCACCGATTTCATCTTTGTTCATAACAAGGTTCCTTCTGGTGCAGGTTAAAGAGCTTACGATATATTCAACTAAATAAAACGCCTGTTGTGCAAATTATTATCTGCGTAAACGCCTTACTTAAGAATAATTATAGTGCAAAATAGCAATATTGTTGTGGGTGTGAAATTAAATCTGTAATGGTAGTAAAACAGCCATGTAAAAAGCTAAAAAAAGCCTGTCTGCTCAGACAGCTATCCCGCCCGGGCGGATACGTAAGCAAATATGTCCGTCAACGTTAAGAGGTAAACCAGGTCCCGTTGCGCCAGTGCCGCCGCCAGATCAACCAAAGGGTTATCCCGCGCAGTAGCAGAAACACCGTTACGGCAAGCCACAGGCCGTGATTGCCCAGATACGGCACGGATAAGAGCGTTAGTCCGAAGCCTGCGGCCGCTATCGCCATACCGTTGCGCATCTCGCTGGCGCGCGTGGCGCCGATAAACATGCCATCCAGCAGATAACAACCTACCCCGGCCAGCGGCATCACAACCTGCCACCACAAATAACGATCGGCCAGCTGGCGCAGCGGTTCGAGAGAGGTGAGCATTGCCACGATTGATTCCCCGGCAAAGGCATAAAAGAGCGCGAAGGTCAGCGCCACGGCACCTGCCTGTCGGCAGGCCGCGTGCCAGACGCTAAGCAGCTGCTGGCTGTTTCCGGCACCAAAAGCTTCGCCGGAGCAGGCTTCTACCGCATAGGCAAAGCCATCGAGTGCATAGGCAGTAAAGGTCAGGAACATCAGCAGAACCGCGTTAACGGCAACAACATCGCTGCCGAGGCGGGCTCCCATGATAGTGAGTGAGGCAAAACAGATTTGTAGCAGCAGAGAACGCAGCATGATATCGCGATTCAGCCGCAGCAGGCGGCCCAGATTGCCGCGCCAGGCCCGCATTAACAGACGCAGAGACAGACCCCGCATCGCCATTACCCGCCGAACCAGCAGTAGACCCACGGCGAGGCTAACGTATTCGGCAATCGCCGTCGCAGCGGCCGCGCCCTGCACACCCCATTTCAGACCGATCACGAACCACAAAACTAGCAGGATGTTAACCAGATTCCCCACCACCAGCAAAATGACCGGCGCACGCGCATACTGCACGCCCAGCAGCCAGCCAAGCAGTACCAGATTAGCCAGCGTCGCCGGGGCACTAAGCCAGCGAATGTTCATAAACAGCTCGGCCTGGCGCAGGACGTCCTGGCTACCGCCCGTCAGCCCCAGCGCCAGCCGGGTTAACGGCGTTTTTAACACGATAAACACCACGCCCGCCAGCAGTGCCAGCAGCAGCGGCTGCATTAAGGCGCGCGCCAGCGCAGGTTTATCGTTGGCACCATACGCCTGCGCCGTCAGCCCCGTCGTACTCATGCGTAAAAAAAGCAGCAGCATAAACAGGAAGCTGGTGATGGTGGTGCCAATAGCCACTCCGCCCAGGTAGCTCGGGCTGTCGAGATGGCCGATAACGGCAGTGTCAACCAGCCCTAGCATCGGCACGGTAATATTCGAGAGGATCATCGGCAGCGCTAACCGCCAGAGATTTTTATCCGCAGCGGTGAGCAGTCGCATTATCTTTTAACCAGAAACGGGGATTTTTTGCAGACACAAAAACGCGCCGCAGCAGACGACGCGTAGGATCATAGAGAGGGTTACAGCCAGTTGCCGTTGCGGATAACACCGACGGCAAGACCTTCAATGGTCAGCGTTTGCTGGCGCAGATCGATAACGATAGGCTGGAACTCACTGTTTTCAGGCAGCAGGTGAACAATATTACCCTGCTTTTTCAGTCGCTTGACGGTCACTTCATCATCGATGCGGGCTACCACTACCTGACCGTTGCGCACCTCTTCAGTTTTATGTACCGCCAGCAGGTCGCCATCCATAATGCCGATATCTTTCATTGACATGCCGCTAACGCGTAGCAGGAAATCCGCACTGGGTTTAAACAGTTCAGGGTCAACCTGATAGTGCCCTTCGATATGCTGTTCAGCCAGCAGCGGCTCACCGGCGGCAACCCGGCCAATCAGCGGCAGACCGTCTTCTTCTTCCATCATCAGGCGAATGCCGCGCGATGCCCCGGAAACGATTTCAATCACGCCTTTTCTCGCCAGCGCTTTCAGGTGCTCTTCAGCGGCATTTGGGGAACGGAAGCCGAGCTGCGTAGCGATTTCTGCCCGCGTCGGCGGCATACCGGTCTGGTTAATATGGTCGCGAATCAGGTCATAAACCTGCTGCTGCCGTGCCGTTAGTGCTTTCATCCCGCCCCCTGGTTGTTTATACAGTCGACTGTGAGTATATACAGGTATTTTCACCTTGGGAACCCAAAGTTGGCTAAAAAACAGCAGTTTGTTGAATTTTGGAAAACTTATCGCAAAGTGGGGATCAATAGCATTACCCACACAAAAACTGCCAATATTATACTTAACAATACCGCAGCGGAGCCCATGTCTTTTGCTCGCCCGGCCAGCGGATGGATTTCACTGCCGATGCGGTCTACCACCGCTTCAATGGCGCTGTTAAGGATCTCAACAATGATCACCAGAACCACGGAGCCAATCAGCAGTACGCGGGTGACGGCATCCACATCCAGCCAGCAGGCGATGATGACGGCAATAACTGCCGCGATGGATTCCTGACGGAAGGCCGCTTCATGCTGCCAGGCGGCACGGATACCCTTCCATGAATATCCTGCTGCTTTTATAATTCGAGTCAGTCCGGTGGCGTTATTTGCCATAATCAGGGAACCCTTTGGGATGTTTAACGTCAATGAGTGGGTGCAGCACATTTTGCAACACCACAGATTCTGTTGGCGCTTTCTGGTATGCTTGCGGCGCTTTGCTAACAAGAGGCTTCATGTTGTCTATGTCAGGTTGGCGTAATTTATATTATAAACTATTGAATCTACCAGTTAAATTCCTGGTTAAGAGTAAAGCAATCCCGGCTGAACCGGTTGCTGAACTTGGGCTTGATACCTCACGCCCTATTATGTACGTGCTGCCTTATGATTCAAAGGCCGATCTCCTTGCTCTGCGTGAGCAGTGCCGTAAACAGGATCTCCCGGATCCGTTGCAGCCGCTGGAGTTCGAGGGAACTACACTGCCCCGTTATGTGTTTATCCATGACGGCCCGCGCGTATTCCCCTATTTCGTACCGAACGTTGAGTCGGTAAAGCTGTTCCATGAGTACCTCGATCTGCACCGCAGTCATCCCGACCTGGATGTACAGATGCTGCCGGTATCGGTGATGTTTGGCCGTGCGCCTGGCCGCGAAGTCGAGGGCGATGAGTCGCCTCATCTGCGGGTGCTGAACGGCATTCAGAAATTCTTTGCGGTTATCTGGCTGGGCCGCGACAGCTTTGTGCGTTTCTCACCTATCGTCTCGCTGCGGCGTATGGCTACCGAACACGGCACCGATAAGACTATCGCGCAAAAGCTGGCGCGCGTCGCGCGTATGCACTTCGCCCGTCAGCGCCTGGCCGCCGTTGGCCCTCGTTTGCCGGTTCGACAGGACCTGTTTAATAAGCTCCTTAAGTCAAAGGCGATTGCCAAAGCGGTCGAAGACGAAGCGCGCAGCAAGAAAATCTCCCATGAGAAGGCCCAGCAAAACGCCATTGAGCTGATGGAAGAAATTGCCGCGAACTTCTCCTATGAAGCGATTCGACTGACTGACCGGATCATGGGCTGGACCTGGAGCAAGCTGTATCAGGGCCTTAACGTTCACGGCGGCGAACGCGTACGCCAGCTGGCACAGGACGGCCATGAAATTGTTTACGTGCCCTGCCATCGCAGCCACATGGACTATTTACTGCTGTCTTACGTCCTCTACCATCAGGGGTTGGTTCCGCCGCACATCGCAGCCGGTATCAACCTTAATTTCTGGCCAGCCGGACCGATCTTCCGTCGTTTGGGTGCTTTCTTTATCCGCCGCACCTTTAAAGGTAATAAGCTGTATTCCACGGTGTTCCGTGAATACCTCGGGGAGCTGTTTACCCGTGGTTATTCGGTTGAATACTTCGTTGAAGGCGGTCGTTCACGTACTGGCCGTCTGCTGGATCCGAAAACCGGCACGCTGTCGATGACCATTCAGGCCATGCTGCGCGGGGGCAACCGCCCCATCACGCTGGTGCCTATCTACATTGGTTATGAGCATGTGATGGAGGTGGGCACCTACGCGAAGGAGCTGCGCGGAGCAACCAAAGAGAAAGAAGGCTTTATCTCTATGGTTCGCGGACTCAGAAAGCTGCGTAATCTTGGACAGGGCTATGTCAACTTTGGCGAACCTCTGCCGCTGGTCGCCTATCTGAATCAGCGTGTACCAGAATGGCGTGATTCTATCGATCCCATCGAGGCCCAGCGACCGGCCTGGCTGACGCCTGCGGTAAACGATATTGCCCAGAAAGTGATGGTACGGATCAATAACGCCGGTGCAGCGAATGCGATTAACCTGTGTGTGACCGCGCTTCTGGCGTCGCGCCAGCGTTCTATGACCCGTGAACAGCTGACCGAACAGCTGGACTGCTACCTGCAACTGCTGCGCAATGTGCCTTACTCTGGCGATTCTACCGTGCCGGATATGACCGCCCAGGCGCTGCTTGAACATGCACTGAGTATGAACAAGTTTGAGCTGGAGCAGGACAGCATCGGTGAGATTGTCATTCTGCCGCGCGAGCAGGCCGTGCTGATGACCTATTACCGCAATAACGTTCATCATATGCTGGTGATGCCTTCGCTGATTGCGGCCATTCTGATGCAGCACCGCGATGTGAGCCGCGACGAGCTGCTGCGCCAGGTCAGCGTTATCTACCCTATGCTGAAAAGTGAGCTGTTCCTGCGCTGGGAAATCAGCGAACTGCCTGCCGTGCTGGATGCGCTGGTCGCGGAAATGGCCCGCCAGGGTCTGCTGCTGGCCGAAGAGAGCCGTCTGCGCCTGACGCCGGGACGCTTCCGCACCCTTCAGGTTCTGGCCGCTGGCGTGCGTGAAACGCTACAGCGTTATGCCATCACCTTCTCCATTCTCAGTGCAAACCCGGCGATTAACCGCGGTACGCTGGAGAAGGAAAGCCGGACGATGGCTCAGCGTTTGTCCGTTCTGCACGGTATTAACGCACCGGAGTTCTTTGACAAGGCCGTGTTTACCTCGCTGGTACTGACGCTTCGTGATGAGGGCTACATCAGCGATTCTGATGATGCCCAGGTTGAGCACACGCAGCGGGTTTATCAGCTGTTGGCGGATCTGGTCACGCAGGATGTCAGAATGACGATTGAGAGCGCCGTCGCCCACGACTGATGGCGATAAAAACAACGGGGCAGACCGCATCGGTCCGCCCCGTTGTTTTTTAACGGCACGACTGCCACTGAACGTAAAGCAAACCTCCGCCGATCCCCCTCACGTCAGCCGTTAGCTATCCGATGCTTAAGGCAAGGCCGGCAAATACGATCATGCCAACGTAGTTATTATTTAAAAATGCCTGGAAGCACTTGTCACGTTCGCGTTTAGCAATCAGCTTCTGCTGGTGAATAAACAGCACCGCGGCCAGCAGCAGTCCCCAGTAGAAGATGCCGCCCAGCCCGCTCATCCAGCCCGTTAACGCCAGCAGCAGCAGCGTTGCCAGCTGAAGCAGGCCAACAATCAGTTTGTCTTGACGGCCGAAGAGGATCGCCGTTGATTTTACCCCAATCTTAAGATCGTCATCCCGATCGACCATCGCGTACTGCGTGTCATAGGCGACCGTCCAGCAAATATTGGCAAGGAACAGCAGCCAGCAGGTCAACGGCAGACTTTCACTGACGGCCGCCCAGCCCATCGGGATGGCCCAGCCAAACGCGGCGCCCAGTACCACCTGCGGCAGATGCGTATAGCGTTTCATAAACGGATACAGGCAGGCCAGCAGCAGTCCGCCCAGCGACAGCCATATCGTCATGCTGTTCATGGTCAGCACCAGCAGGAACGAAATCAGCACCAGGCCAACGAACAGTATCTTTGCCTCTTTTCCGCTAACCGCCCCGCTTGGCAGCGGACGCCCGCGGGTGCGTTTTACGTGACCGTCAATTTTACGATCGGCATAGTCATTGACCACGCAGCCCGCTGCACGCATTGAAAACACGCCAAGGGTAAACACCAGCAGCACGTTAAGCGGTGGAACGGTCATGCCCGCCAGCCACAGCGCCCACAGGGTTGGCCACAGCAGCAGCAGCGTGCCAATGGGTTTATCAACCCGCATCAGGCGGATGTAGGCAGAAAGCTTACTCATTTGCAGACTCTTCTCCACGCTACCGGCTCTCCCCGGCGTTCTCACCGGTATACAGAGGGGAAGCCGGTAAAAACAGTTCAGTCAGTAACAGCGGTTTACCCGACAGGCGCAGGCGCGACCGCCGTCCCCAGAGATCGCCGCTGCGCCCAACGTCAATAAAATCACGGGTGAGCGTTGAACTGGTGAACAAGTAACGTCCCAGCGGCACGGTTCCCAGCTGCTGGAGCTTCTGCTCCGGACCAACGAGGGTAGATTCCGGCACCAGGGTTCGCGCTACCAGCCAGGGCGTTCGATCGCCACAGAGCTCAATCTCACGCAGCCAGAAGCGCTCCCCGGCGGGTAACAGTTCGGCATCACTTCCCGCTTCTTCCGGGTTAATAAACCCTTCACGCAGCAGGTTAACCGTCACCTGTGAACAGTGGCGTTCAAACCGCCGGGTCATGGAATCAACTTCCATCAGCCAGTCAAGCAAAGTGGGGGTAAGCAGGGGTGACGATTCGGGTAGCCAGTCGATAGCGCGCAACAGCGGCAGCGCGTTCTCAGCCATAGCAGTTCTCCGCAAAAAAATCAGAAGCAGAGTGTAACGCAGACTCAGGAACCAAACCTATTAAAGCACGGCAATTGTGCTGAAATTTGTCATTATTCACGCTTCAGGCGGTTGCTGTTCACCAGCCAGAGCGTGACCACCAGGATCAGGATCGCAATGGTGTAGGCCAGGGTATCAAACGGATTCTTATGATCGACAATGATCAGGCGAATGATTGCGGTGATGCCGATATAGACGAAGTAGCGCAGCGGAAAATGATAGCCGGACTGAAAATATTTAACGATCAGCGCGATAAACTCGAAATAGAGGAAGTAGATGACGATACCTTCAATCATCAGATACGACGACGTCTGCTCCCCGGTATTCAGCAGCACGTTGGCCAGATGGATCGTCTCTTTTCCCAAAAAGATAATCAGAATACAGGCCAGCACAATCAGGCCGGTATTCAGTACCATCTGAAGCGCAAAGGCCAGACGGGTAGCGGGAGTATTGCGTAAAGGGGGAGTCATGTTCACACCTCAAAGTTATTGTTATCCGTCGGGCGTCCCGACAGGTAACAATATGCTTTAGTGTGATGAAGATCACAAGATTTCGCGTGCTGAGCGCGGCCACATCAGACCATTATCAGCAAAAAGGGCCACCGGACGGTGGCCCTTACAGGAGAGCGACGTAATTAGTGGAAATTACGGTCGCGATCGGTAGTCATGTCATACAGCTGGTACTTACGGTTCAGCATCTGTCCACCGTCACGCGTCAACGGCGTCCAGTTGATCTGTGCTTTGCCGCGCGTTGGTCTGATGCTAAACAGATCCATCGGTACGGAGATGTAGAAGCCTTTGGTAAAGTCGCCTTCGCCGTACTCTTCTGAAGAAACGTTGGTTTTCGTAGCGTATACGCCCACCGATACACCGCTCTCGAAGCGTTTGGAGATATCCAGCGTCGCGCCTTTATCTTCAGCCAGATACTGGCCAATGCTGGCTTTAATCAGCACATCGTCCATAAAGGTCGGCTGCCAGTAGGCGGTGAGGTTCCCCACTTTCGCTTTGTAGTCGGTGAACTTCATCATGTTATCCCAGTCACGCTGCTTAACGTAGTTGGCATCCACGCCCACCGCCCAGCTGGCGTCCAGCGGACGATACAGCAGTTCGGCACCGGCACCGCCGTACATGGATTCCAGATAACCACCGTACATCTGACCGTAGAAGTTTCCGCCCAGGTAGCGCATGTAGTTAGCCTGGAGGGTGTTCACGTAGACATCGTTCTCAACATAGTCACGAACATGGCTACGCACCCTTGGCAGGCTTGAATCATTCGGCGCGCCGTCGTAGTTGAACTTGTTGTAGTTGTTGGTCAGGTTAAAGAACACGCCGCCGTCAACCAACAGATGCTCGGTTAGCCAGTAGTTTGCATTCGCGATCAGGCCAAGCTGATACATATAGAAGCTTTCAGGGCCACCGATCGACTGATTAAGCACCGGCGACAGGCTGTAATCCAGGCGGTTACCTTCCATGTAGTAACCCTGCTCGGCGTGCTCAGGCTTCTCTGGATTGACGCGCTGCTGCTGAAGCGGCTCTTCATAACCCAGCGGATAGCCTTCCAGCTGACGCTTCAGGCTGGCCACGTTGGTTTTGGTGGTCACCTGCGGCATGTTGTAACGCTGTTCGGTGATCGCGATGGTCTCAACGCCCTGCGGCAGATTGTTAGCCAGAATGACGTTGGCACGGTCAATGCCCTGCTGAGTATCGCGGTATTTAGTCTGTTCGCCGCTGGCGTACAGGGTGTTACCTTTCACCTGAATACGTGGGGCATCGAAACCGGCGTTGTACTTCAGCTCAGTAAGCTGGTTCGCCGTTGCCGTAGGATCGAGGAAACGCTCCGGCTGGCGCGGCGCGTACTCTGGCTCAGGCGCATCCAGCTTCGGCTGCGTCAGATCGTTAAAGTTCGTGCGCAGAGTAAAGCCGGCCATCAGGGTGTTGCCGCGCTCATAGCTGACGTTCACGTCGGCCCAGTCAGCAATGCGATAGATAGCGCCTACGTTGACTTTGCTGCTTTGATTCAGTTTACCGGCGAAGTCGCCTTTGTAATCGTTGCCCTCGTACTCGACCTTCAGGCGCAGCGGCTGCCACGGCGTCTGATACTCTACGCCGCCGAAAATGGCCATAGGGCCTTTGAAGGAGTCTCCCAGAGTTATCGCTCCCGCAGTACGGTTTCCATCAGAACGCTGGCAGTACTTATCGCTGGCGCTACAGAAGGGGTTGGTGACCGTACCGCTGTTACCAATGTAGCCCCAGGCCGCCCCGAGGGTGAAGTCAAACGGTCCCCAGGCTTTGCTACCTACCAGGTATTCACTGTCAAACAGGCCGGTCCCGCCGATATCGCGTTTACCGATTGAGACTTCCGGCAGCCAGAAGCTCTCTTGCCACAGGCGAAGTTTGAGATCGAAGCCTTTGTCTTTATAGGTCTGGTCGCCACTGAAGTCTTCATAAGGGCTGTACTGACGGGTTCTGACGTCGGTATAGCGCACCGTCGCCTCCAGCCACGGCAGCATCTGTACCGAAGTCGAATAGAAGCGATACTGATCGTTATAGCGGTAGTTAAGGCTGAATTCGCCCTCTTTCGCCATACGAGCGGTTGGCACCTGAAGCAGGCCAACGCCACCGAAGTCAGACTGTGACGGTCCGACCGGCTCAGGATACGATTCCGCCTGAACCTGGCAGGCACAGGCAACGGACAGCGACAGCAGGCTGAGAAGATAACGTTTTTTCATCAGTCGGGGATCCGGTGCGTCAGAACAGAAACAATCTGTTGGTTAAGATCGGCAAGGTGGCCGGGCAGCGTCCAGGAAGAGAAGCCAACAAAGATAATACTGCCGGCCTCTGCCTCAACATGGCGACGGTTCCAGTAAGCCACCGGGACGTCGCTTACCTTGCCCGTCGGGGAGATCAGCTGTGCCGTATCCCGCTCCGCTCCGCTCTGATGCGCCCGCGATTCCAGGTAGTCAGCAACCGTCCGCCCGGCAACCCACGGCACCGTGCCCGCACCGTCTACGGCCCCGGACAGCGTAACCGACGTAGGCTTCGCCAGGGTATAAACACTGTATTCGCCCGCCAGCCGACGATTTGCCTTAGGCGCCACTCTCACCCAGTCAGGATCGAGATTGACCTGTAGCCGCCCCGTGACCTTTAGTGACGCTATCTGCTGACGAACGTTTTCCACAACGGCAGCCTGTGCGAGGTCGTCATCACCGCGCAGTTCATCGCGCCACGCCTGTAATCGCGCGACCACATCCTGCTGCTGACGAACGGCTACCGCGGTGGAGAGTTTTTCACTGATTGCCGTACCGGGCCACCAGGTTTTTCCCTGTAAAGCCGGATTGGTCACCAGCTGTTCAAGGTTATCAACGCGATCGATAACGACAGTGTGCGACTGCCCGGGAGAGAAAATAGTCACCTGGCCCTCTGCCAGAGCGGGCAGCGACAGCGATGCCGCTATCCCTGCGAAAAGAATCGTTATTTTTTTCATGATTTCGCAGGCTTCAGAATAGTTGTTTCCACTGGGAAGTAATCCGCTCCCAACATTTGCACGGCTTTGCGCACGGTGCCACTGGTGGTGTCGATCCAGAACGTGTTGCGCCAGGACTTACCACTTTCCTTTAACTCAACGTCTTCCTGCCAAACGCGGCAGGCGACCGGCTTGCCCGCCAGGTGCAGCACTTCGTCTTTTTGACGGGTAAAGTGGGATACCGCCGTTCCTGCACGCAGCTGCCCTTTTTCAGTCCAGCCGATGGTCCGCTGCCAGCTGGCACCTTCGTTCATGCGCAGTGGGTCCCGCAGCGGATCCTGATCGAGGTTAGTTACCTCGGTAAGGTTATCCGCCAGCCCCTGGGTTTTCACCAGCCGCCCATGCTGGGTCACTATCATGGCTTTATCACGGGTTATCCACTTCAGCTGCCCATCTTCCTTAAAGCCCAGCACGACAAAGATCTGCTGACCACCGTCAAGACGCAGGTACATGCTGGCATAGGGAAGGTTGGCAACCTGGTCGTTGGTTAACTGGATATCATCTTCACCGAGAAAGGCCAGCCTGGCGGTTTCACTCAAACCCTTTTGAGTTTGTGTACAGGCCTGTAGTAACAGGCAGAGCAGCAGAAGTGGTAGGTTTCGCACCAGCGGGATCCCTGAGCTAAAGAAATTCATCTAAAAATAACCACACTTGCGTGTGGTTATGATTAATAGTGGTTCTTAACGAGCGGTAGCAGTTGCAGTATTGGTATTTGAACTGTCGCTGCCGCCTGAGGTTGCCAGAGCAACACCTGCCAACACAGCGACTGCACCAACACCGATAGCAGTAGACGCGCCAGTAGATAATCCAGCTGCAGTGTTACCAGCTGCATCACCGGTATCAGCTGCGAACACGGCTGAAGCACTCGCGAAGTACAGTATGGCTGCAGTAGCACATAAGACTTTTTTCATTACACTTTCCCTTCAGTTAATGAATGGATACCAGGACCAGGATGGTTTCTGGCAGCTTCATTATGAGGAATTAGCCGGCAGAAAGCAGCGGCAATTCCAGGATAAAATCTGACAGTGATTTACACTTAATTTTATATAGATACATAATATTTATTCTTTAAATATTATTTTATGCGCCCTATACAGAACATTACTCTGATACTCAGACATATAATGCATAAATCAGTTAAAGCCAACATTCATATCAATATCGTATTTGCAAATGAAAATAAATGATACAAAAATGTTTTAAATCATAACGTTATTACCCCGATTCTCTTAAGCAACTCTGCGAAATATGAGGATTTTTTCGGTTTTTTTTAAGAATTATCCTACCAAAAAGTGGCCTCCCTTTATCATTTCCAGGAAAAACCTCATCTCAAAGCGTGTAACAGCGGCCGTATCTGCGTTTATCTCCCTCTCTTTTCAATATTGACCTCTTTTCAGGGACAAAAAAAAACCCCCGGAATCGGGGGTTTTCGACGGCAGGGTAAGATTAACGCCAGGATTTATAGCGGTTAATCAGACCATTGGTTGAGCTGTCGTGGCTGTTAACCGGCTTGCCGTTCTCAAGCTCCGGCAGAATGCGGTTAGCAAGCTGTTTGCCCAGTTCCACACCCCACTGATCGAAGGTAAAGATATTGAGGATCGCCCCTTGGGTGAAGATTTTATGTTCATACAGCGCAATCAGCGCACCCAGGCTGTACGGCGTGATCTCGCGCAGCAGAATTGAGTTGGTTGGGCGGTTACCTTTAAAGACCTTGTACGGCACAACATTCTCAACTTCGCTGGCCGCTTTACCGGCATCGGCAAACTCTTTTTCCACCGTGTCGCGCGACTTACCAAATGCCAGGGCTTCGGTCTGGGCGAAGAAGTTCGACAGCAGCTTGCTGTGGTGATCGCCCAGTTTGTTATGCGAAATCGCCGGTGCAATAAAGTCGCAGGGGATCAGTTTGGTTCCCTGATGGATCAGCTGATAGAACGCGTGCTGGCCGTTCGTACCGGGTTCGCCCCAGATAACAGGCCCGGTCTGGTAAGAGACGGCGTCGCCGTTGCGGTCAACATACTTGCCGTTTGACTCCATATTGCCCTGCTGGAAGTAGGCAGCAAAACGGTGCATATACTGGTCATACGGTAAAATCGCCTCGGTTTCCGCACCGAAGAAGTTGTTGTACCAGATCCCAACCAGTGCCAGCAGCACCGGCAGGTTTTTATCCAGCGGCGTATCGGCAAAGTGGCGATCCATCGCATGGGCGCCGCTCAGCAGCTTCTCGAAGTTTTCGAAGCCAACGGAAAGGATGATAGACAGACCAATTGCCGACCACAGTGAGTAGCGACCCCCGACCCAGTCCCAGAACTCAAACATGTTGTCGGTATCAATACCAAACTCAGCAACGGCTTTGCCGTTGGTAGAGAGTGCAGCGAAGTGTTTAGCCACGTCGTGCTGGTTACCGGAAGTCAGAAACCAGTCACGCGCGCTGTGGGCGTTGGTCATAGTTTCCTGGGTGGTAAACGTTTTAGAGGCGACAAGGAACAGCGTGGTTTCCGGGCTCAGGCCTTTCAACGTTTCAGCAATATGCGTACCGTCAACGTTAGAAACGAAGTGCATTTTCAGGTGATTTTTGTACGGACGCAGCGCCTCGGTGACCATAAATGGCCCCAGGTCAGAACCGCCGATACCGATGTTTACCACGTCGGTGATCGCCTTACCGGTAAATCCCTTCCACTCGCCGCCGATAATACGCTCGGAGAAGCCTTTCATCTTCGCCAGCACCGCGTTGACTTCCGGCATCACATCTTTGCCATCGACCAGAATCGGGGTGTTGCTGCGGTTACGCAGCGCCACGTGCAGCACGGCACGATCTTCGGTACGGTTAATCTTCTCCCCGGAGAACATCGATCTGATGGCGTCCTGGAGGTCAGTCTCTTTCGCCAGCGCCTGGAGTTTGCTCAGGGTTTCAGCGGTGATGCGGTTTTTGGAAAAATCGACCAGCATCTGGTCATCAAAAGTAGCGGAGAACGCAGCAAACCGGTTGCTATCCTTAGCGAAAAGGTCAGCGATCTGAACGTCTTTCATCTGTTCAAAATGCTGCTGCAACGCTTGCCAGGCAGCGGTTTGTGTCGGATTGATATTTTTCATAGCAACACACTCTTTTTATTTAAGAATCGTAAATCAGACCGGACAACATCGTACCCGTTAGCGGAGATCGTCTCTCCTTTTCCTGTAACAGGCCAGAGCTATCAGTAGAAAAGCTGCATGTTATCCGGGCGGTATTTCGCATTCTGTTGGTGAGGATGATTCCCACTTAGTAATTTAGTATGACGAGTAAAGAAAAAAAATTATAGTCCGTACCGTGCTTATAAGCGTGGTTCTGCCCCATAGAAGCGCGGTTTTTTCCCAACGATGATTAGTAAGATTGATATTGTTGAGGCATTAAGGAAAATGAATAATCCCCGGCCAACTTGCGTTGACACCGGTGCCATAACCCGATATTTCTACACGCCTGACGCGCGCACATGCGCGCAAGCCGGAAGAGGCGCGTCGCCCAGGCAGTATGTTGGAGGAACCGTATCCGACGAAAACATATCAGGGGGAGCGACGCCGAGATATTCACCACACGGAGTGGAGCATATCGACTACAGGGGCTGAATCCTCTGAGTTGTCACCTGAAAACGTTCGGTAACCGGACGAGTCGCAGGGTGGAGCGCTTCTGGGTGGCTCGTAGTTCTTCATTTCTACGTATACTCCCATCTTTGCTCTCTCCTTCGCGCCAGGACCGAAAAGAATAAACCTGACACGGGGTAGTTATTGTAATGTCTCAGAATTTAATCGTGGCGAAATTTGGTGGCACCAGCGTTGCCGACTTCACCGCTATGAACCGCAGCGCCGATGTGGTGCTGTCGAATCCAGCCGTTCGTCTGGTTGTTCTTTCCGCCTCTGCGGGTGTGACCAACCTGCTGGTTGCCCTGGCTGAAGGCCGGGAGCACGATCGGCGTGCCGTTCTTCTGGAAGATATTCGTCGTATTCAGTACACGATCATTGAGCAGTTGAATAACGGTGAGGTGATCCGCGAAGAGATCGACCGCATGCTGGACAATATTGCCATGTTGTCTGAAGCGGCATCCCTCGCCACCTCTGCCGCCCTGACCGATGAACTGGTCAGCCACGGTGAGATGATGTCTACCCTTCTCTTCGTTGAGGTCCTGCGTCAGCGCGACGTAACCGCACAGTGGTTCGACGTACGCAAGGTCATGCGTACCAGCGATCGTTTCGGCCGGGCAGAACCGGATGTGAATACGCTGTCCGAACTGGCCGCCGCACAGCTCCAACCGCGTATTGCTGAAGCGCTGATCGTGACTCAGGGCTTTATCGGGAGCGAGGCCAAAGGCCGTACCACCACGCTTGGACGCGGCGGCAGCGACTACACCGCCGCGCTGTTAGGTGAGGCGCTGCACGCCAGCCGTGTCGATATCTGGACCGATGTACCGGGCATTTACACCACCGATCCGCGCGTGGTGCCGGCGGCGAAGCGTATTGATGTGATTACCTTTGAGGAAGCCGCAGAAATGGCCACCTTCGGGGCAAAAATTCTGCATCCGGCCACGCTTTTGCCGGCGGTTCGTAGCGATATCCCTGTTTTTGTGGGTTCAAGCAAGGATCCGTCAGCCGGCGGGACGATGGTAAGCAATAAATCCGAGAATCCGCCGCTGTTCCGTGCGCTGGCGCTGCGTCGTAAGCAGACCCTGCTAACGCTGAACAGTCTGAATATGCTGCATGCACAGGGCTTTATTGCCGAAGTATTCAATATTCTGGCTCGTCATAATATTTCCGTTGATCTGATCACCACCTCAGAGGTAAACGTCGCGCTGACGCTGGATACCACCGGTTCAACCTCTACCGGCGACAGCCTGCTGACTCAGGCGCTGCTCACCGAGCTGTCCTCGCTGTGCCGTGTTGAGGTGGAAGAGGATCTGGCGCTGGTTGCGATTATCGGCAACGAACTCTCCAAAGCCTGCGGCGTGGGTAAAGAGGTCTTCAGCGTGCTGGAGCCGTTCAATCTGCGTCTGATTTGCTACGGCGCCAGCAGCTATAATCTTTGCTTCCTGGTCCCAGGCCAGGATGCCGAGAAGGTGGTGCAGGCCCTGCATCGCAATCTGTTTGAGTGATCCCCATCGGGCCAGCGCAGGCTGGCCCAATACTGCTTTTTTGATGCTATCATCCTGCGGGCCGTATTTATCCCGTTCAGATGAATGCGTCTGTGCTATGGCAAATTTTCAGATAAATAACACACTATAATCACCCCGAATATCATTGCGGATAAAGCAAGGTGGCCTATCGCTGCCGATTTTTATCGGTGAATGCCCTGAGTGCCGCTGTGACTATCAAGGGGAATAATAAGGATGCTTTTCTATGCTCGCTATTGTTACCCGACTGTTCCCGCTCTGGGCAGTCCTGCTTTCCGTCGCCGCCTATTACACGCCGACGACCTTTACCGGTATCGGTCCTTACGTCTCCTGGCTGCTGATGCTGATTATGTTTGGTATGGGCGTGACGCTGAATATTGATGATTTCAAACGCGTTCTGACCCGTCCGGCACCGGTGATTGCCGGGACCTTTCTGCATTATCTGGTGATGCCGCTGGCGGCATGGGGGCTGGCAAAGCTGTTCAATATGCCACCCGATCTGTCAGCCGGAATGATTCTGGTCGGCAGCGTGGCCAGCGGCACGGCATCAAACGTGATGATTTATCTGGCGAAGGGTGACGTTGCCCTGTCGGTGACCATTTCGTCGGTTTCTGCCCTGGTGGGCGTGTTTGCCACTCCGCTGCTGACGAAGTTTTATGTTGATACCCATATTCAGGTTGATGTGGTGGGGATGCTGCTGAGCATCGTTAAGATTGTGGTGATCCCTATTAGTCTGGGTCTGATTATTCACCATACGATGAACGGTGTCGTTAAGCGCGTAGAGCCGTATCTGCCCGCGTTTTCGATGGTGTGTATTCTGCTGATTATCAGCGCAGTGGTCGCAGGCAGCCAGAGCTTTATTGGTTCGGTGGGTCTGATGGTGATTATCGCGGTGATCCTGCATAACGCGATCGGTCTACTGGGCGGGTACTGGGGCGGCAAGCTGTTTGGCTTTGATGAGTCCACCTGCCGGACGCTGGCGCTGGAAGTGGGCATGCAGAACTCGGGTCTGGCGGCTACGCTGGGCAAGATGTACTTCTCGCCGCTGGCGGCTCTGCCGGGCGCACTGTTCTCGGTGTGGCACAATCTGTCCGGTTCGCTGCTGGCCGGATACTGGTCGGGTAAAGCGATCAAGGACAAGAAGAAGTCATAATTTCCATAATGGGTACGGGTACGGAGGCTCAGCCTGCTTCTGCATCCGTACCCGGCCATCGGGCGGTCACTTCTTTTTACTGCCGGGCAGCCCCTATTCTTACCGGTTACTCATCATCTCTATCATCATCCGCCTGATCCAGCACGCTATACGCCACCGCACAGAACAGCGAATTCAGGCGCTTCATATCGCCCAACAGCCCCAGATGCAGTGAACTGGTCTCAATACTCTGCACATTATGCTGATGCAGACGATCCACGTGCGCATGCGAAAAACGACGGTTGCTAATACGGAAACGATGCTTGGAACGCCGCAGGCGCTTGGCGCTGGTCAGATCGCGCGACAGAAACACCGACAGGCTGAGGCGTAAATTGTTGGTCAACAGCTCCAGCTGTGCATCCAGCTCCTGCATACCCTCAACGGAAAACGCCCGCCGGGCCGATAATGACTTGTCCGCCACATCACCGCTCATGCGCTCAAGAATATCCCCGGACTGCTCCAGGTTCAGCGCCATTTCAATAATCTCCGCCCAGCGGCGGGAATCCTCTTCCGGCAGGTCCTCTTTTGGCATCCTCGCCAGGTAGAGCTTAATCGCCGTGTAGAGCACATCGACGTCATCGTCCAGTTTGCGAATTTCGCGATCCTGACGCATCTCGCCGTGGACCACCTTGCCAAAGGTTACCAGCATCTGCTCCAGCACGTCGCCCATCCTCAGCGTTTCGCGTGCGGCGTTAGCCAGCGCCAGCGCCGGTGTATCCAGCGCACTGGTATCCAGATGCTTGGGCTTCAAACGCAGATCGTTCTCCGGCTCTTCATGGATTAAGCGTCGGCACAGCGCGGCCATCGGTTCGGCAAACGGCACCATGATAATGCAGCGGATCAGGTTGTAGAAGACATGGAAGAATATCACCAGCTCTTCATCGCTAATCGGAAGCTTCGTCAGCCACTCCGCCAGCACGTCAATAAAAGGCAGAACCAGCAGCGAACCAATAAATTTAAACAGCAGACTACCGAGCGCTACGCGTTTTCCCGCCGCGTTTGAGGTGCTGTTATTCAGCATCGCCAGCAGACCACTGCCCAGGTTGGCCCCGATAACCAGGCACAGCGCAACCTTAAACGAGATCACTCCGGTGGCGGTCAGCGTCGCGGTTATCAGCACCGCCGCCAGGCTGGAATAGCTGATGATGGCAAAAACCGCCCCGATCAGCGCATCCAGCATCACGTCACCGGTCAGAGAGGAAAACAGGACTTTAACGCCGGCAGCTTGGGTAATTGGCGCGGTAGAGGCAACAATCAGCTGTAGCGCCAGCAGGATCAGCCCAAGACCAATGCTGGTTCTTCCCAGCTGCCCGGCCCGGGTCTGTTTACGACCGAGAAAGAACACCACGCCGAAGAAGATAAACAGCGGCGACAGCCAGGAGAGATCAAAGGTCAGCAGCCGCGCCATCAGCGCAGTCCCCACATCGGCACCCAGAATAATCACCAGCGCGGGCGTCAGACCCACCAGCCCCTGGGCAACGAAGGATGTCACCAGCAGCGTGGTGGCATTGCTGCTTTGAACCATCGCCGTAACGCCGATCCCGGCAAGAAACGCCATCGGCTTTTTTTCAACACTGCGGCTGAGCACGCGCCGCAGATCGGCACCGTAGACACGCATGATGCCCGACCGCACGATGTGGGTTCCCCACACCAGCAGCGCCACGGCAGAAAGAAGATTTAACAGGGTTAGCACCGGATATCGACCTCACAACTTCTGTACAAAAAACATACGAAGAGAACCTGACGCTCTCCTCCTTACAGACGTTAGTTTAGCCGATATACAGAAAAAATGTTTCTAATCAGCGTGATATCAGGCAACTTCCCGCATAGTTTGTTTATCCAGATGTAACCCCACCGAATAGCCCGCCGGATGTAAATCGTCCACCGAGCGGTTCAGTACATCCACCAGCAGCTCGATATCCTGCACTTTTATGCGGTAGCGAATCACATTGCCCAGCAGACTGTGTCCGATTACCACTGCGGGGATCCCCTGCTCTGGCCGACACAGCATCAGCGATTCTGGGCGGATGGCTACCTGGTTGCTGAAGCGCTGGCCGGTCAGCTGCTGTGCCTGTGCCGCGCTCAGCAGATTGTAATTCCCCATAAATCCGGCGGCGAATAGACTGGCCGGCTGCGTATAGAGCGCTTCGGCGTTACCGCTCTGCACAATCTTGCCTTTGTTCATCAGCACGATCCGGTCCGACAGGGTCAGCGCCTCTTCCTGATCGTGGGTGACGAAGATCGTCGTCAGGTTCAACTCCTGCTGAATACGGCGGATCTGGTCGCGCAGATGACGGCGGATACGGGCATCCAGAGCCGATAACGGTTCATCCAGCAGCAGCAGACGCGGGCGGGTCACCAGCGAACGCGCCAGTGCCACCCGCTGACACTGGCCGCCGGAGAGCTGATGAGGATAGCGGTTGGAGAAATCATTCAGCTCAACCAGCTCCAGCGCCTCCGCCACGCGCTGCCCAATCTCTGCTGCGGGCAGCTTCTGCATTTTCAGGCCAAACGCCACGTTGCGCTCCACGGTCATATTAGGAAACAGCGCGTAGCTCTGAAATACCATGCCGATGGCACGTTTCTGCGGAGTGATCGGAACGATATCCTCATTTCGTAGCAGAATACGGCCGCTGTCTACCGTCGTCAGTCCGGCGATACAGCGCAGCAGCGTTGACTTACCACAGCCGCTCGGCCCCAGCAGCGTAACCAGCTCACCTTCGTTCGCGCTGAATTCAATATCCTGAAAGATGGAGGTCGGGCCGTAGCTTTTATTCAGTTGGGTCACGGATAAATACGACATCTTCTTCAGCCTCGTTCACGATTCAGGGCATTGGCCAGCCAGGTGACCAGCAGGACAACAACGAAATAGGAGATCACCAGCGCGCTACTGAAGTGCCCGCTGCTGTTGCGTACGTTATAGAGATAGACCTGTAGCGTCTCATAGCTGGTGCCGACCAGCATGTTAGCGAAGACAAACTCACCGATCAGAAAAGAGAACGACAGCAGTACGGCAATCGTCGCCCCCTTGCGTAAGTTGGGCAGTACCACCAGCAGCGCCGCCTGCCAGGTACTCGCCCCCAGCAGGTGCGCGGCGTCAATCAGCTCACGCAGGTTGATGGCCTGCATATTATTGGCAAGCGCGCGGTAGATAAACGGCAGTGCGATAGTGAAGTAGCAGCCAATCAGGATCCACGGCGTGCCGGTCAGCATCAGCGGCGGCGCAGAGTATAGCTGGAGCAGCCCCACCGAAGAGACGACCGGCGGAATAGCAAACGGCAGCAGGATCAGGATATTCATCACCGCATCCAGTCTGGGAAAGTAGTAAGCGATCACAAACATGGTTGGCAGAACCAGCAGCAGGGAGAACAGCAGCGATCCCAGACAAATCAGCAGCGAGTGCCCTAATGCCACCAGAAAACGGGGATCGTTCCACAGCTGAATCATCCACTTCAGCGTCAGGCCATCGGGCAGGATTGTGGCACCCCAGCGGGTTGACAGCGCATACAGCAGCGTGGCCACCAGCGGTAGCGCCAGAATAATAAACACCAGCCAGACAATGACCCGATGATAGATATATTCACTTTTAGATATCATGTTCCCCCCTGCCTTAACGCGCATGCTGATAGCTGCGACGAACCAGCCACTGGTGAATAACGGTAATCGCCGACATCAGCACCACCAGCAGCATCGCCAGCGCGCTGCCCATATTGGGGTCGAGCGACACATCGCCCGAAACCAGCGCTGCGATGCGCACCGGCACCACATTAACGTTGCCGGTGGTCAGGGCATAGATCGTGGCATAAGCACCCAGAGCATTGGCCAGCAGGATCACAAACGTGCCGAGCAGTGCGGGGGTCAGAACGGGCAAACCGATGTGCCGCCAGTAGCGCCAGCGGCTGGCGCCCAGCAGCGCAGCCGACTCCTGCCAGTCTTTTTTCAGCCCGTCAAAGGCCGGATAGAGCAGCAGGATCCCCAGGGGGATCTGGAACCAGGTGTAAACCACAATAAGCCCGCTAGTGGAGTACAGTTTGAAGTCCTGCATGATTTCATATTTACGCATCAGCAGCGTCAGGCAACCGTTCAGCCCCAGCAGAATGACGAAGGCAAACGCCAGTGGGACACCGGCAAAATTGCTGGTCATGTTGGTAAAGGACATCAGAAAGCGATGCAGCCTGCCGCCGCCAAGCTGATGCAGTGAATAGCCGCCCAACAGGGCGATCGCCAGACCGTACAGGCTCGACCAGAAGGAGATATCCAGCGAGAAGCGGATCGCCTGCTGATAGAAGGGGGAAGTGAGGATATCGACATAGTTGCCCCATCCCCATGCCTCGTTGATTTCGCTGTAAAAGCTGTTAATCGCAATCCATACCAGCGGCGCGACCTGAAACGCAAGATAAAACACGATGAAGGGCAGCAGACACAGCAGCGCCATCCCCTTGCCTTTGGTCACAGGCTCTCTCCTGAACGTAGCAGTGAGGCGCAGAATGGCTTGTCATGCTCAATGCCGAGGATCTGGCAGAGTGAACCGCAAAGCTCGGTTTGTCTGGGGGCCGCGTCTGCGCGCAGGGAGAACGCCGGGCCGAAAACAAACAGCGGCACCTGCGTCTCTTCCGGCAGCACGCCGCCGTGACTGCGGTCGTCGTTCATACCGTGATCGGCGGTGACCACCACCTGATACCCCTGCCGCAACCATTCAGGCATCCACTGCGACAGATAGCCATCGGCCATCCGCGCCCGGTTACGATACTGGCTGGAGGAAACGCCGTGCTGGTGCCCGGCATCATCAATGTTCATCGGATGGATCAGCAGGAAGTCGGGCTGATAATTCAGCCGCAGGCTTTCCGCGTCTTCGAAAAGGTGCGAATCAGGGTAAGTGTCGTCAGCGTAGAAATGGCCGTATTGAATCGGCAGCTCCGGCGCGACGGTATGACGGTCGCGGGCGGGCAGAAACGGCGTCCGATTGTAGAGTTCGCTGACCCAGTGATAGGCCGCAGCCGCGGTGGTCAGTCCGCCCGCGCGGGCGTAGTGAAAGAGGCTACGCTGCGTGCTCAGGCGGCTGACGCCGTTGTGAATAATGCCGCTGATCACCGGCGTAACGCCGGTGAGGATGCATTCATACAGCGGGCGCGAGAGCGACGGCAGCTCGCAGGTCATCTGGTAGAGCTGCCCGTTACCCTGCACACACTCAGCATGCAGATAGCCCATTGCATCGCGTGCAACCTGAAAGTTAAGCCCGTCCAGCACCACCAGAATCGTTTTCATCGCGTGATCCTATTGCTTCATATTAACTATGACGTTTTCCTGCCACATACGCGGCAGGGTTTTTGCCGCTTTATCCCAGGCTTCACGATCGCCGATTGGGTGCGCATTTTTGTATTCGCTGGCCGGCAGCAGTTTGGCCTGGACATCGTCCGGCAGAGTCAGATGCTCGGCACGGATTGGACGCGCATAGCCGCGTGCCAGGTTGATCTGACCGGCATCGGAGAAGATGTATTCACGGGTCAGTTTGGCGGCATTCGGGTGTTTGGCGTATTTGTTAATGATGGTGGTGTAGCCGGAGATGATTGAACCGTCGGAAGGGATCAAGACTTCAAAACGGTCACGGTCAATCCGATCGCGGTAGTTCAGACCGTTAAAGTCCCAGACTACGGCTACCTGGATTTCACCCTTTTCAATGTTGGCAATGACCGGATCGGTAACGCCCAGACGCCCCTGTTTTGCCAGGTCGCTAAAGAAGTCCAGCGCCGGCTTCAGGTTCTTCTCGTTGCCGCCCAGCGCATAGCTGGCCGCCAGCACGCCGTTCGCCGCCTGTGCAGCAATGCCGACGTCGCCGATGGTGACCACGTAGTTACCCTTTTTCAGGTCGGCCCAGCTGCGCGGGATATCCTTCACCTGATCTTTGTTAATAATAAAAGCGATAGTGCCGGTATAGGCCAGCGCCCAGTGCCCGTCTTTATCTTTTGCCCACTCCGGGATCTGATCCCAGGTACTGGGTTTATACGGCTGGGTAACGCCTTTCTGCACGGCCAGCGGGCCGAAAGCCGCACCCACGTCACCGATATCCGCGCTGGCATTGTTCTTTTCCGCGGCGAACTTGGCAATTTCCTGTGCCGATGACATATCGGTATCGCTGTGTTTAATGCCGTACTTTTTAGAAATATCTTCCCAGGTGTCTTTCCAGTTAGCCCAGCTGTCGGGCATGCCGACGCTGTTAACCTGACCTTCTTCACGGGCGGATTTCTCCAGCGCGGCCAGGTCGGTATCGGCCCAGGCGCCGGATGAGAAGGAGACGACGATGGCACTGGCTAACACGGATGCGAACAAAGATTTCATGCTAATGCTCCAGGTGATAGGGTGGATGGCCTTCTGGACTAGTCCAGCAAGAACCGAGCCAATCTAACCTGGCACAGTGAATGTTTTATGACAGCGCGCTCGGGCTGTGGACTAGTCCAGCAAGTCTGTTAGCATCGTCAACGGCTCGTCGACGTTCAGTGCGCGCAATCTCAGTGCAGTTCCGCACCAATTTGAGGCTTTAATGTGATGAAATCATTAACTGTAGATGTCATTTGCCGCACGCTGGCGGGCCGTATTCGCCAGGGTGACTTTGCTGACAGCGGGCGTTTGCCGGCGGAGCGCATCCTCAGTGAACAGTTCTCGACCACCCGCATCACGCTGCGTGAAGCTCTGGGGCAGCTGGAGGCTGAGGGGATGATCTATCGTGAGCTGCGCCGGGGCTGGTTTATCGCGCCGCCCCGTCTGGCCTACGATCCCCTGCTGCGCAGCCACTTTCACGCGATGGCCGAACGCCAGGGGCGCAGTGCCAGCACCGAGGTTCTGGATACGCAGACGGTGGCGGCGGATGCGGCGCTGGCCGGCAGACTGGAGATGCAGGAGGGGGAAGAGGTTTACCGTATCCGCCGTCTGCGGCGCATCGACGGGCGGGCGGTGCTGTACGTTGAGCACTATCTCAATCCGCACTACTTTCCGCGGCTGCTGGATAACGATCTGACGCGTTCGCTCACCCAGCTTTATCAGGAACAGTATGGTATTCGCTACGGCCGGGTGGGTTTTACCATGCTACCCGCACCGCTACCGGACTTCGCCGCCCCTGCACTCAAGGTGGCGGCGGGCAGTCCGGCGCTGTTTATCACCCGGATTAACCGCGATCAGCACGATCGGGTGATCGACTGCGACTGCGAATACTGGCGCTATGACGCGCTGTATATCGCCGTCGAGGTGGATTAATCCGCATCGTATCCCAGGTTCGACGCCAGCCAACGCTCGACTTCGCTGACCGACATGCCTTTACGCCGGGCATAGTCTTCAACCTGATCACGCTGGAGCTGCGCCACGGCAAAGTACTTGCTGTCGGGGTGGCTGAAGTACCAGCCGGATACCGCTGCGCCCGGCCACATGGCGAAGGATTCGGTCAGCTTCATGCCCGTGCGCGCTTCCACATCCAGCAGCTGCCAGATGGTGGCCTTCTCGGTGTGTTCCGGGCAGGCCGGATAGCCCGGCGCCGGGCGAATACCTTGGTAGTTTTCGCGGATCAGCTCTTCGTTGCTCAGATTTTCCGTGGCGGCAAAGCCCCAAATCACTTTACGCACCCGCTCATGCAGATATTCGGCAAAGCCTTCGGCGAGGCGGTCTGACAGGGCTTTAACCATGATTTTGTTGTAGTCGTCGTGCTGCGCGTCATATGCCTCGGCCAGCGCATCCTCCTCCAGCCCGCCGGTCACGGCAAATGCACCGAGGTAGTCCGCCTTGCCGCTGGACTTCGGCGCGATGTAGTCGGCCAGACAGTAGTTAGGGAAGCCGGTTTTCTCTGTCTGTTGACGTAAGTGATGACTTACTTGCAATACTTCGGTACGCGATTCATCACGGTAAATTTCAATGTCATCGCCGACGCGGTTGGCCGGGAAAATTCCCACCACGCCGCGCGGATTCAGCGCACCGTCCGCGCTAAGCTGGTCCAGCATGGCGTTGGCATCGGCAAACAGACGTTTCGCCTCTTCGCCCACCACCTCATCTTCCAGGATGCGCGGATATTTCCCGGCCAGCGACCAGGTCATAAAGAACGGCGTCCAGTCGATGTAGTTTCGCAGCGTTTCGATGTTAGCACTTACTTCGCTTACGCCCAGCCGGTGTGCGGCGGGCGGCGTATAGTTTTCCCAGTCGAAGGCGAAGTCGTTATCGCGGGCGGCCTGAAGACTGACCGGCGGCGTACGCGGCTTTTTACGCGCGTGCTGGATGCGCACGGTGTCGTACTCTTTGCGCGTCCGCGCCACGAAATCGTCGTGAAGGGTCGTCGACAGCAGCGACGATACCACGCCCACGGTACGCGAGGCGTTTTGCACGTAGACCGTCGGGCCGCTGTAGTTCTGCTCGATTTTTACCGCCGTATGCGCTTTCGACGTGGTCGCCCCGCCGATCAGCAGCGGCATGGTAAATCCCTGACGCTCCATCTCTTTCGCCACGTTGACCATCTCGTCCAGCGATGGGGTGATCAGCCCGGACAGACCGATAATATCGGCGTTGACCTCACGGGCCGTTTTGAGAATTTTGTCACTCGGCACCATCACGCCAAGATCGATAATTTCATAGTTATTACACTGCAACACCACGCCCACGATATTTTTACCGATGTCGTGTACGTCGCCCTTCACCGTAGCCAGCACGATTTTGCCGTTAGTGCTGCCCTTCTCTTTGCTGGCTTCGATATAGGGTTCCAGATAGGCCACCGCCTGTTTCATAACACGCGCTGATTTCACCACCTGCGGCAGGAACATTTTCCCTTCACCAAACAGATCGCCGACGACGTTCATCCCTGACATCAGCGGACCTTCAATCACCTCAATCGGACGGGAGGCCAGCTGACGCGCCGCTTCGGTATCCGCTTCAATAAACTCGGTGATCCCTTTGACCAGCGAGTATTCCAACCGTTTGACCACGTCCCAGCTACGCCATTCGGCCTGCTGTTTATTGCTGTCGTCGTCGGCCTTGCTGCCGCGATATTTTTCCGCCAGCGTCAGCAGACGTTCGGTGCCGTCATCGCGGCGATTCTGGATCACGTCCTCCACCGCTTCGCGCAGATCGTCAGGCAGATCGTCATAAATCGCCAGCTGTCCGGCATTGACGATCCCCATATCCATGCCGTTGCGGATGGCGTGATAGAGGAACACGGCGTGAATGGCTTCGCGCACCGGATCGTTACCGCGGAAGGAGAACGACACGTTGGACACGCCGCCGGAGATCATCGCATGCGGCAGCTCGCGCTTGATATCCTCACAGGCGCAGATAAAGTCCATCGCGTAGTTGTTGTGCTCTTCAATACCGGTGGCAACGGCAAAAATATTGGGATCGAAGATGATATCTTCCGGCGGGAAGCCCACCTCTTCGGTGAGGATCTTGTAGGCGCGGCGGCAGATTTCAATTTTGCGCGCACGGGTATCCGCCTGGCCGACCTCGTCGAACGCCATCACCACCATCGCGGCACCGTAGCGGCGCACCAGGCGGGCGTGGTGAACAAACTGCTCCACCCCTTCCTTCATTGAGATGGAGTTAACGATCCCTTTGCCCTGGATGCACTTCAGCCCTTTTTCAATTACGTCCCATTTTGAGGAGTCGATCATAATCGGCACGCGGGCGATGTCCGGCTCCCCGGCGATCAGGTTAAGGAAACGCACCATCGCCGCTTCAGCGTCGAGCATCCCCTCATCCATATTGATGTCAATCACCTGGGCGCCGCTTTCAACCTGCTGGCGCGCCACATCAAGCGCTTCGTTGTACTTTTCTTCTTTGATCAGGCGCTTAAATTTCGCCGATCCGGTGACGTTGGTGCGCTCACCGACGTTAACAAACAGCGACTCAGCACTGATGTTCAGCGGCTCCAGGCCCGAAAGACGGCAGGCCACGGGTATCTCCGGCAGCGGTCGTGGGGCCACACCCTCGACGGCGGCGGCCATCGCCGCGATATGCTCCGGCGTGGTGCCGCAGCAGCCGCCGACAATGTTCAGAAAACCGGATCTCGCCCATTCACCAATCTGCTCCGCCATCGTTTTGGCATCCAGATCGTATTCACCGAAGGCGTTCGGCAGTCCGGCGTTGGGATGTGCGGTCACGTAGCCTTCGGCAATACGCGAAAGCTCGGCAACGTACTGGCGCAGCTCATCCGGCCCGAGCGCACAGTTAAGCCCGAAGGAGAGCGGCTCGGCGTGACGCAGCGAGTTGTAGAAGGCTTCAGTCGTTTGCCCCGAAAGCGTTCGGCCCGACGCATCGGTGATCGTCCCGGAGATCATTACCGGCAGTCGGATACCCAGCGCGTCAAATTCCGCCTCTACAGCAAAAATAGCCGCCTTTGCGTTCAGCGTATCGAACACCGTCTCGATCATAATGATGTCGGCGCCCCCCTCGACCAGGGCGCGGGTCGATTCGCGGTAGGCTTCCACCAGCTGATCAAAGGTTACGTTGCGATAGGCGGGGTCGTTGACGTCCGGGGAAATAGAACAGGTACGGTTGGTCGGACCGAGTACCCCGGCGACATAGCGTGGGCGATCCGGCGTCCGCGCCGTCCATTCATCGGCACAGGCACGCGCCAGCTTAGCCGCAGTCAGGTTAATTTCCGCCGACAGCGACTCCATCCGGTAATCGGCCATGGCAATGGTGGTGGAGTTAAAGGTGTTGGTTTCCAGAATGTCCGCACCGGCAGCCAGATAGCCGTTGTGGATCTCAATAATGACTTCGGGCTTACTCAGCACCAGCAGGTCGTTGTTTCCTTTGAGATCGCAGGGCCAGTCGGCAAAGCGTTCACCGCGAAAGTCTTCTTCTTCCAGACGGTAGCTTTGGATCATGGTTCCCATACCGCCGTCCAGCAGCATGATGCGTTTTTTCAGCTGCTGATGCAGCGCTTCAATTCTGTTGCTCACTACCCTTGCCCCTTCACACTGAACCTGATGGCCCCACTGCCAGTACGTCATACTGGCATAACTTTTGCGCGGGTAACAGCGAAGGCTGATGAGACATCTTCAGCTGAAAGCTGAACTGATCCGACCAGAATGCTACGCGTTGCATTATTAGCCAATAAAACGAAAATGATTTCCATATGGTGAAAAATAAAGGACTCAGATATGGCTACCCCCATCCCGGTTAAACGCGGTAAAAAACCCCGCGCCGTCGGCGCCGTCGCAGCACAACCCGCAGGCCAGGTACAGTCCTTAACCCGGGGCCTGAAGCTACTTGAGTTTATTGCCGAATCCCACGGCAGCGTCGCCCTGACGGAGCTGGCTCAGCAGGCCGGTCTGCCCAACTCCACCACCCACCGGCTGCTGACCACCATGCAGCAGCAGGGGTTTGTGCGTCAGGTTGGCGATCTGGGCCTGTGGACCATCGGCGCCCACGCGTTTGTGGTTGGCAGCAGCTTTTTGCAGAGCCGCAATTTGCTGGCGCTGGTGCATCCCATCCTGCGCCGACTGATGGATGAATCGGGTGAAACGGTTAATCTGGCGGTGCTGGATCTCAGCGATCATCAGGCGGTGATTATCGATCAGGTGCAGTGTACGCAGCTGATGCGTATGTCTGCGCCGATTGGCGGCAAGCTGCCGATGCATGCCTCCGGCGCGGGTAAGGCTTTCCTGGCGAATCTGAAGGAGAGGCAGGTAACCGAGCTGCTGCATCGCCAGGGGCTGCACTACTACACGCCTAAAACGCTGATGTCGCCGCAAAGCCTGAAGGATAATCTGGCCCGCGCACGTAAAACCGGCTACGCCTACGACGACGAGGAGCACGCGCTGGGTCTGCGCTGCGTGGCCGCCTGTATTTACGATGAGCACGGTGAACCCTTCGCCGCGCTGTCGATTTCCGGCCCGCTATCCCGCATCACCGACGATCGCGTTACGGAGATTGGTGCCATGGTGATCGGCGCAGCAAAAGAGATCACTCGCGAGTACGGCGGTAAACCCTACTCGCCATCCGACGATTCATGGTTCTGATTTAACTAACTTTTTATGAGAGGTTTACATGGATAAGGATGTTCAGGACCGTCGTCCGGTGAGCACCCGTAACGCCCGCTGGGCCGGGGTGATTGCACAGCGTTTACAGCGTGCCGGGGCTACGCCTAACGGGATTTCTGTCGCCAGTATGGTCTTCGCGCTGCTGGCGGCACTCTGTTTTGCTTTTGCCTTTCGTGCCACCGGCACCGGCACCGTACAGCTGTGTATGCTGGGCGCCGTTGTCGGTATTCAGGGCCGGCTGCTGTGCAATCTGTTCGACGGCATGGTGGCGGTGGAAGGTAAAATGCGCAGCGCCGTCGGCGCGCTGTATAACGATATGCCCGACCGCATTTCCGATTCGCTAATCCTTATCGGCATCGGCTGCGGTTTAACCGAGCTTCCGTCCGGCCCGGTGCTGGGCATGCTGGCGGCTCTGCTGGCGATGATGACCGCCTATATCCGGCTGCTGGGCGGCAGCTGCGGTATCGCCCAGACCTTTAGCGGACCGATGGCAAAACAGCACCGGATGGCGCTGTTAACGCTCGTCGCACTGTTGACGATGCTGCTTCCACAGTGGGGGCAAACCCTGTTAAGCATTGCGCTGTGGCTGATTATTGCCGGTACGCTGTTGACCTGCATCCGACGCACGCGTCTGATCGCCGCAGCGCTTCGCGCAGAGAGGCCAACCGATGTCTGAACCCCGCTTCTCTCCCGATCGTCGTCTGGTCAGTACGCTGCTGGTCACGGTTTGCCGCCTGCTGACCGGCATTCGCGCGCGCTGGCACAGTGAACCCCGGCCGGAGACGGCACGTATCTATTACGCGAATCACAGCAGCCATCTTGACGGGCTGGTGATCTGGGCCAGCCTTCCGCCCCAGATGCGTCCACAGGTTCATCCCGTTGCCGCCGCGGATTACTGGCTCGGCTCACGTCTGCGCCGCTATCTGGCTTTACGTATCTTCCGCGCCGTGCTGGTGGATCGCCGCCCGCCCGCTGAGCGTCAGGAGGAAGCGGAAGCGCCCCGCCGGGATGTGCTGCTGCCGCTGAAACAGGCGCTGGACAACCAACATTCGCTGATCCTTTTTCCTGAGGGAACGCGGGGAAACGGCGAGCAGCTGAACAGTTTTAAGAGCGGACTTTACCATCTTTCCCGGGCTTATCCGCGGGTCGAACTGGTTCCGGTGTGGCTGGATAACCTTAACCGGGTGCTGCCAAAAGGCTCGCGGCTGGTCGTACCGATTATCTGCACCGCCACCTTCGGCACGCCGCAGCCAGGCGTTGAGGATGGCGAAGATAAACAGACCTTTTTGGCAAGGACTAAAGCTGCACTGGAGGCAATTGCACCGTGAACACCTGGGATACTGAATTGACCTGGCTGATGTACGGCCTGTTTGGTCTGCTGCTGGTCGCCAGCATCATTGGCGGCATTCTGGCTAAGGTGAAGCAGAATGATACCGTTCGCAACCTGAACGCACGTATCCGTGCCTGGTGGGTGATGTGTATTGTCTGCGTGCTGGCGATGACGATCGGCCCCATCGGTTCGGTGGTGCTGTTTATGCTGATGTCGTTTTATGCGCTGCGCGAATGTATTACGCTGCTGCCAACGCGCCGGGGCGATCATGAAGCGCTGTTCTGGTGCTTCTTCGTGATCCTGCCGCTCCAGTATTTGCTGGTCGGCATTGAGTGGTACGGCGTCTTTGTCATTATGATCCCGGTCTACGCCTGGCTGTTTATTCCGGCGCGGCTGGCGCTGGCGGGCGATACCCATCATTTCCTCGAGCGAGCGGCTAAAATTCAGTGGAGCATGATGATCGCCGTGTACTGCATCAGCCATGCTCCGGCGCTGCTGATGCTGTCGATCCCCGGCTATGAGCAGCAGAACATTAAGCTGCTGCTGTTCCTGATGATTGTGGTGCAGATTTCTGACGTCTTGCAGTATGTGTTCGGCAAGCTGTGGGGCAAGCATCCGATCGTGCCAAAGCTCAGCCCGAACAAAACCGTCGAGGGCTTTGTTGGCGGGATCCTGAGCGCCAGTCTGATTGGCATGGGGCTGTGGTGGATCACCCCTTTCGCCCCGTGGCAGGCGTTCCTGATATCGCTGCTGATCACTCTGCTCGGCTTCCTGGGCGGGCTTTGTATGTCCGGCATCAAGCGCGATCGTGGGGTGAAAGATTTTGGCGCCATGCTGGAAGGCCATGGCGGTATGATGGATCGTATTGATTCTCTATGCTTTTCCGCCCCGGTGTTTTTCCACGTCGTGCGTTTTTTCTATACCTGATGCTCAGGATGCCTGCCCGGATACGCGGCCACCGAAGCGCTGTCACCGTAGCGCTGACAGAAGCGCTGCCGACGTCGGTAGGCAAAGACGTCTTCAATATGCCCGCTGCGGATCCGCTGCTGTAAACCGCGCCAGAAGTCGGCGCGGAACAGCTCGGCGTGCATCTCGTCGAACAGCGTCGCTATCGCCGGATCTGCGCAGAGGTAGTGGCGAAACTCCTCCGGGAAGACATCCTCCGGCGACACGCTGTACCAGGGTTCGTGGCTCAGCTCATCCTCCGGGTAGCGCGGAGGCGGTATTGTGCGGAAGTTCACCTCGGTCATATAGCTGATTTCGTCGTAGTCGTAGAACACCACCCGTCCGTGCCGGGTGACGCCAAAGTTTTTGTAGAGCATATCGCCGGGGAAGATGTTGGCGGCCGCCAGCTGTTTTATCGCGTTGCCATACTCTTCAATGGCATCACGACGCTGCCGTTCATCTGCCTGTTCCAGCCATATATTAAGCGGCGTCATCCGGCGCTCCATATACAGATGGCTGATAATCAGCATCTCTCCCCGGTCTGTGAGTTTTTCAGGGACTTCCCGCCACAGCGCAGCCAGCAGCTCAGGGCTGAGGCGCGCCTTTTCGATGGCGAAGTTTTCAAACTCCTGCGTATCCGCCATACGTCCAACGCGATCGTGTTCTTTGACCAACTGATAGCACTGGCGTACCCGCTCCGGCGTGACCTCCTTTTGCGGGGCAAAGTTATCCTTAATCACCTTAAACACCCGATCGAATCCCGGCAGCGTAAATACCAGCATCACCAGTCCCGGCACGCCGGGCGCGATCACGTAGCGTTCGCGGGTCGAGGACATCCAGGTGAGAAACTCACGATAGCTTTCGGTTTTTCCGTGTTTCTGACAGCCAATCGCCATATACAGCTCGGCGGTCGTCTTACCCGGCAGGATCTCCCGCAGCCAGTCTACCAGCGCAGCGGGGATCGGTGCGTATACCATAAAATAGGAGCGGGCAAAGCCAAAGACGATGCTGGCCTCACGATTGCGGGTCAGGCAGGTATCAATAAACAGCTCACCCTCATCGGTGCGATGAACGGGCAGTAAGAACGCACAGACCCCGGACGGCGTGCGCAGTTTTGCTACCAGCCAGGCCGCTTTGTTGCGATAAAACAGCTCATTTGCCACCTGTAGCGTCGCCTGTTGCAAATCGCTTTCGCTGAAGTTTTCCCGCAGGTGGCGAATAATGTAGTCAATATCCCTGGGCAGATCCTGCCAGGGCAGCCGCAGCGGGAGATCGTGCAGTACACGGTTCAGCAGCGAATGCCAGCCCGCCGATGCACTCAGCTCTCTGGCCAGCGGTCGCGAGCTGCTGCGGAAACGTCGCTCGGGCTGGGAGCTAAAAATAAACAGTCGCTCCGGCGTCAGCGCCTGATGGCTGAAAAGGCGGCAGTATACCGAGTTGAAAAAGCTTTCGGCGATTTCAAAACGGGGATAGTCCGGCAGCAGGTCGGTGTAAATGTTTTTGACCCGCTGTAGAAAGTCACGATCCTCTGCCAGGCTACCAATGATACAGCGCAGCTGCTCAACAACCAGCCCGACGTGATGATCGTACAGATGGATGCGCGCCTTCATCGCCTGCTGCACCGCCTGCCAGTCCGCCTGTTCAAAGCGCTGTTGCGCACCGGCCGTCACTTCCAGAAAGCGACCATACTGCGCATCAAATCCTTGCAGGATAGTGCGGGCAATCAGCGTTTCCCTTTCAGGCATAATTCACCTCATAAACCAGCAAAGGCTTCCACGGGCAGGCCCTGCGGCCCGCCCGACGTTCAGAACTGCTCTTCTTCGGTAGAACCTGTCAGTGCGGTGACGGAGGATGAACCGCCCTGAATAATGGTCGTAACATGGTCAAAGTAGCCCGTGCCGACCTCCTGCTGGTGTGAGGAGAAGGTGTAGCCTTTATTAATTGCGTCAAACTCAGGCTGCTGAACTTTTTCCACGTAGTGACGCATGCCTTCGCCCTGGGCATAAGCCTGCGCGAGGTCGAACATGTTGAACCACATGCTATGGATACCCGCCAGGGTGATGAACTGATATTTGTAGCCCATATCCGAAAGCGCCTGCTGGTATTCAGCAATGGTTTTATCGTCCAGATTTTTCTTCCAGTTAAACGAGGGCGAACAGTTGTAGGCCAGCAGTTTACCCGGGAAGCGGGCATGGATGGCTTCGGCAAAGCGGCGTGCCTGATCCAAATCCGGTTTGGATGTTTCACACCATACCAGGTCAGCGTAAGGCGCGTAGGCCAGACCACGGCTGATGGCCTGCTCAATGCCCGCATGGGTACGGTAGAAACCTTCCTGGGTGCGTTCGCCGGTAATAAATTCACGGTCATACTCATCACAGTCGGAGGTGATCAGGTCGGCAGCATCGGCATCGGTACGGGCGATCAGCACGGTGGAGACGCCGAGGACATCGGCCGCCAGACGCGCCGCGACCAGTTTCTGTATCGCTTCCTGGGTTGGCACCAGAACTTTCCCGCCCATGTGACCGCACTTCTTCACTGACGCCAGCTGATCTTCAAAATGTACGCCCGCAGCACCGGCCTGGATCATCGACTTCATCAGTTCAAACGCATTCAGAACGCCGCCGAATCCGGCTTCTGCATCGGCCACAATCGGCAGGAAGAAATCAACGTAACGCGGATCGCCCGGCTCAATCTCATTGGCCCACTGGATCTGGTCCGCGCGCTGGAAGCTGTTGTTGATACGTTCGACCACCGACGGCACCGAGTTCACCGGATAAAGCGACTGGTCCGGGTACATGCTGGATGCCAGGTTGGCATCGGCGGCAACCTGCCAGCCGGACAGATAAATCGCTTCGATACCGGCTTTCGCCTGCTGCAACGCCTGGCCACCGGTCAACGCACCAAGGCTGTTGATATAGCCCTTTTTAGCGCCGCCGTTGAGCAGCGCCCATAATTTTTCTGCTCCGCGCTGGGCCAGCGTACAGGCCGGAACCACGGAACCGCGAAGTTTTACTACCTCTTCCGCGCTGTAAGGGCGGGTAATGCCTTCCCAACGTGCATTGCGTCGGGATTCTTCGATCTGCTGGATCTGCTGGGTACGTGAGGTCATAAGAGTGTTCCTTGTCAGGGTTCAGGGAAGTAAGCGGTAGCCGGGTAAGGTTAAAAATTCAACCAGTTCTGATTCGGTGGTAATGCGTTCCATTAGCCGGGCGGCCTCGTCAAACCGGCCCTGTTCAATGCGTTGAGCACCCAGTTCTTCGCGGATCGTCAGCATCTCTTCTGCCAGCATCTTGCGGAACAGCGCTTCAGTGACCGTCTCGCCACTCTGTAATGTCTTGGCGTGACGGATCCACTGCCAGATCGAGGTACGCGAGATTTCAGCGGTGGCAGCATCTTCCATCAGGCCATAAATCGGTACGCAGCCGTTGCCGCCGATCCAGGCTTCGATGTACTGCACCGCAACGCGGATGTTGGCGCGCATACCGGCCTCAGTCCGCTCGCCCTTACAGGGGGCCAGAAGCTGTTCGGCGGTAATGTCTGCATCCTGTTCCCGGGTAACGTGCAGCTGGTTAAGTTCATTACCCAGCGTGTGGTTAAAGATCTCCATCACCGTGTCCGCCAGACCCGGATGCGCAATCCAGGTGCCGTCGTGCCCGTTAGAGGCCTCCCGCTGCTTGTCCGCCCTCACCTTGTTAAGCACCCACGCGTTGCGTTCGCTGTCCTTGCTGGGGATAAAGGCGGCCATCCCTCCCATAGCAAATGCGCCGCGCCGGTGGCAAGTTTTAATCAGCAGCCGCGAATAGGCATCCAGAAAGCCCTGATCCATGGTGACCGACTGGCGATCCGGCAGCACGCGGTCAGAATGGTTTTTCAGCGTTTTGATGTAGCTGAAAATGTAGTCCCAGCGGCCGCAGTTCAGCCCGACGATATGGTCACGAAGAGACCAGAGGATCTCATCCATCTGGAACACGGCCGGCAGCGTTTCAATCAGCAGCGTGGCTTTAATGGTCCCGCGCGGCAGGCTAAAGCTATCTTCGGCATAGCTGAATACCTCACTCCACCAGGCCGCTTCCTGATATGACTGGGTTTTTGGCAGATAGAAATAGGGGCCGCTGCCTTTTGCCAGCAGAGCATCCACGTTGTGGAAAAAGTACAGCGCGAAGTCAAACAGGCTGCCGGGAATCGCTTCGCCACGCCAGGTCACATGTTTTTCAGGCAGGTGCAGCCCGCGAACGCGGCAGATCAGCACGGCCGGATCAGGCTTCAGCTGATAGATTTTACCCGCCTCATTGCTGTAGCTGATGGTGCCATTCACCGCGTCGCGCAGATTGATCTGCCCAGCGATGACTTTCTCCCAGCTCGGTGCCAGCGAGTCTTCAAAGTCGGCCATAAACACATTCACGTTGGCGTTCAGCGCGTTAATCACCATTTTGCGCTCAACGGGCCCGGTAATTTCTACCCGACGGTTTTGCAGGTCGCGCGGTATGCCGCGGATCTGCCAATCACTTTTTTTAATGGAATCCATTTCCGAAATAAAACCCGGAAGTTCACCCTCATCAATTTTACGCTGGCTATGCGCACGCTCAGCCAGTAACGCATTACGTTTAGGTGTAAAGCGTGTCACTAACTCACTCAGGAAGTCTACCGCAGCATCGGTCAGAATTTCTCGCTCCAGCGGCCCAGGCTGCCGCTGGAAGGCCAGTTCCGTGCTGATCAACTGTTGTGTCATATACCTGCTCCTGTCAGTTTCGTCCGCCCGGCGTGACGATCTTCATATGGATGATTCTTAACCCGCAGGATCAAAATATAAACAGTTAATTTTCGAAATCAAAAACTATTTCCATTTTAATTTATAACTTATCTTATTTTATTGATTTATATATAAATAAATTTACAAACAGAGGGGAAGACGTTTTCATAAAAATGAATGATGCCTGTGAAGGATCGATTCAGTCTGATTTTGAGGGAATGTGATGATCAGAACAGGCGTGTGCAGGGACAATAAATGGAGGGTTTCAAAGGGAAAAAGATCCACCCGAACGTAGAGGTTTGCTTAAAGGAATAAGCTGACGTTCGGGTGGGCGCCCAGGCGCTAGTCCAGGGTTGGGTTCATATGGCGTAAGTCGAATGGTGTTATCTGGTAAACATAATAATTTAACCAGTTGGAGAACAATAAGTTTCCATGGCTTCGCCAGCTTGCGCGAGGCGGGAGCTCAGGATTGTCCTGCGGGAAATAGTTATAGGGTACGTCCGGATTCAGACCCGCATCGGCGTCGCGGTGATATTCTCCCGACAGCGTCAATGCATCGTATTCGGGGTGTCCGGTGACGAAGGCCAGACGCTTATCTTTGCTGGCAAACAGATAGGCACCGGTTTTTTCAGACTCCGCAAAAATTTCCAGATCGGTATAGTCACGCAGTATCTGAGCCGGGAAATCAGCATAACGTGAGTGTGGGGCCAGGAAGGTATCGTCAAACCCCCGCGTCAGCAGCGCATGAGGATGCAGTATCTGATGCTCGAAGACGCCGGAGAGTTTGTTTTCCCGCGTCTGTTTAGGGATACCATACAGAATGTTTAATGCCGCCTGTACAGCCCAGCACACAAACAGCGTTGACGTAACGTGTTCCCGCGCCCAGTGCAGTACCTGCTGGATCTGAGGCCAGTAGGCTACATCGCAGAAATCGACCAACCCGAGTGGAGCACCGGTTACGATCAGTCCGTCGAAGTTATCGTGCTGGATATCTTCAAAGTTGCAGTAGAAGTTGTTCAGATGCTCACTGGGCGTATTGCGTGACTCGCGGCTGTCGATACGCAGCAGCTGAACATCTATCTGTAGCGGGGAGTTTGAAAGCAGACGCAGAAACTGATTTTCAGTTTCGATCTTCTTCGGCATCAGATTGAGTACCAGCACCTTTAACGGACGGATCATCTGAGTGCTGGCGCGAGTTGACGTCATAACAAAGACGTTCTCGTTACGCAGAAAACTCACGGCTGGTAATTCATCGAGTACCCTGATCGGCATGTTCTACTTCCTCACTACATACGTTTATACGTTTAGACATCCAGATGCCTGAAGATAACGTGATGCTTAGTAAATGTCGAGTCGTTCATAGGATAGTTGAAAATGTTTCAGGGTAATGAGGCAGCCCGCGGATCCCGCAGGTTTTCCCGATGCTGTAGGATGGTGACGAACCTCGGTGTTTAATCGTTATGTGAGGTACGGGGAAGGTATGATGCTGATGCTGATGCTGATGCTGATGCTGATGCTGATGCTGATGCTGATGCTGATCAGAATAATTGCGGGGATTTGTATCGACTACAACGCAAAAAGGCCATCCTTCCGGATGGCCTCTCGCTTTATTTGATGCCTGGCAGTTCCCTACTCTCGCATGGGGAGACCCCACACTACCATCGGCGCTACGGCGTTTCACTTCTGAGTTCGGCATGGGGTCAGGTGGGACCACCGCGCTAAAGCCGCCAGGCAAATTCTTGTGCCCTGTACTGTGTCTTTTGTGCTGATACTGCGTTGGCTGCCTTGTCTCAGCGCAAAATCCTTCGGACTTCAGTCCGCAGAACAGTGCTAATTCTTTATCCGTCACAAGCTGAAAATCGTCGTGTTGTCTCTCAACACTCACCAGAACGCTTCTGGTGTTGTAAGGTTAAGCCTCACGGGTCATTAGTACCGGTTAGCTCAACGCATCGCTGCGCTTACACACCCGGCCTA